>Ga0209273_10000024_pt1 | contig 547024 bp, 522 predicted proteins | sample tdAd471_FD_187126 | JGI IMG/M metagenome (GOLD analysis project Ga0209273, IMG submission 187126) | Marine sediment microbial communities from the Atlantic coast under amendment with organic carbon and nitrate - tdAd47.1 (SPAdes)... | ecosystem: Environmental > Aquatic > Marine > Coastal >... | reverse complement strand
GAGAACCTGAGAACCTGAGAACCTGAGAACCTGAGAACCTGAGAACCTGAGAACCTGAGAACCTGAGAACCTGAGAACCTGAGAACCTGAGAACCTGAGAACCTGAGAACCTGAGAACCTGAGAACATTGAGCCCGGCATCCTGAGTAGGTAGTAAAGGTCGTTAACCGGATCTGATGACGGCAATCATGCCTTTTTTCCATCTATTTCATGATTGGGATCATACATCCTAACATCATAAATTTGACCCATATCATGGGGAGATTCATTAATTCCGCTTAACCTCAGCAGCTATTCCAATTGTCACCTGTGAGTCAGCCGGCAAATGCAAGTTGCGACAACAACCAACAATCTGTTCTGCCCTCACTCTGATATTGAGGCAGAATTTTTCAAATCCCTGGTCAGTTGTCCCAAGGAACAACTGAGGAAGCGGCGCACGTCAATCTCGCCGATTGCGCTGAATATTTATATTCCGAGCAATGCCAATAGCACTTATCCCGGACTCGTCAGCAGGGAGATCGAGCTTATTCAGCCAGTCTTCAGATACCAGCCTTTGGTGAAATTCTGGCTCAGAAACAGGCCTTTAAAAGGCATGAACAGGGGTGAACTAACAGAACTGGTTTTTTTATCCAACAGTTATTTCAACCCCCGAAACAAGAAAGCGTGTGAATACGGTTTTGAATGCACGCTTACAGATATAACCACCGAAAAACTGGCCTTAATGAAGGGACTTCATTTTGATTGCTTCCGACTAACCATTAATGCCGCAATACCGCCCCACAAACAACAATTTACATCGATCCTGACAACTGCCAGTGACTTTCACTTTGGAGAGTGGTACTGCTGCCTACAGGTCAATCAGGCCGACCCGGACACATTGGACCACTGGCTTACTGAGTTAATCCGCTATCAACCGGCAATTATTGAGTTACAGGGGCTGCAGACAATGGAGGGTGCAGCAACCCTGAGCCAACTCTCGCGGAGAATGAGCAGTCAGCACTATCAACTTATGGCGGACCGTTTTTTTGTCATTCAAGGGCATAAACTTCTGCAACTTCGCCAGAGCAAGACCCTTCAATATACCCCCTGGGGAATGGCTAGAGACAGCCTGATAGACTGGGTTGGTATTGGCCTTGGTGCACTGGGTAAATTGGGTGATGGCTACTATCAGAATACCGACTCCATTCACGACTACCGACAGGCCCTTGATGAAAAGCACCTCCCTGTGCATTGCACGGGGCTATTTCCAGATCATCAACCGCAGAATCTCCCACCCTGGCAACTGGTCAATCAGTTGCTCTGCTTTCATCGGGTGCATCTAACCAGTTGTGATCTGACAATCAAGTTATGCCCGGAACTCGCCAAACTTTTCCAACATGCCCTGTCTCTGGGCTGGCTCACCAGAGAATCTGATTATCTGGTGCTGTCCATTCAGGGTCTCGACCATCTCCGCTATTTCTGCGATAGTCTCCAGGCGTGTCGATGTAACGGTCGTTAATGACCGTTATCATGATCGCCGCTATAATGAGACATAAGAGGTTCAGAGAGATGTCGATGGATTCGGTCTGCCCCCACAATAATACATTCCACTGCGGTGACTGCCGTATGAATGCACTCTGTCTCCCGCTTGCACTGCAAACCAAGGAAGTAGAACGCCTGGATGAAATCATTCAGCGAGGCAAACCTCTTCAAAAGGATCACCATATCTACCATGCTGGAGAAGAATTCGATTCTGTCTTTGCGGTTCGCAGTGGCTCGATCAAAAGCTATACAATTAGCAATAGTGGCCAGGAACAGGTGACTGGATTTCACCTCCCGGGGGAGATATTCGGTATGGATGGTATAGGCCAGAATCGTTACACCAACTCTGCAGTTGCCATGGAGACCTCTTCCGTCTGTGAAATTCCCTTCAACCGTCTTCAGGAACTGAGCATTGCAATCCCTACACTGCAACGCCATTTTTTCCAGTTGATGAGCCTGGAAATCACTGGGGATCAACAACTTCTTAGCCTACTCAGCAAAAATACAGCCGAAGAGCGGGTGGCAACACTGTTGATGAGTATTTCAAACCGCAATTTCCGACTTAAACTCTCTGCCACACGATTCAGGTTACCGATGTCACGTGCAGATATCGGCAATTATCTGGGCCTTACTGTTGAGACTGTCAGCCGGGTATTAAGCCGCTTTCAAAAACAGGCATTGCTGAAGGTCGACAAAAAGGAAGTAGAGCTGCTCAATCTGGACAAACTACGCGAGTTGGCCAACTAGGATTTTTCAATTAATCCCTTGTTTTGATTTTTGATTGATACAGAAACAAAAAAGCCGGTTTATGAAACCGGCTTTTGTGCAATTAGCTAACCAAGTTCTTAGTTAAAACTTGTAGCCTATACCCACCATATAGACCAGTGGATCAATATCCACCTTGGTCTTCACCTCAGCACCCGGGAAATTGAATTTCGCATCGGTATCGATATCGATATACCACACTGCGGCATTGACTACCCAACGATCGGACAATGCGTAATCCATACCCAGTTCAAACGCCACACCCCAGGAGTCATCAAGTTTTAACTTGCCGCCTGCACCGACAATCCCCTCAAGTTCACTGGCAACATCCTCTTCGAAAAATTTTGTGTAGTTAATACCGACCCCGGCATAGGGCTGGAACCGGGACTCAGCTTTCATCGGAAAATATTGCAGCGTCAGGGTAGGTGGTAAATGTTTGGTCGAACCCGCATCAATCTTTCCGGGAACCAGCAAATTTTTGGCTTTAATATCGTGTTTAAAGGGCGTGGCTGCCAACAGGCCTAAACCCAGGTGATCCGTCAACATATAGGTCAGGGTAAGACCGAGCTGAGTGTCGGAATCGACATAGGCCTTGCTGTTCGGCAACCCGCCACCATTAAGTGTAAGACGGCTGCTGTCATCGTTAGGTTCAACTGTTGCGGCACCTGCGCGGACAATAACATCTCCCGCCTCGTAGGCCATAACACCTGTGGTTCCGGCCAAAAGACTCCCGGCCAGGGTCATATGAATTGCCAGCGACAATGCTTTTTGCTTGAACATTTACTTTCTCCAGAAAGGTAGCACTAAAAGACAAGGCCATTAAACCAAGCGCTTCACTACCACCATTTGATCTGGATTAAGTAAACAGAATCATCGACTTGCGCTAGATCAATACACCTTAATGATTATTGGCTCAGAAAGTACTGGAGGGTTGTGCGGAATATGAAAATGGTCTCCGAGGAGTAATTGCAGCTTGTGTTCACCAGGAGGCAGTTCAAGACTCACCTCAGTCTGGCCACCACCAAAGTGACGGTGTTGATCATCAGCCGGAATGGGTTTGTCCTTATCAGGCAATTGCTGAACATTAATCAGTAAATGATGATGTCCTGTATGTTCCCGCTCAACACCTGCCGGCGCAACACCAATACCATTCAGACCGAATCGCACAGTCACCGGACTGCTCACGGTTTCACCATCTTTGGGAGAAATAATATAGGCACTGGCAGAACCAGTATCAGTCGTTCCACCAGCATAAATTGTCGGGGATAGAATCATCAGCATCACCAGTAAAGCTTGCATTTTTTTCATGTAATACCCCTATTGTTATCCGTGAATAATTGTCAGTGGTCCCAAACTCCGCTCAACGGTGGCGAGATCTTCCGGAACTAGCCGTTTTTCCCCATACAGTCTGGTGACGAAGGTGCACACTTTTGCTCTCGCCATTCGTCAGGCGTGAAGATATGCAGTGCCAGGGCATGAACGCCACCAGCCAGCTCATCAGATAGCAGCTGGTACACTCGCTGGTGACGCTTAACGGCCCGCATCCCCTCAAATGAACCAGAGACGATAACCAGCTTAAAATGCGTTTCTGAATCCACGGGAACCGCATGCATGTGGCTCTCGTTCAGCACTTGGAGAAAATCCGGTGTAAATGCCGCTGTCAGTTTGTTTTCAATGATCTTTTGAACTTGCAATGTCACCTCGAAAAAATCTAAACCATTTAATAATGAACGTCCCAACTACTTGCCTGTTTCGAAAATATTCATGCGAAGAAGGCCATTACCGAAAAAGCGATCTCAAATCACCCACTGATCAACGTAAAACCAAGGTAATGCCGGATTACTGTCAGGCATAGACATGATCTTCGACTATACTGGCAGCCCCTTTATCCATCAACCGCCACTACTGGCTTTTTGGAGTTGGGGTACTACAATCCCGTTTTCTCTTAACAAGACACATCCTGCCCGCTTATGAGTATTAAAAACCTGATCGAACAACGTGTACGGGCTGCCATGTCAGCAGCAAACATTCCTGATGACTGCCCGGCCAATATCGCCCTCAGTACCAGACCAGAGTTTGGCAATTTTCAAGCCAATGGTGCCATGGCAGCTGCCAAGCGGCTAAAAAGCCGTCCGCGGGATTTGGCCGCCGAGATTATCAAGCATCTCGATTTGACTGATATTGCTGATCATGTCGAGATTGCTGGCCCGGGATTCATCAATATTCACCTGTCAAACCAATTTATTGCAACTCAGTTACAAAAACTGATCGGGGATGAAAAACTTGGTGTACCAGTGCCGAATCAACAGAGAGTTGTCGTTGATTATTCCGGACCCAATTTGGCCAAGGAGATGCATGTAGGGCATCTGCGCAGTACGATTATCGGTGACGCAGTAGTTCGCACCCTTGAGTTCCTGGGCCACGACGTGGTCCGTCAGAACCACATGGGGGATTGGGGCACCCAATTTGGCATGCTGATTGCTGAGCTTGAGGAGCATTTGGGTGAAGGGGAGCGACCTGAACTGGCTCTGGGGGATCTGGAGATTTTTTATCAACAGGCCAAACAACACTTTGACCAAGATGAAAAATTTGCGCAGAAGGCACGCCAATACGTAGTCAAACTGCAATCAGGTGACCACCATTGCCGCCAGCTTTGGCAGCGTTTTATCGACACTTCAATCACACACAGTGAGGCCATCTACCTCAACCTCAACGTCACGCTGAAACACAGTGATATCAAGGCAGAAAGCGCCTACAACGAGGAACTGGCAGGGATTATTGAGTCGCTAGAACAACAGCGACTGCTCGTTGAAGACCAGGGCGCCAAGGTCGTCTTTCTCGAAGAGCTGGCAGATAAAGAAGGAAAGCCCAGCCCCGTCATTGTGCAGAAATCTGACGGGGGTTTTCTCTACGCAACAACTGATCTTGCTGCACTGCGTCACCGCAGCATGACATTACAGGCGGATCGCATTCTATACTTTATCGATGCCAGGCAATCACTTCATATGAAACAAGTATTTACACTGGCAAAAAAGGCCGGGTTTGTGAATACAGAGATAGCACTCGAACACCTCCCCTTCGGCACCATGATGGGTAAGGACGGCAAACCGTTCAAAACCCGTACTGGCGGGACCGTCAAACTCACGGAACTACTCCAGGAAGGTATTGAGCGCGCCTGTACACTAGTGAGAGAAAAGAACCCCGAACTCGGCATTGATGAGGTTGCCGCCATTGGACGAAAAGTAGGCATTGGTGCCATCAAGTACGCAGATTTGAGTAAGACACGCACCAACGACTACATTTTTGATTGGGACAGCATGCTCAGCTTCGAAGGCAACACCGCGCCCTATCTACAATATGCCTATACCCGGATCCGCAGTATTTTCCGCCGAGCTGATATCAACTTCGATTGTTCGACAGGAAACATTATTCTCACGACACAACAGGAAAAAGATCTGGCTCTGAAACTTCTACAGTTCGGGACGACTCTTGAACAACTGGCCCTTGATGGCTATCCCCATATTCTTTGTAATTATCTTTACGAACTAGCCAGCAGTTTCATGACATTCTATGAGCACTGTCCGATCCTCAGGCAAGATGTGGTAGAAGACACCCGATCCAGCCGACTGGCCATTTCCCAACTCACCGCCAGAGTGATGGCCAAGGGCCTGAACCTGCTCGGGATTGAGGTAATGGAGCAAATGTAAGGCTTTTCGAAAATCATTGACTGGATATCGCTTTTTGTTCTCCAAACTGTTTTTGACTTCGATCAGAATCCGACTAGCCTTTATTTATGGTGACAGAAACAGGCACAGCACCTATCAAGGTGGAAAAAAAGCTCCGCTATTCCGGCACTGACTTCTGGATCAAAGTCAGGCATGCAGCAAAGACAGCTGGCCGTGAATTAATTGAGAAGTGTTTGTGGCTCCATTACGCCGCCAGACGGCCGGATACCCCGGCCTGGGCCAAGGCCACGGTATACAGTGCCTTGGCCTACTTTATTCTACCTACAGACACCATTCCGGATTTCATCCCCGGAGGCTATGTGGATGACCTTGCGGTTATCGCTAGCGCGGTTGCCACCCTTGCCGGTTATATTGATCAACAAGTGAAAGATCGCGCGCGACAACGTCTTGCACACTGGTTCGATTGAACGCAGCTCAACAAACCTGCCAGAAAGTACCTGATGACCAAGTTGGGGCCTGTTAATACGCATTGAATAGCCGCGGTTGTTTACCCAACAATGCCGAATTTAGGCGCGGTGAACGTGATTTGGTGGCTCTAAATGAGCGAGGCGCAACGCCAAGTGGACATTGTTGGGTAACAACCCGTAGAGCCGGGGCCAATTTTGTCCTCATCTGCGTTATGCCGAAAACACTCACTGCGTTCATGGGGCAGGCTCTCACTCGCTCAAATAGAACCACTAAATTCTCTCTCCTTCTGCCTTGTTGAGGACAAGGCTGACCTCCAGCAGCAATGATTTAATGCGTATTAACAGGCCCTAGCGATCGACCAATACATGCTCTCTGATTAATGCATCGAAAGCCTCACCGCTGAGAATGTCCTGCTCTATCAGGACTTCACGGATAGTCTGGTCCTGTTGCTGGGCACGTTTGGCGATCTCGGCCGCCTTGTCGTACCCCAATTCAGGGGCCAATGCTGTCACGATCATCAGAGATCGCTCTACATTGTTTGCCAACTGAGCGGTGTTACAGTCCATCCCTGCTAGGCAATAGCGGCTAAAGTAATCCGCACCACTGCCCAACAGCTCAACTGAGCTCAACACGTTATGGACAATCAAGGGTTTGAATACATTTAACTGCAAATGCCCCTGGGAGCAGGCCATGGCAACGGCCGCATCATTACCGATCACCTGAGCCGCAATCATGGTCAGCGACTCAATCTGGGTTGGATTTACCTTGCCGGGCATAATCGAGCTGCCAGGTTCATTTGCCGGCAGTTGTATTTCAGAAAGCCCAGCTCTGGGGCCGCTGGCCAGCATCCGCAAATTGTTACCGATCACCATAAAATCAGCAGCAATCTGGCGCAACGCGCTGCTGACACGCAACATGGCATTATGCGTCGACAGGGCAGCAAACTTATTAGGTGCCGTCACGACAGGCATACCCGTCAAATCCCTCAACTGCATTATCACAGCCTCCTGCCAACCACCAGGCGTATTCAACCCGGTACCCACAGCTGTACCGCCAATAGCCAGTGGCAGCAAATCCTGTTTTGCCTGCTGTAGCTGCTTCAGGCTGAAATCCAGCTGTGCAACATAACCACTGAACTCCTGGCCCAATGTCATCGGTGCTGCATCCATCAGATGGGTTCGCCCTACTTTCCACTGCGCTGAGAATTCGTGTTGTTTTTTGGCCAATGCATGCCGGAGGTTTGTCAAATGTGGCAACAACTTTCCTTCCAAGACGGAGAGGACAGCCAAATGCATGGCAGTTGGAAAGACATCATTCGAGGACTGGGATCGGTTCACATGGTCATTTGGATGAACCGGCGTTTTCTCGCCACGCATGTGACCAGCCAGCTCATTGGCACGGTTGGCAACCACCTCATTCATATTCATATTGCTCTGAGTGCCACTGCCGCTTTGCCAGATGGACAACGGGAACTGCTCATCATGCCTGTGACTCAACACTTCGTCACAGGCCGCAATAATCAGAGAAGACTGCTTGGACTGCAGTTCACCAAGTTCCAGATTGGCCAGAGCAGCAGCCTTTTTTATCAGGGCAAGTGCCTGAATAACACCATGAGGCATTGAGTAGCCCAGGTTGGGAAAGTGTACTATTGCCCGTTGCGTTTGCGCGCCCCAAAGTGCGTATTCAGGGATTTGAATCTCTCCCAGAGAATCACGCTCGGTTCTGAATGTCATGTCAATTCCCCCCTTTCACTTACTAGCATGGACCAATTACGAAAGTACTGCGATATTTTCAAATTAAGCATTGATAATCCAAGCAGTAACTCAGAGTAATAATACTGATATCGATGATCCCCAACAGGAATCAGAACGTAACCAGGGTATGCATGGAGTTGACCAGCCCACCAAAAACTGATCAATTATTGTACACCATGCTTTTTAAACGATAAGAGTTAAACACATATTGTTATTTTAAATTGAGTTTTCACTCTTAACATGCTAGAAATACTAATAATTTTTAATATATCAATCAGGCGAATAGTTCTAATGGGAGCTACCATGATTTTTACGACAGAAGACCTACGTTACTTGGTCATCAGAGAAACACTCCGTTATCTTAACGAATGGAGCGCCGCCAAAGAAAATCTTCTGGTTGGTACCGCCGCACAGGAATCCGGTCTCGGTGGATGGCACCAGGGAAAACGCGTTGGTCTCTATCGCATTACGCCAGCAAGGCATCAGGCAGTTTGGGATAAATATTTGATCCGTCACCCGCACCTGGCCAGTGAAATCCGTGGACTGGCGGGCCAGCATAGTTTCCTGAAGGATCCCCATGCAGAATTGATTACAAATCTCAAGTACGCCACTGCCATTGCCTGGATGATTTATCGTCGCTCGGAGCAGGCACTACCTGAGGCCCATGACATCAAAGCGCTGGGAGTATACTGGTTACGTCACTTCCACCCGAAATATCCAGGTTCCCCTGATGATTTCGTGACTAGTTATGCATTGTTGGTTGAAGATAGGCCGCAGGCTGCAGCCTAATTGATAAGCAATGGTCACGGATGGGAATACGATTATTTCTTCTTGACGTGTTTCATTAACCGTCTCTTTTTCGCTAACTGCCGAGTCGTTAGTTGGTTCTTTTTCCCCGCAAACGGATTTTCTCCCGAACGAAACTCAATCTTAATCGGTGTCCCTTGTAGGTCGAGGGCCTTGCGAAACGCTTTTTCCAAGTATCGAGCATAGTGACTGGGCACATCCGCTGTCTGGTTACCATGTATGACGATCAACGGAGGATTCTGTCCACCAGCATGTGCATATCGGAGTTTGATACGACGCCCTCTCACCAAGGGAGGCTGATGCTCAGTCACAGCATCCTGCAAAATCCGGGTTAGGCGGTTAGTACCCAACTTATCAGTTGCCGAAGCGTACGCCTTCTCGATGGATTTGTAGAGATGCCCGACACCAGTCCCGTGAAAAGCTGATATAAAATGAATATCCGCAAATTCGACAAACCTCAGGCGGCGTTGTAATTCTGTTTTGATTCTGGCCTTGGCATCAGCGTCCAAACCATCCCATTTGTTTACCGCCACCACTAATGCTCTGCCTGACTCAATCGCAGTGCCCATAAGATGCATGTCCTGATCGACAAGCCCCTCATGGGCATCAATCAGCAACACCACTACATTGGCATCTTCAATCGCTTGCAGGGTCTTTACGATGGAGAATTTCTCCACCGTCTGGGAAACATTTTTACGGCGTCGGATACCCGCAGTATCAATCAGCGTATAGGATTTTCCATCCCGCTCATAGTCGATATAAATGCTGTCGCGGGTGGTGCCAGGCAAATCAAAGACAATAACGCGATCCTCACCGAGCAAGCGGTTTACCAGGGTGGATTTACCCACATTGGGACGACCGACAACGGCAATCTTGATGCGCCGCTCTATATCGGCCTGGATCGGCTCCTCTAACTCGGGAAAAGGCTCCAGCACTGTTTCCATGAGATGCCTGACACCGCGCCCATGAGTAGCTGTGGTGGGAAAAACGTCCGAAAAACCCAGTTCGTAAAATTCAGCGATGGCGACGTCGGCATTCACCCCGTCAATCTTGTTCGCCACCAGATAGACCAGGCGACCTTTTTCACGAAGATAGGTGGCTAAACGCCGGTCAACGGGAGTCAGACCATCACGGCTGTCCACAATAAGTAACACCGCATCTGCTTCATCAACAGCCAACATCGACTGTGCCGCCATCGCCGTGTCAATACCCTCTTCTTCTCCTGTTATGCCGCCAGTATCAATTAACATATATCTGCGGCCGAACATTTCCCCTTCACCATATTTACGGTCTCGGGTTAATCCCGGGTAATTGGCAACAAGGGCATCGCGGGTTTTCGTCAGACGGTTAAAAAGCGTAGATTTTCCTACATTGGGCCGTCCAACCAGAGCAATTACCGGAATCATGTATTTATACCCATTGATGGTTTCTTAGCTCGGTGAATGGCTATTGGCAACACCAGCATACAACTGGCAGGCAAGGACTGCCTATGCAGAGATATCAAAGTATCAAACAGATCAGCTGTTCAATGGCGGTTTCAGTCAAACTGATAAGCGGTCAACCCGCCACCGTTATCTTGCACATAAAGTTTTTGTCCATCAGCAATCATGGGAGCAGTAACACCATCACCATCGACTTTAACCCGTGCAACAAATCGACCATCAGTTTGTGATAGCAGATGAAGGTAACCTTCTGCATCTGCCACTGCCAGATAGGCTTCAATGGTGACCGGGCTGTTTAACTTGCGTAAACTCAACTGATCATTACTCCAGAGTGTCTGTCCGCTATTACCTCTGATTGCACGTACTTCATCGTCTTTCTGCACTGAATACACCTGCCCAAGACCATAGGCTAGGTCATGAACTGAAGAAGAATTCTGGTACCAGATACCGCGTCCTGTGGCCTTTGCAATGGCACCAACTCGCCCCTGATAAGAAGAGGCATAGATCACCTCATCCACCAGCACAGCACGTCCATCAATATCGATCAGTCGCTCAAGCTCGGTTCGGCCCTGAGGAATGGCCAGCCGATTCTCCCAAAGGAGAGAACCGGACTCAGCTGCCAACGCCACAAGTTTGCCATTTGCGAACCCGGCTATCAGCATACCGTCTGACAGAATCGGGGGACTGGTGCCTCGTAAGGTTAAAATAGGGGAGTCAATTTCATACTGCCATCGCCTTTCACCATTGGAAGCGTGCAAGCCCACCAGCTTTCCATCATGGCTTTGCACCACGACAACAGCGTCATTCACTGCCGGAGCGGCCAAAACTTCACTGGTAACCCGGACACTCCATCGTTGTTCACCGGTTTCGGCTTCCAACGCAAAGACATCACCATCTGTGCCCGCCACAACCAGCAGGTTACCGCCGAGGCCAACGCCACCAGCCAGCGGTGAATCGAGGCTTTTTTTCCAAATCTGCTCACCGGTGCCCGCATCAACTGCAACAACATTACCACCACTATCTGCAGCATAGATAACGCCAGCAGCTAATGCCGGGCGAATCCCGCCGTTGATTGACGCATATTCACCCAAGGTGTTGGTCGACCACAGCTTGTTTATGTTTACTTCTTGCTCAAAAGCAACGAGTGCCGCCGGGCCGGTTTTTTCTGACGCATTACCGCCACTGCCGAGATTTTTTAAAGGGCCACAACCTGAAACCAGTAATGAGGCAAGAAAAAGGCATAACAGGTTTCTCATTCATTGTTCTCCGAGGAAGCACCCATCGAATCAGACCCGTTTTCTGAAATCGGAGCCACATGCTTCAGCTTGAGTTCGATAATGGAGCGGCTCTGGTTGTCATTTTGCGCAACAGACTGCAAAGCCTGCAGGTAAGCACTGTGAGCCGAATCCCGATCATCTTTCATCAAATAAAAATCACCCCGCGCTTCGGAATAGGCACTGGTCATCGTTTTTGCATCCTCGATATCCAGCATCTCTATGGCAGCATCTATATTTCCCCGGGCAGCTTCAATACGTGCCAATCTCAACCCTATTACAAGTGACAGCCCCTCGTCAGCTCCTTTGTCTGCCCAGTGTAGCTGCTCAGCAGCTGTTTCAAATTCACCATCCTCGACAGCAAGCCTGGCCAATAACATAGCGGCATAACGGGCATATTGTGTTCCTGAATAATCTTTTTTTAACTGAACAGCCAGATCACCGATTTCGTCCTTTTGACTATCATTGAGGCGCTTGCCAGGGTCAACCAGCGCTGTGTCCATCATTTGCTGATAGATAACGGATGCGGCCTGCGCCGTTTTCTCACTATAGCCTTTCCAGAATTCCCACCCGAAATAACCACCGGCAGCCAATACGACAACGACAATCGTGGAGAGACCATTTTCTTTAAACCAGCGTTTAAAACTTTCAAGCTGTTCCTCATCACTGAGATGTTCCGCCACAACTAGCTCCCGTTAACCAAAAAAATACGCTTTAAAAACACCACTGCACTATCAATGGCAATGCTTTCCTGCGGTCTGTCTTCGCGCAGAAATTTAACAGTAACGCAATCGTTGGCCACCTCATCCTCACCAAGGATCAGGGCCACCAGAGCACTACTCTTGTCAGCTCTCTTCATTTGTGTCTTGAAACCGCCGCCGCCACAGTGGTTAAGTAGGCGCAATTGTGGAAACTGGCTCCGCAACTCTTCACCCAATTGAATGGCTTTACCCTGTACGTCACCCACTGCAACCAGATAGACGTCCAGTTGCCGGGCGATACTATCCGGCACCACACCAGCCGCGTCAAGCAACAATACCAACCGCTCCAGCCCCATGGCAAAACCAACGGCAGGGGTGTGTTTGCCTCCTAACTGTTCAACCAGGCCATCATAACGTCCTCCGGCACAGACAGCTCCCTGGGCCCCCAACGCATCGGTAACCCATTCAAAGACAGTCTTGCCGTAATAATCAAGCCCTCTGACAAGGCGATTATTTATCTGATAGGGCACACCGGCCTGATTGAGCAATGCCTGCAATTGCCGGAAATGGGACAAGGATTCCTCATCCAGGAAATCGTCCAGAACGGGCGCCCCATCTAGAACGGCTTGAACTGCCGGATTTTTACTGTCGAGGATACGCATCGGGTTGCTGTGTAGCCGCCGCTGACTGTCTTCATCCAGACTGTCTTTGTGTCGCGTCAGATATTCGACCAGCGCATCCCGATAGAGCGCCCTAGATGCCATTGTGCCGAGAGAGTTGATCTGAAGGATAACCTGCTGATCAATGCCGAGCTGTTGCCAGAGTCGCCATGTCATTGCCAGCAATTCGGCATCAATATCGGGACCATTGAGGCCAAACACTTCGACACCTATCTGGTGAAACTGTCGAAGGCGACCTTTTTGAGGACGCTCATAACGAAACATTGGCCCCTGATACCAAAGCCGTTGAGTCTGATTATAAAGCAGGCCGTGCTGTTCACAGGCACGAACACAACCCGCTGTACCTTCAGGACGTAGGGTAAGGCTCTCACCATTGCGATCATTAAAGGTATACATTTCCTTTTCGACAATGTCAGTCACCTCCCCTATCGAACGTTTGAACAGATCAGTCGATTCAATGACCGGAAAACGAATTTCCCGGTAACCATATCGTGCCAGTAAATCCGCTACAGAGCGTTCGAGGTATTGCCAAACAGGTGACTCATCGGGGAGCAGATCATTCATACCCCGAATGGATTGCATTTTTTTCATCAGGATTTCGCTATGAGATTTTCTTGTTGTGCCGCTTTGAGGGCAGCTTTGTTGCGAATTAAGTTTTCGAGCTCATCCACCAAATTGTTCTGGGAAAGCTTCTGGCTTGGCTTGCCATCAATATAAACTAGGTTATTGGGCGTACCTCCAGTCAGGCCGAGGTCGACTTCCTTTGCTTCACCCGGGCCATTGACAATACAGCCGATAACGGCCACATCTATCGGAGTCGTAATATCTTCAAGACGTAACTCCAATTCATTCATGGTTTTTATGACGTCAAAATTTTGTCGGGAACAACTGGGGCAGGCTATAAAGTTAACCCCTTTGCTACGCAATCTCAGACTTTTCAGCATGTCCCAGCCAACCTTAACCTCCTCTACGGGATCGGCGGCAAGCGATACGCGAATGGTATCACCGATGCCATCCATCAAAAGCAAACCGAGACCAATAGAGGACTTGACTGTTCCACCACGCAAGCCACCTGCTTCAGTGATCCCCAGATGCAAGGGGTTATCGATCATAGTGGCAATTTTTCGATACGCAGCCACGGCCATGAAAATATCTGAGGCTTTCAGGCTCAGCTTGAAGTTATGAAAGTTGAGCTTGTCTAGAATCTCAACATGCCTCATCGCGGACTCAACCAGTGCGTCCGGTGTCGGCTCACCATATTTTTTTTGTAGATCTTTTTCCAGCGAGCCAGCATTGACACCAATCCGGATCGGAATATTCAGGTCACGTGCTTTATCGACCACAGCCTGAACACGTTTTTCACGTCCTATGTTGCCCGGATTTATGCGTAGGCAGTCCACCCCGAGATCTGCCACTCTGAGGGCAATACGATAATCGAAGTGAATATCGGCCACCAAAGGGACCGCAACCTGTTTGCGGATAGCGCCAAACGCCTCTGCTGCCTCCATAGAGGGCACGGATACCCTGACAATGTCAGCACCTGCGGCAATCAGCCGATTGATCTGTGAGACCGTGGCCGCCACGTCAGTAGTTTCTGTATTGGTCATGCTTTGAATGGTTATAGGCGCATCACCACCCACTGGCACATTGCCCACCATAATCTGACGTGATTTTCTTCTTACAATGGGTGACAGGGATTGCATAACCTTTCAATTTTCCAAATCAGAGTCAAGACCGACGCTAACAAAAGCCGTGTTATCTGCAGCGATATTGGATACCGGCACCACTTTACCGCCGTAATGAATTTCCACGCCCTGCGCATAACCCAAGTTCACTTTAAAAGGTGCATCACCGGTTACCTCTAGCCGTGTTCCCGGTGGCTGGAGGTCAGCAAGCAAAAGATCACCAGAGGCATCGAACACCTCTACCCAGCTCTGCTGGGTGACATTTAGCGTCATCGTCTGCGGATTATCCTGCTTATCTAATGTATCGCCTGACTCCTTGACTTCCTGATCCATCATTGAGGCCATGGCCGGTTTCATACTCAGAACAGTGGATCTGGCTGAACCCAGCAACGGTTTGCCACTGTCAAAAAAAGGTAATTTAACTCTATCAGCCACCTGAATGACCAGCAGTAATGCAATCACAATCAAAATAGTCACCGCCGCCATGGGAAGGACATTTTTTAAGAAACGGCCGATTCTATTTGGTGCAGGCGGGAATTTTATGGCGGGCTCTCGCTGATGAATACCCAAATCACTCATCGACTGTTCGAGGTTTACAAGCAAATCCTGATCGGGGAGACCCAGTAAGGCGCAGTAGGTTTTGACGTAACCTTTGACGAAAAGAGGCGATGGCAAACGGTCAAAATCATCATTTTCCAACGCATTCAGAGTCGCCTTCGTTATACCCATTCCCCCGGTGACATCCTCGATACTTAGCCCACGCTCCCTTCTGGTCCGACGCAGGATTTCCCCGGGCGAAGTTTTTTCCGGCACAGGTTGCTGCAATGGTTCCTCGCTAGGGTTTTTGCTCATTATTCAACCAGTTTTTGTATTCCTGATTCTCCCGCGAATCAGGATAAAGGTTCCTCAACGCCAGCCCCTGACTAGCCTCTGCATCACTATTACCCAGTTTATCCGCAAGCCTGACTCCCAGCCAAAGACCCCGGGGAGTAGGGCTATTTCTGGTAGTGTTGTATTGATTTAACCGTTGCTGTGCCAGTTGATAGTCACCCCGTCTGAAAGCCAGATCCGCCAACTCGATATGCGCCAGAGACATTCGCGAATCCAGATCCAGCGCTTTCTCAAAAGCAGATTCAGCCTCTGACAGTTTATTGAGCTGTAGCGCCGTCACACCAACCTTGAGAAAAAGTTCAGCTCGCCTAGGGTAACCGAGGTCCTCGGAGCCTTTCAGAAACTGATCATAGGCATCTTCGAAGCGATCCATGTTCAACAGGAACATACCGTAGTTATTGCGTCCCCGGGTAAATTCCGGGTCGTAGTTCAGTGCCTTACGAAAATGACTTTCTGCTTCTTCAAACTCTTTTTCCTTTTGATATAACAATGCCCAGGCGTCATGCACAGCGGGTGAACTATTGTCTACTTCCATCGCTTTGTTGAGATGGAAACGGGTGCGTTCATGATCTCCCCTCGTCAAATACCCCATCGCGAGATCAAGACGATTTTCCAGTACCCTCTGCTTATCAACACCGGTACCACTTTTTGTCGTCGCACAACCAACGGAAAGCAACGCAGTCAGCAGCCCGAAAACAAAAAATACCGAGGACAATTTCAGCTTCATACGCATGCCGCCTGTGACCCACTCAACCTTATAATCAACCCACAAACCTCACGGGCGCTACTTGCTGTTCTTGTTGATAGCGTTGACTGCGGCGGGTCCTGTCATTCACCGTACCGGCGAGCTGGCCACAGGCCGCTGCAATATCGTCTCCACGAGTCGTTCGGACAGTCACGGTATATCCCTCCTGATGCAGGATATCCCTGAAACGATTCAGCGCAGTGTTGGTAACTCGCCTGTAGGATGAACCGGTAAACGGATTAAACGGAATCAGGTTGATTTTACAGGGAATGTCTTTCAGCAATATGGCCAACTCCCGCGCATGCTCATCGCGATCATTTATCCGGTCCATCATCGTATATTCGATAGTAATCTTGCGGCGCACGTCAGGCATCTTGTCAAGGTAACGACGGGCGGAATCAAGCAACATAGCAATCGGATATTTTTTATTGATCGGCACCAACTGATCGCGCAACGCATCGTTGGGTGCGTGAAGAGAAATAGCCAGCGAGACATCCGAAACATCGCCGAGTCGATCCAGTGCCGGAACGACACCGGATGTGCTCAAGGTCACCCGGCGCTTTGACAGTCCATAAGCATTGTCATGAAGCATCAGCCCCATGGCATCGACAACGTTCTCAAAGTTGAGTAGCGGCTCACCCATACCCATCATGACGACATTACTCACTACCCGGTCTTTTCCGGCACCCAGGGAATCAAATGATTTGGCAGCTATCCAGACCTGTCCAATAATTTCTGCGGCCGTCAGATCTCGGTTAAATCCCTGTTTCCCGGTTGCACAAAAACTACAGTCCAGCGAACAGCCCACCTGAGATGAGACACAGAGCGTACCTCGATCCTTTTCCGGAATGAACACTGTTTCAATGCAGCTGCCACCAGCAACGCGAATCAGCCATTTTCGAGTGCCGTCTGTAGAATCCTGCTGGGAAACCACCTCCGGAGCGCGAATCTCAGCAACCTGCTTGAGCCTCTGACGCAGGGGCTTTGACAGATTGGTCATCTGATCAAAGTCATCCACACCCAGCTGGTGTATCCACTTCAATATTTGCGAAGCACGAAAGGGTTTTTCTGCCAACGTATTAACAAAAAAGTCTGACAATTTTTCAGCAGAAAGCCCCAGCAGGTTGGTTTTCAACCCCTGGGGCTCATTGACATCGGCAAGAATCAGACTCATGGCTTATTCTGCACGGTGATACCGGAAATCACAGAAACTAGCGTGGGCAAATTTCACCATCATCAAAGAAATAGGAAATTTCACGGGCGGCTGAAGCGGGTGAATCTGACCCGTGCACAGCATTGGCGTCAATCGATTCGGCAAAGTCGGCACGAATAGTGCCAGCTGCCGCTTCTTTTGGATTCGTTGCCCCCATAAGATCGCGGTTAACGATCACAGCATTTTCGCCCTCAAGCACCTGGATCATGACAGGGCCAGAGGTCATAAAGCCCACCAAATCGGTATAAAACGGGCGTTCTTTGTGCTCCGCATAAAAGCCACCGGCTTTTTCTTCGGAAAGGTGCATCATTTTTGCTGCAACGACTTTCAGGCCGGCCTTTTCAAACCGTGAATAGATCTGACCAATAACATTTTTGCTCACTGCATCTGGCTTGATGATGGAAAGGGTGCGTTCTATAGCCATTTAGGGTCTCCAAAAGATGGCGGCAGGTAAAGAAGCGAAAGAAAGTCGCAAAATACGACCGTACATGTCTGCTTAAAAAGGCGCCATTTTACGCTTTGGTACAAAGGGTTACAAGAAAGAGCAAAAGTAAATTCCGATTCTTCTGGAAAGTCAGGCAGCCAGCAGTTTGGTAAAACGATCACAGGAAATAGGCATACTGAAGTGGGCACCCTGATAGGAATGGCAACCCAGCTCCCGAAGTATCTCAAGGGCTTCCGGTGTCTCGACCCCCTCCGCGGTAACTTTCAAACCATACTGCTTTGACACAGCCATGATAGCTTCCACAATACCCCGGCTCTCGGGGTCGCGATGAATATTTCGGATAAACTCACGATCAATCTTCAGCTGGTCAAACGGCAGACGCTTCAGGTAAATCATGGAAGAGTAGCCAATACCGAAATCATCAATTGAAAACATGGAACCCAGCGATTTGATTGCCTCCATCTTGCGAATGGCCTCATCCACATCTTCAATGACCAGATTTTCCGTGACTTCGAAATTGAGGAAGCTTGGGTCTATGTTGTAACTGCTCATGCTGTGCTGGACGATATCCAGCAATTGGGGATCGCGAAACTGGCGTGGGCTGATATTGATGCCGAGCCGCATGTGGTCTTGCCAGATACCCTGATCAATAAAATTCCGGATGTACTCACAAGAGGTGCGAATAACCCACCGGCCTACGTCTACGATCAGACCGGAAGATTCAAGTACCGGAATAAACTCCGAAGGCATGTTGGTTATTTTATCCGAATTCATCCAGCGCAATAGCGCCTCACCACCCAGCAACTGTCCTGTCTCAACAGAAATTTGCGGCTGGATATAGAGCACAAACTCGTGGTTATCCATTGCCTTGCGCAATCGGGTATTCATGCCAATCTGCCGCTGCGCTTTCTCCGAGATACAGGGATCAAAAAAAGCGATGCTGTTGCGGCCCTTGCGCTTCGCCTCGTACATGGCTGTATCGGCAAACTGGAGTACGCGCTCGGCACTGATGTCGCTGTCTGAAATAAGTGCAATACCGACACTTGCAGTCAGTATGACTTCATGGCCATCGAGAAACAGGGGGCTTGCAACCATTTCACCCAACTTTTCGGCCAACGACTGCGCACTCCAGGCGGCTTTTGACAAGTCATCAGACAGATGGGGAATAAAAAGCACAAACTCATCGCCACTCATACGGGCGAGCACATTACCCCCAGTAGCAAGGCGAGACAACGTCTGACCAATCTTCTTGATCACCTGATCTCCCACAGCATTGCCCCAGGAATCATTAATATCCTTGAAGTGATCAAGGTCGACAATCATCAGGGCACCACATATCGGTTGATTGTCATGGAGGGCCAGATACCGGCTGATGGACTGAATCAGCAATTGTCGATTGGGCAAACCCGTAAGACTGTCATAATAGTGATCCTTGGCAGACTCCTCCCAGGGCTTGACGCCTGGATTGCTGACATCTTCATCATCGACGACAACATCGGCACCGTCATAAATATCGCTGGCGGGCAATATCACATCAGGGGAGCCAACTTCGATATTTTCGAGTGATTCAGCACCGGCGACGGACAATCCCGGCTCACTGACAGAAGGTGAAGCAACATCGCAGGACAATTCCTGAGTGTGCAGCATAACTACCAGTTCTCTATTGTCGTCACCCACATAAACAATACTGACAGCGATAGTTTCGGTACGACCGGGACATGACCAGTCCAGATTTTCAGTACGGTTCCGCAAGGCTTTTTTCAGTTGCAACTTGAGATCGACAAGCGCCGTGGATTCGTCACCGGTAATACTGTCCACTGAAGCGCCCACCAGCTGCTTGAGGTCGCAGCCCAACAGGGCAAGTGCATGTTTGTTGGCATCGATACAGACGCCGTAAGCAAAGAAAAGGGTGCCGTAAGGAACTGATTCAACCAGTACTTTATAAAGCTCTTCTTTTGAGCTCATTAACACCCCTTGGTAGCATATTGAAGCTGTGGTTCATTCTAATCGAGTTCTTCAATCCATGCCATCTGGATGGCTTCAAGGATTTTTTCACCACAATGGGCCGGATCATCATCAAGGCAACGGTACTACCTGTCACGCATCAGGGCTTTGCCATCCTACGCCAAGGCAGCACTGAGGTATTCAAAGAGGCCATAGCTGAATCACATTCGTAGGTCTTAAATTTGGCATCTTCGATGATGCCGAGATCATTCACCTGGATCTGCAAGCACATCACATCACCACCAGCCGGGGCACCGACCATGCCGGCCCCGACATTACTGGCTTTGTCGTCTAACTAGCCAACGTTGCGGGGATTTTCGTAATAGTCCAGAACTTTTTCACTGTATGCCATGATTCAGCTTCTTATCGCTAACGTGCAGCCCATTCGACCTGACTGAGATCGACACCGTCTTTAAACATATCCCAACGCGGGGATAACTCACGCAACTTGGTAACTGCCTCACGCACTTTGGCAATCGCATAATCAATTTCTTCAACGGTGGTAAAGCGGCCAATGGAAAAACGGATAGAGCTGTGTGCCAGCTCATCGTCAAGCCCCAGCGCCCGCAATACATATGAGGGTTCAAGGCTCGCTGAGGAACAGGCAGACCCGGAAGAAACGGCCAGGTCCTTCAACGCCATGATCAACGACTCCCCTTCGACAAAGGCAAAACTAACATTTAAATTGCCAGCGATACGCTGCTGCATGGACCCGTTGAGATGCACCTCGTCCAGGTCACGAATGCCATCCCAAAGACGATTGCGCAGCGCTAGTACCCGTTTGTTTTCGTCGGCCATTTCTTCCCTGGCTATCCGAAAAGCTTCGCCCATACCGACAATCTGGTGGGTAGGCAGCGTACCGGAGCGCATGCCCCGCTCATGGCCACCGCCGTGGGTTTGCGCCTCAATGCGCACACGCGGTTTACGCCGGACATAAAGGGCACCGATCCCCTTTGGACCGTAGGTTTTATGGGCGGAAAATGCCATTAAATCCACTTTCATTGCCTGCAGATCAATCGGCAGTTTGCCGGTACTCTGGGCTGCATCCACATGAAAAAATACTCTCCGGTCACGACAGATCTCACCGATAGCGGCAATATCGTTAATCGTGCCAATCTCATTGTTGACATGCATTAGCGAAACCAAGATTGTATCTTCACGAATGGCGTCGGCGACAACCTGAGGCTGAATAATACCGTCGGGATCAGGGTCGAGATAAGTCACCTCGAAGCCCTCACGCTCCAACTGTCGACAAGTGTCCAAAACAGCCTTGTGCTCGATTTTTGAAGTAATAATATGCTTGCCCTTCTTCTGGTTGAAGTGGGCACAACCCTTAATCGCCAGGTTATCCGCCTCAGTGGCACCAGATGTCCAGATGATTTCCCGTGGGTCAGCATTAACAAGCTCCGCCACTTGAGTCCTGGCCTCTTCAACTGCCGCCTCTGCCTGCCAGCCAAAAGAGTGCGAACGCGAGGCCGGGTTGCCAAATATGCCGTCATTAGTAAGACACCCTGACATCTTGGCAGCCACCCGTGGATCAACTGGCGTGGTAGCAGAATAATCGAGATATATAGGCAATTTCATGCAAAGACTCCTAAACTTTTGCGCAGCCTGAATTGACATCGTCCTGATCGTTTTGGCGCAACATGACAATTTGCACTTCCTGTTGATGCACCAGGCTGTCCAGAGAAATACCACTGAGGAAACGATGAATTTGACGGCTCAGATCGTCCCAGAGATGATGGGTCAAACATATATCACCGTTGTGGCAATTACCCTTGCCACTACAACTGGTCGCATCAATAGATTCATTCACAGCATCAATAATTTCGGCAACACTGATGGCATCACTGCTTCGAGCCAGACAATAGCCGCCACCGGGGCCACGAACACTACTCACCAGATTGTTCTGACGCAATTTGGCAAACAATTGCTCCAAATAGGAAAGCGAAATTTCCTGCCGATGGGAAATGTCCGCCAGACTAATTGGCCCGCATTCGTTATTTAACGCCAAATCCAGCATGGCTGTGACCGCGTATCGACCACGAGTTGTCAGCCGCATAATATTTTCCCGCAATGACGAATTAAAAATCCAGGTGCGGCTATTATGTAAAAACCAAGTATTTCAGTCAATTAAATAACATACTCATTTAGTGGGTTATTTCATCACGGACTGAAACATTATCAATCGGTTTTTTTCTGCAAGACTCTTTGCATGCGATGTACCGCATTCTGAATTGACGTAAGTACACCCCGGAGAATCGACAATTCCATTTCATCCATTCGGATTCGGCCGTACAGGCGTCGCAAGCGGGTCATGGTTTGGCGGGGATTTTCACGGTCATGGAAACCGAGATCAACCAACGCCTGCTCCAAATGCTGAAAATACAACTCGAGATCTTCTGCCCTGGCAGGGGGCATATCCCAGTCGGGTAATGGGGGCGATTCACTCTGGGCTGCAGACAATGACGCCATACGCACTTCGTAGCACAGCACCTGAACAGCCGCAGCCAGATTCAAAGAACTGTATTCCGGGTTGGAGGGAATGTGCACATGATAGTTACACTTTTGCAGCTCCTCATTGGTGAGCCCTCGGTCTTCCCTGCCAAAAACGATTGCCACATCGTGGTGTACCGCCTCCAACCAGACGCGTTCGCCGCACTCACGGGGGTTCAATAACGGCCAGGGAATACGGCGCCCTCGGGCACTGGTGCCCACCACCAGACCACAACCGGCTATAGCCTCATCAAGATTGTCGACGACAATCGCGTTATCCAGCACATCGACAGCATTCGCCGCCCGCCAGACTGCCCGGTCAGCAGGGAAGTCTCTGGGCGCAACCAGATACAGCCTAGACAATCCCATATTTTTTATGGCGCGAGCCGCCCCGCCGATATTTCCGGGATGAGTGCTATTAACCAGCACAATTCGCACGCTATCAAAATAACTCATAGGGGGTTCCAGCAGGCGAGATCGAAAAACTTTCCGAGTCGTTCACGAACTAATGTATTACCCGACAACTGTTTGCCGGAAGCGCGAATTCTAGCAGAAATGAGGAGATGAATTCACCGCTTTTACTCTCCCCGCCCCCTATCCCTCTCTGGTACAATGCCGCGCTTTACCCAGACTGGAATCTTTTACGATGGAACCCATGGTCAATATCGCCCTCCGCGCTGCACGTAAGGCCGGGGAAATGATCGCCCGCGCCACGGAACGAGTGGATCTGATCAGGATCGACGAAAAGGGCCGCAACGATTTCGTCACCGAAATTGACCATGCTGCAGAAAAGGAAATCATCTACCATCTTCGCAAGGCATTCCCGGACCACACTATCCTAGGAGAAGAGTCGGGACTACTTGAAGGCAACGACAGTGACTACCAGTGGATTATTGATCCACTTGATGGCACGACCAATTTCATTCACGGTATTCCACATTTTGCGGTATCCATTGGCTGCCGACACAAAGGTCGCCTTGAACACGGTGTCGTTTTCGATCCAATGCGCCTTGAGGAGTTTACTGCCAGTCGTGGCCATGGCGCATTTCTGAACGGCAAGCGTCTTCGGGTGTCGGGTCGGGTTGGACTGGCCGGCGCAGTGATTGCTACTGGTATACCCTTCAACCGGCCATCAATAGCATTTATGGAACCCTATCTGGCCTGCTTGTCCGATCTGGCTAAAGAGTCGTCGGGTATCAGACGCCTCGGGGTTGCCTCACTCGACCTGGCCTATCTGGCTGCTGGCCGTTTCGATGCTTTCTGGGAAATGAACCTGAAGCCTTGGGATATTGCGGCCGGGGTATTGCTAGTAAAAGAAGCGGGCGGGCTGGTCAGCGATTTCAGAGGGGGCGACGGATTTATGGAGAGTGGAAATATTGTTTGTGCATCACCGAAACTGTTTAAGCCAACCCTGCAACTGGTACAGAAACATCTTGGATTTCTGGAGAAAACAACAACCGCCTGACAACAGACTGCAATCCGGACACAGGCGGTGAAACACATCGAGCAACGTCACTTTTCCTCGAACAACATGGCACTATCGATACCCTGTTTTTTGAGGATTTCCCGCAACCTGCGCAAAGCCTCGACCTGAATCTGACGAACCCTTTCCCGGGTTAACCCTACCTCAATACCCACTTCTTCAAGAGTTGCAGAATCGTAACCAAAAAGGCCAAAGCGGCGTGCGATCACCTCCTGTTGTTTGTCGGTAAGCTGGGACAGCCACAGGGTCAGGGCATGATGTATATCGTCATCTTCAGCTAACTCTTCGGGATCATTGGGGTGTTCATCTTTCAGTGTGTCGATCAGCATCCTGCCATCGTCACCACCCATCGGCACATCAGTAGAGCTGGTCTTTTCATTGAGCCTGAGTATACGCGATACCACATCGACACCTTTATCCAGCGAGCGAGCGACCTCCTCTGCTGTTGGATCATGATCCAGCTCCTGTGCAAGTTTACGGGAGGCCTTGAGGTACACATTGAGCTCTTTTACCACATGTATTGGCAAACGAATCGTACGGGTCTGATTCATCAACCCGCGCTCAATGGCCTGACGAATCCACCATGTGGCATAGGTAGAGAAACGAAAACCCAGCTCGGGATCAAATTTTTCAACAGCCCGCATTAGCCCGAGATTGCCCTCTTCGATCAAGTCCAGTAATGATAAACCCCGGTTGATGTAACGGCGGGCAATCTTCACCACCAGACGCAGATTGCTTTCAATCATTTTTTTACGGGCAGCGTCGTCACCATTCCTGAGTGCCCGAGAATAAAAAACCTCCTCCTCAGCCGAAAGAAGGGGCGCGTAGCCAATTTCTTTTAAATAAAGACTCGCCGCATCCAACACTTCTTTGTTCTGACTGTGAACAGGAATTGCTTCAGCCTCAATCGCGTCTTGGTCGGTTTCTTCGGGGTCTAGAAAATCATCATCGTCTGACACAATCCGGCGTCCTTATACAACGAAAATTCTTGGCATCCAATAAGCGCAGCAACCTACGTTTCCGCTTGGACTAATTCAAGTAGAAACAACACAGCTAGATTAACGCGTTGTCTCTCATTAGGCCACGTCATCTTATCCCTGAACAGCGCCCCAATAAATATTCAGCGTACATCAGTGCTTGTTAAAGCATCACTTCCGTGGAAGAAAGTTTAGCGGATTGACCGGTTTACCTTTTTGGCGAATCTCAAAATAAAGTCTTTTACTATTCGCGGGATCTCCACCCACTTCTGCAATCTTTTCTCCCCCTTTAACCATTTGCCCCTCTTTAACAAAAATTTGCCGGGAATGTGCATAAGCACTGAGAAATTCCTCACTGTGCTTGACGATAATGAGCTCCCCATAACCACGCAGACCACTGCCTGAATAAACGACCACACCGGGTGCTGCAGCCACGACTGCCTGGCCGGAATGACTCTCTATATCAACTCCCTTGAACAACTCTGTACTATTGAAGTATCGGATCACCCGTCCTTGCGTAGGCCACTGCCAGCGCCAGACTGAAGGTAACGATTCAGGGAGCTTAGGGGCTGGTTTAGTCACTTTAACTGGCGACGGAGAACCTTTTTTTTCTGCCGAGGCAGAAACAGTCGCTTTTTTTGGTTGTTTTTTTACCGGAGGAGCGGCTCTGACAATCGGTGGGAGGCGATTGGTGTCCAACGTTAGACGCTGACCACGGTAAATGGTATAGGGTGGCGACAGCCCATTGGCGCGAGCAAGTTTTTCAAGATCCTTTTCATATCGCCAGGCAATAGCAAATAGCGTCTCGTCACTGGACACCACATGAAAGTTGATTTTCTGGCTGGGCGGTGGCGGACGCTGGTCCACTGGTGCCGGTGGCGGGGCATGGCATGAGGATACCAGGAAAAATCCAACACTGAGGAGAAAAAAACGCAGTCTAATACCTCGGCAAGACGGATAGATCAAACGCTCACTCCCCCTTCTAATGTCACACCTCTCGATTCAGAGTTTTTTGCGCTGCTGGCCACCAAGATATTCCAGGCCAAGAACCAAAAGCAAGCCCGCGACCATCCAGAGTGTTGCCATCAACGTCTTGGGGTCCAAACCTGTCACACGGGCAAATTCTGCCGGCAGCAACAATCGGGACGATAAGATGGTTTCACGGCCACGGCTATCAATGATCACCTCCAGTGTCTCCCGCCAGGGCCAGACGATATACAGCGAGCCAAGAAGGAATCCGGTCAACAGGGCAATGGTGCACGAATGATAATGGCGCAAAAGCCATGACAGGAAGCGAGAAAAAGCCATCAGGCCTGTCACGCACCCCAGCATGAAAATCAATAAAATCTGCCATTGAAAACCGCTGATCGCGTCAATCATGACGGGATACATACCCAACAGCAGCAGGATAAAACTACCGGAAACACCCGGCAGAATCATCGCACAAATGGCAATGGTTCCCGCCATAAAAACCATCAGCCAGTCGGTGGATCCCTGGATCGGGGGAGCCAACGAAATACCGAGGGCCATTAAGGTTCCCATCCATAAAAAAATCCATTCCGGCCATCGTAGACGGGGCAACTGACGAAATATATAAACAATGGACGCGACAATCAGACCAAAGAAAAAAGACCAGACCAGGATTGGCTGACTCTCCAGAAGATGGCTAACCAGTGAGGCAAAAGACGCAATGCTCAGTAGAATGCCACTGAATAGTGCCAGCAGGAAATTGCCATTAATGGCCCGCCAGAACGCGGTGGGGCCCTCGTTTTTCAGCAACTTCAGTGAGTGGAGATTAATCGAGCGGATTGAGTTCAGTAAGTCTTCATAAATACCGCTAATGAAGGCAATCGTTCCGCCGGAAACCCCGGGCACGACATCTGCGGCTCCCATCGCCATACCTTTCAGGAAAAGCAACAGCCAGCGTTTAAATAAAACCATCGAAAAGCCCGGAAAGATTAACGGCTGAGGCCACTGAGCAAGGGCACAAACCGCACCTGCTCAACTACTCGCTCTTCAAAATTTATGCTATCCCCTTGCCGAGTAATAACCCGTAATTCCTGAACCTCTCCTGAGCCAACAGGAATAACGAGAATACCATCGGGAGCTAATTGATGTAGCAGTTCATCGGGCACTTCGTTCGGGGCCGCCGCACTGAGAATGCCATCGTAAGGTGCATTTTCGGGCCAGCCAAAACCACCGTCACTGTGAGATAGTCGCACATTTCTAAGCCCAAGCAGGCGCAACCGAGCCCGCGCTTTATCAATCAGCGGTTTAATTCGCTCAACACCGTAAACCTGGTCGACCAGCTGGGCAAGAATCGCTGTCTGGTAGCCGGAGCCAGTGCCAATCTCAAGCACCTTACGACGCGGCCCCAGAGATAAGAGCAATTCTGTCATCAGCGCAACGATGTAGGGCTGGGAAAGGGTTTGCCCATAACCTATCGGGAGCGCCGTATCTTCGTAGGCGCGATGAGACAGTGCTTCGTCGAGAAATAAATGACGGGGGGTTACACGCATCACATCCAGGACTTTCTGATTCGATATACCCTGCTCCTTGAGTCGCTGGATAAGGCGTTCGCGAGTCCGCTGAGAGGTCATACCAATACCACCTAGCTCAATCGAATTCACCCTTCCACCCCTGATAAAAATAAAATCGAACTATACCACAGCGCTCAAATGGCGCCATCGCCGCAAATCGGTCGAAGTGTCACCAGCTCTCGCAATACCGAAGTGGCAAAACAACCCGAGGGCAGCTCAAATGACAACTCGAGGTCAACGTGGTCGCCACGGTTCAACCATCGGAACTGCATATTAGAAGGTGTTAGTAGCAAGGATCTCCTCTCCTGCTGCAGTCCGCTGTATTCCAGTGAATTCGTCCAATCACCCCACGAGGAAAGAACCTGACCTTCGAGCAACTGAACTGATTGAGGCGCTGCACTCCGTCCGCGCCCCCAAAGCGGGCCTTCGGGGACAGTTTCTCCAGCCATTGTCGACTTCCAGTGCTCCAACCTCACCCTTTCAGCCAACACCAGATTAAACAGGTAGGCACGGGCCGCCGACAGATAGATCCCGTCAATGGAGGATCGCTGCCTTCTGCGGCCACTGTGCTGCTTTTTGTTGGAAGGGGTATCACCCCACACCGACAACAATCGGTTGGCTTCGACAAGATTGCCAGCGGCCCAACCAAAACGCTGTTCTCCAAAATAATTCGGGACACCATTCACGACCTGCTGCAGGGAATGCTCCAGTGCAGAAATGTCCCCTTCAACTTGCCGCAACCGGATAACAAACCGATTGCCCGCATGTTGCCCCCGCCGCAACTTTTTAGGGTGCCGACACTTTGCAAGCACCTGACAACCTTCCAGTATAGGTAGTTGCTCGAGACTTTCCGGTAATTTGCCGGGTAGATGTACACTGAACCACTGCCGGGTCACAGCGCGCCGGTCTTTCATACCACAGTGACCCACAGCCATGTCATCAACACCAAAATGCTCCGCCAGCAATCCGGCTACCCAGCGTGTGTTTTGACCCCGTTTTTCTACATAGAGGCAGAGATGCTCACCCTCGCCCGACAACTCAAAACCTAGTTGCTCCGTCACTTGAAAGTCTTCGGGGACACTGCGAAACAGCGCGCTGGCCGAGGGCGGAGCAATAGCATAAGGGAATTCGAGGGAAAACTGTCGGCTGTTCATATTATCTCGGGGCACGGTTTGGGTGGCGGCAAGTTTACAGCCCACTCCGGGCAACACAAAGATAAATGGCTGCTGTTCACACGTGCCTGGAGAGAGCGTGCATAAACTGATTCGCACCGATAGGGAAATCGCTTTACCCGCATCAATATTGTTGGCAGTTCGCGGAAATGCTGAAGCAACAGGTGATGAATGATGGTTGGACGACGTCTAAATACAGGTCATCGGGTAGATGCTGTCTGACCACCGCTTTAGGTTAGAGCGGTTGGCCTGACGATGTGGTCAAGCAGGACCACTGCCTGGCAGCCAATCCCCTCGCCACGCCCCTCAAAACCGAGTTTTTCCGTGGTAGTGGCTTTGATATTTAACTGACTGCGATCACAATCAAGATCCTGGGCGAGATTGGCAAGCATCGCCTCAAGATGCGGAGACATTTTTGGGGCCTGGGCAACAAGGGTGATATCGGCGTTAATCATACGATAGCCTTTTTTTGCCACCAGTGATTTAACCAGTCGCAGTAACCCCCGACTATCCGCATTGCAATAGCGGGAGTCAGAGTCGGGGAAGTGCTGCCCGATATCACCGAGCGCCGAGGCACCCAGAAGGGCATCACACAATGCGTGAATCAGCACATCACCATCTGAATGCGCAATCAGTCCATGACCAAAGGGGATGGTCACGCCACCTATAATAATATGATCGCCCACGCCAAAGGCGTGAACATCGTAACCCTGACCTATTCTCATATCATGGCAACTCCAATCCCCCGGACTGTCTCGAGGACTCGTTCTGAAATTTAATAATGGCCTCAGCTATGGCCAGATCTTCGCGCCGGGTAATCTTGATATTGTCGCTACTACCCTCGACGGCGAGAGGACAATGGCCGAGTTTCTCAACTGCAGATGCCTCATCAGTCGGCTGCCATTGCTGTCGATAGGCCGAGTTTAAACTCCAGCTGAGCAAACCATAACGAAACATTTGCGGCGTCTGAGCGAGCCACAGATCAGCGCGGCTGACAGTCGCACTTATCCCCGCCTGCTGATCAACCTGTTTTACCGTATCACTGACGGGCACCGCCAATATGCCACCAACAGTGTGCGTTTTCAGGGCGGCCATCAACTTGTTGATATCCGTGACACGGACACATGGCCTTGCCACATCATGCACCAGCACCCAGTCATCCACGTGTGCCTCGCGCTGAAGGCAGTCCAGTGCCAGCCTGACGGAATCCGAGCGCTCTTTTCCACCATGCACAGTGCGGATACGGGGGTGCGAAAAGACGGGCAATCGCCTCCACTGACTATCGGCTGGATGAATTGCTACAACGACAATCGATTGATCAATCTGCAGTAGGCGTTCAAGGGTATGTTCGATCACCGTTCGACCCGCCAGCATCTGGTATTGTTTTGGGAGTATCTCGCCAAAGCGTCTACCCTGCCCTGCCGCTGGCACCACAATCCAATTAGTGGCCATTTTACTGCCCCGACAGCAGGAACATAGGCTGGCAACAAAACCATTGGGAAGAAAAAAGGTGATGAATCACTGATCTTCCTTTTCAACGACCATATAAAACGTCTCACCTTCTTTAATCATGCCAAGATCTTTTCTGGCTCGCTCTTCAATACTGTCAAAACCGTCTTTCAGGTTGGCAACCTCATTTTCCAGAATACTGTTTCTCAGTTGCAGTCCCTGATTTTCCTGACGCTGTTGTTCAACTTGACGCTGCAGCATCAACTTTTTAGAGAAACCGCCCTCACCCAACCACAATTGATATTGGAGAACGGCAAGAAGACCTGTGAGAACAATTAGGAGCCAGCGCATGACGGGATTCTACAGAACAAAATAAACGGCGTCAGCGGAAAGCTGCTCGCTCTCCAATGACGACTGGCCAACCAATCCACTCAATCAGTTGCAAGGAAATATCGACATCATCAGAGTGCAACCCGTCTATTACTGACGGTCCGGTCTTATTTTCGTGGGACAAATGGCATAATGCTGAGCATGCAGGGGGTGCACTGACAAGCTCAGATCGCGGATTGAAGATATAAAAAAGGGATAGCCACAAGGCTACCCCTTTTCGCTCACTGTCGACCGAGTCAGACTTTGAATTCGGCGCGGCCATGATAGGGGGCCAGACTGCCCAGTTCAGCCTCTATACGCAACAAACGATTATACTTGGCGACTCGATCGGAACGGCACAAGGAGCCGGTTTTGATCTGACCCGCTGCCGTGGCCACAGCCAGATCGGCAATAGTTGTATCCTCGGTTTCACCTGACCGATGAGAAATAACGGCAGAATATCCAGCATTCTTGGCCATTTTTATGGCGTCCAGTGTTTCGGTGAGCGACCCGATCTGATTGAATTTAATCAAAATGGAATTTGCCACGCCCAGCTCAATCCCTTTCTTCAGAATTTTGGTATTGGTCACGAACAAATCATCGCCGACCAGTTGCACACGGCTGCCCAACTTTTCAGTCTGATATTTCCAGCCATCCCAGTCAGATTCATCCTGCCCGTCTTCGATGGATATAATCGGATAATGGTCACAGAGCTCCGCCAGAAAATCGCTGAACCCCTCGGAGCTATAAACCTTTCCTTCGCCGGACAGGTTGTACTGACCATCCCGATAGAATTCCGACGCGGCGCAATCCAGCGCCAACGTGACATCGTCACCCAGTTTGTAACCCGCTGCCTGCACAGCCTCCTTGATGACGGCCAGTGCTTCCGCGTTCGAGGATAGGTTAGGCGCAAAACCACCTTCATCACCAACCGCTGTATTCAATCCTTTGCTGCTGAGTACTTTTTTGAGCGAATGAAATATCTCTGCACCAACACGTAATGCTTCCGTGAATGTTTTTGCCGAAACAGGCTGTATCATAAACTCCTGAATATCTACATTGTTATCGGCATGCTCTCCACCGTTCAGGATGTTCATCATCGGCACAGGCATGCTGTAGCATCCAGCCGAACCATTCAATTCAGCAATATGAGCATAGAGCGGGATACCACGGGATACTGCTGCCGCTTTAGCAGCAGCAAGAGACACGGCCAGAATGGCATTTGCACCGAATGTCGACTTGTTCTCGGTGCCATCCGCATCAATCATCAATTGGTCCAGCTCCCGTTGCTGGCTGGCATCTTTGCCCAGCAGCAAAGTGCGAATAGGGCCGTTAACATTCTCCACCGCCTTCAACACGCCTTTACCCAGATAACGCGACTTGTCGCCATCGCGCAGCTCCAGCGCCTCCCTTGAACCAGTAGAGGCGCCGGACGGTGCACAGGCACTGCCAACACTGCCATCGTCCAGAGTGACATCAGCCTCGATAGTAGGGTTGCCCCTGGAGTCGAGTACTTCATAGGCGCGAATGTCAGAAATTTTAGTCATAGCTGTTTCCTCAAAAGATGACAACCGTAGTCAACCTGTTCCACACGGAGATTAAACACACCGGGCGCGACTAGACGATAGTCAGTTCAGGCTGTGATTTGATCAGATCATCAATGGCTTTTATTTGTTGCAAGAAAGGTTCAAGGGCATCCAGCGGCAATGCACTGGGACCATCACAGCGGGCCCGGTCCGGATCGGGGTGTGCTTCCAGAAATAAACCAGCCAGACCAACGGCAATACCGGCCCGCGCCAGTTCGACAACCTGATGGCGACGGCCACCGGACGCGGCGCCCATGGGGTCACGACACTGCAGGGCGTGCGTGACGTCAAAAATAACTGGCAATCCCTTGGCCACGTTTTTCATGGTGCGAAAACCCAGCATATCCACCACCAGGTTATCGTAACCAAATGTGGAGCCTCGCTCACAAAGCATCACCTTGTGATTGCCGCACTCCTTGAATTTCTCTACGATATTGCCCATCTGGCCTGGGCTAAGAAATTGCGGTTTCTTGATATTGATCACGGCGCCCGTTACCGCCATGGCTTTCACCAGATCCGTTTGTCGCGCCAGAAAAGCCGGCAACTGAAGAATGTCACAAACCTCCGCCACAGGACCCGCCTGAGTAATCTCGTGAACATCGGTAATCAGGGGCACACCAAAAGTTTCTTTAATTTCCTGAAATATCTTTAACCCTTCATCGAGCCCGGGACCACGAAAGGAATGGATTGACGAACGGTTCGCCTTGTCAAATGAAGCCTTGAAGACATAGGGGATACCCAGTTTTTGGGTAACGGTTACATAGGTCTCTGCGACACGCAAAGCGAGATCGCGGGATTCCAGTACATTCATCCCCCCAAACAGAACGAAAGGCCGGTTGTTTGCAACAGGGAATCCTCCCACCTCAAGAGAAACACTGGATACACTCACAGGTCAGTTTTCTCCAGTATGGGTCAATGCCGCTTTCACAAAACTACTGAACAATGGGTGACCATTACGAGGTGTGGAAGTAAATTCCGGATGGAACTGACAAGCAAAAAACCACGGGTGTTCTGGAATCTCTATCGTTTCCACCAGGGTCTTGTTTTCAGACCAGCCACCGACCTGCATGCCGGCATCCTGAAGTGTTTGAACATATTTGTTATTCACCTCATAGCGATGACGATGGCGCTCAAATATCACATCCGCCCCATAAATTTCCTGTGCCATGCTGCCTGGCACGAGATAACTGTTCTGGGCACCGAGCCGCATGGTGCCACCCAGATCCGAATCTTCATCGCGCACCTCAACTTTGCCGTCAATGTCGATCCACTCTGTGATCAGACCGATAACCGGATGAGGCGTATCGCGGTCAAATTCTGTGCTGTTTGCTCTGGCCAGACCGCAGACATTGCGGGCAAACTCAATCATGGCCACCTGCATACCAAGGCAAATACCCAGGTAGGGAATTTTGTGCTCTCGGGCATACCTGACGGCCTTGACTTTGCCCTCAACACCACGGATTCCAAAACCACCTGGCACCAATATGCCATTGACACCGGTCAGCAACTCCAGATCATTGTCGAGATCCTCGGAGTCAATGTAACGAACATTCACCTTGGTCTGGTTACGGATACCCGCATGAATCAACGACTCATTGAGAGACTTGTAGGCATCCAGAAGCTCCATGTATTTGCCAACCATGGCAATGGTCACCTGATGTTTTGGGTTGAGCTGATTCTCTACCACCCAATCCCAGGAACTGATATCAGCCTCACTGTATTCCAGATGAAGTTTCTCCATCACGATTTGATCGAGGCCGCGACGCTGTAAATCTCTGGGGATGGCATAAATCGTTCGCGCATCCAGCAACGGCACCACAGCTCTCTCTTCCACATTGGTGAAGAGAGAGATCTTTTTGCGCTGTCCTTCATCCAGCTCAACTTCGCACCGACACAGTAAAATATCCGGTGACAGACCTATGGAGCGCAATTCTTTGACGGAGTGCTGGGTCGGTTTGGTTTTTGTTTCCCCCGCCGTTGCGATATAGGGTACCAGTGTCAGATGAATAAGGATCGAACGACTGGAACCCAGCTCCAGCTTCAACTGGCGAACGGCTTCAAGGAAGGGCTGTGATTCGATATCGCCGACCGTGCCACCAATTTCCACAATGGCAACATCGACACCTTCGCCACCGGCCAGCACCCTGCGTTTAATCTCATCCGTCACATGGGGGATAACCTGAACAGTGCCCCCCAGGAAGTCCCCACGGCGTTCGCGACGCAGAATTGTTTCGTAGACTTTGCCGCTCGTGAAATTGTTGCGCTTGTTCATCTTGGAGGAGAGGAAGCGCTCGTAGTGACCGAGGTCTAGGTCTGTTTCAGCACCATCTTCAGTGACAAAAACCTCGCCGTGCTGAAACGGACTCATAGTGCCGGGATCAACATTGAGATAGGGATCGAGCTTCAGGATAGTGACACTGAGGCCATGGGCCTCCAGAATCGAGCCCAGTGATGCCGAAGCGATACCCTTCCCCAAGGAAGATACAACACCGCCGGTAACAAAAATATAACGTGTCATTTAGACCCTTCCGAACATTTTGGATACTGCGTCAAGAATGCCGAACTCATACCAAGCAGAGCAGGTATGCTTATGAAAAATAGAGCGATTTTTTATTCAATCAGGAGATGATTCAGAGTGACGCCCACCGGTTTCGAGATGGGGAATCAGACTACCAGAAACCCTTGAACCGCTCAATGAAATATTACGATCTGAAGTCCCACTGCACCGAGCATCCCCGCTCATCCGGGGACACCTGAAAGCCCTCGCAAACCCACAAATCTCCAACTGCCACTAACACATCATCGCGATAGAGCAGGGGTACCCGGCCACGCAACCAGGGCTCCAGACCATACTCCTGAAACAACTTCTTGAGTGTATTGGATGCGCCGCGCCCGACCGGCTTGCAGCGTTCACTACCATTGCGAAAACGCACTTCAAAGTTATCAATATCTGCCTTCAACCTGATTCCACGTCCCTGCTCCAGGCAAAAACTCAATGTGCTCTTATCTGGCAAGTCCAACGTGCCCCTGCCATCCCATTGAAGCGAGACCGGTAAATGGTCAGGGATATCGGGGTCCCCGGGCAGCAAAAAAAGACGGCGCTGGTACCGGCGCAACTGAATGCCCGCCCAGCTTACCAGCGGTTCGGCATCAGCTTTTGCAGGCAACAACTCGTGAAGTACAGCATCAATGATTTTATGACCCGGCTGTGCCAGATCATGTCGGCTCGCCCAGTGTCGCAACAGGTTTGCCTGGCGCAACTCATCAAAAGACATCAATGCCTCGAGACTGATACTCCACCCCAGCCGTTCCCTGTGTTCATAGACGGCTATCAAATCCTGTGCTGCCAGCATATCGGATAACTGATCACTCTCACGACACAGTCGGGCGCTGTGGGCGACCCTTGTGGCATAGTCCGGCCAGTGCTCAGCCAGAGCCGGGATCACTTTGTGGCGCAGAAAGTTGCGGTCAAAGGACACATCTTCATTGCTCTCATCTTCTATCCAGACCAATCCTTCAGTAAGGGCATATTGCTCCAGGTCCGATCGGGAGAAAGGTAACAGTGGTCTCAATAACTCTGCATTACCCAAGTGGCGCGAGGCAGGCATTCCGGCCAGGCCTCTCGGCCCACTGCCTCGCAGCAGCCGATAGAGCACTGTTTCAACCTGGTCATCGGCATGGTGACCCAGCAGCAACAGGGAATCCTGTGGGAGAAGTTTTTCAAAAGCCCTATAGCGGGCAGTTCGGGCTGCCTCCTCAACACCCTGACCGCTCACAATGACAGAAGCCTGCTCGATGCTTAAGGCCACTCCGAGCCCATCACAAACCTTCTGACAATGCTGTTCCCAACTTTCCGCATTTGCCGATAACTGATGATTGACATGAATGGCACTGACCGCATTTTCCCCCAAAAGCCTGACGAGCGACACGAGTAGAACATGAGAATCGAGACCACCGCTATAACCTACATAGCAATGGCTGGCCCCGCGCAGCCTGGGCAAATAGGAAACAAGGAGGTCTGGGATATAGGTCATGATTGAGATCTGTGGAAGTCAGTTCCCTACGTTAATGGCTACCGTCAGCCAAGGCAAGGCTACCGAATATGGCACTATGGGCAATTTCACCATATTCCTGTCTGGCAGATGAACACTGGCAACGATAAGCGAGCTTGCTAGTCTATACTTTTACAGAGACGTAAATTTTTATATGGTTTACGTTGGGTTAGAGGTATCTCCCTATGTCTGCCAATTATTCACAAAAAGAAGAGAGCAAGCCCCCGAAAAAAGGGCAAAAACTCTACAAAGGCGAACTAACCGTCGATGCTTTGCGGGATGAAAACGATGCATTCCGGGGTACCGGGGGCATCAGCGAAGAAAGCCGGATCTGGGGTTTCAAACCGGCGTTTTACGATATGGAAACTGCCACGGTTCATCCCTCAAAATTTCCCAACGGCAGCGAAGCACCCATGCATGTTCTGGACGGTCTGCCCGCCGAGCTGATTGTCTCCCGCCAGAAAAATGGCAAAGTCAACTCGGTGAAACCCGGCGTAATCTCGGGCTTCGTCCAGAAGGATCGTTTTTATACCCGAGAGCAGGCCGCCTTGGCCACCGCACAAATGCGTGATCGCACACAGATGCTGAGCAACCCGGAACAGCACAATCAACTGTTGTCGGTCTGGGAAAAGTTTGTCGTCGACCAATCTTATCCAAGTGATTTTATCAGGCCGGTGGTCGAGGATTCCTGGCGCCGTTGCCAACAATCACATATTGATCCGGAGTTACAACATGCACCATTGATAGGCGATAATAGTGTGCTTGAATATCGTCGCTTTCTACAGACAGATCTCATGCGTGCTGCCCAACCTATTATGAAGCGTGCTTCAGAGGTGTTGTTTCGCTCGAACAGCCTTATCCTTCTTGCCGATTCAGAGGGGCTCATTCTCGATATTCATGCGGATGACAATGTGCTGAGTCATGCCAGCGACATCAACTTGATTCAGGGTGGGGTCTGGGATGAAAAAACGGCGGGGACCAATGCGATCGGCACGGCATTGGCAGCAGCCGAACCTGTTCAGCTGTATGGTGCAGAACACTTCTGTGCAGGTATCAAGCACTGGACCTGCTCCGCAGATGTTATCAGGGATCCGCACGATGGCCGGGTGTTGGGAGCGGTCGACTTATCCGGACTGACGGACAGCTATCAGAGCAATGCCCTGGATTTTGCCATTATGGCTGCGCGACTCATTGAGTCCAATCTGGCTAAGGAGTATTTTAAATCCCGTAACCACGTTATAGAAGCGACCAAGACCATGTTCTTGGGCTGGAAAACCGAAGGGTTACTGGCCTTTGATCGACGGGGTCGACTGGTAAAAGCCAACAACCAGGCACATACCACGCTAAAAATACTCGGAGCAGACCTGGTGCTCACCCCTCAATGCAGGTTGCCGGCACTGGATCTAGAAATGCCGGATGCCCCCGCCCATACACCTTCTTGGCTTCTCGAACAGTTACGCCTCCCCATAGAATTGAGAGGGCAAAGGGTTGGCACACTGGTTGTGCTCTCCGCCCACCACAAATAACTGATACTACGCTCCGATCCACCAGGAGAGAGTTGCCCAATATAATGCCTTTATGGTGAATAATATTTTCAGGGGTTCCCGTAACCCATCAGCCTCTCATAGCGCTTTTCCAGAAGGGCATCTATGGGTGTCTCCAATAGTTGATCAACTTGCTGGGATAACCGCTCCCTGAGCGTATTGGCCATTGCCTCAATATCCCGATGAGCGCCACCCATTGGCTCTGGGATGGTTTCATCAATGATGCCCAGTTCTTGCAATACAGAGGATGTTACACCCATCGCTTCAGCGGCATCCGGGGCCTTGGCAGACGTTTTCCAGATAATATTGGCACATCCCTCAGGCGAGATCACAAAATACGTAGCGTATTGCAGCATGTTCAGGTAATCACCAACACCAATCGCCAACGCACCACCAGAGCTGCCTTCACCGATAACCGTGCAGATAATCGGTGTTTTAAGACGTGACATTACTGCAAGGTTTTGAGCGATCGCCTCACTGATACCGCGTTCTTCAGAGTCTATACCGGGGTATGCCCCCGGCGTATCAATCAATGTCAGTACAGGCATTTTAAAGCGTTCAGCCATCTCCATCAGGCGCAATGCCTTGCGATAACCCTCCGGTTTTGGCATTCCGAAATTGCGATAGACCTTCTCTGTCACACCGCGACCCTTCTCCTCGCCGATAACCATCACCGGTTTGCCGTCGAGACGGGCAACCCCTCCGACAATGGCTCTGTCATCGCCAAAGTGCCGATCACCATGCAGCTCCTCAAACTCCGTAAAAATCCGACTGATGTAGTCCAGGGTGTACGGGCGCTGGGGATGACGGGCCACCTGTACAATCTGCCACGCCGAAAGGTCGGAATAGATCTTCTCTGTCAACCGCCGACTTTTATCACGGAGTTTGGCTACCTCGTCGGTAATATTCAGCTCGTTGTCATTGCCAACCAGCTGCAACTCTTCAATCTTTGCTTCAAGTTCTGCAATGGGTTGCTCAAAATCGAGGTAATTGAGATTCATAGATTTTTTGTCCGTGGAATTGGATTACAGCCATCTCTGGGCAGACATACGGCAATTGTAATGGCAGCGGGAAGTTATGCATACCCGGCTAGAATCGGAGATGAATGCCATTGTTACCCAACAACTCCCTCAATTTGTGCAACAAATCGTCCTCCGGCGATACCGCCCAGTGCTCCCCCAGCATGATTTCTCCCGAGGCGGTACTCGATTGATAGTTAATTCTTACCGGGCAGCTTCCATCACGGAACGGCAACATAATGTTAGCCAGTTGATCGAGACAGGTACTGCCAAGTTTCTCCTGATTGATATCCAGGGAAATGGCCTTGAGATAATTGACCCGAGCTTCAAAAAGGTTCCTGACATGATCCGCCCGCATTTTCAGGCCACCGGTGTAGTCGTCTTCAGCGACCTGACCTTCAACCACCAACAAAGCATCCTTCTCAATTTTATCCCGATGGGCTTTGTAGGCATCAGCGAAGATGGCCACTTCAATGCGCCCACTGCGATCATCCAGTGTAATCACAGCCATATTGTCTCCCCGCCGGGTTTTAATGACCCTCATACCGACCACCAGGCCGGCCACCAGTTGACTCTTCTTGTCTGGTTTAAGATCGGCTATGCGGCTGTGCACAAAATGCTTCAACTCCTCCAGGTATTCATCAACCGGGTGCCCGGTAAGATAGAGACCCAGCGTTTCTTTCTCACTTCGCAGGCGCTCCTTGGCACTGAGCCCCCGCTGCTGTTGAAAGCTCTGATAACCAATTTCCGGGGCACTTTCACTGGGTGTGTCACCGAATAGATCTGTCATGCCGGAATCTGTATTACGGGAATTTTGCTCAGCCATTTTCACAGCTTCTTCACTGGCTGCCAGCATCACTGCCCGGCGATAGCCGATCTCTCCTGTTGGTCCTATGGCGTCCAAAGCCCCGCACCGTATTAAAGCCTCCAGGGCTCGCTTATTGAGCTTGTGGCCATCAACGCGGGCACAAAAATCAAACAGGTCGCCGAACGAGCCGCCCTCCTCCCGCGCAGCTATAATGCTGTTGACTGGCCCCTCACCAAGCCCCTTGATGGCGCCGAGCCCATAAATCACTTCATTGTCATCAGAGACAGTAAAGGCAAATCGACCGCGATTGACATCCGGTGGTAACACAACGAGATCCATCGCCCGACATTCATCAATCAAGGTCACTACTTTGTCGGTATTCTGCATATCGGCTGACAACACTGCCGCCATAAATTCTGCCGGATAATGGGCTTTCAGCCACGCCGTCTGATAGGCCAGCAAAGCATAAGCGGCGGAGTGAGACTTGTTAAAACCGTAACCGGCAAACTTTTCAACAAGATCAAAAATCCTCACTGCAAGTTCGGGATCTATTCCCTGCTGACGGGCACCCTCTTCAAAAATACTGCGCTGCTTGGCCATTTCTTCGGGCTTTTTCTTGCCCATGGCGCGGCGCAACATATCAGCACCACCCAGCGTGTATCCAGCCAGCACCTGCGCGATCTGCATGACCTGTTCCTGGTAGACAATTACACCGTAAGTCGGACCCAGCACAGGCTTCAGCGACTCATGCTGAAATTTTGCATCCGGGTAGGCCACCTGGGCTCGACCGTGCTTGCGATTGATGAAATCATCCACCATGCCCGACTGCAGTGGACCGGGCCTGAACAGTGCCACCAACGCGACAACATCCTCAAAACAGTTCGGTTCCACCCGCTTGATCAAATCTTTCATTCCCCGGGATTCAAGCTGAAACACCGCAGTCGTTTCTGCACGCCGCATCAATCCATAGGTTGCCGCGTCATCCAGCGGAATTGCGTCAATAGCAATGGGGAGTTCACCGACCTTTGCCAGACGTTGATTGACCATTTTGATGGCCCCGTCAATAATGGTCAGTGTTCGCAAACCGAGAAAGTCAAATTTCACCAGCCCCGCTTTCTCTACATCATCCTTGTCAAACTGGGTTACCAACCCCTCACCGTTTTCATCGCAATACAGTGGCGCGAAATCTGTCAGAGTGGTTGGCGCGATCACGACACCGCCGGCATGCTTACCAACATTGCGGGTGACGCCCTCAAGCTGAAGCGCCATCTCCCAGATTTCCTGAGCTTCTTCATCACTTTCAAGAAACTCTCGCAGGACCTCCTCCTGAGCAACCGCTTTTTCCAAAGTCATACCTATATCCGGTGGAATCATTTTTGATAGCTTATCTGCCAGGCCGTAGGCCTTTCCCTGCACGCGCGCCACATCGCGAACAACTGCTTTGGCCGCCATGGTGCCAAATGTGATGATCTGGGAAACCGCATCCCTGCCATAGCGATCCGCCACATAGGCAATCACCCGATCGCGATTGTCCATACAGAAGTCAATATCAAAATCGGGCATCGATACCCGCTCGGGGTTGAGAAATCGCTCAAACAGCAGGTCGTATTCAAGCGGATCGAGATCCGTGATGCCCAGCGCGTAGGCCACCAGTGAACCAGCGCCGGATCCCCGTCCCGGGCCTACCGGAATATCGTTATCTTTGGCCCACCGGATAAAATCCATGACAATCAGGAAATAGCCGGGAAAACCCATCTGGATGATGATATCCAGTTCAAAGCGCAACCGGTCAAGATAGACTTGACGTTGAGACTGATAATCCGGAGCAGACGGGTCCAGCAATCTGCCCAGACGTTTATCCAGACCGTCGAAGGAGACCTTTTCGAAAAAACTGTCCTCCGTCATACCCTCTGGAATCGGGTAATCCGGCAAAAAGTGCTCACCCAGTTTTAAATCCAGCGTGCAACGTTTGGCAATCTCAACACTGTTTTCCAGCGCTTCCGGTAAATCGGAAAACAACTCGGCCATTTCTTCCGGCGAACGCAGGTATTGTTGGTCACTGTAACGTCGCTCCCGACGAGGATCACCGAGTACTCGGCCCTCACCAATGCATACCCGTGCCTCATGGGCTTCAAACTGCTCACTGTCAAGAAAGCGGACATCGTTCGTTGCCACAACAGGACACTGGTACGTTGTGGCAATGGGTAACAATTCATGAATAAAATTTTCCTCATCCGGCCGACCGGTTCTGGTGAGCTCCAGGTAAAATCGATCCGGGAAATCGGCAAGCCAGCCCTGCAGCAACTCTTTGGCATAATCCGACTTACCTGAAAGTATGGCCTGGCCCACATCGCCCTGGCTACCTGACAGAACAATCAGGCCCTCACTTGCCTCACTAATCCACTGGCGTTCAACATAGGGAACACCCCGGTGCTGCCCCTCCTGAAAGGCTCGTGAAATAAGCTTGGTCAGATTGCGGTAGCCCTGTTGATTCATTACCAGCAATGTGAGGCTCGCGGGCAATCCATCGGGAACCGGACTGCTCATCTGCAAATCTGCTCCGCAAATGGGTTTAACACCGACGGCCTGAGCTGCCTGATAAAACTTGACCAGTCCGTAAAAGTTGGTGACATCCGTCAATGCGATTGCGGGCATGCCCAGCTTAACCACCTGTTGCACCAGCGGCTTGATCCTGACCATTCCGTCAACCAGCGAATATTCACTGTGCAGGCGGAGGTGCACAAACGATGTTTTCACGTTGAATATTCTCTCCTCTGTTTTGATGGGCACTGACTTCGAACTCTAATCGTCTTCAGGACCCAGATTTACTGGAATTTGGTTTGCGCTTGGCGGTTTTGGGAATTCTGACCTTATGGATAACCTGTGCATCTGCTTCATCACACTGTTGAGTCGCCGCACAACGCAGCTCATCCAGAGACCGTTGCCAACAGTCTTCCATAAATTGGGGATCGGGCAGAATGTCCCTGTCTGACTGGAATGAGACGCTGATGCGACCGTCGTAGCTCACAGCGTTAAACATCAATGTCAGCCCTTCCAGCAATGGCGCCAGCGCAGACACATAGACCAGCTTCGCCCCTCGCATATAAAGTGGCCATTGTGGGCCCGGCACATTGGTCATGACACAGTTGCCGATCCCCGCCAGTGTTTTTCGCGACAAATGGCTGTGCGTAGCCATGCCAATACCCAGAGCCAAGGTAAAGGATGGCATGTGCCGAGTAATGTCGGTCATATCTTTTGCTCCCTGAGCTTCCTCAAGAGCAGCGCTGGTAGACGTATCCCACTGAATCGCTTCAAGCCTCTCCAGTGGGTCAACGACCTGCGTATGTAACGGCGGTGTCATCACCGCCATGGTTTGTTTGCCTTTGCGGTCTCTTTTATTCTGCCTGACCGGAACTATTGCACGCAGGGAGTGATACGGTAGCTCGTCCTTGTCCTGCAGGTAATGATGCAATGCGCCCCCGCACAGGGCCAGCAATACATCATTGACGGTGGCACCATTAACTGCGCGCTTGATGGAGCGAATATCCTCAAGGGAAAAATCCACACCACCGAATACCCGGTGAGGGCTCACGTGATCCCGATTAAAACGGGTTTCAGGCCTCACAACCGTTTCCTTCGGCTCCATATCCTGTCTCAGGGCTTTCGCGAGCAGTTTTTTGCCGAATGCCGGTAGCATGTTGATCAGATCAAAGCTGGTTTCAAAATTATGCCGGGTATTATTCACCAGAGTATTGACCAGCAGTGTCCCCAATTTCGGCTTTGGCTCTGGCTTCCATTGCCGTTCTACAACTTCTCTATCCGGTTCCGGCGATTTGTCATGGAACAAGCCAGCCAGGTCAATGGCTGCCGCACCATCCACAGCACAGTGATGAATTTTGGTATAGATAGCGAACGAGCCCTTGGGCATTGAGGGAATGTTGTCCAGACCTTCTATGACATACATCTCCCACAAGGGCCGGGACATATCCAGGGGCCGGGAGTGCAATCGGGCAGCGAGGATGCAGAATTGTCGCCAATCCCCAGGCTTTGGTAACGCAAGATGCCGAACATGGTATTCGAGATCAAAATTTTCATCATCCACCCAGTAGGGATGATCCACATCCAACGGCATTCTCATTAAGCGGGAGCGGAAGACATGTGATATGTCCAGGTGCTCCTCGATATGTTGCAGGATACTTTTGAAACGAACCGTTCCGGTTTCAGCAGTGGATTGATCATAAATATAGAGCAACCCCAAATGTCCGGGTGTAGAGGGTGTCTCAGCGTAGAGATAAACCGAATCGTGACCACTTAACTGTTTCATTGAAATTCCCGTATTAAAGCCAATATATCAACTGGGTATTGACCAGCGATAGTCATAGGGATTTTGCGGTCAGACAAGCACTTCTTTTGTAGGCTATTGCCACTTTCCAACCAAATAGGTGGCGGGAGGAGTCAGGCCTGCCTGACTCTAGAAATAAAATTACGGTGGTTACCTAACTTGCGCACTGCCCCCCTAGCATAGCAAAAAAACCCGCTTCGCAGAGTCCGGCTGCCGATCAACCTGGGAAGGTTCACTGACGATCAGGTCAACACGTCCTGACGGGCTGACAACAAACTTTTTACCGGTTCAAAAGATTTTCGATGAATTAGGCAGGGGCCCAGCAAAACAATAGCCTCGCGGTGCGCTCTGGTCCCGTACCCTTTATGGGAGGCAAAACCGTACCCGGGAAAGGCCTGCTCCGCCAGACACATTTCAGCATCGCGACAGACCTTTGCCAATATAGATGCTGCGCTGATTGCCGGAACTTTATCATCACCACCGACCACGGCTTCAGCCGCATACTCCCAGTCCGGGAGCCGGTTTCCATCAACGGCCACATACTCCGGTTTCAGTGTCAGACCATCGACTGCCCGCACCATGGCCATCAAGGTAGCGCGAAGAATATTGTATTTGTCAATCTCGTCCACAGAGGCTCTGGCGACATGCCAGCTGAGAGCTTTTTCCCTGATCTCTTCAGCCAACTGGTTTCGACGGTTAACAGAAAGCTTCTTGGAATCGGCCAGACCAGCCACTGGCTTTCGGGGATCGAGAATCACGGCAGCCGTAACAACGTCGCCTGCCAGTGGCCCTCGACCAACCTCATCGACCCCGGCCAGCAATTTCCCCCGATAACGCAGCTGGTAGCCAGTCATCGTCCGCGGTTCTCCAACAGGCCCACTAATGCCTGCGCCGCGGCTCGATTGCCGCCGTGGCAAAGTGTTTGGTGAAGCTCAGCAAAGCGGTGCTGCAGCGCTAGAACTTTTTTCTCGTCCAGGAAATACGTCAACACGGCTTCGCTTAGATTATCCACAGTGGCATTATCCTGAAGCAGCTCCGGTACCAGTGTTTCCGATGCAAGCAAATTCGGTAACGACACCCAGGGGACTTTCAGCATTCGGGAAACCAGCGCATACGTCCATTTACCCAGACGGTAGCTCACTACCATGGGCTTATTGAGCAACATCGCTTCTAACGTCGATGTACCGGACGACAACAACACAACATCTGCCGCTGCCATGGCCAAATGAGATTGGCCATCAAGCAACGTGACTGACATCGTAGGATATTTATTCAATAGGCCATTTAACTGTTCCAGACGATCATGGCTGGCAGCGGGGACAATCAGATGTAAATCGGGCAATTGCCGGCGACAGCTTTGCGCCACCTCAAGGAACAGTCGACCCAGGGAATCGACTTCAGAGGCCCGGCTACCCGGCATCAGCGTCAATATAGGCCCGGCTTCCGGAAGGTTAAGCCACTTGCGAGCCTGGATGGTGTCTGTAACCAGGGGAATTTCCTCGGCGAGAGGGTGGCCCACAAAAACCACCGGGACATCATGCTGTTTGTAGAAATCAGCTTCAAACGGCAGAAGTGTCAGCATTAAATCCACTGCACTGGCTATTTTTTTTACCCGGCCCTGACGCCAGGCCCAAACGGAGGGGCTGACATAGTGCGCCGTCAACAACCCTTGTTGTCTGAGTTTTTTTTCAAGCCCCAGGTTAAAGTCCGGAGAATCGATACCCACCACCAGATCAAACCGGTTGTTGGTAAAGTGTTGATAGAGATGGCGACGTATACCCAGTAATTCAGGCAACCGTTTCAGTGGCTCAATGAAGCCCATAACCGACAGACGGTCCATAGGGTATAAAGAGCGGAAACCCTCGGACAACATTTTATCGCCACCGATGCCCTCAAACTGTGCCTCCGGGTAGTGTAATTTTAAAGACCTGATGAGGCCCGCACCCAATTGATCGCCGGATGACTCCCCGGCAACCAGACCAATTTTAAGGGGTGATGACATGGGCTAACGAAGAATACCGCGTGAAGAGGCGCGAACAGAATCAACCAGTAGTTTTACAGCAGGCTGTTCCCTGGCCAGTGTGTCCAGTAAACCAATGGCTTCCTGTAGACCATACCCCTGCCGGTAAAGAATTTTGAAAGCCTGTTTGATGGCCGCAATCGCTGCTCTGTCAAAACCGCGCCGTTTCAGACCTTCTACATTGATGGTTTTCGCCTCAGCTGGTGAACCAGCTGCCATGACATAAGCGGGCAAATCCTGGGTTAGGTAGGCGGCAGCGCCGGTAAAGCTATGGGCACCAATGGACACGAACTGGTGGATCAGAGCGTAACCGGAAATAATCGCCCAGTCACCCACGTGGACATGTCCCGCCAAAGACGCATTATTTACCAGAATACAGTTATCACCTACAACACAGTCGTGGCCTATATGCACATAGGCCATCAACAGGTTATTGCTTCCAATTGAAGTTAGGCCCTCGTCCTGAACGGTACCCCGATGGATAGTCACGCCTTCACGAATGGTGTTGTTATCACCAATTACCAGACGGGTCGGTTCACCTTTGTACTTCAGGTCAGGCGTATCTTCGCCAATCGTGGAAAACTGAAAAATTCGATTGTTTTCGCCAACCGTAGTCAGGCCCCGAATCACCACATGGGAATGAATCACCGTACCAGCCCCGATAATGGTATCGGGGCCAATCAAGGTCCAGGGGCCCACATGGACTCCTTCACCCAACACAGCGGAGGGGTCAATAATGGCGCGGGGATCAATGAGGGACATAAGCTAATACGTTTTCAGGGCGCATAAAATCGTCGCCTCGCAAGCCAGTTCACCATCAACTGTTGCTCGGCATTTAAATCGCCAGATTGTCCGCTTGACGGAATCAACTTGCGCCTCAAGCATCAATCTGTCCCCCGGAATCACTTGCCGTTTGAAGCGGACCCCATCAACACCGGCGAACAAATACAGTGCGTTGTCATCCGCATATTTGTCCTCAGTTACGAACCCCAACACACCGGCAGCCTGAGCCATGGCTTCAATAATCATCACGCCGGGAAAAATCGGCACGTTGGGAAAATGCCCGTTAAACACTTCTTCGTTAGCGGTAATATTTTTGTAGGCAAGAATCCTCTTCCCGGGATCAAGCTCTACCACCCTGTCGATCAGTAGGAAGGGGTAACGGTGCGGCAACCGCTTCTTTATTTCAGTAATATCCATCAGCTTTTCTCAATATTCTACAGGGCGACAATAACAGTGGCGGCTATAATTTTTTTTCCAGCTGCCTGACTCGCTGAGCCAGGTCATCCAGTTGATTGAACCGAACTGCATTTTTTTTCCATTCACGGGTTTTACTAAACATTGTGCCGGATGAATATGAACCTGGCTCAAGGAGCGATTTTGTCAGTATGGTTCCACCGGTTAAATGGGAGCCATCACAGAGTGTGATATGGCCCACACAACCGGCTCTGCCGGCAAAGGTACAGTTTTTTCCGATAGTTGTACTGCCTGATATGCCGGTAAAGGCTGCCATGGCAGTATTTTCGCCCACCTGAACGTTATGAGCTATCTGAACGTGGTTATCTACAATAACACCATCTTTAATAACCGTATCAGCAAGTGCACCACGATCTATGGTAGTACAGGCACCTATTTCGACATTGTTGCCAATCACAACACCACCAAGCTGATGAATTTTGATCCAGCGCCCCTGATGTTGAGCAAAACCAAAACCATCCGCGCCGATAACGGCACCACTGTGAACCGTAACAAAATTCCCCAGGACAACACTGTGATAGATACTGACATTACCGGCAATTCGGCAGTTTTCGCCAATCGCGACGTTGTTATCGATAATGGTACCGGCGCCAACCCGGGTATTGGCTCCAATTGTCACCCCTTCACCAATCACCGCAAGCGGACCAATCGCTGCAGTCGGATCGATATTGGCACAGTTCGCTACAACGGCACTGGAATGGATGCCAGGGACAGCAACCGGTGCGCGATCAAATAACGCAGTCGCCAATGCGTAACCAAGATAAGGGTTAGTCACAATCAGTTTTTGCCCGGAGTAGTATTCCACCATTTCCGGGCTCAGGATAACGACCCCGGCCTTTGTTCTCTCCAAGTCCTGGCGATAGGCGCTATTTGCAAGAAAAGCCAGTTCATTCGTATCCGCCAGACGGAGTGTGCTGATACCGGAAATGCGAAAATCGTTGTCGCCGCAAACATCGGCACCAATATGCTCGGCGATATCCTTTAGAGAATAACTGACTGTCACCCTCAAGAGCCCTCTATTTGATGATCAACAAACTTACTTTGTCTTTTTATTCAACCGATCAGTGAGCTTGTCTGTGATATCCAGTGAGGGAGCCGCTGTGACCACAGCCTCGGCGTTAATCAATAGTACGATTCCCTCCTCATCGACGACCTCCTGAAGTGCCTCAGCGGCTTTTGGGCGCAATTCCTGGACAATACTGTTCTGTAGATCTTTTTGGTCCGCCTTGATTTTTCGGGTTATCAGCTCCAGGTCGGCACGGTAGTATTCCATTTTCTTCTGTGCCTCTTCTGCTTGCTCCTGTGACCAGGTCATGCTTTTGCTGTCAACTTCCTGTTTCAGTGACTTCATGTCGGCAACCGTACTCTCATATTTTGCTTCAAGACCGGCGTAATCCGACTCACCCTGCTTCTGTTTCAGGCGGGCTTTGGCCACATCAGTACCGAAAATTGCCCTGCCAAAATCCACAATGGCAATATTCCCCTCCGCGGCATTTCCCTCAGCCGAAAATGCAGAAACGCTAAACAGGGCAACTGTGATAATGAATAACTTTTTAACTACACGCACATCAATTCTCCATTCGTTTTAATGAAATTGTCAGAAAGTCTGCCCGAGCTGAAACTGGAAGACTTCACGCTCATCCTCTTCACCAGCATTCAATGGGAAGGCAATACTGGCCGTTATGGGCCCGAAGCCACTGATCCAGGTACCACCAATCCCCACCGAATAGCGGAGTTCACCGATATCCGGTTCCTGACAGAAGTCTTCATCCCTGTCACCGCAGTCAGTATCAAAAACATTACCCGCATCAAGGAAAAAGGCCGCCTGCAAAGATCGCTGGTCCTTGATAAAGGGAACAGGGAACATGACTTCTACACTGCCGGCAACCAGTACATTACCACCAAAGGGATCATCATCAGTTTCACAGGTGCTCAGGTCATTAGCATCTGCGCAATTGAAAGGATTTACCGAGATATCTCGTGGGCCAAGTGTATTGTTCTTGTAGCCGCGCACTGAACCATTGCCACCACCGTAGTAATGTTTGAAGAAGGGAAATACCGAGGTACCGCCATAGCTCTCACCATAACCTACATCTGCTCTCAGCCGCATGGTAAGTGAAGAAGTCAGTGGGCGGTAATGTTGCCCTGCATAGGATGCCTTGTAATATTCCAGATCACTTCCGGGAATAGCCAGCTCTCCCGTCACCCTGTGAGAAGTCCCCGTGGTTGCGAGCCGACCACGGTTGAGGGTGGAATAACCCCAGGATAGACTGGTTGTAAAAGTGTTAAAATCTTCGCCGTTCCGGTCAATAAATTCCTTTACGCCTTCAGAGGCAAATGCCCCCTCATCAATTTTCAGGTTTTCGAAGCCAAGGCCAAAACCGACGCTTGAAATTTCGGATATGGGGTAGCCAAACGTCAGGTTGCCACCAAAGCTGTCCGTGGTGAAACTGGACAGATTCACCTCACCATAATCGGTCTTGCGGTAAAAAACACCAAACCCCGCAGAGATTCCATCCCGGGTAAAATAGGGGTCGGTGGCACTAAAAGAGAAGTTGGTGGAATATTGACTACGGTTGACACCTATTCCGACATTATTGCCGGTACCGAGAAAATTGCGCTCCTGAATATTGCCACCGATCACCAAACCGTAGGTTTGTGCAAAACCCAGACTCGCGCCAATACTTCCCGACGGCTGCTCTTCGACAGTGTAAACCACATCAACCTGGTCATTCGTGCCAGGTACCTGCTGCGTATCTACGTTCACTTCTTTAAAAAAGCCGGTACGATTCAGACGGGTTTTGGACTGCTCTATTTTCCTGGTCGAGGCAGATGCACCCTCCATCTGCCGCATCTCACGACGCAAGACTTCATCCATGGTTTTAGTGTTGCCACGGAACTCAATCCGTCTCACATAAGCACGCTTACCGGGATTGACAAAGAATGTCACAGTTGCGGTTTTGTCATCCTCATTAATTTCTGGAGAACCATTGACCTCTGCAAATGTGTAGCCCTCATTTCCCAAACGCTGCGTAATGAGCTCTGATGTATTGGTCATCGACACTTGGGAAAATGTCTGTTCCTCCTTCAGCATGATGAGACGGCGAATTTCCTCCTCGGACACAATCAGGTCGCCGGCCAGCCTGATTTCATCCACCGTATAAACATCACCCTCATTGATATTCACTGTAATAAAGACCGATTTTCGATCCGGACTGATGGTGACCTGCGAGGATTCAATACTAAACTTCAGATAACCGCGATCAAGATACCAGGATTCAATCCGCTCAATATCACCAGCCAGTTTTTCCCTGGAGTATTTGTCATCGCCAAACATCCAGGAAAGCCAATTCGTGGTTTTCAGCTCGAACAATCCCAGCAATTGATCCTTTTCAAAAGCGCGATTACCAACAATATTGATTTTTTTGATTGAAGCGACTTGACCTTCGTCAACAACAATATTGATAGCAAGACGATTTCTTGGCATTTCCTGGAGATCAGTAGTCACTTTCGCGCCATATCTACCCTGTGACACATACTGACGTTCAAGCTCTTGGGACATCCCTTCAAGAATGGATTGACGGAATATTTGTCCCTCGGCCAGACCATTATCCCGCAGTGCTTTTAGCAGCTCTTCTGTTGGTATCGCCTTGTTACCCTCCATGGTTATTTGGGCGACAGCCGGACGTTCCTTAACAGAAACAATCAGAATGCCGCCATCTCGCGATATACGAATATCATCAAAATAGCCTGTGCGGAAAAGCGCCCTCGTGGCACGACGTACCGTATCGTCATCGACCAGATCGCCTACACTGAGCGGCATCGAGGCAAACACAGTGCCCGAGGACACCCGCTGCAAACCATCGATACGAATATCTTCGACCTGAAACACTTCTGCTCGAACCGAGACAGCCAGAAAAAAAAGGCACAACAATAGATAAAAGTGTTTCATTGGAGACTGGTTTTCTCTCGATTCTTGTTGGTTACAGCAGCTACAGCCGCATCAGATCATTGTAGAGGGCGAGCAACATCAACCCAATCACTAGGAACATACCAATCCGGAAGCCAATCATCTGGATTTTTTCGGACACCGGTTTCCCTTTTATTGCTTCTATCATGTAATACATCAGGTGTCCCCCATCCAGAACCGGGATGGGGAGCAAATTCAAAACACCCAGACTAACACTGAGAAAGGCCAAAAATCCGAGATAGGCCGTAAACCCGTATTGGGCAGAAGCGCCCGCCACTTTAGCAATGGTGATGGGCCCACTCAAGTGTTTTGAGGAAATCAGTCCTGTAAGCATCTTTTTTACCGAGTCGAGTATCAACACGGACATACTCCATGTCTGCTCAACACCCCGACCGAGCGCGCCAAACAGGCTGTAATCAGTTTTTCTGATCATATGCTCAGGCCATTCCGGCATGCGGACGGACATACCCACCTGACCTATTGCCTTACCATCATCGTCATTGACCTGGTTGGGCACCAGATTGGTCGTAAAGATATCCTCACCTCTCTGTACACTGAGCTCAATGGCAACGGCCGGTCTGGCCCGGACATAATTCACCCAAGTGATCCAGTCGTCCATGACGATACCATCGGCCTCTAATATTCTATCGTCGGCAACCAGACCCGCCTGATCTGCCGGACCACCGGAAGTAATTTCCTCGGCAACAGGAAGAATTGGAGGCGTGTAGAGCGTCAGCCCCAATCCGCCGATAGGGTCTGGCTGATCGGCTTCCATCAACCAGGTTTCCAGCTGGCCTCGATACTCATAGGTCTGGATCGTATCAGGCTGTTTAGCCGTAAAGCTTATTGAACCCGTTTCACCGATCCGACCGACCAACTGCTCATTCAGTGCTTGCCAGGTAGGCGTAGGCTTGCCATCGACTGCAACAATTTCCTGGCCCTGCTGCAAGCCGGCGCGCTCCGCCACTGAACCCGGGGTAACCGAATCAATAACTGGCGCCATACCGGTAACGCCCAGGCTGTATATCAACCAGTAGACCAGAATGGCCAGCACAAAATTCGCCGCTGGGCCGGCAATAACCACGGCCATCCGCTGCCAAACGCTCTTTTGAGTAAACGCATAGGGCAAGTCTTCAGCAGCCACATTACCCTCACGCTCATCCACCATCTTCACATAACCGCCGAGAGGCAATGCGGCAATAACAAACTCTGTACCCAATTTATCGTGCCAACGGACCAGCGGTGTGCCGAATCCGACGGAGAAACGCAACACCTTGATACCGCAGCGGCGGGCTACCCAGAAATGACCGAACTCATGAAAGGTGACCAGTATCCCAAGCGCCACCAACATGAAAAAAATTGTTTGGAGTAAATCCATTCTTGCTTCCTGAAATAGATGTTTTTCGCCATTTCTCTATGCTGGCAATTATGCTTACTGAAAACCTGATCCCAGTATTAACGCGTTGAACGGATCAGCTTTAAGGCAACTTCACGGGCTTCTGTGTCGAGCTGTTGGACATGCTCAAGGGAGTCCAGTTCAGCCACTTCATGCTTTTCGAGCGTATCGGCAACAATACGGGCAATATTGATGAATGAAAGTTGCCCCTGCAAAAACCCTTCAACCGCAATTTCGTTTGCAGCATTCAGTACTGCCGGCGCACTGCCCCCTTCTTTTGCCGCCTGTATTGCAAGCCCCAGACAAGGAAAGCGCTTTAAGTCTGGCTCCCCAAAATCCAGTCTGGCGGTAGCAATGATATCCAGACTGGCAACCCCTGACTCAATACGTTCTGGCCAAGCCAGCGCGTGGGCTATTGGCGTACGCATGTCGGGATTGCCCAATTGAGCGAGTACCGAGCCGTCCACATATTCGACCATAGAATGAATAACACTCTGTGGATGAATGACAACATCGATCTCATTGGGCGAAAGACCGAACAACCAGCATGCTTCGATCAGCTCCAGTCCTTTATTCATCATCGTCGCTGAATCTACAGAGATTTTTCTTCCCATCTGCCAATTGGGATGTGCGCAGGCCTGATCCGGGGTCACTGTTGCCAATTCATTCAGAGGAATACTGCGGAAAGGCCCACCAGAGGCAGTGAGTAGAACTTTCCTCACACCACATTGTTCAGATGGGTCATAACCCTTGGGCAAGCACTGAAAAATGGCATTGTGCTCACTGTCGATTGGCAACAGCATGGCACCGGACTTCTGCACAGTATCCATGAATAACTGGCCGGCCATCACCAGCGACTCTTTATTGGCCAGAAGCACTTTTTTTCCGGCTCTGGCCGCTGCCAAGGTTGGCAATAACCCAGCGGCACCCACAATGGCAGCCATGACCACGTCAACCGCTTTGGCTGAAGACACCTGGCAGAGCCCTTCCACCCCCCAGAGAACCTCGGTTCTGATGTTCCAGCTGTTTAACCGTTCACGCAGTTGAGCGGCCGCATGTGCGTCAGCGACTACCGCAAAAGACGGTTTGAAGCGTCTGCACTGTTCGGCCAGCTCGGCAATACGACTGTTCCCACTCAATGCATAAACGCCGAACCGATCGGGGTGTCTTCCCACAACATCAAGCGTACTTACACCGATAGAACCGGTGGCACCCAGTATCGTCAGTTGCTGCATAGCGTCAGAACCAGCCATTACTGGATGCAGTTATTAGCGCAAATACCGGCAGAGCCGCTGTCAGACTGTCAATCCGATCAAGCAACCCGCCATGACCGGGAAGTATGTTGCCACTGTCTTTTATACCTCGATGACGCTTAACCATACTTTCCAGCAAATCTCCCAGAACGGACGAGAGTACCGTTGCCATCACGGTCAATCCCAGTATTAACCACTGTCCGGCATCCAAACCAAAACCAACACCTATCGCGATGACAATGGGTACATTTGCGAGAACACCGCCAAATAGCCCTTCCCAGGTCTTTTTCGGGCTGACATGGGGGGACAGGTGACGTCGGCCGAAGCGACGCCCGCTGAAGTAGGCGCCAATGTCCGCTGTTGCGACAAGCACTACGACAAGGGAAACAAGCCAGGGACCCCGGTCGAGATGAATGAGCATAACTGCAGCGACCCAAGTGGGAACCAGCACAAGCAGCCCCATGAGGGCTCTCATCCAACGGCCACCCCAGAGAATAGCGCTGGAGGGATACCCCTGCACCCACAATAATGCGATGGCCCACCAAGGTACGGTGTACGCCAGGATTGTCTGACCAGCATTAAAGTCCAGGGCTGATACCGCAGGAAAATTAATCAGGAAGGCTGACAGCAATAACACTATCAATACAATGCAGAGATAGGACAGCCGTTGCAACAGACAGGAAAACCCGCTCAGGTTGGACCACTCCCAGGCACCATAACCAACGAGACAGGCGATAGCTAGAGAGAAACCGGTGGGACTCAGCAAAAACAGTGCTACGAAAAAAACGACAGCGATGGCAATACCTGTGGTGATGCGTTGCCTAAGCATGTCGTTGGCCAACCTCTGGCCCGGTTTCCCGCTTGCCAAAACGCCGTTGCCGACGATGATACTCATCAATGGCCCGGTCAAATGCCAGCCCATCAAAATCAGGCCAATAACAATCGGCAAAATAGAACTCAGTATAGGCCATATGCCACAACATGAAGTTACTGATTCGTTGCTCACCGGCTGTTCGGATGCAAAGATCCGGGGGAGGCAAATCTGACAAGGACATCTGTCCGTGCATCAATTGTTCGGTAATTTCTTCCGGCTTCAGCATACCCTGTTGAACCATACCGGCCAGTTTTCTGGCGGCCTGGGTAATTTCCCATCGACCACCGTAATCAACAGCCAGCACCAAAGTTTGCTTGCCCGCCGAGGTCAATGCCTCACTCTCAGTGATCAAATTGTTCAACCGGGCACTAAAATTGTCACGACGACCGATAAACCGCAGTTTGATACCCCGCTCAACCAGTTGTCGAACCTCTTTTTTAAGATAAGAGGTCAAAAGTGCCATCAGCGCCCGGACTTCAAGATCCGGGCGTTTCCAGTTCTCACTACTAAAGGCAAACAAGGTGATCACATCAACGTTGTGTTTCTGGCAGGCATCAAGCACATCACGAACCCGATTAACCCCGACTTCATGACCGGCACTTCCGGGCAAGTCCCGCATGGCAGCCCAGCGGTTATTGCCGTCCATGATAATAGCCACATGGCGCAACGGATGAACCTTTTCAGGCACCTTGCTAGACGATTTCATACTTTAACAGACAGCGATCCAAGGATCAGATTTCCATCAAATCGACTTCTTTGGCGGCCAGCGCTTTATCCACCAGCTGGATATACTTGTCAGTTATCTTCTGAATACTCTCATTGGCACGCCGTTCATCGTCTTCACTGATGTCCTTTTCCTTCAGTAAGTCCTTGATATCGGACATCACATCGCGACGAACATTGCGGATGGATACACGGGTCGATTCCGCCTCTGATCTGGCCTGCTTGGTAAAACCTTTGCGAGTCTCTTCTGTCAAGGCCGGCATAGGTATTCTGATCAACTCTCCGGTGGTAGAAGGGTTCAACCCCAGATCGGATTTGATGATCGCTTTTTCCACCTCGGGTACCAATGCCTTCTCCCACACGGAAACAGACAAAGTACGCGCGTCCAGCACATTGACATTACCAACTTGATTCAACGGTGTTTCGACACCGTAGTAGGACACAGTTAAACCATCCAGTAGACTGGGATGCGCACGGCCCGTGCGAATTTTATTGAAGGTGTGGCTCAGCGCATCGACACATTTAGCCATGCGCGATTCAGCATCCTTTTTCAGATCTTCAATCATCAACACTTTCCTCAATCAGGGTTCCCTCATCACTGCCGACCACAATATTCAGCAAGGCGCCGGGTTTGGACATACGAAATACCCGCAATGGCATATGATGCTCACGACACAGGCATATTGCGGTGAGATCCATTACCGCAAGCTTTTTCTCAATGACCTGGTCATAGGTGAGACGACTGAACATAGTAGCCTCAGGGTCTTTCATAGGATCGGCAGAGTATACACCGTCCACTTTGGTTGCCTTCAGTACGATACCGGCATCGATCTCAATCCCCCTGAGACAGGCGGCAGAGTCCGTCGTAAAAAATGGATTACCTGTACCGGCAGCAAAAATCACCACGTCGCCACCAGTCAGATAGCGCATGGCCGTGCGGCGATCATAATGCTCCACTACCCCACTCATCGGTATGGCTGACATCACCCGGGCAGAAATATTATTTCGATCAAGGGCATCGCGCATCGCCAGACCGTTCATCATGGTCGCCAACATACCCATATGATCACCGGTGACACGTTCCATACCCGCCGCATGCAATGCGGCACCACGGAACAGATTGCCACCACCAATCACCAGCCCTACCTGAACACCGATCCCGATTAACTGACCGATTTCAAGTGCCATGCGATCCAGTACTTTCGGGTCGATACCAAAACCCTCTTCGCCCATTAATTCTTCGCCGCTGAGCTTAAGAAGTATCCGTTTGTACTTTTTGTCTCTCAAACCGGGCATAGAAAATGTTCTCCATGGGTGAATCTAAAAGGACCTAACATAATAACGGGGGCCTAAGCCCCCGTCGTCACTATCATTACTTGGCAGAGCCGACCTGCGCAGCTACTTCTGCAGCGAAATCAACTTCTTCTCGCTCGATCCCCTCACCGACTTCAAAGCGGGTAAACGAGAGAACCTCAGCACCGGCATCCTTCAACAATTTGCCAACTTTCACATCGGGATCCTTGACAAAGGGCTGAGCAACCAGGCTGGACTCGGCAAGGAACTTGTTGATCCGACCTTCGATCATCTTCTCGATAATTTCTTCTGGCTTGCCGCTCTCTCTGGCTTGTACAGAAAAAATCTCACGCTCTTTGGCTAACAATTCCTCAGGCATGTCCTCAGGGTTTACCACTTGAGGATTAACCGCAGCCACGTGCATGGCAATGTCTTTTGCCAGCTCAGCGTTACCACCAGCAATGGATACCAACACACCAATACGGTTGTTATTGTGCACGTAACTGCCAACCACTGGTGCCTCTTGCAGAATCACTCGACGAACCGAGATGTTTTCACCTATTTTCTGAACCAGCGCCTGACGAACCTCTTCTACGTCATTGGCCAATGCAGCAGCATCAGTCTGCCTATCGGTAAAGGCTTTCTCGACCACCGAGCTGACAAATGACAGGAAGTTGTCATCGCGAGCGACAAAATCCGTTTCACTGTTTATCTCGACCAACACGCCATAGCTGTTGTCATCGGCCACTTTGATCGCAACAACGCCTTCAGCGGCAGTACGACCGGCTTTTTTCGCAGCTTTCAGACCACTCGACTTACGCAGATCATCAATCGCTTTCTCGATATCCCCGTTTGCTTCCACCAGCGCTTTTTTACATTCCATCATGCCCAACCCAGTGCGCTCACGCAGCTCTTTCACCAGGGATGCAGAAATTGCTGACATCGGTTCATTCCTCTCAATCATTTTAATTAAATTGGAAAAGAGGGGGCAGGCCCCCTCTTTTTAACAGTGCCCATAAATATAAAGCAGCTGTTTATTCGCTAGCTGATTCCGTAGTAGCCTCAGCTTCTACCACCTCGACAAATTCATCTTTACTGGTGGCATTGGCTGACTGGGCCTTGCCCTCCAGAATGGCATCGGCAACAGCGGTGGTATAAAGCTTGATGGCACGAATGGCATCGTCATTACCAGGGATGACGTAATCCACGCCGTCCGGATTACTATTGGTGTCAACAACACCAATGACAGGGATGCCCAGTTTATTGGCTTCCTGGATAGCAATGCGCTCGTGATCCACATCGATCACAAACAACATATCGGGTAAACCGCCCATATCCTTGATGCCACCGATAGAGCGCTCAAGCTTCTCCATGAGACGTGTTCTCATCAGTGCTTCTTTTTTTGTCAGCCTGTCGAATGTGCCATCCTGACTCTGGGTCTCCAGTTCACGGAAGCGACGAATGGACGCACGGATCGTTTTGTAATTAGTCAGCATGCCGCCGAGCCAGCGGTGGCTCACATAAGGCATTCCGGCGCGCTCGGCCTGCTCAACAATGGCCTTTTGCGCAGCACGCTTGGTGCCAACCATCAGTACTTTATTGCCGTTGGCGGCAACTTGACGAACAATTTCCAGCGCATCGTTAAAGGCAGGAACCGTGTGTTCAAGATTGAGAATATGAATTTTATTGCGGGCACCGAAAATGAATTTATCCATTTTGGGATTCCAGAAGCGGGTCTGGTGGCCAAAATGGACACCGGCCTGCAACATGTCACGCATGGTCACAGTAGTCATAATGATATTTTCCTTGTTAGGGTTAAACCTCCACATATCCCACCGGTCAACCCGCTTTGCAGGCACCCAGACCGATGTGTCGATACGTGTGTGTCGTTAAGATTACGTTACGCCAGAAACCATTGGCCTCAGAGCGGTGCGCTTTATACCACAAAAGGAGACTTTATTGAAGATGAAACCGCTATTTCAGGGGAATCTGCCACTGATAAAGACAATCCGATACAATGCGCTGCTTTGATCCTTGGCAACGGAACAGATAACTATGGCAGTCACACTGAAAACCGCCGAAGAACTGGAGAAAATGCGCGTGGCCGGCCGACTGGCCGCCGAGGTGCTGGAAATGATAGAACCCTATGTGGTGGCCGGCGTCTCCACCGGAGAACTGGACAACATTTGTCACAATTACATGGTCAATGAACAACACACCATTCCCGCCCCGCTCAACTATCGGGGCTTTCCAAAATCCATCTGCACCTCGGTCAATCAAGTGGTCTGCCACGGGATACCTTCAACAAAGAAAGTGCTGAAAAACGGCGACATACTTAATATTGACATCACCGTGATAAAGGATGGCTACTTTGGCGATACCAGTAAAATGTTTTGCGTCGGTGATGTACCGGAGCATGCCGTACGTTTGATAAAAGTGACACAGGAATGTCTTTACAAAGCGATCAATATTGTTCGCCCCGGCATCCGGCTGGGTGATATCGGTCATATCATTCAGCAACATGCCGAGGCCAACTACTACAGCGTTGTCCGAGACTACTGCGGACACGGAATCGGCACAGAATTTCACCAAGATCCCCAAGTACTTCACTTTGGCAAACCGGATACTGGCATGACGCTCCAGCAAGGGATGACATTTACTATTGAACCGATGCTGAATGCCGGCAAATACCACACAAAGCTGAAGAAAGACGGCTGGACGGTTGAAACCCGGGATGGCCGCTTATCCGCTCAATGGGAACATACGCTCGCAGTCACCGCTGATGGCGTTGAAGTACTCACGGCACGCACCGATGAGCAGTGGTAATGAACAGACACGCAAAACCACTACTTTTTTTTGACGAACGCCGTTTCCGGGAAGACCTCAATAATTGCAACCCCATCCCCGTCTTCAAGAATGCCATCGCCGCTGCCAACTCGCATTTCAATGCCCGATTTTATGAGGGTGAACAAACTGCCAATCTGATCTCTGAACGCGCCAGTTTCATGGACCTTATCCTGCGACACGCCTGGGCACAATTCGATTGGGGAAAAAATATCTGTCTGATCGCAGTGGGTGGTTACGGCCGTGGCGAACTGCACCCGCAGTCGGATATTGACCTGATGCTGTTGATCAGACGCGGCAACCCGAGACGCCACCAGCGCAGTATTGAAGGATTTCTCACCTTTCTCTGGGATATTCAGCTGAAAATTGGTCACAGCGTGCGCTCTCTGTCCGAATGCGTTGCCGAAGCCCGGTTTGATATCACCATTGCCACCAACCTGATGGAAACCCGCACCATTGCCGGCGATGAAAAGCTCCGTCTCGCAATGGTCAAAAAAACCGGCCCGAAGCGTATCTGGCCGGACAAGCAGTTCTTTCGTGCCAAATGGGATGAGCAGATCGAACGGCACAACAAGCACGGCAATACCGAGTACAATTTGGAGCCCAACATCAAGGAAGCGCCCGGCGGCCTGCGCGACATTCAGATGATCAACTGGGTAGCCAAGCGCCATTTTAATGTCGAGTCACTGGAAGAACTGGTTGGCAGGGATTTCCTCACACCGGAGGAATACCTGCAGCTGAAACGGGGCGAAGCTTTTTTGTGGAAAGTTCGCTACGGTTTACACCTCATTGCAGAGCGCCCCGAAGAAAGACTACAGTTCGACTATCAACGCAAGCTGGCCGCAATGTTCGGATATCATGACAGCGAAGAGCGTCTCGGCGTTGAGAAATTCATGCAGCATTACTATCAGGTCGTACTCTCCATGCGGGAGCTAAACGATGTCATGTTGCAGTATCTTGATGAAGCCATTTTGCGAAAAGATAAGGCAAAGAATGTCTACGCACTGAATGATCGGTTCCAGGTTCGCGACAACCATATCGAAACACTCGGTGAGTATATTTTTGCCAAATACCCTTCTGCCCTGCTGGAAATTTTCTGTCTACTGGGTGAGAACGATAATATTCAGGGTATTCGGGCCACCACCATTCGACAGATCCGCCAGCACCGCAAATTGATCGGCGATGACTTTCGCAATGAGCCGCAAAACAAGGCCCTGTTTCTTCGCTTACTCCGCTGCCCTCACAAAATGAGTACTCAACTCCAACGCATGACCCGCTATGGCATTCTGGGACGATATTTGCCAGAGTTTGGGCAAATTATCGGTCAGACCCAGCACGATCTTTTTCACCGTTACCCGGTAGATGCGCATACGCTCCAGCTTATCAAGAATATGCGGTTGTTCGACCGGCCGGAGGTGGCAGAAGAATTTCCCGTTGCCGCACATATTTATAAAAACCTGCCAAAACCTGAACTGGCTTTTATTGCTGGGCTTTACCACGACATTGCCAAGGGGCGAGGGGGAGATCACTCAGCGCTGGGCGCCATGGATGCTGCCGATTTTTGCCGCAGACACGGCTTGCCCAGCGAAGAGATAAAATTGATTGCCTGGCTGGTGGAACACCACTTGCTGATGTCAAACGCTTCACAGCGCACGGATATTTCCGACCCGGACGTTATTTATAAATTTGCCAAATTGGTCGGCAACCAACTGCAATTGGATTACCTGTTTGTTTTAACCGTCGCCGATATCACGGCCACCAACCCGACTCTCTGGACTGCCTGGAAAGCCGCCTTGATGCACCAACTCTACTCCGAGACCAAGCGAGCGTTACAACGCGGACTGGAAAATCCGGTTGACCGAAGCGTGTGGGTGGACAGCAACCGACTGTCCGCCATTAATCAACTGGCCGAATTGGGGATTGATGAGGAAAGTGCCCGCGCAATCTGGGGGAATGTCGATGACGAGTTCTTCCTCAGGGAGAGGGCCGATGATATTGCCACTTATACTGCGGCCATCGCCGCACAGGGCGACAGCTCGGACCCGGTTATTTTAATACAGGACGCCGGCGTAGAAGTCCCGATTGCCACACAGATTTTTATTCATACCAAAGGGATCAATAACGTATTCCCTACCACTGCGGCTACGCTCGATCATCTTCAGCTAAACATCCAGGATGCCCGCCTGCACAGGGATACAGAAGGCCATACCTTTGACACTTTTTATGTACTTAACGAACACAACGAACCCTTCGGGCACAAAACCGAGATGCTGCTCAAAATCCAGCGAACTCTCTCAGAAACCCTGAAAAATCCTACACCCGCCATGTTCAACGTGAACAGGCGAACACCGAGGCACCTCAAACACTTTACGATGCGCACCATCGCCAGCATCAGCAATGATATTGGGAAGAGTGCGACCATTCTGGAAGTTATCACACCCGACCGTCCCGGGCTGCTCGCGCATTTAGGCAGAATTTTTATGCAGTTTCGTCTGCGACTATTGAGCGCCAAAATTGCAACCCTTGGTGAGCGGGTGGAAGATGTGTTCTCTCTGGTCGATATGGACTATCAGCCACTCAGTGACGCAGCATTCTGCGAACAATTGCGCGATACCATCTGCCGGGAGCTGGATGCCCGCAACAAGGAGGATATTGAAGGGGCTCCATTGCAAAAGATGAAGCTGTGGCAATAGCAAACTGTACACTCACTCCGCCATCAACTGCTCCCGATAAACCGATGATCGTATGAACATTGACCTGAACAAGCTACACCCCTATCCCTTTGAGAAACTCAATGCTCTCAAATCGGGTATTTCACCACCAGCAGCGCTCACCCATATTGCGCTATCTATCGGTGAGCCAAAACACCCACCGCCGGCATTCGTCAGGGAGACTCTCGCCAATGCTCTCGACAAACTCTCGACCTACCCACTGACCAAGGGTCTTCCGGAGCTCCGGGAGACAATAGCCGAATGGCTGTGTCAACGCTTCACACTTCAGACAGTTTGCCCCGAAACCCAGGTATTGCCGGTCAATGGCACCAGAGAAGCACTGTTTGCCTTTGCCCAGGCGATCATAAACCGCAGTAACGAGCCGGTGGTGGTCAGCCCCAATCCGTTTTACCAGATCTACGAGGGTGCCGCCCTGCTCGCTGGCGCGAGGCTGCATTTTCTCAACTGCACGGAAGACAATGCTTTTTGCCCGGACTGGGCATCTGTTTCACCGGAAATCTGGCAGCAGTGCCAGCTTATCTACATCTGCTCACCGGGAAACCCGACCGGCGCAATGCTGGACATCGATACATTACAGACGCTAATCCAGCTCTCAGATCAATACGATTTTGTCATCGCCAGTGATGAGTGTTATTCAGAGATATATCCCGATGAAAACTGCCCACCCATTGGCTTACTGGAGGCCTGCGCACAAATGGGTAGTCACAACTATGATCGCTGCGTGGTATTTCACAGCCTGTCGAAACGCTCCAATTTACCGGGCCTGAGATCCGGGTTTGTGGCCGGTGACAGTCGTATCCTGGCAAATTTTTTGCGCTACCGCACCTATCACGGCTGCGCCATGCCGGTCCCGTCACAACTGGCCAGTATTGCCGCCTGGCGAGATGAGCAGCATGTGCGGGACAACCGCGATCAGTACCGGCAGAAATTTGCGATATTCAGAGAAATCCTCGAACCTGTGTTGCCATTAAGCATGCCGGATGCCGGCTTTTATTTATGGGCAGATACCCGCAGAGCAAACATTGGCAGTGATGAAGACTTTGCCAGGGAACTGTTCAGGCAACAGCATATTACTGTTCTGCCCGGCCGCTATCTGGCGCGCACAGCTGATGGCATCAATCCGGGAGAAAACAGAGTACGTATGGCGCTGGTGGCACCTCTGGAGGAATGCAGAGAAGCGGCCATACGCATCCGCAAGTTTGTCGAAGCCGCTCAACAGAGGGGCTGAAACATGTTAAAAAAAGCTCGGGCAGCGTTTATCCACCATAGACTGAATGAACTGTATCCAAACCCGCCAATCCCCCTTATCCACCAGGACGCCTTTACTCTGCTGATAGCCGTGCTTTTATCTGCTCAATGTACTGATGACCGAGTCAACCAGGTGACACCCATACTGTTTGCATCGGCCGATAATGCCCAGGCCATGAGCCAGATTTCAGAACAGCAGGTATATGACATTATCCGCCCCTGTGGTCTGGCACCCCAGAAGTCCAAAGCAATTGTAAACCTCTCGAAGATACTGGTGGATCAGTACGACGGAGAGGTACCCGAAGATATCGCAGCGCTGGAAACACTGCCCGGCGTCGGCCACAAAACGGCCAGCGTGGTCATGTCCCAAGCCTTTGGCCACCCCGCCTTTCCGGTTGACACCCACATTCACCGTCTCGCCCAACGCTGGGGATTGAGCAACGGCAACAGCGTGGTGCAGACAGAGAAGGATCTGAAACGGTTGTTTCCCAGAGAAAGTTGGAACGCTCTGCATCTGCAGATTATTTACTACGGTCGCGAATACTGCCCCGCCCGCAGTTGCAATGGCCTGAGTTGTGATATCTGTAAAACCTGTTTTCCCAACCGGAAGCGACCCATCAAAACCCGCAAGGCCTGATCAAGGTGCAATCTTGTGCCAGCGTTTGGCCAACCACACGTGATAATGGCTTACACGACGCTTGAACAAGAACTTAGCCAGATCATCAGCAGCCTGCAACAGTTGTTGCTGCCGCTGGGCAATTAGCGCCTGCAACGACTGTTCAGCGGTGGACACCCTTGTCAACTGCACTTTTAATACAGCCAGGTCGTGATAGTCACCCAGGAGGCTGCACAGCCTTTCCAGCGAATTCAGTTTTTTGTTGGGTGGTGGACAGAGCACCGAGATGAGCCGTAGTTGATACCAATAATACTTGGTGTATTTGCGCCAATGGTGGCAATCATCGTCATCACCACTGTGCCGGGCCTGCTTCCAGCTGCGTCGTGCCACAGCATAGCTTTTGACCAGGGCCCTGAGCAAAACATCTGCGTCCATGGTCGGCTGCTCCGCCTGCTTGTACCGCCGGATAAACTGACCCAATTGATCGGACACCAACTGTGACTGGGTCATTGCTTCGGTTATCGTCTCTGGCTGTTGCAATGCCAGCTGTCGCTCCAGTTGGTCAAAGACCGCAGTATCAACCAACCCGTGATTGTCGGCACGCAGTGACAACAGGGTTTGGCTCATGACCTCGGTATCCCGGAGGACAGACAGCCTGGCAGAGAGGTCACGAAAGAACTGATTGCCCTGGCAGAAGGTCACCTTATCCGCTGATTTCAGTAACCTGTAACAGGCACGCAGGCGTTTAAAGCATTTGCGTGCTTCGTGAATGCCTTCTAGCTGTTTTGAGGTCAGAGACCGCAGTTGTTCCCGCGCCAATCTCGTTTGCTGGAGGACGACACGGTTGAATTCTGCACTTAGATCCCTTTCCTGGAAAACAAAATTATCCATGAAAATCCGTAACTTTTAAGGCAATGCTTATCTAGCCCGGCCCCAATGAAATGGCTTTTCCGCTGACACTTTTTGGGAAACCAAAATAGCTCAACTCGGCCATACCGGCGCCCAAATCCTGCCAATGGTTTACGTCAACCTGCATCAGGGCAATACCACAGGTGGGAATTTTATCGATCTGCATCAGGGTGAGAAAATTCACCATATCAGTTATGGCCGGATTGTGACAAATCAGGGCGAACCTGTCGGCATCTCTGTCCAGAGATCGCAGCCAGGCCAGGATATCTTCGTAATTAAAGGTATACAGGGCCGTGACCACTTCAAGCTTCGCCTCACTCAACCCGAGACTGGGCATCAACCACTCAGCCGTTTCCATGGCCCTCACCGCCGGACTCGAGAAAACCCGTTTCAGAGACACTGGCTGCTCCTGTAACATGCGCCCCATTTCCGGGGCGTTCAACCGACCACGGCGATTAAGGGGCCGCTCCAGGTCCGGTAAGGTAGTATCTTTCCAGCTGGATTTGGCATGACGAATCAGTGCGATCATCTTCATGGCGGTCTCCCGTGAATGCGGGGCCCAAGTTTGCTATCCTTCGCCGCTGCTTAAACCCGATTATGTGTATTGATGCTTGATAACGCCAATTCATGACAACCACGTGACAAATCCTATGACTGAAACCATTCTCTACGGCATTAAGAACTGCGATACCGTGAAAAAGGCACGACATTGGCTGGATGAACGACAGGTGAGCTATCGCTTCCACGACGTCCGCACCGACGGCCTAGACCCTCAAATGATCAAACGCTGGATCGCCGCTGCCGGCTGGGAAAAAGTGCTCAACAAGGTGGGCACCACCTGGCGAAAACTGGACCAGACTGTCAAGGACCATGTCTCTGCAGACAATGTTGTCGACCTGCTTATGGAATACCCGGCCATTATCAAACGCCCGGTGCTGGACCAGAACGGTACTATTACCGTCGGCTTTCGGCCAGATCAATACGCTTTGCTTTTTAACCTGTAATTTTCCGGAGATATAACAACCAATGACACTCTACAGCTTTGGATTGGGTATCGGCACCCAGAATAACAACGGCGAATGGCTCGAGGTTTTCTACCCAAAACCCCTACTAAACCCCGGAGACACTTCCCTCACTGCAATTAAGACTACGCTGGAAATCCAGGGTAAAAACCAGGTGATGACGCTCACCGCTGAACAACTGGATACGCTTGCTGCGGCCTTCGCAACGGCGGGGGAAGAAGAGCAAGCGAGCATTGCCCGACAGTTTCAAAAGAGTTCTCGTCCGGTAGTGGCCACTGTACTTGTCAGCGACGATGCCCCGGCCTCCGTGCCAGAGGGTTACCTGAAATTGCACCTGCTATCCCATCGCCTAGTAAAACCCAACGCCACAAACCTGACCGGATTGTTCGGTGTGCTGCACAATGTCGCCTGGACCAGTGAGGGAGCCATCGACATAGGGGAACTGCCCGCCCGACAGTTACAGGCCCGCCTGGCAGGCTCCCCTCTGTCTGTAGACAGCGTGGACAAGTTTCCCAAGATGGTTGATTACGTTGTCCCTTCCGGCGTTCGCATCGCCGATACGGCAAGGGTACGCCTCGGGGCTTATATCGGTGAAGGCACTACTATCATGCACGAGGGCTTCGTGAATTTTAACGCCGGCACCGAAGGTACCAGCATGGTGGAAGGCCGAATCTCTCAGGGTGTATTCGTTAAATCCGGCTCAGATTTGGGAGGTGGCAGCTCTACAATGGGCACGCTGTCCGGTGGTGGCAATATCATTATCACTATTGGTAACCGGTGTCTGTTGGGAGCCAATTCCGGTTTGGGGATACCCCTGGGTGACCGCTGTACCGTAGAGGCTGGGCTCTATATCACCGCCGGAACCAAAGTAAGCCTGCTGGATGACCAGAACCAGTTGGTAGGGCAAACCAAAGCCAGAGAACTGGCTGGCAAGGATGACCTGCTCTTCCGCCGAAATTCTGCGACAGGTGCCGTGGAATGCCTGACCAATAAATCCGCCGTGGAATTGAATGAGGCGTTGCACGTATCCAATTAGAATATTTGCCAGTCCGGTCGCCCTGTGGCGCTCCGGACTGACTCCGCCACCATATGCGGCTTATTGGAAGAAAATGCCAGTGGCCTGGGCTGTCCCAGCTCGTTAAACTTGTAATGACTGCCCCGGAGTATCACTGAATGACTACCCTTTCCCCCACTCTTGAACTGGCTTGTGAACTTATCAAACGCCGGTCTGTAACTCCGGCGGACGAGGGGTGCCAGCAACTGATGATTGAGCGTTTGGAAGCGATCGGTTTTTGTGTGGTCAGGCTGCCCTTCGGCGATGTGGATAACTTTTGGGCCGTGCGCGGTGAAAGAGGCCCAACGCTCTGTTTCGCCGGACATACCGATGTAGTGCCCACGGGTCCCGAAGGTGACTGGCAACATCCGCCTTTCTCCCCCCACATTGAGAACGGCGTTCTCTACGGCCGGGGAGCTGCCGATATGAAGGGCTCACTCGCCGCAATGATTACGGCGGTAGAACATTTTGTTGCCACACAACCAGACCACCCGGGACAGATCGCTTTTTTGATCACCAGTGACGAAGAAGGTATCGCCACAAACGGCACGGTGAAAGTGGTGCAATGGCTAGTGGACAACCATGAAATCCCTGAATGGTGCTTGGTGGGAGAACCGTCGAGCACTAAACGCGTAGGTGATGTGATAAAAAACGGGCGCCGCGGCTCTCTGGGAGCTGAATTGGTAATCAGGGGCATCCAGGGGCATGTGGCCTACCCACAACTGGCGGATAACCCTATCCACAAAGTGGCGCCAGCACTGGCCGAGCTCGCCACCGAGAGCTGGGACAACGGCAATGATTTTTTTCCTGCCACCAGTTTTCAGATATCCAACATTCACTCCGGCACCGGTGCCACCAATGTGATTCCCGGGACCGTGCAGGTACTGTTCAACTTTCGCTTTTCGACCGAAGTGACCGTCGAGCAACTTAAATCCCGCACTGAAATGATTTTAAAACAACATCAGCTTGACTATGAACTCCAGTGGCACCTCAGCGGCCAGCCCTTTCTGACCGAACAAGGGCCACTGGTAGAGGCTACGGTGGCCAGTATCCGGGAAATCACCGGCATCGAGGCGCAACTTTCGACAGCAGGAGGCACCTCTGATGGTCGCTTCATTGCTCCCCATGGCTGCCAGGTCGTCGAACTGGGGCCCGTAAATGCCACAATTCACAAGGTCAACGAATGCGCCAGCGTCGAGGACATTGACGCCCTCGAAAAAATTTATCGACGTATTCTCGAAAAGCTGCTTATTTAAGGTCACTCTCGTAGCCGGGATCATCCACTCTTCTATACCCACACACTACTCACTGCCGGCATCCGGGCTTTGAGCGATCTGATACGCCTCACATATTCTCATTCACAGTGGATATTCAATGACGGTTTTTGTAGGGTGCCAGTCTTTGCATCGATCAATCACCAACAAGGACTGAAAATGCCGGATTTGAGTAACCTTCGCCACCGCCTGATATTATTGGTCTGCATGCTGCTCCCGGTAATGTCACTTGCAGGTGAAATCACTTTAAAAAACGGGGATATTATCCACGGCGAACTGGATTCATTGAATGAGAACCAGGTTATCTGGAAATCAGACATCTTCGGTCTGATCAAAATCCCCAAAAACCAGGTTACCGATTTCAATTCCTCCTCCAGGATGCCGTTAATCACCAGTCCTGATGAAACAGCCACCAACTGTTCCCTGACAATGGAGGAGACTGTTACCGGCCACTGTGATGAGGGTACAAAACCATCACTACCCTTCATGACGCTTGTGGCCATGGAACCACCGAAGGCTTTTACTGGCGACGTTCGGTTTGGCTTCAACCGCAAAGACGGTAATACCAATACAGAGAATCTCGACTTCATTGTCAGGGCACAGTGGCTACAGGAACAGTTCAGACATGAAACCGAATTAATAGCAGAATCAGAGAAAGCTGATGGCGCTGTGGTAGATGAGCACTACGAAACAAACTACCAGCTGAATTATGATTTTACCGAGCGATGGTTCAGCTACGGTCGTCTGGGCTATACAAAAAACCGCTTCAGTGCCATTGACGAGCAATATCAATTGGGTGCAGGCGCTGGCCGTCGCATCAACCTTGCCAATCAGATGAAACTGAATTTACAGCTGGGCGCGGCCTTTCTGGTTTCCCACTATGACGGATCGGGCTCAGAAAAAGATCTGGCGGGGCGCTGGAGAATGCGCATGGATTGGCCCATACCCGGAACAGACATGATGCTTTTCCACGAGAATGAATTTTTCTGGACCGTGGACGACTTCAATAACAATCAGACAGAAAGCAGTACCGGCATTAAAATACCACTGCTCGGCAATCTGTTCAGTGAACTTCGATATGATTTTGATTATGTCAACCAACCCGGTGATGGGCAAAAGAGGGCCGATGAAGAGTGGGTCATATCACTGGGCTATCAATGGTGACTGGGCCAACTCAGGGCAGTTTTTGTAATGGGTAAATATCAAAACGGGTAGATTTCCCCTTGAGAGAATAACCCGGTTCACAGCCATTCAGGACCGGAGCGTGCACGGGCCGCTTCACAACAACACGGTAACGCGCCTTACCGAGAGCCACAGGCAACAATTCCCCGGCATCGTCTGGCCCAACAAGCTGATGAAAAATCTGCATCTCTTTTTTCACTTTGCTGGACTTTTCTCTGGAGGGAAACATGGGATCGAGATATATCACATCGGGGCATGCCTGATCCGTCAGTGTTTCCAGGTAATCGACGGAGTTCTGGCAGACCGTGTTAATACGCTGCAGAATTTCCGCCAACGGCGGATCTCCTTCCACCTTGTCACCAGCACGAGAAAGCCCGTCGGCAAGCAACGCATAAATAATGGGATTTCGCTCGATCATGGTTACCTGCGCCCCCAGGGAAGCCAGAATGAAGCCATCTCGACCCAGACCTGCAGTCAAATCCAGCAGCTTAGGACAGAACCCACTATGACCGAGACCAGTGGCCTTGGCGATATCCTGACCCCTGCCACCACCATACAAACGACGATGGCGTGCTGCACCCAAGGCGAATTCGCATCGAACCGGCCCCGGCGCTTTTGGACCCAGTTGTTGTAGCGACAACCCGTCATCATCGACAACCAACACTAAGCACTCTTGTTCCGTATCAAGTGTCCCCAGTGCCGGCGCCACAGGCAGGAGTGGCAACGACAGCTCTCTGGAAAGCAAACCGGCCCGGTTTTCGAAGCCGGGCCGGGGCCAGACAGCCAGAAACAACTTTTTGTTACTGGGTAGGGACAAGCTCAAGCTCTACCCGACGGTTAGCTTGTCGACCCTCTGCCGTATCATTGCTGGCAACGGGATAGCGGTAACCATAGCCGGTGCTCCACACCCGCCCACTCACAATTCCCTGACTCATGAGCATCTGTCCAACACTGGCTGCACGCCGCTCACTCAGGGTCTGGTTGTATTCTGCACTACCGGTTGAATCTGTGTGGCCTGCTATGCGTATATTGGTTTTATCAAACTCTTTTAGGACAATCGCAACGGACTCAAGCGTGCTATAGAACTCCGGGCGAACTTCGTGACGATCCACACCAAATGTGATACTGCTGGGCATGACAAGGCGAATGTTGTCACCTTCGCGAACAACCCGAACGCCGGTCCCCTCCAGTTTTGCACGAAGTGCGGCTTCCTGACGGTCCATATAATAGCCAATACCACCGCCAACAGCAGCACCGGCTACTGCACCAGTCAGAACCCCTTTCTTGCGATCCCCACTACTGGAGGTGGCTGCACCGATCAAAGCACCCGATACGGCTCCAATGCCAGCCCCCTTCGCTGTGTTGCTGGTTTTCTGTTGTCCGGTATAGGGGTCTGTGGACATACAGGCCGTCAGGGAGATAGCAAGAATGGCTAACAGAATTTTTTTCATGTCACTTCCTCATTAAAACGATAAAACGTACTGAACGTGGATACCTGAAACAATAAACTACTATATTCTTACTAACAGGCTAACAGGACAGGCAACGCGTTGAAATTTGTTGCCTTACTTTAATACAAGACGCGGTTCCCATCCCTATGAAAAAGCACATCCTCTTCGTTATTGTGGTCATCAGCACGTTTTTGAGTGGCTGCGAAAGATATACCTTCACCTTTAACGAACAACCTGTTCTAAAACCAACCGAACTGTTTTCCGGCTACAAAATTCAGGACCCGGCGCTTGCGGTCTGTGTTGAACAGGCAATCAAAGATCTTGCCGTGACCCGTGCGAATCAGTTATCACAGCTCAACTGTTCTAACGCTGGTATTGCCAGCCTTTCCGGTCTTGAAATTTTCACGGGCCTTATTATCGTCAACCTGGCACAAAATCAGCTTACTTCTATAAAACCGTTACTCTATTTACCCAACCTCGATAGCATTTCTCTGGAAGGCAACACCTCTCTCGATTGTCCTGATGCGCAACTACTCTCAGAACAAGTCGAGGGACAGATTAAACTCCCGACACATTGCTGACACCTAACGAATCGCAACAGGATCAGTTGACAACAAACGATAAATAGTTCTCCAAAGTTACCCACAAATTCTGTGGATAACTTTGTGCATTACTTTCGTAAAACCTCGATGAATCCACGCAAAATGGGGCGCTCAAACAAAATGGCTACTTTTTGATCATTACATAAATCCCTTATAAATCATTAAGTTAAGTAATTAAAAAACTTAAATCAATAACTTACAATAGATTCTAAACATTTACTTAAGGTTATTAGTGTAATTGTGGACAATATAAAACTGATTGATACTGCTTTTGGAGGGCTGACCAGCTTTTCTGCGTTGCCGGGCATGTAACTGCATCAGTCAACAACACGGCTTTCCGGCAAAAACGTATTCATACTCGGGATAGAGCCAGCCAATCAACACCGTCGTTCTGGCAGGCATAGTGGATAGAAAACAGATCAGATGGCAGGTTGCTCATCATTGCCTGCACTGCAGCCAGAGAATTGTTCTGCTCACTGATATGACCCAATACCAGCTGTTGCAGCTGGCACGTCTGGATGTTTTGTAACAAATCGAGCGATTGCCGATTGTTCAAATGTCCCCAATCACCGGCAATACGCTTTTTCAACGACGGCGGGTAGGTTCCGTTAGCCAGCATAGCGGCATCGTGGTTACACTCGAGGAACAAACCGTGACATCCTTCGAAATGCTCTATGACATGGGCCGTGATACTTCCCAAGTCTGTTAGCACCCCCAGAGACAGGTTGTCGCCACCTCGTACGACGTACTGGACAGGTTCTCTGGCATCATGGGGCACAGCGACAGGCGTCACAGCAAGATCACCAATAACAAAATTCAGGTGACTGTCTATCAGTTTTAGATCAATACCGGAGAAAAGTGAAAAGGACAAGGCTCGGTGGGTCCCCGCCGTCATATAGACCGTCAATCCGTACTTCCTGGCCAATGGAAGGACGCCTCGGATGTGATCCCCATGCTCATGGGTCACCAGAATGGCGTTGAGGTCACTGGGCTGTGTACCCAGCCTTTCAAGGCGCTTTTCTGTTTCCTTGATTGAAAACCCACAATCAATCAACAACCGGGTTGAGCCGACATCCACAATTGTAGCGTTACCCCTGCTGCCGCTCCCAAGTGAAGCAAACCGCATAATCAGCTCAAATTGCCGCGGATTACCTTGAGCAACTTAATAGCGAGTGAGCGCTCCAGCTTATCCCTGCTCTTATCAGCTATCCGCACCTCCACTGTCTGCTCATTGCGAACCAACTCGACCCAATACTCGACAGGGGGCACTTTTTCAACTTTATTGCCAAGATTGAGTACCCATTCCTTGAGTGTCTGCCCCTTCTCTTCAGCAACAATTTCCTGAAACTCAACCTGTAATCTACCCGCTGAACGATTCTGATCGATGATAGTGTAACCGCCCCGGGAGAGCGAGTTGAGTAGGGACGCCCAGGCCCTGTCATAGTTGAGATTCATTTTGATGTAGGGATCAGTATCTGCGGAAGATACGACCTCAACCTGCTCCTGACCACCGATCGTCTGGGCCAGCAGTGAAACGCTGCCACTGTTAATTTCACTGGCGAGAGAGTTGGAAACGATCTCGACAAATTCCAACTCCCGGGAGTCATCCATCGACTTTGCAGGCCATGAACCCGCATCGCCTTCCTTGCCAATAGGTGCAGACATCTGCAGCAGGCTGACTTCTGTACTGTTAACACCGATGCCAGGAACTATTTTAAAGCGAAAACGGTGGCTCTTGTCTTCATCGTCCTTGAATTGCAGCCAACCCGTTTCAATAATACCGCTACTGGCATCTACCCGGGTCGTGGGGACACTACTGCGCGAGAGAATATTCCTGATTCTTGGCCAAACTTCTTCAGCAGGCTTGTTAATCGCTATCCATCGACTACCTGAGAATGTCTCAATTTTTACCGTTTCTTCAAAAACATTTTCCGAGAGCGGCTGTGGCCTGGGAACAACAAAATATTCTGAGCCAGCCCCGGCATCAGGAACTGCAGGAACATCATAAAGCTGACCGATTGCACCTGAGCTTTTGCCCTCGGGCACAACCATGGGAGGGACTTCCTCTGAAAGCAGATAATCATTACTTTTGTCGCGAACAAGATTATTTCCACAACCAGCCATTGCCAGTAACGCTATAATCACTGATAGCTTTTTCAGTGTTGCCTTCATCCAGTGAACTCCGAATTGACTGTTTGTGCACCGCTCAGCAGATCAGCCTGCTCAAGAGCTCTGATAACTTTTAAATGATAGGCCGCAGACAATTCAGTGAGCGGGAGACGTATGGCATGCTCCATCAAACCCATTTCCGCTACAGCCCATTTGACCGGGATGGGGTTGGATTCGACAAACATGGCTTCATGAACAGGAATAAGTCGCTTGTTGATTTCACGCGCTGCATCCACCTCGCCGGCGAGCGCCAAACGACACATCTCAGCCATTAATTTGGGGGCAACATTGGCCGTAACAGAGATGTCACCATGACCACCCCTCAGGATCAATTCCAGTGCAGTAAAGTCATCGCCCGAATAAATGGCAAAACCCTCAGGGCAGGTACTGACCAACTGGTTAACACGGTCTAGATCACCGGTAGCCTCTTTAATACCGACGATGTTTGGGATTTCGGCAAGCCTCGCAACAGTGGCAGGAAGCATATCACAGGCCGTACGACCGGGCACATTGTAGAGAATTTGTGGAATATCCACGGCCTCTGCAATTGCTTTGTGGTGAAGATAGAGGCCTTCCTGGGTAGGTTTGTTGTAATAGGGCGTTACCAGCAGGCAGGCATCTGCACCGATCTGTTGTGCTCGATGGGTCCACTCTATGGCTTCTCTGGTCGAGTTTGCACCAGTGCCAGCAATCACGGGAACACGACCATCTGCGTCTTCGACAATCGCAGCGATGGTCGCCATATGCTCCTGCACATCGAGTGTCGGGGATTCACCGGTGGTACCCACAGCAACAATCGCATTGGTCCCCTGGGCAATATGCCACTCCACCAAACGTTTCAGACAATCCCAGTCAACTTCCTGATTATCGCGAAACATGGGCGTAACCAGAGCAACAATACTGCCGGTGATCATCGGAGGAGCCTCAAAATAGCCAAGAAAAATAGAACGCGTAATGTTACTGACCAGCAACCTGGGGCACAAGCGTTATGAATAAATTAGACACCAGCTCCAAGGTTAACAACAGAAGACCGGGAGAGTTTGATCCGGCTGGCCAGAGAAGCAACCGGTATTTCAGACCATTGAACACGACAGAGTTCCCCATCCTGGCAATGCATGATGGTTTCCGGCCCATCATTCCCAGTTTCGCCTCGTCTGGGCAGACTCTGTTATTTGCTACTTTTTGGATAGGGTCTTGACTCGCCGGGCGGGCGGGTTTTAAAGCGCCGGTGAATCCACATATACTGGTCCGGTTGCTCGAGAATCATCTTCTCAACCTGCCGGTTAACCGTTTCAGCGTCTGCCAGATCATCGCCTGTCGGAAAATCCTGTAAGGGCGGATGCACCTTAATCAGATATCCCCGACCATCGGGCAACCTCACCTGAGAGAAGGGCAGAACAAGGGCGTTGCCGGTTTTGGCAAAACGTGCAGTAGCCGTGACCGTGGCTGCCGGAACGCCAAAGAATCGGGCAAACACACTCTGTTTGCGCCCATAATCCTGATCCGGTGCGTACCAGATAATTCTGCCTTGGCGAAGGGCCTTGAACATACCGCGGATGTCTTCCCGTGGATAAACTACCCCCAAAGGGTCTCTTACCCGACGCCCTTTGCTTTGCACATAGTCATACACAGGATTTTTATGGGGGCGGTACATTCCATCAATCGAGTGTCTCGCAGACAGGGCGGATGCGCCGATTTCAAGCGTGGTGAAGTGAATGGCCATCAGTAGCGCCCCCCTACCCTGCAAGCCATCAAGGTGCTCCAGCCCCTCAAAGGTAATCAGCTTATCAAGTCGTTGTGTGGGCCACCACCAGGCCATACCAATTTCAAAAAAAGCAATGCCGTAGCTGATAAAATTAGCCCGCAGCAACCTCTGGCGCTGCGATTCTTCCATCTCGGGAAAGCACCATCGCAGGTTGATGTCTGCAACTTCTCGACGATAGCGGCTTCGCCAGAACATTATCCGGCCGATGCCCCCCCCCAACCAAAGCAATACCGGATACGGAAGGACCACCAACAAGCGCCAGCAACCCAGACTCAACCAGGTCAACCAAAAACGGGGGTGGAGAAAGCGCCACTTGAAATCGTGGTTATTGATCATGTTAATTACTGGTCAAAGGGGATAGCCATTATAAAGACGTTGACGCGTAAAACCATGCGTGGAGCGCGGGTTGAAGCTGAAAACACTAGTCCCTGAAACGGGCATTGAGCTGATCAACCAACTCGGCCCAATCGGCATCTTCACTGATAGCCTCTTCCAGAAACGCTCTCTGAGCCTCATTCCAGAACAATGCTTCAGCCAATCTCGTTTCAGGGGGCAATGGCTGGTGTAGGGCAATAAAAAGCTCGATGGCGGCTGCGGTGGAGGGCAGTCCCAACTGCTCAAAGAGCGTAGATAAGGAGTGAACACTGGTATCCATACATGTCTTATAGGCGCTGCCGCAACCGTTGGCAATGTTAGTTGAAGCAATTCACCTCCGCCTGAACCTGCTGCTGCAGGCCACGCTGAAGCGATATTGGCAACAAACCGTTCGACCTTATACAACACTTCTACAGATACCCGCCATTTGACTGCCCTGGCAAATAAATACTCAGATTAATCCCCTGATGGGAACCACAGGGTCGACATCAGCCTCGTAATCCACGCTGTCTATATCAAAGCCAAAGAGCTTGAGAAACTCATGCTTGTAGCCCTTTATATCGGTCAGTTCAGCCATATTATCATTGGTGACTTTCAGCCAGTCATCGCCAACCCGGTGCTGAATTTCCGGGCGGAGTTCACGTTCGTCCACCCGAATCCGCCCTTCGCTGTCCATACGCGGAGAGTCACTGTAAAGGCATTCTGTGTAGAGACGATACAGCTGTTCAATACAACCTTCATGACTGCCATCTTCTTTCATCGCCTTGAACAGCAGCGCCAGATAAAGCGGCATGATCGGTATCGCAGAGCTGGCCTGTGTCACCACTGCCTTGAGCACCGCAACCCGAGCATCACCACCGACGGTCGCCAGTTTTTCACGGATCCCCGCAACCTTACTATCCAGGTCTTTTTTAGCCTGACCAATCGTACCGTGCCAATACAGATCCCAGGTGACTTTTTCACCCAAATAGGTAAATGCTGCTGTTTTCGCCCCAGAGGCCAATACGTCAGCCTCCAACAGTGCATCTACCCACATTTGCCAATCCTCACCACCCATAACTGCTACGGTGTTGGCAATCTCCTGTTCTGTGGCTGCTTCCAGCGAAAATTCCTGAACTTCTTCCTTATCCGTGTTGATACCCCGCAGGGTTACATTCTTCCCGATGGGCTTAAGGGTTGAATTGAATACTTCGCCCGTCTTCGGGTGCTGTCGCCGGGGAGACGCCAGGCTGTAGATCACCAGATCCACCTGTCCCAGATCGGCTTTGATCGTATCAATTGTCTTTTGCTTTATTTCATCGGAAAACGCATCTCCATTGATACTTTTCGCGTAAATACCCTGCTCGTCCGCAAACTTGTGAAAAGCTGCCGAGTTATACCAACCGGCTGAGGCGGGCTTTTTATCTCCACCTTCCTTTTCAAAAAATATGCCCAGTGTTGAAGCTCCGCAGCCAAAAGCAGCCGCGATTCGGGCGGCCAGACCATACCCTGTGGAAGCACCTATCACCAGCACCCTTTTTGGGCCATCTATCGGACCCTGACGCTTGATGTAATCAATCTGTTCTTTGACATTTGCCTCACAACCAACCGGGTGGCTGGTAATACACATAAAACCGCGGACTCTCGGTTTAATAATCATTGCCTATCTCCACAGGAACCCCGAGGGGGCGTCAGTTAAAATAACGCCGCAATGATACCCCGAAGGCAGCAACGCTCCAAGAAACCTCCCGGAATGCGTATTAAAGGAATTGCCCCACTGGTACTATCCCGTTAAATTGTACTTTCAAACCCGTTTATACCGGAGATTACTGGTTATGACCTACTATGAAGAGCTCGCAAAACTGGTCTTGCGCATCGCTGTCGGGCTGCTCGTTTTATTACACGGCATTGCCAAGATCCTGAACCCGGATTCGCTGGGCTTTATTGGTAGCAAACTGACAGAGTTTGGCATACCGCCAGAGATTGCCTATGCCGTCTATCTCGGTGAGGTATTAGGTCCGCTGATGATTATTTTCGGTTACTTCGCTAGAGCCGGGGCCCTGTTGGTCATTGGCAATATGTTGGCGGCTATATTGTTGGTCCATGCCGGTGAGCTTTTCCAACTAACCAATCATGGTGGCTGGGCGCTGGAACTACAGGGCCTCTATCTTTTAGCAGCACTGGCTATCGCGCTACAGGGCAGCGGCAAATATGCCATTCGCCCGGACTGATCCTCAGGGTACAGACAACGCAGGGTTGCCTGTATCTGAGGGCTATCGATCTGCTAGAATTAAATGTTTCCAGACCCTCTGGTAAATGTGAGTACAAAAGCCCCAAATTATTCCATAACACTACCTGCCCGCTGACAGGACCCATAACCATGAAACTCGCAGACAAAGTTCTCGCCGTTAACAATGATCTCCCTATTCGCACTGATGCGCCTGTGCACAGTGGCAAGGTACGCTCAGTCTACTGGCTTACAGAAAAAGACAGTCTCAGACTGATAGAGCAACAGGGTTATGATGTGGCTCCCGGTGCGCCACTTGCCATCATGGTAATCAGTGATCGCATTTCTGCATTTGACTGCATCTGGCATGGCGAAGGCGGCATGCATGGCGTCCCGGGCAAGGGGGCGGCACTGAATGCCATTTCGAACCATTGGTTCAGGTTATTTCGCGAGAATGGTCTGGCAGACAGCCACATTCTGGATATCCCACATCCCCTGGTATGGATTGTACAAAAAGCCCAACCTGTCATGATCGAGGCTATCTGTCGCCAATACATTACCGGCTCCATGTGGCGTGCATATGCCAAGGGAGAGAGAGAGTTCTGCGGCATCCAGTTGCCGGACAATCTAAAAAAAGACCAGAAGCTGCCAGAATTACTGATTACTCCATCCACCAAAGGCATACTGACGGGTTTGCCGGGTATTCCAGAAGCGGATGACGTGAACATTACCCGACGTGATATTGAAAGAAACCATACAGCCTTCAATTTTCGCAGTATTGACGATATCGATCTCTACGAAAATCTGTTGCGAGAGGGGTTCGATGTCATAAGCCGTGAACTGGCTGCACTGGATCAGATTTTTGTGGATACCAAATTTGAATTTGGCTACGTCAAAGACAAAGCCGGTATCGAAAAGCTAATCTACATGGACGAGGTTGGCACTCCTGACTCATCCCGTATCTGGGACGGTCAGAGCTATCGAAACGGCGAAGTGGTCGAAAACTCAAAAGAAAGTTTCCGGCAATTGCTGCTCAACCACTTCCCGGATCCCGACATCCTACTCAACAAGGACCGGATGACCGAACGCCAGGCACTGGCCAGAAACAACGAACTGCCTGCCGATGTTCTGCTGGAAGTTTCCAGAACGTATGTTTCGATTGCCGAAAAGATCATCGGGAGAAAACTACACCTACCCGACCGGCCGAAAGCAGAAATTATGGATATCCTCAGTAGCCGATATAACCTCATTGTCTAGGTTTTAACCAGGTCAGTCTGACCAATCAGTCTGCAGGCGAGGTTGAGCGCCCTTTGATTTCATCTCCCAACTGCAGAGCATCTGGCTCTGCCAAGGACGAATGACTGTCCAGGACGCCCAGGTCCAGCACCGGTGAGGCATCAATATGTTCTGCATCCATCATTTGGGCGACTCGCTGCAGTGCAGAAACAATCATGGCCTGCTCCCAGTCACGAAGATTGGCATACTGGCGCGAAAAATGTTCCTGCAAGGGAGTGGGTGCATTTTTCAATACATCAACTGCATTCTCTGTCAAAAAAGCATGCACTTTGCGTTTGTCTGTCGATGACCGGACACGGTAAACCAATTGTCGCTTCTCGAGTCGATCAATAATGGTGGTTACCGTCGCCTGACTCAGACTGATTTCGGCGGCCAATTCACCAATTGTCACCTGCCCCCGGTCACGAATCGCCTGCAGTAGCAAAATTTGCGGCACAGTCAGACCGGACGTTTTAGCCAAGCGTTTGGAATAAAGGTCTGTCGCCCTGATAACCCGCCGCAGTGCAACCAAGACATGCTCGATAGAACTACCTCTCATAATCAATTTATACCGCCCTGTTATGGAATACATCCGCTCTGTCGCCTGCCCTCAAGGCGAGGCCAAACTGGACATTTTAATGCTTTCGAGTATAATGTTTAGAGCTCTAATTATATAGTTTAATTATTTTTAGAAATAAGGAAGTCATTGTTGGCTTCCAAATGAAATGAAAAGTTTTCACAAGAAAATATTATTTCAGCTATAACTTTTATTAATAACGGGAATTTTGTCACTTCTTATGGACCGTAAAATAACACTTCGTCCACCAACGCCGGAGGACGGCGTGCCGGTACACCAACTGGTTGCCCAGTGTCCTCCTCTCGACCCTAACTCCATCTACTGCAACCTACTGCAATGTACTCATTTTTCAGGTACATCCGTGGCAGCTGACATTGAAGGGGAACTGGTCGGTTTTATCTCGGGTTATCGCCCACCACAACAAATCAGCACTCTGTTTATCTGGCAGGTCGCTGTCGGTGAAAAAGCACGCGGTCAAGGTCTCGCCTCTCGGATGTTGGTGAATATACTCACCCGGGATGAGTGCAAAGAGGTCGATCACCTTGAAACCACTATCACTGAAGACAATCAAGCTTCCTGGGCATTGTTCCAGGGATTGGCGGACAAATTACAAACCACTCTGACCCAGTCTCCACAATTTGACCGTGAATTGCATTTTGCCGGTCAACATGACACAGAGGTATTGGTCAGAATCGGTCCATTTAAGCAGCCCGTGACCACTGAAGCCTAATTCCAGAAAGGACTAATTGAGGAAATCATGAAAATTTTTGATGAAATTGAATCTGAAGTACGCAGTTACGCCAGAGCCTTCCCACGTTTATTCAACAAGGCCCAGGGCGAATTTATCTATGACGATGAAGGTAACCAATATCTGGATTTTCTGGCCGGTGCCGGCTCGTTGAATTATGGGCACAACCATCCGGTGTTCAAGAAAAAACTCCTGGAATACATAGAACGGGACGGCATCACCCAGGGCCTTGATTTACATACTCAAGCCAAAGGTGAGTTTCTGGAAAGCTTTAACGAGAACATCCTGAAACCCAGAGATTACAATTACATTGTCATGTTTACCGGCCCGACCGGGACCAATGCAGTTGAAGCATCTCTCAAGATTGCGCGCAAGTATACTGGCCGCGAAAACATTATTTCGTTCACCAATGGCTGGCACGGCCAGACACTCGGCGCTCTATCCGTCACAGGTAACGCGACCCACCGTGGCGGTGCAGGCATCACATTGCCAGGCGCGACAAGAATGCCTTATGACGGCTATCTCGGTGATGATTTTGATACCACCAATCTATTGGATAAAGTGTTGTCAGACTCCAGTAGCGGAGTCGACAAGCCCGCAGCCGTTATCGTCGAAACGGTACAGGGCGAGGGCGGCATCAATGCTGCTTCGATGACCTGGCTCAGAAGCCTGTCGGAAATCTGCAAGCGCCATGAGATATTGTTGATTATTGATGACATTCAGGCTGGCTGCGGTCGCACCGGGACCTTCTTCAGTTTTGAAGAAGCCGGTATTTACCCCGACATTGTCACCCTGTCCAAGTCACTGAGTGGTTATGGCCTGCCATTTTCTGTGGTTCTGATGAAACCGGAGATTGATGAATGGAAGCCGGGCGAGCACAACGGTACTTTCCGGGGCAACAACCACGCATTTGTCACCGCCAAAGCGGCCATCGACCACTTTTGGAAAGACGACAAATTTGCCAAGGAAATCCAGCAAAAAGGCGACTACATTGCCGACCGGGTAGATAAGATCGTCAGCGAATACGGTGAAGGAAACTTCAACTCTCACGGTCGCGGTATGTTCAGGGGCATCAACTGTGTCAGCGGCGAACTGGCTGAGCAGATTACCCGACGGTGTTTCCAGAAAGGGTTGATTATTGAGACCAGCGGTGCGGAGGATCATGTGGTCAAGTTCCTCTGCCCACTGACAATCCGTCAGGAAAACCTGCAAAAAGGTATCGATATTCTCGAGGAAGCAATCAAGGAAGTCTGCGCCAAAGCAGACTCCATCCCCGAGGAAAAAGATTTTTTTGAAGGCGACTATTCGGTCAGCGATGAAGTTGACAAGGGCACGCCGAAAAGAACCGGGTCTAACCCCATTTCTGCCTGATAGATACCGGGGGCCTATCTCCGGTCAATACAGGATATTCACTTATCTGGCGGGGTCAGCCCCGCCCCGTTACAGACAACCGAGGTCACGATGATAGTCAGACAACTTCAGGAAGCAGAAAAAACCTCTCGCAGAATCGTCTCCCCCGACGGCAACTGGGAAAGCACGCGAATGCTACTCAAAGATGATCAGATGGGATTTTCTTTCCACATCACAACAATCTATGCCGGAGCCGATTTCCGGATGCATTACCAGAACCACCTGGAATCTGTTTACTGTATTTCAGGAGAGGGTGAAGTGGAAACACTGGACGACGGCAAAAAATATTCGATTAGCCCCGGGACCCTCTATATTCTTGATAAACACGACCGTCATATTCTGCGATCCTTTAAAGAAATGACAATGGCCTGCGTATTCAATCCTCCGCTCAATGGCAAGGAAGTACACAACGCGGAAGGTGCATATGAACTGGATGCGGATTCAGTGAGCCAATGAGTGACGAGAGTCGTTCCAGCTCAGAAAAATGGAAAAAGATGCAACAGGAGACAGCCCTTTAATGAGTTTTCACAGTGTGGAAAAAATCGGCGGCACTTCAATGAGCAACTATGCCGCTGTCAGAGACAATATTATTCTTAAACCCACAGGTGATACGCTTTATCAGCGTATTTTTGTGGTGTCCGCCTATGCCGGCATAACGGATCAACTGCTGGAGCATAAGAAAACGGGCAAAGCCGGTGTTTTTGCCTCATTTGCCAATGGTGTCAATGACGATAGCTGGCTGGATCTTCTTAATGAATTAAGAACCCAGGTTATTGAAATCAACAGCAATCTATTTGACGATCCGGAAATGCTCGCCGATGCCAACCGGTTTATTGGTGATCGGCTCGACGAGGCCGAACACTGCCTGAGCGACCTGAAAAAACTTTGCCAACACGGCCACTTTGCACTGGACGTCCACCTGGCAACCGTCCGTGAAATGCTGGCCAGTATCGGTGAAGCACACAGTGCCTGGAATACTGCCCGGCTGCTTCAGAGAGATGGTGTCAATGCCTGCTTTGTAGATTTAACCGGCTGGAAAACCACGCGACACATGTCGCTGGATGAACGAATTAAAGTCACTTTTGAGGACATAGATCTCGAGAGTCAACTGCCTATCGTCACCGGCTATGCCCATACTCAGGATGGATTAATGTCCAGTTTTGACCGAGGTTACAGTGAAATGACATTCAGTCGTTTGACCGTAATCACAAATGCGCGTGAAGCCGTCATCCATAAAGAATTTCACCTCAGCAGTGCCGATCCCCGTATCGTGGGCGACGACAATGCTGTACCCATCGGTCGCACCAACTACGATGTGGCTGACCAGCTGGCCAATCTCGGCATGGAGGCAATTCACCCCAAGGCCGCCAAGGGTCTGCGTCAAAACAATATCCCCCTGCGCGTCAAGAATACTTTTGAACCGGAGCACGCCGGGACGTTGATTACCAGCGACTATATTAGTGAAAAACCTCGCGTCGAGATTATTGCAGGGTGTCGGGGAGTACATGCTATTGAACTATTTGACCAAGATATGGCCGGCAATTTCAGCCGTTATGACACAACCATCCTGGGGTGTATCAGCCGGTTCAAGGCACATGTGGTTTCAAAGGATATCAACGCGAACACGATTACCCATTACCTGTCCACCAACCTGAAGACAGTGAAGCGCATTTGTCGTGCACTGGAAGAACAATTTCCCGATGCAGAAATCAATAATCAGGAAGTCGCTATCGTATCGGCTGTCGGCAGTGACATGCAGGTACCCGGACTATTGGCCAAAACAGTAGGCGCGCTCGCGGAAAAGGATATCAGTGTGTTGGCGATGCACCAGTGCATGCGTCAGGTCGACATGCAGTTTGTTATCAACAAGGACCGCTGGGAAGATGCCGTACGAAGCCTGCACAGATGCCTTGTTGAAGTACATGATCACGGACGTGCCATATGCCTCGCATCCTGATCTGCAAGCCAGCAGCTTCTATCCACTATTGTGGGACCAACACACCGGGGTGTGCGATACACTCTCGCACCCTGCCGAATATATCGGGGAAGACCCGAAAACGCCTATGGCCTGCCAAACCGTGAATTATCCGATCCTTCGAGTAGTTGCACCGTACCCCTGGATAGCCTGACAGCACCATGATTCCCTCCTTCCTCTGCTTCCTCTTGATGTTCACCCTTGTAGGGGTTCTTTCTGCAAAGAAAAGTCGGGGAACAAAGCAGGACTATTACCTGGCCAGCAATACCGTCCAGCCATGGCTGGTTGGCTTGTCTGCAGTTGCCACAAATAATAGCGGTTACATGTTTATCGGTGTAATCGGTTACACCTATGTCGCTGGATTGTCTTCTGTGTGGCTGATGCTGGGCTGGATCAGCGGCGATTACCTCGCATCGCGATTTGTTCACGCCAGACTCAGGGATGCCGCACCGCGAACCGGTGAAGTGAGCTATGCCGGAGTTATCAGCAACTGGTACGGCAAACGAAATTCTGCCCTACAGCGGACCATGGGGTTAATTTCATTGTCGTTTTTACTGGTATATGCCAGTGCCCAGCTGGTCGCTGGCAGCAAGGCACTTCATGTGCTGTTCGACTGGCCCATCTGGGCTGGCGCGACACTCTCCGCTTTTCTGGTAACCCTTTACTGTATTGCCGGCGGCATTCGCGCATCGATCTGGACAGATGCGGCGCAATCCATAGTGATGGTTTTAGCCATGGGCCTGCTACTGGTTATAGCTACCAGCTCCCTGGGCGGTGTTGAGCAGGCACTTATCGAAATGGGCGCTATAGATGGCTTTATGAGCTGGTTCCCGAGCGATTTGCCCCTGCCAGGTGTACCGGGCGCATTGCTGTTCGCCGCCAGCTGGTTATTTGCCGGTCTCTCAATTATCGGCCAGCCCCACATCATGGTGCGTTTCATGGCGCTGAACGATAATCGCAAAATGAATCAGGCACGGCGCTGGTATTATGCGTGGTACGTAATGTTTTATGCCATGGCGACGGCGGTTGGCATGCTGTCGCGGGTATACCTGTCCGATGCGGCAAGTTTTGATGCCGAGCTCGCACTACCGGTGATGGCTCAGGCACTATTTCCCCCCGTACTGGTAGGACTCGTACTGGCAGGCATATTTGCTGCCACCATGTCGACAGCGGACTCACTGGTTCTCGGCTGTTCAGCAGCCATCACCCACGATCTGTTACCCCACAATGTTGAACGCACCAGCGTGATGAAGATTATTACAGTACTCGTCACAGCCCTTGCGTTGCTCTGGGCTTTGCTCAACAGCCAGAGCGTCTTCAGCCTAGTAGTAATGGCATGGTCTGGCCTTGCAAGCGCTTTCGCACCCTTACTGATTATCCTATGTTTGGGAGGCAAACCGGGATCCGGAGTGAGCATCCTGGCCGTCTGCTCGGGGCTTCTGGTCGCACTGGGCTGGCGCATGATGGGGTGGCACGATTTCGCCTATGAGGGCATGCCAGGTATTCTGTCGGGTTTGTTAATCCTGTGCGGAGCCCTTTTTCTATCCAGAAGAAGGGAGGCCCAACTCACTCAACCACTGTAGACCCTCGGAACCCTGCGGGGCATCCTGGTTAACAGCTCGTAACTGATCGTACCCGCACAACCCGCCACTTCGTTGACGGAGAGGCCTTTACCCCAAAGGATCACTTCATCCCCCACCGCCACCGTCGGCAAGTCCGTGACATCCACCGTTATCATGTCCATTGATACGCGGCCCACCATGGAGCAGCGCTGCTTATTGACCAGCACCGGCGTTCCATCTGGCGCATGTACCGGATAACCATCGCCATAACCGATTGCAACCGTGGCAATCCTGCTGGGCCGTTGTGCCGACCAACGCGCACCGTAGCCCACCGAGTCCCCTACGGGAACATCCCGCAAAGCAATAACGGAAGAGCGCAATGTCATGACGGGTTGCAATCTGTCGGCTTCCGCATGAGGAACAGAAAAAGGGGAACTACCATAAAGCATTATCCCCGGCCTGTTCCAATCAGCGTGGGTTTCCGGCCAACCGAGTAGCCCCGCAGAATTATCAAGACTTAATGGCACTGTATCGGCATTTGCCAAGCTGGCCACTCCTGCTTTGAACTGCTGTAATTGTCGATAAGTCAGATCACTCGCCAACTCATCGGCACAGGCAAAGTGGGTGGCAATCACAATATCGCTGGCAACATTGCGGCTGGCGGCCAACATCCGATAGGTAGACTCAATATCGTCAACCGCAATACCCAGTCGGTGCATGCCGCTATCCACACAAATCCAGACAGTTACAGGGGTTTTCAGCGATGCTCTCAAGATCGACTGTTGTTGCTGTTTATTCACCACTGAGAGCCAAAAACCGAGTTCAGCGGCCAGGGGTATCTCGTCGTCGGAGAAAGTCCCCTCCAAAAGGCACACAGGCTTGGTGATGCCCCCTTCACGGAGCTCTATTGCCTCCTCCAAACAGGTAACACCAAAGGCGGGAACCAGCGGCTCCAGGGCGCGAGCAACAGGTAACACACCGTGTCCATAGGCATTGGCTTTGATAATCGCCATTGTTCGGGAATTGGGGGCCAGACTGTTTGCCAACTCGCAATTGTGCCTGAGGGCAAGGAGATCGATATAAGCTTTTGCTGGTCTCGACATAATGCTTTCACCAAAAAGTATAGGCGGGCTGATACACTCTATTAATAATTAAACTTACCGGCCGTATAAATGCGCTGAGCAGCCAGCCATACATCGCCAACTTCCCCGCTTCCGACGCACTTCCCATCGACTTCAATGACAGGCACCACCTCTTTTGAGGAACTCGTCAGCCAGATTTCGTCCGCATTGAGTACTTCTTCCATCAGGACAGGTCGTTCCTGCACGGCAATAGATCCCTCTTTGCGCAGTAGCTCCAACAGAATATGGCGGGTAACTCCCGGTAATTTCTGGCTATCCAGCGCTGGAGTAATGACTTCCCCGTTTTTAACGATGTAGGCATTACAGGCACTGGCTTCTGTCAGCTCACCACGCTCATTGAACAGCAGAATTTCATCAGCACCCTGTTGAAAACCCTGCTGAAAGTGCATGACGTTACCCAACAATGCAGTGGACTTGATGTGGCAGCGATCCCATCGCAAATCGAGACCGGTGACAACCCGGTAGGGTCTAACCCGATTTTTGTCCGCCACGGGTGCAGCTGGAATCGCATAAGTGAAAGCAAAAATGGTAGGGGTGATATTTTCCGGGTAAGCATGAAAACGGCGGACATCGGCACCGCGACTGACATGCAAATAAAGGCCGAGATTGCCACCACCATTTTTATCGATGAGTGTATTACAAACCACGCGCCACCGGTGTTGCGACCAGTCAAGTGTTATGTCAATAGACCTAAGACCGTTCAGCATACGCTGCATATGCAGTGAAAAACCGACGATCTTGCCATCATAGGACGGCAACACTTCATAAATACCATCGCCAAACAAAAAGCCCCGATCCATCGGCGAAATACGGGCTTCAGCCATTGGCAGATAGACGCCGTCGAGATAGACAATACTCATTAAGTTACCTTGTATCTCGCCGAAATAAAGCCGGCCAGCGGGGTCATAAAGCGGCAAATCTTAGCAGTGGGTACCCAGACAGGCAAAGTAAATTCCCCAGCAACTCAGCCTGGACCCTAAACACCGCTAACACCGCTAACACCGATCAAATCACGCAACGAATCAACCAGAGCCTTGCCCGTTTCACTGGGCAGGCCATCTTCTGTCAGTGTGTTATCAAGGGTGACGCCATCGATACTGCCCCGACAGGCCAGGTATTCAAGTATTGCCCGGTTATCCCAGTCCGCCAGATAGTCTGTCCCTACGCAATGGGACATCATGGCCACCAACCCGAGCGCTGCCCAGTTGGATACATCCGCTATGACCAACTCGTCACAGGTGGTTACCGACGGAATAATGGTCAGTTCACCCAGTTTATCGAGCACATTACCCATGCCGATCTCATTGCCACCATCACCTAATGCAATGACCGGACAATCCGTGAGCTCAAGAAAGACATCAAAGCAGAGGGTGCCGGAGCTGATATCCTCGCCGCGCATATTGTAATAATGTCCGTCAGCTGCGGGCCCGGGAAGTTCGATACTGACCATGAGCTCTGGCTGGCAATACGCTAACAGGTCGGCTACCTGCTGCCTGAGCCCTGCGGGACGACCAAGGGGCACGCGCTCCACGCAATAATCACCGCCTATGGCGTTAGCCAATACATCGCCACAAACCAGTATCGGCTCGGCACCAGTCTGTTCAAGCACTCGATAAAGCGCAATTGCACCGGCCGGCCCATCAGATTCAAAGGTGTCGAGCACAGGGAAACCCGTGCCGATCAATACCCGGCCAGAACAGCTCAACAGCCGCCTGGCTGCCCGCAGACAGTAGCCGGGTTTAAGGCTGGACTGAACGGATTGCATTCCCCGCAGATTGCGTGCCACCAGCAGGTGTTCAATGCTTTTGCTAACTGCCAACTCACGCCGGAGATCATTCATACGCCACCACAATATTAGCCATCAATCACAAACCTCGGGTTTTAGTTGCCAGTACATTCTGTCCGCCGCCAGTCGGATGCGACGGGCCTCCGCCATCGTGACCGACTTAAAAGAAATCAGACCACCCGGTTTTAATTGCGTGAGTTGTGACATGTCCAAAGAAATCACTGAGCCAAGCTTGGGGTAACCACCGATAGTCTGACGGTCATGCATCAGTATGATGGGCAGACCATCCGGAGGGATTTGTATCGCCCCCAGACAAATACCTTCGGATAAAAGATCGGGGATATCAATACCAATGGGGGGGCCTGCCAACCGAGACGCCATCCGGTCGGACTGACTCAACAATCGGTACTCACTGGTAAAAAAACGTTGCTGCTGGTCAGTTGCGATCAATGTTGACTGATAACCACTCACGACCCTCAACAATACGCGGCCACCATAAACCGGTCGATAGCCACGCCCCAGCGAGAGACATTGACGACCCGAGGTGTCTGCACAGGGCAAATGGTCCCCAGCCTGCAACGGATTACCTGACAAGCCTCCCACGCCTTCACGAATAACCGTCGCCGTACTGCCGAAGGTTGCGGAGATATTGAACCCATCAGCCACCGCCAAATAGGCACGCATGCCCCTGTGGGCATAACCCAACACCACCCTGTCACCGGATCTTACCCGGTGGCTACGCCAGCTCTCCTTTGGTTGCCCGTTAATAGTCAGTGGCATGTCTGCACCACAGAGGGCAAAAATTGTAGCTGCCCGGCATTCAAGTTCCAGACCGCCGATAGTCACTTCGAGCGCCGTCATGCCGGGATCATTCCCGCACAGACGATTGGCCCAATTGAACGCAAGGGGATCGGCAGGACCACCGGTAGTCAACCCAAGGCGGTGATAGCCAAAGCGACCTGCATCCTGGAGAAGGGTCAGGACGCCGGGACGATCCACACGAAAACCACCCTTCATACTAACCGGCCACCCCTGGCAAGAAAGGTTTCCCGGCTGATACTGAAAAAGCGTACCCGATCCCCCACCCGAATTGGCATGCCGGGTTCGCTGAGGGGATCAAACATTCGCTCGGGACAAAGGCCAATCAAATTCCAGCCACCGGGGGAGTCCGCCGGATATACAGCAGTCTGTCGGCCCGCTATACCCACGCTACCGCGGGGCACCGAAGTCCTGGGTGTATCAAGTCTGGGCATGACAATGCGCGAATCGACCTCCCCGAGGTAAGCAAATCCCGGGGCAAAACCTATTGCGTACACAAGGTATTCCCGGGACTGGTGCAGAGTGATCACCTCCTCCACCGAGACTTTCTTGGCGCGACTGATTTCAGCGAGATCCGGCCCGGACTCCATACTGTAGTAGACAGGTAACTCGACGAGCTTGCCGACTGAATCGGAAGCAGTTGGTGCAACGTCAAGTAGCGCTGTAATCTGCTGCTCAAGGGTTGTGGCTTCAATCCTCGAGAGATCGAATATAACCAGTAGCGAGGCATAGGAAGGCACCAGATCAATCAGCACATCGGCTAACGCAGACTCCAGCACAACAGTTGCCTGCCGTACTCTGGCTGAGGTATCTGCGCTAACCACCTGATCAAAATAGATAATCAGCGCATTTTCACTGGCGGGAACGACCTTCATTATTGCTCAAGCAATGCCCGGATTTCACGAATCACCGCGACGCTCTCCGGATTGTCACCATGAATACACAGGGTATCCGCTTTAATGAACAGCGAGTCGCCATCCTCGGTGGTAACCGAGCCATAACGTTTAAGCTGTTTAACCTGAGCGAGCGTTGTTTTCCTGTCGTGGACCGCACCCGGCTCGGAACGGGGCACCAGCATACCATTGCTGTCATAGCGCCGATCGGCAAAAGCCTCAAACCAGAGCGTAACACCCAGTGCTTCGGCCTCACGACGGTGCAGTTCGGCTTCGGGTGTGGCTTGCAGGACAAGATGAATCGGTCGATAAAAACCGGCTACGGATAACATCACTGCACGACGAAGTTGATCATCCACCATCATGTCGTTGTATAACGCCCCATGGGGTTTGACATAGGATAGAGACAGGTTTTGCGAACGACTCATTCCGTCTAGTGCCGATATCTGATAATGCATAAGCGCAACAAGTTCATCGTTTGAGCAAGTCATGGAACGGCGCCCAAAACCCTCGCGATCAAGGTAGCCGGGGTGTGCCCCAACCATCACACTGTATTTTGCCGCCAGATTGAGCGTCCGCTGCATTATCAGGTGATCACCGGCATGGTAGCCACAGGCAATGCTGGCCTGGTGAATGTAGGGCATCACCGCTTCGTCTGCGCCAACCAATCCGCTATCAATGGTTTCGCCGAGATCAGCGTTCAACATCAATGACATCACAAACCTCTCTGAAGCCGAGCCATCACATTATCGCCAATTGGCTGTTTAGCAGGTCGGTCACCAGCATGGAACCTGGGCTGTGGGTAATACACAACGGTGGTCTGGCCTGCTCGAGCGCAACCTGTGGCGTCACCCCACAGGCCCAGAAAAGGGGTGTTTCATCGGCATGGACTGTTACCGAATTGCCATAATCCGGTTTTTCTAGCTGCCCGACACCAATTTGGGCCGGATCGCCCAAGTGTATCGGGGCACCGTGCATGCTGGGGAACCGGGTACATACCTGAATCGCCCGGATAGCGTCGGCTGCTTTGAAGGGACGCATACTGACCACCATGTTTCCACCAAAGCGACCCGACGAGCGACAGGGTATGCTGGTGCGATACATCGGCACGTTGACTCCCTCCGAAATGTTGCGTATTTCAAGGCCATCAGTCAGCAGTGCCTCTTCAAAGGAAAAGGAACAACCCAGGACAAAAGTCACCAGATCCTGCCGCCAGTAGGCAGTAATATCCACGGGCTCGTCAACTAGCCGCCCTTCCTCAAAGACACGGTAACACGGCACATCACTACGAATATCCAGCTCGGTGCCGAGTGACGGCAAACTGTATTGGCCAGCGTCAGAGACGGCGATCAATGGGCAGGGCTTGGGATTCAGCTGGCAAAAACGCAGAAATTCACCGGCCCAGCTCTCAGGAAGAATGACCACATTCCCCTGCACAAAACCGCGGCAATGCCCAGAAGTGTGCCCGGTAAATTGACCGGATCGGACAGCCAGTCGCAACTCATGCGGATTGGATATTGGCATTTGGAATATTCCTGACCAGAGTAACCGTCAACTGACATTCAACCATCGAACACGGCCTATGACCACAGGCAGGAGATGATCAAAATTTCAGGGGCAAGTCTTTCCAACTTCAACAACAAAATCCGACAGCACCCGAATGCTTAGTGCCGCAAACAATGCATCTAGGGATAATGGAGGCTGGCTTCTTAACCGTCTTCAGGTGGCGCCCATAGATAAGGCTTGTCGCTTTGCCCATTTCGCAGACAACTTATCGGTGCAGACCAGGCATTTTTCATGACCTCCTGAAAATCCCCCTGACTCAAATGAAGCAGATGATTGTGGTCACCCGCCTCGATATAAATATCGAGGTTATCCAGCAGAGCGCTGTCCACAATGACATCCAGCTTGAATGCCTGCCCCAGGCCCGGGATTGCACCTTCATTGCAGTCGGGAAAAAGTCCCTGCAGATCCCCTTCATCGGCAATTTCATACTCGTGCTGGCGACCGTACTCCAGCCACTCAAGTATCAACTTATTGGATGCGGGGATAACACACATTGCATAATGATCGTTCTGCTTGACGACCACAGCTTTTGCCAGTTTTTCCGGGGGCACATGTGCCTCTCGGGCAGTGGCCATCGAGTTACTGGTTTGTGCATGTTTCAGCACTTCATAATTAATTTTTTTGCGACCGAGATAATCAGCCAATACGGGTGAGATACTCATAATCCGGCACCTCCTGATCAGTGTAAACAGGTTACTTACAGTATAGTTCGACTGATGCACTTTCACCTTCGCAGGGCACAGAACAATTCGATCTATCGGGTTCATCGGGACAGGTCTAATCCAACTTAATCCATTTTTTACTGCGAGATTTGGCCGGGTTGCTGAAGAAATTATGCATCCCCCGTTGTTGTTAAGAATACTTTAAGTATTAGTCAGTACTCTGCAAGGTAACCAGGTACCGATCAGGGTATGAACATGCAAGAGATCAGACAAACCAGTCAGGAATATTCCGACAACATCCATGCCAAGCAGTGGTTGAACCGATGGCTTGTCCCGGCGCCAGCTCTCAACCTGCACTCACCGCATTCTGAAAGCACCGCGACTGTACAACAGTATGTCGCCAGACAGTTTTTTCAAACCTATGGCGCCACAGTGCACGAGTTCCTGCCCATCTTCCTCAGTCTGTCCTGTCGGGATCAACTGTCTGCCGTAACAGGCATCCGGCCCGTCGATGCAAGTCCGCTGTTTCTTGAGCAGTACCTGGACAATCCCATCGAGCTGGAAATTAACCGTTATTCGTCTGTACCCGTAGCTCGCCATCAGATTGCCGAAATCGGCAATCTGGCCGCCACCCAAAGGGGCTCGAGTCAACTGTTATTCATTCTGCTGGCGGCCACCCTACAGCGGGCTAATTTTGAATGGCTGGTGTTTACTGCGACACCACAAGTCAGGAAAGCCATCAGCAAGCTGGGATTTGAACTGCACCCTGTCGCAGACGCCAGAGCTTCCCGACTGCAGACATCCACCGAAGAGGAATGGGGCAGTTATTACCAGACCCGGCCCGTTGTGGTTGCCGGACAATTGGCACAGGCCATAGAGGTAATCAACGAGAGGAAAACCTTGCGGGCCGCACTTTCATTTTATGATGCGCGCATTAACAGCCTGGCCAAAGAACAGCTACAGCTCCGTGGGGTAGATAGTGCCGACTATTCTTTCGCGGCTTGATGGGCTTTATAACGACGACCAGATCGTCGTCAGAGACGCAAAACAGTGCCTGACATACGGTTCGTTGAGACAACGCTGTGGCGAACTGGCTGCTCTGCTGAAGAAACATCAGATCGGCAGACTGGCGTTACACCTCGATAATGGCCCCGACTGGGTGGTGATTGATCTGGCCTGCCAGCAGGCTGACATCTGCCTACTCCCCTTGCCAACCTTTTTCTCCAACAGGCAGGTGCAACATGCCCTGAGAGAAACACCCGTCGATGCCATCATCAGCGGTCCCAACGCTGTATTCGGCCTATCAGAACAGGTAACGGAAACCGTCCGGCTACCCGGCGCTGCCGAACTCTGGCTGAACCGTATCCCGGCCTTCGAGGACCATGCACTCATTCCTGAGAATACCGGAAAAATCACTTACACCTCTGGATCTACTGGTACCCCCAAAGGGGTCTGTCTCAGCAACCGGCAACTAATCGATGAGGCGATGTTCCTCGGCAGTGCTGTGGGGCTATCAAAGCCACGACACCTATGCCTGTTGCCATTGAGCACCCTGCTGGAAAATGTTGCCGGTATTTATGCACCGCTGTTGTTCGGCGGAGAGGTCATTGTCCCCACTCTGGAGGAAATGGGCGTCTGCGGTAGTTCAACAGTGGAACCGACCACCCTGATTGAAACCATCACCAGATACCAGCCCAACACACTGATCCTGACACCACAACTCCTGCAACTGCTGGTGGTCAGTGTCCGCAATGGGTGGCAGACCCCCGAATCATTGAAGTTCGTCGCAGTGGGCGGTGCCAAGGTGGCGAATCAATTGCTGATAGAGGCATGGCAATCAGGCATTCCCGCTTACCAGGGCTACGGCCTGTCAGAATGCGCCTCTGTGGTGAGTCTGAACACCCCCCGCGATCAGGTTCCCGGTAGTTGTGGAAAGCCCCTGCGGCACCTGAATGTGCAAATTATCGATGGAGAAGTTGTCGTTAATGGCAACGCCATGCTCGGTTATGCCAATACTCCATCAAGTTGGGGACAACAGACTATCCACACGGGCGATCTCGGCTATCTCGATGCCAGGGGCTTCTTGCATATTCTCGGGCGACGTAAAAACCTGATGATTTCCAGTTACGGCCGCAATATCAGCCCGGAATGGGTGGAATCCGAATTTCTCGCATCACCAATCTTTGCGGACTTTATCGTCTTCGGTGATGCCAGATCACATTGTGTAGCATTACTGTCGACGCGGGATAGCCGCACCACTGATCAACAGGTAAATGACATCATTCAACAAATCAACCAACAACTGCCTGATTACGCACGCATTCGGAACTGGCAGAGATTGCCCACAGTCTTGACAAAAACCCCTGCACTGATAACGGACAATGGTCGACCAAAACGGGCAGCCATTGCTCAACATTATGCCGGCCAAATTGACCAGCTTTACAACATGCCCGTTGAGGAGTCACACGTATGAACGCACTAACACCCCTTCCCTTTTTCGATACGCTGACGACAGCAACAGACGTAGACAAAAATCACCTGCTCTCTGCACCCATTATCCAGCGGGGCCTTGAAGGTCGCATCAATATCGATGACTACCTGGGGTTTCTGCAACAGGCCTACCATCATGTCAAACACACCGTGCCACTACTGATGGCAGTGGGCTCCCGGTTACCGGAGGAGCAGGAGTGGTTGCGCCAGGCAGTAGCGGAATACATTGAAGAAGAAATCGGTCATCAGGAGTGGATTCTCAACGATATTGCCACCTGTGGTTATGACAGTGACGTGGTCAGACACGGTCGACCCAATCCCGCAACGGAACTGATGATCGCCTACGCCTACGATACCGTCATGCGCGTCAACCCGGTTGGATTCTTTGGCATGGTTCACGTACTTGAAGGCACCAGCGTCAGTATCGCCGAAACCGTTGCAGACAATGTTCGCGGAACATTAGGTCTTCCTCAAAATGCCTTTTCCTACCTGTATTCCCACGGGTCACTGGACAAGGAACATGTCACTTTTTTTGAAGGTCTTATGAACCGCATAGACTCACCGCAGGACCAGGCACAAGTCATTCATTCAGCCAGGATGTTTTATCGACTTTATGGTGACCTCTTCCGTTCACTCGACGATGTTTCGCACAACATTCCACGCACAGCCTGAAAGAAACGCAATATGGAACTGAACAACAAAGTGATTTTACTGACGGGTGCCACTGGGGGCATTGGTTGCGCGGTAGCCCGGGCATTGGTCAAGAAAGGTGCCTACCTCAGGCTGGTTGGGCGAAACACAGCGGCACTGAACCAGCTTGCCGGACAATTGACGGGAAATCATCAAATAATCGTGGCGGATATCGGCACCTCTGAAGGTCGACATGACATCCTGTCACGGTGTGTCGATGGCGGGGGCATTGACCTGCTGATCAATCTGGCAGGCACAACAACATTTCAATGCTTCGAGCACCAGTCTGAAGAGAGTATTGAGCAGATACTCAGTACAAACCTGATTGCCCCCATGTTATTGACAAAACAGCTGATCCCCCTCCTGAACAATAGACCGGAGTCAGCCGTGGTTAACATTGGCTCGACCTATGGCAGCATCGGTCACCCCGGCTACGTCGCCTATTGTGCCAGCAAATCGGGCCTGAAAGGCTTTACCGAGGCGCTACGCAGGGAACTCAGCGATACCGCCATTCAGGTCTTTTATCTTGCCCCCAGAGCGACGGAAACCAGCTTGAATTCACCCGCTGCCAACACCCTGAATCGCGCCCTCGGCAACAGGGTAGATTCACCGGAACAGGTCGCTGATACGCTGATAAAGCTGGTCATGACCAACCGGCAATGTCAGTTCATGGGATGGCCGGAAAAACTGTTTGTGAAAATTAATGCTCTGTTTCCGAGACTGGTTGACCGCGCACTGGTTAAAAAAATGCCGCTCATTAAAAAAATTCTCAACAACCACGAAACGACTAAAATCAACACCTAGAGACTCACATTATGAAACACACCATTAAAAACATCATGGCAAGTTCTGTGGCACTGCTTGCGCTAACCGCCAGTTCTGGCTGGGCCGGTGTCACAGAAGAAATCAGTACCCTGCAAAAACGCTGGGCTGAGGTCAACTATCAGATGGAGGGGGAGGCACAGAGTGAGGCCTTCGCCTCTCTTGCGACGGAGGCCGACGCCGTCGTCTCAAGACACCCCGATAATGCAGCCCCACTAATCTGGCGTGGTATTATCAAGTCCACTTATGCAGGAGCCAAAGGCGGTCTCGGTGCATTATCGCTGGCCAAGTCGTCGAAAGCCGACCTGGAAGCGGCATTGGCAATAGACCCTCAGGCATTGGACGGATCGGCCTATACCAGCCTGGGTACGCTCTACTGCCATGTCCCGGGCTGGCCAATTGGTTTTGGCGATGACAAAAAAGCGGAGAAATTGCTGCTTAAAGCGCTGGCCATCAACCCCGACGGAATAGACAGCAATTACTTTTATGCCGACTATCTGATCGGGAAAAAACGTTACCAGGATGCCCGGACTTATTTACTTAAGGCAAAAACGGCAGCGCCGCGCATTAACCGACCACTGGCCGATGCCGGGCGGCAAAAGGAAATCAGCCAGGCGCTGGCCGTTATTGAACAGAAACTGGGAAGCTGATTAGCGCAAATGCAAATTCTGTTGGTAGAAGATGATCAACCTCTGGCCCAGGGGCTTAAAGCAGCCCTGAGCAGGCAGCATTACTCTGTAAATCATGTGGATACGGGAAGAGCCTGTATCCATGTAGTGGAGACGGAACCCCCGGATATCATTATTCTGGATATCGGTTTACCGGATATCAATGGTCTGAAAGTCCTCGAATCAATTCGCAGCCGATCGGCTGCGTTGCCGGTATTGCTATTGACGGCCAGAGATACCCTGCACGATAAAGTGACCGGGCTGGACTCCGGAGCCGACGACTATCTGGCGAAACCCTTTGAGATGAGTGAGCTTCTGGCCCGCCTGAGGGTTCTCGAACGCCGCCTCAGCTCAGTCAAATCGACAAAAATTACGATTGGCCTGATTACCCTGGATACCAGCGATCAGTCTGTGAGCTGTCAGGGTGAACCCAAAGAACTGTCACGCCGGGAATATATGTTACTGAAAGCATTGATGGAAAATGCGGGCCGGATAATGACCCGAAATACCCTGGAAGCGCGGCTTTACAGCTGGGGGGAAGAAATCTGTAGCAACGCGCTTGAAGTACACATACACCATCTCAGGAAAAAACTCGGTGTCGACTTCATTAAAACCGTGCGCGGCGTTGGTTACAAGGTCACGGCTCCGTGAGATCAATCCGGATATTCCTGATTGCCGCCATCCTGGCGGTACTCACCCTGTTCAATTTTGTTGCCGCGTTGCAGGGTTACAGTTCCAGCCTGAAGGAAGCCAATAAGCTGTTTGACCAGCATTTACGACAAACAGCAGAACTGATTGCACGACTCTATGCCGGCCACCCGATAAAGCCTCTTGATGACGAAAGCACGCTGGCCTACCAGGTATGGCAGGGACAGAAGCTCCTCGCCTCCTTTGGCATCGAGCAAACACGACCCATAACAGATTTTTATCCCGGTTTTGGCCACGCCAATTTCGACGGTTATCGCTGGCGAACCCTCGTTTACTATGATCAGAATCACCGAAACTGGATCATCACCGCTGAACGGACAGACTTGCGTTATCGACTGGCAGAAAGTGTGATCAGTCACGCCATTTTACCGATATTGCTGAGTATTCCTCTAGCCGGCTTGCTGATCTGGCTGATTATCAGTCATGGCCTGAAGCCACTTCGAATGCTCTCCCAACAGCTCAAGAACAAGCAAGCCGATGACCTCTCTCCAGTGGTATTACCGGAGCTCAAAAGCGAATTACAGCAGGTCAACCAATCAATCAATGCATTAATGAGCCGTCTCGAAGTTGCACTGAACAGGGAAAAACACTTTACAGCCGATGCCGCACATGAGTTGCGCACACCTATCAGCGCCCTCAAAATTCAGCTGCACAATCTGGAGGAAGATATCTCTCCTGATAATGAGGCGTTCCAACAATTGCGCGCGGGGGTAGACCGTATCCAGCATCTGGTCGAGCAACTGTTGTCCCTGTACCGTTCCACACCCGAGCAGCTGGCCCACAACTTCTGTCGCATTGATCTTCACCAATTGGCGCAGGATGTTATTGCAGAATTACATACAAAATTTGAAACCAAACAACAGATAGCAGAACTTGCCGGGCAGGCCTGCATGATAGAGGGTGACCCCTTTGCGTTAACCACTCTGCTTCAGAACCTGCTCAACAATGCCAGTAAATACACGCCTCCAGGGGGTCATATTCTTGTGACGGTCAGCACCGAGGGGCATCTGGCCTATCTCAAAGTGGAAGACTCCGGGCCAGGTATCGCTCCTGAGGATTACGATAAAATATTCAAACGTTTCCAGCGTCTGAACAATAAACCAGATGGATCGACAACCCCCGGCTGCGGCCTCGGCTTGACCATCGTCCGCAATATTGCGGATCTTCACCGCGCTCGTATTGAGATAGAACATTCCCGTTTTGAGAGCGGCACAGCCTTTATTATCATCTTCACACGAACGGAAGACTAAATAATGAGCAGAAGCGTTGGCCGTTTTGTCATACTCCTCGCCTTCACGCTTGGCATGGGCAGTAATACCAGTTTCGCGGACACACCGATAGTCGAGCTCAGAATCCGCAACCACCTGTTTTTTCCGGATACACTGGAAGTTCCCGCCCATACAAAAATCAAGCTGTTGGTAATCAACGAGGATCCAACACCGGAAGAGTTTGAAAGTTATGAGCTCAACCGTGAAAAAGTGATTCTCGGCCATCGTAAAACGGTGATTTTCATTGGTCCGCTGCCACCCGGAGAGTACCCCTTTTTCGGTGAGTTTTACCCAAAAACAGCTCAGGGAAAAATAGTGGTTACCGCACAGCAACCATCAGAATGAGACGCTTATGTTTCTGAATTCAGTCGTACTGATACTTCAGGAGATACTGGAGGCCGCACTATTGATAAGCATCTTGTTGGTGCTGTCCAGACAGCTTCAACTGAGTGCCCGGTGGTTTGCCACCGGAATGATATTGGGCGGCATTGGCGCATTCATTCTATCGTTCAACCTGGCCACGATTTCTGAATGGTTGGACTATGCCGGGCAGGAAATCCTTATCGCCACAATCATGCTTGCTGTTCTCGGACTGCTAACATTGATAGGACTGTATTCAACCTTACCCCCTTCATCCTCAAGGCATGCATTACCCTACCTGATGTCCATTTGTGTCGCCCTTGCACTCAGCCGGGAAGGGGCCGAAATCGTGATTTATCTAGGCGGCATACTCAACCATCAGGCGAGCATTCAGCCAACATTTACCGGAGCAGGAATTGGGGCCGGGATTGGTCTGAGCGCAGGGGTATTACTGTACTTCGGTTTGCTCAGCCTACCTGTGGGCTGGATTTTCTGCACCTGTATTGTATTGCTGGCCTTGATCGGCGGCACCATGGCCTCTCAGGCAACCCTCCTGTTGACCCAGGTTGACTGGATAACCTATTCCCCGGTTCTCTGGGACAGCTCAATTTGGCTACCGGAGGATTCCATCCCCGGCCACCTGCTCTATGCCCTGATCGGCTATGAAGCCACTCCATCACTTTTTCAGGCAATCGCCTATGGCCTTGGTTTCCTACTGGTCAGCATCTCCGCCACACTAGGTCATCTAAACCACTTCCTCAGCCGTCGTACAAATACGGGTGACAAATAGTATGCACACTACCCACCAGACTCTTCTCGGCTATGCAACTCGAGGAGTAGGCATTTTGTTCTGTCTCACCAACCCGATGATGGCCCTTGCCGATGGCAATGCCGTGGATAAAATCTACCATCCCTATGTGGACGCCCTGGAGCAGGAACTGGAATGGCGTGCAATCTATCAGGACGATCAGCCGGACCAACCGGACCATCGCCAGCTGTATCGTTTTTCTTATGGTCGAGCTTTTGGTGACCGCTGGTTTGGTGAGCTGTATCTGACAGGTGACAAAGCCGACAATGATAGTTTTTCGCTGGCGGCTTATGAAGTGGAAGCCAAATGGCAACTCACTGAACAGGGGGAATACTGGGCTGACTGGGGCATCCTGTTTGAGCTGGAAAAACAGGCCAAGGAAAATATCTGGGAGTTCTCAACCGGGATCCTGGCCGAAAAGGAATGGGGTCGCTGGAGCGGCACAGCCAATATCATTATCAGCCAGGAATGGGGCTCAGACATTGAGGATGAGATTGAATCTTCAGCGGGCCTACAGACACGTTATCGTCTGTCACGCTGGATTGAACCGGCACTGGAACTCTATGTTAATGAGCAGACCGTTGCGTTGGGACCCGCATTAATGGGAAACATTCAAACCGGTGTCAGGCGCAGTCTGCACTGGGAGGCAGGCCTCCTGTTTGGCATGAATGATAAAAGTGCCAACAATACGCTGCGGGTTCTGATTGAGTATGAATTTTAGGGAGGCAAGTCAACCTTCTACAACCTCAACTATCTGACAGCAGTTCAATTTTGTAACCATCCGGGTCTTCCACAAAAGCCAGCACTGTCGAGCCATGCTTCATTGGGCCGGGTTCCCTGACAACCTTTCCCCCCGATCTACGAATTCGCTCGCAGGCAGCATAGACATCCTCCACACCAATGGCGATATGCCCATAGGCATCACCGAGATTGTAAGTGGACGTATCCCAGTTATGAGTAAGCTCAAGTACAGTGTTTGCCGACTCATCACCATAACCCAGAAATGCGAGAGTAAAACGGCCATCGGGGAAATCCTTGCGACGCAAAAGTTGCATCCCCAGCACATCGGTATAAAAGCGAACGGACGTATCGAGATCCCTCACCCGCAACATGGTATGTAATAAACGCATAAACTTACCTCTCTAATTATTTCCGGAACCTGTCCGTACTTACCCGCAACAACTTGCAAGGGTATTGAGTTCCAGCCAGTCTCGGCTAAAAAGCCATGCTACAAAGTAAATCCAAATTGAATCAAATAAAACCTTTAACAAAGACATCGATTTGGCCATCGGCTTTTTTAGTAACCCAAGCCCATTAGCAAGAGTTTTTTTCCACAGCCCCCTGTTTTGCTTTTTCAGCTATTTTTGTGTACTTTTTATGTAACAACCGTGACATTCACCGTTATCCAGAAAAGAATAATAATAATGATCAATACGTTATCAAGAGACGCTCAAACGGATAGTGATTTTGACTACTGGTGGGAAATGGAAGGCCCCTGGGTTGAAGAACCAAACCATCGACGGGGCGGAATAAGTGGTGTCCAGCGATGCCGAATCAATGGCGCCACCTACTACATCAAAAAACAGACTGACCATACTTGTCGCAGTCTCAGACATCCACTGGGCTATGCCACCATAGCCCGTGAAACCCACCGGCTGGATGTGTGCCACAAACTGGGAATATCAACGCCGGAAGTCGTCTTTTCGCAAACACGCCTCCACCAGGGGGCAATTCAGGCAATTCTGGCGACTCGGGAATTGGCTGGGTTTTCCAGTGTTGAGGCATGGCAGGAGAGCGTAACTGACGATTTCGTGAAAAAAGAGACACTCGATGCTCTCTCCCGAAAACTTGGCGAGATTCTGTCAAGACTTCACAATAGTCGCTGGCAGCATGGCTGTCTGTATGACAAACACATTTTTTTTCGTCATGAAAGGAAGGGCAGCAACGAGATTGAAGTCGCACTGATTGATCTCGAAAAATGCCGTCGACGGTTATCCATTAGCCAGGCCTCCCGGCACGACATACGCCAGATGCGCCGACATATGCCCGCGATGACTGAACGCCACTGGGGCATTTTCAATTCCACCTATCGACAATTTTCCTACCTCAGTCCAAACAAAGGTGTGCCCTGGCTTTCGACAACCGATTGCAACTAACCCCGCAACCCCGGTTATCGACGACTGGCTGAAAAAAAATCCCAGGCAAAAAAAAACCGGGCTTACGCCCGGTTTCTATAAAGCATTGTTCTCAATCGGTAAAAACCGGTGCCGCGACATATTCCCAGAGCAAGACGGTAGCTACCAGAACAACCACCACATACACAAGGGAAACAGCAAAAATCGCACTGGCATAGAGAAAACCCTGGTCCTCCGGCACATTCATCACATCGGGAATCCCGAGGTACATCAACCGAATTGCATAACTGCAGGCAGCAATAGCGAGCAGGAGGTCCAACCACCAGATGGGATAAACCGCGAAAATACCTGCCAGAAAAACCGGGCTGCAACAGAGCCCCATAAACACAAACCCTTTCAACGGGCTGGATTCGCTATTGTAGGTTTTCGACATCCAGGCAATCATCCAGCCGATAAATACCAGCGCACCCATGAGGGCAAAGTAAAATAGTACTATCAAGGGTATCGCACTACCCTCGGTGATCCTTGTGGGCTGATCATTGAGAATCGTCCAGCCAAACTGCGTTGTTCCGATATAAAACCCGATCGCAGGAATCATACCCAGGAATATAAAATAGATAGCCATGCGCTTGATTGTCTCATCTGACAGCGCAGCAATTTTCTTCCACTCGGACTGTGGATCGTAGAGTAACCCGGCAATGTGACCTAGCATAAAATCCCCGTTTTTCTTATTTAAATCTAATAATCGGCCAACAGATATATAGTTTATTATAAAACACCTGTTTTTATACCTCTTAAATCAAACCGTTGGCATTGATCGAAATCAATAACCCTTATAACACCTACCACAGTCAATGGTGCATGTGCTGATGAGCACTAATCCCATCACTTTGTTCAGAAGTCACTTCCCGTTGATGATTATGGGCCATCGCATTCCAGAGGGTCCACGCACCAAATACGATGACTATCATCCCCATGGCTGTTCTCAAAGCACGAACCTGCAACCACCGCTTAAGTTGACTGGAGAAAACACCTCCGGCCAGCATGACCGGCAACGTGCCCAGGCCGAACGCCATCATGGCTAGTGCACTCGACACGGGATGAGCAGTGGCAGCGGCGTAAACCAGCGCCGAGTACACCAAACCACAGGGTAACCAACCCCATAACATACCAAACAGAAAGGCCCTGCCAACCGTACGAACACGGAACAACCTGGTAGCGAAAGGCTGAATATGGCGCCAGGCATATTGCCCCCCACGCTCAAGCCAGGACAGAAAGTGCCACCAACCCGCCAGATACAACCCCATCAGAATAAGCAGCACCCCCGCAAAAATACGCAGTGAAGGCCCCAGAGACAGGTATTCATGCCCAAACAATCCCAGCAGACCGACCAATGCACCGATAAGCCCATAAGATGTAATTCGCCCCAGGTTGTAGCTTAGGAGGATTGGCCAACGCCTGCGTTGATCATCGGCGGCAAAACCCAGTGCGGCGACAATCCCGCCACACATACCAACGCAATGCCCGGCACCCATCAAACCAATAACCAGCATTGCCAGTATGGACATACTGTCAAATTCAAACATTATTCCGGGCTCTTTGAAGGTGGAGAGTCTGCAGGTTGACGGGGGCGAGCCTCGACATCAACCTCAACAGGGTCATCAGCCCCATCGTCAAATAGTATTCTCTCGCCTTCCCCGTCGAGATCATCATACTGGCCACTGTTTACCGCCCAGAAAAAAAACCATATCGCCAATGCACAAAAAATCAGGGACACAGGGATCAGCAAATACAAACTGGTCATTGGGTTATAACCTGCCAAAGATGAAAAGTATCAGCCATCGTCACGTGGCAAAACAAGGCTGTTGTGAGCACATCATGGGTGCGTCGCCACGCCGACTCAGCCGCAGGGCATTACCCACAACCAATAGCGAACTGGCAGACATACCAATCGCGGCCGCCCAGGGAGGAATCATTCCCGCCACGGCCAGCGGCAATGCCAGGAGATTGTAGAGTAATGCCCACGTGAGATTCTGACGAATGATCTGGCGTGTCCGTCTGGCAAGACCGATCACTTCCGGCAATGTATTGAGGTTGCCCGATAGCAATATACTGTCAGCATGGATTCTGGCGAAATCACTGGCATCACCCAGTGCCACTGAGGCATCGGCACCGCTCAGTACAGGCACATCATTGATACCATCACCAACCATCAGCACCCGGTGCCCGGCCTGCTGACAGCGGTTGACCCAATCGAGTTTTGCCGCTGGACTCTGCTGCCCGAACCACTGCTGAATACCCAGCTTGGTCGCCATATTTTCAACCGCTGCAACACGATCACCACTCAGTAAAACTGTCTCCAGACCCTGCGCTGTCAGCTGCTGAATGGCAGACGCCGCACCGGAGCGCAACTGATCCTGTAAAATAATCCAGGCCAGTGGCCGGGATTGTTCCGCCAAAAGAAGTGGTAACTGGCCTGCATCAACTGGTGCCATAGCTGGCATGGGAAGATCAAACAACCTGCTGATATAGTCCGGCTGACCGATAGCAAAGCGACTTCCATCAATCGTAGCGGAAATGCCTGATCCGACTTCCTGAACAACGTCAGTTCCCCTATCCGTCACCGCTATGCCGGCAAAAGCCCTGGCAATGGGATGCCTGGAATCCTGTTCCAGGGTCGCAGCGATAGCCAGCACATCAGATTCTTTTTGGTCAGCCAGCTCAATCACCTCAACGATACTCAGATCACCCAGTGTCAACGTGCCCGTTTTGTCAAAAACAATTCGATCGACTTGCGACAAAACCTCCAGCATCCGACTTCGACTGATCAGAAAACCGCGCTGACGCAACTCGCCAGTTGCCACCGCGATAGCGGCTGGCGTTGCCAAAGATAACGCGCATGGGCAGGTAACAACCAGCACAGAGAGCACAACCCAAATAGCTTCCTCCGGTTGATGCTGCCACCACCAAAAAGCCACCAGGACGGATACAACCAACACGGCAGCGACAAAATAACCCGCCACCCGATCAGCCATTGCAACCGCCGCTGGTTTATCACTGAGCGCCTTTTCAACCAACTGCAAAATTGCCGACAAGCGGGTCTTATGACCAACGGCAGACACGCTGATCAGCAAGGGATTCTCGCTGTTGACGGTTCCGGCAGACACCATATCACCGGGGGATTTAGCGACCGGCATCTGTTCGCCAGTGAGAACAGCTTCGACCACGCTGCTGACACCCTCAGTAATTTCGCCATCGCAGGGAATGGTTTCACCGGCGGCAACGCGAATCAGGTTCCCAGGGGACAACAACTTGACCGGAATCGTCTCCTCTTTATTGCCGTTCAATCGCCGGGCTGTCACCGGCAGCAATTGGCCGAGTGATTCAGCTCGCATATCATTGCGATGGCGAACCCGCATTTCGAAATATCGCCCCAACAGTAAAAAAAATGTAAACATGGCAATAGAGTCAAAATAAACTTCGCCCGTTCGGGTCACAGTAGCCCAGCAGCTGGCTGAAAAACCGAGGAGTATCGCCAGCGAGACAGGGACATCCATGATCAGATGGCCTTGACGCAAGCTGTACCATGCAGCTCTAAAGAAAGGATATGCCGAGAACAAAACCACCGGCAGGGCAATAATAAAGCTGACCCATCGCAGAAAATTTTGCCACTCGGGCTCCATCCCCTGAAAAGTGCCCGCGTAAAGACCAATGGCGACCATTCCCGCCTGCATCATCCCCAGTCCGGCAATACCCAAGCGTTGCAGAAAGCGGCGATTTTCATGATTTCGTAACTGGCGTATAGCCTCGTCACTGACTGGGCGAGGGTCATAACCAATTTGCTGTAGTTCTTCCAGCAATTCACTGAGTTTCAGTGATTCGGGATTCCAGGTGATGAGTGCTCGATGACTGGTGACATTAACCCGCACATCAACCACCCCCGGCAATTTACTCAGATGATTCTCGATCAGCCAGGCACAGGCAGTACAGGTAATACCCCCTATCAATAGGCGAATCTGTCGGTTGTCATCGACAGTCTCCACGTAATCAGCTTGCACCTCAGGCAAATCATAAACTGCCAGCGATGCCTGGCCCGGAGCTTCCGGACGATTAGCGCTCTTCGTACGATACTGGTAAAAGCGGGCCAACCCACCATCACAGATAGCTGTGGCAACGGCCAGGCAGCCTGGACAACACATAGCCCTTGGCTCCCCCTGTATCTCCAGGGTCCAGTCAGTACCGGCCGGGACTGGCAATCCACAGTGATAACAGGATTGTGGCGTCATTCCGCCCTCAGGATAATCTGATCTGCAGTTGCAAAATCCAGCTCGCCGACTAACCGCCAATCCCTGTCGGGTTCAGGTAGTACCCGCAGATAATAACGGGATAGCAATGGTTGGTTGAGGTCCGTGCGGTAGTGGCCGCCAGTGATCTCGGTCAGCAACATCTCGCGATCACGTTTTGAGTCTGTTGGATGAAACAACAACAGTACAAGCTCCTCTGGTAGTGGATGGACCGTATCAATAGTAATAAACAACTCACCACTGGTGGCATCCAGACGCAACTCGGCAGAGAGCCCCAACGCTTCGGCACGCCGGTCCTGCTCCAGTACCTGATTGATGGCAAGACCGTCGCGATAGTAATTATCCACCACCAGACTATCGGCCCCGGAAAATGCAATATAGACAGTCACCAGACTGGCGATCACCACGCTACCTGGTAGCGCTATTAGAAACCATGGCCAGAATTGACGATACCAGGGGGGAATGTTGCTGTCGGTTGAAAGTGGCAAGGCTATGTCCTCAGACGCTGACTATGGGCGGAAATACTCTGTCGGAAAATGTTTCAGAAACAACTAGCGCTGCAAACGCGGGCCAATAAAGCGGCTTTCCTGACGTGCGTGAATAACTTCACTATCAATCGCCTCAACAACGAAGATAACATCCGTGTTGGGAACATCCATCAAACCTGGATCAAGCTCGATTCTGACAGGCATACTCAACACCTCTCCTTCCCTGACATTGACCACATCCTTGCCGAGGTAGTTAAACGGGTAGTCGCCAGTCACCTCGATGCTATAGCTGTGATCACGCGTATCCATATTGTTGATCTTCAGTGTATAGATATTTTCGACCAACCCTTGAGTGGTTTCACGATAGAGAACATTCCTATCGCGAATGACATCTACACCCAATGGAACACGCGTCATAATAGTGTAGCTGAAGGCTGACACCATTAGAGCCAGCGCGACGGCATAGCCGATAAAACGGGGCCGCAGAATACTGGTCTTGCCGTATTCCATGGCATGTTCCGTGGTAAAGCGAATCAAACCCGGTTCGTAACCCATTTTATCCATGACTGTGTTGCAGGCATCAATACAAAGACCGCAGTCTATGCACTCGTACTGAAGCCCATCGCGAATATCAATTCCCGTGGGGCAGACCTGTACGCATAAGGAACAATCAACACAGTCACCCTTGCCTGCTGCCCGGTAGTCTTCGTCTTTCCGTCGGGCACCACGGGGCTCGCCCCGCTTCTCATCATAGGAGACCACCAGGGTATCCTGATCGAACATGACCGACTGAAAGCGGGCGTAGGGGCACATGTATTTGCAGACCTGCTCCCGGAGAAAACCCGCATTCATGTAGGTCATCACCGAGAAAAAAAACGTCCAGAAGACAGCCGCCGGATGTGCCGAGAAGGTAAAGAGTTCAGGAACCAGCTGTCGGATCGGATTAAAATAACCCACAAACGTCAAACCGGTAACAAATGCCACCAACCCCCACAGCAAGAGCTTACTGCCCCGGCGCAGGATTTTCTGGCTATGCCAGGGCGCTCTGTCCAGTTTGATGCGCTGGTTGCGGTCACCCTCACACCAATCCTCAATGTACATGAAGATCATGGTCCAGACGGTTTGGGGGCAGGAAAACCCACACCACACCCGACCTACCAGAACCGTCACGGTAAACAGGGCAAACGCCGAGATAATCAGCGCCCAGGCCAACAACATGAAGTCCTGGGGCCAGAAAGTGATCCAGAAAATATGAAACTGGCGGGCCGGCAAGTCAAACCAGATGGCCTGACGGCCATCCAGATTTATCCAGGGAAGCAGGAAATAGCCACTGAGCATCGGCAGCCATGTCCAGCGCTGCAGATTTCGATAGAATCCAGGAAGCTGACGGGTCTGAATTTTTTCTCTCGTTTCATAGAGATCAAGAACCCGGATAACTTCCTCTGAGGACCGGTTGCCGGTTTTTTTTTCCGGCTCTTGTTCACCCGTCATTTAATTTTGACACTCCCGTTAGGCAAATCCTCAAACGTTATTGGTTTTTGGATAAGCTGTACACATACGCCGTCAACAGATGTATTTTTTCTGCCTTTAGCTTGTCGGCCTGTGCAGGCATGTTACCGTTTCGACCATTGCGAATAGTATGACGAACAAGTGTGGGGGAGCCACCGTACAACCAGATACCATCCGTCAGATTGGGTGCTCCCAACATCTTGTTACCAGTACCATCCGTACCATGGCAGGCTACACAATAGGTGGCGAATAATTGGCCACCGGCCTCGGCTTTCTCTGTATCATGCTCGCGGCCACTGATTTTGAACACATATTCGGCGACTTTATCCACGCCTTCCTCTCCCAGCGCACCTCCCAGAGCCGGCATGGCGCCCTGCCGCCCATTGACTAGCGTAGTCTTGATATCTTCCGCGCTGCCGCCATAGAGCCAGTCACTGTCAGCCAGGTTGGGAAAACCATAGCTGCCCCTGCCATCGGAACCATGGCAAACCGCACAGTTATTATTGAACAGACGACGGCTCATTTTCATGGCCTCGGGGTTGGCAATCAGCTCCTCAACCGGCGTTTCACTGTACTGCTCATAGAGTGGCGCATACTTCGCCTCTGCCTCGGCCACCTCTTCTTCCCACTGGCCCACCTGTGTCCAGCCGAGTACACCACCAAAGTTTCCCAGCCCTGGATACAGCACCAGATAGATGACCCCGAATACGACGGTGCCCACGAACATCTTGAACCACCAGCCTGGCAGAGGATTGTCATACTCCTCGATACCGTCGTAAACATGGCCTGTTTTTGGGGACTCGCCCTCTTTGGTGTCATCGGAAACTTCAACCTTGCGATTGGCGAACAACAACCATGTACAACCGACAATGGTGATTGCGGTAAATACGATAATCCAGATACTCCAGAAGGTACTCATGTCAGCTCGTGCCTCTACTTATCTTCATCCTGAGAAGATTTGGTGTCATCAACAAAGGGTAGTTGTGCCGCCTCATCAAAATCTTTTTTCTTGCGGCCACTGTAAGCCCACCAACAGACCCCGAGAAAAGCGATCATGGTGAGTATGGTGCCGATACCTTGTAATGTGCCCTGATCCATTAGCGTTTCTGCGTCAAAAGTGTGCCTAGTTGCTGGAGGTACACCACCAGCGCATCAATTTCCTTCACCTCACCGCTGGCAAAAGGTGCTGCGGCATTGGCGATATCCTCATCTGAATAGGGTACGCCAACTGTTTTCAATGCCTTCATTTTGGCCGCAGTATCTTTACCAGTTAGCGTATTTTCAAACAGCCAGGGGAATGCCGGCATGTTTGACTCAGGTACCACATCCCTCGGGTTATAGAGGTGGGCCCGCTGCCAGTCATCACTATAGCGGCCACCAACCCGCGCCAAATCGGGGCCAGTGCGTTTGGAGCCCCAGAGGAAAGGATGCTCGTAAACATGCTCACCCGCGACAGAATAGTGGCCATAACGCTCGGTTTCAGCACGCAACGGCCTGACCATCTGCGTGTGGCACACATGGCAGCCTTCACGGATGTAAATATCACGACCTTCCAATGCCAATGGTCCCAGCGGCTCAAGGCCTTCGACAGGCTGCGTCGTTTGATTCTGCCAGAACAGCGGAATAATCTGGGTTAGACCACCAAAGCTGATGGCAACCACGATCAGCACAATCATCAGCCCGATATTTTTTTCAACAATCTCATGTTTCACTGTTGTTCTCCTATCAGACTGTACGGGGTTCGGCAGCAGTCACTTCCCGCTGCTGAACATCCCCACGAATGGTTCGCCAGACGTTGTAGGCCATCACCAGCATACCGGCAAAGAAAATCACACCACCCAACAAGCGCACGTAATAACCCGGGTAGCTCGCCTCAATTGATTCAACAAAGCTGTATGTCAGGGTCCCATCGGTGTTGAAGGCCCGCCACATCAGGCCCTGAGCGATCCCGTTAACCCACATGGAGGCGATGTAAAGCACAGTGCCAATGGTTGACATCCAGAAGTGCAGGTTGATCAGTTTTACACTGTACATCTGGGCGCGCTGATACAGCACTGGAATCAGGTGATAGAGCATGCCAATCGAAATCATGGCCACCCAACCAAGGGCACCGGAGTGAACATGACCAATCGTCCAGTCAGTATTGTGAGAGAGTGCATTTACTGTCTTGATCGACATCATTGGACCTTCAAAGGTCGACATGCCGTAAAAAGACAGTGATACCACCAGAAAGCGCAGGGTCGGGTCGTAACGGAGTTTATGCCAGGCACCGGACAGGGTCATCATGCCGTTGATCATGCCACCCCAGGAGGGAGCGAGCAGAATCAGAGACATCACCATTCCCAGGCTCTGAACCCAGTCGGGCAAAGCCGAGTAATGGAGGTGGTGAGGACCAGCCCAAATGTAGACGGCAATCAACGCCCAGAAATGCACGATCGAGAGACGATAGGAATATATTGGCCGACCCGCCTGTTTCGGGACAAAGTAGTACATCATGCCCAGGAAGCCCGCCGTCAGGAAAAATCCTACTGCGTTATGGCCGTACCACCATTGAACCATCGCATCGATTGTACCGGCGTAAGCCGAATAGGATTTGAACGCTGTAACCGGGATGGCGGCACTGTTGCCGAGGTGTAACACGGCAATCGTGATGATAAAGGCCCCAAAAAACCAGTTGGCCACGTAGATGTGTTTGGTGCGGCGTTTCATGATGGTGCCGAAAAAAACCACCGCAAACGCCACCCAGACCAACGTGATCAGGATATCGATCGGCCACTCCAGCTCCGCGTACTCTTTCGAGGTGGTCAGCCCCAGAGGCAGTGTAATCGCGGCGGCGACAATTACCGCCTGCCAGCCCCAGAAGGTAAACCCTATCAGCCAACCGCCAAACAGTCTTGCCTGACAGGTTCGCTGCACCACATGGTAGGCGGAGGCAAACAGCGCACTACCACCGAAGGCAAAAATAACCGCATTGGTATGGAGCGGACGAAGTCGCCCAAAGTGAAGCCATGACTGATTAAAATTCAGACCTGGCCAGATCAGCTCAGCGGCGATAAATACCCCCACCAGCATCCCGACGATCCCCCAGACCACAGTCATGATGGCAAACTGTTTGACCACCCTGATATTGTATTCCGGCTGGCCACCGGTGCTTGCGACATTGCTACTCATTGCATTTTCTCGTCATTAATCCATTCTTTGGAACCCATGAGAGTAGCCTTCAACTCCCTAAACTACTCCCTGCGTATTATTCCCTAAACCCACCCACACTGATATTGATTTGCATCAACTCGAACAGGTGGCAGTCAGGAATCCATCTTGCGATTTTTGTTGGCGGCAATCCGCAAACGCAATGCATTCAGCTTGATAAAACCCTCTGCATCCTTCTGATCATAGGCCCCGGCATCATCTTCGAAGGTGGCAATTTTCTCATCAAAAAGGCTGTCATCAGACTGACGACCCACCACAGTGACATTACCTTTATAAAGCTTCACACGCACCTTGCCGTTTACCACGTGTTGCGTTTCATCAATCATCACCTGCAACATCTTGCGTTCCGGGGACCACCAGTAGCCGTTGTAAATCGTCTCGGCATATTTGGGCATTAATGCATCTTTCAAATGCGCCACTTCACGATCCAGGGTGAGTGATTCAATGGCCCGATGCGCCCGCAACATAATAGTCCCGCCCGGTGTTTCATAGCAGCCGCGTGATTTCATACCCACGTAGCGGTTCTCAACCAAGTCTAGTCGACCAATCCCATTGTCGCCGCCCAATTTATTGAGGTGAGCAAGTACTGTAGCCGGTGTCATGGGTTGATCATCAATTGCAACAATATCGCCCTTTTCATAGGTGAGTTCGACATAGGTAGGCTGGTCAGGTGCCTTTTCGGGAGAGACACTCCAGCGCCACATATCCTCTTCAGGCTCCCACCAGGGATCTTCAAGATTACCCCCCTCATAGGAAATATGCAGCAAATTGGCATCCATTGAATAAGGGGATTTTTTCTTCTTGGTAGAAAAATCTACCGGAATATTGTGCTGTTCACAGTAGCCCATCAGTTTTTCACGGGATGTCAGATCCCACTCCCGCCAGGGGGCAATCACCTTGATGCCGGGTTTTAGAGCATAAGCACCGAGCTCAAAACGCACCTGATCATTTCCCTTACCGGTCGCACCGTGAGAAATCGCATCCGCACCGGTTTCGTTGGCAATCTCAATCAACCGCTTGGCAATCAGAGGCCGGGCAATTGATGTCCCCAGCAGGTATTCCCCTTCGTAGATGGTGTTGGCACGAAACATCGGGAACACATAGTCACGAACATACTCCTCGCGAAGATCGTCCACATAGATTTCTTTCACACCCAGCGCCGCCGCTTTGGCGCGGGCCGGTTCCACCTCTTCTCCCTGACCGATATCCGCAGTAAATGTGACGACTTCACAGCAATAGGTTTCCTGTAACCATTTGACAATAACCGAGGTATCCAGCCCCCCCGAATAGGCTAAAACAACTTTTTTAATGTCGGACACGACATGACTCCTGATTGGTATTTTGTGGGATAAAAGTGGGCACTATTCTAATCCTTAAGCAGGTAGTTTCACAGTGAACAGGGCAGGCTCTGCCGAATTACCCTGATCCTGAGTCGAAATACTTAATCCACTGACAGGCACAGGATCCCCTCGTTTCTTCTGTTAAGCCAGCAACGATTCCGGTAGCATTGATTGATTGAATGACCACCTGTAGCAGCCAACTTGAATATGACTCAATTAACCATCACCCGCCCCGATGATTGGCACCTGCACTTGCGCGACGGCCAATTGCTCGCCTATACGGTGCCAGACGCCGCGCGATATTTTGGACGCGCGATCGTCATGCCCAATCTGCTTCCACCGGTACTCAATACCGCTCAAGCCCTTGCTTACCGGGAGCGGATTATGGCCCATCGCCCAACCGACAGTCAGTGGAAACCTTTAATGGTGCTGTATTTGACCGACAACACTGACCCGGCGGAAATAGAACGCGCCAAGGCATCGGGGCATGTGGTCGCCTGCAAGTATTACCCGGCCGGCGCGACCACCAATTCGGACTCCGGCGTTACCCAACTGGACAATATCTATCCCGTCCTGGCACGTATGGAAAAAATCGGCATGCCACTGCTACTGCACGGTGAGGTCACGGATACTGAAGTCGATATTTTTGATCGGGAAGCGGTGTTTATCGATCGGCATCTCGGCAAGCTCACCAACAACTTTCCCGCACTGAAAATTGTGCTAGAACATATCACCACCCGGGACGGTGCCCAGTTCGTGGCAGAAGCATCGGCCAGAGTAGCCGCCACCATCACGCCACAACACCTGCTGTTCAATCGAAATCAGTTGCTCGCGGGTGGAGTCAGACCACACTACTACTGCCTGCCAATCCTCAAGCGGCAACATCATCAACAGGCATTGATTGCAGCCGCCACCAGTGGCGACCCCAGTTTTTTTCTGGGCACTGATTCGGCGCCCCACAGCACTCATCGCAAGGAAACTGCCTGCGGCTGTGCCGGTTGTTATTCCAATCATGCCGCTCTCGAACTCTATGCCGAAGCTTTTAACCAAGCCGATGCACTGGACAAGCTCGAAGGGTTTGCCAGTTTTTTTGGCGCAGACTTCTATGGCATGCCCCGCAATACTGACACGATCACGCTGCAGTTTTCACCGTGGCAAAGTCCGACCAGCCTGCCCTTTGGCAGCGACACCCTCACACCGTTAGGTGCTGGAGAAACCAGGCAATGGAGCGTCAGCTAAGTATGCACCCGCCCATCTCGGATCGTTTCAGAGGCTTTCTCCCCGTGGTCATCGATGTAGAGACCGGCGGGTTTAACGCCGCTACCGACGCGTTGCTGGAAATGGCCGCTGTGACACTGGCCATGGATGAAGATGGCATCCTCATGCCCAGCGAGATTATCTATCATGCGGTGATCCCGTTTGAAGGGGCCAACGTCGAGCAGGCCGCCCTGAACTTCACCGGCATCGACATCAATGACCCCTACCGGATGGCGCTGGAAGAAAATGAGGCCTTGAGAGCCCTGTTTCAGCCTATTCGCAATGCAGTAAAGGACGCACACTGCAGCCGCGCTGTGATGGTGGCACACAACGCGCATTTTGACCTTGGATTTGTCAACGCAGCTGTTGAAAGAAATGGCATTAAGCGCAACCCCTTCCACCCATTTTCCTGCTTTGACACAGCCACACTGGCTGGGCTTGCCTATGGACAGACCGTGCTGGCCAGAGCCTGTGAAGCAGCAGAAATAGAATTCAGCAATGACAAGGCACACTCTGCAGCCTATGACGCTGAAAAGACGGCAGAATTGTTCTGTGGTATCGTCAACCGCTGGAAAGATCTCGGCGGTTGGCATAAGTAGCCTAGGTAAATGGTATACATAGAATGTCGCCAGTCGAAAACCATCACAAACATCACTAAGGGACAGACATTATGAGCGACAAGATAAGCGGCAAGGCCAAGGCAATTATCGCGCACATTACCCTGATCGGCTGGATTGTTGCATTGGTTCTCAACATGCAAAAACGCGACAGTTATGCATCCTTCTATATTCGCCAGTATCTCGGCATCATGATTTGCGGGTTTGTCGGCAACATAGTGTTCAGTATGATTCACAACTCACTGGTGATGATCTGGGCAATACTGGTGCTGGTGGCCTGGATAATCAGTCTTGTGGGTGCCATCACCGACAAGGAAACCGAGATACCCTATGTAGGCAGCTACTTTCAGGACTGGTTCAAGGGGCTTTAGGCTTTAGGAGAGATAGAACCCCGGGCACAGGTCGCCACGGGGTTGAAGGGGCATTGATTACAACTGCCCGGTCCACACCTAATACTGGGAAACCGGCAATCTTACTACCAGGCCATCCAACTCAGCCGTAACCTTGATCTGACAGCTCAGACGGCTGGTTGGCTCTGGGGCCGGTACCATCTCAAGCATCAACTGCTCACTGCCTTCGGGCGGGCCTACTTTATCAAACCAGTCCTCGTCGACATAACAATGACAGGTCGCACAACTGCACACACCGCCACACTCTCCAAGAATGCCATCAATCATATTATCGACGGCACCCTGCATAACAGATTGCCCCACCGGCACCTCAGCCTCGTACTCTGCACCATTCGCCTCAACGTAATGAATCAACGGCATATAACAACCTCTATTTATCTATTGCGGCCAATCAGCTCAGCCAGTTTTTAGGATCAATGGTTTCATCAGCCAGCGCGACAGGGTCCACAGCAAGTCCTCTGACCAACAGTTGCCTGGCAACCATAAACTCTTTTGGCCGGTTGATACAATCTGCCGCCAACAGCCGGCCACCACGGAGATACCAGGCAACAAAGCCTCTCTGCCGATCTTTGCCGCCCCGCAGGACCACCTGATCGTAACCTTCACTCAGACCGGCAATCTGCAACTTCAAATCGTATTGATCGGACCAGAACCAGGGATAACTTTGGTACGGAACAGGTCGATCACAGAGTGTCCCCGCCGCTGTTTTTGCCTGTTCGACCGCATTGGGAACGGACTCAAGGCGTACACGGCGTCCCAGCAGCTCGTTCGGGTGATTGGTGCAATCGCCAGCGGCAACAATGTCCGGATCGGATGTCCGAGCGAACTCGTCGACCAGAATACCATTATCTATCGCCAGCCCGCAGGCTTCAGCCAACTCCACATTGGGTGTAACACCTACACCGATAATGATCAGGTCCGCAGGAAAACGACTGCCATCGGCACAGACCACCACTCTGATTCCATCTCCATTTTCTATGGACAGCACCTCGACACCCGTGTGGATATCCACACCCTCCTCACGATGTACCTCGGCATAAAAAGTGGATACCTCTGACGCACAAACTCTGGAAAGAACACGCGCCTCTAGTTCAAGCAGCGTCACGGCCATCCCCAGGCCGCGCAATACCGCAGCGGCTTCCAGACCAATATAACCCCCACCGATTATGACCGCGCTTTTACCCGGTGAGATATTGGCACGAATGCCGTCCACATCAGCAAGGGTCCGCAGGTAAAACACACCCGGGCTGCCAACACCCCTGATGCTGGCTGGCCTGGCACGCGCGCCGGTACAAAGGGCCAGCTTTTGATAGCTCAATTGTTGCCCATCTTCCAGAGCGACCATTTTTGCTGTCCGGTCAATACTCAGCACACGACGCCCGGTCAACAGATCGACACCATGGCTGGCATAGGCGGCAGCAGGACGAATCAGGATATTATCGGCCGCTCGCTCGCCCGCAAGATAGTCTTTCGAAAGCGGCGGGCGTTGGTAGGGAGCCTGAGACTCCTCTCCCACCAGCAGAATCTCCCCCTGCCAGTTCTGCTGACGAAGGCTCGACGCAAGTTGAGCCGCAGCATGACCTGTTCCGACAATAACCACCCGTCTCTGCATGCTGCTCATCGCTCCGACCAAAGGAACACATTATCCTTAGTCGACGGAAGCATTGGCAAGAGCCTCCCTGCAAACAACGCCAATAAAGCCACCGGGGGCCGCCCAGGGAGATTAGCCAGAAAAAAAACTGCCATAATGTAGAAAAACTACAAACTGAGCAACTTACAGAGAAAGATATTACGCCTTGTTATCCCATCCATAATTAACATTTAAGGCCAAATCCTCATAAAAACTTTTACCAAAGACGAGACATGTTTCGCTTGAAACACCAAAATCATGTATCTAGACTACACAAAATTTGGACGCCTGCGACGACGGCAGAACGCATGGTAATTTCATTACCATTGGCGTTAGAATAGCTGCCCTGCCCGGCCCCTTATAACGATTTAAACCGAGAGAAAAATGGCTGACTCATTCAAAGAAAGTGCCCTGCGTTACCACACCCACCCCGTTCCGGGAAAAATAGAAATTCGCCCAACCAAACCACTCGCCAACAAGCGCGACCTTTCTCAGGCCTATTCTCCGGGTGTTGCCTATGCCTGTGGGGCCATTGTAAAAAACCCCACGGAAGTGGCGAATGTCACAGCTCGGGGCAACCTGGTGGCTGTCATTACGAATGGCACCGCTGTGCTGGGATTGGGCGATATTGGTCCACTGGCCGCCAAACCCGTGATGGAAGGCAAGGCGGTTCTGTTCAAGAAATTTGCCAATATCGACGTGTTTGATATTGAAATTGATGAAACCGATGTGGACAAACTGGTGGATACCATTGCCTCGCTGGAACCCACCTTCGGCGGCATCAATCTTGAGGATATCAAGGCTCCCGAGTGCTTTCTGGTGGAGCGAAAACTCAGGGAACGCATGAATATCCCGGTTTTTCACGACGATCAACACGGCACGGCCATTGTTTCAGCCGCAGCGGTCTACAACGGGCTCAGGATCGTCAACAAGAAGATTGAAGACATCAAACTGGTGGTGACCGGTGCCGGAGCAGCCAGCATCGCCTGCGTGGATTTGCTGGTCAGCATGGGATTGCAAAAAGCCAATATTCGAATGATCGACCGCAACGGGGTCATCTACAAAGGCCGTGCAGAAGGGATGAACCCCTGGAAAGAAAGCTATGCGGTGGAGACCGAAGACCGCACCCTGGACGATGCCATCGACGGTGCAGACCTGTTTTTGGGCCTGTCCGGCCCCGGTATTCTCAAGGTCGACATGGTCAAGAAAATGGCACCCAACCCGTTGATTCTCGCCATGTCCAACCCCACCCCCGAGATCATGCCGGAAATCGCCAAGGCCGCCCGCCCGGATGCCATCCTGGCCACCGGCCGCTCCGACTACCCCAATCAGGTCAATAACGTACTCTGCTTTCCGTTCATTTTCCGCGGCGCGCTCGACTGCGGCGCCACCGTCATCAATGACGCTATGAAACAGGCCTGTGTAAAAGCCATCGCCGATCTGGTTCACCGCGAACCCTCGGAAGCCGTAGCAGAAGCCTACGCCGATGAAGTATTGAAATTCGGCCCGGAATACCTGATTCCAAAACCCTTCGACCCGCGCCTGATCGAGGAAGTCCCTTTGGCGGTTGTCAAAGCTGCCATGGAAAGCGGCGTCGCCACCCGTCCTATCGAGGATATGGAGGCCTACCGCAACAAACTCCACTCTTATGTGAGTCGCAGCCGCCTGTTCATGCAACCAATGATAGAACTGGCCCGCCGCCAACCATCGCGCATTGCCTATGCCGAGGGAGAGAACGACGACGTGTTGCGCGCAATGCAGGGTATTGTGGATGAGAAAGTTGCCAAGCCAATCCTGATCGGTCGCCCCAGCGTGATCGAGCGCAAAATCCAGGACATGGGGTTGCGTATCAAGATCGGCACCGACATCGAGATTTTCAATCCGGAAGAAGGGGATCACCACCAGAACTACTGGCAGTTCTACCACCAGCGCGTGGGACGATCCGGCGTTTCCGTGGAAGCCGCCCAAAACACAGTGCACACCAACAACACAGCGCTGGCGGCAATTATGGTCGCTCTCGGTGATGCCGATGGGTTGATATGCGGCAAAGTCGGTCGTTTCGACAAGCACCTGAAAGACATCAGCAGCATCCTGCCCCAGAGCAGCACCACTGAAATGTCATCGGTCTGTGTGCTATTGATGGAGGATGGGCCTCTGTTCCTTGCCGATCCATTCGTCAATGTGGACCCCACCGAAGAACAGATCGTCGCCACCGCACTGAACACCATCAACTTCGTCAAAGGTTTTGGTATAGCGCCAAAAGTGGCCCTGCTCTCGCACTCCAACTTCGGCACTTACGATGACCACTCTGCCCACAAGATGAAACGGGCAGCCGAGCAATTGCGCGAGCAATTGCCCGATGTCCAGATCGAGGGCGAAATGCACGCCATGTCCGCCATGAACGAAACCCTGCGCGGCAAAACTTACCAGAATGCCAACCTGCAGGGTCAGGCCAATGTACTCATCATGCCCAATATGGATGCGGCCAGTATCACCCTTGGCCTGTTGCGCTCACTGACCAATGCCCGATTGGTTGGACCCTTCCTGTTCGGCTTCGACAAACCGGCCCATATCCTGATTCCGTCTGTCTCTGGACGAGGCATTCTGAACATGACAGCATTAATCGGGGCGGACATCACTTCCAAACCCGAGTGATAAACTCCACACCCTAAAAAACGCGGCAGAAGCCGCGTTTTTTAATGACTGCAAACAGCACTGATCCACACCAACTAGTAGTGTGGTGGCTTCTCGTCTTCGCCCTCTTCATCTGGCAACTTGGCAGCGATCTCGCCTAGTTGCCCGCGCAATGCTTCAGCGCTGGCAGCCAACCGGTCGATCTGATCCTGTTGTCGGCAAATCACATCGTTTAACTGCTGCAGGGTGTCCTCCTGAAAGGCCAACCTGGTTTCGATCTCCACCAGACGATCTTCATCCATCACCCAAGCCCTCTATTATCTAATGAGCCAAAAAAAACCGCAGAAGTCACCTTCTGCGGTTTTTCCAGAGACGACTTGCGTATCAGAGCTTGTCTGAATTTTCGGCAAGATAGGAAGCCACACCAGTGGGTGAAGCATCCATACCCTTGTCACCTTCTTTCCAGCCGGCGGGGCAAACTTCACCGTGTTTCTGGTGGAAAGACAGCGCGTCGACAATACGCAGCATTTCATCAATATCCCGACCCAGCGGGAGGTCATTGACTATCTGATGGCGCACAACGCCGTCCTCATCGATCAGGAAAGAGCCACGGAAAGCAACGCCAGCTTCATCAAATTCAACATCGTAGGCCCGGCAGATTTCGTGCTTGACGTCGGCTACCAGCGGATATTTAACCTGGCCGATACCGCCTGCATCTACGGGTGTATTTCTCCAGGCATTGTGGGTAAATACCGAATCAATGGAGACACCGATAACTTCCACACCGCGTTTTTTGAATTCATTCAGGCGGTGGTCAAATGCAATCAGCTCTGATGGGCAAACAAAGGTAAAATCGAGCGGATAGAAAAACACGACGGCTTTCTTGCCCTTGATGTTGTCTGACAGCGTAAACGCATCAACGATTTCACCGTTACCCAGTACTGCACCAGCCGTAAAATCCGGTGCTGCTTTACCTACTAATACACCCATGATCTAACTCCTTAAATGGTCTGTTTTTCTGAAGGAATGTAGGGGCTACCTGTCGCAGCCCGTGCTCGAAACTCTTATCTCAATCTTACACAATCAGTTTTTTGTGTCTCATTGTAATTAGCTATAAGCGCCATAAGCCCTGTTTAATGATCGGGCCTTTGCCTACTCTGCAGCTTTCTGTCCACTCTGGGCGGCATCCTGTACCAGCGGAGCCAATTCACCTTTCTGGTGCATGTCAGCAATGATGTCGCAACCACCAATCAGCTCACCATTAACCCAGAGCTGGGGAAAGGTAGGCCAGTTGGCGTATTTTGGCAGATTAGCACGGATGTCCGGGTTTTCCAGAATATCGACATAGGCAAAGCGCTCACCGCAAGCCATCAATGCCTCAACCGTGCGGGCAGAAAAGCCGCATTGGGGCTGATTGGGGGAGCCTTTCATGTATAAAATGACGGGGTTCCCTTCCACCTGCTCACGAATGGTTTCCATAATATCCATTGATATAAACCTCTGACTGAAATTGGGGGCAATAAAAAATAGCCGACTATTACAGTCAACTATTTTACTCCACTGTCCATCAATCTAAAACCACCTGCCCGAAAAAACATTTTACCCCAAGCAATCTACAAATAGTCTCGTAGCTTAGAGATAGCAACAATGCAGATCGTTGCGAACAGGGCAAAACCACTATAATATCCCTGCTCCAGGGCAGCGCAACTCGCGTCTGCCTTTTTTTGTTTTGGAAGAGATCATGACCAGTGACGCATTAATGAACAATTATGGTACCAGAAAAATTACCCTTACCCGGGGTCAAGGGTCCTGGGTCTGGGATGATCAGGGTCGCCGTTATCTGGATGCCATTTCCGGTATTGCCGTCTGCGGACTGGGTCATGCACACCCGGTGGTGACCAAAGCCATTACGGAGCAGGCTGCCACACTGGTTCATTGTTCAAATCTCTACAACATCCCCGTTCAGGAAGCTTTGGCTGAGCAGCTGCACAAAATCTCCGGCCTGAGCAAACTGTTTTTTTGCAATTCCGGGGCCGAAGCCAATGAAGCTGCCATCAAGCTGGCGCGTCTGTTTGGCCATAGCAAAGGGGTGGATCAGCCCACCATTATTGTCATGGAAAACGCTTTTCACGGACGCACCATGGCAACACTCTCGGCCACCGGCAACCGCAAGGTGCAGGCAGGTTTTGAACCACTGGTGGGCGGCTTTGTGCGGGCACCCCACAACGATCTGGAATCGTTGCACACCATCGCCAAAAATAATCGCAATGTGGTGGCCATTCTGGTCGAACCCATCCAGGGGGAAGGCGGCATACGTGTTCCCGCAGACAATTATTTACCCGGGTTGCGGGAAATCTGTGATCAATATGACTGGCTACTGATGCTGGATGAAATCCAGACCGGCAATGGGCGAACCGGGCAGTACTTTAATTACCAGCACGCCAACCTGCTGCCCGACGTTGTGACAACGGCCAAAGGGCTGGGCAACGGGGTACCCATCGGTGCCTGTCTGGCCGGCGACAAAGCAGCTGACCTGATGCAACCCGGCAGTCACGGCACCACCTTCGGAGGCAATCCCCTGGCATGTGCAGCGGCGCTGGCCACCGTCAGTACCATCCTCGACCAGAACCTCTGCCAACGGGCCGCCACCATGGGCAATTATATAAAGCAGCGTCTTGTCGAGCGCCTTGCCGATCATCCCAATGTCGTGGAAGTGCGAGGCCAGGGCCTCATGCTGGCCATTGAGATGAGCAAACCCTGCCCTGAAATGGTGACAGAGGCCGCCGCAAAAGGCCTGCTGATCAATGTCACTGCCCAGTCCGTCATCAGACTGCTGCCAACGCTGATTATCAGCGAGGACGAAGCAGATCAACTCGTTCAAATACTGGGTGAACTGATCACCCGGGGGTAACCAATTATGGCCATAAGACATTTCCTCACTTTGCAGGACCTTTCCAGAGACGAGTTGAAAGCGATCCTGCAAAGGGCGACAGAGCTAAAGGTTCAGCGCCAAAAAGGCACGGATGACCATCCGTTCTCCGGCAAAGTCATGGCCATGATTTTTGAGAAGTCCTCCACTCGCACCCGGGTTTCCTTTGAAGCCGGTATGGCCCAGCTGGGAGGCAGCGCACTGTTTCTGTCACCCAACGATACACAACTGGGACGCGGTGAACCGGTTGAAGATTCCGCCAAGGTGATCTCAAGAATGGTGGATATCATTATGATCCGCACCTTTGGTCACGACCGCATTATCACCTTTGCTGAAAACTCCTCGGTACCTGTTATCAACGCCCTGACCGACGATTTTCATCCCTGCCAGTTACTGGCGGACATGCAAACCTACCTGGAACACCGTGGCAGCATTGCCGGCAAGCGAGTGGCCTGGATCGGCGACGGCAACAATATGTGTCAATCCTATATCAATGCGGCAGACAGACTGGATTTTGAACTGGTCATCGCCTGCCCCGAAGGGTATGAACCCGATGCGGCACTGCTGGAGAAATTCAGCGACCGGGTATCCATTGTTCGCAATCCCCTGTTGGCTATTACCGGGGCGGATCTTGTGGTCACCGATACCTGGGCGTCCATGGGCCAGGAAGAGGAAAAGAAATCCCGGGAACGTGCCTTCCAGGGCTTTCAGGTCAATGAAGACATCATGCAGAAAGCTGCGCCGGATGCCCTGTTTATGCACTGCCTGCCCGCCTATCGCGGTCTGGAAATCAGCGAAACCATGCTGGAATCAAAATGGTCCGTGGTATGGGATGAAGCAGAAAATCGCCTGCATGCACAGAAAGCGCTGATTGAATTCCTGCTCAACAAAAGGACCAACAAATCGAAGTAGAGGCACTAGCGAAACAGCTTCCAGGGAAGTTCTGCAAAGTTGGTCAGGGTTTCTCCAAGACGGTACTTCATGAAGCCACTGCCGGTCAGCGCCTGACGCCATAAATCAATAATCTGATCGCTGTTGCTGATACCAGTTTTGCACCAGGTGGCGAAATGCTCACAGTTATTGAATACCAGATCAAAGGCAAACTCACCCAACCGGCTTTCGGCACGCCGCATTACCGCATCCTCTGAAAAATCCAGCTCGCCCGCTTTCAGCCCCCGCAAGTTGTCCATCAGACGGTTCAGGCCCCGGGTCGTGCGATCCAGAATATCGCCACTTTTTAGCGTCTCGAAAAACTGTTCATAATCTCGCACATGAATCTCGTCACCCCGGGCAAACTTGTCCATACTGGTACGCCGCACCTGACGAGGCGTCACCCAGTGATCACTGGTGTAATGGATCACCGTACCATCGCCCGCATCAATACCGTGGTGGGCATAAATCCCACCAAAGCGAAGAGCGTAAATGTGATCACCGCGTGCCATAGGCCAAGTCCAGCTTCCCTTCAGAAAATCCCGTATAACAGACTGCCAAATAATAGCAGCTTAACAGGACACAGCTACTGTTCGTGATATTACGTTCGTGACGTTCATGGCCGACGGGAATAAACGGATAGATCGCCAGCTACCCTGCATCAAACAGCAAAAGTGCTAACCGGCAAAGGAACAGCGACAAACTGGCTAAAGCTGAAAGACGTTTTCACCCGGTCCCCACAATTTTTCAATCTGGTTGCGGTAACTATCAAGGACGCCACTTGTCCAGAACTCATCACGTCCCACATGGTTGCCCGCAGCAAGTAATCCCTCGGCCGTGAGCCTGCGAACAACCTGATTTGCCACCGCTGTTTCCGTATTGACGATGGTGACATCGGGCCCCGCTAACTCGGCGATCAGATGGGAAACATGGTTGTAGTGTGTGCAGCCGAGGATAATGGTATCGACCTTTTTTTCAATAAGTGGGGAAATGTAACGTTTCAGCAGAGCAATCGTCCTGTCACTGTCAAAGCTCAATGATTCTATTTGAGCAGCCAGATCAGGGCAGGGTTGGAGCTCAATTTTCACTCCGCTTGCGTAGCGCTCCGCCAAATTAACAAAAGAATGTGTTTTCAGCGTTCCCGGCGTCGCCAACACACCAATCACACCGGTGCGGGAACAGAGTGCGGCGGGTTTGATTCCCGGCTCAACACCGATAATCGGAACCGGGTATTGGCACCTGAGTTTGGCAATCGCCGACGTGGTAGCCGTATTGCACGCCACGACAACGGCCTTGGCACCACGGGAAAGCAGAAATTCGGTGACCGCCTTCATTCGCTCTAACAGAAAGCTGTCCTCTTTATCCCCGTAGGGCGCATGAAGCGAATCCGCAACATACAGGATGTTTTCGCTCGGCAACAAATCTCTGACTTTTCGGGCAATTGACAGCCCGCCAATGCCTGAATCAAAGAGGCCTATAGCGCTGGAATTGGTCATCTCGTTAAATACCGACACTGAAAGCTGAACGTTAAAGAAACTGGGGCAGCACTACAACTTTCCAAGATTGAATTACTTTAGAGTTTCTGGTTTTAAAACCTGGAGTAGATTTACACCGACCTTTTTTTCAGACCCCTTTTCAGTGTCTACAAGTCATGGGTATCTCGGACAGCTAACGCTTGGGTAACTGGGCAGCCGGAGCGCAGCGGAGGGAACGAAAAGCGCAGCTTTTTGCTGTCCAGTTTACCCACTTGTTATATATCACTTACTGCTAAGCTTTATAGATTGGCTAGTGCACTCACCCGTAGATACATTTCCGGTAAAGCTATTAAAATGAACCTTGCACTTTTCGATGTTTATACCATTATTTCCGTCACTTGAAATATTCGTAACGTATGGTCCAGCTGATGAACATGCAGATACTGAAAGCACTATTACTATGCTGGCAACTAACTTTTTCATTTATATCCTTCTATGGGTTGGTTGAAAATAATATATAACGACCACGCTCAGCAGACCGAAAAGCGGCTGAATTAAAGGGGTAGTTAATTAAAGGGGTCGTAACGATTATTTTTTGATCAATCAGCCATCGCAGAGCCGCTGTGCTTCGGCGACATCCAGGGTGCCTTCGTAGATGGCACGACCGGTGATGGCACCGAGGATGCCCTGATCGGCCACTTTATTGAGTGCCACAATATCGTCCATATTGGTAATGCCACCGGAGGCAATTACCGGAATGGATGAGGCTCGGGCCATCGCTACGGTGGCATCCACGTTAACGCCCTGCATCATGCCGTCGCGGTCGATGTCGGTGTAGACAATGGCGCTGACGCCGTCTGCCTCGAAGCGTTTGGCCAGATCGGCGGCCAGCACTTCGGTGACTTCCGCCCAGCCGTCGGTTGCCACGCGGCCATTTTTGGCATCGAGGCCGACAATAATATGGCCGGGGAACTGTTTACACATTTCGGTCACGAATTCCGGCTCTTTCACGGCCTTGGTGCCGATAATCACGTACTGAACACCGGCCTTCAGATAGGCCTCAATCGTCTCAGCATTGCGAATACCGCCACCGATCTGGATCGGCAGATTCGGGTAGGCTTTGGCAATGGCGGTGACGACTTCGCCGTTGACCGGCTCGCCGGCAAACGCGCCATTCAGATCCACCAGATGCAAACGCCGGGCACCGGCATCCACCCATCTGGCTGCGGTTTCCAGCGGGCTGCCGGAAAATACCGTGGAGTCCTCCATACGACCCTGGCGCAATCGCACACATTCACCGTCTTTTAAATCAATCGCGGGGATTATCAGCACAATGTATTCCTGTTTTTTTATAAATGATTTTCTGACTAAGGATTGTCTGGCATTGCGGGCCGGAAGAATGCCGACCCGATCAATCACCGCGCCATGAGACAAAGTTGCTCAGCAGTTGCAGCCCGGTCGTGTGACTTTTTTCCGGGTGAAACTGCACGGCAAACAGGTTGTCGTGAACCAGCGCGGCGGCGAACTTGACCGAGTAATCACAGGTCGCGGCCACAAACTCTGGGCGGCTTTCGTCCACATAGTAGCTGTGCACGAAATAAAACCGGCTGTCCTGTTCAATGCCGTGCCACATGGGATGGTCGATGGTCTGGTGAACCCGGTCCCAACCCATGTGTGGAACCTTCAGTTTTTCACCATTCTCATCCCGCAGATGGCGACCAAAAAAGCGCACTTCCCCCGGCAGAATGTTCAGGCAATCAACACCATTATTCTCTTCGCTGTGCTCCAGCAGCGCCTGCATACCGACACAGATCCCGAGCACGGGCTTTTCCTGCACGGCTTTTGCCACAAACCGGTCAAAACCCAGTCGCCGAATTTCAGCCATGCAGTCGCGGATGGCACCGACACCCGGGAAAACGATACGGTCGGCGTCCTCGGCCTCTGTGATATCCGAGGTAATTATCACCTCAGCCCTTGGCGCCACGGACTCAAGGGCCTTGGCAACGGAATGAAGATTGCCCATGCCGTAATCAAGCACGGCAATCCGGGTACGAAAATCTGTCATAGACGACTCTTTATTTACAGTGTGCCCTTGGTCGAAGGCATCACTCCGGCCATTCTGGGATCCATCTCAACCGCCATACGCACGGCGCGGCCAAAGGCCTTGAAGATGGTTTCAATCTGATGGTGGGCGTTGTGACCGCGAAGGTTGTCGATATGCAGGGTCACGCCCGCGTGGTTAACGAAGCCCTGGAAAAATTCGTAACTGAGGTCCACATCGAAATCACCCACTCGGGCGCGAGCAAAATCGACAAACATCTCCAGGCCCGGACGACCCGAGAAGTCCACCACGACTCTGGATAGCGCCTCGTCCAGTGGCACATAGGCGTGGCCATAGCGACGAATGCCTTTCTTGTCACCCAGCGCCTGCTGGAATGCCTGCCCCAGGGTGATGCCGATGTCCTCCACCGTATGGTGGTCATCGATGTGGGTATCCCCTTCGGCTGTTACCGTTATATCAATCAAACCGTGACGGGCAATCTGGTCCAGCATATGCTCGAGAAACGGGATGCCGGTGGCAAAATTGACCTGCCCGGTTCCGTCGATATTTACCTCAACGCTAATCTGGGTCTCCAGCGTATCGCGCTTGACTATTGCTTTCCGTTCCGCCATCTGCGTCTCCAACCTGTGTCCCGTTATCGGGCCGTCCCATTATAGGGCCCTCATCGCCACCCTTCCATAAGCAGGAGGAAGTCATTACACTCACCGGCTGTTTATTACACTTATCTGCCTGACCTTTATGCGCTTGCGAAGCCCCAACATTCTTCTCGTCTGCCTGTTGGCTGTCACTACCCTGTGGCTGAGCGAGACGGCGGCCGCCCATGTGCATCTGGACAATCACACCGTCAGCTGTGAGATTCTCCACAGTGCCAGCGGTGGACTGGCCACCCTGCAAAGTCAGTCACCGGATTTTCTTTTACAACTTGTCAATGCCGGCATCGTCGCAGCGCCGGCTTCGACCCACCTTCTCCAGCCCAGTGCACCGCGCAACAGTCGCGCCCCACCCGCCTATCACTGAACACACAATTCAAGCTCTGAATTTACCTGTTTAAGTTATAGGAATTACACCCATGAAAACGCCTTTTATGGTAGCGCTGGCCGTGTCCAGTCTGCCCTGTGTTGCCCTGGCACAAAGCCAGCACCACAACGAAATCAATGAAGTGATCATCTCTGCCTCACCACTACAGGAGGACTCTGCCGGAATAAAACAGTCCGTCAGTGTTCTGTCGGGTGAAAATCTGCGCAACAAGGCCGCCGCGACCATCGGTGAATCCCTCAAGGATGAACTCGGCGTCACCAACCAGGGGTTTGGCCCCGGGGTTGGCAAACCCGTGATTCGCGGTCAGAGCGATAACCGTGTTCGCGTCCTGCAGGATGGTCTCGGCACTATGGATGCCTCTACCGTGAGTGGCGATCACGCCATCACCACGGAAGCATTGCTGGCGGAACGTATCGAAATCCTGCGGGGACCAGCCACACTGCGCTATGGCAGCGGTGCGGTCGGCGGCGTGGTCAATGTCATCGACAACCGCATTCCCGACAAGGTGCCCGAGAAGCTTGAAGGTGCCGTGGAATATCGCCATAACACCGGCAGCGACCAGGACAGCACCGTGTTCAAACTGGAGGGTGGCGCCGGCAGCTGGGCGTGGCACCTGGATGGTATTTACCGGGAAAGCAATGACCTCAAGGTTCAGGGTTATGCCCAGGAACCGGAACCCGGTGAAGAGCCTGAAAGCACCCGTGGCTATATCGAAAATACCGACACCCGGGCCGACGCATTCAGTGCAGGATTATCCTGGATAGGAGATGAAGGTTTTATCGGTATGTCGTTCAGCCAGATCAACAATGAATACGGCATACCGCCGGGATCCCACGGGCATCACGAAGAAGATGACCACGATGACGATGAAGAAGTTGAATTGATTCGCATCGATATGGAACAGACCCGGATCGACCTGAAGGGCGAATGGGCAAACATCCTGCCCGGTATCGAACTGGGCCGCTTCCGTCTCGGCTATAACGACTATGAGCACATAGAACTGGAAAGCGGTGAAAAAGGCACCAAATTCTTCAATGAAGCGTTTGAATTCAGGGGGGAACTGGTACACCGGGAAATTGCCGGCTGGAAAGGCGCTTTCGGTACACAACTGGAAGATCGCCGCTTCGGAGCCATCGGCGATGAAGCCTTCGTGCCCAAGTCCGATATCCGTCAGGGTGGGTTGTTCTGGGTGGGCGAAACCACGCACAACCAGTTCACCCATGAGCTCGGGGCCCGCTTTGACCGGCAAACCGTAGACCCGGACAACGGTTCCAAAATCAGCCATAACATTTACAGCCTGTCCGCGGGCAGCCTCTGGCAGGTGACCGACGAGCAGTCGTTGAGTCTGTCACTGAGCCGCGCAGATCGTGCTCCCGTCGTTGAGGAACTGTTGTCCAATGGTCCCCACTTCGCCAGCCAGAGCTTTGATGTCGGCGATAGGGACCTCGATGAAGAAACCAGCCACAATATTGAGCTGGGCTATCGTTACCAGGGGCCAGTTGATCTGAAACTGAGTATTTTCTACAACAAAATTGATGATTTTATCTTCAAGAAAAATACCGGCGAAGAAAATGAGGAAGAGGAGCTGGATATCTATCAGTTCCAGCAACAGGATGCCACCTTCAGGGGTGCCGAAGCCTCACTGGTCGTTCCATTCAAGGATAACTGGCAGGTGGAAATATTCGGTGATTACGTGCGTGCCAAGCTCGATAAAGGCGGTGATGTGCCAAGAATCCCGCCACTGCGTTATGGCATAGCACTGGATTATCAGGCCTACAACTGGCACACCGGCTTCCGGCTCACCGACGTCAAGAAACAGAACCACGCCGGTGAATTTGAAGAGGATACCGACAGCTACACTCGTCTGGATGCCCACTTCAACTACCATGTGGATACCGCCGCCGGGGACTGGCTGTTTTTTGCCAAGGCCAACAACCTGCTGGATGAAGAAATCCGTAACTCCACGTCCTTTCTGCGGGAGTTCGCTCCCGAGGGACGCCTGAGTCTTGAGCTGGGGGTACGCTACAGCTTCTGATCCGGCAGCGGCACCAACACATCGCGTACAGGTAAACAATCACGGCCATTGCGAGTAACATAGTTGCCTGCAATGGCCGTTTTGCTTTTCCGGACAGAGAGAAATACCCATGAAACTGCTAAGAATTATATTGGTAATGTTACTGGTGTTGATGTTGGTTGTGGCCGGGGGCGTAACTTTTCTGCTATTTGGCGTCGACCCGAACACCTACAAACCTGAACTGGAAAAACTTGCCCGACAGAACGATCTCGAGCTGAAAATAGACGGCGACCTGAGCTGGTCGTTCTTTCCCAATCTGGCCGTTCAGGCGGGCAGCTCATCACTCACCGCCACCAAAGAAGATACCGGAATACCCGATATAAAATTTCGGGAAGCCAGCCTGATTCTCGACTGGCGAGCACTGCTGACACGCACTGTCCGCCTGCAAGCAATCACCCTTGATGGTGCCGATATCCGCACGAAAACAGCCGCCGAAGCCGCCAATGTGGCGGCACTGCCCGGCGCCGCTGCAGCTACCAGTGACACAAAAACCGGTGACCTGCCTTTTGAGCTGGCCATCGATGAAATATCCCTGACCAATAGCCGGATCACCGTGACATCACCGGACGCACCTGACCGGATATTCGAACAACTGAACTTTACCAGCACAAAACTCAATCTCGATGGCAAACCCTTTGCCATCAACCTCGAATTCATCACCGCGCTCCCCGACCAGCCGACCCTGCAGGTCGCGCTGCAATCCTTTGTCGCCGTTGAGGCCAGCCCACAAAAACTCACCCTTTCCGATGCCAGACTATCGGTTAAAGGGCTGGATAAACTGCCGCTGACGTTGAAGTTCAATGCCGGTTATGAGGGAGACACAGACAGCCTCTCCGTCACAGACATCACCGGCAAGCTGGGATCGGCGAGCATCAGTGGCGCGGTCAATGGCGCAGGATTGCAAACCGCTCCTGCGCTGCAGGGCGAACTGTCGCTACAGAACCTCGTCCTCGCAGAGCTGCCGATAGAAGAGCCTCCCGAAGGTTTCAAAAAATTGGGCATCGCCACCACGTTTGCCGTATCGGAAAAAGCCGTTGCCCTGAGCAACCTGAAACTGGCGCTGGACGAATTTAATGCCACCGGCAATATGAACCTGCAACTTCAGGGAACTCGCCAGCTATCCATGAAAATAGAGGGCGATCACCTTGCCCTGCCCGCCACCAGTGAAACGGAATCCACCGAGCAGCAGGCTGCCCTCTTCACCCCATTACTGGCACCGCTGGCGCTGCTCGAAGGCGGCAAGGGCGAAGTGGAACTGAGCCTGGCAAGCCTGACGGCGGATAACATCCGCGTGGACAATCTCCGCCTCAAACTGCTGGCCAATGGCAAAGTGGTGCAAATCAGCGAACTCTCCGGCGGCATATTTGGCGGCACCTTCAAAACCACGGCCAGGGCAGACATTGGCAGAGCCACCCCAACCGTCAGCTTCGCCCAGAACGTCGTTGCCATAGACCTGCATAATGCTCTAGTGACACTGGCCGAGCAGGGCGACATCCACGGCAAGCTGACCATGAACTTCACTGGCAATAGCACCGGCGATAACAGCGATGCCCTGCTGGACAACATGAACGGCAACGGCGACTTCAGCTTCTCGGAGCTGCAGGTCGACAACATCAATGTGGAAAAAAGTTATTGTGAAATGGCCTCCCTCGTAGAGGGCAGAACCTTGACCGGCAAAACCTGGCCAAACCACACCACCCTGCAGGACATGCAGGGCACCATCAAATGGCAGGACCAGCAGATAACCCTGCCCGGTTTTACCACCGGCATCGGCAATATGCTGGTTTCCGGCAACGGCTCCGCCCATCTCGGCAGGGAAACCTACGACATACTGATCAAAGCCAATCTGCGCGGCGATACCACCTCGGAGACCGGCTGTACCATCAAAAGCAAATCCATTCAGAACCGGGACATCCCATTCCGCTGCACCGGCTCTTTTGCCGAAAACGGTGGGGGCAGCTGCCTGCCGGACAAGCAATTCATCAACCAGCTGATTCAGGGCAAAGTGCAGGACCTTCTCAAGGAAAAACTGTTTGATAAATACCTGTCACAACCGAAATCGGACACTCCGACCTCGTCTACTGAAGGGCCGACAGCGGTTGAAGAGCCATCAGCCACTGAGGAGCCCTCAGCCAATGAAGAGCCCACGGACCCCAAAAAACAACTGATCGATGAGGTGCTCAAGGGTATCTTCCAATAGTGTCTGCAACATTTTCCGAACAACTGCTGTGCTGGTTTGACCAGCACGGCCGCAAAGACTTGCCCTGGCAGCAGCACAAAGACCCCTATCGAGTATGGGTGTCGGAAATCATGTTGCAGCAAACCCAGGTCAGCACCGTTATCCCCTACTTTCAGCGGTTCATGGCGCGTTTCCCCGACATTTCATCGCTGGCAAAAGCCCCGCTCGATGACGTGTTGCAACAGTGGACCGGTCTCGGTTACTACGCCCGGGCCCGCAACCTGCATCGCTCGGCACAGCTTGTTTGCACAGAACATGGCGGTGTTTTTCCGGATACCCAGGAACAATTAATGGCACTGCCTGGCATCGGCCGCTCCACCGCTGGCGCCATCTGTGCCATTGCCCTTGACAAGCGGGCCGCCATCCTTGACGGCAACGTAAAACGGGTGCTCGCCCGCTACCATGGCATCGACGGCTGGCCCGGCCAGACATCAGTCGCCAGACAACTCTGGGAATTGGCCGAGCAACATACCCCGGCGCAGCGTTTTGGCGATTACACCCAGGCAATCATGGATCTCGGCGCCACCCTCTGCACCCGCAGTAAACCAGCCTGCAGCCAATGTCCACTGTCAGAGGGATGCAAAGCACTGGCAGAGGGCACACCCACCCGCTACCCCGGCAAAAAACCCCACCGGCAGCAGCCGGTTCGCCAATGCCTGTTTCTGGTCATTCAAAACCCGGCGGGGGAAGTGCTGTTGCAGCAGCGCCCCGCCAGTGGTCTGTGGGGCGGACTCTGGGTGTTTCCCCAATGCGACCATAAAGACGAGATAGAACAGACCTGTAACAGCCTCGGTTACCGCGCAACAGACTGGGAATTATTGCCCGGTCGACGCCACAGCTTCAGTCACTACCATCTGGACTACCAACCGGCGCTGATCACCGTTCAGCCGCAGCAGCAGGTCATGGATACCAGCGCGCTGGTCTGGTATAACCCCCAGTCAACACTGGCGGTGGGCACCGCCCAGCCCGTCAGGCAACTTTTACAGGAATTGCAAGAACGGCAACAACCCAACCAATCAACAAGGTAATCCCATGGCACGTATGGTTCACTGCAAAAAGCTCAACCGGGAACTGGAAGGGCTCGATGCGCCGCCCTTCCCCGGCCCCAAAGGACAGGAGATCTACGAACACGTCTCCAAACAGGCCTGGCTGGAATGGCTCGAACACCAGACCCGTCTGATCAACGAAAAACACCTCAACATGATGGACATGACCGCACGCACCTACCTGAACGAACAGCGGGACAGGTTTCTCTCCGGTCAGGACATCGACCAGGCGGAGGGCTACGTACCGCCTGCGGAATAATTTCCGCGCCCGCCCTTGACGCTGGAAATATGAGAAGGTTTAATACGCGCCTTCGCCAGTTACCACTGGTAGAAATGCCCAGATAGCTCAGTTGGTAGAGCAGAGGATTGAAAATCCTCGTGTCGGTGGTTCGATTCCGCCTCTGGGCACCACGTATTTAAAGGCCTGCAGCCAATCGCAGGCCTTTTTCATTTTTGGACTGTGCCAAAATTGTGCCCCGGGAAGAAGACCGGACCATGTAAAGCACAGAAGACCGGTGAAAATTAAATAGGAATGGTGCTCAGTTGTCACCGACCCCTTTATCGCAAAAAGTCTTCTAATAAGAGGTTAACACCCGCATTTGCGGCTGGTTTGGAGCGCCGCGGAAAACCAGTCCGACAACATGCTCTTGTTATGAACTAGTCTTAGACTTGCAATATCACTATTCACTGAAACCCACTATCACAATACCAACCACTGCTAGCTAGCGCTTGAAACATGGCTGTTTGCCATGAGTTACTGTGCTGTTGATAGCTTGCTTGTGCTTCAATCATTAGGTGTTGTCTGACTCCCTCTACACCCAACAACTCTCTGTAACGCGACAAGATATCTCTCAAACAAGCAATTTGGTTACTAGCTTCTACCGAATAACGAGCTGCCAATTTGAAATCTCGAAAATGAGATTGGACCCTCAGCTTGGAAATATCATCCCAGTGAATCGGCGCTTGAACAAAGAAGCGAATAGTCACGGGTACCGTGTGAACAACTTCAGCATAAAGCCACTGCTCATCAACTAAACTCTGATGATCATAATATGGGTGTAGACTCTGGCCTCCTGCTGTAGAAGAAACAGAGGTGCTTTTTCCTGTATTACAATCCTTACAAGAAGGCACAAGATTGACAGGCACAACCGACAACTGAGGGTATTTGGTTTTCGGTAAATAGTGATCTAGAGTAGATGCATGTCCCATTCCGCAAAATGGACATCGACCTAATGGTGCTCGGGATAACAATGAATCATATATCGCCCTAGCGGGCTTAGCCCTTCCCACCATATGCGTGCTATAGACACTCTTTAGCTCCTTTTTAGTCACAGCTCCTAATGCTGTTTCTTCATTGCTGCAATTATTTGGAGGAATAGTATAAAGCTGTTTAGCCAGAGCCCTTTGGTGGTAATCTATAGCTGCAACGCCAATAGCATTGGTTAGTACATGAAGACGAGTGCGTAAATTTCCATCTGTAATGCTATTAATACAGGTTTGATAAACTTCCTGTGGATCTTCACTTGGGGCGTTCATGGCTCTCATTCTTCAGCACCCGCCTGTGAATCCCTAATCGCTATCATCGATCGCAGTATGGCTTTACCTTCAAAACCCAATTGATAATGGTACTCCTGCTCTATTTCTTCATAACTTTTGCCCTCATAGACTGAACCTGCCAGTAAGTCATGAAAACCTGACTTTGAGACCTCTAACCCGAACACCTCACGCGTTAAAACCCCCACATTCTCAGCGAAAGTCTCGTTTTCTGGCCTATCAACGTTTGAAACCAACCGAGTTCTTCGAAGAATAGATACACAGGATTTAGGCACCTCCTGCAGAACAACTGGAGAGTGAGTGGCGACAATTGCTACTCCATTACGATTAACAAGCAAATCAGATAATGCCCGAGTGAATGCAGAAAGTAGTGGCGGATGAAGATGACTTTCTGGCTCATCGAGTAGGACTAGTGTTTTCTCTTCAACGGTTTCAACCAATTTCGTGATGGTTAAAAGTACTAATGCATGACCTGAACTCATTCGACCAAACAACGCTGTGGCTGTTTCCGAAAATTGACGCTTGTTATCCGATATATCTCTGTCATATACACTAGTTAGTTGGCACAAGTCCATTTCAGCAAAATTAAAGTCAGACTCCAATTTTACAACAGCATTAATCCACCGATTTCGTTTAGCCTTCAGCGCAAAACACAAATTTAAACTTCCAGTAAATTCTCTACAAAGATCATCTTTATCTTTTAGGCTACTCCGAACCTGTCCCTGTTGAGCCACTTGTTTTTTTAATCCGACATAGTAGTAACGCATCCCGGCGCTCTCATCAGGCTGGTCTACAGGTGGAGTAAAAGGATCAAACGCACTAAAGGATACTGAAACAACTCCTGCGAAATAATCATCACGGAGCGCAGTGTCACCAAGCCAAGCAGAGCGCGTAGAAAAGTAGCCCGTTTCCACTGCATCTCCCCGGCCAGGAAGCAGTGCATCTACCATATTGTTCAACAGGGTTGTTTTCCCTACGCCATTGCGGCCAATCAACACATGGATATTGGAAGAAGGCTTGGCATTTGGGTCAACGCAGAACTCAACTTTGATACCTGAATAAAGTTCATTCGGCTCCTTCTCGTAAAAAAAATCATAGTCTGTAAGTGGAGCCTCGTGTCGTAGAATTCTGCGAAACTGCTGATCAATAGTTGAACGATTAACATTCCTCATTAATGAGGTATTAAAAGCACCCTCATTCTCAGCTATAGCCAATCGATTTGGATCATGAGTAACATCGCCTAGAGCAGTTAGAACATTAACTGCCATATCATTAGAAAGGCTATCTATAATATTTCGGTAGTAGTCGGCATCCTGGCCCAAAGAATAAAAATTTTCTGGCAACAAATAGAACTGTTGCGCAATCTGCTCTTCGGTCCATCCGCCATTTTGATCGACAAAACCGATCTTAAGATTACCGATTTCTCTCTTATTACCTTCTTCATCAAAGACAGTAAGGGTAAATAGCGTTTTATGACCGAAATCATCCCAGTTATCAGGTTTCAGATAGGCAGTATTGTGAGCTTGGGCGGGTAAGTAACCCTGCCGGGAGATCTTTATAAATGTTATTGCCACAAAACGTTTCCTTTTTTTGTAAATCTCAAAAGGCGTATTAAATTGCGAGTTCGGATAAAAGCCATAACGCCTACAACGCGTAGCTTGGTAGTGTAGCCTGAGGCGTTACGGAGAAGCTGTCGCAGTGCTTGTAATTGTTAGGGTCGAATTACTCTATGCCAAGTTTGTGAAAGAAAATTCGATTGCGCATATTTGCGTCCTTAAGCACTTTGTCCCACCCCAAAACCTCAGTATAAAGATTTAGCGCGCCATGCCACTTGAAGTACCCCATTCGGTCCGGCATTGGTTTAAAGTCCTTTACGGTTTCCACCCAACTCCGAACTTTTGGTGTCAAGTCACATATCACATACCCGTAGAATGGAGTATTCGTATCAACAAGAATTTCTCGCCCGCGGGGTGTTTTGTATTTTCCGTCTTTGATTTGTATGACATATCTTATGATTTGTTCTACTGGATCTTCCTTAGACGATGGGTTAACAAAGTCATCTCGCTGAGGTTTCTTAAATTCAAAAATTGTTACAGGATTGCTTGCTTCATTATCGCCCCGAAATCCGATGCGCTTGTCGAAAACCAAAATATCTGGTCTATCTGTTTTGAAACCATCAAGCGGAAGATCTGAAGATAAGTACTCTGAAAAGTTTAATCTCTCATCGATTATCCAAAGATTGTGTTCGTGGAAAAGGGTGTTATCGACGTCTTTTCTGGTTGGGAATATAATTTCATGGACGACCTCCTCAGAGGAATATTTTCCATCTGAATCAAGCGATAAGCTTCGGTCGAATATGTCGAGAACACTTTTCCTGAGAGCTACATAATGAGCTAGCTCACTCTTACTACTTCCCGAGATTTGGCTAACAATTTCGGCGGCTTTTTCCTTTAAATCATCGGGACTTCCTGTTTCTAGAAGCTTTCTTACCTCCCCCTTTACTTCAACTTCCCTAGCATATTTATGCTTGTGCAAATATGTGTCGATTTCTTCGTTCGTAGGGTTGTGGGGGATTTTGGAGAGATCTATCTCTTTTAGAGCATCCGAGTACCAGGGTGCTGTTTCTCGAACGTAAGAATTAACTTTATCTACTTTCTTTTGTGTCCGCTCTTTAACGTCCTCAGACACTGCGCTGCGTGCGTATTCCGCAGCCTTTGATTCAATGTCTCTTTGGGATACGCCGTACACAATATCTTGCTCTTTCTGAAGCTCAAACCCTCCTCTCTCGACGCACACGTTGTCATCGAGAAACTGACTAAAGACGTATACAGCGATCACAAAATTTCTGCTTTTAGAGTCTCCGTCTATGGAAATCGTATCGTAGAACTCGTCGTAAAACTCTGGTATGTAACTATGCAAGGAAGATGTTGTAACTTCTCGTCTGTGTGCGACAAGACTAATCTTGCTTCTGTGGCTTTTTGGAGAGTAGATTTTGAACACTCTGATGTTGAATGCTTGTTCCCCGCTGGTCGAAGTTAGGGAGAATTTACCCCTGCTCGATTTCACTTCCGAAATTAGCGCGGACTTTGGATTATTGAGATATTCGTTCAGTACAATTATCTTATTTCCATGTGACTCTTTAAGAACTATCTTTGGGCAAGTCTTTTCTTCGTCGATAAAATAAGGCAAAAGCTTTTCAACTACCGTTCTAGCGATGGTTTCGAGGTTCTTTTCCGGGAAGGTTTTTCTAATAGATGACAGCGTAACAGTAGTCCCTGCATGGCTTTCTTCAGATTGCAATATGTGTTCATCAATAATAATGTCAGTATCTCGTCCCATCTTGAAGCTTCGTCTAAAATATTCATTATTGGAAATAAAAACACTCTCGACTTTTACATCATCAAAATACTTCAAACAAGTGAACCTACCGAACCCTTTCCCCCCTTCTGCCAACTTAAGCGCTGTATACAGAGTGTCGAACGACTCCCTGTTCTCGTCTGTGAACCCTATTCCGTTGTCGGAAACGGAAAAAGCCTCGATTTCTTGAGTGCCCCCGTCTAGCTCCGCTTGTTGAGAGCGATGAATAGTTACTTCAATTAGTCCCTTGGCGTTTCCAATAGATTCGATAGCCTGAATCGCATTAACGATCACCTCCACCAAAGGAGTATAAGCACTGGTGCCTGACCTGATATTCTCAACAGCCCGTCTGATATTAACGTTACTCATAAAGGTTATGCCTACAGTGATGGACTTTCAGTGGTGATCCCTAACGCCTTGCTAAGGGGCAGCCGAAACGTAGTGTAGGCTGTCCCGCGGAGGCCGCGCTTTTGGAGGCCGGAGTGAACTTGAGCAACTTGTTATGTGATTCTGGATACTTTTGTTAATTCCAAAATTGAATCTTGTCCTACCAGCCGAGTAGAACCATCTTCTCTTTCTACACGATAAGATTTTGGTGTTTTTTTAATGCACTTAACGTTGTTCTCATATTCGATTTCATAGCGACCTATTGAAAACACCACATTGTAAGTTACGCCGATATCCACTTTGGGAACCCCTCAAAGCTATGTTTCTATTTGAAGATACAGAATACCGAACCGAACAACTCCCTGCACGTAACTGGTCTAAGTGACACCATTACCAAATATCTACCTAATTCCAAATAAATTCACATAAACAGTCTGTTTGAAAGGGCATTCGATCATGGCTGTGTCACCGTTCCCTGATTCGATTAACGAGTAGATGCTGGTCGGGCACTACCGTCGTTGCGCTGTTCAATCGTACCTTCACTGGATTCAATGTTATATCCTTTTTCATGGCAAGACATATCCGCAGATGCTGTCGGCAGCCCATATCAAGTAGTTTTTGACCCATCTTGGAGTCGACCGGCAGTATCAGTGTAAAAGGGGATTACTCTCAGTTGTCGTCGCCCCCTTTTACTCTTTTGCTAACTCCTTTACTGCTCCTTTACGGCCCTTTTTATCTGCCCCGCTTGTCCTGTTACCCAGGTCGTCAACTTCAGGCTTTGCGTGTAAACTCGGGCCAATAGCGGATATTTATAACGGAATACTCATATACCATGCACCATTTCACTTTGAACCAACAAGTTGCAGCAGAAGTTTTTGAAGACGAATGTATCATCGCAAATCTGGATAGCGGGCTTTATTACAGTGTTCAGGGCATTGCTGCTGGCCTGATCCAGGCTTTGCCGTGTGCTGACCCTGACGCCGCCATCGCAACGATTTGCGCGTCGTTGGGCGAGCAGCGCGCAACGGCTATTGCTGAACTCTCGAGTATTTGGCAGGAGCTGCTCAGTGAACAGCTGGTTGTTGACAGAGCATCCAGTGATGCTGCTTTGGGCACCGCAACGGCGGCGAAAGAATACAAACACTCAGAGCTCAACCGCTACGCTGATATGCAGGACCTGCTGCTGCTTGACCCCATACACGATGTGGATGAAGACGGCTGGGAGCTCAAAGAACAGACCACGTAACCGAGTCCCCTACCCACAACGATGTTCAATCTCAATGATTATTTCGAGGAAGCACTGGCACTTCTGGACAGGGAGTCTCTGTGCTATCGGGACAGGCTCGATCTGGGTGGCCACATTGTTGATCTGGCAACGCACTCCCCGATACTGCGGGCTCAGTTTCTCCCCGCGCTCACGCACCTCGCCAGCGAGTCCGAATCGGATGCCGATCTCACCATTCTCTATGCCGACAGCAGCGGCACAACGTCCCCGCTGAAAGCCCCGCCAATGGATTTGTTTAACGGCCAGGGATACGCCGCCACCATTGACCAGCATGATGTGCAGATTTTTTACCAACCCTGGCTAAGACAGGTTTTTCTATACTCGCGGCTCAGACGCATTGGCCTGTACTGGGTCATCAATCCGGAGGAGGTGCCCTGGTGGGAGATGACATTCTCATTCCGTATTATTTTTCACTGGTGGAGCCGCGATCAGGACCTGCAGCTGATGCACGCCGGTGCCATCTCTGAAGATGGAAAGCATGGCTGGCTTATTCCCGGCCCAAGTGGCTCGGGAAAATCCACCAGCTGTCTGCAACTCCTGCTCAGTGGCCGCTATTACCTGGGCGATGACTATGTCGTCCTGCGCACAAAACCGCCATTTAAGGTACACAGCCTGTATCAGTCCGCGAAAATCAATCATGATAATTTTGATGAGCGATTCACTGATTTGCACAGCCAGTTGCGAAACCCCCAGAGTTATCGGGACCAGAAGGCCATCCTCCATATTGGCGAACACTACCCTGACAGGCTGTTAAAAAGTGCAGATCTGGTCGGCATACTGGTGCCGCGTATTGCCTCGCCCAGTGTCGCTCAATCGACCGTATCAGCCGTCTCGGCAGCCCAAGCACTGATGAGCATCGCACCCACCACTTTGCACCATTTGCCACACCACCGTGCCGAAGCCTTCAGCAAAATCTCCACGGTCGTTAATGCGGCCGCCTGCTATCAATGGCTTTTAGGATCGGATAAACACCTGCTAACCGAGTCTTTTGGACGTGTGACGAGCGATGAAGGAAGAAAAAATGCTTAGCGTCATCACCCCTGTTTACAATAATGGCGAAGAGTTACACCGGGCGATCAACTCGGTGCTGCAACAGGCTGAAATCAGCAATGGGCAACTCCCTGTTGAAATCATACTCATCAACGATGGTTCGAATGCCCGGTGCTGTGAGCTACTGACACATATCAAAGGTCAGTACCCACAGGTGATCCTGCTCAATCATGAGGAAAATCGTGGCCCGGCGGCGGCCCGCAATACGGGCCTCAAACACGCCAGTGGTGAGCTGATCAGTTTTATCGACGGCGACGATGAATGGCCCGAGAACAAACTGACGTTGCTGCTACCACACCTGGATGACCCTGACACCAGCGTCGCTGGCGGCAAAGTCCGCTATGTCGCCGCCAACGGCACCCCCATGCCAAACATGCTCTTTGACCCGGAGACACAGGAGATTACCCATGTGCATCTGGGTGGCATTCTCGTCAAGCGACAGGTATTTGATAGCGGTATGACGTTTGATGAGAATCTGCGCTATAGCGAAGATGTAAATTGGTGGCTGCTACTGAGAGAACAGCGACAGGGAATCGTGTTACTGGAGGAGGCGACACTGATTTACCATGTTCATGGCAACAACATGTCGGTGGAGAAAACCCCACAGGAGCTCGATCTCCTGAACGTGTTACGCCATTCGCTGCGCAGAAGACGAGCGACGAAACAGAACAGACCCCTGCCCCAGATAAACGACTTCAGGCGGTTTTATCGCCCGCTGGTCAGCGTGATTATCCCGCTGTATAACGGTGCCGAAACGATTGTTCGCACACTCGACACAGTAAAACAGCAAACCTATGAATCGATTGAACTCATCGTCGTGGATGATGGTTCCAGTGATGATGGCGCCGGCTGCCAATTGGTTGCTGAGCACTACCCAACTGCCACCCTGGTAACAACGCCCAACCGGGGCGTGGCAGCGGCCCGCAACACGGGTGCAGGACTGGCGTCGGGTAAATACCTCGCCTTCCTTGATCAGGATGATGAATGGGAAGCAGACAAAACCAGCGCACAAGTGGCGTATTTAAATGCCCACCCCTATGTCGGCTGGGTTACCTGTAATCAGACGTTACATGCCCAGGAAGAACTTGTATTGCCCCGACACCTGTTACGCCTCCCCACCGATGAGCACCGGTCATTTGTACCCAGTGCACTGATGCTCCGCAGCCATGTTCTTGCCAGCCTCGGCGGGTTCGATTCCAGTCTGGTGGCTGGCGATGATACCGAGCTGATCGTCAATTTACGCAATGCCGGATTTGAGGAGGCCAATATTGAACGTCCCCTATTGAGAAAATGGTGGCACCAGAATAACGGCACCTACGCCAGCGACAAAATGCGTGCGGGCCTGTTCGAGATCCTTCGTCGCCAATCGCAGCGCAAGAAAGGGGCAAGGGTGCGATGACAGAGACAGGCGACAACAACGCTAACGTCCCATTAATCGATATTATTATTCCGGTTTACAATGGCGAGCGGTTTGTGTGCGAAGCCATCGACAGTGCCCGCCAACAGACTCACCAGAATGTTCGTATTATCGTTGTCAACGATGGTTCCACCGATGGCAGCCGGGAGAAAATTCTGGCGCTCACCGGGCAGTTGCCCAACCTTGTTTTTGTCGATCGCCCACATTGCGGGGTGAGCGCTACACTGAATACAGCCCTGGAGCACACTGAGGCCGACTGGCTGGCCTTTCTTGATTGTGACGACCTGTGGGCGACCAGCAAGCTACAAGCTCAGCTCGCTGCCCTGACCGCCGACCAGTCGCTCGACATCTGCTTCACAAAATTAAAAGAGTTTGATGACGAATCGGCGGTTAATACAAAGTACCGTGCGCGTCCTGAGCCACTGGATGGCTTCAACAAAACCTCGATGCTGTGCCGGCGCAGCCTTTTTGATCGTGTCGGGGGGTTTAATGACGCTTTAGAAATGGGTGATTTCATCGAATGGTTTAACCGCTGTAAAACTCACAACGTTAAACATGTCGTCCTTCCCGATGTGCTGGCTTTTCGGCGTATCCACGACAACAACATGACCAATGGTGTCTCTGCCGTTGACTACCTGAAGGTGATCAGGCTGCACCTGAACAGCAAGAGAAAAGTTTCCGGTAATGACTGACTCATTTCGCTTTACACCGTTGTCTGTGTTGCGTGCCATTCCCAACGGGCAACTCTACCGCAGCCTGTTGTTGGGCCTGCTCCAGACGGGCTTATCGATTGGCTGGCCCCTGTTGATCTATCGTGCCATCCAGCCGCTGCCAACAGCCTTCGATGGCTCATTTTTTGTTGAAATAGCCGGTATTGTCGTTGTGTTTTCGCTCGCACAGTGGCTGGCGTGGCGCCAAGCGTTTTATAACTTCGCGATCATTGATGCCGCCTGCCTCAGGCTGAGCGACAAACTCTATCGTCAACTGGCCGGTTTGCAGTGGCTGGCCTTTAAACAATCCAAACGCGCGTATTTGTACGATCTGTTGATGTCCGACTTCTGGCGTATTCGCCAGGGAATCAGCAAACTGCTGGACTCGGTGCTGATCAGCACAATTATTGTGCTTGCGATGCTGGGTTTTATTGCGTGGCTCAGTACAACCATGGTGATATTTTGTCTGGTCGGCATGGGCCTGATTGCGCTGCTGGGCATTACAACCAAACAGAAAACACGGCCGCTGCTGGTCGCCTTTCAGGCTGCCTGGCGCCGGCAACATGGTTGGGCAGTCGCCCTGCTGGACAAGTTTGAATTATTCAAAATGGGTCGCGGGGTAGCCGATACCGCAGCGCAGCACCACGACCATACCCGCGAGTTTCTCTCCGATAACACTCGTATGTTGCGAGAGCAGTTATTCTGGAAGTCATGGCTTAACTGGTCCGGCAACGTACTCCGCGTAGCCACCCTTTTTCTTGGCGTTTATCTCATACAAAGTGGTGAGCTCAGCGCTCAGGAGTTTGTGCTTGTACTGTTCCTGCTGAGCATTATCCAAAGCCATATACAACCGCTAAGCACCGCACTTTTCAGCTTTATGGATGCACAAGAGGCAGCTATAACCCTCGACAGATTTTTCAGGTTGCCCTCCGAGCTAAAACCCACAAAGTCAGACCGCGAGCACGAAAACGCCTATTCGTGTGCCACAGAACCGCTAAAGTCGATTGCCCTGAGCAACGTATGCTTCAGCTATCCCGATAAGCCAGTCATCAAAAACAAATCGCTCAGCCTCGAACAGGGCAACATTTATCTGTGGAAAGGTGAAAATGGCGCGGGGAAATCCACCATGGCCCGGATTCTGCTGGGCCATTTAACGCCCAGTGCCGGTGAGCTGTGTATTAACGGTGTGCCAACACCCTGGCCGGAACTATCCCTGTGGCGCCATCAAACAGCTTTGATTGATCAGCATGTGACCCTGTTTGGCGGCACGATCAAAGACAATGTACTATTCGGCCACCCTGCGGCAGAACAGCAATGGAGTGACGGCGACCCAGAACTGAAACGGCAGTTGTTACCGGTGCAGAAGGACCCGGAAAACTATCAGGTTGGTGAATGTGGCGGTGCGTTATCGGGGGGAGAAGCCCGGCGAATTGCACTGCTCCGCGAGCTCTATACGAACCATACACTACTGGTTCTCGATGAGCCCACCAATCACCTCGATCGCACATCCATCAATTTACTAAAGCGTACTATCGCGCAGTTAAAAGATGACAAAATCATCATTATCATCAGTCACCTTGACGAATTCGATGACATTGCCGATCAGACCATAAAGTTCACACCATGCTGACAACGCTATCTATTGAAGAGCTTTCACTAAAGCTCTGTCTGGCCGAGGATGCCACCACTGCAGGCGAGCTACTGGATGCCTGGGATCGGATGATCGTCATCGATACCATGAGTTTCGGTATTATGCGCCTGTCGCCGCTGATCCATCATCAGACACAGCGCTTTGGTTTGTCGTCAATCCATCAGGCTCGTCTCAAAATACTTTATCAATACTGGTGGATAGCCTATCAACATCGCACCCATCAGTTAAGAAAAGTAGTCAGCCTGTTTGCCCAGCAGGATATACCTGTCATGGCTTTGAAAGGGGTCGGCCTGGCTGACTACTACCCCCAGCGGACCCTGCGGTCGATGGCCGATATGGATCTTTTGGTGGCACCCAAACACCATGCCCGCGCGCTGAAGTTGCTACTGAAGAATGGTTGGGCGCATGAGTATGCCGATTTGGAAAGGAAGGGCGCCGTCCATCGCTTTTTTGGCCTGGACCCGAACCACGGCACTCAACTTATTCACCCCCAGAGTGACGTGAAGCTCGATCTGCACCGTCGCCTGGGTAGCTATACATCCAACCGGCTTACGCAACTGGCCTGGGCCCAACCAGTGCAATCAACGGCAACCGGGTTGTTAAAACCTGCCAGACCCATTGAGCTATTCATGGTGGTCCTGCATGCGGTCATGGGCGACTTCGAGGACAACCTGAACTGGCTTGTCGACCTGGCACAGATGTCAAATAACCTCACGGCACAGGATTGGCAGGAAGCACACGCACTTGCAATTGCCGACAAGAAGGAAACGCTTTTTTTGGCCGGCATCAACATTGCCGTCAATTACGGCATCGATTTACCGCAAACCATTATCACAGCCGCCGCAAACAGCTCTCCTCAAGACCCGATTCCGAGATTTTCCAACGCCAGACCACTCTCGGCCAAATGGCTTAAAGAGACAATCGCTGGGCGCTACACAGTGACCTGCCACCGTTTTCCGGATCGCCCAACCTATCGCCGCCTAGCAATTTTTTCTGCCGCAACAGTCGTTCTGGCATTGGTTTATCTGGTCTTCATGGCTGTTCCCAAACCGGCACCTCAAACGAGTAAAAAGGATCGATAATAGTCATGGCCTCCTCCGTTATTTTTGACAGCCTTGAATCAGACCTCCCCGCCGACAGCAATGCATGCCGGTGGCGGTTGGTAACCGACGGTGTGATGGGTGGGCTGTCGCAAGGCACCCTGACTCGTGAAACCATCTCCAACCGTTTGGCACTGCGCATGCGCGGCCGGGTTAGCCTCGAGAATAACGGCGGGTTTCTGCAGATGGCACTGGATTTATCCCCCGACCAAACAGCCGTGGACGGTAGCACGTGGCAGGGCATAGAGCTGGATGTCTGGGGTCCGGCGGAGGAATATTCCGTTCACCTGAGAACCACCGAACTGAGCAGACCCTGGCAGTCCTACCGACAACACTTCAGGGTCAAACCCGAATGGCAAACGATCAGGCTGCCGTTCAATGACTTCGTTGCCCATCGCACCGAGACGCCGCTCAATCTCGGCAAACTGAAACGGATAGGCCTTGTGGCTATCGGGCGCGCCTTCGAAGCGGATCTGGCGCTGTCGGGCCTGCGGTTTTACTGACCTGTAGACCCTGTTAAAAACCGGCGGTCAAACGGCCCGTTTTGGCGTGTATCCGCCCCGGTGCTATGTCAGCCAGACGGCAGTTGGCCGCCGGCCAGAATACTTCATACAGGCGTTTAACTTGTCACTGGTTGCAGAACCGGTTTGAAGCGCACCCCGATAGTCTTTATGCTCACCGGCACCCCTTTTGCCCATGGTCAAACAGGTCCCTCTCCCATGACTGATCGATCTCCGTTAACCCCATGACAGATTATTTATTGCTTTGCGCCGTCGCTTTTGGTGCAGCCACTCTGCTGCCTTTTTATTCCGAGATTCTGTTGGTCGCCCAGCTCCGGGATGGACTCGACCCACTGCTGCTGTGGCTGTTCGCAACCACCGGCAACACCCTGGGTGCAGGGGTTAACTGGTGGATCGGGCTGCGTTTGGGGGACTACTCGGAACGCCGCTGGTTTACTTCCCGCAAGGCGGACATAGAGCGGGCGCAAAACTGGTTCAACCGCTACGGCAAATGGAGTCTGCTGATGACATGGCTGCCGATAGGTGGTGATGCCCTGACGGTGGTCGGCGGTCTGATGAAAGTCCCCGCCAGCACTTTTTTTGTTCTGGTGGCCACGGGAAAGGGCCTGCGATATGCAGTAGTGATCATGGGCTATCTGGCTATTTGACAAAAAAATCCGGCAATAGAAATAGATCGAAAGGATGACCGGCGATCAGTCTATTGGCAGACCACCGCATTGCGGCCTTTACGCTTCGCCGCGTACAACGCCATGTCCGCCCGCAACAACAGGTCGTCCAGCGTTTCACCGGGCTTGTGCGCCAGCACACCAAAACTGGCCGTGACGGTTTTAACCTCACCATAATCGCCGCTCGCCACAAGTGCGCGGATCTTTTCGGCGGTCTGTGCGGCCGCATCGACCGACGTGTGTGGCAGAACAATCAGGAACTCTTCCCCACCCCAGCGACCGGCCGTGTCATTGGCGCGAATGCTCTGTCGAAGAATGTCCGAAAATGCCCTCAGTGCAGCATCGCCCTTGTGATGACCGAAGGTGTCGTTGATCATCTTGAAGTCATCGATGTCCGCCATGATGACGCAGAATTCCGTGCCATAACGGTTGTGGCGGACAATCTCCTCATCCAGCACCTGATCGAGCTTGGCCCGATTGAACAACCCGGTCAGTTTATCTGTCACCGCCAGTTGCATGAGTTCCCTGTTTCGATCTTCAAGTTCGGCCGTGATGGTTTCGATGAAGTGGATGAGCTGGGTTACCACACGGATGTGCTGATTTTTGTACAAGTCGGGCTTGTCTGCCAGGTCGGCTTCAGGTGCCCAACTGACGACATCACAGTCCATCGGTTGTTTCGGCTCGCCTTCCCGCATACCCACCACCAACATGGTGGAGTTGTAATGGCTGATGTGACTGCCCTTACCCAGGAATTCACCATAAGTATAGAAACCGGCGGTTGGTGCGACTTCTTCAAATGGCAGCGTTTCCATTTCAACGTCATTTTGCATCAGAAAGCGCCTGCAGCAGCAGGTATAGAGAAAAATAGCCTCGGGACAAAATTTGCCCAGCTCATCACGAGCATGTTTGGCGTGGGCAATAATTTCTTTGGGGTCACCATAACCGATACGAAATTTATCACCGGGTTTAACATCAGCAATGAAATGTATCCCGCCGTCCTCGGTTGCCTTCATGGGCGTGCGGCCAAGCAGTTCATTATCGCGCTTCACGAGAAACGGGAATTCCAGGGAGTTAAGGAAAAACTGCTGGTCGTTCTCGATACCCAGATAACCGCTGTACACGTCATAGGCAGGCCGGCCATCAATCTCGGTGGCAATCCTGTCATTCTTTGTGGCAGTAATGGTCATTTCCCTGGTCAGCGGCATCCAGCCCGAATAGGTATATTCCTTGATAACCAGATCGTCGCTGATCAGCGCAACCACCACCGCCCCACAGTCAATGGTCTGACGGTTGGCAATAACAAGGCTGTGTTCCATGACAGCATAATCACCTGCACCGCCTCCGAACAGGGGGAAATTGATACCCCCGGAGGCCAGTCCATCCAGCAAGCTGCTGACATTGATTGACAGGGGCGTCGCCAGGAAAAGCACACCGGCTATCTGCCGCTTCTCCCTGAGCAGCTGGTCTCGCAGACCTTCCCCGAGCGCCAACTCCTCGCCAGGAAGGCAGGTATCGGCAAGCACCTGCAGGGTGGTTTTTGCAAAAACGGAAATAGAGAAGACGGTGCTATTGGTCAGTGTCTTGCCGTTGGCAATCTCGCCATCTGTGGTCGCACCGACGACAATCGCCTCGGGCATGACGGTCAGCACAGCCTCAGTTACCTGATTGATCCACTCGAGATTATCGGAAGAAAAGAATAGCTGCACCAGAATGGCTGAAGGCATTTCGGCCCGGTCTTCCTGGAGCTCACCAGCCAGCACCTCCAGCTCAGACTGGAAATCGGGGATCGTTTGTACCACGCCGATATGCTGCTTCATAAATTCATCAAATTATAGAGTCAAAAAATGGCAGGGATGTTTGTCCCGGTTTTTGATCAGCTTGTTATACGATGAGCGACACCCGGCAAATAGGGCGTGCCTGAGCGCGGTAATAAGCGGCAGCGATTTGCGCTGATTGAAGCGGTCTGCGACGCAGACCGCTTGCTGTCAAATCCACCGGATCATGAACGCAGTGCGCTCAGCAACTTATCCACGGTTTCCTTGGCATCGCCAAATAACATCCGAGTGTTGTCCTTATAGAACAGAGGATTTTCCACACCGGAATAGCCGGTTGCCATACCCCGTTTCAGTATCACTACCTGACGGGATTTCCAGACTTCGAGAACAGGCATACCCGCAATGGGGCTGCCCGGGTCTTCGGCTGCGGCCGGGTTGACGGTGTCATTGGCACCGATTACCAGCACCACGTCTGTTGAAGGAAAGTCTTCGTTGATCTCGTCCATCTCCAGCACGATGTCATAGGGAACGTGGGCCTCTGCCAGCAACACATTCATGTGCCCCGGCAATCGACCTGCCACCGGGTGGATACCAAACCGCACCGTAGTCCCCTTCTCACGCAACAGCTTGGTAATGTCGCCCACCGCATTCTGCGCCTGGGCCACTGCCATGCCGTAGCCGGGCACGATAATTACCGAATCCGACGACAAGAGTTCCTCGGCGAGCTCATCGACGGAGGTTTCCTGAACACTTTCATCACCCGTCAACGCACTACTGCTACTGGTCGTTTGGCCAAAGCCACCGAGAATCACGCTGATAAAGGAGCGATTCATGGCGCGACACATAATGTAACTGAGGATGGCACCACTGCTGCCCACGAGTGCGCCGGTCACAATCAACAGGTCGTTGCCCAGCATGAAACCGATCGAGGCGGCAGCCCAACCCGAGTAGCTATTGAGCATGGAAACCACCACCGGCATATCGGCACCACCGATAGCCATAATCAGGTGGACACCCAGCACACTGGCGATGATGGTCATGATGATCAGTGCCAGCAATCCGGCCCAGTGACTGTCGGCACCGACAAACATGATCCCCAGTGCCACGGTAATGGCCAGTGCCACCAGATTCATCAGGTGACGACCCGGCAGGGTCAATGCTTTGCTGGATACACGGCCATCCAGCTTGCCGCAGGCGATCAGCGATCCGGTAAAGGTTACCGCACCGATGAAAATACCGAGGAATATCTCGACCAGCTTGATGGTGTGCTCCGCACCGTGGGTCACGATCAATGGTTCGATGTAACCGGAGAAGCCCACCAGCACGGCAGCCAGACCGACAAAGCTGTGCAGCAGGGCTACCAATTGCGGCATCTGGGTCATTTCGACCCGGTTGGCGAGAAAAATACCAATAATGCTGCCGAGCACGATCGCAACCAGAATTGCGACCATATCGCCCGTGCCGACATTGGCTATGGTAACGCCAACGGCAATCAGAATCCCGGCGACACCATAGTAGTTACCACGGCGAGCAGACTCCTGATGACTCAAACCACCGAGGCTGAGAATGAATAATATACTGGCCACTACGTAGGCCACACTGACGATTCCTGGACTCATGGTGTGCCCTCCTTATCGGCGAAACATTTTCAGCATGCGGTGGGTAACCCGAAAGCCCCCAGCCACATTGATGGTTGCAATCAGCACGGCTATAAAAGCCATGATGCCCACTGCACCGCTTTCAGACTGCGCCAGATGCAGCAACGCCCCGATGACGATAATGCCACTGATCGCATTGGTCACACTCATCAGAGGGGTGTGGAGGGACGCCGTCACATTCCATATCACCTGCCAGCCGATAAAGCAGGCCAGGACAAACACCGTAAAATGGGTAAGGAAACTGGGAGGTGCGTAGGTACCAATACCCAGCAACGCCAGTACCGTCACCAGCAGCAGCAACCCCTTGCCCAGCCACCGGCCAATCACGGAGGGCTCTCCTTTGGCCTTTTTACCCTTCGGCGATGGCTCTTCGGTACTCGGTGGTGGCGCGGTATTCACCGCCACCTCCACTTTCGGTGGTGGCCAGGTAACTTCACCATCGTGAACAACCGTGAGTCCGCGAATGACGGTGTCTTCCATGTCAACGCTGGGCTGGCCATCCTTCTCGGGCGTCAGATCGCTCATCAAGTGTGTCAGGTTGCTGGCATAGAGATCACTGGACACCTTTGCCATGCGGCTGGGCAGATCGGTATAACCGATAATGGACACGTCGTGATGCACAGCAACCCTGCCCGGTTCGGTGAGTTCACAGTTGCCGCCCCGCTCCGAGGCCAGATCGACAATCACACTGCCGGGCTTCATTGCAGCCACCATCTCGGCGGTAATCAGTTTCGGTGCCGGACGACCGGGAATCAGCGCAGTGGTGATAATGATATCCACCTCTTCTGCCTGCTCGGCAAACAGCGCCATCTCGGCCTTGATGAACTCGTCGCTCATCTGTTTGGCATAACCGCCACCACCGCTGCCATCTTCATCGCCAAAATCCAGTTCGAGGAATTCGGCGCCCATGCTCTCCACCTGTTCCTTCACTTCGAGACGGGTATCGAAAGCACGCACGATGGCACCCATGCTGTTAGCGGTACCAACCGCAGCAAGGCCTGCCACGCCGGCACCAATCACCATAACCTTGGCCGGGGGGACCTTCCCGGCCGCCGTCACCTGGCCGGTAAAAAAGCGGCCGAAGTGGTTGGCTGCCTCAATGACGGCGCGATAACCGGCGACATTGGCCATGGCGCTCAACGCATCCATTTTCTGCGCCCGACTGATCCGGGGCAGGCTGTCGATGGCGAATACCGTGGCCCCTTTTGCCGCAAACTTCTCCAGCAGTTCAGGGGTTTGTGCCGGCCAGATGTAGCTGGCCAGACCAGCGCCCTGCTTCATCATGTCAACTTCATGCCTGTTGAGCATGGCGTTTTCCATAGGGGCACGCACTTTCAGAATAAAATCTGCCTGACTCCAGAGCGCAGGCGCGTCAACGGCAATTGCCGCGCCGGCATTGGTATAGGCTTCATCATCATAGTGCGCTGGTTCGCCAGCTCCCGACTGGACCAATACCTCATAGCCGAGCTTGATCAGCTTTTGAACGGAGGCGGGAGTGGCGGCAACACGCCTTTCGTCGGGATAAATTTCTTTGGGGATACCTATTGTTGTCATTCGCTTTCTCTCCAGGTCTGAACACCATTGTCTGGTGCACTGATCGAAACATGGAAACCCTGGCTTCGGGCTCATTCTCATTTCAGCGGATCATGTCAGTTGCACAGCAAACCTGACTGTGATGCCGAGTTTAATGATTTAACGACTCGCCCCACAGGACCGGGCAGGGTTACGATCCTACGCGAATTTTAACTTCCATGCCTCTTTTCGTGGCATCAGGATAAACCATTAGCAGATAGTATTCTGCAAAGAAACCGATAGGGAATTTTGATTGGTACCGCTCCGCTAGCCCCATTGGGGAACGGCCATCTGGATACATGAAAAGGGTGTATGGCCACGAAATCAGACGTATATTTTTGTCGGCCATAGTGCCGGGCTGGGTTCAGGGCTGACCAAACAGTTTTTTCAATAGCGAGGTGGTTTGCTTGACCGGGTTCTCACGGATCGCCGCTTCTTCCCGCGCCAGATAATAGAAAATACCGTCCATCCCCCCGTTTATCGTGTAGTCCGTCAAGTCGGCTTTGAGATCGGGGACAAAAGGCAGGGTCTTGTATTTGCTGACAATCGCATCGTAGGTCTGTAGTGCGCCCACCTCTGCGAGGCTGGCTTCAATCACCGGGCGCATTTCCTCCGCGAGGGGGCCGCGCATTTTGTCACTGAAATAGCGGGTGGCGGCATCTTCCGAGCCACTGTAAATTTTCTTCGCATCGTCAATCGTCATGGCACTGATGGCATCAAGAAACATCGCTTTGGCCCGCGGAGTCGCCGCCTCGGCAGCCCGGTTCAGCTTCATTTCAAGCTCCTGCAAACTGGCGCCCATCCCCACCTGCTCAAGAACACCCTTGGCCTGCTGAAGTTGAGGGGGCAATGGAATATGGATCGCGTCGTCGAGGTAAAATCCGTCCTGAGTCCCAAGCTGTGAAACCACATTACCGGCACCCACCCGCAACGCCTCTTTCAACCCTGCGGCAATTTCATCGCTGGAAAGCGCGGCCAGCCCACTGACCGGCGCAGCGGATTCTGTCGTGTTTCCCGTGTTGCCACCGAGTAACTCCTTGCCGGTATCCCACCAGCTGGCGGCACTGACAGACAACGGTGTAATCACCAGCACAGCACTCAACAAAACGATATTTCTGTTCACGACACATCCTCAAAAAAAGCTACCAGAGGACACCAGACTAGCATGTCGAATCGGGTGTTACCGAATTTTATGTCACCCCCAGGGCCTAACCATAGGGGGCGCAGACAGATTTAAGAGTAATTGCCCCGGAAAACGGTCTGTAATGCTATATGGCCTACAGCACCACTAGCCCGTGGCCAGTTTCCAGTTTGACCCGCCATTCCCCGCGACTGCGGTAGACCCACCCCTGTATTTCCACTCGCTGGCCCTGCAGGCTGTTCAGTTGTTCTGCCTCAAAGCGATGGCGGTGTTCTGGATAAATCATTACCTTGATCACATCATCCAGGACGAGCCGCCAGTGCCTGCCGGTTTGGACGGCAGTTACGGTACCCTGCAACCGTTTGAACCCCCCGTCCTGCACATCCCGGGCAACGAGGGGGGGAATACCGGCCTTGCCCCATAATCCCCGCTGTTGTTCGACAGCCAATTGCTCAGCGCTGGCAAAACAGTCGGCCAGAGTCAGATTCGGTGGCACTGCAACATGGTAGGCCAGTCCCTGTTCCAGCAGAATTTGTTCGAGACTCTCTCCCCGCTCATTGAACAGATGGGCGAGTATTCGGCCAAATCGATCATGGGTTTGCCGGTCCGTTAACAAATGTAGTTGCGAGGCAGCCTTGATCAGGTTGCGCAATCTGTCACGGGCCTCGGCGGCGAACGGCTGATCCGGTTCCCCATCGCGGCCCGGTTCTGTGGCATTGATACCGATCAATCGGACTTTGCGGCCGTCGTCCAGTTTGACGGTATCGCCGTCATAGACATGAGTGACGGCAACCCTTTCCAGCGGGGCGAAAGGCTGGCAGCGCAGATCGGCTCTGGCGGACCCGCCGGCGATAAACAGCCAGACAACGAAAAACGCGCTCTGGCATATTATCCAGAGCGCGCATCGTTTGCCTCGAAAGGCAGACATATTCAGATTATTTTTTGGCGGAACGACCGGCGAAACGTTTGTTGAAACGGTCGATACGACCACCGGTATCAGCAACTTTCTGCTTGCCGGTGTAAAACGGGTGGCAGGCTGAACAGACATCCACATGGATGCTGCCGTTCATGGTGGAGCCTACTTCAAATGCATTACCACAACTGCAGGTTGCTGACAGTGTGCCGTAATTTGGATGGATTTCAGATCTCATGTTTCATTGCCTCAGTCTCTTGCATATCGCCAACCCGATCCCTGTGCAACCCGAATATTGATTCGCCCCTGCCTGCCAAACCGATCGCCCGAACCCCGATGTACTTCTGGTACACTGGGTGCCTCGCCTCAGTTTGCTGATAACAGGTCGCGTTCAATCCCTCGGGATGCCTTTCAATTGTCGGGCACCATATGCCGCCTTTAAACGGAGCGCGAATACTACCAGAAAACGATGCCCATTCAAGGTTTTAACAAAAAAACACATCAATGACAGAATCCATCATTATCCGTGTTGCTGTCCCCTCTCCCCTGCGACGGCTGTTCGACTACCTGCCATCGGAAAACAATACCCGGACCCCCCGGCCCGGTTGTCGTGTCAAAGTGCCTTTTGGCCGCCGTCAGGTCATCGGGGTCGTGATCGAAATTGCGGCATCCAGCGAACATCCCGCCACACGATTGAAACCGCTTACCGAGCTCCTGGATGATGAACCGTTGCTGCCAGAAACCCTGTTGGAGCTCTGCCTCTGGGCAGCGGGTTACTACCAGCACCCGACGGGCGATGCGCTCAGCACAGCGCTGCCGGCAACGCTCCGAAAGGGTGATACGGTACCCCGACAAAGCGAAGTCCGCTGGCAATTAACACTGTCCGGCAAGGGACTGCCAGATACGGCCCTGGCGCGTGCCCCCCGACAACAACAGGCACTGAATTTACTGCAGCAGCAGCCCTCCGCCACAAAAGACGATTTTCAGCGACAGGGCATCAGCATTGCCGCACTTCGACAACTGGAAAGCAAGGGCCTGATCGAATCCCTGGAATTCCGGGTGAACACCCCGCTGTTCGATCCGGACAGGCTGCTCTCGGAATCCCCCCTGCCCCTTTATCCCGAACAGCAACAGGCGATGGATAGCATTGAGCTGCACGGCTTTCACGCCTACTTACTGGACGGTCAAACCGGCAGTGGCAAAACCGAAATTTATTTACAGGCTATCGAAAAAGTCATTCGGTACGGAAGACAGGCGCTGGTACTGATCCCGGAAATCAGCCTGACGCCGCAGACGTTGGATCGATTTAAAACCCGTTTCAACTGCCCGGTGGCAGTGCTTCATTCCGGCCTCACTGACCGGGAGCGCGTACTGGCATGGGATGCTGCACGCACCGGTACCGCGCCGATTGTACTGGGCACGCGCTCCGCCATTTTCACACCACTGGCTTCGCCGGGCATTCTGATTGTGGATGAGGAACACGATGGCTCATTCAAGCAGCAGGAGGGGTTTCGCTACTCGGCGCGGGACCTCGCCGTGGTGCGGGCGCGAATGGAGTCCATTCCCCTGATTCTGGGCTCGGCCACCCCGTCCCTCGAAACACGGTATAACTGCGAACAGCAACGCTACACCCGGTTGGTCCTGTCCTGTCGCCCGGGTGTCGCCCGGCAACCCCGCTGGCAGCCGGTCGACATTCGAAAGGCGAAGCTGTCCGGGGGCTATTCCAGGGAGCTGATCGATGCCATTCAGTCCCACCTCGACGATGGCAGTCAGGTGCTGGTTTTCCTGAATCGCCGCGGGTTTGCACCGACCCTGACCTGCCATGAATGTGGCTGGATAGCGAATTGTCTGCACTGTGAAGCGCGCCTGACGGTGCATCGTCAGGTGCAACGGCTGGTTTGTCATCACTGCGAGTTCAGGCAACCGGTACCACCCCGCTGCCCGGTTTGTCACAGCATTCATTTACAGTGCCTCGGTCAGGGCACCGAGCGCAGCGAAGAAACCCTCGAAGCACTGTTCCCGGACTTTCCCGTTATTCGGGTGGACAGAGACAGCACCCGACGCAAGCAGGCCATGCAGAACATGGTCGATCGGGTGCATCAGGGAGAGCCCTGCATCCTGCTCGGCACCCAGCTTCTGGCAAAGGGGCACCATTTTCCCAACGTCACGCTGGTGGCCATTCTGGATGCCGATGCCGGCCTGTTCAGCCCTGATTTCCGGGCACCGGAGAGGATGGGACAACTGATTACCCAGGTGGCTGGCCGGGCAGGCAGGGGTGACAAACCCGGCACGGTCATTTTGCAAAGCCATCATTGTGATCACCCACTGATTACCACCCTGACCCAACAGGACTACGCCACTTTTTCTGATCTGTTGATGGCCGAACGGAAACTGGCCAACCTGCCACCGTTCAGCTACCTGGCGTTGCTGCGCGCCGAAGCTGAAAATGGCCAGCTGGCGGTGAATTTTCTCAGTTTCGCCCGCCACCAGGCAGAAATGCTACTGCCACCGGCAGGCAACATCAGCTACCTCGGCCCGCTTCCTGCCCCCATGGAGCGGAGAGGTGGGCGTTTTCGCCATCAATTGACAATCTGTGCTGCAGAGCGACCCGCACTCCAACACCTGCTGGCAACCCTCTGCCCGATTCTGGAGCAGTCGCCAATGGCGGGAAAAATCCGCTGGTCCGTGGACATTGACCCACAGGATATGAGCTAACGGGATTGGAGTCTGGAAGGCTCGGCAGGTTACCCCTACAATGGCGCCCTTCACCGGAGTATAGATAAACAAATGACCAGGGATTACGCGAGAAAAACAAGCCGTCGCAGTAGCAGCAATGTTCGCAGAAAAACGCCTTCCCGGCAGTCTCTTCCCGGATGGCTGTGGCTGTTGGCCGGCATCTTGGTGGGTATTGTGGCAACCTTCCTTCTGCAGGGACCGGAGCCAGCCCCGGCACCCACTGCTCAGCCCACTGTCAAGCCGGTCGAGGAAGAATCCGGCATTAAACCGCGTTTTGATTTCTACACCCTGCTGCGGGAAACCGAAGTTATCGTCCCGGATTCCTCAGTACCCCAGGCAGAAGACGAGCCGTCAAACCAGTCCGCCAGTACACCGGCAACACCCACAGCAAAAGAGGTGTTTCTACTTCAGGTGGGGTCGTTCAAGAGCAATCGGGATGCCGACAGCCTGAGGGCCAGACTGTTGTTGCTGAATCTTAGCGCCAGTATCGAGATGGTCACGCCCCGCCCTGGAGAAACCTGGCACCGGGTTCTGGTCGGACCGTTTACCAACCGTGCAGAATTGGCCAGTGCCAGAGACAGCCTGTCGGGAAACGGGATTGATTCACTGCTGTTAAAGCGCAAACAATAGCCTTTAACCCAACCCATCGGGTGCCTGGCGCTCAGGAACCAGAGCAACAAGCTACAGTCGCGACTTAATCCCCTTGTGGTGTCGTTCCAGGTTTTCAACGCGTTTCTCGGCACTTTTTCGCAACATGACATAGGTGGCACCGGTGCCCCCGTGCTGTGGCTGGGCACTGTGAAAAGCCAACACTTCATCCATCTGCTGCAGCCAATGGTTGGTGCAGCTTTTAAGCAAAGCGGGTTTTTCCCGGTTCTCACCTCTCCCGTGCGTGATCAATGCACAGCGTATGTCGTGCTTCAGACAATCCTGAATAAAGAGGTAGACCTGCTGTCGCGCCTGTTCAACCGTCAGGCGGTGCAGGTCGAGACGCGAATCGACAAGATAGTTGCCCATCCGCAGGTTTTTGAAGACGCCGTGCTGAACGCCACTGCGCTTGAACGACAGCACATCCCTCGGTTTTACCGGCGGAATATACGCTTCTGACGACAGGCCATCGACATCGCTGGCGATCATCGCCTCGGCAGCCCGCCGGCGGGATTCCAGGCCGGGGGTCATCACAACGGGTTGCTTCAGACGAACGCGCTCCGCCGGTTTTTTAAGCGGTTCAACATCCTTCATCTGCTGGCGAAAAATACCGTTATCGTCGTCAGTCACACTGCATTCCTTTCCTGCCACGTACAAGGTGCATTATAGCGCCGGTAAAGACCCGGTTACCTCAGCATCACCGACAGACGAAATCATTAGACCCTTCCGGGCCAGTTGATAGGGAATGGCATGCCAATACTGGCATTGCCCGCATCTGGTGGACCCGAACTCCACCTTCAATACCGACTGGCGGGAGAATCACAACGAATTGAAGCTATTCGGGATCTTTCACTGAGAGATGGGAAGTGTCCACTTCCCGTTCGATGGCTGGGGACTTCTCATCCGCTTTCAGCACATCGGCACCGGGTTCATCCACTGTTATATAGGACGTATCCACCTCTCTGGGCGTAAAGTTACGGCGGTATTCAGGAGGCAGTACATCTGCGCCCACGGGGGCTACATCAATGGTCTCTGCTGCCTTCGAATGTTCCGGACCGGATGCAGCCGGTGGTACTGTTTGATCTGGGCGGCTGATATCGCTTCCTGTCTCGCTGTCAGGCTCAACGGGGCGAAGCTCCACCAGCGCCCCCGCCTCGTTCAGGGCAACCCTGTAACGCGCTGCTGCCTCTTCATCGAGATCACGTTTGATGACCACCGGTCTGCCGGAAAACATCTGTTCAACCTTGGCAGCCGGTGCGCCAAATAATTCGGCCAGGCGTCGCTTCACATCCATCAGGGACTGCCCGGGGACCACATCGCCACGAAAAATCACTTCAAAACGTCTATCGCTCATCATCCCTTCCCCTTATCCGTTACGGATAGCACTCAATCCTGATGTTCCGTCAAACGACACCCATTCATTGAATGGCGATAGCAACCCAGGTAATCAATACCAGCAGCATCGTCAACAGAACCGCCGCAGAACCGAGATCCTTGGCCCTGCCAGATAAATCATGGCGCTCTTCGCCGATACGGTCAATGGCAGCTTCTACAGCGGAATTGAGCAGTTCCACGATCAGCAACAACAAAACGGAACCCAGCAAAAGAACCAGCTCGACCGGGTTTTCAGCCACAAAGAATGCCAGAGGAAAGAGCAGGCAGGTAACCGCCACTTCAATCCTGAAGGCTTCCTCGTATTTAAAACAGGCCTGCAAACCACGCCAGGAGTTAACGGCGGCGTAGAAAGCACGACGTTTTATCAAACCATAAATGCGTTCCATCAGCCACAACCCAGGTTGATACGTTGGTCCATGGTACGGGAGGGCTCGGCCTCGCCGGGAACCCCCACCACTCTGGCTGGGACACCCACCACTGTGGTATGCGGCAATACTGAATCGAGAACCAGGCTTCCGGCACCGATCTTGGCGCCTTCACCCACTTCGATATTGCCAAGTACTTTGGCACCGGCAGCAATCAGCACCCCGCAACGTATTTTTGGATGGCGATCACCTGCCCGAGCGCCGGTGCCGCCCAGGGTCACCGAATGTAACAGGGAAACATTTTCACCAATCACCGCCGTTTCACCGATCACCAGACCCGTGGCATGGTCAAGCATGATGCCGCCGGCAATATCGGCTGCAGGGTGAATATCCACCGCAAATATTTCCGAAGCCCGGCTTTGCAGAAACAGGGCCAGGGAGCGCCGCTCATGCCGCCAGAGCCAGTTCGCCACACGGTACACCTGCAAAGCATGAAAGCCCTTGAAGTAAAGCAGAGGCAAACAATACTGGCCGCAGGCCGGATCACGTTCCATATGGGCCGTCAGGTCGCGTCTCATCCGCTCGCAAATTGAACGGTCACTCTGCATAGCGTCCAGCAGCACCTGATAAATGGCCAGCGGGGATAAAATACTGTTACCGAGTTGTTCAGCCAGGTTGTAGGCGAGCGCATCCTCCAGCGATTTATGGCTCAGGACGGCGGCATGGAAAAAGCTCGCCAGAACCGGCTCCAGTCTGGCCCGTTCAACAACTTCGTTGCGAATTGATTGCCAGAGCGCATCATCGACAGGGATTGTTTGTGACAGATCGACCATCAGTGTCTCTTTAATTGCGTTAAAGTCATTGCGTTGCGGGAAAAATGAACCTTGCCATGATTGTATCGAGATTTGACAGAACAGCTTCACGCAACTCCAACTGGTCATTATCCAGAATTTCGCGCAGAAATACTCTATCCAGTTTCTCTTCATACAGCCGTGCTACCGGCAGATAACTCAAGTGCCAAGGCTCGGGGGCCACGCCACCACGATCAAAGGCATAGGGCCTGATAAAACCAAAACCGGCGGCATGTTCCTGCAACCATTCGGACAATCTGCAAAACGGCCCCGACCCGGCATACTCCTCCGGGACAAGCTGCAATCTGTAGTCGCCGGGCACAGCCGCTGCGTCCCAGATATCCATATCGGTTCCCCAGTGATGCCGTGAACACCCCGGCAGCGCGGACCAGCGCAAGATCGCCATTACCTTGTCGCGATCACTGAGCGATTCGAGGTCAACCGGGGAGCCGGTATCATCCAGCACCGGACGCAAACCCCGTGCCTTGCTGTTCCAGATGGCCAGTTGCCGCGCGAAAGAGCGATGACCACTGACCACGGCAATCTGTAGGCCCTCACCCGCAGCCGCATCACGCATCGCCCGAAACGGCTTAATGACGTCACCGTGCAACAACACACTGCCATCCAGTTTGCACAGGAGCTGCTCATCACAGCCCATTAGCATTCGATTGTTAATACTTGCCATGTAGGTTTTACCGGAAATACAGCCTGTCGGAAAAATAACACCTTAATATGCCGAATAGTATTTTGCTATGCTTCGCCCAAAACACAGCCGGAGTGACCACCCATGCAGGAAGAAATTCAGCAAGTCGAGGCAATTTACAACAGTATTGTGCAATTTTTTGTCAACTACAGCTTCCAGTTGGTTGGCGCACTGATCGTTTTTCTGATCGGCATGTTTGTGGCATCCAAAGTGTCGGCCGCAACACTCAGATTGTGTGAGAAAAAGTCCCTCGATATCACACTGAGCCGCTTTATCGCCAGCTTTGTCAAAATTGTCATTCTGGTGGGTGTGGCCATTATTGCCCTCGGCAAAATCGGTATCAGTGTGACACCTTTCGTGGCCGCCATCGGTGCCGTTTCATTGGGGGCCGGCCTGGCCGTTCAGGGGCTGCTTTCCAACTATGGCGCGGGACTGAATATTATCATTACACGCCCTTTCGTCGTGGGCGACACCATCACAGTAAAGGGGGAAACCGGACTGGTGGACGAGGTTCATCTCGCTTATACCGTCCTGAAGGATGAGGACAATGTGCGCATAACCATTCCCAACCGGCATATTGTCGGCGAGATTCTGCACAACTCAGCTGCCAACAAACTGGCAGAAACCACCGTGGGCGTCAGTTATGGCTCTGACCCGGAGACCGTGGTCAAGGTACTGCAATCAGTATTGGCAGAACAGGGCGCCGCAGAGGCCCGGGAACCTTTGATCGGCATCGACAATTTTGGTGATAGCGGGATTAACTTCATGGTGCGTTTCTGGGTGCCTACAGAACATTTTCACGAAACGCGGTTCCGGGTGAACGGGGCGATTTTTCAGGCACTCACTGACGCTAACATCAGCATACCTTTCCCACAGAGAGAGGTTCGTCTGTTAGATAATGCGAGTTGATTGGCTACCTGTTAATCCGCCGATATATGCCGGGATGCTTGCTGCAACTGCACCTCCTGCTCTACGGGCGGCTCACTCCAGGTCACCAGGTGAGGGTCAAAACCGGCTGTCAGGGTCGGTTTGACCACTTCAAAATAGGGCGACAGATCAAAATCCCTCGGCACGAAAAGACTGTGGTGCCTGATATGTAGAGTTTCCTGATAGATTTCCTGCATATCGGGATCGAAGGCCTTTTCCAGCGTTACTGTTGGTAAAATCGGATAGCGTATTGACTGGAATGCCTGGGCAATCAAAGACGAGCAGATAGCCCGGGTGGGATCACCACTGCCCAGCGACAGCATCCGCCGTCGCCATCGATTCGGCACGGGAGGTGTCGGAATCAGATACCTCATCAGGTCCAGAATATTTTTCAGGTCGTAACGATAGCCAAGCCTGTCAGTCGCATAGCCGATCAACTCGGTTATCTCGCTTTCGTCCAGTTTCACCGGCCGACAGATACGCGCCTGAAGTCCAAAAAAATGACTCAACGGAACCAGCCTGACCCCTTCGCGCACGTCCACCTCCACCAGCATTCCCGTCTGTCCCTGCCAGGAACCGATGTAGAGCGCGGAATGGGACCAGGTAGACTGGGTGAGATACTTGATGGCGATACTGAAACGACTCAGCCCCTCCACGAGCAATACATCACCGGGACGAAGTGTCGCCGCCAGCAGGTCGGTACGGGTTGGCATCGTACTGTGGTATCTGGGCTCGGCAAGCTTGCTTGCTAACCATTCACCTATTCGCTGGAGTATCACGTTTGCTTGGTCCGACGTAATCCGGAATTACTGGCTCAAGTCGAGCGAACCCGATTCGACCACAGTGACAGGCATGCGCCACCAACCCATGCTTAACCGGGTTTCCAGTTCAAAATCCACCGATTGCCTGTTCTTTTCCATAAAGGCACCAATGATTTTCAGACCACTGATCAGATTGGTGGAGGCTGGGACTTTGATAGCGACCTGACTGTGGGGAGGAATCGGCTGAAGCCCCCCTGCCACCCCGCTGATCAGCTTATGTCCCTCCAAATTGAGGCTATAGGATAGTCCGGAAATATTCAGTGAAGTACCGCTGTGGTTGAGGATTCGCAAACTGATCATAAAACGTTGCTCGAGCCCTTCCCGTCCGGCAGGTTCCACATTGCTGAGCTGAACTTCCGGTGGTGGCTGTCCCGACGACAATAGAGCGCATCCGGACAGCACGTTCAGTGCCATCAGCATTATTACCAGCGGTTTCATTACTGCCATGGCAGAACCTCGTTTTGGCGAACCTGAAGTGGAACCTGCCCACATAGTACATCGGATTGCTACCGGGTGACTGCAGTCCCGACCCGAAAGTTGTCAATCTTCTGGAGAGCAGGCCAGCCATCTTTGCTATAGTCACCCACTGCTTTTTTAACGCGGCAACCATTGACAGTTTATGACAGGCGTTTCAACAGGCCGCCCGAAGTATTCATCAATCAGGCAGTTGAATTTTTCGAAACCAGTCGCATCTTACAGGAGTGCCAGTTGCGGACATCATACTGGCAGACTTCATCACTAGGAGAGATCACGTGTTAAGAATCGGGCTTTTTCTGGGCACCAACATTGCCATTCTGGTGCTGTTCAGCATCATCTTCAAAGTACTTGGGCTGGAGCAATACCTTGCCGCCCAGGGGGTTCAGGGGAACCTCACCGGACTGCTGATCATGTGCGGTATATTCGGTTTTGCCGGGTCATTCATTTCGCTGCTTATCTCAAAGTGGATGGCAAAGCGGTCAACCGGCGTGCAACTGATCGACCAGCCGCGCACCCCCGAGGAACGCTGGCTGAAAGAAACGGTTGCCGACCTGGCAAAAAAAGCGGGTATCGGCATGCCGGAAGTTGGCATTTTTCCCGCACAGCAATCAAATGCCTTCGCCACGGGCTGGAACAGGAACGATGCCCTGGTCGCGGTCAGCGCCGGGCTGATGCAACGTTTTGATCGCGAGGAAGTCCGCGCTGTGCTGGCCCATGAAATTGGCCATGTGGCCAATGGCGACATGGTAACCCTGTCACTGGTGCAAGGGGTTCTGAATACCTTTGTGATGTTTTTTGCCCGGATTCTCGGCTCGATTATCGACAGGGCCGTATTCAAAAACAACAGTGGTCACGGCATGGGTTACTTCATGATCGTCATGGTATTACAGGTGGTACTGGGCATTTTTGCCTCAATGATTGTGATGTGGTTTTCCCGCTGGCGGGAATTCCGCGCCGACGCCAGCGGTGCACATCTGGCCAGCCGCGGTGCAATGATTTCGGCCCTGCAGCGACTTCAGGAAGAAACCCAGGCTCATGTACCCAACCAGATGCCGGATACCCTTACAGCTTTCGGTATTTCCAGTGGCTGGAAAGAACACGCTTCGCGCCTGTTCATGACACACCCCCCTCTCAGCGAGCGCATTGAAACACTGCGCCGGGGTGGCTGATGTCCGCAAAACCGCTCTGCCATGTGGCAGAGCTACCGAGTCCGGGCAGCAGGGAACTGAATATCGCCAGTAAAAGCTGTTTTGTGGTTAGGCGGGGACAGGAAGTATTTGTTTATCAAAACCACTGCCCCCATACAGGTGCTCCCTTGAACCTGATGCCGGATCGTTTTCTGGACTATGACCGGAAATACATTCAGTGCAGTATGCACGGCGCTTTATTTGAGGTGGACAGTGGTCGATGCGTTGCCGGGCCGTGTGCCGGGCAATACCTGGACATGGTGCCCTGCCGGATTGAGAACGGGGCACTGTACCTCAAAGAAGAAAAGGCAACGGGAGACGCTGGCTAACAGTCAGTGTTGAATTTCTGCATTTTGGCCCCACCTAGTCCCCTGTATAAAATTATTTCAGATGGATGGATAGTCCACAGGAGAATCTTTTGGAACAATATCGCGGTACCACCATTCTCTCCGTACGCCGCAATGGCACCGTTGTCATCGGCGGAGACGGCCAGGTCACCCTTGGCAATACGGTTATGAAAGGCAACGCGCGTAAGGTGCGCCGCCTTTACAAAGATCAGATTATTGCCGGGTTTGCCGGCGGCACAGCCGATGCCTTCACGCTTTTTGAACGATTCGAGGCCAAATTGGAACAACACAGTGGCAACCTGACCCGCGCCGCTGTCGAATTGGCCAAAGACTGGCGCTCGGACCGCATCCTCCGGAAACTGGAAGCATTGCTGGCGGTAGCCGACAAGGAAGCCTCGCTGATCATTACCGGCAACGGCGATGTGATACAGCCCGAAGAAGACCTGATTGCCATCGGCTCAGGTGGCCCTTTCGCCCAGTCTGCGGCGCGCGCCCTGCTCGACAACACCGAGCTGGATGCCAGAGATATCGTCGAGAAGGGACTCGCCATCGCAGGCGATATCTGTATCTATACCAATCACAACCGCACGATTGAACAACTCGATTACTGATAAACCGGGTGCTGGCAGAGCGAAGCCCTGTTACCACTGCCACACTGCCCGGTTAGGCTCCATTATTTGCCGCTACAGCCCGAGGGTTTGACGGCAACCGGAAACAAGAGACCAAGACATGTCCAATATGACCCCCCGTGAAATCGTCCATGAACTCGACAGCCATATCATTGGGCAGGATGCAGCCAAGCGCGCTGTAGCCATTGCCCTGCGCAACCGCTGGCGTCGCATGCAACTCAGAGAGGAGTTGCGCAATGAAGTAACGCCGAAGAACATTCTGATGATCGGCCCCACCGGGGTGGGTAAAACTGAAATTGCCCGTCGACTGGCCCGGCTGGCAGATGCGCCTTTCGTCAAGGTGGAAGCCACCAAGTTCACTGAGGTGGGCTATGTGGGCAAGGATGTGGAATCGATTATTCGCGATCTGGTGGAGACGTCGGTGAAGCAGCTGCGTGAACAGGAAATGCAGAAAGTCCAGCACCGCGCCATGGATGCTGCTGAAGAGCGCATCCTTGATGTTCTATTGCCCCCTGCCCGGGACAAGGAACAGACGGAAACGGAGTCAGGTACCCGGCAGGTATTCCGCAAAAAGCTCCGCCAGGGTGAGCTGGATGACCGGGAAATCGAAATCGACGTCAATGCGTCACCGGTGGGCGTTGAAATCATGGCGCCACCCGGCATGGAAGAAATGACCAACCAGCTGCAAAGCATGTTTTCCAACCTGGGGAAAAACAAAACCAGTCGGCAAAAAATGACCGTGGCACAGGCCATGAAAAAACTCACGGAGGACGAAGCGGCAAAACTGGTCAATGATGACGAACTGAAAGTTCGCGCGGTAACTGTTGCGGAACAGAACGGCATTGTTTTCATCGATGAAATTGACAAAGTGGCCAAGCGCGGCGAAACCTCCGGTACCGACATTTCACGGGAAGGTGTACAACGGGATTTACTGCCATTGATTGAGGGCTGCACCGTCTCTACGAAATACGGCATGATCAAAACCGACCACATCCTGTTTATCGCATCCGGCGCCTTCCATTTCTCCAAACCCTCGGATCTGATTCCGGAGCTGCAGGGCAGGTTGCCCATCAGAGTAGAACTTGAATCCCTCACCAGTGGTGACTTTGAACGAATTCTAACCGAGCCCAGCGCGTCTCTCACCGAGCAGTACCGGGAGCTGTTGGCGACCGAACAGCTCCGCATCCGCTTTACCGCCGATGGCGTTAAGCGGATTGCGGAAATTGCCTTTGATGTCAATGAGCGGACGGAGAACATCGGTGCCCGACGCCTGCATACCATCATGGAACGTCTGCTGGAGGAAATGTCGTTCGAAGCCTCTGACCTCGGTGAAAAAAGCGAGCCCATCGATATTGACAGTGCCTATGTCGATAAATACCTGAATGAAATTTCCCGGGATGAAGATTTGTCCCGATTCATTCTCTAGATGCCAAATAACAGGCGCCGCATAAAACCGGCAGTGTGGCCGCGATGACACCAGAAAAAATCAAACTGAATCTTGAGGAAGGCAGTCTGCTGCTGGAATATGCCGATGGCAGTCGGTTTACCCTGACCGGAGAGTATTTGCGGGTCCACTCCCCCAGCGCGGAAGTTCGCGGACACGGCAAGGGACAGGGAATACTGCAGTCGGGAAAACATGGTGTCCGTATCACCCATGTGGCCCCTTCGGGAAACTATGCACTACAGGTGACCTTCAGTGATGGTCACGACAGTGGCATCTTCACCTGGGACTATCTGCGCGACCTTGCCATCAACTACGAACGTTACTGGCAGGATTATCTCTCAGCGCTGGAGGCAGCCGGAGAGTTTCGCGAACCGGACCGTCAGGTCGTCAGGTTGATCGGCCCTACCCGGCATTAGGTGTTTCATCCCCGCCACGCTGTAAACTGGCATTGTAAGCCACCGTTCAGCCGGTTTTATCGGGTTGCACCGTCGGTATGGGACGGCCCTGCTTGAAACGTGCCCCGCATGCACTGCATTGGTATTGCGGCAGCTGGCAGGGCAACCCCGGTATTTCGGCCAATCCACGCCGCCGACAAATAGTGCAGGTCAACGCCAGCTGCCGATCAATCAACAGAATAAATAATCTCCAGACAACGTAACCGACCACCAGAGCAGTCGCGGCACCTACTGCAGAAGCAAGATACAGGGCGAGCGCAATGCCCAGTGACAATGCCAGCAGTAATGCCAACCCCAGGTATTTAAGCCTGCGGTGCTCCATGGTCGTGAGTTCACCCGGTAATTGCTGCATAAATACGATACTACCTGTTTTGACGAAGCAATCATAAAACCCTTTGCTCCCGCCCTACAGATTTCGATGCGCCTGACGAGTTGTCCAGCCCCGCAATCCACACTAACCTGTTGCCTTATTGGGCAGCCTGCCAGGCTACCCTCCTTGTTCGGATATTCCTATGCTCCCAGCTATTTCATCAACAACCTGTCGAGCAATGACGGTATGGCTGAAAATCTCCCTCATCACTGCACTGATACCCTGTTCGGGGTTAGCGTTCGCCGAGGTTGACCGAATCGATGTCGGCAACTTTTCCGCAGGCCAGCTCGATCGGTGGAACACCAAGGTATTTGCCGGAAAAACCGATTATGCGCTGGTTCCCGATGACGGTCGACAGGTGCTGATGGCTGACAGTCGTGCCAGTGCCTCGGGCCTTTACCGGGAAATAGCCATTGATCTGAAACAGACGCCGCTGCTGAACTGGTCCTGGAAAGTCAACAACCTGCTGACTGGCAACAACGAGCGCCACAAGTCCGGCGATGATTATCCGGCGCGGCTCTATGTAGTATTTTCCGGTGGACTGAGATTCTGGCGCACCCGCGCGATCAATTATGTCTGGTCCAGCAATCAGCCCGCAGGCAGTGAGTGGCCCAATGCCTTTACCTCAAATGCCCGGATGATCGCCATCCAGGGTAGTGGCGGGTTGCAGGGCCAGTGGGTGTCGGAACAACGGGATGTACTGGCCGATTATCGACGTCTGTTCGGTGAAGAACCCGGAGAGATCGCGGCCGTCGCCCTGATGACTGATACCGACAACACCGGTCTCAGTGCCCGGGCATGGTATGGCGATATCTGGTTTTCAGCCGTAACCGAAACCGACGACTAGAAATTGACAGCGGTTGCAAGATCCTCTCGGAAATCCGGATGTGCAATGGCAATCAATCGCTCTGCCCGCTCCCGCAGGCTGCGACCATGCAGGTGTGCAACACCATACTCGGTCACAATGAAATCCACCTGGGCCCGCGACGTCACCACACCGGCGCCACCCGAGAGGTGGCTGACAATGCGCGATTGACTGCCAGAGAGAGCAGTGGACGGCATCGCAATGATAGAGCGACCGCCCTCTGAAAGTTGGGAGCCGGTCACAAAATCTACCTGCCCGCCAAAACCCGAATAAACCTTTCCGCCAATGGAATCCGCACAGACCTGACCGGACAGGTCGATCTGAATCGCACTGTTGATCGATACCACCTGAGCATTTTTTCGAATGACTGCCGGGTTGTTGACATATTCCACATCGAGAAAAAGCACCTCGGTGTTGTCAGCGACAAAATCGTAGAGGGCATCGGAACCCAGTACAAAGCTGGTGACAATTTTACCCGGCTGAATCACCTTGTTGCTGTTGTCGATGACACCGGATGCCACCAGCGGCAGTACACCGCTGGAAAACATTTCAGTATGGATACCCAGATGTCGATGGTTACCGAGATGCGCCAGCACCGCATCCGGTATGGCGCCAATGCCCATTTGCAGGCAGTCACCATCGCGAATCAACTCTGCCACATGGCCACCAATCTGCAGGTGTTCGTCCTTTGGCACAGCAGGGGAAGAAGCAGGAATCTCGCTGTCGATCTCCACAACAAAGTCAATGGATTTCAGTGAAATAGCTGCATCTCCGTGAGTGCGGGGCATCTGCGGGTTAATCTGGGCAATCACGGTTTTTGCCACGTTACAGGCTGCCAGGGTGGCCTCTACGGAGACACCAAGCGAGCAATTGCCGTGACGGTCCGGGGGCGACACCTGAATCAGGGCGACATCAATAGGCTGACGACCACTGCGCAACAATTTGGGGATTTCGGAGAGGAAGATAGGCACATAATCCGCCTTGCCGGTATTCACCAGTTCCCGGGTACCGTGACTGACGAAATAACAGCGATTTCGCAAATGCCCTACAAGTTGGGGCTGGCAGACCGCTTCTGCATGCTCCAGGTGAAGCTGGAGCAGTGTGACGTTTTCAAGGCTCAAAACATGTACGGCCAGCGCTTCCAGTAGCCTGTAGGGCGTTGCCGCCATGGAGTGACACCAGACCCTGTCGCCGGATTTTATCGGTGCCAATGCCTCTTCAACTGTTTTGCAAATAACGGCCATTGTTATAATTCCTCCAAGGTATACTGTTGATCAGAGTACATGATCGCCATCTTACTGGAGACAGTTGATTTATTAATGACAGGCTGACGATTTTTTATTCTGAGACACCGAACTGTGCTTTGCCCATACCACCCAAATTAAATCCCCAGCATCGGGGCGATAACACGCCCCAAAACGGGAGACTCAGTGAACCCAGATAGTTATGGAAACCAAAACCTGGTACTTACGCAGCTACGAAAACACATTATCTGAACTCGATTCCGCTCCCCAGGGCTTAAGCACAAGTGAAGCCGAAATCAGGGCAGCCCGCTTTGGCCCCAACAGTCTGCCAAAAGCCGAACGGCGCGGGCCGATCATGCGATTTCTTGTGCATTTTCACAATGTGTTGATTTATGTGCTGCTCGGCTCAGCAGTGATTACGTTATTACTGGGTCACCTGATCGACACAGCTGTCATCCTCGCGGTCGTAATCGTCAATGCCCTGATTGGTTTTATTCAGGAGGGAAAGGCCGAAAAGGCCATGGATGCCATCAACCGGATGTTGTCCCCGAATGCCTCGGTATTGCGGGATGGCGGGCGACACACTATTCCTGCCGAGCAGCTGGTGCCTGGAGATATCGTATTACTGGAGCCCGGCGACAAGGTGCCAGCGGACTTACGACTTATCAAGGCCCATGGTTTGCAAATCCAGGAGGCCATTCTTACCGGCGAATCACTACCTGTGGAGAAACAGACTGCCGCCATCCAGCAGGAAGTACCTCTGGGTGACCGCAGTTGCATGGCATTCGGTGGAACATTGGTTACCAGTGGCCAGGGCACAGGGGTAGTTACAGCCATCGCCGGGGCCACTGAGATAGGTCTTATCAGCGGCCTGCTCTCTACGGTGGAAACACTGACGACTCCACTCGTGGCCCAGATGGCGATTTTCTCAAAGTGGCTAACCGCAATGATACTTACCGTTGCCAGCCTTATACTGGCCTTCGGCATCGTCATTCAGCAACAGGCCTTTGACACACTCTTCATGGCAGTCGTTGGCCTGACTGTAGCCGCCATCCCTGAAGGCCTACCGGCAGTACTGACAATCACCCTGGCTATCGGTGTTCAAACCATGGCTAGGAGAAATGCCATTGTGCGTCGTCTGCCAGCAATAGAAACGATAGGCTCCGTATCGGTTATCTGTACAGATAAAACCGGCACGTTGACTCGCAACGAGATGAATATTACCACCGTGGTTATCCAGCACCGATTGCTGACAGTGGACGGTGAAGGTTATACGCCTTCTGGAACGGTGCATATTGATGAGACCGCCATCAACCAGGAAGATCATCCGGTACTCACAGCAATGGGAAGGACAGCCGCACTTTGCAATGACAGCGCCCTGCATGAGAAGGAGAAAAACTGGGACATAGAGGGAGACCCCATGGAGGCAGCATTACTGGCTTTTTCAGGAAGAACTGGAATTGACAGACATGCTGAGCAGGGTCTTTGGGCAAGGACAGATACTATTCCGTTTGACGCCAAGCATCGCTTTATGGCGACCCTCAACCATAATCATGAAGGAAAGGCGGCTATTTTTGTCAAAGGTGCTCCCGAGCAAATACTGGCCATGTGCAGTCATGAGTCCACCCAGTCGGGAGATACCGTGCCAATTGACCAGGATCGATGGCATCGAAGCAGCACAGATCTGGCTGCAAGGGGCTTGCGGGTGCTGGCCCTTGCCACCAGGGAAGTCCGACCACAACACCTATCACTGGAAATGACGGATGTGACGGACGGACTGACCCTGCTGGGTCTGGTGGGCCTGATGGACCCGCCCCGCGCAGGAGCCATCACTGCAGTAGCCGAGTGTCATCAGGCCGGGATTCAGGTGAAGATGATCACCGGCGATCACGCGGGCACAGCCGCCGCCATCGCCCGCCAGATCGGACTGGAAAATCCGGACAAAGTATTGACTGGCGTGGACCTGGACCAAATGACTGATGCTGATCTGGCGTCTGCTGTGGTCGATACCGATATTTTTGCCCGCACCAGCCCGGAGCACAAATTGCGACTGGTGATGGCACTGCAGGCACAGGGCAAGGTTGTTGCCATGACCGGTGACGGGGTCAATGATGCCCCTGCCCTGAAACGGGCCAATGTCGGCATTGCCATGGGGCAGAAAGGCAGTGAAGCTGCAAAAGAGGCTGCCGAGCTGGTGCTGGCAGATGACAATTTCGCTTCCATCGTGGCCGCTGTCCGGGAAGGCAGGACCGTCTACGACAACATAAAAAAGGTCATCAGCTGGACTCTGCCCACCAACGTCGGCGAGGCGATGCCTATTGTGATAGCACTGTTATTGGGAATGGCGTTGCCCATCACAGCCATTCAGATTCTCTGGGTAAATCTGATCACGGCTGTCACGCTGGGTATCGCCCTGGCTTTTGAACCGACAGAACAAAACACCATGCGTCGTCCCCCTCGGCCCCAGGGCGCACCGCTACTGGGGGGCACCTGGGTATGGCAGATTCTGCTGCTTTGCAGCCTGTTCGTATGCGGTGTATTTGGTATTTACACTTATGCCATAGAGCGTGGTTATAACATCGTCATGGCTCAGACTATGGCAATGAACACATTGGTTGTCATGGAGATATTCAGCCTCTTCTTCGTTCGCAACATCTACGGCACATCATTGACCTGGCGGGCTGTGCGCGGCACAAAGGTAATATGGATCGCGGTTTTTTTGGTTACGCTGGCTCAGTTTTCGATTACTTATGTCTCAGCCCTGCAAGCGATTTTCAATACCGAGCCAGTATCAGTTACGGACGGCTTGCTGATTGTCGCCATCGGTCTCGCCGTATTTGTCATTCTGGAAATTGAAAAACAACTTCGGCTAAAGCTGTCGAGGACAGGATCCAGGTAACTTAGACAAAAAGGCGACACGGATTGCCCATAAAAGGACTACCCATGAATTGACGGATCAAGTGTGATAAGTTGGTCTACGTGAACAAGAGCCAGAAAAAAAACCAATGATCCGACAGGGTAAAACCATTGACCTGCCCAGTAACGCACAGGTCACTGTTCGAATTGTCGGCATCGTCTCAGGTGCCGAGTTTCTGGTAATGGCCTTCCTGCACACCTTTCCCCCCGCAATCTCCGCCTTTCAGGAGGCCACCCTGAATGCCTTTTCGCTGGTGGTTTTATCCACCCCCATTATCTACTTCTGGGTGGTCAAACCTTTTGTCAAGGCACATAACGACACCTTGCACCAGATAGAGTATATGGCCTGTCTCGACCCGCTCACCCAGCTGGCCAACCGTAGACTTATTTACCAGCACCTGGAGAAAACCCTCGCCGGCTGTTTGCGGCATAACGTTTTTGGCGCCCTGCTGGTACTGGATCTGGACGGCTTCAAACCGGTCAATGACAGATTCGGCCATGAGGCTGGCGATGCAATCCTGGTAGAGATTGCCAAACGGCTCAAGTCGATGACCCGCACTGAAGATATTGTCGGGCGGCTGGGAGGCGATGAGTTCATCGTTATTCTCAGCGACCTGGGCCAGGAGCACAGTGCCGCCCAGAACAAAGTGGAGCTGATTGCAAAGCGGCTGATTACCACCATCAGTGCGCCCTTACCCTTTGACCGCAAGGAACTCAAGGTCTCTACCAGTATCGGGATACGGTTTCTGGACACGGCCGCAGCGACCTCACAGACAGAACATCTCATCAATGACGCCGACAGCGCCATGTACCTGGCAAAAAAAGCGGGCAAGGGTTGCGCCATATTTCACGAAGAAGCCGTCACCGAAGCGGCGGCCTGAGCCCCGGCGAGCGCTGTCACACGTCTGTCACCTGTCTATCCATAATCTGTCATATTGCCGCACTAAGCTGGTTCGAAAAGGAGAAACCAGCGCATGCTCAACATCGAACTTTTCATCCAGGACCGATACCCCGGCTTTTACCAGCGCCACCCCAAACTGGTGCGCCCCGTTATCCGGGTACTGAGGATGCTGTTCCGGGAACAGAGTTTCCAGCAGTTCGAGCAGGATTATCCCCATCTTCACGGCTTCGACTTTGTCGAACAGGTGCTGGATTATTTCGATTTCCGCTACACCGTGCGCGACCACGAACGGCACCGTATTCCCACCCACGGTCGGGTCGTCATCATAGCCAACCACCCCATTGGTTCACTGGATGGGCTGGCACTACTGAAACTGGTGAGAGAAACCCGCCCGGATGTCAAGGTTGTGGCCAACGAACTGCTGTTTACCATCAAGCCGCTGCATAATCTGCTACTGCCCGTGGACAATATGGGTGGCAATACCACGCGCCAGAATCTGGCTGCCATCCGTGAACATCTGGACAAGGAAGGGGCGATCATTATCTTTCCCGCCGGGGAGGTATCCCGCTTTGGCCCCCAGGGCATCCGCGATGGCGACTGGCGCAACGGTTTCCTGCGCATGGCCATCAACAACAAGGCGCCGGTTCTGCCGGTATTCGTGGACGGTCGCAATTCGGCACTGTTCTACAGTGTGTCACTGGTCGCCAAACCGCTCTCCACCCTGCTGCTGGTGAGAGAGATGTTCAAACAGGCCAGGAATTGCGTGGACGTTCGCATCGGCGAACCGGTCAGCTATGACTGCTACCAGCGCATCAATGTGCCATTGCGGGAAAAAAGTAAGCTGTTCAAGCGCCACCTGTACCGCATCGGCCAGGACAAAAAAGGAATTTTCAATACAGTCAGCGCCATTGCCCATCCGGAAAACCGGGCACTGCTGCGGGAGGCGGTCAAACAGTGCGAATGGCTGGGCAGTACCGGGGATGGCAAACAGATCTACCTGTACCGTTACCAGCCCGATTCATTAATCATGCGGGAAGTGGGCCGGTTGCGGGAAATTGCGTTCCGGGCTGTGGGGGAAGGTACCGGCAGCCGCCGCGACATCGATGGGTATGATCACCACTATTTTCATCTGCTGCTGTGGGATGAGGAAGAACTGGAAATCGCCGGGGCCTACCGGTTCTGTGATGCGTCGGTTTGCCTGGACAATATGGGACGGGGGTATCTCTATTCCGCAGAGCTGTTTGATTATGCCCCTGCCATGAAACCCTACCTCTCGCAGGGGCTGGAACTGGGGCGCAGCTTTGTGCAACCCAAATACTGGGGCCGTCGCAGCCTGGATTATCTGTGGTACGGAATCGGTGCTTTTCTGGGTAAAAACCCGCACTACCGCTATCTGTTTGGACCGGTGACGCTGAGTAACAGCTATCCAGAATGGGCCATGGAAATGTTGGTGTATTTCTACAGCCGCCACTATCCCAGCCTGCAAAACCTGGCGGAGCCGATACTGCCCTATCGCATCAACCAGGATCACCTGGCCGAACTGGCCGAGAAATTTCCCGGTCTGGATCAGCGGGAAGAATTCACCCAGCTGAAAAGCGAACTGGCCCATATGAATCTCAGTGTTCCCACCCTGTTCAAACAGTACACCGAGGTCTGTGAGCTGGGCGGCGTCCAATTTGCCGGTTTCAATATCGATCCGGCCTTTGCCAACTGTGTAGATGGGCTTATTGTCGTCGATCTGGCTCGCCTCAAACCCGCCAGGCGGGAGCGCTACATCCCCTGACTGCCATGGCTTCAGAGAAGTTGATTGTGATCAGAAAACCTGCTGATTGACGTCTCGCCAAGGGACACCCCAGCGGTGTCAGTGTACAATGTCGACCTTTCTCAATCCGGCGTTGGGCGATGACTGACAACAAAACCACCCATTTCGGTTTCAAAACCGTTCCCGTGCAGGAAAAAGCTGGTCATGTGGCGGATGTGTTTCACTCCGTGGCCGGCAAATACGACCTGATGAACGACCTGATGTCCGGGGGCATCCATCGGCTCTGGAAACGCTATACCATTGAGCTGTCCGGGGTGCGTAGTGGCCAGCGGGTACTGGATATCGCCGGTGGCACTGGCGACCTGACCGTTAAATTTTCACGACTGGTTGGCCCCACCGGTGAAGTAGTACTGGCAGACATCAACGATTCCATGCTCAAGGTGGGCCGTGACAAGCTCACTGATCGCGGTGCAGCGGGCAACGTCCGCTATGCACAGGCCGATGCACAGTATCTGCCATTCCCCGACAATACCTTTGACTGCATCACCATTGCCTTCGGCCTGCGCAATGTCACCGACAAGGACCTGGCCCTGCAATCCATGCTTCGGGTACTGAAACCCGGCGGCAGACTGCTGGTGCTGGAGTTCTCGACCCCCACCAGCGGCCTGTTGGGCAAAGTCTACGACTTTTACTCTTTCAACCTGTTGCCGAGAATTGGTCAGTTAGTCGCCCACGACGCGGATAGCTATCAGTATCTGGCAGAGTCCATTCGCATGCACCCGGACCAGGAAACCCTGAAACAGATGATGGCGGATGCAGGCTTCGTCAATATCGACTATCACAACATGACCGGCGGCATCGTTGCCCTTCATCGGGGTTTCAAACCCTGATGTTTGATTTCCTGAAACACAACCCACTGCAGGCACTGCACAGCTCTGCACTAATGGCCGTGGAAACGGCTATCAACAGTGGCCTGAAGTACGATTCCGCCACCCGGAAAGCCCTCGGCGAAATGAACGGTCAAGTTCTTGAAATCAACTGCACCCTCCCGCCACTGAATTTCTACGTCATCTTCGGAGCAGACGGTGTCAGCCTGCTTTCCCATTATGAGGGAACGGCAAATACCAGCCTGCGGGGAACCGCCCTGTCACTCGCTGCACTGGCGGCAAACGGTGAGGACAAAGTCTCCTTTTACGGCACGGGTGTCGAAGTAGAGGGCGACCATGATCTGCTGCGGCAGATACGCAGGATTCTCAAACACCTGGATGTGGACTGGGAGGCCGCACTGGCGAAACTGATTGGTGATGTACCCGCGCACCTGGTGGGAGAGTCCCTCCGCAGTGCGGCAACATGGCAGACACGGACAGCCGAACGCGCCGCCAGCGCCGCCGCTGAGTTCGCCCAGGAGGAAATACGACTGACCCCCAGTGCCAACGAAGTGACGCATTTCAGGACCCAGGTTCGGCAACTGAGTACGGATGTGGACCGACTGGCTGCCCGCATCCACAAAATCAGCCTCAAGCTAGACCCCCAACCCCGGAACAGCGACTAGCCATGTCAAGAATCCGTCGGCTCAGCACGATCCTGCGCACCACCACTCGTTACCGACTGGACACCTTTCTCGATGCAGAAAGACTACCCTGGGGCGTCCGACTACTACTGAGGTTCAACCGGCTGTTGCCTGCACCAAAACAACCGCGTGGCGAACGGCTGCGACAGGCCATGGAAGATCTCGGGCCTATTTTCATCAAGTTTGGTCAATTGCTGTCTACCCGCCCGGATCTGATCCCGCCGGATATCTGCCAACAATTGGACAAACTGCAGGACAATGTTCCCCCTTTCGACAAAGCCCATTTCGTCGCCATCGTCGAGCAAGCGCTGGAGAACAGTGTCGACAACCTGTTTCTGCATTTTGACCGGGAGCCCCTGGCCTCTGCCTCCGTGGCACAGGTCCATGCAGCGACGCTACACAACGGGCGTGAAGTGGTCGTCAAGGCCATTCGGCCCGGCATCGAAAAAACCATTGGCCAGGATATCAGGCTGCTGTTCACCATGGCCCGTTGGCTCGAAAGCAATACCGTCGATGGCCGGAGAATGCGCTTGACCGAAGTAGTCAGCGACTATCAAAACACCATTCTCGATGAACTCAACCTGCAACGGGAAGGCGCCAATGCCTCCATGTTGCGGCGCAATTTTGATCGCTCTCCACTGCTCTACGTACCCGAGGTATTCTGGTCACACACCAATGAAAAAGTCCTGGTGATGGAACGCATCTACGCGATACCGGTCACGGATATCACGACCCTGCAACAGCACGAGACCAACTTCAAAGTACTTGCCGAACGTGGAGTGGAAATCTTTTTCAGCCAGGTGTTCGAGCACAACTTTTTTCATGCCGACATGCATCCCGGCAATATATTTGTCGATCCGGAGGACCCACAGCAACCAAAATACCTGGCGGTGGACTGCGCCATTATGGGCACTCTGACCGAGGCCGATCAGTATTATCTGGCTCGCAATCTACTGGCTATCTTCCGCCGCGACTACCAACAGGTGGCAGAACTCCATGTCCTGTCAGGCTGGGTTCCGGAGGGCACCAATGTGGGTGAATTTGCCGCTGCCATACGCACTGTCTGCGAGCCCATTTTCGAGCGCCCTCTGCGTGAAATCTCCTTTGGACTGCTATTGGTCAACCTGTTTCGCACTGCCCGGCGTTTCGACATGGAAGTACAGCCATCGCTGGTTTTGCTGCAGAAAACCCTGCTTAATATTGAGGGCCTCGGTCGTCAGCTGTATCCGGACCTGGATCTGTGGGCCACGGCTCATCCTTTTCTGGAGCGCTGGCTGAAAGAACGCTTCAAGCCAAACGCACTGATGGAACAGCTCAAACGTCACGGCCCGGAATGGCTGGAACAGTTTCCCCAGTTACCCCAGCTGGTTTTTCAGACACTTGAACGCCTGCAGGCGAAAGAAGTCGGCCTGAAAGAAATTCCCGCCAGTGTCCCGGTCAGGCCGGGACAGCGCCGGCGAACCCTGCTCGGCGCAGCACTGATCGGTATTGGTCTGGGCAGTGCCTTTCCCGAATGGACGGATACCATCCAGCAAATGCCCGTCGGCAGTCTGGTTCTGGCGGGACTTGGGCTACTGTTGTTGATAGTGCGCTGACGGTCGTCCTGAAAAATCCGTATTGCCGATCCAACCACAACTGTCATAATGACCGCCATGACTGACTTTCTCGATCAAATCACCTGGAATGAAGATGGCCTGCTACCTGCTGTTGCACAGGACGCCGAGTCGGGGCGCATCCTGATGGTGGCCTGGATGAACCGGGAGGCATTGAAACTCACCGCCTCTGAAGGTCGCGCCGTGTACTGGTCACGCTCCCGCCACAAACTGTGGCGCAAGGGTGAGGAATCCGGTCATATTCAGCGAGTCCGGGAAATTCGCCTGGACTGCGACGGCGACGTTATTGTCTTACAGGTCGAACAACTAGGCGACATCGCCTGCCACACCGGGCGTGAATCCTGTTTTTATCGTGTCCTGACAGCCGGACAGTGGCACACTGTGGACCCTGTTCTCAAAGATCCCGGAGACATTTATTCATGAACAGTTGCCGTGATGATATATTGACCCGATTAAGCCAGGTACTGGAAGATCGCAAAGGCTACTCGCATCAGGAGTCTTATGTGGCCAGCCTGCATCACGGGGGTTTGAACAAAATCCTGGAAAAGGTGGGGGAAGAGTGTACTGAAACGATTCTGGCCGCCAAGGACGCAGCCGCCACCAATGACAACAGCAAAGTGATTTACGAAACCGCAGATCTCTGGTTTCACTCACTGGTGATGCTGTCCCATCTCGGCGAAGGCCCTGAACCGGTTCTCAGGGAACTGGAACGACGCTTCAATCTATCGGGCCTCGAAGAGAAAGCGCAACGCAATTCAACCTGATTGACAAGAGAGAGATTTATGGGCTTTGGCTGGCAGGAACTGTTAATTATTCTGATTATCGTGGCGCTGATTTTTGGCACCAAAAAACTTCGTGGTATCGGCACTGACATCGGCGGCGCCGTCAAAGGCTTCAAGGAATCCATGTCCGGCGATTCGGACAAGGAACCGGAACACCTCGACGACAGTAAATCGGCCAATACCCAGATGAATACCGATGACAATGCCGCGTCGACCGGCGAAAAGAAAACCACAGAGCAGTAGGCGTGACAGCGATCTTGCAGATATTGCCGTATGTTTGATATTGGCTTTGCCGAATTATTAGTCATCGCCGTTGTGGCGCTGGTTGTCATGGGACCGGAACGCCTGCCCCAGACCCTGCGCACCATGGGCCTCTGGATTGGCAGGATCCGCCAGACCTTTTCCTCCGTCCGCCAGGAACTCGAAAACGAAGTCGGCATGGATGACATTCGCCGACAGTTGCACAACGAGAAACTGATGCGCGATCTGAAAAACGCCAAAGCGGAGTTTGAGGACCTGCCCGACCCACAGGACACCAAACCCGCCACGGATGAACGGTCAGCTGAGCCAGCTGACACGCCCGACGAAACCAAACCATGAGTGAAGAAAAACTGCTGAGCCAACCCTTCATCGCCCATATCATTGAATTGCGCAACCGCCTGCTGCGTTCTGTGATTGTGGTGCTGCTGATCTTTCTGGGGCTGTTTTCCTTCAGTAACGACCTCTACCTGTACATTTCGGAACCCCTCAGGCTGCACCTGCCCGACACCTCATCGATGATTGCCACCGATGTCGCGTCACCGTTTCTCACACCCTTTAAGTTGACGCTGGTGTTGTCACTCTTTGCCGCCATGCCTTTTATTCTCTATCAGGTATGGGCCTTTGTAGCCCCCGGACTTTACCAGCGCGAAAAGAAAATTGTGCTACCCCTGTTTTTTTCCAGCGTTCTGCTGTTCTACGGCGGAATGGCTTTCGCTTACTACGTGGTATTCCCCCTGGTTTTCATGTTCTTCACCAGTGTCGGCCCGGAAGGCGTGGCCGTCATGACGGATATTCGCAGCTATCTGGATTTCGTCCTGAAATTGTTTTTTGCGTTTGGCATCAGTTTTCAAATCCCGATCGGCGTGGTAATTCTGACCTGGATGGGCATTATCGAACCGGACCAACTGGCTAACAAACGTCCCTATGTGTTTGTTATCTGTTTTGTGTTCGGCATGCTGCTCACTCCCCCGGATGTTCTGTCCCAGACCCTGCTTGCCGTACCCATGTGGCTATTGTTTGAAGTGGGCATCCTGTTTGGCCGGTGTATCAAACCCCGCACGACTACCGCCGACGACAATCAGGCCTGACCCGCTTTATCATCTATGGCGAATGCACCAATAACGGCACCTCTGTGGCAAAAACAGTGCACGCTTTCTGACCAGGCCCATCTTTCGGCCTCTGACAATAAAAATAAAAAACCCTGTTTTTCAATGCATTAAACGTATTTTTCAGATTGGCATCTATTATGCATTGACATAAATAGCCGCCCCAGAATCTCTTTCTCGCCGGGTAGTGGCAACACACCAAGTTCCAGGTAATGAAGCCTGCCGAGTCACTTGTTTTAACAGTGGTCCGACAGGCTTTTTTTATTGAACAGGCAACGAATGGTCGCCACAACATCAAGCACTATTGGTTATTGTGAACCCCCTGATACCAGCACCCTTGAGCTGGCACAGGTTGCCCGCAATGACGCCGGCATTATTGTCATAGGCGCAGGTCCCGTCGGCATGCGCTTTACCCACGATCTTCTCGCCAGAAAACCCCAACTGGCTGTTCACCTGTTCGGTGACGAAGCCTGTAAGCCCTACAACCGCATTCAGCTCTCGGCCCTGTTGGCCGGCGAGATTAACCGGGATGATATCGATCTGCCGTTGCCCGCTCTCGGCAATCACCCCAACTTTCAATTTACCAGCTCCGCTATCGTGGAAATTGACCGCGAACGGAAAACTGTTACCGATAGCAGCGGCACCCGCTTCCACTATCACAAGTTGGTGCTGGCCACCGGTGCCCGCGCTCATATTCCGAACATTCCAGGTATCGAGCGCCAGGGCGTGTTCAGTTTTCGCAGTCTCAAGGACACCGAAAGTCTCTATGCGCGAATCCTTCGCTCTCGTCATATTGTCGTGGTGGGCGGCGGTCTGTTGGGACTGGAGGCCGCCAAGGGGTTGCTCAAATTCAATACCAGCGTCACCGTGGTTCAGCAGAGTTCGCGACTGATGAACCGGCAGCTGGATGAGCAGGCAGCAGCGCTTCTCGAAGTCGAAGTCCGCGCACTGGGTATCGATGTCATCACCCATTCAGGTGTGCGCTCTGTGGAGGGTTTTGAGCATGTCACCGGGGTCATCACCCGGGACGGCGAGACGATTCACTGCGATACCGTATTGTTCTGTACCGGTATCACGCCGAACCTGGAACTGGCTCGAAAAGCCCGTATCCCGGTGGGCACTGGCATTCTGGTCAATGACCAGATGAGGACATCGGATCCCGATATTTTTGCTATCGGTGAATGCTGCGAACACCTGGGCGTCACCTATGGGCTGGTCAACCCCGGTTACGAACAGGCGGCGGTGACCGCGGAAATCATTGCCAATGAACCACAGGAAAACCTGCCGTGCTATCTGGGCTCCATGGCTATCAGCCACCTCAAAGTGGTCGGCACCAGTGTCTGCAGTCTCGGAGAAATCAGTGAGTTACCCAGCAGACCCTTCCAGAAAGAACTTCAATATTTTGACAAGCCGAGCGGTGCCTACCGGAAGCTGGTGCTGCTCCGGGGCAAGATCATCGGTGCGGTGGCTATTGGCAACTGGCCAGAGTCCCGACGCGTCCAGGAGGCCTATCAGAATGCACGCAAAATCCGGTTCTGGCACCTGCTGCGGTTTTATCTGACCGGCACCTTATGGGGCAAGGGCGGTGACGATATTGGCAACTGGCCCAGCGGCACGATCATTTGCCAGTGCAACAATATCAGTTACGGCGCACTATCCAGTGCCATCGCCAATAATTGCAGCACACTGCCGGAACTCCAGGACCGCACCCGGGCCGGCACCGTCTGCGGTGCCTGCAAACCCCTGCTGCAACAGCTTTTGGGCGTTGCCGGCATGGAAAGGGAATCCGGGGCCGCCACGCTCACCGCAGGGGCACTACTGGCCATCGCACTGGTGGTACTGCTCGCCTTCTGGCCGGAAGCAAAAGTAGCCGACAGCGTTCAACAACAGGGCTGGTTCGAGGGCATCTGGAATGACAAATTCTGGAAACAGGTCACGGGCTTTACGCTGTTGGCGCTGACCGCTATCGGTTCGCTGATGTCACTGCGCAAACGCCTGTCCTGGCGCTGGATGGGCAAGTTCTCAGGATGGCGGCTGGTCCATGTCTCGCTGGGGGTCTTGTGCTGTATCACACTGGTGCTGCACAGCGGTTTTCACCTGGGATCCAACCTCAATCAATTGCTGATCGTTAACTTTCTTGCAGTACTCCTGATGGGCGCCTTTACCAGTGGTGCCATTGGCCTTGGCCACAAACTGCGGACAGGGGCCGCGCAAGACGCAAGAAAGTCTATGCAATGGGTGCACATCATTGTGTCGTGGCCCCTGCCCGTCCTTTTGGCTTTACATATCCTCACCGTGTATTACTACTGATGCGGGGGCCGATGCATTGAAAAAAATCATCTGGGCCACATGGATGCTTGTCACGCTGTCGATAGCCGGCTACTACGGCTATATCCTGTTCAAAGCCGACAATAAACAGGCACTACTGATCGGCGAGACCAGCCATGGGCACTTTCAGATCGAGCTGGCCTGCAGCAGTTGTCATACAGAGGCCTTTGGTGGTCCAGAACTGATCCAGGAAGCCTGTGTCGGCTGCCATGGTGCGGAACTGACAGAGGCCAACGATACGCACCCGAAAAAGAAGTTTACCGACCCGCGCAATGCAGACCGGCTCAGTGTGGTGGATGCCCGCTACTGTGTCAGTTGTCACACCGAGCACCGCAAAGAAATTACAGCCCCGGTGGGAGTAACCCTGCCAGAGGATTATTGTTTTCACTGTCACACCGACGTCGGCGACGACCGGGAGAGTCATCGGGATCTGGCCTTTGATAGTTGTGCCAGCGCAGGCTGCCACAACTATCACGACAACCGGGCACTCTTTGAAGACTTTCTCGTTCACAACCACGCGGGTCCATGGCTGAAAGAAATAGCTCGCCTCACCAACCCCAATGGCGCCGCGATTCTCGCCAGCAAACGCGTACCCGAACAACAGCCGACATTCCCCGAGCAAAAAGCGGCCCACCCGGATATCCACCAGGAATGGTCTGGCAGCAGCCATGCCGATGCCGGCGTGGACTGCGGTGGCTGTCACAGTGATGTCAGCTCCGGTGAATGGCTCGAAAACCCCGGCATTGCGCAATGCCAGACCTGCCATATTCACGAAGCCGAAAGCTATAAATCGGGCAAACACGGTATGCGACTGGCCCAGTCCCTGCCCGCTATCCGCCCTGCCGATTCCAAAATGCCCTTCAAGGAGACGGCATTGTCTCTGCAGCAGGGTTGCAACAGTTGCCACAGTGCACACCGGACAGACACTCTGTTTGCCGCCAGCGAAGCCTGCCTGACATGCCACAACGATGACCACTCGAGGGGATTTGACAGCTCGCCCCACGGCCAGTTGTTAACCCAGGCCATCGCCGGTGCCATTCCGGTGGAGCAGGCCGTCAGCTGTGCCACCTGTCATATGCCGAGAGCGGAGAACATCATCGATCGGGAAACGGTGGTACAGGTCAATCACAACCAGAACCACAACCTGCGTCCCAATGAAAAGATGATCCGGCCGGTTTGCATGCAGTGCCACAGTCTCGGTTTTTCCATTGACGCCCTGGCTGACCCGGCACTGATCAGGAACAACTTCAACGGCAAACCAGCCAACCACATTCCGTCCATCGACTGGTCACTCAAACGGGTGGCTGACTGATGCAATTCACCGCTGTAACCACCACAACCTACCCCCACGTCATTACTCTGAAACCACGAGGAATTCACCATGAAACACATCAAAAAAATAGCCCTGATAACGACACTGCTCACCGGAAGCCTTGTCATTACTGCCTGCAATGAAGCCCCACCAGCAAAAGCGGGCATACCACCAAAACTCTATACTGACTCACTCTTTGCGGTCATGAATGCCGACCGGGCCAACTACACCAAATTGATCATTCAGCGCCTGGGACCCAATGGCGCGGGCGCCATCAAGCCGGATGAACACTGGAAGGAAATAGAAAACGGGGCCTTACTGCCGGCCCAGATGTTCCGGGCAGGCTCGGAGGCCGTCGCGGAAGTGACCGATGAATTCACTTACTCGCTACAATCCCTGTGGCCTATCAACAAGCAGAATGCACCCAAAACCCCCCTTGAAGAAGAGGGCCTGCAATACACCGTGGACAATCCCGGTGAAAACTTCTACGGCGAGGAAAAGCTGGGTGACGTGACCTACTTTACGGCGGTATATCCCGATGTCGCCGTCTCCCCCGCCTGCACAACCTGCCATAACGATCACAAGGACTCCCCCAGAACCGACTTCGATATCGGTGACGTGATGGGTGGTGTGGTCATCCGTGTTCCTCTTTAACTGATCCGAATTTCTGACCCTGGTGGCCCTATGTTGAACAAAAAATGCGTGATCGCCGCTGTTATTTGTCTCGGCTTGTCGGCCTGCTCCGACAAGCCGGGCTCATCCGTCGACGATGGAACACCTGCCGGGCAGACGCCTTCTTCCGCCCACCCCGGCGAACCACTGGTGAAAGCGAACTGTCGCGTCTGCCACGCATCGGGCATCAATGGTGCACCCATCATCGGCAATAACAGGATGTGGGCACCCAGGATCAGCCAGGGGGAGGAAATCCTTGTCCAACATGCCACCAACGGTTACGGGCTGATGCCCGCCCGCGGTGGTTCAACATTAACCGATGAACAAATGGCACAGGCGGTCAGCTATATGCTTTCGCAGCTGACCGCCCAACCACAATAGAGGATATATCCATGACACCCGAGCAAATACATGCCTGCAAAACCTCCTGGGCCAAGGTGGAACCGATTGCCGATACCGCAGCCTCGCTGTTTTATAACAACCTGTTTGCCGCTGATCCGACCCTGAAACCCCTGTTCAAGGGGAATATGGGGGAGCAGGGTAAAAAGCTGATGGAAATGATCGGCGCTGCGGTGCGCATGCTGGATCGACTCGACGAACTGGTGCCCGTAGTGGAAGCCATGGGCAAGCGTCATCTCGCCTACGGGGTTAAAGATGCCCATTACGATACCGTCGGCAGTGCGCTGATCGAAACCCTGCAGACCGGCCTTGGCGACAGCTTTACCGATGAGGTAAAAGAAGCATGGATAGTCGCTTACGGCATCCTCGCATCTACCATGATTGCGGCGGCTCACGAGGAGGCCTCTGCCTGAGTCCCGGACGGATCAGGCGGTATGGTGGCCGAATGCTCAATAATCGCCGGGTTTAAACGACACCCGCCAACTGATCCGTCAGCGCCAACCAGAGAGCATCCATGCCGCGCTGGAGATCCCGCAGTTTGAGACGACCCACGGCGCTGTGGTGGCTTTCAGCAACACCGAGCCGTATCAAATCCATGCCAGGGTGCCCCCAGGCGGCATATTCCCAATCCAGTATCACCGGGCCACGACCCGTATCGATGATATTTTCAGGTATCAGGTCATGGTGACAGATGACCGGTTGCCAGGAGCCGGCATCAATGGCTGCAGCATGCTCTTCGATAGCATCTGCCGCCACGGGGCGAACGACCAGCTGGGCGAGGTAGTGTTGACAGTGATTCAGGTAGCTGAAACGGCTGGCTGTAGCCGGCTTGGGAAAAGCCCGGATTTTTTCGAGCAGGGGCACCAGTTGCCGGTTTACCCGATGATGGCTATCAACCGTCCCGGCATCCCATAATCGTCCGTCGACAAACTCCGTCACCAGTACCTCGGCGGTCACATAAAGCAGCTTGGGGACACACCCAGTGGGCTGCAACAGGCGAAGCAGAGCCTCTTCCCTTTGGCGGTCAATCCCCAGCGCCTTGCTGTGTGGTGTATTGACTCTCACTACGGCTCTCCTGGAGCCACTTTCCACCAGATAAGACAAATTGGTCATACCGCCGGACATGGGTTTAACCAGAGACGGTTTACCTGGCAGGCGGATTTCCCAGCGCCGCCATTCAGATAACGTCTGGTGCAGCAAACTCTTGCCGTCGCTCAGTGATTGGCTGTTCAAGGTAATGTTTTCTCCAGCGGATAAAACCGAGCACGACCAGCACCAGATAAACAGCAAACAGGCCGGCCGTGAGGTAAAGTTCACGATCCAGATAAAGGTAAATTGATGCCCCGTCGACGACAATCCAGTAGAGCCAGTTTTCCAGAATTTTGCGGGCCACCATCACCGTAGTCAGCACCCCGCCCCAGGTAGTGAAGGAGTCCAGATAAGGCAAGTGGGCATCGGTGTGTTGGGACAGCAGGTGGCCAGACACGGCAGAAGCCAGTACAACAGCGAACAACGCATACAAGTGTTGCGTTAGCCCCCAGCGGGATATCCTGACGCCGCGGTGCTCGACACCACCGCGACGCCACTGATACCACCCATAAACCGCCATCACCAGATAATAGACGTGCAGCAACGAGCCCATGTAAAGACTGACACCGCCAAACACCCAGATATAAATAGCCGTGCCAAAAAAGGCACAGAACCAGCACAGGCTGTTCTCTCGCATAGCCAGCACGAGATAGGCCAATGAAAAAACCACCGCCAGTGCTTCCAGGCCTAACCAGTTCGACATTCAGAATGCCTCGTATCCGGGAATCACCTTAAGCACATATACCGCCATATCGAATTCCTCACGGCAGGCGGCGATGGTGTCCTGAACCGCCTGCATGGCCGCCTGGTATTCACCCTGTACCACCGTACTGGTGGGGAAGGTCTGCACCTCAAGCCCCGGATAGCAGTTAATCTTCTCAATAAACCCCTTGATCGGTGGAATGAAGTCCTCCCGGTTAGGATACATACTGACATCAATGGTCACCTGCATACGATAAATCTCCCTGGGGTAATGCCCTTAAAAGCGGTATTTGGCGGTGGCGCCAACAATGCGCGGCTCACCATACTGATAATAGGGTTCAGTCTGATAAAAATTGCGGGGGTCATTGCCGAAGCCACCAAAACCGCGAACAATCACATCCCGATCTGTCAGATTGCGTCCCCACAGCATGAAATCCCACTGTTGCAACCGGTACTCAAGCCGGGCATTAAACAGCTCGTAGCGGTTTGACCTAGCGTTGTGCCGCGGTGACAAATAGAACTGCTGTTTGCCTTCCATTTCCAGTGCTGCCGACATCTGCCCGGTTAAGGCCACTTCGACTCCCAGGGAAAACTGGTAGGAAGGTGCATGTGCCTGCTCCCGACCATCGAGATCGACCGCCACATTGTTTTCCGGATCGGCATCCACATGACTCAAGCTTTCAAAGTCCTGATAAGTAGCACGGAGCAAGCCGAGACTGCCGTAAACCTGAACATCCTCCTTCGCCAACCAGTCAAACATCAGCTCAAGGCCGTAATTGCGACCTTTGGACGCATTGTCAAACATGTCAATAAAACTGCAGGGGCACAGATCACCGGTAATCGGCTTGACCAGCGATTGCTTGACCTGCATATCCCGTCGCATCTGATAAAACAATGCCAACTGAACCTGCAGGGTGCGATCCAGCCAGTCACCCTTTATGCCGGTTTCGAGATTCCACATATATTCGGTATCAAAATCCCGCACACCGGAATCCAGTTCAGGGTTGCTATTGACCCCACCGGCCTTGTAACCCCGGGAAACCAGTCCATAAAGCAGGGTTTCCGGCGTCAGACTGTATTCCAGGGCCAGACGGCCACCCCAGAGTCTTTCACTGGTATTGTGGCGAACCCCCTCGCTGTCCAGATAATCGGCACGACGAAACTCGATTCGCGCCCCGCTGACCAGCTTTAAATGGTCGCTGAGCCGGGTGTCCAGCTGGCCGTAGACAGCCCGGTTGCGGGTGTCAAAATCACTGGTGAAGTCACCGTCAGCATAGGTGTATTCGCGCAGCAGCGACTCATTCTGCCTGCGGTAATAAATGCCCAGCACCCAGTCGCTGGCGCCATTGAAAAGACGCCCGGCTTCGCTGGAAACCAGCTTGAGGTCCATGCTGCCGTTATAGCGGCTGCGCTGGTAGCGATCAAAAGAGGAATACTCCCAACCCTCGCAAGGCAGGCCCTCACAGATAGCCGCAAAACTCCAGTCCTCGTCATAGCTGTACTCAAGATTGCTATCGGCATAACTGATCAGTCCGACCACATCAAACTGCTCAGTGGCGTGCCAGATACTTTCTACCGCAAATGCCGTGGACTCCTGGCGGTCGTGACCCGGCTGATCGGAGAGCGTCTTGCGGGTGTTATCCAGCGAAAAGGCATCGTAACCGTTGTCCGCATCCACGTAGAAACCGGTAAAGTTCAGCTGTAACCGGTCGCTGACTCGCCAGTGCAGCTTGCCCCGGGCGGTGAGCTCGTCGATGTTGCTGGTATCCTTGCGATTGAGAAACTCATTATCGATATAGCCGTCACTGCGGTGACCCTGCACGGCCAGACGGTAGCCCAGATTATCGGCAATCGGTCCGCTCAATACTGCGCTGGTGGTGCGGGTTTCATAGTCGGCAATAGAGGTTTCAATGTGGCCTTCAAATACGTCGGAGGGATTATTTGATTTCATGTTGATCAACCCCGCCAGCGCGTTGGCACCGTAGAGGGTGCCTTGGGGACCGCGCAACACTTCAACCTGACGCAAATCGAGGGTTGTTGCCGCACCGCCGATACCACTGAAATCGATCCCGTCAATCAGCAAGCCCACCGAGGGGTTCAGCGGCTCGATAAACTGACTGCGCTCGCCGATACCACGGATCTGGATAAATTTGCCCCGCGATGCGCCGCTGGAAAAATTCACATTCGGAACCAGATTCAGGAGCTGATCCAGGTGACGCGCCTGACGGCGTTCAATCTGCTGACTGTCGAGGATGCTGATACTGTTGCCGGTATCCAGCACGGATACATCGCGAAACTGGGCAGTCACCACCACTTCCTGAATGGTTTCAGCGGATAACGTCTCTATGGTGGTCTCGGTCCCGGCTACTATGCCCTCAGGACCCTCGGGTTCTGTAGCAAGCACAACGCCGGAAAGCAGGCAGGTAAATGCCAGTAATGGCATTTTTCGAAACAGGTCTATCATGATGAGCCTCATTAACATTGTTAAAGAGACCCGGATATGGGAGGAGTGAACGGTAACTTTTGCGTCCTATCCCTACGCCGGTACTATCCGGATCAGGTTCAAAGGGTTCATCCGAGGATGTCTCAGGCTTGCGCCGCCCCTTAGGAAAATTCATCTGCTCTGTGCAGGTGAAATTGCGATTTTACGCGAATCAATTACCAACTCAATGGCTTTACTTAAATAATTTTGGAGTAACGAATTTCCGACCCGGATTTTTTGATATAGGCGTCGAAGGTCATGCAGATGCGGCGAATCAACAGTCGCCCCACCGGGGTTACCCGGAGGCCTTCCGGGCTGAGGACCACCAGGCCGTCGTCCATCATCGACCGCAGCTGGAGCAACTCTTCCGCAAAATAGTCGGTGAACACGACGTCAAATTGTTGTTCGATGTCAGCAAAATTCAATTCAAAATGGCAGATCAACTGCTTGATCACCATCTGGCGCAACAGGTCATCGCGGCTCAGCTCAAATCCCCGCGCCACCGGCAGATGGCCGCTGTCGATGGCAGTCTGGTAGTCCTCGATCTGCTTGTGATTCTGGGCAAATACATTGTCTATGGCGCTGATGGCAGACACGCCAAAGGCCACCAGATCAGAACCGCCGTGAGTGGAGTAACCCTGGAAATTTCGCTGTAACACACCATTGCGCTGTGCCACCGCCAGCTCATCGTCTGGGAGGGCAAAGTGATCCATACCGATATAGACATAACCGGCTTTCAACAGCATCTGGGTGATGCTTTCCATCATCAACAGCTTATCTTTCGCACTGGGCAGCGCGCTTTCATCTATCTGTCTCTGCACCTTGAACAGATGGGGTAAATGGGCGTAATTGAATACCGATAGGCGGTCCGGGCCGAGGTCAATGATGCTGTCCAGGGTGCGCTCGAAAGTATCCCAGGTCTGATAGGGCAAACCGTAGATCAGGTCCATGCTGATGGAATGGAAACCTTCGGCGCGGCCCGCCTCCACTAACGCACACACCTCCTCCACAGAATTAAAACGGTTGACCGCCTGCTGCACGGTGGGATCGAAATCCTGAACCCCCATACTGAGGCGGTTAAATCCCAGATCCCGCAGACAGCTGATCGTGCTGACATCCATATCCCCGGGGTGAATCTCTATCGAATACTCGCCACTGTCGTCATCCAACAGGTTGAAATGTTTGCGGGTGGCGGCCATCAACAGGCGTTTTTCATCATCACTGATGTAAGTGGGTGTACCGCCACCCCAGTGCAGCTGATGGACTGGCCGGGAACGGTCAAACAGTGCCCCCTGACAAGCCACCTCGGTGATCAGTCTTTCCAGATACGGCATGGCTCGCTTGCGATTGGCCGTGATGATTTTGTTGCAGGCGCAGTAGTAACAGACCGTGCTGCAGAAGGGCAGATGAAAATACAGAGACAGAGGACGACCCGCCGCATTGCTGCGCTCAATCGCTTGACACAGCGCCGCCTCGCCAAAGCCTTCATGGAATTGTGGCGCCGTAGGGTAGGACGTGTAACGGGGGCCAGACAGGTCGTAGCGCTCGATCAGCTGACGATCCCAGATAGCCGTATTTTCAGAAATCACTGTGACAAAAAACCTGTTGAGGAAAAAACGGATCCTAGCAGCGGTTCGCCTACTGCTTGTTGATGTCGATCAACCTACGCAATCAAGCTACCGTTCCCGCTATCAAGAGGCTCACCCTGATGGCCAAGTCGCCCGGCATCTGTCACCCCATACCCGTTTTGGGTGACTCTCTGTTAAAGTAACGGCCCCCCATAAGTCTGTTTCCTCCATGCTGGCACGTCGTGACAAAATCTTTTTTGGTATCCTGGCGATCACAGTGCTTGGGGCATTGGCCCTGTCACTGCTGCTCGGCTGGTATATCTGGCGGGAATCCGTTGGCACGGAGGAACAGCGTCTGCAACAATTGTCACAGCGACTCGGTGAGGAAACAGAACAGGCCATTATTGACGCCCGCAATCTTCTTGAAACCCTCAATGAGCGGGCCACTGATCCTTGTAACACCACCCACCTAGCGATGATGCAGGAGGTCGCCATAGCGCGTCCCTATATCCGGGCAATCGGCTACTGGCGTGCAGCCGAACGACTCTGTGGCGCCGGGTTTATTCAGGGCATATCCTTCACGCCACCCAAAGCCAGCCGTATTTACAACTCGGGGGTGATTGCCTGGTGGCCCAGCGAGACCACAGAAGTGGGTGGCGTACAGCTGTTTCTGATGCGATTTGGTCACCATGATGTGGTGATCGACCCACGGTTGTTACTGAACGTGGACCTTCTGGAGGGCCAGATGGCCGGCCTGTGGGTAGAAAGACTACCCATGATCACGACGCCACCCAATGCCATTTTCCCACCATTGGAAAGCCTCAAACAGGGAATGACTGTCAATCAGTCGACGGGACAGATGATTTCCCGGTTTTCCCTGGGCACCCTGCTTCCCATCGATATTGTCGCCATTCAGCCAATGAGCGAGTTCTGGAAACGCTATCTGCCCACCCTGATCACCGCCGGGATATCAGCCCTGCTACTGATCCCCCTCTGGGTATTCGCTGTGGTCCGCTACTCCCGCCAGCACCTCAGCCTGGCCGCCGAATTGCGTGATGCAATCACCAGAAATAAACTGAGAGTCAACTATCAGCCCATCGTGGATATGTCCAATGGACGGTGCCTCGGCGCTGAATCACTGGCACGCTGGACCCGCGACAATGGTGAAGTTGTCGGCCCGGACATTTTCATTCCGATCGCCGAGGAGGCCGGGTTGGCCACCGACCTGGCTCGGGCCATGCTGCAAGGCATCCTGCGCGAGCTGGGCGATCTTCTAAAACAATGCCCGGATCTCAGTATCAACCTCAACCTGTCCGCACAGGACTTCCAGTCAGACCGGTTGTTCGTCCACCTTGAAACCGAGCTGAAAACCGCCGGGCTGGCTACTTCGGCCATCAAACTGGAAATTACCGAACGGGCATTGGTGGACAGTGACTCGGCGCGGCAGCGAATCCGCACCCTGCGCCGACAGGGTCATCTGGTGGCTATTGATGATTTCGGCACCGGTTACTCCAGCCTTTCCTATCTGGAAAGTTTTGAGCTGGATGCCCTGAAAATCGACAAGTCTTTTGTCGATGCCATTGAAAACCAGGCTGTTACCAGCAGTGTGATTGTCCATGTAATCGAGATGGCAAAATCATTGAACCTGGATATTATTGCCGAGGGCGTCGAGTGTGATCATCAGGCGGACTGGCTCTTGAGTCAGGGCGTCAGGCTGGGGCAGGGTTACCTGTTCAGCCGTCCTTTAACGGCTCATCAGTTTATTGACTTCCATCAAAAATACAGCTGACCGATCAGCTAAGCACAGATAAACTACTCCGCCCCGGAGGGAATGACCAACCCGTCTCAACCCTGTCCGGGCCGTTTCCCTATCAACCACCGGAGAATTGACTGCTTGAAAAAAATGCCTGTGCCAAGTTGCCCCAAGACATCACTGAATTACCTGTTCGTCGCGATAATTACATTGGCAAGCGGTGGCTGTAGCCTTTGGGAGCCCCTGACGGAGCAGTCAGAGCCAGCCAGAATCACCAGCCTTTCGGATAGCACAAAAAGCAGTCTGGTAAAACGTAAGGCAACACTGAGTGACAGTGACAAAATCAACCCACTCCCCCCGGAACAGGTCGGTTATTATATGGATGTCCAGTATGCCAACCTCCAGCAGAAGCTCAGGAATCAGGGTATCGACCTCAGCCTACAGAACAGTAAAATCACCATGATTATCCCCGGGGCAACCATCTTTGATGTCAACAGCACAGCCATCAATAAGGGGGCCCAATCGGCCCTGACAGCCATTACCGGGGTATTGGCAGAGTATGACAACACAATGATTACTGTGGCCGGTCACACCGACAACCAGGGAGAGACTGACTATAATCAGGAACTCTCGGAACAGCGTGCCCTAGCCATTGGCGAATACCTTTCCCAACGCGGCATCACGCCCACTAGATTGGTGATTCAGTACTTTGGTCAGAACCGTCCAATCGCCGATAACAGTATTCCCTCGGGCCGCGCTGAAAATCGCCGTGTCGAGCTGATCATAGAGCCCATCGTTGCCCGACAATCGTCGTCGTAACCTGAACTGGATATTCTCGGCCAACACCTGAAAACGCGGCCTTCGAACCGAGCGTATAGACCAAGGTGTCACTGGCAATAGCCCATGCTGGCCAGTATAATTCCGCCACTCTGGAAACCCGCCGGGTGGACCTGTGCATTTCCGCTTCCCTAACCTCAAGAGAGAAGAAGACGAGACATGAGCTACAACAAGATTCCCGCTGGCAACGACCTGCCGCACGATATCAACGTGGTCATTGAAATCCCCGCCAACCACGACCCCATCAAATATGAAATCGACAAGGACAGCGATGCAATTTTTGTTGACCGCTTTGTCGCCACACCCATGTTTTATCCCGCCAATTACGGCTATATCCCACAGACTCTGTCAGAAGACGGCGATCCCCTGGATGTACTGGTGGTAACACCCTACCCTGTCATGCCCGGCTCAGTGATCCGCAGCCGGGTCATCGGCGTGTTGAACATGACCGATGAGTCCGGTGTGGATGCCAAACTACTGGCGGTACCCCATACCAAGCTCACCAAGCTGTATGACCACGTGCAGGAAATTGCCGACCTGCCGGAGCTACTGATCAAACAGATCAAACACTACTTTGAAAATTACAAGACACTCGAAGCCGGCAAGTGGGTGAAAGTTGAAGGCTGGGACAATGCCGAAGCCGCCCGCAGGGAAATTACCGCTTCGCGCGATCGCTATCTGCAAGAGGAAGGCTGAAACACGGGCCGGCACTCACCAATAAAAAACCCGGCATTTAACGCCGGGTTTTTTATGTCATGCCGATACAGACTGCTCCCAATCCAGCATCTGCTGTTTCCGGGGCAACCCCCAGCGATACCCCCCCAGCTCGCCGTTACTGCGGATCACCCGATGGCAGGGAACCAGCCAGGCCACCGGGTTGGCACCAATCGCGCTGGCCACGGCGCGCACCGCTTTGGGCTGGTCAATGGCACTGGCCACCTGCTGATAGGTGATCACACTGGCAAAGGGGATCGACAATAATACCTGCCAGACCTGTCGCTGAAATACCGTACCCTTCGCACTCAGTGTCAAGCTGTCTTCCTGCGGGTTCTCCCGGGCAGGCCGACGAAACAGCGTTTGTACGAAAGCTGCTACACCCGCATCATCACGATTGAAACACCGGGATTTATCCAACCGGGGAAAAACCCGAAAAGGATCGGTTTCACCGCGGTCCTGAAACACCAGCTGCTCAATCCCGGACTCTGTCCAGACCAGCCAAAGCGAGCCAAATGGTGAGGGCGAATTGCCATAACGGGCATCGAGCCCATCCTGATAATCAACCAGACGGATTTTCATTTCTCTACCCTGTTGCTAACGGAATAATGACAAGGGAAATGTATCACGGCAACCATCTGCTGGTGGCAATTGATTCAGACTGATATCGGCAGGACCTATTCGACAGAATCAATACAAATACAGGATGGTAAAACAGCCCGCCCGGCGGGCTGTTTTACCGAGGTATCAGGTATTAGCCCGATTCTCAATCAACTGATCCACCACAGCGGGATCTGCCAGGGTTGAAGTATCTCCCAGGTTCTCCAGTTCATTGGCGGCAATTTTGCGCAAAATACGGCGCATGATTTTTCCCGACCGGGTCTTCGGCAGCCCCGGAGCCCAATGAATCACATCCGGCTTGGCGATTGCACCAATTTCCTTCACACAAAGCGCCACCAGCTCCTTGCGCAAGTCATCCGATGGCTCTGCACCGCTCATCAGCGTGACATAGGCATAAATACCCTGTCCCTTGATATCGTGCGGGTAACCGACCACCGCAGCCTCGGCAACATTGGCATGCAACACCAGAGCACTTTCCACCTCCGCAGTCCCCATGCGGTGCCCGGAAACATTCAGCACATCGTCCACCCGGCCGGTAATCCAATAGTGGCCATCGGCATCCCGACGACCGCCATCACCGGTAAAGTAATAACCTTTGTAGGGGGCAAAATAGGTTTCCCGGAAACGTTCCATATCTCCGTATACACCACGAATCTGGGCAGGCCAGGATGCTTTGATAGCCAGAACACCTTCACCGGGACCTTCAATTTCATGCCCTTCGGCATCCAGCAGTACGGGCTGTACGCCAAAAAATGGTACGGTCGCACAACCGGGCTTCATCAGCGTGGCACCCGGCAGAGGGGTCAGCATATGGGCACCGGTTTCTGTCTGCCACCAAGTATCGACAATTGGGCAACGACCGTCACCAACAACCCGGTAATACCACTCCCAGGCCTCAGGATTGATCGGCTCGCCTACCGTACCCAGCAATCGCAGGGTACTGAGGTCGGCTTTTTTGACATAATCATCACCGGCCCCCATCAGCGCACGAATGGCCGTGGGTGCAGTGTAAAAGATGGTGACCCCATGTTTCTCGACCACCTGCCAGAAACGGGAAGCATTGGGGTAAGTGGGAACGCCTTCAAATAACAGCGAAGTCCCGCCATTGCAGAGTGGACCGTAGACAATATAACTGTGTCCAGTGATCCAGCCCACATCGGCAGTACACCAGTAGATGTCATCATCCTTGTGATCAAAGACATACTTGTGGGTCATGGCACACTGCAATAAATAACCGGCGGTGGTGTGCATCACGCCCTTTGGCATCCCGGTGGAGCCGGAAGTGTAGAGGATGAAAAGTGGATCCTCTGCATCCATCAGTTCTGGTGCACAGTACTCATTCGCCTCCATCATTTCTTCGTGGTACCAGATATCGCGATTATCATCCCACTCCACCAGAGAGCGGGTTCGCTCCACCACCAGGCAGGTATGTACATTGGGACAACCCCGCAAAGCCTGATCGGCATTGGCTTTCAATGGAATTTTCTTGCCGCCGCGCAAACCTTCATCCGCTGTGATCAGCACCTGACAATCTGAGTCGAGAATCCGGTCTTTCAGGGCATCGGGAGAAAATCCACCGAACACCACGGAGTGAACCGCGCCGATGCGCGCACAGGCCAGCATCGCATAGGCCGCCTCGGGGATCATCGGCATGTAAATACAGACTCGATCACCCTTTTTTACACCCCGGGATTTCAGCACATTGGCCAGTTTGTTGACCTGTTCGCTAAGATCGTTATAGGTGATATCAGTACTTTCCGCCGGGTTATCACCTTCCCAGATCAATGCAACCTTGTCGCCGCGCTCCGCCAGATGACGATCAATACAGTTGACCGTCACATTCAGTTTGCCACCGGAAAACCAGCTGGCTTCACCGGTGTTGAAATCGTATTCACATACCTCATTCCAGCGTGTTTCCCAATCGAGAAACAGCTCAGCTTCCTTGGCCCAGAATTCATCCGGGTGCTCAATGGAATGGCGATACATACGCTCGTAGGTTTCAGCATCGATATGCGCCTGGGTGGCGAAGTCGTCGGGGACGGGACGAACATTGGTTGCGGACATGAAATCCTCCCTCTCGTTATCAGTTCTATGGGGCCCAGATTAAAGGAGATGAAGCCTAGCATCTATTCGACCTTTGCATAACAGGTCACAGGGATTTTTCCAGGGCAAAGCCCCATCCGACAAGCCGGGATATATCTTAACCGGAGACTATCCGGGCCAGCGGTGCATGTTCAGGTCCGAACCGGTGGGCGACTTGCGCAAGAAACAGCTCCGCTGTTGCGACGGCGTCCACCAGCGCATTATGGGCATGATAATCGGGCAGGTTGTAGCGGCGGCGACAATCCGACAACCGCAGACCTTGCCCGTGCTGACCTGCACTGTTACGTTGCAGTCGCTGATTTTCGAGCACCAGGGTATCCACCACCATCGCCAGCAGTGGCACGCCGTAAAGACGTTGGCTGGCCTCCCGTAAAAAAGCCAGATCGAGTGCCGCGTAGTGAAGCAACAGTACCCTGCCCTGCAAAGCTTCCAGCAGACAATCCATGGCCTCGGACAGGGAGCTGGCACCGACCATATCCCTGTCGTGAATACCGTGGATCACAGCACTCTGACCAACGCCGAGGGGACTGCGTACCAGAATGTGCCGGGCACCGGCCAGCATGACCCTCATATTGTCTATGGGTACGAAACCGATGCTCAGGATATGATCTGAGTCGACCTCCATCCCGGTCATTTCAAGATCCACGGCCAGATAACAGCCCTTTCTGAAATCCGCTTTTCTGGACGGGGCAGCAGCTCGCAGGTACTCCCGCATCCGGCCATGCTGACACCGGGCCAGATGGCGCTTTTGCTTCAGTTGGTAAGTCAAACCGGCCAACATTACATCAATCCGCGGGTAAACTTGACTCGCAGCGCGGCCTGGGCACTGGTAACAACTGCGAACGCATCCCGCAACTGGTGACGGGACAGGGACGATAGTGTTTTCGGATCGAGATAATTGTCCGGCTTGCTGCCCGCCTTCAACATCGCCCCCTGATGTTCCAGTCGCAATCGGGAAATAAACTCGTGGGCATCGATCAGGTTGCGGGCATCTTTCAGGGTGATCTGCCGGTTGGCGGCCGCTTCACGCAAACGGGCCAGTGTCTGTATTTCAGTGGAGCCCGCAGCGAGCGCATGAATTCTGGCGATATCATTGATCGGCATGATGCCTCGCAACTTCATGTCAAACGCGTGTTTGTGCTCACCGCTGTGCTCCAGCACAAAATGTTTGAAAAAACCCATCGGAGGGGTCAGTTTCAGTGCGTTGGCAGTGAGGCTGGCCAGAAAAATTTCGTTTCCCCTCGCGGTGTTACACACCGTCTGTTGGAGGTCCGCAAACAGGGCCTTGTCACCAAAAACACAGCGCATGTCAAAGAAAATACTGGCATGCATCAGCGCCTTTGTGGACGGCTGATTAATCCAGCCGAGAAACTGTTTTTTCCAACCCGCCAGGGGTTGCCGCCAGCGATCGGTAATGGCCATCACCTCCCCGGGACAGTATTTGTAACCGCAGAGATCCAGACCGTCGTTCACATAAGTCGCCAGTGCTTTAAAGTAGCTGTCGTCCTCCCCGGTCGCTCCGTCACTGAGTAGCAGGCCGTTGTCCTGATCGGAAATCGCGGCCTGATCCTGCCGGCCCTGTGAGCCGAAGGCCAACCAGGTAAAGGCCGTCGGTGCAGCACCCAGCTTGCCCATTGCCTGATGGATCAGTTGCCGGGTCAAGGCATCGGTCACGGTGGTCAGCAGACGGCCAACCTGGTCGGCGCTGGCACCGGCCCGGATCAGACTGCCCAACAATTCCGGAATATCCCGCGACACCTGCTGTAAACCGGCCACCGTCTCCTGATGGCCGATTTCACCAATCAAGAGAACGGGATCCGTTTTTTGCGCCTTGATTAAATCGGTGGTGGTCACCATCCCCGCGGGACTGCCGTCGAGAAGTACTGGCAAGTGGTGAATGTTGTGCTCTGTCATCAATAGTGTGGCTTCAAAGACCAGGCTCTCCGCCGAAACACTGACCAGATTCGTGGTCATGATTTCGGCCAGGGGGGTGTCCGCACTGCGACCTTCGGCAACCACACGAATACGCAAATCGCGATCGGTGACCAGACCACACAACCGACCCCTGTCGTCCACGATCATCACAGACGATACCCGTTCAGTCGTCATCAATTTCGCCACCTCGGCAACGGTCTGATCGGCAGATGCGACCACCGGCTCGCGGGAGAAAATGTCGCCAACCCGACGGGTAAGCTGATAACTCTGTTCGCGAAACCGCACGGCATGGCGCAAACGGTTGGCATGCGCGCGATTGAAGAAACGATCGAAGGGTCGACTGGCAGAGCGCAACGCCTGGAACAGGTCCCCGTCGAGTTGGTAAACCAGTCCGTCCTCAATCACTGTCAACTGGTTGGTAATGGCGTCGCCGGTCAGCAACGACGGATAACCAAAGTAACCACCGGGCTCCACCCGATCGAGCAACTGCCCCTCGCTGTCGCGCACCTCAAACGCACCCGTGCGAACCACATACAGACGCGGGCTGGAGTAGTCGAGGACCGCGCTGGGATCGCCGGCACGGTAATAGGCAATCTGTACTTTACTGGCGGCGCGCCCGAGCGTCTCCGCGGGAAGCTCATCAAAGGGTGGGCACCCGGCAAGAAATTCTCTGATTGCGGCCACTTCTACACTGACGGTCATAAAACCTGTCTCAACACAATTACCCGTTACTCTAGCCGAAAGCCGTTACTCTAGCTGAAAGTCCCTATTCTATTTGAAAGATAGCCCCGAGAGTGTATCTGTAACAATTAGGCGAAAGTGGAAGGAGAAATCAGAAGGAGAAGGGGCAGCGGCGCTCGAAGAACCCGTACCGCTCCCTGCCACAAAAGTCCTGGAACGGAAAATTCGTGACTTTCTGAAATAGCAGAGATAGGTTTTTGTTGTTGGGTAAAAGCATTAACCGGACTGACTCGGCTTGACACATCCATATGCCAGGCCGGTTAATCGGGGCGACGACACAACACTCAGACTCAACACAGGGAGATAGCTTTTTGGATGCAAGCAAGCCGACCATGCTGATCATTAATGCGGGCTCTTCCAGTATCCGCTTTGCCCAATACCGGGTTGGGGAGCCGTTGCAACAGATACTGCATGGCCAGGTTGAACGAATCGGTATCCCCGGAACCCGACTGATCGTCGAGACCAATTCGGGCGAGACCGTCGACAGCGCCATCGATATGCCGGCTGATCCCGCGGCAATGGCTGCGTTTTTTGTCGACTGGCTGGAATCATCGGGAATCGTTTCATCGACTCGGGCGATCGGTCATCGACTGGTCCACGGTCTGGCACATACCGAGCCGGAGCGAATTACCCCGGCACTGCTGGCCGAACTGGCAGGCATCAGTTCCTTCGCACCAGAGCATCTGCCCCGCGAGCTGGCGTTAATCGAGGCTTTGCAGGAACGTTTTCCCTCCCTGCCACAGGTGGCCTGCTTCGATACAGCGTTCCACACCAGCATGCCTCGGGTGGCACAACTGCTGCCCATTCCCCGCCGCTTCGAGGCGTTGGGCGTGCGACGCTATGGTTTTCACGGCCTGTCCTATAACTACCTGATGGAAGAACTGGTCAGCCTCGGCGACCCAGCGGCAACAGCAGGCCTTGTGATTCTTGCCCACCTCGGCAATGGCGCCAGCCTCGCCGCTGTCCGCAATGGCAAAAGCATTGATACCAGCATGGGATTCACGCCGACCTCCGGGTTGCCCATGAGCAACCGTACAGGAGACTTGGAACCCGGCGTGGCCAGCTATCTGGAACAACGGGAAAATATTACTGCGACAGAATTCCAACAGCTGGCCAGTCGTGAATCTGGCCTGTTGGGAATTTCCGAAACCAGCGCTGATGTGCGGGAACTGTTGGCCATGGAGGACACCGACAATCGAGCCAGGGAGGCGCTGGCTCTGTTCTGTTACCAGACCAAAAAATGGCTCGGCGGCTATACCGCTGCCCTGGAGGGGCTCGACACACTAGTCTTCAGCGGTGGTATCGGCGAGAACGCGCCGACTATCCGCGCACGCATCTGTGAGGGACTCGGCTATCTCGGCATTACTCTGGACCCCCAGGCCAATGCCGACGATGCTGCAGTGATCTCAACCGAAACCAGCGCGGTCACTGTGCGCGTGATTGCCACCGATGAAGCGCTGATTATCGCCAGATCTGTTCACCGCCTCCTGCAACTCGCGCCCTGATTATCCACGGCTAAGCTATTTGCAACCGGACAATCCGTCATTGCAATCGGTCGAGTGAAAGTCGGTCAGAGTCGTTCATACCCCAAAGTCAACAGTGGCTGACATCCGGCTTTTTTGACTATGATGAACACTGGTGAACACTCTGTTATCGGGCAAGGGAATATTCTATGCAACACCGACATTCAGCGGACAGCGGCATGGTGCAGAATCACCAGCCACTGACAGCGGAACAGCTGCAAAAAATCGATGCCTACTGGCGTGCTGCCAATTATCTGTCAGTGGGACAGATCTACCTGCTGGATAATCCGTTGCTCAGAGAACCGCTGAAACAGGCACATATCAAGCCCCGGCTACTCGGCCACTGGGGCACCACGCCCGGACTGAATTTTATTTACGTGCATCTCAACCGGGTCATCAAAGCGCTGGATCTCAACATCCTCTACATCACAGGCCCCGGCCACGGCGGACCGGGCATTGTGGCCAATACCTGGCTGGAGGGCACTTACAGTGAGACGTACCCGGAAGTTTCCCCGGATGAAATCGGGATGAAACGTCTGTTCAAACAGTTTTCATTCCCCGGCGGCATTCCCAGTCATGTGGCGCCGGAAACCCCCGGCTCAATCCATGAGGGCGGCGAGCTGGGCTATGCGCTCTCCCACGCATTCGGCGCTGCGTTTGACAATCCGGACCTGATCGTGGCCTGTGTAGTGGGCGATGGCGAAGCAGAAACCGGCCCCCTGGCCACCAGCTGGCACTCCAACAAGTTTCTCAATCCCGTGCACGACGGCGCGGTTCTACCTATCCTGCACCTGAACGGTTATAAGATTGCCGGACCTACCGTACTGGCCAGGATTCCCCACAATGAACTGGAAGCATTGTTTACCGGCTACGGTTACAAACCCTACTTTGTGGAAGGCGACTCCCCGGAGGCGATGCATCAACAGATGGCGGCAACACTCGATAGCGCCATCATCGAGATCAATCAGATTCAGACAGAAGCCCGGAATAACGGCTTTAAAGTGCGACCCCGTTGGCCAATGATTATTCTCCGTTCCCCAAAAGGATGGACGGGTCCAAAAACTGTCGATGACAAACCTGCCGAGGGCACTTTCCGCGCCCACCAAGTGCCGATGGGGGATATGCGTCACCCCGGGCACCTGGAAATACTGGAATCCTGGTTGCGGAGTTACCGCCCCGAGGAACTGTTCGACCAACAGGGCAAACTCATTAATGAACTGGCGGCGCTGGCACCCAAGGGTGAACGCCGTATGGGTGCCAACCCACACAGCAATGGTGGGCTGCTGCTAAAGGATCTGAACCTGCCGGATTTCAGAGACTATGCCGTTGCGGTGCAAATACCCGGTGGAGCGGACTGTGAATCCACTCGGGTGCAGGGACAGTTTATCCGCGATGTCATCACCCACAACCCGCAAAACTTTCGGGTATTCAGCCCGGATGAAACGAATTCAAACCGCTGGAATGCGGTATTCGAGGTGACCAACCGATGCTCCACTGCCGAAATCCTACCCGGTGACGAGCATGTAGCAGCCGATGGTCGAGTGATGGAAATGCTCAGTGAGCACCAGTGTGAAGGTTGGCTGGAAGGCTACCTGCTGACGGGTCGACACGGCTTTTTTTCCTGCTATGAGGCCTTCATTCACATTGTAGATTCCATGTTCAACCAGCATGCCAAATGGCTGGATGTGGCCGGCGATATTGCCTGGCGACCACCGATAGCGTCCCTGAATTACCTGCTGTCATCCCATGTCTGGCGTCAGGACCACAATGGCTTCAGCCATCAGGATCCGGGGTTCATTGACGTGGTTGCCAACAAACAGGCCAAAATCATCCGCGTTTATCTGCCGCCGGATGCCAATACCCTGCTGTCGGTTACCGATCACTGCCTGCGCAGCCGCAACTACGTGAATGTCATCGTAGCCGGCAAGCAGTCTGCACCCCAGTGGCTGACCATGGATCAGGCGGTCAAACACTGCTCCGCCGGTATCGGCATCTGGTCCTGGGCCGGCAATGAGGGGGAAGAAGAACCGGATGTGGTGATGGCCTGCTGCGGTGATGTGCCTACCCTGGAAACCATGGCAGCCGTAGCTATCCTGCGCGAAGCATTGCCGGCGGTGAAAATCCGGGTCGTCAATGTGGTGGATCTGATGCGCCTACTGCCCGACAGCAAACATCCTCACGGCTTGTGCGATACCAACTTCGATGCCCTGTTTACGGCAGACAAACCGGTTATTTTTGCCTACCACGGCTATCCGCTGCTGATTCACCGGCTCACCTATCGGCGCCATAATCACCAGAACCTGCATGTACACGGGTTCCAGGAAGAGGGTTCCACCACCACACCATTTGATATGACGGTTCGAAACAGGTTGGATCGCTTTCATCTGGCCATGGCCGCCATCGACTACCTGCCCCAGACTGGTCAACAGGGCGTCGATTTGAAGCGGCAGCTCCATGAGAAATTGATCTCGCACAAGGCCTATATCAATGAATACGGGCAGGATATGCCAGAGGTGCTCAACTGGCGATGGACAGGAGCAGAGACAACGTCGTGACAACCTGTTTCACTTGGCAAGACATCACCACAAAATACCAGTCCGACAGCGTAGAGTAAAAGTTGTGTTGGCGGTGAATCGTTTAGCGCTGTATAAAAGTATTTATTGAACACTTAAATCAATCATCAAGACTGAACAATAAAATAACGGGAGTAAGGATGGACATCAAAACCTTTGCCGAACTGATCGACTGGACCCGCCAGCTGCATGCGCATCTGGCACATTGTCTCGATAAGGGTATCGGCGAGAATCAGGAAGAACGTGCCAAATTATTGCTTGCCTATCTGTCGAATCACGAGGCAGAGATGGAGCGAATGGTCGCCCAGTTTGAACTGCAGGCAGACCAGAAAGCGATGCAGACCTATGTATACGACTATCTCTCACACCAACCGATCAAGATCTCCCAGCCCTGCGAAATCCCTTTTGGCAAGCTGGGTTTTGATGATATCTGTCAGGAGGTTTTCAGTTTGCACGAGCAGATGATTGACCTTTACCGGACGCTATCCAGTAAAGCGGAAATTCCCGAAGCCAGAGGCCTGCTGGAATCGTTACTCGAAATGGAGGAACACGAAGTGATGCGGCTGGCTACCCAGACAGGGAGAATGAGTGATCTCTGATATAACCGAAAGCACTGAAGCTAAGGATCCCGTCTGCGGCATGACCGTCAATCCACGGGAGACCAGGCATTTTTCCCAGCATGCCGGCGAAACCTGGTATTTCTGCGGCGCACACTGCCGGGAAAAGTTTGAAAACGACCCCGCACACTATCTGGACGGCCTGCCCGCAGAACAAAAGACCCTGCCGGGGGCACTCTTTACCTGCCCAATGCACCCTGAGATTCAACAGCAGGGACCCGGCGATTGCCCGATCTGCGGGATGGCGCTAGAGCCGGAAGAAATCACTGCCGACAGCGAACCCTCGGCAGAACTACTCGATATGAACCGGCGCTTCTGGCTTGGGCTGATGTTGGCGCTACCGGTCTTTATCCTCGAAATGAGCAGCCACTTCCTTCACACCGACAGTCTGATATCACCGCAGGTTTCCAACTGGGTGCAATTGCTACTCGCTACTCCTGTGGTGCTGTGGGCGGGATGGCCATTCTTCCAGCGTGGCTGGAATTCCATTTTACGTCGCAACCTGAACATGTTTACCCTGATTGCCATCGGCACCGGGGCCGCCTGGCTATACAGCCTGTTTGCCACACTGGCACCGGATCTTTTTCCTCCGGCATTCCGCCAACAGGACGGTTCGGTCGCCGTCTATTTTGAAGCCGCCGCGGTGATTATCGTGCTGGTGTTGCTGGGCCAGGTACTCGAATTGCGCGCCCGGGAAAAAACCTCCGGGGCCATTCGGGCACTCTTAAATCTGGCGCCGACCACGGCACGGCGGCTGGATAGCCAGGGCGATGAAGCGACTATCCCGCTCGACCAGGTCAAGGTGGGCGACCGTCTCAGGGTTCGCCCCGGCGACAAAGTGCCGCTGGATGGTGAGGTGCTTGAGGGCCGCTCCAATATCGACGAATCGATGGTGACCGGCGAACCACTGGCCGTCAAAAAACAGTCGGGCGACACGGTTATCGGCGGCAGTATCAATGGCCAGGGTTCGTTCATCATGCGTGCCGATAAAGTTGGCCGGGACACCATGCTGTCGCAGATCGTCCAGATGGTAGCCAGCGCCCAGCGAACGCGCGCGCCCATTCAGGGTCTGGCGGACAAGGTCGCCGGAATTTTTGTGCCGGTCGTGATACTCATTGCCATCATCGCATTCATTGTCTGGTCGATCTGGGGCCCCACCCCACCGATGGCATTTGCCCTGATTGCAGCCGTCAGCGTACTGATTATTGCCTGCCCCTGCGCATTGGGGCTGGCCACACCGATGTCAATCATGGTGGGCGTCGGGCGCGGAGCACAGGCGGGCGTCCTGATTCGCAATGCCGAAGCACTGGAGCGACTGGAAAAAGTGGATACCGTGGTGATCGACAAAACCGGCACGCTGACGGAAGGCAGACCTCAGGTAACCGGCATCCATCCTGCTTCGGGCTTTGATCAAGATACCTTACTGCGACTTGGTGCCAGCCTGGAGCGATCAAGCGAACACCCCCTGGCAGAGGCCATGCTGGCAAAAGCCGGTGAGCTGGAATTGACCCTGTCCGAACCCGAGGATTTTCAGGCCCTCAATGGCAAGGGTGTCACCGGCAGTATTGAGGGCACACAGGTTATCCTGGGCAATCGTCTTTTGATGGAAGGCGAAGCTATCGATCTGTCAGCCTGCGCCGACAGTGCCGAGGCACTTCGCCATGACGGCGCAACCGTCATTTTCATCGCCGTCAATGGTCAATATGCAGGCTTGTTTGCGATAGCAGATCCCATCAAGGAAACCACTGCAGCCGCCATTCGTGCCTTACAACATGACGGCCTTCGCGTGGTCATGCTGACGGGTGACAGCCGTACATCAGCGGAGGCCATCGCCCGCCAATTGAATATCGATGAGGTAGAGGCCGAGGTTCTACCCGAGGATAAAAGCCTCGCTGTACGCCGTCTGCAGGACCAGAAGCGCATTGTAGTCATGGTCGGTGATGGCGTGAACGACGCACCGGCTCTGGCCAGCGCTGATGTGGGAATCGCGATGGGCACCGGCACCGATGTCGCCATCGAAAGCGCTGGGGTAACACTGCTGAGAGGTGATCTGATGGGTATTGTCGATGCCTGCAGACTGTCTCGCGCCACCATGCGCAACATCCGCCAGAACCTGTTTTTTGCCTTTGCCTATAACGCCGCCGGCGTGCCGATTGCCGCGGGCATCCTCTACCCGTTCACCGGATTACTGTTATCACCGATCATTGCTGCAGCGGCGATGTCCCTGTCATCGGTCAGCGTGATTGGCAATGCCCTGCGCCTGAGAGCCGTCAAGCTCAGCTGACAGGGCATGATCCACAGGCTAGAACATCAGGGCCACGCCCAATGACAGGGTAAAATGATCACGACGCTCATCGTTGTTGTTGGCGATAGACGATGTGCCGCCAAATTTCCAGTCATAGCGAATGTCTACATAGGGCGACAGTTCCCGGGTAATTTCATAATTGAAACGCACACCCAGTCGTCCATTGGTCAGGCCCCGGCCCAGCGCCTGTCGCGCCACCCGCTGGGCCGCCATTTCCAACCGGTAGTACGGTTCAATCCCAACCCGTTGGGTTACCAGCAGATGGGTGCTCTGTTTCAACCGGGCCGTGATATGGCCGTAGTCGCTGACAAACAGGTGGGCCTGGGTTTTCAGAAAGTAAGGTGCCAGGCCACTGACCCCCAGGGTGTAATACCCCGTGGAGTCGGGCTGGGTATCAAGGCGAATCCCGGTCTGAAAATCCCAGAATTCGCTGACATTTCGGCTGTACATCGCCCAGAACTCACTCTCCTGCAGAGCGCCCTTGTGCTGTTTGATATCCGTTTTCAACCAAAGTTTGTGCGTATCGCCACCGATCCAGCCATCCAGCTCAATATCGGTAATACCACCTTCACTTCCACCGCCGTGCTGTGCCTCGAACCAAAAAGCATGGAATACGGGACTGGGATGGTGAGGATTCTCGGCCCACGCACCAACGGATATCAGCAGAAAAAACCCCAACGCAGAACAATACCGTTGACTAATGCCCATGATGCTCCCCTCCACGCTGTTGAACTTCGTGGTCCATGGATGAGGGTGACCCGGGGCCTGGATCGGATATTGCAGTGGCTTTCTCCCCAACCTCAACATCGTATTCCGCCACTACCAGTTTGGTCATCATGCCAGCCGCCATATGGAACAGAAGGTGACAATGGAATGCCCATTCGCCCGGCTCATCTGCTGTCAGCAATACAGAATAGGATTTTCCCGGTGGCACATTCACGGTATGTTTATTGGGCAATCGCTCGGCGGGCTGACCGTTATCCAGCTGGACAAACATGCCGTGCAGGTGCATCGGGTGCGCCATCATGGAGGTGTTTTCAAACCTCAGCTTGACGCGCTCGCCATAACGCAATTGCAGTGGTTTAAAGCCCTCGTCACCAAACTTATGGCCATTGATGGTCCAGATAAAGCGCGTCATGGAACCGCCCAAGCTAACCACAATTTCCCGCTCTGGTGGACGGGTATCCGTCTGCTGCCGCAAAGACCGCAGATCGGCGTAACTCAGGGCCTTGTGGCCGGGCGGCGTACCGGCATCGGCCCAGCCACTGCTCGCCGAAACGGTATTGTCCTGCTGCGCCATACCGTGGCCAGCATGGCCTGTCATGGCGGTCTTGCCGGTAACGTCTGCGCCTTGAACCTCACTGTGCCCCATACCCATGTCACCCATGGTCAGCAATGCACGCGACCGGGATTCCGGTTCGGGGCCTCGCATCCCGCTACGGGGCGCCAGAGTGCCCATGGCAAAACCGGTGCGATCAATGGCTTCTGCGGCAATAGTAAAGGCGGTGTCGGTGGTCGGTCTGACAAGCACGTCATAGGTCTCTGCCACAGCAAAGCGGAATTCATCTACGGTGACAGGCTCAACATATTGGCCATCCGCCTGCACCACATCCATTGTCAGGCCGGGGATACGAACGTCATACATGCTCATGGCAGAAGCATTGATAAAACGCAGTCGGACAGTTTCGCCGGGGTTGAATAAACCGGTCCAGTTTTGCGCCGGTGTCCGGCCATTGATGAGAAAGGTGTAGCCACTGACATCCGCGATATCGGTAGGCGACATCCGCATCTCACCCCACTCGGTAGCCCATTGCCAGGCCTCGGCCAGACCGCGGTTGCGCACATCATCCAGAAAATCACCGAGGGTGCGTTGGGAGTAGTTGTAATAGTGGGGATCTTTTTTCAAATTCGCCATGATTTGCGAACTGGCTTCTTCACTGAAATCAGACAACACCACCACGTAATCCCGATCCGCCTGAATCAGACTGCGATTTTCGGGATGCACAATCAGTGCACCGTAGTGGCCGTCCTGTTCCTGGGTGCCACTGTGGGCGTGATACCAGTAGGTACCGTTTTGCCGAAGCTCAAATCGATAGGTAAAAGTTTCCCCCGGTGCAATACCGGGATAACCGCTGAAGCCCGGCACACCATCCATTGCCGGTGGCAACAGCAATCCGTGCCAGTGGACTGAGCTCGGCACCTTCATTTTATTGGTAACATGAATCACGGCTGTATCACCTTCAGTGAATTCCAGCACAGGCCCGGGGATACTGCCGTTAACAGTAATACGCTGTAACGGCTTGCCTGTGATATTGACTGTCTGGCGGTCAATATCCAGGTGATACTCAGTGATATTGGCGACGGCATTTATGGCGATCATGGATATCCAGAAAGCCGTCAACAGCCTTGAAAATAATGACATTTGTTCAATCCTCAGATGAATTATCCTGCAGCACCTCGGCGAGGTGTTGATAACAACGGACAATCAGCTTCGGGGAGGACGATCAAGTCGGTGGGGACCGGCATTCAGCAGGTTCTGCCGAAGCGGTGTCTGAGCGGGATGATGAGGCAGGAACACCCAGGCAAGCTGAGGATTAATGCCTATCGGCGTCAAATGGCAACCCTGGGTCACGCAATGGCATATATCGGACATACAGCTGTGGTTATTTCCATTTGCGTGCTGCACCCCTGCAGGATGGGCGGATTCGGACTCGCAGGGCATCGCTGCACTATGGGATAACTCCGCCCTTTGAGATATGTCATGACGACTGTTCAAACTGGCGTGGGCGGTATTCACCAGCACCGACAAAAGAAAGGCGGTGATGATCCAGAGAACCCAGTGTGTTTTGGTAACAGACATGGGAATACTATGGCTTGCTGCCAAACATTTATCAAGGAGACGGCTAGACGGGACAACGTTGATCTATTGGCTGTCATGAGACTTGTAATCGCCGATAACTCATCTCGCCTGCATACTTGCTGACGACTCTTGCCTCCCTATAATTCAACCTGAAGCAAACATTGGAGTATTGGACGTTGCTGGACATCACGAAAAAAATTGCTATTCCCGACGAAGAAATTGAACTGACAGCCATTCGCTCCCAGGGAGCCGGGGGACAGAACGTCAACAAGGTCTCATCGGCGATACACCTGCGCTTTGACATCAACGCATCGTCCCTGCCCGATGACTGCAAGCAACAGCTGCTGGTCACGAAGGACCGCCGGATTAATAAAGAGGGTGTGATTGTGATCAAGGCGCAGCAATTCCGTACCCAGGAAAAAAACCGGCTGGATGCACTGGAACGCCTCAAAGCCGTTATTCTATCTGCCACTGCAGTCAAGAAAACACGCATACCCACCCGTGCGACAAAAGCCTCCAAAACCCGGCGAGTGGATAACAAAACCCAGCGCGGTAAGACGAAGGCCCTGCGCGGCAAAGTCATCGATTAGAAACAATCAGATTATTTAATTTATACAGTTGTCCCGACCTCGCTCCATTCAAAAATACCTGCCGTCCTATTCAAAAAATCCCTGACCTCGCCAAAGGCCCGTTTTTGGACATTCACGGCCAAGACACCTATGCTTGTCTTTCAATAGAAAAACAGAAGGATCCCGCTATGAGTGAAATTACCAGCTTCTGGAACCAGTACGAAGGCCCTGTTTTGCTCTTCCTGGTGGCCGTTTTATACCTGCTCGTCTTTTATATCGCAGCACGGATTGTCAAAAGCTTGTCACATCGGCTACTGCTGAAAACCGATCTGGATAACCGGTTCACCCGCACGGTCGGGCTAAATGATGACTTCCCCGTGGAAAAGGTCATCTCCACGACGGCCTTCTGGATCATCATGATCTTTGGCTTTATCTCCTTCTTTGAAAAGCTCGATCTTCAATCAGTGACACAGCCATTAAATGTGTTACTGACCGAGATTTTTACCTACCTACCAAAATTTGCTGCAGCACTCGGTCTGCTGCTGCTCGCCTGGGTCCTGGCAGCGCTCGTGAAAAAAGCCATTGAGAAAGGCGCCACACTGGGCAAACTGGACGAGCGCCTCAACAAGCTTGAGCACGATGAGGAAGACAAGGTAACCGTGAGTCAATCTCTGGCTACCGCCGGTTACTGGCTGGTATTTCTGCTCTTCCTGCCAATGGTGCTGAGCGCCTTGCAGATGGAAAGTCTGGTCGCCCCTCTGCAAAGCATGTTCGACAAGCTGTTCAGCTACCTGCCCAATATCCTCTCGGCACTGCTGATCTTCGCCATTGGTTATTTCGTAGCCAAGCTGGTAAGACAGATTGTCAGTAGCCTGCTGGCCGCCTCTGGCATCGACCGACTAAGCGAGAAGTCCGGTATTCAGCAGAAATGTTCCACACTGGTTGGCACACTGATTTACACTTTCATTTTGCTGCTGGTGATTGTGCAATCGCTGGAAGCCCTGAAGATCGCAGCTATTTCCACGCCCGCGCAAAACATGATTGATATGATTTTTGCTGCCGTGCCTGGCATCCTTGCGGCCGTGCTGGTGCTCGCCATCTCTTACTATGTGGGCAAGCTGATTGCCAGTCTGGTGACGGATCTACTGACAGCAGCCGGGTTCAATCAATTAATTGAAAAGCTCGGCTTCAAGATGGGACTGGAGCGTACCCCGAGTCAGTATGCAGGCAGCCTGGTGCTGCTGGGTATTATCCTGTTCGCGATTCTGGGTGCCACTGAGTTACTGAGCTTTGAACCCCTCAGCCAGATTGTGACCGTCATGATCAGTTTCGCCGTTCAGGTACTGTTGGGTGCACTGATTCTGGCTATCGGTATTTTCATTGCCAGAAAAGTACGGCTGTTGATTATCGAGGCGGGAATGCCCTCTGCAGCAGGCAACCTTGCCAGCCTTGCCATCATGTTTCTGACCATTGCCATGGCGCTGCGTCAGATCGGCCTTGCGCAGGACATCATCAATATTGCCTTTGGCCTGATGCTTGGTGCGGTTGCTGTCGGCGCAGCCATTGCGATTGGCCTGGGCAGTAAGGAGATCGCTGGCAGAGAAGTTCAGTCACTGCTGGATCGCGTCAAGAAATAACGGTCTGACCAGTTCTGCAATTACCCACCGGGACAACCCGGTGGTTTTTTTTTGGACGATAAGATAAAAAAGGCCGCTCATAGAGCGGCCCAAAGGGGAAAATAATATCTAGTGATCCTGTGCCTGCCCGGCGCCCTTGGGATAACGCAGGCTTTCCACCAGTTCCTTGATGTGGTCCGGCGCTTCTCTGGTCAACTTCAATACGATAAAGGCCACCACAAAGTTGAAGATCATGCCCAACGTACCGATGCCTTCCGGGGACACTCCCAACCACCAGTTGTCCGGGGTATTCGCTGCCGGATTAATGAACTTGAAGTAAACAATATAAGCAGCCGTAAACGTAATGCCTGTCAGCATGCCGGCGATGGCCCCCTCCTTGTTCATTTTCTTGTAGAAAATACCCAGAATAATGGCCGGGAAGAAACTGGATGCGGCAAGGCCGAAGGCAAATGCCACCACCTCCGCCACAAAGCCCGGCGGATTGATACCCAGGTAGGCGGCCACGGCTATACCACAGGCGGCAGCAATCCGGGCATAGAGCAGTTCCTGCTTGTCAGTGATGTTGGGCATCAGGTTTCTTTTCAGCAGGTCGTGGGATATGGAGGTGGAAATCACCAGTAGCAAACCCGCAGAGGTCGACAGGGCCGCAGCCACACCACCCGCTGCCACCAGTGCGATCACCCAGGCGGGCAGTTTGGCGATTTCGGGATTGGCCATGACGATAATATCGCGGTCAATCGCCATTTCGTTGCGCTCATCACCGGCATAGAACATCCGTCCGTCGTCGTTTTTGTCTTCCCAGCCAATCAGCCCGGTTTGCTCCCAGTTTTTGATCCACCCGGGGGCCTGCTCATAGGCGACACCCTGACCTTCCGGACCGTTAATGGTCTCGATCATGTTGACGCGTGCGAAAGAGGCGATCGCCGGTGCGGTGGTGTACAGGATAGCGATGAAGACCAGCGCCCAACCCGCGGAAAGACGGGCATCCGAGACTTTCGGCACCGTGAAGAAACGCACGATGACATGCGGCAGACCGGCGGTACCCACCATCAGGGCAAAGGTAATAAAGAACACATCAATCGTGCTCTTGGTCCCCGAGGTGTACTCATTGAAGCCGAGCTCCGTCGACAGGCCATTCAGTTTGTCCATCAGATAGACACCCGACCCGTCGGCAAGCGTGCCGCCAAAACCCAACTGGGGCACAGGGTTTCCCGTCATCATCACGGAGATAAAAATTGCCGGGACCAGGTAGGCAAAAATCAGCACACAGTACTGGGCTACCTGGGTATAGGTAATACCTTTCATGCCACCGAGCACGGCGTAAAAAAAGACCACGCACATCCCCAGTAGGACACCGGTAACGATATCCACTTCGAGAAAGCGCGAGAAGACCACACCGACACCGCGCATTTGCCCCGCCACATAGGTGAACGAAACAAAAATGGCACAGATGACAGCCACCGTTCTGGCGGTCTGGGAGTAATAACGATCACCGATAAAATCCGGCACGGTAAATTTGCCGAATTTTCTCAGGTAGGGAGCCAGGCAAAGCGCCAGCAGCACGTAGCCTCCTGTCCAACCCATCAGATAGACACTTCCGTCATACCCGATAAACGAGATCAGCCCCGCCATGGAGATAAAGGATGCCGCAGACATCCAGTCCGCTGCCGTGGCCATACCATTGGCCACCGGAGGAACCCCGCCACCGGCAACATAAAACTCCTTGGTGGAGCCCGCCCTAGCCCAGATCGCAATACCGATATACAACGCGAAACTGAGACCCACCAGTAAAAATGTCCAGGTTTGAATACCCATACCCATGCCCCTACTCTTCGTCTTCTTGAACGTTGTACTTGCGATCCAGTGCCCGCATCTTCAACACATAAACGAAGATCAGCACCACAAATACATAGATGGAACCCTGCTGGGCAAACCAGAAACCAAGCTTGAAACCGAATAACTGGATGTTATTCAGCTGCTCGACCAACAGAATGCCAAACCCGAATGAAACGGTGAACCAGATCACCAGCAGCGTGATCAGCAACCGCAGGTTCTCCTTCCAGTATGCTTGTGCATGTTCATTAGTTTCGAAGCTCATAAATTTTTCTCCACTCCCGTTGTTTATCTTTTAATAGCGGACACTGCCAAGTTAATCCCGTCGTGTCCCTGTGTCTCTGCAACCTTGGTCTAAGCCGACAAAAAACCTCCCGTTATCGGCCTACTCAAACACGTACTTGCCGGTAAACTGCAGGCGCTTCAGATCGCCATCACTGCCGTTTTCCAGTTCCCGTTTCGCCCTGATGTACTCCATCCCGAACGACAGTTTGTCGGTAGGGGAATAGAACAGGTTAAGTCCGTAGTTGCTGACCTCTTCGGTATTGGTAGTGGCCACATCACCGGCGTTATCTGCCCTTGTCATGGCATAGGAGAGCGTGGTGCGCCATCTGGGTGACCAGAAGTGGCGGTAAGCAATAAAACCACCGGTAACATCCAGTAGATCCAGATCACCATCGGCCTCAACAGCGGCATCGCGAAATGCCTGCAGGGCAATATAGCGGCCGAGGTGACCGTGATTGAGCTGAACCTTCAAATCGTCCCCATTACTGAACTGGTATTTGCCCGACAGGCTCAGACCAAGACCATAGGCATCCTCATCCTGTGTCCCAGTGTCATAACTGATCTGCCGGCCAATGGCAGCGAGGCTGTAGCTGAGATCACCCGCTTTGCCGTCATAACGCAGCGCTAGATCCGGCAGACTGTTGTCATCGAAATTGCTGCTTTCAATACCACCACCACCATCGATCGCACCACTGGAGGGATTTTCCAGCGCCACATGGACGGCACCACCCTTTTCAAACCGGTAACTCCAGCGGGCCTGAGCCTGCCGGTTGAAGATGACCCCGGAGGTGGGGCCAATGAAGTCGACCGTTTCCGGCAGTACATTCACATTCATGAACGTACTCCAGGTCTGGCCAAACAACAGTGATGCGTTATCGTGGTAATCCCAGGCCAGATAGGCGTGCCGAATTCTGGAATGATTGGCATTGGTGATCCGCTCGTCACCATCGAATGTCAGCAAATCCATTTCGATATGGGTTCGCACATCCCCCATATCGGTGGGCGTTATGGTTTTAAACCAGAACCTCGAGGTCTTTGCCGAACTGTCGAAACGGCTGGCACCACTTTTGCCATCCACCGGGATGGTCGACGGCACCAGAATATCGTCACCGATAGATGCCGTAGCACGCTCCCCGTCGGAGAAACTGCTGCTCATGGCATCGAACTTCACATAACCGCCGTAACTGAATTTGGTGCCGGACAACGGCGCATCGACTTTCTTACTGACCGTCGTGGCCATTTCCTGCTGCTGCTCACCCTGCTCCACAACCAGCTGCTGCAGTCGCGTCACCAGGGTCTCCAGTTGCTCCACCCTGGCCGCCAGCTCCTCATTGGTGGCATTTGCCCAGAGCTGCCCCGAAAAAGCCAGCATCGGCAAAATGACACCTGAAACCGTGGCCATTTTTTTTCTGTTAACCATCACCTTCTCCCAAAAATCCTGTAACGGCGACAGATGTAACGCCGAGGAACTTGTTTGGGTATCCGACCAAGGTCGATTCGGCAGGAAATTTAAGACCAATGTCTAACAAAATAGCCGGGATAAAAGGTTTTTTTGTGAAAAATGAAAACCTTGCCACTAAACAGCACGCGCATTACCATCAAAAAGAAATACCTGCTGAAGCATAAAAATAATGTCGAAATTTATTGTTGCCGATGACCACCCACTCTTCAGAAATGCCATTGCCCAGGTGCTGCAAACTATGGGTGGCGAACAGGAAGTCGTCGAAGCACAGGATATGGCGAGCCTGCAAATCAAGTTGAGCGATCACCCCGATACGGATTTGGTATTACTGGATCTACACATGCCCGGCGCCCACGGATTCAGTGCCCTGGCCTATGTGCAGGGGCATTGTGGCAAGATGCCGGTACTGGTGGTGTCTGCCAATGAAAAGACAGACATCATCCAGCGTGCTTTGGAATTTGGCGCTAGGGGATTTCTGCCTAAATCATCCAGCGTCACGACCATTCTGGAAGCGATTCAGACTGTCCTGCAGGGTGATATCTGGCTACCGCCTGCTCATACGGGATCGAGAGGTTTGACCCTGAACCAGAGTGAACAACAATTGATGGCAGGGATCGCCTCGCTGACGCCCCAGCAATACCTTGTACTGACTATGCTGGCCGAGGGTCTGCTGAACAAGCAGATTGCCTATGAACTGGATGTCACGGAAGCGACCATCAAGGCACATATGACTGCTATTTTCAGGAAGCTGGGCGTGCGTTCGAGAACCCAGGCTGTGCTGGCCATTGGCAAGCTCAACCTGGAAGAATCAACGGGGTCAGAGGAAAACTAGTCAGCTTTCGTGTGGTATCTTAAATCCCTGCGACACTGGAGCGACGTACTAAGCCTCAGTCTCTGAAATTTTCAAACTGGAAAGGCTGGCCAAGATCTGCCCCTTTGATCAGGGCAATGGCTTGCTGCAGGTCATCACGTTTTTTACCGGTAACACGCAATTTCTCACCCTGAATCGCTGTCTGTACTTTTATTTTGGCCTCTTTCACCAACTTGATAATTTTCTTCGCCATTGGCTGATCGATGCCCTGTTTGAAACGCACCTGCAGTGAAAACGTTTTGCCGCTGTGGACAGTTTCCTCTTCCACATCAATAACATAGGGATCCACATTGCGTTTCACCAGATTCTTGCTCAGCATGTCCAGCAGTTGTCGGCACTGGAAATCTGATTCGGCGGTCAGTGTAACCACCTCATCCTTTAGCGTCACATTGGCCTCAACCCCACGAAAATCAAAGCGAGTGGCCAACTCCCGTTGCGTGTTTTCAGTGGCGTGACGAATTTCCACCTGATCCACTTCTGAGACTATATCGAAGGTCGGCATAATAGATCCTGTTGGCTGATATTTCGGGCGACCAGTCTAGCGGCACTGACCGCTCGAGAAAAGTAGCCTGACCACTCTGCAAGGTAACTTCTACATTCAGTCGAGTCCGGACTGCTCCAGGAGTGACGTCATCAGTGCCGCCAGTTGATCAGCGGATACCGGCTTTGCTATCAGTGTATAATCGGCCAGTGCTGCCCGATGTTTGAGGTCATCGGAATCGTCAGCACTGATAATGATACAGGGGGCTGCCTGCCAGGAGGCAGGCAACTGCCTGACCAGTTCAATTCCGGTAAGGTTTTCATCCAGATGATAGTCCACCAGTAAAATCGCCGGGGGAAGCTCACCCAGGAATGGGGACAGCTCGCCGGGCCCTCTCGCCGACAGGACATGACAACCCCACTGACCCAGCAGACTCTCCATCCCCCTGAGAATTTCCTCTTCGTTATCAATGCAGAGGACACGGACGCCATGCAGCGCCGGTTGCAGCATGGATACCGACACTGTTGGCAGTATTGGGCGACCCGTTTTTCCGTAAGGCACCACAATACTGAAGACAGAACCCTCACCGGGACTGGACCTCACACCGATTTCATGCCCCATTAAATCCGCCATACCTTTGGCGATGGTCAGGCCCAGACCCAGCCCTTTGTCGACACTGGTCGCACCAGGGCTAAGCCGTTCAAACTCACGAAAAATACGATCCATGGCGCCCGGGGCAATACCCGGCCCTGTATCCCAGACTTCTACGCGTAAACCCCGCGCAGTCCGGCGGCAGCCGAGCAACAAACGTCCACGCCGGGTGTAATGAACCGCATTACTCATAAAGTTCTGCAGAATCCGGCGCAGCAGATGGGGGTCGCTTTCCACCATGACCCGGGAGGTCACAAAATGCAGGGCAATGCCCTTCTCAACTGCCAGCACACCAAACTCGGCGGCCAGATCAGTGAGCAGTTCACCGATACAAAAAGCTTTTATTGCCGGCTGCAACTTGCCACCCTCAAGACCGGCTATTTCCCGCAGGGTGGCAATCAGTTTTTCGGCCGTATCCAGGGATTTCTGGATATGGTTCATCTGCTCCAGAAGCGGCTGGTTATCGGTATTCATCAGCTGCAGTCGGGTTGACGAAACGAAGAGTTTGGCGGCACTGATTGGCTGCAGCAGGTCATGGCTCGCGGCCTGCATGAAACGGCTTTTACTGTTATGCATCTCGCGAACCTCTGCCTCCGCCAGCGCCCGCAACCGGTTTTCTTCCCCCAACGCATGATTCAATGCAGACAGATCCGCGGTGCGCTGCTCAACGCGATGCTCCAGGGTGGCCTTGGCCTCCTCCAGCGCAACCACCACATTTTTATAATCACTAATATCGATGTAAGTAGAGGCAAATCCACCATTGGGCATAGGGTTGCCAACCACCTGGATGGTCGTGCCATTGGGCAAAGTCCGCTCAAAACGGTGCGAATTTCCACTTCTCAGCAGGTCAAGACGGCGTTCCACCTGCCGTTCCAGTGTGTCGGCATCCCGATATAGTCCCCGTCTGGCATTAAATTCATATATTGACCTGATCGGACAGCCCACATAGAGCAATCGTGGGGGATAATCAAAGATCTGCTCGTAGCGTCGGTTCCATGCCACCACCTTCAGATCCGCATCCACTACGCACACACCCTGGGTAATCGTTTCTACGGTGGTTTGCAGCAAGTCCCGATTAAACTGAAGCTGTTCGGACGTGCCACCGACAATCGCCGCCACATCACTGAACTGGAGGGGCTCTGTACGTTGTAGCAGACCAATAATGCTCTGTGCCGACGCACTCCCCACGATAGCAGACAGCGCTTTTTCAACCCGCCTGACCGCAAAAAGCGGCGCTCTGTCGTTGTCCAGCAGGCGCTGATGGAAACGGGCCTCGCAACTGCGCCACAGCTCTTCATGCTGCGAACGGCTGATGAAAGACTGTAGTAATTGCCGCAATTGCACTACGCGAACAGGGGATAATTCAAAGTCGTCATCACCGTATAATTGTGGCTGTGGCACGTCGACAAACACATTCGCCTGGAAGGTATCCCGCTCAGCCGGTTTGACAAACAGTGACACCGAGATATAGATCAGCAGATTACTGCACAGACTCCACCACACACCATGACTCAACGGATCGAGAAAACCGGTACCGAACAGGGATTCGGGCCGCAACCAGGACAGTCCCAATGGGCCGATCGACATCACTGGATGTTGTGAGCCCAGAATCATCGGCACCAACAGGCAATACCACCAGAACAGAAAGCCGACAGCCAATCCCGCGTAAACTCCCTTGGCATGCCCCCGACGCCAGTAAATAGCACCCAGCAATGCCGGGGCCAATTGGGCAAAACAGGCAAAAGAAACCAGGCCAATTGAAGCCAGCTCCTTATCTGCCCCCATCAAACGGTACATCAGCCAGGAACCCAGAAGAACCGTGAGGATACAACCGCGGCGAATCCAGCGCAGATATTGTCCCAGGAATCCTGCCTGACGAAAGTGCTGTTTGCGCCAGCGTAACAGCAGCGGCAGGATAATCTCGTTGGAGACCATGATGGACAAGGTCACCGTCGCCACAATCACCATCCCGGTCGCCGCTGAAAACCCGCCGGCGAATACCAGAATGACCAACAGGTCCGAGTGACTCGCCATGGCCAACTTCAGGACATAAGTATCGGGAGAGACACCGCTATCCCCGAGCAATTGCTGGGCCACCAGTGTGATAGGTAACACCACAGCAACAATCGCCAACAGATAGAGCGGAAACAGCCAGTGGGCCATGTGCAGATCCCGCTCATTCTGAAACTCCACCACCGTCACATGAAACTGCCGCGGCAGGCAGATAATCGCCAGCATGGATAACAGTGTCATGGTGACAAACTGCATATCCAGAGGATTGACCAGCCAGGGCTGAAGCCATGGCTCGCCGCGGGCGACAGAATCGCCATCAACCGCAGCGGCTATCATTAAGGCGAACACGGCCAGGGCAATTAACGCCAGCAGTTTGATGATAGATTCCACTGCCAGCGCTGACATCATGCCACGATTGCGTTCACGCCCCTCGATGTGCCGGGTGCCGAATACCATGGCAAAAACCGCCAGCAAACAGGCCGTAATCAACGCGTTATCTGGTTGATAAACACCCATTGTTCCGGGCGCAATGGAGCCTGCCAGCGAATCCCAGGCAATGGATACAGCATGCAGCTGCAGGGAAATGTAAGGCATGGAGCCAGCTACGGCCACCAGTGTAACCAGTGCCGCCAGAAGCTGGCGTTTACCGTAGCGGGCACCGATAAAATCCGCCAGAGAAGTCGTCTTCTGTCTGGCCCCCGCCTTGACCAGCTTGCGCAGGATGGGCATGCCGAGAACAAATACCAGCATGGGTCCGAGATAGATGGGCAGATAGGCCCAAGTATGGTGGGCCGCAGTGCCCACTGCACCAAAAAATGTCCACGAAGTACAGTAAACCGCCAGCGTCAGACTATAGATATACGGATGCAGGCGGTTGTGCCAACCAGGATGACGCTCTGACCAGAGTGCCACCAGCACCAGAAGCGAGACACAGCCAAGGGCTACCAATAGCAAAGTGGGTTGCGAAATCATGATGTCCGGTTCGGTCATTGTTGGCGATCATCCAGGCAGCAGAAACATGCTGTCTTTTGAAACTCTCCCACACAGGTATAAGAAAGATTCAATGATTTCCCCAAAGGTTGCAAGTGACCGAAAAGGATCAACAATCACATTTGAACAATAGAGGACGCAACATCGCGATCAAAGGAATCAACGTGCGAAAGGCTTCACCTATAATAACAGCTGTCGTCCTGCACAGTGTCGGGGGTGCTTCGCCACAACGATGATGTCGTCGTGTTTCTCGTTTTAGATGATCAATGAGCGGAGAGTCAATCAGGTTCAGAAGCGAAACAGGCAGCCATTGCTACACGTCTGATGACAGAGAAAATTAAGCCCGAAGTGTTTATTCGTTACTTTGTCGCAGCATAAAACAACTGGCCAGCTATTTATTTTTATCGTTTATGCTGAACGGCATCGTGAATTTGCATTAAACAACAAAGACTTTATCCTCGGTGTCATTTTTTGCCTTATACATTGCCTGATCGGCCCGGTGCAATGCGGTCACTGGTGTATCGTCATCCCGCACCTCTGTGACCCCACAGGAAATGGAAACATCCAGTGGCTTGCCGTTATTATTAAAACCTGCCTTGCGAATTTTGTCGCATGCATCTTTGGCAAACACCTCTGCCCCTGTTATATCTGTATCCGTCAGCAGCACCACAAACTCATCACCCCCATAACGGGCAACAACGTCTGAGGTTCTGGCCCGGACTTTCAGTGTTTCCGCTACCTTGACCAACACCGTATCGCCGGCGTTATGACCAAAGGTGTCATTAATCTGTTTGAACTTGTTACAGTCCACAAATACCAACGATAAAGGTGCATTTATCCGCTGCTTTCGAGAAAACTCCTCAACCACCCGTGCCTCATAACCACCCCGGTTGTACACGCCGGTCAGCGGATCTTTCATCACCAGATCCAGGCTATTCCTCACTTCGCTACGGAGCTTGGTGGTTTCCGACTCCATGCTCCTGACCTGCCTGGTAAGCCCCTTGATCTTCTGCTTGCTTTCCTGGTGTTGTTTGCGCTCTGTTTCAAGGTAGCTGGCCACTTTTGCAGAAAGATTGACCAATCCACTTTCCACCGTTTTTTTCAACACATCAAGGTCATTTTCATCAACGGCTTTACCGATCACCTGCACGTCATCATTGACCGCTTTTTCCAACGTAGCCGCTCGCTCAAACGATTCCTCACCATCAGTAATTACCGAAGAAATTACTTCTTCAACACTTTGCAATTTAGTGTGTAAATTTCCCAGGAAACTCTGTGTTGTAAGGCGTTCCTCATTAACCTTGCCAGTGAGTTCAGATAACAGATCGATCACCTCATCAAGCACCGATCCCAGCGATTCAACAGATTCAGATTCGGACAACTGCTCTTTCAGCCACTTGGTTTCCGAAGGACTACCATTCAAGACGTCCATGTGGGAAATAATCTGATTCAAAAGATCAGTGGCCTTCAATAAAAAGCCATTCAGTTGCCCATTTGTTTTGTCACCTTTCTTGCCATCTTTCTTGTCGAACCAGTTGAGAACACCGCCATAGGAACTCTTTTCTTGAGCCTTGTGAGAAGTAGCGGTACGAAGTAAACGAAACACATCCCGCAGATACTGGAGCTGCTGATCAACCTGGGGAGCTTTGGCCATCTGGCTGGCGAGATAGTCGAGTTTGTTTCGGTAGGACTGATCGACATTGAGAGACTTTATGCTTTCAGCAAAATCTGTCGCGTAATGACTGGTCAAGGGTACGTGCAAATCAGCTGGGGGGTTCTGTTCAAGAGTAATCATATGCCGGGCTAACTGGTCCGATAGGCGATCGAGTTCAGCCCCCTCATCGCCATCTTTGATCGCATGGCGAAGTTTTTTTAGCAACCTCGTCAAGTCGGGGTCCTGGGAATCAGCCAGATGGGTTAATCTGATACTCAGTCTGCTTAGGGAGGACTCGCGATCCATTGAACAATCCTGTGCTAATAATTATTTAAAATCAGTAATGCACGCAAAAAACCTGATGGTGACATCAATTTAAATGTGAAGGGCGCCCTATAATATTATAAAAATTTAATCGTAGGTATCTATTAATCCGTTGAGACGATAGACGTGAGCAAGAACTTCTGCTATTGCCACGTAGAGATTTTCTGGAATTTCGTCCCCCAAGGGCACATTGACCAACATACTGACTAGTTGATGATCCGAGATAAGTGGCACCTCATGCCTGTCGGCAACCTCAATAATTTGCCTTGCGATAAACCCCTCGCCCTTGGCAACCACCGTCGGCGCATTAGTGCCGCTGTACACTAAGGCTGCCGCTTTGATAACATTCTGTTCAACTTTTTTGGACGTGCTCATATCTGCTCATCCACACAGTGACTGTGTATCGTACTGTCTGAAGTCTCTTCGGTTGAACCCAGCCGACACAATATGGTACCTGTTTCGAGGCCACGACTTTCAAGGGATGATCGCAATAACTCGATCTGATCATTCATCAACTTGAACGTATCAGGGGAAGCTGCGTAGGTCACCACCGACAGTTTCTTACCAGAAAAAAAGAGTTCAGCCTCCACATGGCCAAGTTTTGGAAATTCCATTCCCAGCCGCACTCTCCAGCCCCGAGATTGTTCATCTTCTGATGATCGACTTTCGTCACTGCCTATTGAAATAAACAATGTCTGATAACCATCGTTTATTTTCACTGGCAATTCGAAAGCCCAGCGATAACCTCCGGTTTCCCGAGCTTCACCAGCCTGCATCTGGGCAAGTGTAATCCGTGCCAGTGCGCCTTCTAATTTTTGCTGTAGTTCAAACAGGCCATCTGAATCCATACCTCCTGAACTGGATCCCGCAGTGTCCTGCTGAAGTTTGACCCTGGCAAGAATGCGCAATAATTCGGCTTTGAGATCACCTTGGGGCAATACACCCCCCATCAACAGCAACTGCTTTAAATGAGCCTCTAGAAATAACCCGGACTGATTAAGCGCTTGTTTCAGAAACTTTGGGTCAGCGAGCTGCCTGGCATCAACGGCAAGGCGCTGGATTTGAGTCTGCTCAGCGGGACGAAACCCCAGCAGCGACAGAATATTGACACCCTGTGTGGTATTGAACAGCAGCCGGAAAGGGTCTACTACATCGCCCTGGCGAGGCACGAGAAGTTGAAGCTGGCCAGCCATTGCGGAATTCGAATGGGTTGAGAGAGGAACGGGCGTATTGATAATTTTAAGGGTGGGCACGGGGTCAAGACGATTGATCTCCAGCAACAGCTGTGCCCCTTTCTGGACAGGGATATCAGCTGTTGCAGTCACTTGATGGCCAGCAATTCGGAGTATCAGATCACCCGAAGGAGTTTTGTCCGTGACCAGGGCCTGAAGTACCTGGCCAACCTGCCACGACTTCAACCAGAGCCCAAAATTTTTCTGGTCTACCCTGGCAGCGGTAAGAGCTAACTGTAGTTCATCCATTGGCGACCATTACCGGCACGCTTCATGCATAGAATATTTGCCTAAGCATAGCACTGTTGAGCTCAAAAGATGACCGACAAAGACCTTAATCTTTCGCTGGATCAAAGCCTGTTAAAGCCTCGGAGAGAAACTGATCAGCGGGACATACCTACTGACACGGCACAGACGTCGCCAGAAACTGACTTGACAGAAGATCACCCCGGTCTCAAACAGCCAAAAATAGAACGACCTCAACAAACGGAGTGGTTGTTGATCGCAGTTCTCGCCAGCAATCTGTTGCTGGTTATCACCATTATTTTTCTACTCACCCAACAGCCGGACACAAACAACCCAGCGGATAAGCTCGCACCGACAGAGAATGACAACAGGTTGTCACTGGAAAGCAAAATGGATCAAATGAACCGACAGTTTGAACAGTACATTGGTCAGTTGAACCAGCAACTTGAACAATTTCAGGTCTCACTGCTGGACCAGCAACGACAGCAAACCTCGGCACTACTCGACCTCAGCGAAAACATCGAGCAAAAAATCGGCGATCTCAAAAAAGAGAGCACCGGGACAACAACCAGCGCCGACTGGCATGTCAATGTAGGCACCTTCTCTAACAATGAAGCTGCTACACAACTGAAAAAACAGATTGACGCTATCGGCTATCAAGCCGAAATCAACCATGTCTCACTGGACGATAAAATTGTTTATCGGGTGCAATTGCCCGGCTACAAGGACCGGGAAACCGCAGAAAATGCGGCCCGAGAAATCATGGATAAAACCAATTTAAACGGATTGTGGGCATGGGAGGGAAAGTAACCTGTGCTGATTTATTCTGAACAGACCTGCAAAAATTGAAATTAATTCGGGAAAATTCTCCAGCTGATCAAAGATATGAGTTTTACTCTTTACAGTTACCAATGCGCACACGAGAATGATGCCAGTTTTTAGATTGGCCAAGATAACGTTATTTCAAGAGGTATGACTATGGATTTGGCAACACTGCTAGGGCTGGTCGGCGCTATCGCGATTGTCACAGTGGCAATTTTGTCGGGTGGCTCCGCACTGGTCTTTTTCAACCTGCCAGCCATACTCATCGTACTTGGCGGCACCTTTATGGTGGTGATGATCAAGTTCTCCCTAAAACAGTTTTTCGGTGCTTTCAAAGTCGCCACCAGGGCTTTTTTTGCCAAGACAGATAAACCCGAAGATATCATTGCACAGGTCGTTGAACTTGCGAATATAGCTCGCAAGGAAGGGACACTGGCACTTGAAAATCAGGAAATTGAAAATGAATTCCTGAATCAGGGAATTCAGATGCTGATCGATGGCAATGACCGGGCAGTGATTAGCACTGTCATGAAGCAAGATATGATTCAGACCATTGACCGGCATAAATGGGGCGCCAAAGTCTTTAGTGCCAGTGGTGATGTGGCGCCCGCCATGGGAATGATCGGGACGCTGATTGGGCTTGTACAAATGCTCTCGGCAATGGATGACCCAAAAGCCATTGGTCCCGCAATGGCCATTGCTCTGCTGACCACACTTTATGGCGCCATGTTCGCCAACATGGTGGCGCTCCCAATCGCAGACAAACTCAACTTGCGCAAATCAGAAGAAGGTCTGATAAAAGCCATATGCATAGACGGCGTTCTGGCCATCCAGGAAGGTCAAAATCCCCGTATTATCGAGGCCATGCTCAAAGCCTATCTGGAACCGAAGAAACGTAAGGAAGAGCCTTCGGAAAGTGCGGCTGCCGAGGCGGCATAAATGATCGAATACGAAGATGAAGACGAGGGTGCGCCGGGAGCACCCGCGTGGATGGCCACTTTCGCCGATCTGATGTCCCTGTTAATGTGCTTTTTTGTACTACTGTTGTCTTTCTCTGAACTGGATGTTCAAAAGTACAAACAGATTGCAGGCTCCATGAAGAATGCTTTTGGCGTGCAGAATCAAGTTAAAGTAATGGATATTCCCAAGGGAACCAGCATCATCGCACAGGAATTCAGCCCAGGCGAAACCCGACCAACCCCCGCAAAAACCATCAATCAGATAACCGCCGACACCACCAAACAGTCACTCAGAGTGGGTAATCCTGAAGCCCCTGAGCTGGATGCCAAAAAGCTGAGCGAGGAACAGACCAAAGCCCTGCTCGAAGAGAAACTCAAAAACCTGATTGCCGATACCAAAGCCGATGCAGACAAACTGAGAGAAGTTCTAAAAAAGGAAATCGACGAAGGAAAAATTGATATTGATAACGAGGGGCGGGCTATTACCATCCGAATTCGTGAAAAGGGCTCCTTTCCCTCGGGGTCGGCAACGTTACATCCGGATTTTATTCCGGTCATGGTGACTCTCCGCAAGGCACTGAAAGATATTGCCGGGAAAATTGCTGTCGAAGGACATACTGATGATGTACCTATCACCGGCAGCCGATTCCGTTCCAACTGGGACCTCTCTTCATCCCGCGCCCTGTCTGTCACTCATGAGCTGATCGAAGGTGATGAGCTTGATGACGACCGGTTTATGGTCATTGGCCGTGCAGACACCCAGCCATTTCAGGGCAACACCTCTCCACAGAATCGCGCCCAAAACCGGCGGGTTGAAATAGTCATCCGGCAGGGGCTGGATAAGGCTACCGCTACCAGTATCAACGATATTCAAAAAGCCAACCCTGACCTTCTAAATACACTAAATCTTGGCGATGCAGCTGTGCAAAGCCTGCAATAGGAAAAACCCGAGAAAACCACTCATGAAACAGGGAACCGAGCGCAGAAATTATTATCGCATTGACGACACAATAGGCCTGAGTTACAGACAGCTCAATACAGCTGACAGCCATTCAAGCGTCAACCCCAGTCACAAAGAGATGCCACTGACAGCTTTGCTCGCCGAAATTGACAGGGAGTTCAACCAGACAACCAATCTTCTGTGGCAGGAAAATCCGCTCGTTGCCCAGGCGCTGGGATTGCTGAATAAAAAATTGTCGATGGTCGCTGCACTCAACCTGAGCGAAAATTCGACTAGCATCGATTCCTATGAAAATATTATGGTTAATATCAGCGGTTGTGGCATGGCGTTTGATAGCCCGTCAGCGATTCAACCATCCACACAACTCGCACTGACAATTGTTCTGAAACCTGCCAACAGTCACCTTGAAATGCTGGCGACCGTGGTGGATTGTACTCCGATCAATCAGGCTGGCGAGGACACCCACCGGATCAGAGTACAGTTTCTGGGAAATGGTACAGCTCAGGAAGAGTTGATCCAGCATATTGTACAGCGCCAATGGTCAACACCGAGAGAATCCTGAAACCAGTCAGTACGTGGCCTTCACAATACATCCGACAGCCACTAACAGCGCTCGTCCACGTTACCTCCCAGTCTGGACTGCTTCTTCTTTTTTGCGGCCTGTTTTTCGGAAAAAATCTGGTCATCTTTTGGCTTTTGCTCACTCTCTTCCTTTCCCACTACAGGCCGGCTTTTTGATACAGAGCTTATTTTATTCAATCTCACTGAATCGATCATATCGATTCTCCCACAGGGCTTATCGCATTATCTATCGCTATAATTTTCCTTTTTTGTCCAGCAGCGCCTTATACCTTCCCGATAGTTATGGATAATACAGGTACCTGTCAAGATACCTCAGGTTCCCGCTTGATCCTTTAACATCTCAAACTCGTAAATTCTTTGATCCTGGCGGTTTGCCATTGAAGCCACCACTACTATAACCACACGACGATTCTTGGCTCGTCCTGTTTCAGTGGTGTTCTCAGCAATTGGGCGAAATTCACCATAACCGATAGCAGCCATTCTGGAGGCGGCAATGCCATTGCTTTCAAAAAGCCTGACAACTGCTGCCGCACGGGCGGTGGAAAGCTCCCAGTTCGAAGGAAAAATCACCGTATTGATAGGCTGATTATCTGTAAAACCCTCCACATGAATCCGATTGGGTAACTCTCTGAAAATTTTTGACAGTTTTTGAAGCACAGGTATTGAAGCGGGAACCAGATCACTGCCGCCACTGGGAAACAATAGACTCGACTTTATCTCTACCTCCAGCCAGAATTTATTGCGCTTGATGTTGACAATTTCCTCATCTATCAGCGAATCGAGTTGCTCCTCCACATGACCAGCCATCTCATCCACTTCTTTTTCCGCGGCATTAAAAGCTTTTTGCATGATGATATCTTCAGGGGAGAACTCCATCGCCAACGGGTCACTATCGTCGGCTGGCGAGTCCTGATCCTGGGGCAACATGGGTGTAATAATTGGCGCGGGATTGGCTGAAACATCCATAACCTGATCGGGCATCATCAGTGGTGATCGCACCAATTGCCCAATTTGAACCGGTTCAAGAGATGACTTCGGTTGGCGGAAAGCCGACACCATTGAGCTGGAAAGAACCCGGTATTTACCTTCATTAACGGACGAGATGGAATACATGACCACAAAAAAAGCGAATAACAGGGTGATAAAGTCAGCATAGGAAACCAACCACCGCTCGTGATTTTCATTCTCTTGATGCAGTCTTTTTCTGGCCATGGCCTAGGTCAGATACCCTTCGAGCTTGCTCTCGATGGACCGGGGATTCTCTCCCTCGGCTATGGCTACCATCCCATCCACCAGCATATCCCGATATTGGACCTGGTCATTCACCAACATTTTGAGCTTGTTCGACATGGGTAAAAAAAAGAAATTCGCCAACCCCACCCCGTAGATTGTGGCCACAAATGCAACCGCAATACCGGGTCCGAGTGCAGCCGGATCAGACAGGTTGTTCATCACGTGAATCAACCCCATCACGGCCCCAATAATGCCAATGGTGGGAGAATATCCGCCCATCGCTTCATAAACTTTGGCACTGTTCATCTCATGTGCGGCAAAGCTATCGATCTCGACTTCAAGGATTTTTCGAATGTCATCGGGCTCATTACCATCAACCAACAGCTGAAGTCCCTTCCTGGTGAACTTGTCTTTTTCCCTGTCTGCCACCGCCTGTAATCCCAGCAACCCTTCTTTGCGAGAAATTTTGCTCCAATCCACCATCTTCTTCATGATGTCGGAGCGTGCCATGGGTGGTGGAAAAAAAATCCATCGAAAGCGCTTTAAAGCATGCAGGAATATATGCAGGGGAGTCTGGACCAGAGTGGCACCGAGTGTACCGCCGAAAACAATAATAAAAGCCGTTAACTGAATCAGCGAGTCAGTATGCCCACCCTCCAGCATATTGCCGCCGATCACTGCAGCCAGAGACAGTATGACCCCGGCCATAGTGAGGAAATCTACGGATCGACGCCCAGCAGCCATTCAGCGCGCCCCTACCCTGTCCACTCGCACAACTGGCCTCTGATCCGGGCCAGTGCCTGTCCGTGAATCTGGCAGACCCGCGACTCCGAAATGCCAAGAACCGCCCCGATCTCTTTCAGGTTCAACTCATCGCCATAGTAGAGAGACATCACCATTTGCTCTTTGTTTGGCAACTCGGTAATCGCCTCGGCCAATGCAGTCCGAAATCCCGCATCAGCCATTCTGGTAAAAGGATCACTGTCCCCGGATGCCGCCCCCTCCTGCTCGATATCCTCCAGGGACATCATCCGGCATGTAGCGAGCTCCCCTGCCATTTCCTGATAATCAGACAACTCCATCTGTAGTTCCCGGGCAATGTCCAAATCCGAAGCCGGGCCAGTCAGACGCGCCTCTGCAGACCGAATAGCTGAGGAAACCCGCTTCATTTTTTGCTGCACCGAGCGCGGCACCCAGTCGTTTCGTCGCACCTCGTCCACCATGGCACCCTTAATACGAATGGCTGCGTAGGTAGAAAAACTGGCACCCAGTGAGACATCGTAGCTTTCCCTTGCCTGTAATAGCGCGATCAAGCCAACCTGGAGCAGGTCGTCCAACTCGACTGTGTTCGGCAGTCGGGCAATCAGATGCAAACCGATTTTCCTGACCAGCGGCAAATGCGACTGAAGAACATCCTCCATACTCGACCGCTGTTCCTGGGCATAAACCATCGCATCAGGCATGATCAAGCATCCAGCGCCAGATTGCCGCAACTGATCAGGCGCTCAACAAAAAAACCCAGGCCCCCTGTGTCCGAACCCGTTTTAAAGCGGTCATCAATTGTGACTGCCAGCCTGTTCAGCGCAACCGCAGACTGACTGCGGGGATATGCCTGTACAACAGCTGCCTGCTGTTGGACGGCCTTTCGCAGGTAATCGTCTCGAGGCACAGCACCCAGGTAGCCCAGATGCACATCCAGAAAGCGGTCGGTGGCTCGCAATATTTTTTCATAGAGCTGGCGCCCCTGCACAGCCCGGTCAACCATGCTGGCGACTACCTGAAAGCGTTTAACACCGCATTCACGATTCAATACTTTAATCAGGGCATAGGCATCTGTGATCGATGTAAGCTCATCACAAATCACCACTAAAATTTCCTGGCAGGCACGGGTAAAGTTCAGCACACCACTGTCGATTCCCGCCGCAGTATCGACAATTAAAGTATCCACGGGGATCGTCAACTCACTGAAAGCACGGATCAAACCCGCCTGCTGCTGGGGTAACAGGGAAGCCATCTCGGCCACCCCGGATGAGGCCGGTACAACACGAACTCCCCTGGGGCCGTCCACCAGAATCTCCTCCAGCGTGCGCTCACCGGAAAAAACGTGCTGAATGTCGTACTTTGGCTTAAGCCCCAACGCAATATCGACATTCGCCAAACCCAGGTCGGCATCAAACAACAGAACCGAACGATCCAGAGCCGCCAGGCTCACCGCAAGATTGATCGCGATATTGGTTTTCCCCACCCCGCCTTTGCCACTGGTGACGGCAATGACGTTAACAGGGGACGGCGAAGCCATCTTTTGCAGGCCTTCAGCTTGATTGAACATGGGATACCTAAACTGCGACCGAACTGGTCATGGGGGTTTTATCCAGTTTCCGATCAATTGATCGTTCTTCTGCTTCCATTAGATCCGCTGCCTTGCCCATCAGATATTCCACCCGGGCAGGAGCGATATCTTCAGGGACTTTCTGGCCTGCACTGACATAGGCCAACGGCAGATTGTTCTTGATAACCAGATCAAGTAGTCCACCGAGGCTGGAGGATTCATCCAGTTTGGTCACCATGGCGCCGGCCAGTGCCTGACGACCAAATACCTGGATCAGTTCTTTCAAAGAACCGGATTGCGCCGTGGCGGAAAGCACCAAATACACATCGATGTCATAACCCACAGATTTCAGCGTAGTGAATTGCTCATAAAGACGGATATCCCGTTGACTCATGCCCGCAGTATCTATCAGCACCAGTTTTCGGGAGGAGAGTTGGTCGAGCGCCGCCTTCAGCTGGAAACCGTCTGTTGCCACAATCATCGGGATGCCCAGGTAACCCGCAAACGTTTCGAGCTGTTCCTGTCCGCCAATCCGGTAGCAGTCTGTAGTAATAAGTCCGACCTGTTTGGCACCGTGACGCATCACAAATCTGGCGGCCAATTTTGCAATGGTAGTGGTTTTACCCACACCGGTTGAACCAACCAATGCGACCACACCTCCATCATTGAGCAGGCTGTCACCTGTCACCCGAATTTTCCTGGAAAGCATGGTCAGGGATTTTTTCCAGATATCTTCAAGATCACCTTTGGCCGGCAGCCGATCGACTACGGCACCGCTGAGCCAACGGGACAAGCCTAGCTTCGTCAAACGGCTAAACAGCGCCGCCTTTACCGAGGGCCTTTCAGCCATTTCACGCCAGGCCAATTGAGCCAGCTCACCTTCAAGCAGGCCACGCAAATTACCCAGTTCCCGCTGCAAATCCCCCAGCGTTGGAGTGTCTGGTGCGGGGCCTGTTTCCGGCTCAGTAAACCGGGTCTTTGGGGACTCCTGAGGATTGAGATCACATTCGTCAAAATCCACGGCTGCCACCAGTTCGATTTGATCGCCAACGTTTTTGCTGGACAGAATGACTGCATCCGCACCCATTTCGGCGCGAATTCTGCCCATGGCACTTCGGCTATCCTTGTCGACAAAACGCTTGATCTTCATGCTGCTACTTCCTCACTGATCACTAATTTTCTGAAACGGCGTCAGGACCAAAAACCGGTCCGGTTAATCAACCATTGAGCTGGTTATTGCCAATCGTGGCCACCACTTTAATATTTTTACTGGCGGGAATTTCTTCATAGGCGAGGATATAAAAATTACCTATCCGGCCCCGTAGTAAACGCGACAGAAATAATCTCACCTGACTGGCCACCAGCAATACCGGATTTTTACCCTGGGCTTCGATTTTTCCAGAAGCGACAACAATCTGCCCGATAACATTTTCAACCAGTGCCGGTTCAAGTCCTCCAGCATTCCCCTGTACTGCACCTTGCAATATCTGTTCCAGCTGTGAATCAAACACCATTACAGCCATCTCATCCCCTACACCATTAGCGGTCTGGAAGATTGTCTTGCCCAGTGCGATACGCACCTGACTGGTTAAAGCGTCAGGATCCTGACTCTTTGCACCGTGTTCTGCCAAAGCTTCGGCGATTGTCTTCACATCCCTGATCGGAATGCCCTCCTCCAGCAGGTTTTGCATCACCTTGGTCACCACACCCAGCCCCAATGGCTTGGGTACCAGATTTTCCACCAGTTTTGGCGATGTCCGGGACAACTTGTCCAGCAACTGTTGAACACCATCCTGCCCCAACAACTCCTGGGCATTGTTCTTGATCAGTTGGCTCAGGTGCGTGGCGATAACTGTGCTGCAATCCACCACGGTAAAACCCATCGCCTGGGCATCATCCCGCTGGGAACTGTCGATCCAGACGGCATCGAGCCCAAAAGTGGGATCCTTGGTCGCAGCCCCCTCCAATTCCCCGTAAACCTGGCCGGGATTAATCGCCAGCTCCTTGCCGGGAAACACCTCGCCCTGCCCGACTATCACGTCGTGAAAACCAAGGCGGTATTCATTGGGGGAAAGGTCCAGGTTGTCGCGAATGTGTACGGAGTGCACCAGAAAACCGAGCTCCTGGGACAGCTTTTTACGGACACCCTTGATGCGGGTCAGCAACTCACCGCCCTGCTTCTTGTCCACCAGAGAGATCAGTCGGTAGCCCACCTCAAGGCCTATTTCATCCACCATTTCCACATCGTCCCAACTGAGCTCCCTTGATTCGGCAGGCTTTTCAGCAGGGGCGGGCTCTACAGGAAGCAACTCAACTTTCTGCCGCTGTAGTTGCATATAGGCCAGTGCTCCAAGCAAACCGGCCAAACCCAGAAAGACCAGGTTGGGCATTCCCGGCACCAGCCCCATAGTGCCGATCAGTGCAGCCGTCACAAACAGCACTCTGGTGTTACTGAATAACTGGGTTAATACTTCCTCGCCCATATCCTGTGAGCTGGACACACGGGTGACAATAATGGCCGCAGCAGTGGACAGCAGCAGTGACGGGATCTGCGCTACCAGTCCATCACCAATCGTGAGCAGAACATAATTGTGGGCCGCCTCGCCGGCGCTGAGATCGTGTTGCAGCACCCCCACGGAAAAGCCGCCAATAATATTGATAAACAGAATCAGAATGCCCGCTACCGCATCCCCGCGCACGAACTTGCTGGCACCGTCCATGGCACCATAAAAGTCCGACTCCTGAGAGACCTCCTGACGACGAAGTAATGCCTCGTCCTGGGTGATCAGCCCCGCATTCAGATCTGCGTCAATGGCCATCTGCTTGCCGGGCATGGCATCCAGGGTAAACCTGGCGGTCACTTCCGAGATTCGACCGGCACCCTTGGTAACCACGACAAAATTGATAATGACCAGAATCGCAAAGACAACCAGGCCTACGGCATAGCTACCACCAACCACAAACTCCCCAAAGGCCTGAATCACTTTTCCGGCAGCACCAGTACCTTCGTGTCCTTCCAGTAAAACAACCCGGGTTGAAGCAACGTTCAACGCCAGTCGCAATAATGTGGCAATCAAAAGAACCGTGGGAAAGACAGCAAAGTCTAGAGGCCGTCGGGAGTAAACCGAGGCCAGCAGGACAATGATGGCCAGCGCGATGTTGAAGGTAAACAGCAGATCCAGCACAAACGCTGGTAATGGTAATACCATCATCACCAGCATCATAAACAGCAGCACGGGGGTCCCCAGACCGGCCAGGGAAGAGAAGCTGAAGCCGCTATCGGATGCAGTGGTATTGGTCATTTTATTCATGATCACCTATCTGATCCTCGCTAATTTGATCCCGGTATTCATCCGGAACCCACAAGTCTTCCGGCGGGGCCACATACTCGGTGCCGGGCGCCCGTTTCAGTTGATAGACATAGGCCAGCACCCTGGCCACAGCGAGGTACAGATTCTGTGGAATCTCCTGACCGATATCAGTGCTGGCATAGAGGGCACGTGCCAACGGGGGCGCAGAGAAGATAGGCACATCAACCTCTTCTGCCAGAGTACGGATCCTGAAAGCCACCAGGTCCCGACCTTTTGCCACCACCATTGGCGCCGCTCCCGGCCGACTATCGTATTTCAGGGCCACAGAGAAATGGGTCGGATTGGTAATTACCACATCGGCTTTAGGCACATCCTGCATCATTCGCCCTTGGGAAATTTCACGCTGCAGGGAACGGATACGACTTTTCACCTCGGGTTTACCCTCGGTTTCCTTCATCTCATCACGCACTTCCTGGCGCGTCATTTTCAGTTGCCTGTTGTGGTCCCACAGGGAAAATGGCACGTCGAGAACCACTATAAAAATCAGACTGAAACTTAGTAAAATCAGACTCCATAACAGCAACGATATACTTTCACTCATCGCCAGAGCTGGAGGACGGCTGGCTAATAACAGAATTTCTTCACTGTACTGATAAAAGAGAAAAACAGTCGCACCAATCACCAGGAAAAACTTAAACAGCGTCTTCACCAGCTCCATCAAACCTTTCGCGGAAAACAGCCGTCCAATACCTTTGACAGGATCCAGTTTTTCAAACTTGAAGGCCATTGCCGAAACGCTGAATGACCAGCCACCCATCAGTAAAGGACCGGCAAAAGCGCCAATCACGGTCACACCGAAAAAAGGCACCAAAACCATTAGTGAAGACATCATCAGATCGCCGAAACGCACTGTGATCATCGATGTGTTAAAGGCCGTTGCACGATCAAAACTGAGCGACTGTTCAACTAACAATGCAAACTCGCTCGTCAATGTAGACCCCATTATCAACATGGCGATGGCGCCCACCAACAGCGACAGCATGGTATTCAGCTCACGGGATCGGGGAACCTGGCCTTTTTTTCGAGACTCCTGCTTGCGCCGTTCCGTCGGCTGTTCGGTGCGCTCCTGTGATGCCTGTTGATCTTCTGCCATACCTACCTAGCGAAACAATTCGAAAGCATGAGCAAGTCCGCTATCAAACATGTCGATCAACAATGAAAATATTGCCGGCATCGACAGCAGAATAAATACGAACCCCGCCATAATGGTGACGGGGAAACCGACTGCAAAAATATTTAATTGTGGGGCAGCGCGCGTAATCACACCAAAGGCCAGATTGATCAGCAGCAAGGCTATCAGGGTTGGCAGCGCCAACAGCAGTGAACTCAAAAACATCTGGCTGGCCCACAAAACCAGATTCAGGGCAATTTCCGAATCCCACCCGGACCACCCCACCGGCAAAAGAACGAAACTGTCTGCCAGAATGGCCAGCAAAATCAGGTGACCGTCGATCGCAAGAAAAATTAGCGTTGCAAGAATCAGATAGAGCTGGCTCAACACTGGTACCTGGACACCATTCTGGGGATCGACAGCCATGGCGAAACCCAGTCCCATGGTGACTGCCAGAGTCTGACCGGCAATCACCACTGCGGCAAAAAGCATCTGAACCAGGAAGCCCATGGCGAGACCCACCACCAGTTGTTGCGATGCCACAATCAAACCGGAAGGACTCAAAGGATCGATTGCCGGTAGCGTAGGCAACGACGGCGCCAACAGTGCTGTCACCAGTACAGCCAGGAGAATTCTGGCCCTGACAGGAAACGTGGAAGCCCCGAAAATTGGCGCGGCCAGCAGCAACGCAGTGATCCGCAAAAATGACCAGCAATAGGACTGCGTCCACGCCATCAGTTGGTCTGCAGAAAACAGCAAGGCGATTAACCCACCATGCCGGGTATGTCTTGAAACAGACGCAGGGAAAACTCCGTCAATATACGCAGCATCCAGGGTCCGCCAACAAACAGTGCTACTGCCACCACAATCAGCTTCGGAATAAAGCTCAGTGTCATTTCCTGAATTTGGGTGGCCGCCTGAAACACCCCGATCAGCAGGCCCACAGCCAGAGCCGACAACAATAACGGTGCGGCCAGCAGCATGGTCACGATCAGGGCGCTCTGGCCGACATCCAGCACAGCTTCAGGTGTCATGTGAACATTTCTCCATCAGGTAACAAAACTGGCGGCCAAGGTCCCGACAATAAGAGACCAACCGTCAATCAAGACAAACAGCATTATTTTGAAAGGCAATGAAATCAGCATGGGGGACAACATCATCATCCCCAACGACATCAGTACACTGGCCACTACCAGATCGATCACGAGAAAAGGTATGAAAATCAGAAAGCCTATCTGGAAAGCGGTCTTCAGCTCGCTGGTAAGAAACGACGGCAGCAGAACTTTCATCGGGATATCATCCTCATCAATAAATCCCCCATAGCCACCCAGCTCGGCAAACATCACCAGATCCGCTTCACGGGTCTGGTTGAGCATAAATTCACGAAAGGGTTGTTTGGCATTTTCGAGCGCTTCCTCAAAGCCAATACGTTCCTCCATGTAGGGCTTTAGCCCGGTGTCGTAGGCCTGTTCAAGTACGGGTGACATGATGAACAGGCTGAGAAACAGTGCGAGTCCCAGCAAAATCTGATTGGAAGGGGTCTGGGCAGTGCCGAGTGCCTGACGCAGGATGGCCAGCACCACGAGCACCCGGGTAAAAGACGTCATGGTGATTAACGCTGCCGGCAACAGACTCAGCAGCGTCATCAATAACAGGATTTGCAGGCTGACCGAGTAATTGCTGCCGCCACCCGCAGCTGGCTCTACGGACAACAAAGGAATGGTCGCATCCGCCAGGGCCAGACCCGGGACACATAGCAGTCCCAGTAACAGCCATCTCAGGCAGGGTTTCATCGGTGGTTCTCCGTGGGCAACACTCTACCGAGAAGTGCACCAAAATCCCGGTTTTTTGACTGGTCCGCTGAAACCACGGGTTCCTCAAACACATGCAGCGTACTCACACCACCCGGTGCCACACCGATCAATAACTGCTGTTCGCCTGCCTGCAACAGCAGCACTTTTTCTCTGGTACCCACCCGCGTGGAACCGATCACCCTGACTGGCGTATGGTGGCCCATGGACACACCGTTCAGTTTTTTCAAAAGGAACAGCAGTCCGAAAATACACCCGAAGACCAGCAGCAGTGAGCCGATCACTTGCAACAGGTAGCCACCACTGAAAAGCCCGCTCGAATTCGTCGATGTGGCTGCTGCCAGGGAGTGGACAGGAACAACCACGGCAACTACGGAAAGCAGCAGAGACCGCAGCCGCATAATGGCAATCCTCACTTGAGTTTTTTCAACCGTTCAGACGGACTGACGATGTCAACCAGTCGCAGGCCAAATTGCCCATCGACCACAACCACCTCACCCCTTGCAATCAGGGTACCGTTGACCATCAGGTCCAACGGTTCATCCATCTCGCGGTCCAGTTCAACCACAGAACCCTGATTGAGCGCAATCAGGTCCTTGATGGGCAATCTGCTCCTGCCGATTTCCACTGATAGCGTGACCTGTACATCGAGAAGGGCATCGAGGTTGATTTCTCCACCACCATCGGGAACGGACCGGGAATCCTCTGCCTCCAACTCTTTGAGTGGCACAGATTCTTCTGTCCCTGAACCCGGCTGTGGAGACTGTGGTTTGGTTTCATCCACCTGGTCGTTCATCGGCCACCTCTATCTAAAAATTGCTCTTCATTAACTGTCATGTTTGAGAACCTGTTTAATTTTGATCGACTTCCTGCCGCTCATTGCACCATGTTCACCAACACAGAATGGTGCTCCTTCAATACACAGGGTTACTGCAGTGGGCGCCGCCAGTGGAATCACTGCACCCTTGCGAAGGCTCATAACGTCAGACAGGCTCATATTTTTACTGGTAAAGACCCCGCTGACCTCCAGCTCCACCGACAACAACTCCCGACGGAAAAAGGCCTCCCAGCCGGGGACATCTGTTTTCGAGGTCTGCCCTGCCGCAGGATTACCGAGACGGTTTTTAAGTGGCTCGATCGCGGCGTAGGGAATGAACCAGTCGATGATTCCCTCCCAGTCGAACAGCTTTATCACAAAGGGAAATTTCAACAACAACTCGCCAGCTGCAAGAGGTTGAATAAAGTCCGGGTTGGTTTCAAACCCACAAACCTCACCAGACAGGGAAATTTTTTCCTGCCAGCCCTCGGTCAGGGCGCTGAGAAAGCGGCCAACGACCAGATCGTTGATCCGGCGCTCAGTGGGCGTCAGATTGGCACGGTTCGATTTGTGCCCGCCACCACCTGTCCATCCGCCAAAATACTGATTGACAAAAAATGACAGTGCATCGCCGGACACAACCACCAGTGACGTCCCATTCAGTGGCGCTGTTTTTATCTGGGTGATCCCTGCCAGTTCAGGCATGCTCAATAACGCTTCTTCCTGTTTCATCGGGCGAATATCTGCCACCTGAACCTCAACCGGCGCCTTGAAAAGACTTTGCAGCCCCAAGGCGAAAGACATGGCCTGTTTTTCAGTGAGGGTTTTCAGTACCGGCATCTGCACCAGCAAAGTTTGTTCCCTTGTGCTGAAATCAAATGAGGCACAATGGCGAGTAGCAGCCGCATTTTGCCCGGCCACAGCTTCGTCAGAAACACTGCCCATCAGCGCTTCAAGCTCCCCTTCGGATAAAACCTCTTTATCGACCATCAGAATTCACTATTGGCGTTACTGCATGACAAATCCGGTAAAAAACACATCATCCACTTTTTGTTCACCCTTTAGGCGAATCACATCCTGGATGGACTGACGCACTGTTTTGCGTAACTGTTCCTTACCTTCAAGAGTGTTGAGCGCATCATAGTCCTGCCCACTGAACAGCAGGATCAGGCTATTGCGCACTGCCGGCATGTTGGCCTGGATCTTGTCCACCACCTTTTGATCATAAGCCATCACCTGCAGGCTTAACTGGAGGTAGCGGATCGTGCCCTTGTGCTCGAAATTGACCACAAAGGCGGGATCCAAAGGCAAATAAATCGGCTCGCGTTCTTCAACCGCCTGTTGTTCCACGACTTCGTCGACTTGCTCGCCAGAACTCGGGTTATCGCTATCACCCACCATAAAAAATGCTGCACCGCCACCGACCGCCAGGAACAACACAACGACCAATACAATAATGACTATTTTCTTCATCCCACCTTTTCCCTTTTTTCCAGCCGGTGAAGCCGGCTGCTTGTCCTTACCCAGATTCAACCCATCATTTTTTGTTGCCATAATCACGTTCCAACTCAACCAGCCCCAGCCTCGGGACAGGGGTTTTTATAAAACTGACATCCACGCGAATAGAGTCAAAGCAAAAAGCAGGCCAATATATTTTTTCTTTTTTTATCAATTAGTTAAAAATTATAAGATGCGCGATGTCATTTTTTTGACGAGTTCATACACGGCATGGTGGGTGTCTGCGGACAGGGGAGGGTATACACCCAGCAAAAAATCGACAGGGAACAAAAGAAGGAAAGAGAATCAAAGACGACTGTCAGATGTAGTAATCCACCCGACCTTCCAGCACAGAGGCATCCAGAATCATCCGGGAGGACAGTGACTCGTCGACCGTGTCGCCATCAAGATTCACAGCCCCCGAACCATTGCCGTTGTTATCGCCTGCGCCCTGTTGTTGAGCCTGGGACTGGGCGTTGGATTGTGATTGACTCCCGGCATGCTGGGACACCTGGGTCTGGGTCAATAACATACCGCCCTGCTCCATCAAATGCCGAAGGCGGGGCATCGCAGATTCAATCGCATCTTTGGCTGCACTGTTATCAACAGAAAAAAATACGCTGGCATTATCGCCGTCTACAGAGATTTTGATATTCAGTTTTCCCAACTCGGGTGGATTCAGCTGGAGCGTGGCATTCTGCACATTACCGTTGATCATCGTGGACAAACGGCCAGCCATATCCTGACTCCAGGATGAGGTACCCACCGGAGCGGCTATCGATACCGGAACCTTGAGAAGAGCGGTGCCATTTCCGTCAGTGGCAGTCGCCTGTAGCCCACCAGGGGACACCTGCAATGCAGCAGCACTATTTTCAATTGTTTGCGAAGCTACTGTCTTACCCAGCTGAATGGCCGCTGAAAACATTGCGCTGTTATCGAGTGTTTGTTTTACGGGCATGGAGTTCTCAGAACTGTCCTCAAGACTGGCGCCAACGCGAGCAACCGCATCGGACCAGGCGGAATCTGTATTGGTCGTGACGGGGGTGGTATATCGGACCAGACTGTTATTAACAGGCAGTTCACCCATCACTTTACCCGTCCCGATCTGGGGCCATTGTTCAGCCGCAGCGAGCATGGCGGCAGTCGCCACCCCCTCTTCGAGCGGCAAGTCCTTGCCACCCGGGAACCCGATATTGCCAGCCTCAGCCGCCACCCCCGCCGGATTCTGAGCCAACAGGGATTGCTCTGGGGCCTCCTCCTCACCGGCAGTGACAGCATTTTGCTCTCCCATGATCTGCTCGAAAGAGGCGGAATCACTGCCTTTTGAGTCTGATTCGGAACTGACGGAGAGAGGCGATTCCGACGTAACTTTATTACCTGAACCCTGCTGTGTTTGAATGGCCAGTGTCACTTTGGATGATCCTTTTAGCGCGTTGACCTCATATAAAGCAAGATAAGTGCCAGTCTACCTTGGGGGATACTCCAGAGATTTCCTGGCGAGGCTTTTCTCATCGGCATCACGCTGCTCAGCCCGCTCCTGATTGCGCAGGGCTTTGCTGTGCCGCTGATCCACCAACTTGTTTATCGCTGTCTTGTGGCGAGCCTCCGTCATCCATTGCTCGCGATCCCCTTCCAGCTGTTGAGCTGAATCACTGACCGCCGCACGCTGTTGCTCAATGGCCTGATTGAGCTTATTCAGAAACAATCGATAATCCTGCAGTTGCCTGGCGGGAATGCCCTGCTCACCCACCTGCCCCAGCCTGGTTTCGTACTCCTGCTTGAACTGGATAAGCTGGTCGAATTGCTGTCGCTGTTGTTCATGACTCTGTCGGCTCTGTTTGAAAACGCCTGCCGAGTTGCGTTCCCGGGATTCGGCCAGGGTCGCCACCTTGTTTATTTTATCGGTTGCCATGATCGCCTTCTTTTCCAACTGGTTGACACATACCCAAAATTGCCGACAGGTCTGACTGGCTTTGCTCCATCGACAGCTTCTGCGATTCTCTCTGCTGGATAAAACGGCGAATATGTGGAGCCGCAAACACTGCCCGATCAATGGACTCATCACTGCCCTGCTGATAGGCACCAATATTTATCAGATCGCGGTTGCTCTGGTAAGTCGCATAGAGACTCTTGATTTCCCTGGCGGCCAGCAACTGTTCTTCATTCACAATATTCGCCATAGCCCGACTGATAGAACGATCGATATCAATGGCCGGAAACAGACCGGAATCCGCCACTTCCCGCGACAGCACAATATGCCCATCAAGAATGGCACGAGCAGCGTCGGCCACCGGATCGTTATGATCGTCGCCCTCGACCAGTACCGTGTAAACCGCAGTGATAGAACCCTGAGCGTTGTTGCCGGCACGCTCAACCAACATTGGCAACAGGGAAAAAACCGAGGGTGGGTAACCCTTGGTCACCGGCGGCTCGCCAATCGCGAGACCTATTTCCCGCTGGGCCTGGGCAAAACGCGTCAGGGAGTCCATCAACAGCAGTACATTTTTACCACGACTGCGAAAATACTCTGCGATGGCCGTGGCCCGCCATGCACCATGAATACGGGTCAATGGGGCGTCATCGGCCGGGGTTGCCACGACAATAGCCCTGGCAAGCCCGTCTTTTCCCAGTATATCCTCGACAAATTCACGCACTTCCCGACCGCGCTCGCCCACCAGGGCGACCACAATCACATCCGCTTCCGTGTGTCTCGTCATCATGCCCAGCAGAGTACTCTTACCCACACCACTGCCGGCAAACAGCCCCAGGCGTTGCCCTTTTCCCATTGTCATAAGTGCGTTGACTGCTCTCACACCCACATCCAGCGGCTCACGTATGGGGGTTCTATCAAGCGGATTGATGGATAATCCTCGCAGGGGCACGTGATGCATACATTTGAGCGGACGGCCTCCATCAATCGGATTGCCAGCACCATCAATCACCCGACCCAATAGCTGCTCGTCGACGGCGACCGACCCCCCTGTCTTCACCGGCAGTACCCGGGAACCCAACTTGATACCACTCAGTGGCCCTTCGGGCATCAACAACAGGCTGCCATCAGAAAACCCCACCACCTCCGCCTCGATGGTATTGCCCTCATCAGTAATGATGCGGCAACGTCCCCCAATGGGTGCCCGACAACCCACCGCCTCCAGTTTAATGCCAATCATGCGAACCAGTGTGCCCTCCTCTTCGAGGGGAACCGGTTCAACAGCAGCAGTTACCGAAGACAGGGTCTGGCCTATCCTCTGACAGCGTTCCGCTTTCAATTTTTCGAGGCTATTCATCCGGTTCAAGGTATCACTCAATACTGCACGCGCTCTTCACAGGACTCAATCAGAGTGCCAAAAACCATTTCCATCTGTCGTTCGACGGACGCATCAACATAGGAAACAGGGGTTTTCATGCGGCAGCCTCCGGGCAGGATGTCGGGATCATCAACCAACTTGTAGGGTTTCCCCTCAAACAATGCCGGGGCCATCTCCTGTACCAGTTTTCGGTCACCCGGATTGAGAAATACTTCAATTTCGCCCTGCAATGAAGAAAGCGTTGACAGCGCCTCTGCCGCAATATCCGTTACGACATCTGAATTAACGGTCAGCTCCCGGCGAACAATCTGACGTGCAATCAACATAGCCATATTGGCCAGTTCACGGATCACCACCTGATCCAGACTCTGAAAGGGATGGGCCATTTCATCCAGCAAACCGGACAGGTGTTTGACCAGTTGCTCTGCTTCGGCTTTGCCCATTTCCAGGCCTTCCCATTTACCAATCTGAAAACCACGGGACTGGGCAAGAGCCTCGACTTCAACCGGATCAACAACTTTTTTGACGGGGGCGGATTGTTCGAAGAAAGGAACCTGCCATCGCTTCACACCTGGCTCTGTATCAGACAAAGTCACCGCCTCCTTTGCCGAGGAAAATCTCGCCTTCATCGGCCAGCCTGGAAACAATCGTCAGAATTTCTTTCTGGGCAGCTTCCACATCAGCCAATTTAACGGGACCCTTGGCATCCAGGTCTTCTTTCAACATTTCAGCAGCACGGGAGGACATGTTTTTGAAGAATTTATCCTTGACTCTGTCATCGACCCCTTTGAGAGCTATGACGAGACTGTCCACTGAAATCTCACGAATCAGACGCTGCATTCCCCGGTCATCCACCTCCAGTAAATTGTCGAAAACAAACAGGAGATCATGAATTTTTTCACTCAGATCACCATCGATTTCCCGAATGGAATCCATCAGTTGTGTTTCGAGATCCGTGTTCAAATGGTTCAGGATGGCCGCCGCCGCACTCATACCATTTACCGAGGTCGGTGGTGCTTTGGGGCTGCCGCCCAGCTGGTTCTCGAGCACCTGATCCAACTCCTGAAGAGCCGCGGGGTCAATGGTGTTCAACCGTGCAACACGTATCATGGCATCGGTGTGAATCTCGCTCGGCAACAGGGACAACACCTGAGCGGCGTGCTCACCTTCAAGGGAACTCAGAACGATAGCGATGATCTGCGGATGCTCCTGACGAATCAGCGCCGCCACAGATTGAGCATCCATCCATTTCAGGGATTCCATACCCTTGCTGTCCGTATTGCTGTGTATCCGGCTGATCATACTGCGGGCCCGGGTTTCACCGAGCGCCTGCACCATCACCCGGCGGGCAAAATCACCACTGCCGATTCCCAGCGGGCTGACTGAAGAAACCCGTTCGGTAAATTCATTCACAACCTGAGCCACTTGCTGGTCAGAGACATCGGAAAGAGACGCCATGGCCTCGCCCACTGCCTGAACTTCTTTTGGTGACATTTGCCGCATGATGGCCGCAGCACCCTCCTCTCCCAGACCCAACAAAAACACAGCAGCTCTCTGGGCACCGGTCATTTCAGTATTAGCCATCGGCAGACACCCAGTTTTTTACCACGTGGGCCACCCGCTGTGGTTCACCCTCAGCCATGGAACGGGCCATCTGTAATTGATTCTGATACGAGGAGGCTCCCGGCAAGCCAAGCTGGGGCTGTCCACCCAGGGTGACCTGATCTTCGCTCAGGGCCATACCGCCCTGAGTGGCGTAGGCAGCTCCCGCCCCGCCCTGCGCCGGTGCTGCCAGAGCCATACCGGGTGGCGGTGCAGCTGAAGCCTGCATCAATGGCCGCAGGACAGTAAAAATGATCAGGAAAATGGCGATACCCGCCAATAGAAATTTGGCTGCCCGCCAGATCCACTCCTGCTCCATCAATGAAGGTTCCGACAACTGCTCAAGCTCCGGGGGAACCACGAACATGGCATTCATGACATTGACACTGTCACCCCGCTCTGCACTGAAACCGATGGCATCTTTCACCAATGCGGTAATTTCCGCCAGTCGGGCTTCGGTAATTGCCGCGCGTTCCACATTTCCATCACCATTGACCGTATCCTGATAGTCCACCACAACGGCCACCGATAGCTTCTGCAGTGTTCCCGGTACTTCCCGGATATGGCTGATAGTTTTATCAATCTCATAATTCCTGACCTGGCGCTTGCTGAACCGGCCACTGGAAAGCTGGTCTTCAGTCTCCTCAGGTACCGCTGTAATTCTGGTTTCCTCAGGGGGCTGGTTGGCCAGAGTGCCGGGGACACCACCGGCAAACTCACCCCGGGAATTTTCCTCAATCAGCTGTTCACTGCGAATACTGGTTTCGGGGGCGTAGCTTTCACTGGTCTTTTCCACTCTGGTGAAATCCACGTCTGCCACCACCTGTGCTCTCACTGCACCGACCCCTAGAATGGGTGACAGAATCTCTGTAATTCGATCCACATAGCTTTGTTCCAGCTGCTGTGTAAACCGGAACTGCTCCGACGTCTGGGCAAAACCCTCCTCCCGGCCCTGGGCGGAGAGTAGCTTGCCCTGGTTGTCGACCACTGACACCTGTTCGGCTTCCAGACCCGGCACACTGGAAGCCACCAGATGCACCACCCCGGCCAGCTGTCGTTCGGTCAATTCACGTCCGGGGTAAAGGCTCAACAACACCGATGCTGCGGGCTTGTCACGCTTGCGCACGAAAGCTGACTGTTTGGGAAGCGCCAGGTGTATCCGCGCTGACCTGACACTGTCCAATGAGGCGATAGAGCGGGCAAGCTCCTGCTCCAGAGCGCGATCATAGCGGGCTTTTTCAATAAAGCCGCTAACGCCTATTTTCTGTTCTTTGTAGAGCATATCGAAACCGCTGCCATCGCTTTTTGGCAATCCGTCGCTGGCCAGCTTGAGCCTGATTTCATGAAGTTTTTCAGCGGGCACACTGACCAGTCCAGTCCGGTGATCCACCTTGTAAGGGGTACCATTTTCCTCGAGAGAACGAACCACTTCATTGGTCGAGGAAGGCGTCATTTCGCCAAACAGCGCCACATAATCCGGCGCCATGGACCACTGTACCAAGCCGATACCCAGGGCAATACTGGCCGCCAGGCCGAGCAGCAGACCCAGCTGACGCGTGACCGGTTGACTGCTGAGACTATTGAAGCGACTGAGCAAGGTGGAAGTATTCAATGCCATAATCTTTAATTCACGTTGGTTGCGTTAGTATGAAAAAAGGAATTCACACCTGCATGTTCATCACTTCCTGATAAGCATTCAGAAGTTTGTTCCTGACCTGATTAACTGCCTGAAATGACAGGCTTGCCTTTTGCAGAGCCACCATTACTTCAGGCAGTGCCACATCCGGGCTACCCGCTTCAAAGGCATCCGACAACTGGCGCGCCTGCTTCTGGGCAGCATTGACCTGATCGATCGAGTCCTTCATCAAAGCGCCGAAATCAACCTTTTCTCCACCCTCAGCCGGGCCCTCGCTCGGTCCTTTGCCCGCAGCAGCAGCCATTAACCGCATTTGGGCCAATACCTGGTTTATCTCCATCTCACTCATAAACAGTCTCTCCGACGGTGTATTAACCGGTGGCCGGAATAGCCACGCCCTGCTCTTTCAGTCTGGCCAGCTTGTACCTCAACGTCCGGGGACTGATCCCAAGCCGCTCTGCTGCATCCTTACGGCACCCATTGACGGCATTAAGCGCATCAACTATCAACTGCTTCTCCCGTGCCTTGAGATCGCCGTCCAATAATTGTGCACCGTTGCTGGCTGCTGCCTTCTGGCACAGGTCCTCTGGAAGAACATCCTCAAAACAGATATCTGCCTCGGCAATCTGGCAACCACTGGCCATGATGGCGGCCCGTTGCACACAGTTTTCCAGCTCACGGACATTGCCGTTCCAGCGATGCTTCAGCAACCGCTGTTCGGCGCTGGCCGTAAAACTGATCGGCTGGTCCGGGCTATAGCGCCGCAGCATCGTTTTGGCCAGCCGCAAAATATCGCCCGGCCGCTGGCGCAACGGCAGCAGATGGATGGGAAAAACATTCAGACGGTAAAAGAGATCCTCCCGAAAGCGTCCTGAAGCGACCTCTTCGCGGAGATTGCGGTTGGTCGTTGCCAGCACCCTGACATCCAGTGATATGAGCGTATTGCCACCCAGTCGCTCCACTTCCTTTTCCTGCAGCACCCGCAATAATTTGGCCTGCAGCCCCAAATCCATCTCGGAAACTTCGTCCAGCAACAACGTCCCGCCATTGGCCTGTTCGAACTTGCCGGCACGGGATTGATGTGCACCGGTGTAAGCACCTTTTTCGTAGCCGAACAACATGGACTCCAGCATTGTCTCTGGAATGGCGGCACAGTTAATCGCGAGAAAAGGTTTCTCTGCACGAGGGGAATGACGGTGAATATAACGCGCAATCACCTCTTTGCCGGTACCCGACTCACCACTGATAAGCACCGTCGCCTGGGTGGCGGCAACCCGTCTGGCGAGCTCACACAACTGTCGGGTTTTGGGGTCTTCGGCTACCATCCCATCTGAAGCAACTTCCGGCGGACGGGCCAGCCTGCTCACCATTTCCAGAAGGACTTCGGCCTCAAAAGGCTTTAACAGATAATCCGCAGCGCCTTCCTGCATGGCTTTTACCGCATTTTCAATACTTCCATAGGCTGTAACGAGCACAAAAGGCAGTTCCGGCCTGAGCGCTTTCGCTTCCCTGAGGAGCGTATTGCCATCCATCACATCCATTTGTACATCGCTGACAATCAGATCGACCCTTTCCCTTTTCAGGCACCACAGGGCCTCTTCTCCATTACTGGCCGACAGTACCCGGTAACCAGCGTATTGAATGGTGTCACACATGGCATCGCGGAGTGCTGCATCGTCTTCAACCACCAACACCCTCGTTGAATTACTCATAGAAGGCGTCTCCCTGGTTATGCCCATCAACAATAACTTCTGTACACGAAGCCGGTTTGCTAATGGGTAGATTGATGACAAATTCGAGCCCACCCGTGGAGCGGTTAGTGGCAGAAATTTCACCACCATGCTTACTGACGGCCATTGCCACTACGGCCAGCCCCAACCCGGTACCCTGTGCTCTGGTAGTAAAAAAGGGATCAAAGATGCGTTCCAGCAATTCTTCCGGAATACCCGGGCCGTCATCGCGAAAACGGATCTGCAGCCAATCGGGATTGAGGGCCCCCACCCACAAATCAATAACCACAGGGCCTTTCGCAGCTTCAATGGCATTCATCGCCAGATTTCCCAGCACCCCGACCAGTTCGTCCAGATCACCAACCAATTCCAGACTGTTATCGACATAGGGTATCGACATCACAGCATGGTGTTGTTCAAGGGTGGGGCGAACCGTCTCTTCAAATTGCTGCAACACCTGATTGAGCAAAATGGTTTCGGTCACAGGCGTTTCGCCGCGCACAAAACTGAGCATGCTGTGGAGCAGATTACCCATATGGCCAAGACGCTCGTTAACCTTGTCCACTATCCTCTGCCGCTGCTCTGCTTTCAGGTCAGCTCTGGCCAGCTGCGCCAGGTAAAGTGTGGTGGCACTGAGGGGGGTCCGAATCTGATGGGCGAGGCGGGCAGCCATTTCCCCCAGTGCGGTGAGACGCTTCTTCCTGCCCAGTTGCTCCTGTAACTGGTGGATTTCAGACACATCCGTGATGAGCACCACATGGTCGCTGGAGCCATCGAGAAGCCGGCTGACCACTGAGATTTTTTTACCGCTGTGCAACTCCAGCTCACGACCGCTCAGCTGTTGGGAGGGGGCAGCTCTGGCCAGCACAGCTTCCCAGTATTTGCCAATCAGGGGCTCACCCAACAGTTCAAGGGCTTCGGGGTTGGCATCGCGAATAATGTACCCACTGTCCAGAATGAGGACACCGCCCGGCAAAACGGACAACAGGGAAGAGAGACGATGGGCAAGGCGTTCTTTTTCAGCCAATTCGCTCAGCCTGGCTGAACGCGCTCTGGCAAGCTCTTCGGTCAAACCGGTCACCTTGCCTTCAAGATCGCGGTAAGAGGTATCCAACTGATGGGACAGCTGATTAAACACCTTGAAAGCCTGTTCAAGCTGACTGGCTGACAGGGCTTCTGTCTGGTTCATGATCGTTACCTGCGCTACTTGCCTAAAATGGAGGGACCTGTGTCCACTCAAGTAGATCAGCAATAATCATGCCTAAAGAAAAATATATTGTTTATTAGTAGGTTAGAATTCACTCAAGGAAAAGAGTCAAAAGTTTGTCGGATCTTCCTGGCGGCTGAGCCCAAACTTGCGCATTTTTTCCACCAGGGTTGTTCTCTGCAGTTTCAGCAATTTTGCACTGCGCGCCACCACCCAGCCGGACTGCTCCAGTGCCTGATTCAGCAACATACGTTCCAGTTCGAACAGATAGTCTTTCAAATCAATACCCTGAGGGGGCAAATAGACAATGTCCGGGACAGACACATTGATTGAAGTCGTCTGTGGACTGGCACTGATTTCCTGCTGCTCTGCAATCCAGTCCTGGTTCGGGCGAAATTTGTCCGGCAAATCTGACCATTTGACCAGTTTCTTTGGATACAGAATGATCAGTCGTTCGATAAGATTGGAGAGCTCGCGGACATTGCCCGGCCAGCTGTAATTACCAAGGGCCGCAATGGCACAGTCACTCAACTGGACTGAACCCCGTTTTTCCCGATCGAAACGATTGATCAATTCACGGATCAATAACGGGATATCTTCTCTCCTGTCCCGCAATGGCGGCATATCGATAGGAAACACATTGAGCCGATAGTACAGATCCATACGGAATCGCCCCTCTGCCACCAGGTGATCAAGATTCTGATGTGTGGCAGCAATAATTCTGACATCTGCAGTGAGGGACTTGTTACTGCCAACACGTTCAAACGTTCGTTCCTGAAGCACCCGCAACAGTTTGACCTGCATATTCATCGGCATATCGCCGATTTCATCCAGGAACAGCGTGCCACCATCCGCTATTTCGAAACGTCCCTGACGGGAACTGATCGCACCAGTAAAAGAGCCTTTTTCATGACCAAACAATTCCGACTCCAGTAAATCAGCCGGAATCGCACCGCAGTTTACCGGCACAAAGGGTTGTTCCCGGCGATTCGAGTAATAGTGGATATTGCGGGCCACCACTTCCTTGCCAGTACCGGATTCACCGAGGACCAGCACAGACGCTTCGCTATCAGCCACCTGCTTGATCATGTCCCGTATCTGATTGATCCCTTCACTGCTTCCCACCAGATTACGATACAGCTGGCCAAATTGCTCAACCCTGCTATTTTTTGAAGAGGCTGAAAATAATTCAGCTTCCTGAAGGACACCAAGCAACAACTGGTAACTGGCAGGAAAAGGAATCGTCCCCGCAATGTGCCGGGAAATGGAGGTTGGCACCGACAGCGACTCCGCTTCCCATTTTACAAGATAACAGGGGCAGGAAAGGTTTTTCTGGTTCAGGCTATCAGCCACACTCTTCAGAACGGGAAATCCGGTTTTATCCCGAATCAGCAGTGCTAAAAGGTCATCGCCCGAGGATTCGGTCAGAAAGTTGTTGAGACGCTGCCTGTCATCAAAGACCTTAACCGGATACTCCAGAAATCGAACCAGTGCCGCTGTTTTATTCCCTTCTGCAAGGTCTTGGTCAAATACCAGCACTTGTTTTTTAAGGGCTGGCATCAGTAGTGAACTTTTGTTATTGCAGGATTTAAAGTCCGATTGGAGAACTGGCTTACATCGAACGCACCAACTGAATGGGGGTCTATCATCGAGCCATCACTCCAAAGTAGTAATTCAATAGTCTTATTGGAAAGCGCAAGCGATTCTAAAGGAGGGTCGTGCATTGTCAATATTTTGACGAGGGTTTTTACGAATGAACTGCTGCAAATCAATCTAGGGACTAGAGGATTTTCTGTAGGCAACCTCGCGCCTGTGGTGTCGGAAAATCAATTTATCCAGCCACACCTGGACCGACTCACTGAGCCCCAGGTAACGCACTCTTGCCCACCCTCTACGATAATCATCTGGGCTGCTGACCACTTCGCCATAAAAACACAGGGGCTTTGGTGTACCGCGCTGAATATAAACCTGTACAAATACGATTGAACCGGGCTCGGGAACACTCCCATCCTGCCAATCGACCTGCGCAGAAGAGACAGTCACCCGGGAAATATCGGGGATATCCAGCTGGCTGTATATCAACTGACCAACCAGATCCAACAGCAGGTTTAGCTTCAGATCCAGGCGGGCCAGCTCTTGGGAAAGCGCAGGGTTGCTGCTGTCTGATGTCTCTTTGGAAAATTCGCTGATGGCAGATACGGCCCGCAGAAAGGATTCGTTGGATTCATTGACCAACGCAAGGTGTGCTTCATCGGGCTGATAATCGATTTTTGACCAGGCAATGGAGATATTGTCGGTAAAGGAAAGGGCGCTTGCTGACTCCTCGGATTTGTCCACGTCCAAAATAAAGGCATCCTCTTATATATTTCGGCTCTGAAATGCATGGAACCAAACGGGAAACACGAGTTTAAACCCTTTTGAGTATAGATCAATCTTAAGGCACTGAGGGAAAAAGCAGCTCAGACGACAATGCGAAACGTATGGGAAAAGACGTGCTCCGGCACGGAACTAACAGATCGAGAGGCTTTTTGTGTAATTAACGATTATTGCCCACCTCATGGTAACTGCCCATGGCTTTACGGTTCCGCGTGTATTCCAATCCCTGGACCATAACCTGCTCCCTTGCCACTTTTAACCGGGACATCAACTCTTCATTCAGGTGCAAAAGAGCCGCGACCGCTTCGGCGACCAGAACCGAGTCCGGCAGTCCGGAAGTTTGTGAGAAACAGACGGCGAGTCCATCCCGCCGCCGCTGTTCCAGTTTCGTCACCTCTGACCACTCGTTGTTCTCCGCGCAGCTCAGCATCTGCTTGGTAATAGTCAACACCTCAGCCAGGAGGCGACACTGATGAGCCTGGGAAAGAGATTCGTGGACGACTGCTGCAGTCATGATTGCATGCTCCTCGCCTCAGCAGGAACAGATTCCCAGCCGGCCTTGACTTCTTTTAACAGCGCACTGACTTCATCCAATACCGCTGTATCCGACGAAACACCTGCTTCCACAAGTCGCCTTTCAATATAATCGTAAAGCGAACCTAGATTTGCGGCGATCTCACCTCCCCGCTGATAATCCAGGCTGGCACGCATCCCATCCACAATGGCAATAACACTGCTGAGCAATTCACCCTTGCGGGCAATCTCATTTCGGTTGATTGCACCCTTTGCCGAAGCCAACCTGTCCAGTGCACCTTCCAGTAACTTGGCGATTAAGTGGTGAGGCGTTGCATCCACGATTCCGGTCTGCAACCCGACACTTTTATACTGGTTTAACGCTGATGCATAGTTCATTGACTACCTCTTGACTGATACTAGTTGTTTTTGTTGAGCAGCTGACCGGAGCCCGGCAAGGAGGCCAACTGCTGCGTCAGAAAATCACTGGTCGTCTGCAGTTGGGCAAGCAGAGAATCCAGTGCATTGAATTGGTTTCTATAACGAATTTCCAGAGCTTCCATCTTGCGATCAAGCACTTCCTTTTGATCACCAATACCCTCTATGCGCGACTGAATCCCCTCTGTGCGCGAATCCAGTAGGCCATCGGTCGCCAGAAAAGACGTAATCAGGGTATTCAGCTGGTATGCAATGCCACGTGAAAAATCAACTGCGCCGCGTGGTCCCGTAGAACCGTCTGCAATCAGGAGTTGCAGCCCTTCAGCTTTGCTGCCCACAGCCCCTTTTAGTGTTTGCCCACTGCCGGAGGCCGCCACACCGCCGATGGTGCCCGCCACATCAATACCGGCAACACCTGCTCCGGTTGAAAATCCCAGTTGCGCAGTAGTATTGGTATCGACAGAGAGAACTTCTATTGTCGAGAAAGACCCATAATTATTGGATGTGATTTCAAAATGGTCATTGACGAATTGCACGGACACCAGGGCGCCGGCATTGACCAGCGCAGTGTCACCGTTAATCCTTGCCTGTAACTCGTCGGCAAGTTCAGCGCCCGATGCGTAATTGCCCTGGGTTAACAAAATCTCGCTGGATGTCACACCATTAACACTCAGCACCAGGCTATTATTTTCACTATCAATGTTGAGCGGAAAAAAACTTGGCGAAGCGGTTAGCTGACCACGGGTCGCCATCTGGGTAATATCGATATCATGGCTGGCGACTGCTGTCGCCGCCGTCGATGTAATATATTTTATGGTCCCGTCCGATGGCCGGCCTACTGCGGCAAAAACTCCGACGATATCATCAAAAGCATTTTCCAGCGCAGCATCAAAACGACTGCTATTAATGGCCAGCTTGCCATCGCCATCGGTGGTGATACCCAGCTCACTCAGGCTGCTGAAGGAACCACCAAAACCCTCGGCGGAATCAGTGATGGCCCGACGCACCTGACTGGCAATCGAACGGGCTGAAAAATCTCCCTGCAGTGGCCCGGCAACACCGGTCTCAGGATCATAGGCGGTGAGACTGTTAACGGTAGAAATATAGTTGTTATAACCGCTGACAAAACTCTGGATGGCGGACTTGACCGCCTCGCGGTCTTGCGCAACGGTAACGGTCACCGGGGAAGTTCCAGTGACATCTTTGAGGGTAATATCCAGCCCCTCAATAACGCCGCTGGCTCTATTCTCACTACTGCGTATGGACAACCCATTGACCGTGAACAGGGCGTCGCGGGCAGCGACTGTCTGGGCAAGATTGGTTGCACTGCCATTAAAGGACAATGCAGACAGGCCAGCACTATCCAGGTCGTTACTATCACCAGTATCAGTAACGCTTATTTCGAGACTGTTTTTCTCGCCGCCATCATCGGATCCAATCAACAAACGATAGCCAGACTCATCGTTGACGATCACTGCCGTAACGCCGATTTTTGCGCCGTTAATTGCATCCCGGACACCAGTCAAAGTGTTGTTCTCGGAATCGATGGTTATCGTCGCCGTGCCCTTTTCAGGGTTGACCGTAAAGCCATCGTAACTCTCGGGACCGGGGTCCGGAGAGGTATAGTCGGTGCTGCCAAAACGAATGGTCAGTGTTCCCGTGCCGACCAGGTCTGAAGTACTGGCATAACCGGTACTGGCCAGTGAGTGTGACGATGCCAGCTGACTGACAGACAGGCTATAACTGCCCGAAGCTGCAGTACTGTTCGCAGACGCCACAACCGCATCCGTATTACTGGAGGTCGTTGTGCGCTGGCCAAAGCTGGAGAGTTTATTCAGGCTGGAAATACTGTCCTGGAATGTAGAGAGAGCACTTTTGAGGCTGCCAAAACCCGACAGTTCTGCGGTTAGAGCGGACTCACGGGCCACCAGTCTGGTTTCTACCGGTGAGCGTTCGGCTGAAATCAACTGGGTAACCAGCGACTCAATGTCCAGTCCCGACCCTATTCCCGTCGCCGTTAACATCTGACACTTCCTACCACGGTTAAACTGAATGTCCGGTTCATACGCACGCCTTTAAAAGTTAAACCCGCAGATAAACAAGCAAACAGGGTGCCAACCAGACTCAATAAAAGAAAAAATTAACCCTCGCCCCTGACAAACAATCCCTTACTGTTTCCGGCACCGATTTCCGCCAGATAATGGGCAAGTGCAACGGCTTCTTCCCGGGGGATCTGGCGGATAATTTCCTTGGATTCACTATCGATTACGGTGACAACCGTACTACCGGTTGTCTCATCTACCTTGAATTGCAGATCACGGGAAATCTGTTGCACATAATCAGATATATGACTTACCGCTGCCGCAAGCTCTACAGTGGACGACTCTCTGTTTTGTTCATCGCTTTTCTCCGGAGAAACATTGCCGCCGACGGGCAATTCTTGCCGGTCTACAGTCAATTCCATCGCTTTGACAGGTTGGCTGTTGGCAATAGCTTTCAGGGCAGGTCCGGGAATAGTTATAGATTCTGGCATGGCGGCACTCCATCAATATAAGGTGCTATGGCCGGGCAGAAAGGGGTGGCATAGCCACCCCTCTACCTGTTTGATCTTTTCAGATTGAAAAGATCATTACTGCAACAGGGCCAAAACATTCTGTGGCAGTGCGTTAGCCTGAGCCAGCATTGCCGTACCCGCCTGCTGCAGAATTTGAGCACGGGTCAACGCTGCAGTTTCTGAGGCAAAATCGGCATCCTGAATCCGCGACCTGGAAGCACTCAGGTTTTCGGAGGTCGTTTGTATACTGGCAATGACCGATTCAAAGCGGTTCTGGATCGCACCCAGAGAGGCTCGCGAGCTGTTAATCGCTGTCAGAGCACTATCCACCGACTGGATGGCAGCATTTGCACCAGCGACACTGGAGATATCCGTATTCGCCAGAGTCGTTCCCACCAGCGTGTCTGCAGTAGTGGTGCCCGCAGTCAACCCGGCATTAGCAGGTGTAGCCCCGCCGATAACCAGATCCCCGTCAGCTGAAGTAATGCTGCTGACAAGACCGCGATAGGTATCGCCAGTGGCGGCCAGACCTTCAGCCGCACCTTCTGTGCCACCTTCAGCCAGAACAATATTGCTGCCATCATCCTTGGTGATATCCAGGGTGGTGGCCGTAGGAGCAGACGCTGTATAGCCAGCGAGAGAGTTAATCAATCCCGCAATTTCAGTGGCTGTAATTGTCCCGTCTGCGCCCACTGCAGAAAGATCCAGGGCAGTACCATCAACCGACAATGTATAATCGGGAGCAACCGCTGTCACCGCCGGGGTGCCACCGGTAGTCTCGGACTCAGTCACACTGGCAGCCACACCCCCTAATGTGCTGGTGCTGGTATCAAAGGTAATGGCAGTACCATCCGCTTTGGAAAGAACCAGGTCACCACCGGCCAAGGTGCCGGAGGTGATGCTGTATGCCCCTGAACTGGCTGCGATAAAGGCTGCAAAATCTGAATCGATCTCTGTTGCAATTGCACCAGTGGCGACAGTCTCGGTGTCTGCCAGGGTCACATTGACAGCCTCTACACCATCAATGGTCAGAATAAACTGTTGACCGTTGGCATCGGCTGTACCGGCAATCCCGGTAACCGTATTTTCAGTCGGCGAAGCGAGTGAACCGGCCGTGCCCACCACATCGGCAAAGGCGATACCTGTCTGGGCATTGGTAGCTGTGGCACTCAGGCCAATATCTGCAGCGGTTATCGCATCGGCAATCGCTTTTGCATCTGCCGTAGCGGAGATCGCAAAGCCATTGACAGTCAGATCACCATCAGTAAAGCCTGCCTGTACCGCTGTTCCAGGTGCCGCCATATTGGCACCAGTCGATTGACCAAGCGATGAGGTTCGTGCACTGGTGATGCTGGAAATACTGACAGTCTCCCCGGCATTGGCACCCACCTGAAAAACCTGTGAAGCAAAAGATCCATTCAGCAGCTTGACGCCATTAAAAGAACTGGTTGATGCCACCCGGTCAATTTCAGCGACCAGCTCGGCAACTTCGGCTTGAAGGGCAGCGCGGTCGCTTGAGCTGTTAGTGGCGTTGGCAGATTGCACTGACAATTCGCGAATACGTTGCAGGTTATTGGTGATCTGCGACAAATCACCCTCAGCCGTCTGTGAGAGAGATATCCCATCGTTGGCATTGCGGGCAGCCTGGTTCAGGCCCCGGATCTGGGTAGTAAAACGCTCAGAAATTGCCAAACCCGCAGCATCATCTTTTGCGCTGTTAATACGCAAGCCTGAAGAGAGGCGTTGCAGTGCTGTGCTCAAATCACCCTGGGATGAATTCAGGTTGCGCTGCGCTGTGAGCGAAGCAATATTGGTATTGATTACCTGTGCCATAACTATTTTCCTCTTTGTTTTCCTTTCCGTCTGGCAGATCAAGGCCTTTCAGACGGCTGTTTCTTCGACGCTGGAATCTCTCATCGACGACGGATACGTTGCGATCGATAACCTGTATATCGACCGACGAGGAAAGTTCTTTAGCTTTTTTTTAGAATTTTTTTTCAATCCATTGATTTAAAGAAGAAAGTGTGACGGTCTCTACAGTTCAAACAACAAAATGCGATGCCTATCACAAAAGAAGGCGGACAAACCAGTATTGCCGACACAGCAACTACCTGGCCTGAAAGGAAAGCAAACAGGATGGGGCTATTACAGATAATTAAACAGGGATAATCCCTGGACTTTCACATAAGCCTGCTGGGCGGCCTGCAATGCGGTTAACTGCAGGTTAAGTTCACTGATGGCCTGCGCATAATCGAGGTCCTGCACACTGGAAAGTGTCTGCTCCAATTGCAGATTAAAGTCCTCATTCAGCGACTGCTGATTTTCCACCTGATTCTGGCGAACTCCCACGTCAGCTCTAACTGCAAGCATGTGTCCAATGGCCTGATCGAGATTATTCAATCCACGTCCCATGGCATTGTTGACCGAAGCCACTCCGGCGGGGGAATCAACCGCACTGGCCAGGGAATCTGCAATAGCCTGAATGCTGGCAAACATGCCTTCACGGGCAGAGGGAAAGACCTCAAAACGATCACCATCGACAGGGAGGCCGCCAACCTGAATGCTGGCTCCGGCAAAATTGATTTCGTCACCCTCCTGATAGTTACCGCTGGTCAACAGGGCATTGGAGGAATCCCGCACTTCATATGTCACCGGATCACCGGGAAGCGCCTGACTGAAAGTGATTGAATAAGTATCCCGAATAAAATTGCCGTCAACCGTGGCACTGCCAATTACTCCTGTGCCGGCATTGGCGGCGTCAGGCTTCACATCAAAGCGGCCATTACCGGTGGGCACAGCCATAAAGACATTAAACCCGGAATCCCTTACCGCCACCTGGGATGACTTGCCCAACTGCAGGAATCGTTGACCATCATCACCCTGGTAGGCGTACTGACCGTTTTGCCGTGTAAACGGCACTGCGTCGGCCTGAAACCCGGCAAAAATATATTCACCTTCCGAGTCTCGGGTATTGGCCAGCGACTGGAGCTGTTCAAGCAACCCTTCTATTTCCACACTCGCACTGCGGCGGGTTTCAACGGACTGGGAGGCATTGTTGGCCTGAACCACCAACTCCCTGACCCGTTGCAGCACATTGCCTACATTGGCAAGCACCGTATCTTCCAGTGCCAGCTGCCCCTCGGCCAAATTACCATTGCGCTGATACTGATCCAGCAACGCCATATCTTCATTGAGATTCAAAATCTGCACAGCCGCTACCGGATCATCTGAGGGAACCTGGATACGCTTGCCAGTAGCCAGCTGTTGTTCCGTTTTGGCCAACTTGCTCTGCTGATCAAGTATTCCCGAAATTCCCTGCTGAAAGATTTGTACACTGGATAAACGCATATTGGCACCCACCTATCGACGGACAGAGCTGAGCAAGGTCTGGAACAACTCATCGGCCACCGCAATTATCTGCGCAGCAGCCTGATAGGCCTGCTGGTAGCGGATAAGGTTTGCCGCCTCCTCGTCCAGATTCACACCCGATACACTCTCTCGCGCTGCAACCGACTGATCCAGCAGCACCTGTTCGGTGCCAAGTGCTTTTTCTGCCTGGCGGGTTTTAACCGCAACATCGGCGACCGTGCTTGCATAGGCCTCCTGATAACTGACCGTACCATTCATCAGCTCCCTGGATATTTGCAGCGAGGCCAGATTCAATACATTGCCATTGTCACCGGTACCGTTGGTATTATTTTCTATGACCAGCTCATCACCAGCCTGCGGCACGCCATCGATACTGAACCCGAAGCCGGCAAGACTGAACGATTTGCCAGCACTCTCTGTGGCAGGGTTATAGGCCAAAGGACCGCCGGCCATACCGGACATATCGAAACCGGGCACCCCCGCTCCGAGTGCATCGGGGTTAAACGTCAATGTCACTGTACCGGCCAGCGGCAACCCTGATGTATCACTGACACTGAAGCCGGCAATATCGGCTGAACCCTCATTTGACAAAACCTGCTGAGCGCGGAGGGGCGATGCGGCGGCAAAATCTTCCGGCCGACTCAGCGCCACGGCAAATTGCCCGACGGCCAAACGGGTGGGCTGAATCAGAAAGCTGTCACCACTGGCGGGAATGCCGGCAGCACCAATCGTCAACCCGCCCACTGAAAATGGACCTGTACCGCTTTGACTGCTGTTATTGGTAAGGTTGGTCAAGACCCACTGGCTACCGTCAAAACGAAGATTGTAGTCATCACCGGTCAGCGCGGTGGCGTCAGTAATGGTGGCTGACACTGATGCCGACCCGGTGTTGGCAGGATGCTCTGTCGACGTTGCTGTCAGCGGCTGAAAAAAATCTCCGCCGGAATTACCGTCCAGATCAATCCCGAGCTGATGTTGCTCATTGAAAGTGGATGTCAGTCCAACGGCAATCAGTCCGAGTTGATTGGCCGCAGGATTCAGTACACCCTCCCGGAAATCCAGGACGGCACCCAGCGATCCACCACTGAGAAAACGGGTGATATCCGAGACATTGCCTCCTGCGCCGGAAATGCCAATCATGGTCTGGGTACTATCGAATGGATTACTAACGGTTTGAAACGACTCGGCATTACCGCCAACCACCAACGCCTGCCCTTTGCCAATCATCACGTTAATGGCACCATCGGATTGGGTCACGGTGGTGACTCCAACATACTTTGCCAGCTGGCTGAGCTGTTGGTCACGCTTGTCCAGCAAATCGTTCGGCACAGTTCCACCGGATTGACCCGTGGCGCTGACAATCTGCTTGTTCAGGCTGGCGATACTGGCCGCCAGTGAATTAATCTCACCTACGGTACCCTCTATCCTGGCATTGACTTCGCTATTGAGGCTGCGCAGATTGCTGTCCAGGTAGTGAAAACGGTCTGCCAGCGCTTCTGCCTGTCCGAGCAGTACCTGGCGCTCAGGCAATGATCCGGGATTGTTGGCAACATCCTGTACGGCACTGAAAAACTCCCCGAGCACAGGCGCCAGACCGGCATTATCGTTACCGAGCATGCCATCCAGCCGGGAAGACAACTGATAAAGCGTATCGAAACCGCTGTGGGAAGATGTACGGGTACGGACTTCCGAAACCAGAAACTGATCGTAAATGCGCTCTATGGAGTCCACTGTCACCCCTGAGCCAATATAATTGCCTCCACTCAGCTGGGGCGGCAAGGTATCAAAGTCAGCCCGCTGGCGACTGTATCCATCCGTATTCACATTCGCGATATTGTGCCCGGTGGTATTGATCGATTGCTGCAAGGAAAGCAGTGCCGATGTGCCGATGTTAAAAATATTTGCCACGATGCCTTATCCTGCCTGGCAGTCCAGTGAATGGACGCACTGATGGGCTAACCCTAGGTACCAGTTAGCGACTCTTTTCCGGAATTCTTTAATTGGTTAACCAGATTGCTGTAGTTACCCCTTTCCAGAATACCCAGAATTTTTTCGGCATATTTTGGATCGGTGGCATAGCCCGCCTGCTGCAACTCTGTCAGAAATGCTTTGCTGTCGGATACTTTCTCCAGCGCACCCTGATAGCGCGGATTGTTTTTCAGAAAACTCACATAGTCCTTGAACGCGGTGGACAGTGAGTCATATACCCTGAAGGCTGCTTTTTCCAGGGCTGCCAGCCCATCCCTGAACTCCATGGTATTGACAATAGAGGAATCGCCTCGCCATCCATTCCCTACCTTGATACCAAACAGATTAAAGCTGCTGCTGCCGTCTGCGGCCTGAATAACTTTCTTGCCCCAACCCGTCTCCAGCGCTGACTGAGCCACCAGAACGGCAGGGTCCAGACCGAGTTCACCGGCGGCGACCACCGCATCATCCCAGACTGCCTGTATAAACTCTTCCGGCGAAGTTGCCAGGCCATCCTGCCCTGTGGCGCTGACGGCTCGCACAACTGACTGCCTCTCTGCCGCCGGGGGAATTAACCCGGGCACGTCCCGCTGCACCCTCAATGGAGGTCGCTCAAGGGAGACCAACGGCTGCACGCCCCCCACCTCATCAATTACCGGTTCAGTCTGCGCCCCACCGCCCAATTGAGTGACAAGAATCTCTGCCAGACCAATACCACCCTGCTGTGAGAGCTCAAGCGAAATCTGCTGGTCAAACATCTGCTGATAGGTATCCAGCTGACTGCTGTCGAAAAGGCCGCCATCTACGGTGGCATCGCGCATGGACTTGAGCATCATCTGCACAAAAAGAGACTCAAACTGTCCGGCCACTTCGGAAATAGCCGTCCCTGGAGCCTCGCGAGCATGGCTGCGCAACGAGGCCAACCCCTGGATATCCATGAATGTCGACGTCATTGCCTCTGCCATGGCTAGATCACGATCAAGCGGGCACGCAGCGCACCCACACGCTCCAATGCCTCCAGAATCGCCACCAGATCACCGGGGGCGGCACCGACTTTGTTGACAGCTTCCACCAGGTCATTGAGTGTCACGCCCGCATCCAGCAGGAACATGCGGGTACCCTCTTGCTCCACCGACACTTCGGATTCGGGCGTCACCACCGTATTGCCTCTTCGGGCGAAAGGCTCCGGCTGGCTGACGTTGATGTTTTCGTTGATCGTCACAATCAGGCTGCCATGAGCCACGGCGGCGGGTTCAAGCCGAACTTCCCGGCCAATCACCACCGTGCCAGTCCGCGAGTTCACAATAACCCGGGCCGGGGCACTGGCTGGCTTTACCTGCAGATTTTCCAGCATTGAAACAAAAGCCACTTTTTCTGCCGGGTCCAGTGGTGCACGGATTTCCACAGAGCCACCATCGAGAGGCCGGGCCACCCCCTCTCCCAGAGACTCATTAATACTGGTCGCCACACGAAAAGCTGTGGTGAAATCCGCAGCATGAAGATTCATCACCAGTGAAGCATCGTGATTGAATGGGCTGACCACACCCCGTTCCACCGTTGCCCCGTTGGGGATGCGGCCGGCACTGGGCACATTGACTGTCACACTGGAGCCATCGGCACCATCTGCACCAAAGCCGCTGACTAACAGGTTGCCCTGGGCAACCGCATAGGTCTGTCCATCAGCACCCTTTAACGGCATCATCAGCAGTGACCCCCCGCGCAGACTTTTTGCATTGCCGAGTGAGGAAACCGTGACATCAATGGTCTGGCCGGGTTTCGCGAAAGGGGGCAGCTCCGCATGAACCATCACAGCCGCAACATTCTTCAACTGGAGATTGACATTGGCCGGCAGCGATACACCCAGCTTGGCAAGCATGCTCTTGACACTTTGCACGGTAAACGGTGTCTGGGTGGTCTGGTCGCCGCTGCCATCCAGACCAACCACCAGGCCATAACCAACCAACTGGTTACTGCGCACACCATTGATGGAAGCGATGTCCTTGATGCGCTCTGCAAATGCCCAGGGGGCAGAAAAAATAGAAAGCAGGCATAGAGCAACCGTACAGACTCTGGCGCTAGTACCCATGAAATTCTCCTAAAATGGCCACAGTGGACTCATAAAGAAACGCGACAACCACCCCACCATATTCACTTCCGCCGGTGCCCCGGTGCCGCCGTAGGAAATACGGGCATCGGCTACCATGGTCGAAAGAACCGTATTACTGGAGGAGATATCCACCGGGCGAACGATTCCTTTCAGGCGGATGTACTCGTGCCCCTGATTGATCTGTATCCACTTTTCACCCTGTACATAAAGGTAACCATTGGGCAGCACCCGGGCGACGGTGACAGCGATGCTACCCGTCAGACTATTGCGCTGATTACTGGCACTTTCTCCCTCAAAACCACTGGCGGAGGAAAGGTCAACACCCAGGTCAAAGTTGGAACGGTTGCCGATAATAGGGTCTGCAATCGACGTATTACTGCTTTTGTCGAGGGTGGTGTCGCTACTCTTTGCAGCATTGGTGGCCTCTGCCAGAATCACCGTAACCACATCGCCTACCTGCCGGGCTTTGGCGTCCTCGAACAGGCTGACATTCTGCTCAGCCTGATAAATGGCACCCGTGGGCAACTGCCTGTCGGCGCTGTCCATTTCAGGCAATTCCACCGGGGCATAGTCCGGATGACTCTCCCTGGGCATGCCACTGCAGCCTGCCAGCAACGAGCCGAACAGCATAAACAGCAAACTGAATGATGCGAACCTCATTTGCTTCACCATATCTAGAGGTTACTGGCCACATACTGGAGCATCTGATCCGTGGTAGATATTGCCTTGGAGTTCATTTCATAGGTTCGCTGCGTCTCGATCATGTTGACCAGCTCTTCTACCACATTGACATTCGAGCTCTCCACATACCCCTGAAACACTGTTCCAAGGCCATTCAGACCGGGGTTGCCGGTCTGCGGTGAACCGCTGGCATTGGACTCGAGAAAGAGATTTTCTCCAATGGGCTGCAACCCCGCGGGATTCACAAAATCCGCCAACTGGATTGTCCCTACCTGGCTGACAGCGGAGGAACCCGGCTGCCTGACCGATACCGTACCGTCGGAGCCAATATTCACCGAAAGTGCATTCTCCGGCAGCGTCACCGAAGGCTGGAGAATATAGCCGGCAGACGTCACCATCTGCCCTTGATTGTCAACCTGGAAGGAACCGTCCCGGGTATAGGCCTGAGTACCATCGGGAAGCAGAATCTGGAAAAAGCCGCGTCCCTGAATGGCCATATCCAGCATATTTTCGGTTTGTGCCAGGTTCCCCTGGGTAAACAGTTTTTCTGTAGCCACTACACGGACACCCGTACCTATCATCAAGCCCGAGGGCAACTGGGTATCCTGGGAGGACTGAGCGCCCACCTGACGAACATTCTGATACAACAGATCTTCGAAAATAGCCCGGCTTCGCTTGTAACCGGTTGTGCCGGCGTTGGCCAGGTTGTTGGCAATATTTGACATCTTGGTCTGCTGGGCATCCAGCCCGGTTTTTGCAATCCACAGTGCTTGATTCATTGGTCAACTCCCTAGCTTATTCTCATCAATGCCGCAGAAGAGCTATCCAGCTCCTCGGCAGTTTTGATCATTTTTACGTGACTCTCGAACTGACGTGCCAACTCGATCATTCTCACCATGGATTCCACGGTATTCACATTGCTGCTCTCCAGCGACCCCGGGATCAGCCTTATGTTCGCGTCTTCAACTGCAGGCTCTTCCCCCTGAAGGCGAACCAGACCGTCTTCACCTTTCGTGAGCAGAGACGGGTCGGGATTTACTACTCTGATGCGATCAAATTCCACCAGAGTATTGGGATCTTCTCCGAGGGGAACGATAGAGATAGTGCCATCGGTACCAATGCCCAGTTGCGAATAAGGTGGCAAAGCAATAGGGCCCGCCTTACCGAGAACGGATTGCCCGGCACCGTTGGTTAACTGGCCGAACGAATCGATACGCAGGTCGCCACGTCGAGTCAGCGCTTCTGAACCATCCGGGGCCTGCACCGCCATCCAGCCTTCTCCATTGATCGCCACATCCAGATCACGGCCGGTAGCGGTAATCACGCCTTCACGAAAATCGACTCCCTGGCTCCTGATTCCTGCATAAGCGCGACTCTCATGACCGGCACCCGAAAGATAAGCGCTGCGTGCCGCAACCAGATCAGCACGAAAACCGGTGGTCGACGCGTTGGACAGGTTATGGCTATTCGCTGCCTGAGCCAGCATGGTTTCCCTGGCACCGGAAGCGGCTATATAGACGAAATGATCCATGGCTCAATCACTACCTGCTAGCGGAGATTAATAACGGTTTGTGTAATCGCATCTTCTGTCTGAATCACCTGGGCATTTGCCTGAAAATTGCGCTGGGCAATAATCATATTCACTAACTGCTCGGTAATTTCCACATTGGAATCTTCCAGCGCCCCGGACTGAATCACCCCCAACCCGGAGCTGCCAGGTTCACCCAGGGTTGCCGCACCAGATGAGAAAGTCTCCGCCCAACTGGTACCGCCGAGAGGTTGGAGACCATTTGGGTTGGCAAACCCTGCAATAGCCACCTGTCCCAGTGCGCGAGCCTGGCCATTGGTGTAACGCGCAAAGGCAACCCCGGTATTATCAATTTCCAGCCCACGCAGCTGGCCCGTAGTAAAGCCATCCTGAACAATCGTACTGACTGCAAAATCAGACCCGAACTGAGTACCCTTGGATAAGGAAACAGTAAAGCTCTGAGCACTGGCACCTGTGGGTGCGCCTGCGGAGTTAAGGGGTGTCCAACCAGCAATATTGACCTCTACCGGCAAGGTGGCAGGATCAAATTGACCGTTTGACTGGAACGTCAGCGTATCTGGTCCAGACGTTGTCACACCATCAACCAGCGTATGAACTTCCCACTGGTTAGCCGTTGATGTTTTCACAAAAAACGTACTTAACACGTGAGGGTTGCCCAGTTCGTCGTAAATCGTTGTAGAGCTGGTGGCATTGAAAGAATTACTGTCAGGACTGGTGGGGGGCACAGCAAAAGCATCGAAGGGCCCGCCAAAAGGAACCAGCGGTGCAGTCTCTCGCGAGTCAAGATTTAGCGTAATGTCTACTGAACCAGTGGGGTTGGGCTCAATCAGGGAGGTGTCCAACTGCAAATCACCCAACTGCCCGTTGATATTTCCCAGGTTATCGGCTTGAAAAGCCTGGAGCCTCTGGCCTTCGCTCGTCACGATAAGACCTTCACGGTTCACCTGAAAGTTGCCCGCACGGGTATAAGTCGATGCGCCCTCATCGCTCAGCAAAAAGAACCCGCTACCGTTAATGGCCAGATCAAGCGCATTATTGGTGAAGCTGATATTCCCCTGGGTAAATTCCTGGGTTACTCCGGCCAGACTGACGCCTTTACCAATGGCATTACCACCAGCACCCAACAGGCTGGTGGCATACACATCAGAAAATTCCGCCCGTGATAACTTGAACCCGGTAGTGGAACTGTTTGCAATATTGTTACCGACCACCCCCAAATCCGCGCTTGCCGCCTTGATGCCCGATACTGCTGTATCAAATGCCATGTTTTATCTCCTGACCTTGCGTCACTGAATTTCCAGATTTATTTAATGAAAGCTTTTTACGGATGATGTCGAGACCTGGCTACCATCCGCCAGGTTTAGCAATACGCCACTACCGTCGCCGGCCACACTGACTGACTCGACCCGCTGGCGGGGATAAACCGACACGGCTTCGTTCTGACCATCTATCCATGCCTCCGCGCTCAAACGATAGCGGCCGGGCGCAACGGTATTCCCCTCAGCATCGGTTCCATCCCAGCTGACGTTCAGGTTACCCTGCTCAGTCGCACCGAAAGATCCGCTATAAATGAGCTGGCCACTCTGATCCTGGACATAGAGCTTCAAACTGGTGGCGTCCCCAGGCAGCGCAACCGTTGCGTTGAGCTCACCCCCCTCTTCCGCCAAGTAACCCATATTTGAGCTGGTGGATACTTCCTGTCCTACCAGGCCCGCTGCCTGCAGGGCCTGATTGGCATACAACACTGACGACAGGCCGCTAAACCCGCCCTGCAGGTCCTGAATACCCGACACAGTGCCAAACTGGGCAAGCTGACTGATAAATTCCAGATTATCCATGGGCTTGGTTGGGTCCTGATTCTCAAGCTGCGTAACCAGCAGCGTCATAAAATCTTCCTGTCCCAGTTCATTGGGATTATTCTTAATGGTTTCCCCTTGCACTGTGCTGGGGAAAAGCTCTGACAGACTGGCTACGCTACTCATAATCATTCCTTCCTGATGCTTATCGCTTAACGACCCAGACTCAAGGTCCTGAGGATGAGCTGTTTGGTTGTATTCATTGCCTCGACACTGCTTTGATAGGAGCGGGAGGCAGAAATCATATTTGCCATCTCTTCTACGATGTTCACATTAGGCATGTAGATAAAACCATTTTCGTCCGCCATCGGATGCGACGGCATGTATTCCTGACGGACCGCAAGCTTGGATTCCACCATTCCGGAAACCCGTACACCAACTGCGTCACTACTGCCACTTACCGCATCGTAAGCAGAAGTAAAAACCGGGTATCTTGCCCGGTATGCAGTCTCTGCACTGCCACTCACCACGTCGGCATTTGCCATATTGCTCGAAATGGCGTTTAACCTGACACTCTGTGCGGAGAGGGCCGTACCGGAAATATCAAAGACATTAAACAGACTCATAGTCACTCTCCACGCAGTGTCTGCAATGTGGATTTGATTCGGGCACCAAGGAAATCAAGACTGGCCTGATAGCGAATCGCGTTCTCCATAAATGCCCCATGCTCACGATCTGTTTCAACCGTATTCCCGTCCAGTGACGGCTGAACAGGAACCCGGTACATCCCCTCTTCCTTATCGATCCCGTTCACGGTCATGTGGGCTTTATTGGTTTGCAACAATTCGTAGTCCCCTGTGGCCCGACCAAGCGCAGCCTGAAAATCAATGTCTTTTGCCTTGTACCCAGGAGTATCCGCATTGGCCAGATTCGCGGAGATCATTTCTGTACGCTGCGAACGCAGCGCCAGGACCGACGGAGAGATACCAAAAACTTTGTCAATTACATTCATTTATTCAAACCTCTACCCTTTTCCTATACAGATTGCGTGCCAACATATTTAATTCTTTTATTTCAACGACTTAAATAAAATAACGGCAACACTGACAGCCGATCCATCGGCAACCCTTCACCCCGGCGGCAAAGTTTGCCGCCCATGACAACTGGCACGGTTAATGCTTAAACGAGGGGGAACTCATTATTTTCCAGAGCAAATGACAAAAATTTGGCGCTTCCAGTTGTTACCCTGCCTGCTACTGTCAGCTATCTGCCAGGGAGTTTTTTCAAATCAGGGTAATCAATCTTTGCAAAGCATCACGGATACCGTTGTTCTTGCCGGTAAAAGAAGAGCTCAGGCTCTCGGCTATGACAATGTGAAGGTCCAGGTTCGCCCTCTGGATGAACGACTAAGGTTGCCCGACTGCGAACAACCTCTGGATACCTTTATGCCACCGGGAGCCCCTTCCCTCGGTGCCGTTAATGTTGGTGTGCGCTGTGCGTCCAGCCAACCCTGGACAATTTATGTGCGCGCACATATCTCTGCCCAACGGGCAGTACCGGTGCTGGCAAGACCGTTGGCACGCAACACTATAATCAGTGAGGCCGATCTCACTGTTATTGACCAGCCCATCGATACGGCCATCAGTGGCGTTGTCTACGAAGTGGAGCAGATTATCGGGATGGAGCTAACGAGATCACTCGACGCTGGCTCCACAATAGGAGTCAATCAACTCAGACCCCCGAAAGTGATCAAACGGGGTCAACAGGTCACACTGGTCGCCGGGGCCGGTAATCTGCAGGTGCGAATGCAGGGCAAAGCCTTGGGAGACGCCACAGCTGGCGAACGTGTACGTGTAACAAACCTGAGCAGTAACCAGCAGGTGGAAGGTATTGCCAATTCCGACGGGACTGTAAGCGTGCCATAATAGCACCCAGTATGTGCACTAAAGTTTTTCTATTTTTTGCCGCTATGATTCAGGAGAGATGGCCTACCAGCTATGAAACCTATAGAGAGTGACATGAACATCAAACCCACCAGAGCTGACCTGAACCAGGGTTCGCAGCGAGCTGGCAGCACATCCGAAAAATCACGCACCGATTCCCGGGACGGCGCATCGTCCACAGGGCAAAACGATAGCGTCACACTGACCTCTGCAGCAACGGAAATGCTCAAGCTGGAAGCAAGCCTGTCCCAAATCCCTGACATTGACAGCCAGCAGGTCAATGCGATTAAAACGGCGATAGCCGATGGCCAGTATCAGATTGATACTGACAAAATTGTCAAAAAGCTGCTGCAAACCGAGCGGGACCTTTTATAACTTATGGATCACGGGTTATAGCTTATGGATCACGAGCCGGAAAAGAATTTCGCCAACTTGCTGGTTTCAGAGCTAAACCAATTGTCTTTATTGCTTGATGTTCTGACAAGAGAAACCGAAGCGCTCCTCTCAACCGATATTAGTGAGATCGAGGCTCTTACCGGGGAGAAAAACCGGTTGTTGGACTCCCAGCGCCATGCAACCCATGCCCGGGAACAATTCATGCAGAAAATGACTGGAAGCAAGGGCCGGGAGGGTATGGAAAAATTGGCCTCGGATAGCATCAACCCAAAACCCTTAATGGCCACCATTAACGATCTAAACGACCTGGCAACACGCTGCCAGGAGATAAACCGCCACAACGGCAAGCTCATTCTAAAACAACAGCGTTATGCCACCAGCGCACTCAACATTCTGCGTCAGGAAAATACCACACCCACTTACTCCAACCAGGGGGATAAGGTTTCGGCCACCAGCACACGCTCATTCGGAAAAGCCTGAGCTAATGGACACCCGGACAATGACTGACACCGTTTTTTCAGCGGATTCAATTACCGCTCTGCTGAAAAATTTTCAGCAGGCCCGGCTGCCACTACAGGTGGGATTCGGCAAAAAGAATGTTACTCACACCTCCTATCTGGTCAGCATGACAGACAACTGGTTGCATATAGACCAGCTGATCCCCAGGGAAGGCAACAAACAACTCAAACCCGGCGACGACCTGACGATACGGGTGAGCCATGGCGGCACCCTTTACCAATTCAAATCCAGACATCTGTCCCCGACCATTGAGGAAGACGGCTTTCCCTGTCACAAGATCGCCTTCCCCCAACAGCTTGATTTTTCAGAGCAACGCACCAGCTTCAGGGTGCCGATACGAAGGGACCAGGCACCCTCGGTTAACATATTGACCCACGACGGACAAAGACTTCGTGCGCAGCTCGAAAACATTTCAGATAACGGTCTCTGCATCAGATTGCATGTGCCTCAAACGATCAGCGATACACAACTCGTTCATTGCGAAATCAACTTTACTGACTTCGAACCCTTATCACTCGACGCTCAGGTCAGGCACAATAAAGCCGCCCCGCAGGTACCAGCCAGCAGAATTGGTATGGAGTTCAGCTCACTATCCAGTTTGACTCGCAAACAACTCAGCCAATGGTTGATGAAATTGCAACGGCATCATATCCGCACTGGTCTGCCGGCCTGAAAACCGTCAATTTTCCGTCTACGTGACAACCAAAAAAGGCAAATAAATAAACTCGCCATTTATTTGTCAAAAAATATATGATGCATCATAATGCTTTTTTGGTTGTCTCATACGCACTATCCATCAGAATTTGAGCCACTCTTCATTCGGCTTATAAAGACATGGACACACATGTTTTATGGAAAAAGTAATACCGATAAACACCTCGCAAAACGCAGTGAAATCCGCGGCGGATCGCCCGCCCAAAAACCAACTATCTCATCAATTGATCTCCGACAAAAACCAGTTGAGGCTTCACCAAAAGCTTCAGGGTTCACTTGATCTCGGCTCCCTGATCAATCACTTTTTCGTTTGGTTAAGTGAGCAACAACCCTTGGGTAGCGTTGAATACGTTTATCCTGATGAGGATATCTCTCTTCTATCGGGGTCACTGCGGGTTCACCAGGCCCACTACACTTTGCGACTACAAAAACGTTATCTGGGGGAATTGGCCATCAGTAGCCAAAAACGCTTCTCTGAACAGGATCTGTTTGTTCATGAACAAAGTATTGGTTGCCTTGCTCACTATCTGAAAAATGCCCTCGATTTCCGGGCAATGGAAAAAATGGCCTTCTATGATGCATTGACTGGTGTCATGAACAGAAAATCACTTGACGAACTACTACCCAAAGAAACCAAACGAGCCGAGCGGCATGGTTACGACCTGTCAGTCATGATGATTGATATTGATAATTTCAAAATAATCAACGATCAGGTCGGTCATATCGGCGGCGACCAGATATTAAAACACGCATCAAAGGCCATCAGGCAGGTACTGCGTATTTCGGATCTCCCCTTTCGTTTTGGGGGAGATGAATTTGTGCTGATATTACCTAACACAGACCTTGTTGGTGCCCGCAGTGCCGCAAAACAGATCATGTCATCCCTAGGCAACACGGCTGTTGAAATAAACAACCACAGCATTACGCCGAGAGTCAGTATTGGTTTGGCCTCATATCGTCATGGAGAGCATCACGAAGAGCTCATAAGACGATCTGATCAGGCACTATACGATGCAAAAAAGAACGGCCGGAATTGCATTTGTTGATTCTTCCTTCGTTAATTATAAATTAACGATACCAGTAGCTGATCAGATTCAGGAAGTGTTTTTCTCATCCACTCTGATAAAGCAATGTAAACCACACATTGTCAGCATGTGTTACCATGTGTACCCTGCCAAACTGTTTTAATTACCTCTTTAGCACTCAATGAGATCACACTGGCATCTCATAGGGAGCAAACGTCTACCCACTGCCCCCATAAAGTTAGAAGGCAAAGAAATATTGTGAAAGGGGAAAACCTGGACAAAAGGAAATTTAGCGGAAACCGGGTCATTGCCAGATGTGAGATAACCCTCAAGAATCTGGACCCATTCGCTTTTCATGAGGCCACCAGGTCTGGCCATATGGTGTTAAACATCAGGGGTGGTTGCCTCTATCTGAATGAAGGGGCAACGGAAAAAGTTCTGGAGAAAATGTTTCCCGATAGCAAGAACACTGTGTTTAAGGAAATCAGACTATTTTCCGGTTTGAATGACGTAATTATCATCAAAAACATCAAAGCTGCTTTTCTCAGAATCCGGCGGGGTAAAAAAAGAGCGGGCATAGTTGTCCGCTTTGTAGATATTTCAGAAGAGCACCTCGATGAGCTCAGCAGCCTCATCAATCGTCTCCCCTTAATTGAGGGTGACGAAGAAGCAGCACTTCCCTCCGAAAATGCCATTAAGCCAACCTAGCCCGATATCTTGGCTGGTGTGACATGGTTCTAATCACTATTGGCGGCCCACCCCATTCTGTTCAGACGTTACAAGCCAACACCTCTCCAAACCCCTACCCCGGGGACCTTATGATAAGAGAAATGGCGATAGTAGTGAGGAAGGTCTCAGATCAGGCAACCTGGACCGGAATAGTATTTGACGCCCGAACAATTTTGTTGCATTCGTCCAGATAAACCAGTTTAGGCTTGTGCCGAATCAACTCTTCTTCGGTATATTGGGCATAGGTGGCGATAATCAAACGATCACCGACCTGACACTTGCGAGCTGCGGCACCATTCACAGAAATAATACCGGAGCCATGTTCTGCACAAATAATGTAGGTAGTGAACCGTTCACCGTTGTTCACATTGTAGATATCGATCTGTTCAAACTCTCTCAGCCCCGCCATCTCCAGCAGGTTGGCATCAATAGCACAAGAACCGTCGTACCAGAGCTCCGCATGGGTAACGCTGGCCATATGAAGTTTGCCTTTAAGCATGGTGTTCAGCATAAAGCGATTCCTCTAGTTCAGGGAAATATTATCAATTAAGCGGGCGCCGGACGTGTACATGGCGCCGAGAACAGTAATGTCCCGATCGTCATCTGCCGCCATTTGCAGTGTCTTGCTATTGCAGACACTGATGTAGTCAGCTCTAAAACCAACGTCCTCAATCTGTTCGCTGGCCCGTTTTTCAAGAGTCTTGTAATCGCGATTACCCGCGTTTATCTGGCTCACAATCCAGTTGAGGCTGAGATACAGCTGATTGGCTTTGGGCCGCTCCTCAGACGTCAAAAAACTGTTCCGGGAGCTCATTGCCAGGCCATCCGGTTCACGGTGAATCGGTGCCCCGGTAATCACAACAGGGACACAGAGATCTTCTGTCATACGACGGATCACGGCCAGCTGCTGGAAATCCTTCATCCCGAAAACGGCCTCATCCGGTTGTACGATGTTGAACAGCTTGGTCACCACGGTGGTGACGCCCTCAAAGTGCCCCGGACGACTGGCACCACAGAGAACATCTGTCATGGTCGGACAAATCACCCGGGTTTGAGTATCAAGTCCATTGGGATACATTTCCTGATCATTGGGATGAAATAGAAAATCACAACCGGCGTCGCGCAAACGACCAGAGTCAGCTTCAAGCGTACGGGGGTATTTATCCCAATCCTCGTTGAGACCGAACTGCAGCCCGTTGACGAAGATGGAACAGACCACAACATCATTGGTCTGCTGTGCCTGTTTGATCAATGCAATATGTGCATCATGCAAATTCCCCATAGTCGGTACAAAGCCGATTCGCTTTCCTGTGCTCCTCGCCGCTACCAGTGACTGGCGAAGGCCATTTACCGTATGAAAAATCTGCATAATCTATCCGGAAAAAGTATGTAGAAACAAAACCGCTCAGTCCTGAGCAAAATAATCTCTGGCAAGATTTTCAAAGCGGGTGTATTTGCCAAGAAAGGTCAGTTTACAGGTGCCTATAGGGCCATTCCTCTGCTTGCCAATGATGATTTCAGCCACGCCCTTGTCGGGACTCTCTTCATTGTAGACTTCGTCGCGGTAGATAAAGACGACCACATCGGCATCCTGCTCAATGGCACCGGATTCACGCAGGTCCGAATTGATCGGGCGCTTGTTGGGGCGGTTCTCAAGGTTACGGCTGAGCTGAGACAGGGCAATCACCGGACAGTTGAATTCCCGGGCAATATTTTTCAGTTCCCGGGATATCTGCGAGATCTCATTGGTCCGATTTTCGGTGGCGACACTACCACTCATCAACTGCAGATAATCCACCAATATCATGCCGGGCTGACCGTGTTCACGGGTCACCTGTCTGACCCGATTACGCAGCTCCATGGGAGTGATACCCGGTGTGTCGTCGATGAACAGCGGTCGATCCTTCAGGCGGGAGGCCGCACTGGATAATCGCGGCCAATCATCTTCTGACAGGTTACCGGCCCGCAATTTTGTTTGATCAATCTTGCCGAGGGAGGACATCATTCGCATAATCAGCTGGCTGGCTGGCATCTCCATGCTAAAGACCAGCACCGGCTTTTCCTGATGCAACACCGCGTGCTCTGCCATGTTCATGGCAAACGAAGTCTTACCCATTGAAGGTCGACCTGCAACAATCACCAAATCCGATGGCTGCCAGCCCGATGTTTTCTCATCAAGATCGGCAAACCCGGTGCTCAACCCGGTAATGTCAGCATCGCTGTTGAAAAGCTGGTCAATACGTTCAACCACTTCTTTGAGCAGCTCATTAACCGATAAAAATCCGCCCTGGTTGGGCCGACTTTCGATAATCGCAACCAGTCTTTTTTCTGCCTCGGCCAGCAGCTTGTTGCTGTCCCAACCCAGCGGGTTGTAGCCTTTTTTGACGATATCACTGGCAGCAGTAATCAGCTGCCGGATAATGGAGCGCTCCAGCACGATTTGTGCGTAAGCATTGATATTTGCAGAACTGGGGGTATTGTTCGACAACTCAACCAGATAGGAGGAACCGCCTATCTGATCCAGCTGTCGGTTATTCTGCAGGGCTTCGGAGAGAGTAATGATATCCAGCGGCTTCTGCTCGGCATTGAGCTGTCGCATGGTCTGAAAAATCAGTTGGTGATCGCTGGCAAAAAAGTCTTTGTCGGATATCAGAGAAGCAACGGCATCAAAGCCACTATTGCTGAGCATCAGGCCACCAAGAACCGCCTGTTCCGCTTCAATTGAATGCGGCAGCTGTTGCTCCAGTGCTTCTCTGTCTTCAACCATCTGACCCATCACCCGCCAACACGGAAACGGCACTGCCACGAGAAATGGAGTGCCGTGTTGTTACCAATTATGCTATCGCCTGAAACTGCCGATTTACTCAGCGACAACAGACAATTTAATCGGCTGGGTTACCTCAGCATGCAGTTGAATATCAATTTCATATTCACCAATTTCACGCAGGGCCCCTTCAGGCAGCTTCACTTCGCTTTTGCTCACCTCGACACCGGCGGCAGTCACTGCATCCGCAATGTCGCGCGTACCGATGGAGCCAAACAATTTGCCTTCATCACCTGAATTGGCGGCAATAACAATGGCTGGCAATGCAGCCAGTTGTTGGCCACGGGCTTCAGCAGCCGTGCGCTGTTCCAGCGCGGCAGCTTCCAGCTCGGCACGCTTGGCCTCGAACTCTGCCATATTGGCGCTAGTGGCAAACACGGCTTTATTTTTTGGAATAAGATAGTTGCGGCCATAACCGGCCTTAACATTTACTTTGTCACCAATGCTGCCAAGCTTGCCGACTTTTTCCAGAAGAATCACTTCCATCTCGAATACCCTCTCACTATTAATCTGTAGACACCACCGGTTGGGAAACTAATTTTTACCCTTCACCAGTCTGGTGCGTATGTTCAAGATACTGTCCAGCAAACCCAACCCGACAAGTACCAAACTCAGTGGACCGATAATCACCAGCCCCACGTAAAAAACTGCCAGCCAGTGCACGCCGATCTGGTAATACGCCACAGTAAAGTGAACCAGACCAATGCCCCCAAGAAACAAAGGCAATCCCAGCAATCCCGCCCAGCTGCCATACTCCTGAGGAGCCAGGTAACAGGCTGTCACACCCACAACCAGTGACAGCGCCACCGCGGGAGAAAAGCGCAATTGATGAAACTCCCGCTGGAAACCTCCCTGGTTATACAGCGAGGCCTGCCACCAACGTGCCAGCACTAGGCAGGCTACTGATGTCAGCGCTACCACATAAGCAATGACACCGAGCAAAAAAGTACGTCCCGGCTGAAATGGTGCAGCACCGGTTTCACTTTGCTCCTGCAGTTGACTGAACATGCCGGCCACAAGCGTTTCCAACTCACGGGCCGAATCGCTAAAAAGCAGATTGAGAACCACACTGCCAACTGCACTGACAAACACCAAAACCAAGAGCGTTCGCGACCAGGACTGTGTCTGTCTCAACACCGCCGATGATACCAAAACCGCCACCATGCCTGCCGAAGTGGCCAGGGTTATCATGGGACTGACGCCACTGACGTAAAATGCAATCAGCAGTGGCAGGCAGCCCCACAACAAAATCAGAGCACCCTCAGCGAACCCTTTACTCAGGGTAACAAGGCTCACCGCAGCCGGACTGAGCAGCGGCAACAGGCTGCCAAAAAAGGCCACCACCGACGCCTGTATCCGACCGCGCATGATGTACTGAGCCAGTGCCCGCATCAGCTGGAGCTACGAATTACTGGTGGCTGTCCGTGTAAGGCAGTAATGCCAGTAAGCGCGCGCGCTTGATAGCAGTGGACAGCTGACGCTGATACTTGGCCTTGGTACCGGTAATACGACTAGGCACAATTTTTCCAGTTTCAGAGACATACTGCTTCAGTGTTTCCAGATCTTTATAATCGATTTCCGGAGCACCTTCGGCACTGAAACGGCAGAATTTACGACGACGATTGAAACGGGCCATCTTTACTTCTCCTCTTCCACTACTTCTTCTGACGGCGCATCGTCTGCATCATCGACAAAAGACGTGTCATCATCGTTGTCTGAACTATCAGCGGATGGGGAACGTTGTCCCTCATCAGTGCGCTGACTGTCAGATGCCGCTTCTTCGGTACGGGTATCGCGACGATCGCTGCGGTGATCTGACTTCTCCGCTTTCATGATCGGCGAGTCACCCGTCACAGCTTCATTGCAGCTGAAGATTGCGCTGCGGATAACAGCATCGTTGTAACGGAATGCAGAACTCAGCTCATCCAGAACATCCTGACCACATTCAATATTCATCAGGACATAGTGAGCTTTGTGGATCTTGTTGATTGGATAGGCCAGTTGGCGGCGGCCCCAGTCCTCGAGTCGATGTACCGTTCCGTTGCCGGCGGCAATGGTGCTGTTGTAACGCTCGATCATCCCGGGAACCTGTTCGCTCTGGTCCGGGTGAACCATAAATACGATTTCGTAGTGACGCATTGTCTCTCCCTACGGGTTATAGCTGCCCACCCAGTGCGGTGCAGCAAGGAGTATTGGCCAGATACAGGCCAAGGGCGGGCATTCTACGGGTATGCCACTGCTATTTCAAGCGACATTTCAGGGAGTTACAGGGTTGGAACTGTCCATTTTAGCCGTTATGATTGACCGCTCACCTTCCCCATTTACCGAGGAAAAAACATGAAAACGATAGGCCTGTTAGCCATTGTACTGTTTACACTGTCCAGTGTTGGCTGCACCAAGGTGGGTAGTGAAGCCTGGTGTACCAAAATGAAGGATACGCCCAAAGGTGACTGGACGGCCAACGAAGCCGCCGACTTCGCAAAACACTGTATTATCAAATAAATACAGGGGCCGTCAGGCAGTGCTGGCAAGGTGTCATCGGCGTTGCCTGACGGCCTCAAACAGGCAAATGCCCGTCGCAACAGACACATTCAGACTGCTGACCACACCCGCCATGGGCAGTTTTACCAACAGGTCGCAATATTCCCGGGTCAGTCGTCGCAGGCCTTTTTCCTCGGCACCCATGACCAACGCGACAGGCCCTTTCAGGTCAGTATTGTAAACCAGCTGTTCGGCTTCTCCCGCCGCACCGATAATCCACAATCCCCTCGCCTGCAACTTCCTCAGGGTCCGTGCCAGGTTGGTCACTACCACCAGTGGCACGTTTTCAGCGGCACCGGAGGCGACTTTTTGCACAACCGGGGTGAGGCCCACCGAGTTGTCCTTTGGCACGATCACAGCCTGAACCCCAGCGGCATCAGCAGAACGGAGACAGGCACCCAGATTGTGGGGATCGGTGATACCGTCCAGAATCAGCAAGAAAGGCGTTTCCTCTGACTGATCAAGTAGTTCATAGAGGAAATGTTCATCCTGAACTTCAGCATCATCACAGAGTGCTGCAACACCCTGATGCGAGCCGTCTGCCAGGTCATCCAGATCCGAGCGCATCACCCGCTCCACACTGAGTCCCTGGCGCTCGGCCATGGCCAGTATTTTTTGCAGGCGCTGGTCTTCGCGGCCGCGCAACACTTTTAACTGCCGCACCTTGTTGGCAGAGGTTTTCAACACGGCCTGGACCGCATGTAATCCAAAGATCCACTGACCCTGCCCCTTGGCATGGTCCGCCAGCTTATCTGTCATGATCAGTACTCATCAGAGGCTACACAAGCTGCATCAGCGTTTTGCAGCTGGTGCCTTGCGTCGCCGGGGTTTCAGCTGCTTACCGGTTTTATCCGTTTTTGTAGCGGACTTGCCCGACCTGGATTTCCCGGTTTTTCCGCGCTTTCTTGCGGACTGTTCGTGTTCTGCTGCCAGCGCTGCAGCTTTAGGGCCTGCGGAGGTCGCTTTCCTGCCTTTTTTACCTTCTTCCACCAGATCAAAATCGATCTTGCGTTCATCCAGTGCCACCCGACTGACCCTGACCCGCAATTTGTCACCCAGCCGGAACACCCGCTTGGTTCGCTCCCCCACCAGGCGGTGGTGGGCGGCTTCGTGGTAGTAGTAATCCTTTGGCAACCCGGTGATATGAACAAGGCCTTCAATAAACAGCTCGGTCAGCTGTACAAACAAACCGAAACCGGTCACCGAAACCACAACGCCTTCGTATTCATCACCGACCCTGGACAACAGGTATTCGCACTTCAGCCAATTCACCACATCGCGGGTCGCTTCATCGGCGCGACGCTCCGTCATGGAGCAGTGTTCACCGCTGTTGATCATCCACTGCTCATCATAGGGATAAATCGATTGAGCATTCAGGATAGGAGCCCCTTCCACTTGCCTAGTGTGGCTCACTTTACCTTTTTTGCGAATGAGATAGCGAAGCGCCCGATGCACCAGCAGGTCGGGATAGCGCCGGATTGGGGAGGTAAAGTGGGCATAAGCAGAATAATTCAAACCGAAGTGACCGTCATTCTCGGGATCATAAACGGCCTGATTCATAGTGCGCAGAATAACTGTCTGAATCACGCCGGCATCGGGGCGACCGGCAATTTTTAACAGTACCTGCTGGAAATCCTTTGGCGAAGGCTCGTCACCACCCGGTAAACCGAGGCCGATCTCACCCAGAAACTCACGGAGGTTAGCCAGCTTCTCTTGCCGGGGCCGCTGGTGAACCCGGTAAAGTGCCGGCAGTTTGCTTTTCTCAAGCAGTGTCGCCGTGCAGACGTTGGCACAGAGCATACACTCCTCAATCAGCCGGTGTGCCTCGGTGCGCTCAGAGGGGATGATCTGCTGAATTTTGCGCTCGGCATCAAACAGAATGCGGGTTTCCTGACTATCAAAGTCGATAGCGCCACGGATCTCCCGACGACCCAACAGAGCGAGAAACAGGTCATAGAGGTGGTCAACGTGCTCCACCACTGCGTTAAACTGCTTGCGAATACCACTATTCTGGTCGCCGTGCTGGGCAATCATGGCAGCAACCTGGGTATAGGTCAGCCGGCTGTGGGAATAAATGACCCCTTCATAAAACTGGAATTTAGTGATCTGACCGTCGGCATCCATGGTCATTTCACAAACCATGGTGAGTCGATCCACCTGGGGATTCAGTGAACAGAGGCCGTTGGAGAGCTTTTCCGGTAACATCGGTACCACATGCTGGGGAAAATACACGGAATTGCCCCGCAAGTAGGCCTCCTCGTCCAGCGGGCTGCCCACAGCCACATAATGTGAGACATCGGCAATCGCCACATAGAGCCGCCAGCCGCCGCGACTGAGCGGTTCGCAGTACACGGCATCATCAAAGTCCCTGGCATCCTCGCCGTCGATCGTGACAAAGGGCAGGTGGCGCAAATCCACCCGGAACTGTTTGTCCTCTTCCCGGACCTCAGCCGGGATGGCCTCGGCCTGATCGATCACTGCTTGCGGCCATTGATTGGGAATACCGTAATTATGAATGGAAATATCAATCTCCATCCCGGGCGCCAGATGCTCACCCAGCACCTGAATAACCCGCCCGGCTGGCAGATTGTGGCGGCTCGGATGGGTCGTGATTTCCACCACCACAATCTGGCCTGGCTCAATATCGCTGCGTTGGTCGGGGGGAATCATGATGTCTTGGGAGACACGGGGGTTGTCCGGGCGAACAAAATGGATACCGCTCTCCACAAAATAACGACCCACCAGTGTACTGGTACGGTGCTCTACCACCTCGACGATGGACCCTTCCGAGCGGCCCCGGCGATCCACCCCCGCCACACGCACCAGCACCTCATCACCATCCATGACACGGCGCATCTGGCGGCTAGATAGAAACAGATCGTCACCGCCCTCGGCGGGTTTAACAAAGCCAAACCCCTCCGGGTGACCAATAACACGGCCCTTGATGAGATTCATCTTGTTCAACGGGCCATAGGCGTTGCGGCGATTGCGAACGGCCTGACCATCCCGCTCCATGGCGATCAAACGGCGGCGCAGCGCCTCCTTGCCATCCTCATCGCTCAGGCCAAATGCATCGAGAAGCTCTTCATAGGTCAGAGGCCCAACACTGTTTTCGAGGAAATCGAGAATAAACTCCCGGCTGGGCACCGGCTTGTCGTATTTAGCCGCTTCACGGTCGGCAAAAGGATCTTTGTTCACAGTTTTTTTCATTGGAAGCCCAAACGTAAGAAGTGCACTACCGACGCCACAGAGGAAATCGGCTAAAGTATATAAATATCAGAACATACTTGCCCGGAACTCTCCACGGCTTTTTTCAGCAACCGGCTTTAACCGCAGCTCGGGGCTGACCAGAACAATCATTACTGCCTTTTCAATGCATTTTTTTACAGTACATAATTGACAACAGTGGATACCGTCTCTATAGTCTCGCACCGCTGGTGAAGCAGCTTCTGCTTCCCATCATGCCCAGGTGGCGGAACTGGTAGACGCGCTAGCTTCAGGTGCTAGTGACCGCAAGGTCGTGGAGGTTCAAGTCCTCTCCTGGGCACCATTTTAAAAAACGTCGAAAGACAACAAGAGACCATTTAAGAAATTGATTCTTAAATGGTTTTTTTGTCAACCAATCCCATTTCCAGATACCAGCAGCAACATACTGCCTGCAAACCATCCCTTGAATCCCCCCTCGACTTCCATACGCTTGATTATAAATATGGCAAAGCTATAATCGAGTTGATTGCACAGACTGCTTTTAACAGGAAGCTGTGAAGAAAATGCATTTCTCTCCCAGAACACACCACGTAGCCTTTCCCTCCTAACCGAGCGTGATTGATTAGTCACGCTCGGCCCCCTGTTCTATCCAAAAATCTAACCGTTATGCCCTGGTCAAAAACCCAGGGCACCTAAGCTATTGGTGTGCAAAATGAATATTAAGTACTTGTCAGACATCCGTAATTTTATCGGAAAACTGATAGACCCAGTGGAGAGGAATAAAACATTCTACCCCTTGACGCTAAGTCCGGTTGAAATTGCCAACGTGATTGATAAATTGGAGGGCATCTATGACTCACCTCCCAACACACCCCGCGATGGCAACATCGTCGCAATAGAATCAAGCATCAGCCTAATCGATATGCTCGACGACAGTGAAACGACTATCACCGTTGTGCTGCCTGGTGATAGCGATCCATCGCAAGGAAAAATCTCCGTTCTTTCCCCTTTGGGCTCTGCCCTACTAGGTAAAAAACACGGCGAAACCATAACCTTCTTCGTCGGAAACCGTATGAATCGTTTTCAAATTTTGGCTGTAGCGTAAAAATTTTCACAGATCTGGAGGGAAATAATCATGCAGTCTTTTACATGCCGCTCATAGTTGAGAATAAACAGCCAAGCTAAGTTTTTATTTTCCTCTATCGCCCTATGCGGCAGTCACTTTTTGCTTATATTCGATCAACAGAACAATGGAGACTGACATGAGTAAGAACAAAGTGAGTAAGAGCAAAATTCAAGCGGGCAGCAAAAAACCGCCCCTAAAAACGCTGAAAGAAAAACGTAAAGAAAAGAAAACCATCTCAAGTATTTAACTGGTAGCGAGCAGGGGTGCCAGGCACCCCTGCTCTACCTTTTTCCTGTCTCAGCCAAAAAAGTGTCTGTAATACTCCCTTGTTATTTTCCAAAGTTAACAGCAATCGTCAAAATTGCTTGTAACAAAACCCTTCATTGCCCATCTTATTGATATTGCTGAATCACAAGTTTGTGGCAGTCCAGCGACTGGCCTCAAACTAGCCTGAACTCAAACACTGAAAGGAATGCCCTGTGTATAGAACCACCAAGAAGCTGATGATTGTCGCCGCTGTGGTTATCGCGATGGCAGCGTATTTCTTCCTCGATCTCGGGCGATATCTGAGTCTGGCTTACTTGCAACAACAACTGGACATCATTCACAGCTTCTATGCGGAAAACCGGCTGTTGAGCTGGCTGATTTTTCTGGTGGTGTATGTGGTCGTGACTGCGCTGTCGATCCCCGGCGCTGCCGTCATGACGTTGGCGGGCGGTGCTATTTTCGGGTTTGTCACCGGGTTGTTGCTTGTCTCCTTCGCTTCGGCCATGGGTGCCACCCTGGCCTTTCTGGTGGCCCGTTACCTGTTGCGGGATTGGGTGCAGCAGCGTTTTGGCGACCGCCTGAAAACCATCAACCAGGGCATAGAAAAAGACGGTGCCTTTTATTTGTTTACCCTGCGGCTGGTGCCGGTCTTTCCATTCTTTCTGATCAACCTGGTGATGGCGCTGACGCCTCTGAAAACCTGGACATTCTACTGGGTCAGTCAGGTGGGAATGCTGGCGGGCACCGCCGTCTATATCAACGCCGGCACCCAGGTGGCACAACTGCAAAGCGCCGGGGATATTCTCTCCCCCGGGCTGATCGGTGCCTTTGTTCTGCTTGGACTGTTCCCCTGGATTGCCCGCGCCCTACTCGCACCCCTACAGCGCACGAAGGTCTATCGCGGCTGGAAAAAGCCAAAACATTTTGACCGCAATCTCATTATTATCGGCGCCGGCTCCGGTGGACTTGTGAGCGCTTATATCGCCGCCACCGTCAAGGCTAGCGTCACCCTGGTGGAAAAAGATCGCATGGGCGGCGACTGCCTTAACACCGGCTGTGTGCCGTCCAAAGCCCTGATCAAAAGTGCCCAGGTGGCCTCAATAGCCAGCCACAGCCGGGACTACGGCCTTATGCCGCTGCAACCGGAAGCCGATTTCAGCGCGGTAATGGATCGTATTCAGAGGGTGATCAAGGCCATCGAACCCCACGATTCGATTGAACGTTACCGCCTGCTGGGGGTGGATTGCCGCGAGGGCAGCGCGCGACTGGTTTCCCCCTGGGCGGTGGAAATTACCAGCAACGAAGGAAAACAAACCCTGACCGCGCGCAATATTATTATCGCCTCCGGTGCTGCCCCATTGGTGCCGCCCTTTCCAGGGCTGGAACAGATTGATTACCTGACCACCGAGACCCTGTGGAAAATCCGCGACAACCCGGGCCGCCTGTTGATTCTCGGTGGCGGCCCCATCGGCTGTGAACTGGCCCAAGCCTTTGCCCGCCTCGGCACCTCTGTCACCCAAGTGGAAATGCTGCCGCGTATTTTACCCCGGGAAGATGACGATGCCGCCAAGCTGGTGGCCGATGCTCTGCGCCAGGATGGTGTCGAACTGTTGCTAGGCCACAAGGCGGATTGCTTCGCGGTAGAAGGTGGCGACAAAATACTCTATACCCAACACCAGGGTGAAAGTGTGCGCCTGGTGTTTGACCAGATTCTGATCGCCATCGGCCGCAGAGCCAATACCGACGGACTTGGGCTGAAAGCACTGGGCATAACGATCCATAAAAACGGCACCATTGCCCTCAACGACTTTCTACAGACCCGCTTTCCCAACATTTATGCCGTCGGCGATGTGGCCGGACCCTTCCAGTTCACCCACACCGCCGCCCACCAGGCCTGGTATGCTGCCGTTAATGCACTGTTCTCCCGCTTTAAAAAATTCAGAGTGGATTACTCGGTGATTCCCTGGGCCACCTTTACCAGCCCGGAAGTGGCACGGGTGGGACTGAACGAGCAGGATGCTACTGAACAGGGCGTGGAATTCGAGGTGACCCGCTACAGCATCGACGATCTGGATCGGGCCATTACCGACGGCTGTGCCGAGGGTTTCGTCAAGGTGCTGACCCGACCCGGCTCAGACCGGATACTGGGAGTGACAATTGTCGGCAATCATGCGGGGGATCTGATCGCCGAGTATGTACTGGCGATGAAACACGGACTCGGACTCAATAAAATTCTGGGCACCATCCATATCTATCCCACCCTGGCGGAAGCCAACAAGTTTGCAGCCGGTGAGTGGAAAAAAGCCCATGCACCGCAGGGATTGTTAAAACTGGTGGAGCGTTACCACCGCTGTCAACGCTAGGCATCGGAATCAACAGCTCAGATTTTTCGGCAATGAGGCAACGTGTAATGACAACAGATAGTCTGAATCAACGCGCTGACAGCGGCAGTCTCCTGCTTTCTCCGTTGCGAATACTGGTGCTGTGCACCGGCAATTCCGCCCGGAGTATCATGGCCGAAGCACTGTTTAATACGATCGGCTCCCCGCTTTTCCAGGCATACAGTGCAGGCAGCAAGCCCACCGGGCGGGTAAACCCGCTGGCGTTGGAGCAGATCCAGACACTGGCAGATAGTGCCACAAAGACATACCGCAGCAAGAGCTGGCATGAATTTATCGGCGCTGGGACACCGGCTTTTGATGTGATATTGACAGTATGCAATAACGCGGCAGCGGAAGACTGTCCACTGCTTGACGGCACCATTGAACACGTGCATTGGGGGCTACCCGACCCGGCGGCAATTCACAATGATCCGGTGGCCGCGAGACGCGCTTTTACCGAGTGCTTTGCCTCACTCAAGAAACGTATTCAAAGCCTGCTGGTTTCAGCAAGCGATTACAACACCTCTGCCAAACACCTTCTCACTGCCATGAAACGCTTTGAATAAAGGCACCTGCCGGGAAACAACAGAGTCAGAAGCGCCGAGCTAAAAACCTATCAGAGGCCGTCACCTATGGTCGAACAGGACGCAGAAAAACCCATAAGAGGAAGTTTGATCCCAAATCAGCGGGCGCCCACCGCTTTATCCATAGCTTGCTGACTGGCCAGGTATTCCTCATAGGTGCCCTGAAAATCGATCAGCCGATGGTCCTTGATTTCAATCACCCGGGTCGCGAGGGACGAGACGAACTCGCGGTCGTGGCTGACAAAAATCAGCGTGCCGTCATAGTGCTCCAGCGCCATATTGAGCGCTTCAATCGCCTCGATATCGAGGTGGTTGGTGGGCTCATCAAGAAGCAGCACATTGGCATCGGTCATCATCAGCTTGCCGAACAACAGGCGGTTTTTTTCTCCACCGGAGCAGACTCGGGCTTTCTTGTTGAAATCATCGGCGCTGAACAACAGGCGGCCCAGCGTGGCGCGGACAATCTGATCATCGTGGCGGGGTTTCCGCCACTGGCTCATCCAGTCAAACAGTGTCAGATCAGAATCAAAATCCGCCGTGCTGTCCTGGGGACAATAACCGAGCGCTGCGTTTTCGGACCACTTGATTTTGCCATGATCAGGAGTCAGCTCGTTCATCAGGCATCGCAACAATGTGGTTTTACCGGCACCGTTTTCACCAATAATCGCCAGTCTGGAGCCGGCCTCCAGAATCAGGTTGCCCTTGCTAAACAGCGGTCCACCATCGAAGCCATGACCGAGATTCTCCAGAATCAGTGACTGGCGATGGAGCTTTTTCTCCTGTTTGAAGCGAATATAGGGGCTCATCCGACTGGAGGCCTTCACTTCATCGAGTTTGATTTTTTCGATCTGCTTGGCTCTGGATGTCGCCTGCTTGGCCTTTGATGCGTTAGCCGAGAAGCGGCTGACGAATTGCTGCAAATCGGCAATCTGGGCAGATTTTTTGGCATTTTCAGAGTGCAGGCGCTCTCTGGCCATGGTCGACGCCGTCATGAACTCATCGTAGTTGCCGGGATAGAGACGCAGTTCGCCATAATCAATATCGGCCATATGCGTACAAACGGCGTTCAGAAAATGGCGGTCGTGGGAAATGATCACCATGGTGCTCTTGCGCTCGTTGAGCACACCTTCCAACCAGCGAATGGTGTTGATATCGAGGTTGTTGGTGGGCTCATCCAGCAACAGGATATCCGGATCGGAAAATAATGCCTGGGCCAACAGGACCCGCAACTTCAGGCCGGGGGGCACATCACTCATCGGGCCCTCGTGCAGGGCCTCGGCAATACCCGCGCCCAGCAGAAAATCGCCGGCTCTGCTCTCGGCGGTATAACCATCCATTTCGGCAAATCGCGCTTCCAGTTCCGCCACCCTCATGCCATCGGCATCGGTCATTTCTGTCAGGCCGTAGATGCGGTCGCGCTCCTGCTTCACTTCCCAAAGTTCCGCGTGACCCATGATGACCGTGTCGATTACCCGGTATTTTTCGAAGGCAAACTGATCCTGGTGCAGCGTACCAACCCGCTCATTCGGTGTGATGGACACGTTGCCGGCGGTGGGCGTAAGAGTGCCGTCCAGAATCTTCATGAAGGTGGATTTACCACAGCCATTGGCACCGATCAGGCCATAGCGATTACCTTCACCAAATTTAACGGAGATGTTTTCAAACAGCGGCTTGGCACCAAACTGCATGGTGATGTTTGCGGTCGAGATCAAGGGAATATCCTGGGCGCGATAAAACGAAAAAGGTGGTCTAACGAAGGCTGCGGACTATACGCAGTTGTCGGCAATGCGTCGAGGGGTAGCCAAAAATATTTATAAAAAACAATGAGGTTTAATGGTTCTCTGCCATCTCAAACGGGCTGAACAGACACTGCTAACAAACTTACCGTAAATCGGGGTTAATCACTATCTTCTGCATCACGACGACGCTGTTGCCGCTCCTCCTCTTCAATGAGGGCATAGCTGATCACATCCAGAACCTCTGCCACATCGGCCTTTTGCAGATCTTCTGCAAAATAACCGGACAGCGGCACATCGGGATGCAAGTCACCGGCCTCGTATAGCGCCCAGATTTCCTTGCCAAACCGGGTCTCCAGCAATTCGGGAGCGAATTGCGCGTAATACTCGGTAATTTTCTGAACATCGCGCTCCAGCATAAACTCAGCGTGATTATTGGCAGAGGCATCGACTGCCTGAGGCAAATCAATGATTACAGGGCCAGACGCATCCTGCAGCACATTAAACTCGGAGAGGTCACCGTGTACCAGACCGGCACAGAGCATGCGCACCACCTCCCGCATCAGCAAACCATGGTCGGTGATAGCCTGATGGCTGGGCATGGTAATTTCACTGAGTCGCGGCGCCACATCGCCGTCAGCGTCAGTGACCAACTCCATCAGCAACACACCGTCGACACAGCCGAAAGGTTCCGGTACCCGTACCCCGGCAGCAGCCAGCCGATACAAGGCTGATACCTCGGCATTCTGCCAGGTCTCCTCCTGCTGCTCGCGACCGTAGCGAGTGCCCTTTTCCATGGCTCTGGCACGGCGTCCACTGCGCACTTTCCGGCCTTCCTGATACTGCACTGCTTTTTTGAAGCTGCGTTTATCCGCTTCCTTATAGACTTTCGCGCAGCGGAGCTCCCCGCCACTGCGCACCATGTAGACGGTTGCCTCTTTGCCACTCATCATCTGACGGACAACTTCATCTACCAGACCATCGTCAACCAGAGGCTGTAAACGTTTCGGAATTTTCATGGTGCCTTATAGCACATTTGCCAGTGGATAAGTTGGTTTCAAGGATGTAAAACCCGCGGGAAACAGGGAAAATTTTATCCGTTGGACTCAATAGATACTGAACAGCAGGAAGACAGTAAGCAGTACCACGACCCAGGTCACGACACTGCCTGTTGGCCAGGTGCGTGCCAACATCCCTTCGGGGCCATGGTGTCGGCCTATATAGGTCCAGATGATGGAGAATATCCGGCTAAAAGCGCTTCGCAAAGCCGTATCGAGGCAGCTGAGCAGACAGATTAATCGGTTCATCAGAGACAGGATAAGGCGACGATACACCCAGTCAAAGTCGAGACTGATAGTCAGGGTGCGCTTCATCAACGGCAACAAGGCAAAGAAAGCCAGCCCGGAAAACAGCAGTAATTGCAGCTGGGTCACCAGATGCGATGCGGTATATGGCACATAATCCACGGGATAGGGAAGCAGGCGGTAGAGCCACTCCGGGAAAACACCCAGAAAAATACAGGCGACGGCCAAGAGAACCATGGCTGCGCGCATATTCCAGGGCGGGTCCTTGGGCCGTAGCCCCGAGTCCTTCTGAAAAAACACGAACCAGGGAAACTTGATACCGGCGTGTAGAAAAACACCTGCGGATGCGGCCAGCAACAATAGCCAGACCATCATCATATGCTGGTCAGCGGCGGATTGGGATATCATCGACTTGGAGATAAAGCCCGAGGTAAACGGAAATGCCGATATCGCCAGGGCACCGATAATGCCACACAGTGCAGTGAGCGGCATCGAATGGTAGAGCCCGCCCAATTCACTGCACTTGCGACGCCCGGTCATATACAACACAGACCCCGCGGACATCAGCAGCAGTGCCTTGTAGATAATATGGGCAAAGGCATGGGCCGACGCACCATTGATGGCCATTTCGGTACCGATGCCGATACCACAGACCATGAATCCCACCTGGTTGACGATGGAATAGGCCAGGATTCGTCGCATATCGTTTTCCAGCAGGGCATAGATGATCCCGTAGAAAATCATGTAGAGACCAATCCAGATCAGGATTTGCTGACCCGGGAATAACAGTATCAGTGCCAACACAGCGGTTTTGGTGGTGAAGGCCGACAAAAAAACCGAGCCACTGGGGCTGGATTCCGGGTATGCATCCGCCAGCCAGGCGGATAATGGCGGTGCCGCAACGTTAATCAGCACACCTATCAGGATCAGCCAGCCATCAATATTGGTCAGCGGGATCGGCTGAATCTCGATGGATCCGGTGTGGACCATCACCCCCTCAATACCGATTTTCAACAGTACACCACCCACCAAGTGCATGATGGCGTAGCGTATTCCCGCTTTCCGCGCTCCCTCGGTGCCACCACACCACACCACGACGGTCGAAAAAATGGCCATCAGTTCCCAGAACAGGAACATGGTAATCAGATCCCCAGCAAAGGAAACGCCGATAGCACCCGCCGCGTAGGCCTGGGCGGCGGCGAGTTCCCACCACTTCGCCTGGCGAAAAGCAAACAGCCCGCCGACAAACGCCATGATGGCAAAGATAGTTGCAAACAGGCGGCGCAGAGGGCTCGACTCAATCAGCTGAATCTCGTAATTGAGAAACTGTGCGGTCAGTTGAATGCCGTCGCCCATCTGCCAGATAGCATAGAGTGTCAACAGCGGTGCGCCCAGCACAATCAACGGCCGCAACGGAGCCCTTATCGGCCCGATCAGAAAAGCGCCGAGAATGAGAATGAATGCAGGCGGAAAAATTAATTCAAGCATCGTCATCGTAATAATTATCGGGCCGTTTCAAAAGGTATCCGAGCAGTTTCGCGAATACCACCATCAGGGCACATGAAACAAAACCAAAAGCGGCGTTGAAACCGAACCACCCGTCAAAACCGAAGTGGCCGTGTACCGAAGCAAACAACTGGACGACAACCGTCGCAGCCAGTATCAGGCCAAAACCCAACCAGAGTTTCTTATGATTTTCCGGCCGGTAGAGCCAGCTTTTTTGAACGTCATTTGGTGCGTTCTTACGGTTGGTCATCGGGGCACCCCCAGCACTGCCATTTCAAAGGCAACCAACGGACCATTCAGAAAGAATACCAACAGCGTCAGCAATGCCGTGACACAGATGGCCCCCACCATGGGCAGGGGCGCCTCGCCATGGGGTTTCGGTGGCGCAACTGACTCCTTGCGAAAGTAAGCCCTGAAAATAATCGGCAGAAAATAGGCCGCATTGAGACCTGTAGAAAGCGTTAGCACAATTAGCACAAAATAACTGTCAATCTGAAACGCGCCGGCAATCATGTACCACTTCGAGACAAAGCCACCGGTAGGCGGCACACCGATCATACTGAATGCCGCTATCGCAAACGCACCCATGGTAATCGGCATCCGAAACCCGATGCCATCCAGTTGGTTAATCTCAGTTTTTTTGCTGGCGATATAGATCGCACCCGCCGCAAAAAACAGTGTGATCTTGGCCACCGCGTGGGCGACGATATGCACGATAGCTCCGATTTCAGAGAGGGGGGTGAGCACCAGAACCGCCAGCACGATGTAAGACAACTGCGAGACCGTCGAATAGGCCAGCATACGTTTTATATTGGTTTGCCGGAGGGCCAGTATGGAGGCCACCACAATGGTAAACCCTGCGATATAGACGGCAATCACTTCGTGTGGCACATCCACCAGGAAGTCGAGCCCGAAAATGTAGATCACCACTTTAGCGATGGTGAACACACCGGCTTTCACCACAGCCACAGCATGAAGCAAGGCAGACACGGGCGTCGGCGCTACCATCGCAGCTGGCAGCCAGCGATGCACCGGAATCAGCGCAGCCTTGCCGATCCCGAACATGAACATCAGCAGCAAGATTGTGGCGCCGATGCCGCCGATATTGCCCTCAAGTATACCGCCGGGACGAAAATCCAGGGTGCCGGCAACAAAATAGGTCCACATCATGGCCGGTAAAAACAACCCAATGGAGGTCGCCAGCAGAATACCGAGATACGTTCTTGCTCCGGCGCGAGCCTTGTCATCGCCCTTGTGGGCAACCAGCGGATAAGTGGACAGGGTCAATATTTCATAGAACAGAAACAGGGTCAGCAGGTTGGCTGCAAACGCCACACCCATAGCCCCAAAAATTGCGACGGCAAAACACACATAAAACTGGGTTTGGCGCTTTTCCTGATTGGCGCGCATATAGCCGATCGAATAAACCGAAGTGACAATCCACAGCCCACTGGCCACCAGCGCAAAAAGAATCGACAGGGGTTCCGAGTGAAGGGCAATGTGCAGGCCGGGCAAAATCTGCCACAACTCTACATAAAGTGCAGTAGCCTCATCTCCACCGCGTTCAACGGCACCGAATACCTGTATCACCAGATAGAAGAGCAGGCCCGCCGTAGACAGAGTTATCGCTTCCCTGAAATTAGGCCAACGGCCACACAGGGCGATCAGCAATGCCCCGCAAAGTGGCACGACCAGAGTAAGTTGCAGGGCCAGAAGTGCTGTCACGGGCCACCTCCGAACAGCATTTGTGCCGCACTATCCGATAGATAGACCGGCAGGCGCGTGTCGATCCCAAAGTAGATATTCGCCAGTGCCAATATGGCAGTTGGTATCAATAGCGACAGCGGCGCCTCTCTGCAGACTTCATTCTCACCTTTCCTGAAGTAAGCCACTTCCACCAGTCGCCATATATAAATAACAGCGAGCAGGGAACCCAGTAGCACGGCAATAACCAGTGGCCACCAGTCGCGTTCGAGGGCCGCCAGAACCAGATACCACTTGCTGATGAAACCAACCGTGCCGGGCACACCAATTAAACTCAGACCGCCAATCACGATAATTGCCATGGTCCAGGGCATGCGCTGGCCCAGCCCTTCGAAATGTCGTATATCGGCACTGCCAAAACGGAACACAACTGCTGCCAATGCTAGAAAAAGCGCTCCCTTCATCAGTGCATGATTGAAAAGGTGAAGCAAGGTTGCCTGTAATCCGGTGGCAGAACCAATGCCGATACCAATAATCATGTAACCGATCTGCGCCACACTGGAATAGGCGAACAAACGTTTCACATTGGGCTGCTGAATCGCCACCAGAGACGCCACGAACACCCCCGCCAGGCCTAGCACCAGAAATATGCTATGCAACGGCAATACGGACGCGGCAAAACCGACCCCAAACACGGAAAAGTGAAAACGAATCAGCAGATAAACCGCGACTTTCGTTGCCGTAGCCGCCAAAAATGCGGTCACGATTGACGGCGCGTAGGCATAGGCATTGGGTAACCACAAATGCAGTGGGAACAGTGCCAGTTTCAGGCAGACACCCACCATCAGAAAGGCAAATGCTGTAAAGGCTGTGGCAGAGTTTTCCAGCGCCGGCAACCGGTTCGCGAGATCCTGCATATTCAGGGTGCCGGTGAGACTGTAGAGAAAACCGATACCAATCAGGATGAACGTGGCGCCAATCGTGCCGACAATCAGATACTGGTAGGCGGCCCATAATGCACGCCGGTCCCGCCCCTGGGCAATCAGGGCATAGGTTGCCAGTGAAGAGATTTCCAGAAACACAAACACATTGAAGATGTCGCCTGTGGCGACAATGCCGAGCAGACCCGCCAGGCAGAGCATATAGAGCACATAAAACAGCGGCTGCCTTTCTGATGGAATTTCTATTCTGATAGCTGTATTCGCAGCCAGCATCATCAATGCGCCAATACCACTGACGATCAGTAGCACGTAGGCCGACAACAAATCGATGCGATATTCGATACCCCAGGGTGCATCCCACCCCCCCAGGCTATAGCTCAACGTACCGAACTGATGAACCTGGAACACCAGCAGGCCACTGATTACCACTGAGACGAGACTGGCCATACAGGCCAACAGCCAAGCCGCACGGGCCCTATCCAGCAACAAACAGGCTGGTGCTGCCAGCAGGGGCACAATCACTTGTAAAATAGGGAGATGGCTCAGCACCGCAAATCTCTTTCCTGTAACTCTTCTTCCTCAACCGTGCCATAGGCATTCTTGATGCGAACCACCAGTGCCAACGCCAACGCCATAGTGGCGATACCCACCACAATGGCGGTGAGAATCAGCACATGGGGTAACGGATTGGAATAGACACTCACGCCCTCGGCAAGGATCGGAGCACTGCCCCCCGCCACCTTTCCGACACTGATATAAAAGATAAAAACAGAGGTCTGGAAAATATTCAGCCCAATCAGTTTCTTGATCAGATTGCCCTGCACGATGACGATATAAAAACCGATCATCATCAGTACGATTACCACCCAGTAGTTATATAGCTCCGGCAACATTATTCGGCCTCAACTCGACCGGTGGCATAACCGGCAAACGCGTAAAAAATCAGAATCATCGCAGCGGCCACTGTGATGCCCACTCCCAACTCAATAACGAGGATACCGATGTGTCGGCCAGCAACAGGATCGGCGGCAAGACGGCTGTAGTCCAGGTAATTCACTCCTGTCAAAAAACTGACAACCCCCACGCCACCGTAGAGTAGAACCCCGAATGCCGCCAACCATCGCAGGATTGACGGCTTGATCGCAGCCTGGGCCTTGACCAGACCAAACAACATTGCATACAGAATAATCGCTGCCGCAAAAATGACTCCGGCCTGGAAACCACCACCGGGGCCATATTCACCATGAAACTGGACATAGAGAGCAAACAGCAACATAAGGGGAATCAGCATCTTGCTCACCACCCGCAGAATCATGTGACTGCGCATTGTTTCAACAGCATTTGCCGGGGAAGACTGTTGGCGCTTCCCCCCCGACGTCAGCAGAATCAGCACACCCACCACCGCCGTGAAAACCACCACCACCTCCCCCAAGGTGTCAAAGGCACGGTAGTCTGCCAACACCGATGTCACCATGTTGGGAATACCGATTTCAGTGGGAGATGCCTGAATATATCGCGCAGCGACATGAGTGTGTGCGGGGGCATCTGGCGAGCCGAAGGGTGGCATGTCCAAGGTGCCCAATATCAGCAGAGCACCGGTCACCAGTACCAGGAAAAAAGCTGCCCGCGGTCGCCTGTGGGCTGTCTGTTCATAACGGCCGGCCACGGTCAGTGCGGTCAGCATCAGCAAGGGGAAAACCCCTGCGCCCACAGCCGCCTCGGTAAAGGCCACATCCACAGCATCCATGGAGACAAAGAAACTCGCTGACAACAGACCATAGATCCCCGCCAACATCACGCAGGCAAACAGATCTCTCTGCCGGGCAATGGCCAGCGCGGTGACTACCAGAAGTAGCAACAGCGTAATATCCAGGACTAGTTCGATGGGGGCACTCCCTTCGTCATCAACATCATTTCTTCATGCATACCACCAAGGGATCTGACGGGAGAAATGCTCTGCGCCCGCCCCCAGTTTGGAGTACCAAAGCTATTGTTCATTATTTTCATTGACCAGCGGCTGAAGGTTTCCATGGAGCGCCGCTTTTGTCAGTGCGTGACTAGCAACCGGGCTCGTGATCAGAATAAACAGTAAAATCAACAGCAACTTGAAAGACAAAATACTCCAACCCGCAAGCAGTATAAGACCGAGCAGGATCAGTGTAGTAGCCAGCGTTTCAGTAACACCTGCAGCATGCATCCGGGTGAAAAAATCGGGGAATCTCAGTACACCGACAGCACCAGAAATAATCAGAAAAGCGCCCAGTAAAAGACAGGCAGAACTCAACATAGCCACCATGCCGGCAAGCATCAGAGGGATCCTCCCTCTTCTTCATTGCGGCTGTATTCAAAATACCTGAGCACGCCAACAATACTGATGAAGTTGATTAATGCATACACCAGTGCAATATCCAGAAAGTCTGGCCGGCCGAACAAAAAACCTATTACTGCGATCAGCAATACGGTTTTTGTGCCAAACAGATTAACAGCCAGAATGCGGTCATAAATTGTGGGTCCGAGCAACGCACGGACAATCGCCATCACCATCACAACCAGAATTGCCACTGCACTTGCAATCAGCATCTAAAGCTCCAGATCTGCAACGCGCCGATTCATTTCACCATCCTTCAGTTCGGCTATATTCTCTGCCGTCAGAGCGTGTACCAACACTGTAGTGCCTTCGATATCCATCGACACAGTGCCCGGCGTCAGGGTTATCGAATTGGCGTAGATGACTTTTCCCATATCCGTCTTCTGACTCAACGGCAGCCTGGCGACACAGGGACTGATCGATTTATTGCCCAACCAGATGCGCTTCACCACATCAATATTGCTGAGAATAATCTTACCCACCAGCCAACAGTAGAAAAATGAGATATGCCCGCTCAGATGAAGGGGCTGGGATTCATGGTCGACCACATCCATACGATGGGAAACCCAGACGGCAAATACCACGGAAAAAGCGCCGAGCGACAATAACAGCGGCGAATAGTGGCCAGAATTTCCAAGCCACAACACCATCAGTACAAAAGCAAGGCTCAGGCAGTGTTTCATGATAGTCCGTCGATGATCCGCATGAGATGGGTATTAATACCTCGTTATATTTATAAATTTTTTAAAATGCCGACAATACTCTATTTATTGGAGAAGGACTTGTCGAGCACTACGGCAAGAATATATTTGTCATTCTGATCTGCCGTTATCAACACCGCACATGGGCTGAAGCATTTTTTTGTTATCCAAAGCCGCCTCACTATTAATTTTTGTGGCGAGATCGTCAAGTGTCATTTGATGGGAAGCTCCCCCTGAGCAAACACAAGACCACTTGCAACATCAGCAGGCCGGGAAGAAAAGTGTATCGGGTTTGCGCAGAATTGACAGGAAGAAAGAAATTGCCGCCCCGCCATTTTGGCCAGAGCACAAGCATTCGCCACCACCGGACCCCATAACATTATGGAGACAAAAATCGGTCTCGACATTCGTTTCAGCACGGTAACCATAAGGTCCCTAATTGTTATAGTAATTTGCCGAGTACTTGCTCACTTCTTCCAAAAAAAGCTTTGCTAAAAGTGTCAAAAAGTATGTCAAATAAGCATCACTTTTGCACACAATATTTTGCAATGCAGAAAAGTCTGGGCAGACAGCCCACCGGCTATGCCTGACTGGCAGATACCGCCTTAGACCAGACAGAAATCCGACCAACAGACGGGATGATCATTGCCTTCTATTCGCTCTGACCTGACCGCAACTCAGGATTGGCAGGCGCATCATACGGCCGACTGACAGCAGCAGATTTTTCTTCATCCCTCAATGCGGCCAGAGCGCCGGATAGCTCGGAAAATATTCTGCAGTTGGTCCCATCCGGGCGAAAGCCGGCCCGCGATAGTGTTTTCAGTGGCTGGAACTGAAAATCTGCCAGGAGCAGGCGCGTACCGGATGCTCGGCAAGTATCAAGCAACTTATAAAGCGCCGCCACGCCGCCAGAATCGAGAATTGATACACCATCCAGATACAGCACTAGCCCCTTTTGACCTTTGCCTAACTGCGCCAGCTCACCAAAGACACGGTCTGCCGCCGCAAAGAATAATGGGCCATTTATTTTCAATACACGCCAGCCGTCGGGAATTTCACCATCGATCATTTTTTTATTGCGGGAGATATCGCTGATTTTTGTCATTTCGGCAATCTCTTTCATGAACAGCAAAGATGCCAGAACAAGACCTGCAGTAATCGCAATCACCATGTCAAACAATATTGTCAGGGAAAAGCAGACCGCAAACACCAGCACATCGCTCGGCGGAGCGGTTTTCAGCAGGTGCGCGATCCGGGATGTCTCGCTCATTTTCCAGGCAACGACCACCAATAGCGCCGCCATGCTGGCCATCGGCATAAATGATAAAAGCGAGGAAAGCCATACCACGGAAGCCAGCACCACCAGGGCGTGAATCATTGGCGCGATGGGTGTCACTGCACCAGCCTTGAGATTGGCAGCCGAACGGGCAATCGCAGCTGTGGCTGTAATACCACCGAAAAAGGGCGCAATAATATTGCCAATACCCTGCCCCAGCAATTCACTGTTGGCGCTGTGCTTGGTACCGGATGCGCGATCCAGTACCACGGCACACAACAGCGACTCAATGGCCGCGAGCATCGCGATGGCAAAAGCCGCCGACAGCAGATCCTGGGTGACGGACCAACTGAATACCAACGGTGCTTCGCCCGACTGAGTTCTTTGCCAGGGCCATTGAATATCCGGTAATACTGATGAAATACCCGCCCCGACCGTTCCATCGGGGAGGACGAAACTGAAGGTGGATCCAACTGTGGCAATGCCCGCACCCTGTTGATTCAGAGTTACTGCCACCAGACTACCGACAATGACCGCCGGCAGGTGTCCGGGAACAGGGGTTTTCAGCAGAGGCCAGAGCAGCATCACCAACAATGTGGCCAGCCCTGTGATCAGACTCCACACTGAGAAATCGGGCAGAGCGCTGATCAGTGCCAATACCTTATCGGTAAAATGAATGGGCATATCCGCAATATGCAGGCCCAGAAAGTCTTTGAGCTGGAGAACGGCAATCACAACGGCAATTCCCCCGGTGAAGCCGAGGGTAACCGGCTCCGGGATGTATTCGATATAACGTCCGAGTCGCAACAGTGCCATCACTACCAGTATGATACCGGCCAGGATGCTCGCCACCAGCAGCCCGGGCAGCCCATATTGCTGAACAACCGGGTAGAGAATAACGACGAATGCAGCGGTAGGGCCGGAAACACTGAAACGCGACCCGCCGGTCAACGGAATGACAAAACCGGCAATAATGGCGGTGTAAAGCCCATACTGTGGCGCAACACCACTGGCGATTGCCAACGCCATGGCAAGAGGAATGGCGATAATGCCAATGGCAATACCAGCCATGGCATCCTTGAAAAAAACCTTTGAGTTGTAGGGGGTATCACTCAGAGACGTACGCAAGCCATGAGCAATTTTTAGTGAAAAAAGGTGCGCGCGATGGGCCATAGAGAAAACCTGAAGCGGCAGAAACTATTGAGTTTACGGATCAGACAAATTAACATTCAATTAACATAATAACTGAAAACCGCTCTAGCGAGAATCACCAGATGGAAAATCGAACTGCCAGATTGACACTACTGATTGATCCAAAGAAGAAAGCCATCTTTGAAAGGCTGTGTGCCAACGAAGATGTCACCCCTTCCCAAAAGATTCGCCAATTTATCAGGGAATATGTCGAAGACAACCTGGGGCCTGACTGGCGAAATGAGGTCTTTGGCGATGAAGAAAAAACTGGCTAACAGCTCTGCAGGCCCTCACCCCCGAGCAGAAAACGATGCCTTCATCAGCCGATTTGTTCGGTAAACGGCTTGCCTGTCAACTCCAGAATAATCTCTTTTTTACAGGTCAGAATTGTCACCTGATTTTCATTGCTCCAGTCCATACTGACCAGGTCATCCATGAGCTCATCATCCAGCGCATCTGGCTGATTGCTCTCGGCATAACTGATAACTTCGGGGAAGACGATACGCAGGGACGGTTCCTCATCTGAGGGGTCGTTGAGACACTCAATAAAGAGCAGGCGCACATCGACATCGTAAACCAGGTTATAGATATAGGGGGACGTTTCGCCCAGGAGTTCGGCAGTCAGCGTCATAATGTTTCTCAACAGCGATGTATGGGGGGCTATCGTACCCTATTTTGTAACGATCTATTGGATTGGCGAGAACAATCTTGCCAATTTCGTCAGCGAAAGGAATATCAGACTGCGTTTTTCCAGTGATTCAACCGTCAATGGCCGGCAGCCATTGAAATCATCCAGCAGCATCGCTTCCACTTCTTGGGCAAACGCCCAATCTCTGACCATCACAGTAATTTCGAAGTTAAGGTGAAACGAGCGGTTATCGAAATTGGCAGTTCCCACATATGCACGGTCGTTGTCCACCAGTACAACTTTCTGATGCAAAAAACCGCGCTGATACTGAAAAGCCTGAATACCGGCATACTGCATATCCATCAGCGCAGCAAAGGAAGATAACTGAACAAGCCGGTTATCAGTGATACCCGGTAACATAAGTCGTACCTCAACACCACGCAGAGCCGCCAGCTTCAGGGCATTACTAATCGACTCATCGGGAACAAAATAGGGGCTGACAATCCAGATGCGCTCCCTGGCACTGTTGATGGCATGTAAGAACATCAACTGACAGGAGTCCAGCAGATCAGCCGGGCCGCTCGGCAGCACCAGCACCTGCTGATCATTCGGCATAGTCTCCGGATGCCAGTTCATGGCGGGGACCTCACCTGTCGCCCAATACCAGTCTTCCAGGAAGGAAACCTGTGTCCCCTTCACTGCCGGGCCTTCCAGTTGGACATGGGTATCCCGCCAGGGTTTGAGACGAGGATGGCGGTGGCGATACTCATCACCCAGATTGGCCCCGCCAACAAAAGCACACCGTCCATCCACGACAACCACCTTGCGATGATTGCGGAAATTGATCTGAAAACGCCGGCGCTTACGCCAGCGCCAGGTACGAAAGGGCTCAATGGCTATCCCTGCTTCCCGGCAGGCCCGCAAATAACGACGCGTCAATTTGAAACTGCCAATGGCATCGAAGAGAAAATAAACCCTGACACCCTGACGGGCTTTTGCCGCCAGCCGCTGTAAGAGTTCGTTGCCCAAACGGTCGTCTCGAACGATATAGAACTGCACCAGTATGTAGTTTTCGGCACGGTCTATTGCCGCAAAGATACGCTCGAAAATCTGCTCCCCATTGATCAGCAATGACACCTGGTTGCCACGTGTGAACGGCATCAGAGCCAACTGTTCAAGCAGCTGAACAGCGGCGGGAGCATCGCCGGGCAGACTGAAGTCCTGGGCCATTTCCGACAACAACTTCTGGGCGATCCGCTGTATTTCCAAATCGCCCTTGCGACGCGCCTCCACGTAGCCGTAGAACCGCCGCTGTCCAAACAGGAGATAAACAGGTACCACCAACGGCGGTAAAAAAATCAACCCCAGCGACCAGGCTATGGCCCCCTGGGTCGTACGAGCTTTGAAAATGGCTTCGATTGCCAGCGCAGTACCCAATATCACAGTCAGAATATAGACCGGCAGCCAGAACTCACCGATCCACTGCCACCCCTGACCAATCAGCACCAGGGGTGGCCAGAGCCAATGACCCACTGGTTAGCCTCCCCCGCTGGTCGAAGGTGAACTATCGGGATTGGAATCACTGGTGGCGAGGCCCGCGCCACACCATTTGCAAAAACTGGCATCCCGATCATGACCGGCCTTGACGCAGTTGGGGCAGGGATACAGGGATTTTTCCCGCTGCATTTCACCGGCCAGTTCAGCCGTGATAATACCCGTGGGAATGGCAATAATGGAATAACCGGTCAGCATCGCCAGCGTGGCAATAATTTGCCCTGATACCGTGTGGGGCGTGATATCGCCAAAACCCACGGTGGTCAGGGTCACGATGGTCCAATAAATACTCTTGGGAATACTGGTAAAGCCATTTGCGGGGCCTTCCACGACGTACATCAGGCAACCGAATAGTGTGCTCAACACCAACACACAGAAAAAGAAGATAAAAATTTTCCGCCGGGCCTGATTGATGGAACGCATCAGCACATCGGCTTCAGATAGATAGCGAACCAGCCTCAATACCCGAAAGACACGCAATACCCGCAACAGGCGGATAATGAGCAAATAATGGGCACCGGTAAAAAACAGGGCCAGATAGGAGGGGATAATCGAAACCAGATCGATCAGACCATAAAAGCTGAACAGGTATTTGCGGCGATTGGGGGAGCAGAAAATACGCAGGCCGTATTCCACGGTAAACAGCGCTGTAAAAAACCATTCCACTGAAAAAAACAACAGTGCGTAACGGCTACTGAGAGATTCAACCGTGGTTAGTATGACAGCCAGCACACTGATCAAAATGGCATAGATCAGAAATATATCAAAGCGTTGCCCCGCTTTGGTGTCTGTACCAAAAATGATCCGGTAAAGTTGTTCGCGCAATTGCTGTTTGTCCATGGTGTGTCAACGACGCCCCTTTATTATTTGATGATTGACCGCCATACCGACAGCTTGACCAATCCTAAAGGTTGCAGCCCGGTTTGGGTAGTTAATCACGTCACTGAAAACCCGGCCATCAGACTACTGTCCACACCATCAAGGCCTATACTTGACTCATGGATCAGCCAACCCCGCTTCTTCGCTCCCTGTCACTCCTGGAAATCAGTTTTTATGGCATAGGGACTATTGTTGGTGCAGGAATTTACGTGCTGCTGGGCAAGGTTGTCAGCGAAAGCGGCATGATGGCACCATGGGCTTTCCTTCTGGCAGCGGTGGTTGTCTGTTTCAGTGCCGCCTCATACGCGGAACTCTCCCGACGGTTTCCCCACAGTGCAGGGGAGCCTGTGTATATCGTGGAATCGCTCAGATCCAGACACTTGGGTGCCCTCGTGGGGTATGCACTGGTATTGGGGGCCATTATTTCCACAGCCACAATCACCCGGGGCTTTACCGGTTATATGGGCGTTTTTTCCCATCTACCCGATTGGTCGATGATGACAACACTGATCATCATTCTCACCGCTATTGCTCTTTGGGGAGTCAAACAATCTGTCACTATCGCCATCCTGACAACCGTGCTGGAACTCGCCGGTTTGCTATTGATCATCGTCATCAGCGGCGATGACATCAAACAACGTGGGATTGACTGGTCATCACTAATTCCCGAGTTCAGCACGACAGAATTTACAGCCATCACCAGCGGGGCTTTTTTGGCATTTTTCGCATTTATCGGCTTTGAAGATATGGTCCATATGGCAGAAGAGGTCAAAAACCCACAGACGAACCTCCCTCTCGGGATTGCCATCGCCGTAACGGTGACAACACTTCTCTATGCCACCATTGCGATCGTCGCTCTGCAAACGGTGCCGCTAGAGAGTCTGGCCAGCTCGCCCGCACCAATGGTGCTTCTGGTCGAACGAAACAGTGACCTCCCGTTGCAACTGATGGGAGCAATCGGGGTCGTCGCCATGGTTAATGGCATACTTTTGCAAATCATCATGGTTTCCCGGGTACTTTACGGTATGGCGAAACGACAACTGGCTCCGGCCCTGCTCAGTTCAGTGTGCACCGCAACAAGAACCCCTATCCCCGCAACACTGCTGGCTGGCAGCCTGGTGCTCGCCTTTGCCATCTGGCTACCCGTCACCACCCTCGCCAGAGCCACCAGCTGCCTGATACTGCTCGTGTTTACCTTCGTCAATCTATCCCTGTTATCCTTACATTATCGAGAGCGACAACGGGGTCCGTTACAGCTGGGTTTGCCGGCGACTGGCACATTACTCTGTATTGGCTTTCTTGTTATTCAAATCTGGAGCTGGTCATGACATTACCCCGGGAAATGGCATGTATTGAAATCGGTAAACCCGGTTCGGCAGAGGTACTCACTGCAACCCATCGTCCTGTGCCAATACCTAGTGATAATGAGGTGCTGATTCGTGTGCGGGCTGCCGGTGTCAACCGGCCTGATGTACTGCAACGCCAGGGGCGGTACCCACCGCCAAAGGGAGCCTCGGATATTCCGGGTCTGGAAGTCGCCGGGGAAATTGTTTCCGTCGGCAGGAATGAAGCGAACTGGCAAGTGGGACAATCGGTGTGTGCACTCCTCAATGGCGGTGGTTACAGCGAGTATGCCATTGCCCATGAAACCCTTTGCCTGCCGATACCATCGCCCTTCAACCTGATTCAGGCCGCAGCCATTCCGGAGACATTCTTTACGGTCTGGAGCAATCTGTTCCAGCAAAATACTCTACAGCCAGGGGAAACCCTTCTGGTTCATGGCGGTAGCAGTGGTGTTGGAACCACTGCAATCCAGCTGGCGAATATGCTGGATCATCGCGTATTCACCACAGCGGGCAGTGACGAAAAATGTGCCTATTGCCTGCAACTCGGTGCCGAGGCTGCGATCAACTACCGGAAACAGGATTTTGTCGAGGAAGTGAAAGTGCTCACGGATGGCATGGGGGCAAACGTGATACTCGATATGGTGGGCGGAGACTATGTCGGCAGAAATATCCATGCTGCGGCATTTCGAGCACGCATCCTTTCAATCGCGTTCCTCAAGGGTTCCAGAGTGGAAGTGGACCTAATGCCAGTCATGCTGAAACAACTGGTACTGACCGGCTCCACGCTTCGGGCCCGTCCTGTATCGGAAAAAGCCGCGATAGCGAGGTCTGTGCTGGATAAGGTCTGGCCATTGCTGGAAAATGGTGCCATTGCACCGGTTATCAATGAGACTTTCCCACTGGCCCAGGCCGCCAAAGCCCATCAATTGATGGAAAGTAGCGAGCATATTGGCAAAATTGTACTCACACTGGACTAACCGTCCTAAACCCAGGAAAAACCTGTCATCATGAGCAAAGAATCCCGTCTTGTATATTCCACGGAGAGCGGGCGCATCAAATCCGGCAATGCTGCCCCGGCCAGACCTGCCGGTGATGGCATTGTGCGGATCCGCCGTGAAACCAGTGGCCGAAAGGGCAAGGGTGTAACCACGATCAGTGGTCTCGAAATGAGCGACAGCGAACTGAAGTCCTTGGCAAAAAAACTCAAGGAACTTTGCGGTACCGGGGGTTGTGTCAAAAACGGCATTATCGAAATTCAGGGTGACCACCGGGAAAAGATTCGCGACACGCTGATCAGCCAGGGCCATACCGTCAAGTTTGCCGGGGGCTGACCGATGTCGGTAACCGCACCATACGGCAGCTGGACATCTCCCATCGTCCCCACGTTGCTCACCAGCGCTGCCCCCGGGTACGCCTGGCCTCGTGTGGATCGCGGCAATCTTTATTGGCTGGAGTCCCGCCCGTGGGAAAACGGTCGATCAGTCATTGTACAAAAAGACCCGCAGGGTAATGTCAGGGACGTCCTGAAGGCACCCCTCAGTGCCCGCAGTAAGGTACACGAATACGGTGGCACTCCCTATCTGGTAGCTGACGATACGCTTTACTTCTGCCTTCAGGACGATCAGCGTCTCTACGCTCAGGACCTGAGTGTGCTCGATGCGATCCCGCGCCCACTCACCCCAGAAAGTGACTACCGGTTTGCCGATTTCTGTCTGGATCGCAAACACCAGCGGCTGATTTGCGTGGCAGAAAACCATACACAACTGGGGGAGCCAGAAAATCTTCTGGTTTCGGTACCACTGGATCAGTCAATGGCCATTCAACGGCTCTGTGAAGGCGCGGACTTTTACGCTTATCCACGGCTCGACAAGCACAATGAGCAGCTGTGCTGGGTCAGCTGGGATCATCCGGATTTACCCTGGGACAACACCCAGCTCTGGCTGGCAGAACTGGACACCGACGGTAACCCCGGGGCACCACGCCTGCTTGCCGGTAGTGGCCATGAATCGATTGTGCAGCCCTGCTGGTCACCGGATAACCAACTGTGTTTTATTTCGGACCGCAACAACTGGTGGAACCTGTACCGCTGGGACCCCGGCAGTGATCAGATCTCGGCCCTGTTGCCGATGAAGGCTGAGTTTGCCACCCCTCTCTGGGTATTGGGCATGTCCAACTATGGTTTCTGCGACGACGGGACACTGGTCTGCAGTTATACACAGCAGGGGAGTTGGCAACTGGCCATGTTGGCGCCCGGCCAGGCCTTGCAACCGGTTTCAACCGACTACACCCAGATCTCTGACCTCTATTGTGAGGACAATCGCGTATGGCTGGTGGGGGCATCCGCCACCCGGGGAGCAGAACTGGCACAATTGGATATCGGCGAGAGGGATACTCTCCGTGTATTGGCCAGCAGCTGTTCACCGGCTATTCAATCGGGTTATCTGTCCAACCCTCAATCGGTCAGCTTTCCAACCGGTGGGGGAAATATCGCCCACGGATTCTTTTACCCACCGGCCAACCCCGGATTCAATGGTCCGGCAAACAGCCTGCCACCGCTCATCGTCGTCTGCCATGGCGGTCCAACCGGGGCAACCAGTTCCGCCCTCAACCTGAAAATCCAGTACTGGACCAGCCGGGGCTTTGCCGTACTGGATGTGAACTACCGGGGCAGCACTGGCTATGGACGTCAATACCGCCAACAACTCCATGGCCAATGGGGCATCGTCGATGTGGAAGATGTGACGGCAGGTGCCCGCCATCTGATCGAACAACAGAAAGTCGATCCACAGAAAATTGCTATCCGGGGCAGCAGTGCCGGTGGCTATACGGTACTGGCCGCACTGTGTTTCCGGGATATGTTCAAGGCGGGAGCCTGCCTGTACGGTATTGGCGACCTCGAAACACTGGCTCGCGATACCCATAAATTCGAGTCCCGCTACCTCAACCGTCTGGTGGGTCCCTATCCGGAAAAACAGTCGGTCTATCGTGACCGCTCCCCGCTTTACCACGCGGAGAAGTTTCATTGCCCGGTGATATTTTTCCAGGGGATGGACGACCGGGTAGTACCACCGGAGCAAGCGTTGACCATGGTCAACGCACTGAAAGAAAAACACCTGCCCGTGGCCTATCTGCCCTTTGCCGAAGAGGGCCACGGTTTCAGAAAGGCGGAGACAATCCACCAGGCACTTGAGGCAGAGCTGTATTTTTACGGCAAAGTTTTCGGCTTTAACCCCGCGGATAAACTGCCGGCCATTTCCATAGACAACCTTCAGGAATAGACCGCTAACCCATGGGCAGATACCGGCCACCCGTCACCAGAAGCGCACCCTATATCACACCGGAAGGCGCTCGGGCATTGCGGGAAGAGCTGCACAAACTTTGGAAAGTCGAGCGTCCTGTGGTCACGGCCGTAGTCCATGAGGCCGCCAAAAATGGCGACCGCTCGGAGAATGGTGATTACATTTACGGCAAAAAACGACTTCGGGAAATTGATCGTCGGGTACGCTATCTGAGCAAACGGCTCGATGAAATCACCGTCGTGGACCGACAACCCGAAGACCGTGACAGGATTTACTTCGGCGCCTGGGTCACCCTCGAAGATGTGCATGGGAACCAACATTGCTTCAGACTGGTGGGCGCCGATGAAATCGATCCCGCACAACATAAAATCAGCATTGATTCACCACTGGGACGACAACTCCTGGGCAAGCGCCTAGATGATGAGATATCTCTGGCCATCAAGGGCACTACGGCTCAGTGGCTGATCAGTGAAATCTGTTACACACCCCGCGCCAGCAACCGGGAAAATCCGGCTGCGGATTGATTGGCACAGGCCATACCTCTGGAAATATTTCCCTGATCCGCCAACTGTTGCGATCAATCCCGATCGCCCTGGAACCCAGGATTTTCCGAAGCGTGACTGGCTTCAGCCGTTTTTACTGGATAATCTTTCAGGAATACCCCATGTTCACCGTCTTTTAACACCCGGTGAATCAGCCATTCACGGGGCACCGTACCGCGCTCCACATCCAGCAGATCTATAAATTCCTCAAAAACAGGCTGTTTATTATTGTCGAGTACCAGCTTGACGTTGGGCAAGTGGCGTTTTTTGATTTGTGAAGAGAGCACAATGCCGACATAGCCATTGCCTAATTCCACAATCGTGCCCGGTGGGTAGGGCCCCATCAGCTGAATAAATTCCAGCGCCAGGGCCTCATCAAAATGAGTTCCTCGATGCCGATAAATTTCCTTCAGCGACTCCAGAGTAGACCTGGCTTTGTCATAACAGCGCTCACTTGTCATGGCATCAAAAGCATCCACAATGGCAATGATACGGGCATAACTGGACAACTCGTGGGCAAACAGTCCGCGAGGGTAGCCCTTGCCATCCATTCGCTCGTGGTGATTGATGGCTACATCAATAGCAGAACTGAGACTACCCTGAGACTTCATTAACAGTTTCCGTCCTTCCTCGGGGTGAGCCTTCATTATGACAAACTCCTCTTCAGTCAGCTTGCCTGGCTTATTGAGAATCTTGTCCGGTATCTGCATCTTGCCCACATCGTGCAACAGACCACCAACCCCAAGATTAATCAACTCATTTTCCGGTAGCCGGAGATGACGACCAAACGCGATGGCAAGGATACAGACATTCAGGCAATGCTCCATGGTGTAGTAATCCATGTGCTTGATTTTTACCATCCATAACAACGCACTGGGATTGCGCAGGATACTGTCAATGCAATTGCCTACCACATCCTTGGCACCCTGCGTATCCAGAACATTGCCGAGCCTGGCCTGCTCCAGCAGATCTTCCACCTGGCTGTGAGCCGCCTCATAGGCTCTGCGTGCCACGGGGTGCTCATTCTCCACCGTGTTCTGCGCCGGGTATTCCGGCCGGGTATTCATTGCCTGAATCAGCGAACCGCTATCATTATCAACGCGGGCTCTTTTGTGCAGAGCATTACCACCTGGACTGGCAGCGCTTCGCTTTGAACGACCGAAACTGGCTCTGAACGGATCTTTCTTTTCGCCCCAAAGGCGACCCTCCTTTTCCACAAACACGTAATCACAGTATTCCTGCAGTTTGCGAATTTCAGAGGGGTGACGTATCACAAAACCCTGTAACAAAAACGGTGTTTCCAGCCACGGGCGATCCAACTCAGTCACCAGCATGCCCAGTTTCAACCCGCTCACCGGCACACGAATAAAATTTGATCGATCGAGAAACTGGTTACTCATGTCTATTCCCTGATATCGGTGTAGCTCAACAAACCACTAAAAAATGGCTCAATCGGCAAACAGCGTTTTACGTATGTTGAAGTCTCACTGCAATCTCTTGTTTCAAGCGGGGTACCAGTTCAGCCTCAAACCACGGGTTTTTGGCCAACCAATATCGGTTGCGAGGCGATGGATGGACCAGAGGCATAGTATCAGGTAAGTAATCACGCCAGTGGTGGACCCGTGCAGTAAGCGTCCGGTGTTGTGTCTCCTTGAGATAATAGTGCTGGGCATATTGGCCGATCAACAGGGTCAGGGATATCCTCGGCAACCGGGCCAGTATCGCCTCGTGCCAGGTGGGCGCACATTCTGCTCTGGGTGGCAAATCACCGGATTTTCCCCGTCCCGGATAGCAAAAGCCCATCGGCATAATCGCAAAAAAGCCCGCGTTGTAAAACTGTGTTTTGCTGACCCCGAGCCACTGGCGCAACCGGTCGCCACTGGGATCATCCCAGGGAATACCACTGGCATGCACCCGGGTCCCCGGCGCCTGGCCAATCACCAGAACCTGAGCCGTCGGCTCCGCACGCAACACTGGCCTCGGCCCCAGCGGCAAATCCCTGCACAGGGTACAGGACCGCACCTCGACCAGCAGATCGCGAAGCATCAAGGAAGTATCGTCTCCGGAGATATGACTCACGGATCAATCCCCAAGATCATGGTCGTCGACACTGGCCCAGTAGGTATTGAGCAGAAAACCGCCCAAAACGCCCAGCACCAGCCACAGTGGCCATGCACCCCCGGCAACAGTCAATAATACCCAAGCCACCCCCGACATAACGAACAGGGATACCAGAGGCTGGCGCAATTTTCGGTTGATCGAATAGCCGTCATCGTAGGGGCGAATACGATTCAGGAGAGGCGCCCCGGATGACAGTAAAACCCCCAGCCAGACGAGGTCCCGGTAGACGGGAAGAGCCCCCAGAGAGACCAGAAAAGCCACCGTGCTCCAACTGTAAAAAAACAGGGAAAAAAGTTTTTTCATAGGACCGACCACCATCAATCAGACTGCTGAGTTGGCACACCAGACAGCCGGGGCATAACACGCGCACGCACAAACTCGGGCAGTACCAGCATGGCCGGAGTGAACACCAGTGTCAAAATCGTCGAGAACAGCAGGCCATTGACGATCGCGGCGGCCAATTGCTGCCACCATGAAGCAAGTTCGCCGTTTACCTCGATCTGTCGGTGAATAAAGTCCAGACTGACACTACAGGCCAATGGCAGCAATCCCACCGCTGTTGTGACCGTGGTCAACAATACCGGACGAAGCCGGGTAATCGCGGACGAGACAGCAGCATCCAATGCGCTCAGACGACTATCCTCCCGGCGCAGATGATTGTAGGTATCAATCAGCACAATATTATTGTTCACCACGATACCGGCAAGCGCCACGATGCCGATACCCGACATCAAGACACTCAGCGGTTGTTGCATCACCAGCAAACCTAATAATACACCAGCCGTGGACATCACCACGGCCGACAGAATCAGGAACGCCTGGTAGAAGCTGTTGAATTGCATGACCATCAGGATCAGCATCAAAAACAGCGCCATCAGAAAGGCCACACCGAGAAACGCAATAGAGTCTTCCTGCTCCTCGTTGGCGCCCCGAAAAGCAATTTTCACCGCAGGATTAATGTCAGCGGTTTTCAGCCAGGCAGCGATTTCCTTCACTTTGTCATCCGGCAACACGCCATCTTCGGCATTGGCCTTCACAAACAACACATCACTCCGGTCGATCCGCTGGATACTGTCCAGCCGTGGCCGGGGTTTGCGTTCAACAAAAGTACTGACTGGCACGGCTCCGGAAGGCGTTGTAACCCGCAGTTCATCCAGAGCAAACAGACCGCGGTCCGCCGCCGGATACCGCACCCGGATTTCCACCTCCTCTTCCGCATCATCGGGCCGGAATTCACCAATCTTGATGCCATTGGTCACCAACTGCACCATGTTGCCCACCTGCAGGGTATCGACGCCCAACATAGCTGCTTCGGCGCGATCGACCACCAGCTCCCACTCAATGCCAGGCAAAGGCAGGGTGTCCTCGACATCCCGCAAACCGGTCATCTGATTTTCCAGGTAATAGCGAATCCGGCGGGCTTCCTCCCGCATAATTCCCCGATTGGAGGAAGAAAGCTGCAACTGGATGTCCTTACCCACCGGCGGACCACCCTGAACCGGATTAACCGTCACATCAATACCCGCCATACCAGCCACAGCACGACGAACATCAGCATAGACTTCGCGGCTGGTGCGGTCGCGATCACTGGCCCGCCCCAACTCTACCAGGATATTACTGATCTGATCTTTGGCTCGCTCAAGGTTGCCACCAATGCTGCTGCCCCGGCTTGCCGCGTACACGGTTTTTACATGGGGTACCGCCATTACCCGAAGTTCGACTTCCCGGGACAATCGCGCCATATCGGCTATGGTCAAATTGCCCTGTGCCTGCACAGACACAATCCCGTAGCGGTCTTCGGTCTCCACAAAAAAGTCCACCCCACGACCAAACGTGCCGTAGAGCACAAAAATCGTCACCAACAGCAGCAGCACCGAAACTATCGTCAATACTGGCTGCGCCAGAGCCCAGCCAATAAACTTGCCGTAGGCAGTGCCAAGCTTACCAAGATAAGCCTTGCCCCTGATCGGGGCGTCGGTTGTCGGGGCCAGCTGAGCTTTTTTTCGGCCAAACAGCACCCCCAGTACCGGCACAAATAACAGTGCGTACAACAGAGACCAACTGAGCACCGCAAAAACCGTCACTGGCAGGTAGGACATGAATTCTCCTACGACCCCCGGCCAGAGCATAAGCGGTAAAAAAACGGCCAGCGTCGTTGCAGTCGAAGCAACCACCGGCATAAACATACGGCGCACTGCTGTCACATAGGCATCACGCAGCGACATACCCGAGAGGGTTTTCTGATCAGCGTATTCCACCACCACAATGGCCCCATCAATCAGCATCCCCAGCGCCAGCAACAGTCCGAAAATCACCATGAAATTAAAACTGTAACCGAGCAGGTAGACAACAATCGTTGCACCAAACAGTGAAAAGGGAATACCGAGACTCACCAGCAACCCGGAGCGCAAACCCAGTGCGGCCACCACCACTACCATCACCAGAGCAACAGCAGTGAGAATGTTGCCCTGCAACTCATTGACCATTTGCAGAGCGAAATCAGACGCGTCAAAAATATAGTCGATCTGGACGCCCCGGGGCAGGGTGTCGGCAGAACCTTCTACCAGAGCCTTGACCGAGGCGACAGACTTGATGGCATTGGCCTGGTTGCGTTTAAACACCTCAATGGCCATGGCCTGCCGACCATTGATATGACTAAAGGTGGTGGGATCCTTAAAGGTACGGCGAACATCAGCCACATCTGCCAGTGTGACGACCCCCTCTGAGTTGGACTTCACCGGCAGACCCATCAGGTCTTCTCTCCCCTCGATAAGACCTGGCACCTTGACCCCAAAACGACCGCTGGCCGTGTCGTACTCACCACTCGGAACCAGCAGGTTATTGGCCGCCACGGTTTTCAACAGTTCATCAGCCGTGATGTTGTAGTGTTCAAGTGCAGAGGGTTTCAGCAGGACTTCAACCACCTCCTCACGATCACCCGACAGATTCGCCTGCAGAATTTCTGGCAGGGATTCTATCTCCAGCCGCAAATTGCGGACAATGTGAAACAACTCGCGCTCGGTGAGCTGTTCGCCGGAAAAGGCAATCACCAGGGTCGGCTCGGGGGATGCCGACAGCTCGTTGACGATCGGCTCATCCGTATCATTGGGGAATTCCGCCTTGGCCCGGTTCACCGCCTCACGCACATCCGCCAGTGCGGCACTGATATCAATATCGATCTCAAATTCCACAACTGCAAAAGCCGAGCCTTCCTGGGCACGGGTAGTGAGCTCTTCCACCCCGTCCAGTGATTTCAATTCGACTTCCATCGGCTTGACCAGCAAGCGATTGGCGTCTTCTGGCGAAATACCCTGATGCGTCACCGTCACCATCACCACCGGCACGGTCACATCGGGATTCAGGTCAACACTGATCAGGTAACGGGCGACCACGCCGGCAATCAATACAAACAGCAGAATGGATACGGTGGCTCTGGCGCGACTGATAGCCTGCTCGAGAAGCTTCATTGGATAGACTGAACCTCTGCAACAGGATGTGCTTCTTCCTCTTCTGCCACCACCTGTTCACCCGCAGAGACATATTCCTGCCCGACGGTAATGACACGGGTGCGCTCCGGTAGCCCGGCAACCCACACGCCCTCACCGTCATCACCGATCAGATCAATCAGGACAAAATCCACCCGATCATCCCGATCAATGACTTTCAAGCCAAGTTCACCACCATCACCCAGGGCCAGCAGAGATGCCGGCACACGGTGGGCCTGAAATACTTGAGTAGCCACCATCACCTGACTGGCCACACCGGCGCGAAGCTGAAAGGAAGGGTTCGGCAGGGTGATCTCCATTTCATAGGTGCGGGTTTGCGGTTCGGCCAGATGGCTGAGATAGGTCACCTCACCAGTCACCAACTGCCCCGTAGCCAGCCGGACCGAGGCCTTACCACCGACCTCCGCACGAACGACTTCGCGTTCCGAAAGGCGCGCAACCACTTTCAGCGGGTTCATTTCCACTATCTCGGCACAGATATGGTTGCGGTCCATGTAGTCGCCCACCTCTACGGGCCGGTCGTCGACAAAACCGGCAAAAGGGGCCGCAATACGGGTATTGGCTAAATGAATTTCCGTCAGACGAAGTGCTGCTCTGGCGCTTTCCAGACGCGCATTGGCCTGGGCAATGGCCGAATCAGACTGATAGCCCTTTTCTTTCAGCTTCAAGGCACCGCGATAGTCGATTTCCGCCTGAGCGACCATTGCCTGGGCTTCCAGAACCCGCTGTTCGCGGTCTTCCTTGGCGAGCTCACAGATAGTATCCCCTTCATGAACTACTTGCCCTTTATCAGCGGGAACCGCTACCACCCTGCCGCTGACCTCGGCCCGCAGAATCACATGGCGATTGGGCACCGTTCTGCCCCGAGCGGAAATCTGGCGAGAATAGTCCTCTGCCTCTACCCAGCGAACCCTGACCTTGGTCAGCTCACTAGTAACCACCGGATCGTCCGCTGGTGTGGACTCGCTATTACCCGTCACCAATCCACTGACAAACCAGACGATGATTAACACCAGGATCACCAGTGCGATTTTCACATTGGCATTCAATTATGTTCTCCCACAGAGCAGCACAAATCGCATGCAGACCATTCTGCACCGCAACAGCCATGGTAGCCGAGCGAGTAAAAGGATGAAACGCGAATCACGGGGAGCTTCAACTCAAGACATCTCCAACATCATTGTTGATCGGCCCGAGTTTTGTATTGAGCTGCTGAAGGCGGTCAGCCAGAAACAGGGCGTAGTCTCGCTGCTCCTGCAATTCCTCTTCTGTATCACCAGCGGGAGAACGGTGGATAAGGTTAAACGGTACCCGTACCATCGGGTGATCGGGAAACCGTGAGCGATAGAGCTCTATACGCCAGCGGAGGATATGTACAATCTGCCGATAGACAATCAGTTTCGTCGGCAGCGTCAACGGATTGTGCTCAGGCTTGGCATGCAGGCAAGCAAAGTCCGTTGCGAACACAACGGCTTCACGAATCAGGCCCGGAGCAACGATATCCTGTGTTCTTTTATGACCGGTAATCACGGCAATTTCGCCAAACACATCCCCCGGAATCAAAACCCCGATCACTTTGCTGTGATCAAGCGGATCGCACACTAGCAATTTTCCCCGCATCAGGAAGTACATCCAGCTGCCCTGCTCACCGGCCTTGAGGAACGTCTCGCCAGGTGCTACCGAATAGAGGTGGGACTGCTGAATCAGTATCTGCAGCTGCTCCGGATCGTGACGGCCGACTTCCTTGAAAAAATGCAGTGAAGCGACCTTTTTTTCCAGCTCTTCTGCTGTCAGTTGCAATGCCGGGTTCATAGGCATCTATAGAGCTCCCCTGTTTGCTGGGCAAATTATCATACCCCTTGCGGCGGATAGCCAGTTTTTAAGCGTATTTAACGCAGTAACAGGTCACCGGGGTGATACAACCGGCAGACAGCTGTTACAGTAACCGGGACAAACCGGCAACGAAAACACCGAAAAGCAGCGGCCTCAAAACCTGCCCGTCACTTTTTGCCAAGACACTTTATTAACCTGCAATGGACGAACAGATTATCAGTACACTGCACTTCAAGAACAGTTTTGCCGCATTGGGTGGGGACTTCTCCACCCCGGTTACACCCAGTGGCATTGAAAACCCCTGGCTGGTCAGCGTCAACGAGGATGCTGCCGAACTGCTGGGTATCGATACGGCAGAATTGCAACAGGACTGGTTTTTGCGGTGGTGTAGCGGCAATATCACCCTGCCGGGCAGTGCCCCCCGGGCGATGGTCTACAGCGGTCACCAGTTCGGTTCCTACGTACCCCGATTGGGCGACGGGCGCGGACTGTTACTGGGTGAAGTGGATGGACCACGGGGCAAATGGGACGTCCACCTCAAGGGGGCCGGACAAACGCCATACTCCCGCTTCGGTGATGGTCGCGCCGTACTGCGCTCCTCCATCCGTGAATACCTGTGCAGTGAAACCCTGCACGGGCTGGGCATTGCCACCACCCGGGCACTGAGCATCGCCGCCAGCAACGAACCGGTCTACCGGGAAACCACCGAGCAGGCCGCCATGCTGATTCGACTGGCCCGCAGCCATGTCCGCTTCGGCTCCTTTGAATATTTTCATCACCGGGGTGAAACCGAACAAGTTCAGATCCTGGCTGACCATGTGATCGAACAACATCTGCCTGAACTGGCTGGCTGTAATGACTGCTATCTGGGTATGTTCCGGCATGCTGTTCACAGTACGGCACGGCTGATTGCCCAGTGGCAGGCAGTGGGCTTTGCCCACGGCGTGATGAACACCGACAATATGTCGATTATTGGCGACACTCTCGATTACGGCCCGTTCGGCTTTCTCGACGGCTACAACCCGGAGTTTATCTGCAATCATTCCGATCATGGGGGGCGCTATGCCTTCAAACGCCAGCCCATTATCGGCCTGTGGAACTGCAATGCCCTGGCCAATGCACTGACCAGCCTGCTCAGCGTGGAAGCGTTGACCGAGGTACTGGAGGAGTACGAGCCGCTGTTTTTTGACAACCTGCTTCAACTGCACCGGCAGAAGCTCGGTCTGGTCACGGCAGAGAAGGACGATCAGTCACTCATCGACGATCTGCTGACGGCCATGACCGCCAACAATGTTGACTACACTATCTTCTTTCGCAAGCTCTGCGCCTTTCAGGAAAAAAGGGCCAATGACCCGCTCCGTGACCTGTTTCTGGATCCGGCAGCTTTTGATGGCTGGGCAAAACGCTATCGCCAGCGACTCCTCCGGGAATCTGAGCAGCACTCAGCAGCGGAACGCCGTCAGGCCATGTTGAAAACCAATCCAAAGTATGTTCTGCGCAACTACATGGCAGAAATCGCCATTCGCAAGGCTGAAGATGATGGGGATTATCGTGAAATTGACCGATTGCTCAAGCTGCTACAAACGCCTTTTGATGAACACCCTGACTGCGAGGAATACGCCAGGCACCCGCCGGCCTGGAGCCAACAGCTGAGCGTGAGCTGTTCCTCCTGACAGGTTTTTTTAACCAACCATCCGAACGCTCAATGACTCAACAAGATTTTGTTTAATCGACCTATTTTGCCGACCCCTTGTCCTCCGGCTGCCAGGGCCACCGACCCTCTATTTCAAGGTGCAGGGTCAGACTGAGGAAGGTTCGGATCAGAATAATCAGGCCAAGTACGGCGACATTCTCCAGCGACGTCTCTACAATCACTGTGCGGATAATGTCCCCGGCAATCAGGAACTCCAGCCCCAGGATTATCGAGCGTCCCAGCTGCCTGCGATACACCCGGTAAGCAATGCCCTCCGACTGATGTCGATAACCCCGCAGGAAATTGATAGTGGAGAGAACAGAGCCGATCATCACCACTAACACACCGGCAGCTTCGATGGCGTATCCCGCCAGGGAAATAATCTCGGTAAGCGCCATGATATTCCTGTCCTTGTTTTACAGTGGCCAGACCCAGAGGATCATGGGCGTGGCACAGGCAACAATCAGTATGGATAAGGGCAGACCCATTCGCCAATAGTCACTGAACTGGTAACCACCCGGCTCCATCACCAGGGTATTGGATTGATGTCCGATAGGTGTCAGGAAGGCACTGGAGGCACCAATCGCCACTGCCATCAGCAAGGGATCCGCCGAGACCTGCATACCCTGAGCAAGGTTGATCGCTACTGGTGCAGCCAGAATCGCAGCGGCGGCATTGTTGACCACATTGGACAGCAGCATGACCGCTGTCATCAGTATCGCCAGGGTCGCCATCGGCGGCACAGCGCCGGCAATATTCAATAGTCCGTCGGCAATCAATTGGGAGCCACCGGTCGTTTCCAGTGCATTACCAACCGGCAGCATGGCTGCCAGCAACACAATCACCGGCATATCGATACTTTTGTAGATTTCACCCGGCGGCACCAGATTCACCAGCACCATCACCAATGCACCACCCACCAGCGCAGTGGCGGCAGATACCAGATTCAGGGCTATCACCACCAACGACAGGGCAAAAATTGCAATGGCCAGAAATACCTTGCGCGGCCGGGCCATCTCCAGCCCCCGGGAGGCCAGCGGCAGACAACCCAGACTGGCAAGCGATGCCGACAGGTTTTCCTCGTGGGCCTGGAGCAACAAAATATCACCCGCCACAAAGCGGATTTTGCCAATCCGTTGTCGCAGCCGATGGCCCTGCCGGGCCACAGCGAGCACATTCACGCTGAAACGCTTGCGCAAATCGACACCGGTGGCAGTTGTTCCCACCAATACCGAACCAGGCGTAACAATGGCCTCCACCAGCGTCAGCTTGCCCGGTTTGGTCTTTGGTTTCTCATCGGTCTTTTCTTCGGCAGGGGCATCGCTGTTCCTGCCGACCTGCGCATGTTCTACAGAAACCTGCAATTCATCATCTTCATTTTTGGATGAATTTGCCAGATTCTCTTCTTTGCTGCTCCCCTCTGCCAATTCGAGGCCGGTCTCGTCAATCAGTGACTTGAGGCTGTCCGAGTCCGCCTCCACCAGCAGAATATCCTGCTCCCGCAATACCTTGTAGATGGACGGCATTTCCTGACGCTGCTCGCCACGGTAGAGGCCCACCACCATCACATCGGAATCGTCCTGCACGACGGACAACAGGTCGTGAAGGGTTTGTCCCGCGTATTTGCAGCCTTCCGGAATCCGCAGTTCCGTCAGATAGGCGCTGATTTCAAACAGCGACTCCGAGTCATCCTGATCTTCACGCCGGGGCGTTAATCGCCAGCCGACCAGCGCGATAAAGGCCACCCCTATCAGTGTCACCAGCGCCCCCACCGGCATGAAATCAAACATGCCAAAAGGTGTGCCACTGGCCTCTGCCCGATAGGACGCAATGATAATATTGGGTGGGGTGCCGATCATGGTCAGCATGCCCCCGAGCAGAGAACCAAACGCCAGGGGCATCAGCAGCAGCGACGGTGAAAAACCGCTCTGGCGGGACATCCACACCGCCACTGGCATAAACAGCGCCAGCGCACCGACATTGTTCATAAAGCCGGAGCAGATGGCCACGATACCGGTCAGCACCGCCACCTGAATCCAGGGTGCATTGCCCGCCCGCATCAGGTGCTTTGAGAGGGTGTCCACCACCCCGGCATTGAGCAGCCCGCGACTCAACACCAGCACAGCCGCCACCGTAATCACTGCGGGGTGACCAAGCCCCATAAAAACCTGATCCGGCGGTACAATGCCCACCAGCGCCACGACCAACAGGGCCATCAGTGCCACGATATCGTAGCGCCAGCGATTCCAGACGAACATACCCAAAGTAGCGGCCAGCACCGCAAAGACAATTAATTGATCACTGTTTACACCACTCACAGGGATACTCCAGATCAACATTTGATGGGCTGAATAAACACAACAAACCGGGTTTGCCAGAGGCAAGCCCAACCGCTGACCTGTACAATATTCACTACAGGGTTACCTCGATCTGCTCAATCACCCGTAGCGCCTTGGCAACAGCCACCGCAGTGCTGCCTCCACGGGCCAGCGCAACCCCGAGGCGGCGTTCACCCTGCACCGTCGGTTTACCGAACAGACGCAATTCCGTGTCCGGCTCGGCTAGCGCCGCAGACAAATTGCCGTAGCGCATGTCACTGGATTCGCCAGCTACCAACAGCACGGCTGAAGCGCAGGGCCCAAGCTGTCGGATCACTGGAATCGGCAAGCCGAGAATGGCCCGGGCGTGCAGGGCAAATTCGGACAGATTCTGCGACATCAACGTCACCAGACCGGTATCGTGGGGCCGGGGCGACACCTCACTGAAATAGACGGTATCGCCTTTGATAAACAGCTCGACACCAAACAGGCCATAACCACCCAGCGCACCGGTAACGACGGCGGCAACCCGTTGCGCTTCCTCGAGAACAGTGGCATCCATAAACTGGGGCTGCCAGGACTCGCGATAATCACCTTTTTCCTGACGATGGCCGATGGGCGCGCAGAAACTGGTGCCATCCCGATGACGCACCGTAAGCAGGGTGATTTCCTCATCAAACTCCACGAACCCCTCGACAATCACCTTACCCTGACCGCTGCGACCACCGGATTGGGCGTACTCCCAGGCGGCATCAATCTGCTCTTCGGTTTTGACAGTACTCTGGCCTTTGCCCGAAGAAGACATAATCGGTTTCACCACACAGGGCAGGCCGACCGTCCTGATAGCCGCATCATATTCAGCCCTGGTTTCAGCAAAACGGTAAGGCGAGGTAGCCAGTCTCAGTTCCTCGGCGGCAAGTCGGCGGATGCCCTCGCGGTTCATGGTCAGATGAACCGCCCTCGCCGAGGGCACCACCAGCCAACCCTCCTGTTCGAGCGCGACCAGCTCGGCAGTGGCTATCGCCTCAATTTCCGGCACAATCAGGTGCGGCTTTTCATTCTCCACCAACCAGCGCAACGCCTCGCCATCCAGCATATTGATCACATGACTGCGATGGGCCACCTGCATGGCCGGCGCATTGGCATAGCGATCCACGGCAATCACCTCGCAACCGTAGCGCATCAACTCTATCGCCACCTCTTTGCCGAGCTCACCACTGCCGAGAAACATCACCCGAGTGGCATGGGGTGCGAGCGGTGTACCAATGGTTGTCATGCTTCACTCCTGTCGGCGAGCCTGCCGATCCTCTGAGACAGATCGAGAAGCTGCACAATCAAATCCGCCGGACGTTATCTTTTTCTCGCCAATGTCAGTCCGTCGCCAATCGGTACCAGGCTGATGTCCACCCGCTGATCGGTGAGCAGTTTCTGGTTAAAGGCGCGAATGGCCAGAGTATCCTCATCCTGTTTGTCGGGATCGATCACCGAGCCGCCCCACAGGACGTTGTCCACAGCAATCAGGCCACCCTGACGCAGCAGCGCCAGACAGTGCTCGTAATAGGCGTCGTAACTCGCTTTATCGGCATCGATAAAGGCCATGTCAAAACGCCCGGCGGCACCGTCCTTGCGCAGGGTTTGCAAGGTCTCGATTGCCGGGGCCAGATGCAAGTCTATTTTGCTGCTCACACCGGCCTCGCTCCAGTAGCGCTGGGCAATATTGGTATATTCTTCACTGACATCACAGGCCAGCAAACGGCCATTCTCGGGCAGTGCCAGCGCCATTGCCAGGGAGCTATAGCCGGTGTAGACCCCCACTTCGATGATGTTTCGGGCACCGCAGAGATGCACCAGCAGCGACATGAACTGCCCCTGCTCCGGGGCGATTTGCATGTTGGCGGTTGAGAGTGTCGCGGTTTCCTCGCGCAATGCCTTCAGCACATCTGACTCCCGCAGGGAGACATCCAGCAGGTATTGATGAAGTGCGTCTGTGAGACTGATGGTTTGATTGGACATCGTCGCTCTCTCCCCTTTTATTGCAAGAAACGTTTTTCCGGAATGGGATGCTCAGTCCTGCTTATCTTCCGTATCCGTTGATACCTTGTTATCTGCTGTCTCCTTCGATAGCTGCTCTTCCGCTTTCGTCAATACCGGGGCACCCTCACCGGAACCGAGCATGACACCCATCCAGCGGGTATCGGGGTCATTTTCCAGGGCAATCTTGACCATGATGGTCAACGGAATGGACAGCAACATACCCACTGGGCCAAGCACCCAGCCCCAGAAAACCAAAGAAAGAAAGACCACCAGTGGCGACAGATTGAGACCCCGGCCCATTATTCTCGGCTCAAGAAAATTCCCCACCAGCACATTCACCACCACGAAACCTAGAGCTGTGAGCCCCGCAAAGAGCGGGTTCAATTGTACCAGTGCCAGCAACACTGGTGGCACCGCCGCGATAATTGAACCGATATTCGGCACAAAATTGAGCAAAAATGCCAACAACCCCCACATCACCGGGTAATCCAGGCCGAGAATCCACAACCAGATCATCACCAGTACCCCGGTCAGCAAGCTCAACAGCGATTTGATACCCAGATAGCTGTTAACACTGTCGGTAAATTTTTGCATGGTGTCACGACTGACACCGTTGTCCTTTCTGGCCAGCTGCAGTTTTTCACTGAAGCCCACCTGTTCCGCGAGGATAAAAATAACCGTTAGCAGGATCAGGAAGGCGTTGGTCATGGCATTGCCCAATGAACTCAGGGTATTGCCGGCCAACTGCATGATCTTGCCGGGATCGAAGCTGTTGCGCATCTGCTCCATGTCCAGCTTGACCCCATGCTCACCCAGCCAGGTCAGCAGCCCACCGCTCAACTGTTGCAGGCCCTCCTGATAAGCTGGCAGGTTTTTGCGGAAATCATTGATGGATGAACCCACCAGGATACCGATCAGCCAGCCAATCAATACCACCAGGGCAATGATCAGACAGATCGCCACCACATTGGGTACCCGGCGCTCTTTGAGCCAGGCCAGCAACGGCGAAAAGATCAGCGCAATAAATACCGACAACAGAAACGGTACCAGCACAGTTTCTGCGGCCTTGAGTCCTGCTACAACCACCACGAAAGCAGCAGCGATCAGTAGTCCCTTGGCCATGGGTGATAATTCTCCACTCATCATTGCTCTCCCTTGAGTTCATCAAGCAACTGCTTCACTTCGTCAATACCCCGTCTGGTCAACAAAAACCCCGTGCCGCCGATATACTCGCGCTGATCAATGTCGACACATTGCTGACGAATCATTTCAAGACGCTCATTATGTCGGATCGGTACGCCCAGAAATACCTGCCAATCGGAATCGGTGGCTCGCCCTTCCACCATCAGAGTGAGCAGGGTTGCCAGGTTCTCTTTTTTCAACAGATAGTAAGGTGTACCAAAGCGTACAAAAACCAGCAGGGCGACCAGCACTACAGCAAATGTCAGCGATATGGTTAACAGCAGGCTCACGGTAGCACCAACAGCTTGAACGCCACCAGCAGAGTTACCGTGATAATCACCGGCTGAACCAGGGCTGCCCCCCGGCTGATCACCAGATTGGAACCCAGCCGCGCGCCAACCACCTGTGCCAGGGACATGGCAATCGCCAGGGACCAGACCACATGGCCACCGACTATAAAGATCGCGGCCGACACACCGTTCACCGAAAGGACCATAGCCTTGGTCTGAGCCGTGGCTTTACGTAAACCATAACCCAGCAGCCAAACCAGTAGAAATGGGAAAATTGACCCCATTCCCGGGCCAAAGAAACCACCATAAAATCCCATTAGCGGTGCAGCGGTAAAGGCAAACTGTGCCGGGGACAGACGGGACTGACGGTTTTCGTCGGTCATTTTCGGTGCCAACAGAAAATACAGGCCAATGGCAATCAACAATACCGGTAGCAACAGGGCCAGTAATTCGTTGCCTACACTGAGTGCTGTCCAGGTGCCTAGGCAGGCACCCAACAGCGCTGTTATAAAGGATGGCAGCAGCGGCCTGAGCTCCAGATGCCCCTTGCGAAAAAAATTCCAGGCCGAGGAGAGCGTACCCAGCGTACTCTGAACCTTGTTGGTTGCCAGGGCAGCAATGGGCGGCAGCCCTGCCCAGAGCAGGGCCGGCAAAGTCAGCATGCCACCCGCACCGGCCATGGAGGAAATAAAACCGGCCGCAAAGGCGATGGCAGTCAGCAATAGAAAAACAGACGGGTCAGGCAACGCGGTAGTTACCTGCCGGATCGGAATCGGCAAGCCCTCGGGTTATTGATACTGGCATTCGTGCGGATAATGGCATCAGGTTGTCTTGAATTGATCGAGCTCAGCCTTCAGCTCGGCAATCTTTTCCGGCACGACTGGTTCACTGGCAGGCAGCTTTTCCAATTCTCCAACCAGGTGTTTCAGTCTTTGCAGACGCAATTGCAGAATATCAAAGCTCCGGTTAATCGCTTCCGCCTCGGGCTGAAAAACATCCCGCTTACGCAAACGAACCCTGGCAGTAAAATCGCCGCCTGACAGCGCTTCGGCCTGTCGAACCAGCACAAAGACAGGGCCGGCAATACGATTACTCGACACCAGACTGCCCCACCAGACACCGCCGATCAGCAGGACTTCCAAAGCCGCCACCAACAGAATATTCCAACCCCCGAGCAGCAGGCCCGGGGGGCCGGCAAGCAGGGCATGGGCGATAATGGTCAGGTTGACCAACAGGACGGCAACTGCGGCTGCGAGCAGCGCATACTGGTACTGAAACCGGCTATTGATGACGACCGTTTTGCGGCGGTTATCCATGGCATTTCCCCATCCGTTCGATGGCACTCAGACTATTACAACCGGTGATGGCGGGCAATGACTAAGGGTTGATCAAAAATGACGCCCGGGCACTCGAAGACGCCAAATCACGCCTCTCTGTCAGAGCTCCCGGGTTGCCCTGAAGTCAATCTCGGGATAGCGCTCGACGGTCAGTGAAAGATTGACCCGGGTGGAAGCCAGATAGGTGAGATGGCCTCCACCATCCACTGCAATGCCCTCCGGCACCTTGCGCTTCAGCTCGTCGATTTTTTTCTTGTCGTCGGATTCAATCCAGCGAGCCGTATAAACATTGACCGGCTCATAGACCGCCTCCACCCCGTACTCGTCTTTGAGACGATAAGTCACCACATCGAACTGCAACTGGCCCACTGCGCCAACCACGATATCGTTGCTTTGTATCGGGAAAAACACCTGGGTACTGCCCTCTTCCGACAGCTGCTGCAGGCCTTTCTGGAGTTGCTTCATCTTCATCGGATCGCGCAGGCGGATACGCCGGAACAGTTCCGGTGCAAAATGGGGGATACCGGTAAATTTAAGATCTTCGCCCGCGGTGAAAGTATCACCGATCTGGATGGTGCCGTGATTATGCAGACCGATAATATCCCCGGCCACCGCCTCCTCCACTGCAATTCGCTCGCCAGCCTTGAAGCCCACTGCATCGGCAATGCGGACTTCCTTGCCCAGACGCACGTGGCGCACCTTCATGCCCTGAGTATATTTACCGGAACAGAGCCGCATGAAAGCGATGCGATCCCGGTGCCTCGGGTCCATGTTCGCCTGAATTTTGAACACGAAGCCAGAGAACTGCTGCTCATCGGGTTCCACCACCCGCTCCACCGCACCGCGGGGTTGCGGCGATGGCGCCCACTGCACGAATTGGTCCAGCATTTCCCGGACACCGAAGTTGGACAGGGCGGTACCGAAGAACACCGGCGTCATTTGCCCTGCCAGGAACATTTCGAGATCGAACTGATGGGTCGCACCGCGCACCAACTCGATTTGCTCACGGATATCATCCACGTAATAACCCAACAATTCTGTGGCTTCATCGGAATCAATTCCGACAATCTGAATGTCCTCCGGAATGGTATGCCCCTGCCCCGGTCTAAACACGTGGATCGTGTCGGTATAGAGGTTATACACCCCCTTGAAATCCGGTCCCATACCAATGGGCCAGTTAATCGGTGCGCCGGTAATTTTCAAGACCGCTTCAATTTCATCCAGCAAATCGACAGGGTCGCGAATGTCGCGGTCCATTTTGTTGACAAAAGAAATGATGGGCGTGTCCCGTAGTCGGCAGACATCCATCAATTTGATGGTGCGGGCTTCAACACCCTTGGCCCCGTCAATCACCATCAGTGCCGAATCCACCGCCGTGAGCGTGCGATAGGTATCCTCGGAGAAGTCTTCGTGGCCGGGGGTATCCAGCAGATTGACCATGGCATCCCGATAGGGAAACTGCATCACCGATGAAGTGACAGAAATCCCCCGCTCCTTCTCCATCTGCATCCAGTCGGAAGTCGCCTGGCGATCGCCTTTTTTACCTTTCACGGTACCCGCCACCTGAATCAGGTTGCCGAATAAAAGCAGCTTCTCGGTGATAGTAGTTTTGCCGGCATCAGGGTGCGATATGATAGCAAACGTGCGCCTCTTATTGATTTCATTGGATAAACTGCTATCACCCATACTGCTTGATTCCTGCCTGTGACCGGTTAATTAAAAGGTTTTCTAAACAATAAAAAGCCCCCTATTGTATCTGAATGCCCCTCCGCTATAAACGAATGGGATGATAAATTGAGCAGCGGAATAACTCAAAACACCAACAAAAGACATCAACTTTTTACCAGTAGATCCAGCACCAGGCTGATCTGCATCAAAAGTTTGTTAAACAACCACAGTCAATAAGCCGGATGTCGGTCCGCTGGCAAAAAAACGCCGCTTCGGACGATGAATCAATCGATCATTTCTGGTAAAGTCGCCCACCTTCCAGCCGGATCGCACGCGCCAGCGGCGTACCCTGGAAGAGCTCCTCACGACCCCAACCATTACTGCCACACATGCCGAGGTACTCCTGAACATGACACGGACCGCTTGCGTCAAATCACTGCTATTCAGCCTGTTGCTCTTCTTCCTTCCCACCGCCGCCTTTGCGGCCGCGGGCCCTATCGACCTAACCAGCACAACAACCGGCCTGGTGGCTCTGGTGGTGTTTACGCTGGCTTACATTCTGGTGATGGGTGAAGAAAAACTGCATTTGCGCAAGTCGAAACCCGTGTTGGTTGCCGCGGGCATTATCTGGGTATTGATCGGTATCAGCTATGTTGCCAACGGCATGCCAGATGAGGCCGAGGGTGCATTTCGTCATACCCTGCTGGAATTCAGTGAACTGATGCTGTTCCTGCTGGTTGCGATGACCTATATCAATGCCCTGGAGGAGCGTCGCGTCTTTGATGCACTGCGTGCCTGGTTGGTACGCAAAGGCTTCAGTTACAGGTCACTGTTCTGGATAACCGGCGGCCTCGCTTTTGTCATTTCTCCAATTGCCGACAACCTCACAACGGCCCTGCTGATGTGTGCGGTGGTCATGAAAGTCGCCGAGGGTCACGGCCGCTTCATCAATTTGTGCTGCATCAATATCGTGATTGCCGCCAACGCCGGCGGAGCTTTTAGCCCCTTTGGGGACATTACCACCCTGATGGTCTGGCAGGCGGGCATTGTCAAATTCAATGAGTTCTTTACCCTGCTAATCCCATCCTTGGTGAACTATCTGATTCCCGCAATCATCATGAGTTTTTTTGTGCAACAGCACAAACCCGAGACCGCCTATGAAGCAGTGGAGATGAAGCGCGGTGCACGCCGCATTATCGTTTTGTTCCTCCTCACCATAGCCTCCGCCGTGGCCTGCCACAGTTTGCTGCATTTGCCGCCGGTACTGGGCATGATGACCGGCTTGGGCTATCTACAATTTTTTGGTTATTTTCTGCGCCGCACACTGCCCAAGTCCCTGGAACGCAAGAGAGCAATAGCCCTGCAGAAAGGCGATGAGGAGGCACTCAATCGCCTCGGCGGTATCGTTCCGTTTGACGTATTCAACCGGGTCGCCCGTGCAGAGTGGGACACACTGCTGTTTTTCTATGGCGTCGTGGTCTGTGTCGGTGGACTCGGCTATATGGGTTACCTGCATATGCTATCCACAACCCTGTATACCGATTTGGGTGCAACCTATGCAAACATCTTTCTCGGGCTAGCTTCCTCCGTCATCGACAACATTCCAGTGATGTTTGCCGTACTGACCATGGAACCTGAAATGAGTCATGGGCACTGGCTGCTGATCACGCTCACCGCGGGCGTCGGGGGCAGTGTTCTGTCGATTGGCTCGGCAGCCGGAGTGGCGTTAATGGGTCAGGCCAGAGGCTACTATACGTTCATGGGCCACCTGAAATGGGCACCGGTGATTCTGCTCGGCTACTTTGCCAGCATTGCCACCCACATGTGGCTGAATGCCGCCAGCTTTCATGTGATGGGATGACAAACCTGCCGGGGGCTATGGTGGACAACCGCCTTCCTGAATTGGCGAATGATTGGCTTTCGCGAAGAAGGGTCTGCCATACCCTCCGGCCCTAAAGACCCACTGCTTCCGGTACTGTCTGACAAGGTCCCGGGTGAAACCGGGCGATCCCGTTAACGTCTTTCTGTCTGGCAAGCAGGTAACACAAACATTGCCAATACCTGACAGAAAGCTATAATGCGCGCCCGCTTCGAACCAGGCCAGCCAATGCGTTTTAATCAGATACCCACGCCACCCTGACATTACGCTTATCAGTCATCCATACACGCTATACCCGGGGCGACATTAGCCCACTTCACTCAGAGAAATACGAGCACTCCGCTTTTCAAGCGGTTGGTAAACCACTATCGCCCCTCTGTTTATTGAAAACTTTCATCCCGGATAGTGGGTAGAGCCATTTTGCCTCTCTCGGGAAAAAGCTATCCCCGAAAAAGAGCTACCCCGAACAAAACACCAGGAATTATTGTTATGTTATTTCATTCCACCCGCCAACAATGGCTGGGCAACATCCGCGCTGATCTGCTGGCCGGGATTGTTGTTGCCCTGGCTCTGATTCCAGAAGCCATTGCCTTTTCCATTATTGCCGGGGTTGATCCCAAGGTGGGTCTCTACGCCTCGTTCTGTATCGCCGTGATCATATCGATTGTCGGCAGTCGGCCCGGTATGATCTCAGCCGCCACTGGGGCCATGGCGCTGCTGATGGTGACACTGGTGAAGGAACACGGCCTGCAATATCTTTTGGCGGCAACGCTGTTGACCGGGGTGCTGCAAATTGCAGCCGGTTACCTGAAACTCGGCAACCTGATGAGCTTTGTCTCGCGTTCGGTAGTGACGGGATTCGTGAATGCGCTGGCTATTTTGATTTTTATGGCGCAATTACCAGAGCTGACCAACGTCACCTGGCACGTTTATGCAATGACCGCTGCCGGTCTCGGTATTATCTACCTGTTCCCGCTGCTGCCGGTGATCGGCAAGACGATCCCCTCACCCCTGATCTGCATTGTGGTGCTGACGGGAGTCGCCCTGCTGATTGGTCTGGATATCCGCACGGTGGGCGATATGGGCCAACTACCCGATACGCTGCCGATCTTTCTCTGGCCGAATGTCCCTCTCAATCTCGACACCCTGATGATCGTCCTGCCCTACGCTGTTTCGCTGGCGGTGGTAGGTCTGCTGGAATCGATGATGACTGCCACCATTGTGGACGACCTCACTGATACCCCGAGCGACAAAAACCGCGAGTGCAAGGGCCAGGGCATCGCCAATATCGGTGCGGGCTTGATGGGGGGCATGGCGGGCTGCGCAATGATTGGCCAGTCGGTAATCAATATAAAATCCGGCGGGCGTGGCCGTTTGTCCACACTCACTGCGGGGGTGCTTCTGATTATCATGGTGGTATTTCTCGGCCCATGGCTGTCCCTTATTCCCATGGCAGCACTGGTAGCCGTGATGATTATGGTGTCTATCGGCACTTTCAGTTGGCAGTCAATTACCGACCTGAAGAAACATCCGATCTCCACCAATATCGTGATGGTGGCTACTGTCGTGGTGGTTGTGGCCACCCATAATCTCGCCTATGGTGTGCTGGTCGGGGTATTGCTGGCAGCGCTATTTTTCGCCAACAAAGTCAGCCATTTTATGTATGTGGCCTCGGCACTAGATGACCAGACCGGCACTCGCACCTACCGGGTGGTGGGTCAGGTATTTTTCAATTCGGCCGATAAATTCAATGCCTGTTTCGATTTCAGGGAAGCGCTGGACAAGGTCATCATTGACCTGAGCCGCGCCCACTTCTGGGATATTTCAGCGGTATCCGCACTGGACAAGGTGGTGATCAAGTTTCGTCGCGATGGTGCCGATGTGCAGTTAATTGGCCTCAATGACGCTACATCCACTATCGTCGACCGCTTTGGTGTGTTTGACAAGCCTGAAGAAATCGACAAGGTACTCGGGGGACATTAATGAATAACAATAATCACAGAAGCACCATTCTGGCCTGTATCGATGGCTCCATTTATCAGGAATCTGTCACGGATTACGCCACCTGGGTAGCCCAAAAGCTCTGCGCACCACTGAAGCTATTGCACAATATCGAGCACCGTGAAACCCCGCCTCTGATGGATCTCAGCGGAAGTATAGGTCTCGGCAGCCGGGAAGAATTGCTGGAAGAACTCACCAGCATGGAAGAACGCCGCAGCAAGATTTTGCTGGAGCAGGGCAAGCTGATGTTGCAAGGTGCCCACCAGCGTGCAATGGCGATGAGCAGCAACACGCCGGAGACCCTGCAGCGCCACGGCAGTCTGGAAGAAACCCTGGTGGAAATGGAAGAGGAAATCCGGGTACTGGTGGTTGGCGTTCGCGGCGAGGAGCACGAACATCAGGAGAAACAATTGGGTGCGCACCTGGAAAGCCTGATTCGAGCCATGCACCGCCCCGTACTGGTGGTTAACCGGCCGTTCGAGCAGCCACCACAGCGCATCATGATCGCCTATAACGGCAACGAGGCCTCCCGCAGGGCACTGGATATGGTGAGCCTCAGTCCCCTTTACCGGGAACTGACCTGCCATATCGTACATGTCAGCGATTCAGCAGATATTCCCTCGGCACAATTGGAAGAAGCTGCAGCCACCTTGAAAAATGCTGGACTGGACGTGGTTTCCACTAGTCTGCAAGGCAATGTTCAGCCACAACTCGAACAATATTGTCGGGAAAATAACATCGAATTGATTGTCATGGGCGCCTTCGGCCAGAGCCGTATACGTGAACTGCTGTTTGGCAGTGTGACCCAGCGGATGTTGATCAATTCAAAAATTCCGCTGTTGTTGCTGCGTTGATACAGCTAATAGGAATAATTCAGGTATATAGTCGAGCGCTATTGGAAGATAGCAATGTAAACTACCTACAAGGGAATAGAAGAAAAGCCCGATATTAATCCCCTAGTGGCGTGCTCGGCCTTAAACAATCAAAACCAGTTCCTGAACGACAAAGTCAAAACCAAGAATTGCCTTTGGCGGAGATGATAACAATTGTCGTGTTATCCTGGTTTGGCTTGTTGACCTGCTCCACTGTTTTCAGGAGTTTGGATACCAGCAGAGACGAGGTTTTACGCTTGTATTTGGTCACCAACTTTTCGATTTCATGGCCCTCAAGGGTATCCAACCCATCTGAGGCCAAGAATAGTTTATCACTTGGCCTCAACAGCCCCTCCCGGCTTTGCAAATCCATCAACGAAATATCATCGGCAGACAGGCAACTTCTCAAGGCATTACGCTGAGGATCCTTTCTCGCTTCCTCAGGACTGATACGACCAATCTCGGCCAACTCATCAAGTACTGCAGCCATGGAATGATCCTGGTTGAGTTTCTCGAGCCTGCCTTTGCGATAATAGTAAAGGTGGGAATCCCCAGCACTCACCCAATGAACATCGTTACCAACGACATAGACTGCAACCAGAGTGGTTCCCATCTCGGGCGGTGCACCCTGCTCAGCGATTTCATTTCGTATGGCCTGGTGTGCTGCATCTAGTGATAACTGTAACGCCTCGGTGGGAGGGAGTCCTGACAGAGTCAAAAAATGATTGATAAATGCGGTGGCGGCAACTGAGCTGGCTACAGCTCCGCCCTTGTGCCCCCCCATACCATCGCACAACACTACCAGACATCCCTCAGGATCAGACACCTCCTCTACGCAGATTTCAAAGCAGTCTTCTTGGTAGTGACGAGCGCCCTGGATAGCCTCTCCGTGGATATCAAGCTTCATGAGCAATAGCCCATCATCAATGGAGGGTTACTCCCAATCAAAGCCATCACCACAGAGCTTTATAAACTTTAATGTGGTATTCCCCAGAGAAATCATGGCATCTTTGTTTAACTCACAGGAGGACAGCACCGGTTCGTTTCCAACATAGGTGAGATTCTGACCACCCCCATGCTGGATATAGAACTTTTTATTCTTGTGGTCATAGGCGATCAGACAATGGGCCTTGCGAGAAACCTCTTCATCACCAAAGTTCAGTTCTACGCCATTACTTTCCTCTCTACCAACCGGATTCATCCCATAACCAAGAGGGCGGCTCATACCCCGCCCCGGACCATCGACCACCACCAACCACCCCACCACAAATTCAGGGTGATAGGCAGTACCGCTAGAAACAGGAGTGGACGAGACTTCTTCACCACCGGCACCCGGTCGAACCCGGCGCGTTACCGGATTCAGATCACCCGCCAACCCACCGGAAATAGTGGCTTCCGCAGCTGGAGAAGAGGGTGAGGAATCGGCTGGGTTCTTTTTCACAGTAACATCCGTTGCCCCTCCTACCCGTCTAGTCGGGTTATTAAAAAAACCTCGGTCATTTCCATCATCATTTGACATGCTGATTCTCCTGAAAAAGTTTATTGTCGGGTAGCGCTAATTTTTTCCCGATGACGGCCATCGGGATGTAACCGCAAATAAATCTCAAATGCCTCTGTTGTATTGATCTGCTTGGCAATTTCAAAATCACGATCATCCTGAACAGAATCTTTAGAAGCAGCGGCAGCTGCTCTGGGCTTACTATCCACCACCCGTGCTCTCACCGCTGACGGATCCGGCTCAGATGGTTCAGTGCGGTTTTCAGCTACTCCCTCATCATGACTTACCGTGCTATCTGGTGCATTCTTCACAATCCGATGATCGGACTCCGACTTATCAAGTCCCGATGCCATGAAAAACATGACAAAACCAACCACAACTCCAAACGTCACAGCCACCATACCCCAGTGGAAGGATTTTTTTTCTCCTCGATTATTCGTGTTTTTGGAGTTTTTCCCACGCTTGTCAACCGACTCATCCACCGCGGGAGAAGATAACCGGACTGTTGCCTGATCATCCACTGACGATGAATCCAGAGTGGGGAGGACCCCACCTCTTATGACCTCGAGCCATTCACTGACTGCCTGTGGCCGATCACTTTCCTCAGGACTCAGGGCCCAATCCAGCGCATGCAAAAAAGCCTTATCAATGCTCTTTATACGGTCTACCAGCTTGGGGAGCTGGTCATTTCGGATTCGTTCAGTTGCCTCATAATGGGATAAGTTTTCTCCGGTAAGGCAAACGTAGCCTACGGCAGCCAGTGCATAAATATCTGTCCAGGGGCCCTGATTTCCCCGAGTTGAATACTGTTCAATCGGCGCATAACCCGGAGTCAGAATGGTTGAGATGGACTGGGAGCGAACCCCGATGGCCTGCCGGGCAGCCCCGAAATCAATCAACACTGCCGTACCGTTATCCCGCAAACGAATATTGCCCGGCTTGATATCCCGGTGCAACATATCAGCAGAATGTACCGCCGCCAAACCTTCAGCAATCGGTAGTAAAATGTCTTTCAACTGCTCCACCGACAACAGGCCGTCCCTTCTTAAAACTTCGGAAACATCGCGCCCCACGGCAAAATCCATGATGATGTAGGCAGTACTGTTGCGTTCGATATAACGGATCACCCGGATGATGCTGGGGTGTTCGAAAAGCGCCAGTGTCCGCGCTTCCTGAATAAAACGGCTCAACCCCCATTGATATTCATCCACATCCTGAGCGACCCGAGTCTTCGGAGAGACGTGCATTCTCTCATCACGGGAAGCAAGGTTAAAAGGAAAATACTCTTTGATGGCCACATAACGATCAAGCTGCTTGTCATAGGCCTTGTAGGTAATACCAAAACCACCAGCACCAATTTCTTGCTCGATCACATATTCATCAAGTTCGTATCCCGCCGGCAGGACTTGGGAGGATGACTGGTCAGTAGTGAAATTGCTATTCTCCATCACGTTTTCCGAAAGATCCTAACCTTCGCTTAATGGTGCAAAAAGGCCGATAATTCGCCAGCCCCAAGCCTTCTCTGTAGCACCGGCAAAGTATAGTTGTCGACGTACTGTTCCTTTGGCTGTTATACGCTGAATGGAAGGGCACTCTATGCTAACCACAGCCCTGACTTGCCCGATTAAGCGCTGCAGCTCGACCCGCTCACCATCAAAAACGTCCGGAGTCGATGAACGAATTTCCAGGGTCGCCTCATTTTTGGAGCGACAATCAAGTGTAAGCATGAAAGCCTCCATTCCTGCGTGAGACATCAGTAGACGCTCCGAGGCCTGTACCGGGCTAACTGTCAGTAAAAGCAGAAGAGTTACAAAAAATGCAGTGACTTGCCAGCGGACAACGAGGTTACGAAGAAAGATTCCTGCCAAGCTCATACACATTCTTCAGTTAATAGCCTAAACCAGCTTCCAGGTACCATCACCCTGCTGACAGACCCGCAAATCTTCAGTAATAGTTCCATCTGTTGTGGTCACTTCCTGTCTGACGGTTTTACAAACACTGCTGGCCTGTACTTTTACCTCAGATACAGCTTCCGTGGAAGCCTGAGCATAACTTACCGGCTGGCTCGATGGGGACATCAATGGACGGTACACATAACCTCCAGCAGTGCCATCAGGGAGCTGGGAAATGAGGTACCACTTTTTATCCGGCAGGGCCTCACCAATCACTTGAACCGATTGGTTCCCGGCCAACTGGGAAACTATTTTATAGTCCGTCCCGGGGCCACTGCGCACATTAGTAACACTCTTCGGACTGAAGGGTGCACCGATCAGGCTCAGCGGTGGAGTCTGCTCTACTTTCTGCTTCAACACTTTAAGCTTAACCGTTTTTTCTTCCCTGCTCACAGGCTGGTCGTCAAGCACACTGACCTGACCGGTGACTCCATCATCACCGGAAAAAGTGACTCTCTGGCCGGTTCCAGCCGACTGTTGCTGAGCAGCAAACAACTTTTCCTGGTCACGCCGGCTCAACACTTTGGCAAACTGGTCACCAATATAAGCACCCGCTGCCGCACCAGCGAGGATGGCCGCCGCACGAAGGGCATCGTTATCCATATCCTCTGAGAGCTTTTCCGCAATCACACCGCCACCCACTGCACCGGCTACCTTGCCCCAGGAAGCCTTTTGTTCTTCCGTCATAGAAGCACACCCCCCCAGAGTCAAGGATACTGCTACAACGCCACTGACCAAGGCTTTCCTTTTCAGTTTCATGCCTTTTCTCCATCTCCACTCATCATCAAAATTAACCGGAAATCACCTTAAATTTCACACCACCCAACCTGACTTCCGCGCCATTTTCCAACGGTACACTTTCACCTGATGAAAGCTGCCTGCCATTTACGAATGTACCATTAGTGGAATTGATGTCCCGGACATAGAGATTATTACCTTGTGCATAGAAAGCACAGTGCCGACGGGAAATACTGTCTTCGTTAACGGCATAGGCAGAATCATCAGGGCTGCGGCCCACCACCACATCACCTCGATATAACTGATCTCCGCTTATCACCAACCGGTAACGTTGCCGGTTTGCTCCATACCCATCCAGAATCAGGTTTATCTTGGGAGCATCCAGCACAGTCGCCGCCGGTTGGGAAGAGCGCACTGCACCGGCAGAAGGAGACTTCGACTGGGGACGAGAGGCACGAAGTGAGCGAGAATAGCTTTCCACCGCATGACTAATCTGTTGCCGCGCAGCCGGGCTTCGCAACAGATGAACCAGAATAATGCCAATGATGACCAGTGCCGCACCACCAAAGTAGAGAGAAAATTGTAGTATTTTGGAAAGTTTTCTATTTTCTTCTTCGTACAGATCCTGTTTGGAGTAACAGACACTTTCATCAAGAAAATATTTTATGCCCTTACTGTCCAAAACCCGGATCAACTCTGAAATATCTGAAGCCAGCCCATAGGCAGCGTTGGAAACCACACCCATCGCGTCCAATTGACGGCCCTTCGAGTCAAACAGGCGTGCAGTCTCCGTAGGAGATGCGCTGTGTACACCGACCACCCTCCCGCACTCGTCAAAAACGGGGCCACCACTGTTTCCCCCAGAGGTCGGAATAGTGTGCAGCAACTGCACAATGTTTTGTTCGGTACCAGACCACCGACCACCCTCGATAATCCGGGCAAGATTGTGCGCGGCATAGGTTGAATAGGCGGTAATATCCTGAGATTTTACCGCCGTCTGATCGGCAATACCCGGATAGCCCTGGGTTGCCACTATACTGCCCTGTAGCGGTCGTTGATTGGCTAGAGTCACTGGCTCCAAATTTAATTGGTTCCAGTATTCTGGCTTGACTTTGAGGATAGCCAAGTCGAGGTCTTTCGATGTCCAAGGATTGTCTTCCACATTGGTTCCGACAAATTTATTCGCCACATCAAATCCCTGCATGGCATCAATACGCTGACCATCCCGTAAGACAAAAATAGCAGCTGCATTGTTCACCACATGCCAGTTGGTAACTATATGTCCTTCATCGTTGACCGCAAAACCCGTACCATGTCCCATACCGACATTACCTTTGCGGTCCACGGTGAGAACATTAACCTTGACCACATGATTTTCGTAGGTCTTACCAGCAAAAGCCAAACGCCCACCGGCCAAGAACAGAACGACACCAATAAAACAGGCAACACTGAATACGGTAGCTACTTTATTGCGCTCGTTGATTAGCATCACGACTTCGTGCGCTCCAAAACTGTCAATGTGCACTGCACCTGACCAAAATCGACTTTATCTCCGGTAATCAGTGCCGCGCCTTCCTCCGACACAGCCACACCGTTGACCCGGGTACCACCTGTTGATCCCAAGTCTTTGATATGCAAATAATTTTCTTTAATATAAAGTTGGGCGTGCTGTCGACTCACCGTGTCATCGGCAATCACTACTTGCGCTAGCTCAGGATTCCGCCCCACGACTAGGCCATTCTGACGCTGCATCAGATCTTTACCCAGCACCAGAAAAGCAATGGGCGCGTTAGAAGAGTCACGGCCTTCAAAACGGCAGTCACCAAAACTGGCGGATGCCGCCAACAGGGCTTTGCTAGCAACAGACAAGTCCTTGCGGCGCTTGATTAACAGTAATACCGCAATTAGCACCCCGATCACAATCGCAGCCACAGCGCCCCAGAACAATGTTTGATTCTGCTTCTTGATATGGGCATTTTCCGAATCGATTAATTCTGCATTGCTGTTGATATCAGCAACAATGGTCGTGATCTCCTCTCGCTCTTTTTCCGCATCTTCGCGGGCTTGGCGTTCTTGTTGCGTATCCTCCTTGGCTTTATCCGCATCAGCCTTGGCTTTTTTTGCTGCGTCTTCCGCTTCCTTCGCCTGTTTTTTAGCCGCTTCGACTTCCTGCTGTTTGGCGGCTTCAGCAAGTTTCTGCTGCTCCACGACACTTAGGCAAGGGGAATCCGCTTTATGTGGAGAAATAGATAGCGAGGCCAAAAAACTTTCAAGACGAGAGAGTGGCACAGCAGTAGCACCCACAGGGGTGTGAGCTTGCCAAAGCTCTTTGAGAGTTGCCCCTGGCTTGCTCCTGATCACCCCAGACAGTTGACCACAGCGATTCACCAGGGGGGCACCATAGCCACCGCGACCCATAGCTGTCACCAACTTCACATAACCAGTTTCCTCTTGGGATGTATCGAACAGCGCTTTGGTCCATTTCAGCTCTGGGACAATCACTGCAACAAACTTGGGCTTGTTAGAAAATCCAAAAAAAGTACTACGTGGCGTTTCTTCGGTTTTGTGCCAATACCCAGCCACCTCCAGCGTGCCTTTGTCCGAGGCTGCATCTTGGGAAAAAATCAGAGGAGAAGACGTCAGAGAAGCCGCTCGCAGTACTGCCATATCACTGGCGGCGTCCGCCTTGACCATCACGGCCTGCAGTTTCTGCCCTTGACTATCAAGGACAACATATTTGTCAGCATGCTCAAGAAGGTGTGCACTGGTGATAATCACGCCGCCATCAGCAACCACCACGCCAGAGCCCTGGTTATAGAGCTCATCTCCCTTGTAGGCGAGGACCTGAACTACCGCTGTTCGCCATGATGATTGATTTTCGGTCTGGTCCGCCAGACACCAGGAAAAAGGTAATGACAACAAACACAATAGACCGAATAGTCCGAGCTTGTGCTTTGCGCGTGCTCTTGCGGCCAGATAAAATACACCCATGCAAGAATTTCCTTCTCTTGATCGCACATGATGAAAATAGAAATTTGTATCCGCCCAGACAGTTTATGCGGCATAACGCAAAAATCGTACCATAGGGTGTTGCAAACGTATAGCTTCCCTACATTTGGTTAAAACCTTCGCCTTGACTTTCGTTTACGAGAAATCATTTCCCAAACATACCGCGATTGCACAAGAAAATGCCTGTGCATGACTATTGCGTAAATACTTCATTCTGCCTGGGAGTGCAGCTTTTATAAAAGCTGGTGATACATCATCTGTCCACGCAAAGATCAAGCACCTTGATGAGCATTACCCTCATCTTCCATACACTCTCGATCAAGTTGAACCGATCGGCTGCAGTCCTATTTAGAATGTAGTGATTAGAAGAAGACATGGTCGTCAAACCCTTCAGGAAGCTCTCGACTTTTGCTACAACTGTTGTTTGGCAGTGTGACCCAGCGGATGTTGATCAATTCAAAAATTCCGCTGTTGTTGCTGCGTTGAGCCATTGATCAAGCCACGCTGCTGTCGGTACCGTCGTTATCGGGAAAAATCACGACAACAGTAGTCCCCCTTCCCGGCTCGCTGTCGATCTCGATCCGCCAGTTAAAGCGATCGCAGATGCGCTTTACCAGATTCAGCCCCATACCGGTGCCCGAAGGCTTGGTGGTGTAGCTGCGATCGAATACGTGGGGCAGTTGATCGCCGGGTATTCCCGCCCCGGTATCGGCGATAGTCAGGCGGCTGTCCTCCAGCGCCACCCGGAATGCGTCCTCCTTCACTGTGCTCAATGGCATTGAGCAGGATATTATTGAGGGTAATCTTGACGATGCCTGCCGGCACATCCAGTAACATCGGCGAAAGTGCCTCAATCTGCACCTCAATAGTCGCTGCGGCAATTCTGTCCCGGTAGTCCTCGACAACCTCCTGCAGCAGGCTCGGAAGGTTGACCGGCTCACCCCGATTGATGCCGTTGCCCCCCTCCCGGGACAGGAACAGGGTGGCTTCAATAAAGGCCTGCATCTCACCGCAGGCGCGCCTGATACGCCCCAGAGCGCGCTCCGCCACCGGCGAATCCACATTGGCGTCAAGCACGTCCACCGCCCCCAGCATCACCGACAGAGGCGTGCGCAGTTCGTGGCTGGCCGAAGCGGTAAAAGATCGCTCCCGCTCCACAAACTGATCCAGACGTGCGGAATAGTTGTCAAATGCCGAGGCGATCTGGCCGATTTCGCTGCCCCGAAACTCCCCGGCAATGCGCACCCCTCGGTCCCCCGGTTCGATATTGGTCAGGCGGGCGGTCAGTGCCTTCACCGGCGACAAAATAATCCGTGAGGAACGATTGGCCATCAGCACAGCCACGATCAATACCACCACCAGGCCGTAAAACAGGGTTGCCAGTAACGCATGCTCTTGCTGCTCCCATTCGGTGACATCGTAAGTCAGGTAGACTTTCCCCTCGGGAATCTGCTCAATTTGCAGATGGTAGAAACGGTCATCAATATTAATGCTGTGATAGGAACCCGGGGGCAGTTGCTGTATGGACTCCGGTAACCTGGCCACACCCTCACCCCGGTAGAAACGCCATTCATTGAACAGTGCATGGGACAATATTTCTGCCGACGCCGGTTCGTTGATCAGAATTTCCAGATGCTCGTGCACCAGCCGCCCAAAGGTGGTTTCCTCAAGTCGTTGCTTGATCAACAGCAGGCATCCGGCGAACAGGGTACTGACCACCGTGACGATAATGACGGTGGTAAAAATAATACGGCGCTTGAGGCTTTTCCTGTACATGTGACGATACCCTGCTCGACAAGAGTGAAATTAAAAGCGAAGCGGTCAGGTGTCCGACAGGCGGTAGCCGACCCCGTGGACCGTGTGCAGCAGCTTTTTTTCGAACGACCTGTCGATGATGTTGCGCAGACTGTAGATATGGGTACGCAACACGTCGTTGTCTGGGGGCAGATCGCCCCAGATCAATTCCTCCAACCGGTCCCGCTTGACCACCGCCGGGCTGCTTTTCATCAGTAGTTCCAGCAGTTTGCGCTGGGTGGGGTTGAGCTCCAACGGCATACCGGCACGACTCGCCTGCAGAGTCTGCTGATTGAAGGACAGATCGGCCACCTGCAGAACCGCTCCATCACCGAAGTGGTGAACACGCTTGATCAGCGCGTGAAGCCGTGCTTCCAACTCCTTGACGGAAAAGGGTTTCACCAGATAGTCGTCGGCACCGGATTGAAACCCCGCCAGTTTGTCATCGAGTTGGTCCCGGGCGGTCAGCATCAGCACCGGGGTTGGCCGGTGCGCCTCACGTAATTTCTGGCAAACGGTCATTCCGTCCATGCGCGGCAGCATCAGGTCCAGCACGATCACATCGAAGTCGTGGTCGAGGGCCAGTTGCAGCCCGAGCCTGCCGTCGGCGGCGAAGTCCAGACTGTGCCCCCGGGGTTCGAGGTAATCGGCAATGTTCTCTGCAATATCCCTGTTGTCTTCTACCACCAGTATGTTCATCGTTCCTCCAGCCCAGGTCGATTCCCGCCATCATAGCGGGTTTGGCTATCCTCGCCAGTATCCACCACCCTTTGCCAAAAAGTTGTCAAAATCGGGTCTCATATAGACATAATTTTGACAAGCGTCCCTCTAACATTCCCGGCAGATTCACTGACAGGAATAACAAGGCCGTGAAACGCTCCAAACAACATCCCTTCCGCAACAAACTGGCTCTGAACCTCGGCCTGACGGTGTTGCTCTTACCCATCGGACTGATAGCAGAATCGCCGGATCACGCGATCCTGCAAAGCAGCGACTCCCTCAACTACAGCGAGGTGTTTCGGGCCGCCATGGCGCGGACTCCGGAACTACCCTTGGGTGACGCCTACCGAGATCAGGCAGCTGCCCAACAGAATTTTGCCGGCGATTGGCTAGCCAGTCGCCCCAGGGCAACCGCCAGTTACTGGGATGACCAGCAGGCGGACAACCAGGGCATGCGGGAAATGGAGGCCGGTGTGGAAGTGGATCTATGGCGCTGGGGACAGCGCCGGGACAATGCCAGCCTGGGAGACCAGTACCGGCAGGCCAGCAAGAGTTGGGGAAATTACCTGGCGCTGAAAATCGCCGGACTGGTGCGCCAGAGCCTGCACGAACTCAGTCGTACCGATATCGCCTTTGCCCAGGCTCACCGGGCACTGGATGACACCCGCGAACTGCTCAGGATCAGCGAAACTCTCCACAACACTGGCAGCATCGCCAGATCCGCGCTGATGCAAAGCCGGGGACTGGTGCTGGAGGCTGAGCAGCGGTTGCTGGACAGTGAGGCGGCGCTGGTGGATGCCCAACGCAATTACCAGATAGTCACCGGCCTACATCGGCGCCCGTCAGTGGCTTTCTCGGAAGAACGCAGTCAACGACAGGCCATCGACTCCGGGCACCCTCTGCTGGGCTTCCTGCAGGATCAGGCGAAAAGCCGACAACTGCAGGCGCAACTGGCGCGACACGATAGCGCCGGCAACCCCACCCTGTTCATGGGCATGCGCCGGGAGCGCGGTAGCAGTGGCGAGGAGGATATCGATAGTCTCGGCATCGCCATCACCATGCCTTTCGGCGGTGGCAACTATATTTCCGCAAAAAGCAGTGCCGCGCGCCTTGCCGCCACGGAAGCGGAAGTCCGTGTCATACAGGCCCACCGACAGTTGCAACAACAACTGCACGAAGTAGAGCACCAGCTGGAATCCACCCGCCGTTCCCTTGAGCTGGGCAGGGAGCAGCAGGCACTGCATCGCCAGCACTGGCAGATGGCAAAAAAAGCCTTCTCCCTGGGCGAAACCGACATTTTGCCCGCCATTCAAGCCCTGCAGCGGTACCGGGAGAGTCGCCTGCGATACCAACTGACCGAGCTGGATCAGCAGCGACTGGTCTCCGAATTCAACCAAACCGTTGGAGTACTGCCATGAAATCCCCCAAGGAACCGTCGGAACTGACCACCAATCGGTTCTCTTTCGCCCTGCCACTGGCCCTGTCCCTGGCACTGATGACCGGCGGCAAGATGAACGCAGAGGAAGCAGAGGCCATCCCCCTGAGCCGGGATGAAGTGATCCGTATGAAGCTGGTATTCCAACCCGCCCGTAGCGCCGACCTACGCGACGGCAACAGCGTACCCGCCACGGTCATCAATTCTCCCGAGCACAGCGCCCAGGCCATTGCCCTCTACAGCGGGACCCTGACTCGCTGGCACCGGGTTCCGGGGGATGCTGTCAGCGCCGGACAACCCATCGCCACCCTGAGCAGTCCGGGCCTGATGGCCGTGGAGGAATCCTGGCTAAAAGCCCACCACGACCTGGAACAGGCTCGCTATGAATTCGACCGTGATAACGAACTGTTCAAGGAGGGCATCATCGCCAGGCAGCGGCTACAACAGACCCGACGCCGTCTACAGCAGGTGGAATTCACCCTGGCGTCCCACCTGCAACAACTCACCAGGGCCGGTTTTACTGACACAGAACTGGCCCAACTGACCAGCGGCAAACGGCAACCCGGTGAATACCCGATCAAGTCTCCGGCTGCAGGAAAACTCACTGAACGCCTGTTAAACGTCGGACAGGCGGTGCCTGCCGACACCCCTGTCGCCACTCTGCGGGCGGACTCCGAGCTATGGCTCGAAGCCGCTGTACCCGCAGTGCTGGCAGCAAGCCTGGAAATAGGTGACCGTCTGCAACTGACTGACACAGACGGAACAGCGATCCTCAAATACAAGAATGCCGCCGTAAACCCCACCACCCAGATGGTAGATATCATGGCGGCCCTGGAGCAATCACAGACCGCACTGCCGGGCCAGACCCTGATGCTGACCCTGCCGCCCCTGGCCCGGGGTGTGTTGGTCCCCGCAGCAGCGGTAACCCATTCAGGCAATGCCACCACTATTTATGTGCGCAGTGAAAATGGCATTGAAGCCCGAGCTGTCGCTCTGTTACCCATGGGCAATAACTACCTGGCCACTGGAGGCATTTCCCCCGGCGAAGAACTGGTGGTAGAGGGCGCCGCCCTGCTGAAAGGTATCCAACTGGGACTCGGGGGCACCGAATAATGTTGAGTCACCTGATTCAGTTTTCCCTCAGCCAGCGGCTGCTGATCAGTCTGCTGTCCCTGTTGCTGATCGGTTTCGGCAGCAGAGCCATGCTGAACCTGCCCATCGATGCTTTTCCGGATATCTCTCCCACCCAGGTAAAACTGATTATCAAATCGCCGGGCATGACCCCGGAAGAAGTGGAATCACTGATCACCCAGCCCATCGAAGTGGAACTGCTCGGCATCCCCGACCAGACAGTGCTGCGCTCCATTTCCAAATACGCCCTCAGCGCCATCACCCTGGACTTCGCCGAGGGAACCGACATCTACTGGGCCCGCCAGCAGGTTACCGAGCGGTTGAACAATATCTGGAGCGATCTGCCCGGCAATATCAGCGGGGGACTGGCCCCCATGAGCACACCGCTCAGTGACATGTTCATGTTCACCGTGGACAACGACAATCTCTCCCTGCAACAGCGTCGCTACCTGCTGGACTGGACTATCCGCCCCGCTCTGCGCACGGTGCCCGGCGTGGCGGATGTGAACGCGCTGGGTGGTTTTGTCAAAACCTATGAGGTGGCGCCGTGCCGGGCAGCGATGGCTCAAATGCAGGTAACCAACGCCGATATCGTCGCCGCCCTGCGGACCAACAACCGCAACGACGGGGCTGGCCGACTGGATCAGGGAGAGGAGGCCATCCTGGTGCGGGTAGCAGGCGCCCTCACGTCCCTGGACGATCTGGCCGCCATTCGCCTCGACAACGCCCTCGGCCAGTCCATTCCCCTCAGCCAGATTGCCGACATTTCCCTCGGCAGCCTGGAGCGCTACGGCTCGGTCACCGCCAATGGCGAGGAAGAAGTGGTACAGGGGCTCGTAATCGGCCTGAGTGGGGCCAACGCCAGAAACGTAGTGGACGGCGTACAGGACAAACTGGCAGAACTGCAAGCCAGCCTGCCGGAAGGCACTGCCATCAATGTGTTCTACGACCGCAGCGTGTTGATTGAGCGAGCGGTGGGCACAGTGAGCCTGGCGCTGCTGGAAGCGGTGGTGCTGGTGGTGATTCTGTTGGTGCTGTTCCTCGGCAACTGGCGCGCCGCGGTGACCGTCTCGATGATCCTGCCCCTGTCAGCGCTGTTCACCTTTTTCATGATGGACCGCATGGGCATGTCCGCCAACCTGATGAGCCTCGGCGGCCTGGTGATTGCCATCGGCATGCTGGTGGACGCCGCCATCGTTATTGTCGAGAACATTGTCTCGGCACTATCCCGACAAGAGGGCCAACAGCAGGCGCGACAGAAAAACGGCGGCACGCCCCTGCCCCGCCTGCACATCATTTTCCGGGCAGTAAAGGACGTGGCGGTGCCGGTCACCTCCGGTGTCGCCATCATCGTCATCGTGTTTCTGCCACTGCTGACCCTGCAGGGGCTGGAGGGCAAACTGTTCGGCCCGGTGACCCTGACCATCGTATTCGCTCTGGTGGGATCCCTGGCGCTGTCTCTCACCGCCATCCCGGTGCTGGCATCCTTCATGATCAACAAGGGCGGTGAACGCGAACCCTGGCTCAGCCGCCAGTTGCTGCGCGCCTATGAACCGCTGCTGGACAAGAGCCTGGCCAAACCGCGCTGGCTGGTGGGCGGTTCCGCGGCACTGCTGGTGATCTCGGTGCTGGTGTTTCCACTGGTGGGCAAAACCTTCATGCCCACCATGGACGAGGGCGACATCATCGTGCAGTTGGAATCGATTCCCTCCATCAACCTGGAAAACAGTACCCGCATCGTCAAACAGGTGGAAAAGGAACTGCTGAGTAATGTGCCGGAAATTCAGCGCATCGTCTCCCGCAGCGGCTCCGATGAAATTGGCATGGACCCCATGGGCCTCAACGAGACCGACGTGTTCCTGCAACTGAAACCAGTGGCGGAATGGCAGGCCGACAGCAAGGCGGAAATCGAGCAGAAACTGCGCACCGTACTGGATCGTTTTCCCGGCATCAACTACGGCTTCACCCAGCCCATCGACATGCGCGTATCGGAGATGCTCACCGGCTCCCGGGGCGACATCGCCATCAAGGTGTTCGGCCCGGATCTGGCCACTTTAAACCAATTGACCCAGGCTATTTCCGCGCGGGTAGAGACCATCGACGGCGCCGTGGATACCACTGCCACCATTAACGAGGGAGCCCAGTACCTGCAGGTGAGCGTGAACCGCCAGCGGGCCGGCATGCTGGGCATTGACGTGGAAGCCCTGCAGAATCGCCTGCGGGCGGAAATAGAGGGACTGCCCCTGGGCAACATTATTGAACACACCGCCCGGGTGCCATTGATGCTGCGCTATCACAAACCCCAAGGGGACGGCGTGATGCAACTTCAACGGAGCCGCATCAACCTGGTTGACGGCGGCACCATTCCCCTTGCAGAGCTGGCAGATATCCGCCGTATCGAAGGACCGGTTGGGGTTTCCCGCGAGTCCGGTCAGCGCTTTGCAGTGGTGCGCACCAATGTGGAGGGTCGCGATCTGGTGGGCTTCGTCCATGAGGCCAAGGCCGCCATCGCCGCAGATATCGACCTGCCTCAGAGCTACTCCCTGGCCTGGGGCGGCCAGTTCGAGAACCAGCAGCGAGCCGCTGCCCGGCTGACGCTGGTGGTGCCGGTCGCACTGGGCCTGATCGCCCTGCTGCTGTTCATCACTTTCGGTTCCCTGAAACAAACCGCCATCATCCTCTCCAACATCCCCTTCGCCCTCACCGGCGGCCTGTTGGCTCTGTGGCTCACCGGCGAATTCCTGTCGGTTCCCGCCTCGGTGGGTTTTATTGCCCTGCTCGGTATCGCGGTGATGAACGGCGTGGTGATGATGTCTCACTTTAATTACCTGCAAGCGAAGGGGCTGCCCATGGCCGATGTGGTGAAACAGGGCGCACTGCGGCGCCTGCGTCCGGTCATGATGACCGCCAGCACCTGCGCTTTTGGCCTGTTGCCTCTATTGGCAGCCAGCGGCCCCGGCTCTGAGTTGCAGAAACCCCTGGCCATTGTGGTGATCGGTGGTTTGATCAGCTCCACCCTGTTGACCCTGTTCCTGCTACCGGTGATCTATCGCTATTTTCACAGCACTGACCACAATCTGTCAGGAGACATTGTATGAACGTCCTGCTGGTACTCAATATCACCCCCGAACTGGAAGAGGAACTAGTGGACTACCTGATTTCGCTGGAAGAAGTGGGCGGCTTTACTTCCTACCCGGTACACGGCCACGGCGAACAGGGCCGTCTCTCCATTGCCGAGCAGGTGAGAGGACGCCGGAAGCGGGTGCAGTTTGAAATCCTGTTGCCGGAAGAGTATGTGGATGCCCTGATAGCCGGGCTGGCCGAAGAAGTCGGCAAAGGCATTCATTACTGGCAGCTTCCTGTGGCCTGCAGCGGTCACCTGTAATGGCGAATTTCCAATCGACCATTACTTCCGGTTCAATACCCCTGCCATTGAAGGCTACGGGCCAGCAAGTGCGACAATTTGTCACATCCCCAAAGGGTTGCTTCCACAGTAAGATGCTGGCCACTCGATATAACCTAGGAGAACGGCCCCGTGAAGCGCGACATTTCCGTTGTAGCCACGCTATTGCTGAGCACCCTAACCGCCCCGACGCTGGCGGATCACGCCACCCCCGAAGAAATCGAAGTGACCGGTATACAGCCCACGACCCGGCTGACACTGGACACCGAACCCGGAGAGCTGCCGCTGGTGGACACCTCGGCATTGCTGAAACGGGTCCCCGGGGCCAACGTCAACAGTAACGGCCCGGTGACGGGAATTGCTCAATACCGGGGCCTCTTCGGTGACCGGGTTAGTATCCACATCGACCATGCCCCAGCCCTCACTGGCGGCCCCAACGCCATGGACGCGCCGCTCACCTACACGCCGCCACTGCTGTTGAAGTCCCTTGTGGTGATTCGCGGCATCGCGCCGGTCAGCGCCGCCCAGGAAAGTCTGGGTGGACACATGACCGCCAGCCTCGACCGGGGTGAGTTCGGCGATGATGAGGACTTCGATGTATCCGGCTCCCTCTCCAGCCGTTTCAACGGTGTCAGCGACGGCTCCAGTAGTGCCCTGAAGTCCACACTGGCCAACAACCAGCACAAACTGTCGGCACTGTTCAGCCATGACGAAGGCGATGATACCCGCGTCGGCGACGATGACGAGATCGGCGGCAGTCAATACCGCCGCGGTCGTTACGACCTCAGCTACGGCTGGCGCAACGACAACAGCAGCATCGAAATCTATACCGGAGAACTCGACACCCGGGACACGGGCACCCCCGCGTTGCCCATGGACATCAACTACATCGACGGCGATACCGTGGGCACCAATGTCAGCACCACCCTCGGGGAGGTTATCCTCAGCGGACATCTCTCCTACAACCACGTCGATCACAAAATGGACAATTATTCTCAGCGAACCGCCCCCGACTCGCTGGCCAGGTACCGTATCAACAACGCCACGGCCCACAACACCGCCTGGTCCCTGCAGGCACGCTGGCCGGTGGCGAGTGGCTACCTGAGTGTCGGTACTGACGGCAATGAGACGGTCCACACCGCCACCATCACTAACCCCAACAGTGCCCTGTTCGAGGTGGCCAATTTTAACGATGCGGAACGGGACACCTACGGTGTTTTCACCGAGTGGGAGGGCGAGATCGGCGAATGGCATGTACAGACCGGGGCGCGGGTCAACCGCGTAAAAATGGACAGTGAGTCCGTCGGCGCCAGCGGTATGATGGGCATGATGGCCATGAACGCCGATATGCTGGCGAGCGCCTTCAACAACGGTGATCGCGACGAGGACTTCACCTACCTGGACCTGGCCCTGAACCTGAGTCGCCCGCTCACCGACAGTACCACCCTGAACCTGGGATTGGGGCGTAAAAACCGCGCGCCCTCTTATCAGGAACGCTACCTCTGGTTGCCCCTGGCGGCTACCGGCGGCCTGGCGGATGGTCGCAACTATATTGGCAATCTGGACTTGGACGAGGAAACCGCCCACGAGGTCACCGTCGGTATCGACTGGCAAACCGGCAAAGCCTGGGCAACACCACAACTGTTCTACCGCCGCATTGATGACTATATCCAGGGCGTGCCGTCCGACAATGCCACCGCCAATATGCTCAGTACCATGATGAGCGGTGACACGGCACTGATGTTCGACAATGTGGATGCCAAAATGTACGGCGCTGATATGGGCTACGGCTATATGATCTCCGCCACCCTGCGCCTGGAGGGCAACCTCAGCTACGTCCGCGGCAAACGCCGGGATGAGGACGACAACCTCTACCGGGTGGCCCCTCTCAACAACCGCCTGTCTCTGATTTACGAACAGCGCGCCCTCATGCTGGCTCTGGAATCGGTCCTCTACGCCAGCCAGAACAAGGTATCCGACTTTAATCAGGAGGAAAAAACCGCCGGCTACGGGATCCTCAATCTGTCCGGCAGCTACCGGCTGACACCGCAACTGACTCTGTCCGGCGGCGTGGAAAACCTGTTCGACAATCGCTACGAGGATCACCTCGCCGGCTACAACCGCAATGGCGACAGCGATATAGCTTTGGGAGAGCGGTTACCGGGGGCAGGCCGGAATATTTATCTGGCAGCAACTCTGCACTGGTAACCTGACCATTCTGGTAATATCCGGTAATGGCTCCCACCCTTGATTCATTCATAAACTCGGCAGCGCGGCAAAACCTGCGCCAGCTGAGCGTCATCCGCAACATCGCTCTTGGGGGCCAGATTCTGGCCCTCCTTTTTTTCAGCCAGATACGGGATATCGGTTTACCTATACTGGTGCTGGGAGCCATTCTCGCCCTCTACGCCATTGTCATTACCACTACCTGGTGGCGCACCTTCCGTTACCCGGTCATTACCGAACTGGAATTTTTCTGCCATCTGCTGGTGGATATCCTGTTTTTTACTGCTCTGCTGTTTTTCAGCGGCGGCGCATCAAACCCGTTTATTTCCTACTATCTGGTGCCCATCAGCATTGCGGCAACCACATTGCCACTGCGCTATACTTGGGCCATCACGATACTTTCACTGGCGGCCTACAGCTGGCTGCTGAACTTTTACCTACCCATTCCTGCCCTGGCACCGGGCCATCATCACGACGGCGTCAGCAATCTGCATATTCTTGGCATGTGGCTTAACTTCGCAGTCAGTGCGGGGCTGATTACCTATTTTGTGACCCGTATGGCCCGCACCCTGAAACAGCAGGAGGAACAGCTGACCATACAACGGGAAAATCAGCTGCGGGATGAACAGCTGCTGGCCATCGGTTCACTGGCTGCGGGTACTGCCCATGAACTGGGGACCCCACTCAACACCATGAAAATTCTGGTGGACGAAATGGTGGCAGACCAGTCCGGTTCAAACGACGATCTGAATATCTTGCAGCAACAGATTGAACAATGTCGGCTTACCCTGAAACAGCTGGTGGCCACTGCGGAAGGCAGTGCCGACGGCGGCGAAGACATTGCCCTGCGCCATTACTTTGACAGGTTATTCGAACGCTGGCAGCTGATGCGCCCCGGCGTACAGGCCAGCATCCGTTATCCGGATAACCTGCCGGATATTCACACTCGCCTGCACCCGACCATCGCCCAGTCACTGACCAGCCTGCTCAATAATGCGGCCGATGCCAGCCCGAATCGGGTTGATATACAGGTACGCTGGGATCGGCAACACATTGAACTCTGTATCAAGGATTATGGTGACGGTGTTGTGCCACAATTGCGGGGCAGACTCGGTACCGCCTTTACCTCCAGCAAACCGGAGGGAATGGGGCTTGGGCTGTTTCTGACCCAGGCCACACTGCAACGCTACGGCGGCACCGTCGACATCAAACCCGGCCGGGAATCCGGCAGTGAAGCCAAAGTGATTCTGCCAATACAGGATGTCCATGCCTGATAACCACTATCTGCTTATTGTGGATGATGATGCCACGTTCACCCGCATTCTCGGGCGTGCCATGACCCGCCGCGGCTATCAGGTACTCACCGCAGGCAATGCCTCCGAGGCCTTGGACTTGTGCCGGCAACATAATCCCCGCCGGGCTGTGGTGGACCTTAAACTGGAATCCGAGTCAGGACTTCATCTGCTACCACAGCTGATCCGGATCAACCCCAAACTCGAGGTGCTGATCCTCACCGGCTATTCCAGTATCTCCACGGCGGTGGAGGCCATCAAACTGGGAGCCCTGAACTATCTTTGCAAACCCGCCTCCGTGGAGGATATCCTCGCGACGTTCGATACCGATGCCACCCCCGAGACAACCGGGATCAGCGAAGGTCCGCCCTCGGTGGAGCGTCTTGAGTGGGAACATATCCAGCGGGTTCTGGCAGAAAATGACGGTAATATTTCCGCCACTGCTCGCCGTCTGGGCATGCACCGTCGAACCCTGCAGCGCAAACTGCAAAAACGGCCTGTAAAACAATAGCCACTCTCTATCGTCTGCCTTTGACTATCTGGGCACAATCCATAATCCTGAACCAATATAGCCCGTAAAAGCTGTTTTCACTGCCGAGGCCTCCGCAATATGGTCAACTGTCTATTCGGACACTAAACTGATAATAAAACCGGCTCGTCCAGGGTGAAGCCACCTTTTTTCACATTTGATTTGACGCAACAGAGAGTAATCAGTGAATAACAAACAGCCACTGCCTTTACCCGCCGATAGTCTCTATCGGCATTGTGATCCAGCCACCCTGCCCTTCGGTGATACGACTGAACTCGAGCACCTCGACAATTACTATGGACAGGATCGCGCCCTTGACGCCCTGCGCTTCGGGCTGGGAATCCGCCACGAAGGTTACAACATCTACGTGCTGGGCTCTTCCGGCATGGGTAAACACGAGATGTTGCAGGATTTTCTGCACCAACAGACATTTGACCGGCCGAAGCCGAGCGACTGGTGCTACGTCAATAACTTTAGTGCACCCCATCAACCAAAAGTGTTAAGGCTGCCCTGTGGCCTGGCACGACAGTTACGCAAGGATATGGAGCAATGCATTGAAGATTTGCTGGTCACCATACCCGGCGTATTTCAAAGTGCGGAATACAAAGCAAGGCTTAACGACATTAGCGATGCCTTCAACGATCAGGAACGACAGGCATTTTCAGAGTTAAAAGAAAAAGCGAAAGCAAGAAATATCTCAATGCTCGAAACACCTTCTGGCTACACACTCGCACCGCTGGTCAATGACAAAATCATTACCTCGGAAGAATTTGAAGCCCTGAGCGACGATGAAAAAACTGCGATCGAGCAGAAAATTAACGAGCTTAAGGAAGAACTGAAAGGGCTTGTGCAAAAAATGCCTATGTGGGTGAAGGCAAGCCGGGAGCAATTCAAAAAACTGAATCAGTCCATCGTCCAGAATGCGGTGGGACAGATATTCAGAGAACTGCAAAACCGCTACGCCGATTACCCCGATGTGGTCGAGTTCCTCGCTCTGGTGAAACAGGATGTGATTGAAAATGTGGATGCATTCCGTGAAGAGGAAGAACGGTCCAGCGTCCCCGAAAACCTGAAAAACCGGATACACGAATTCCCGATGTACAGAGTCAATGTATTGGTGGATAACGGTGGGGCCTGCACGGCGCCCATCGTCTATGAAAACAACCCGTCCCTGAGCAACCTGCTGGGCCGGGTCGAACACGAAGCGCAATACGGCACTCTGACCACCGACTTCACCCTGATAAAAGGCGGTGCACTACACCGCGCCAACGGGGGCTATCTACTACTGGATGCCGTTAAGGTTCTCACCAACCCCTTTGCCTGGGATGCGCTCAAACGCGCACTACAGTCCCGGGAAGCGCGGATCGAGTCGATTGACCAGTTGCTCAGCCTGGTGAGCACCAAATCACTCGAGCCGGAACCGGTACCGCTGGACATCAAGGTTATCCTGCTGGGTGACAGAACCGTGTACTACCTGCTGCAGGCCTACGATCCGGATTTCAACCTGCTCTTTAAAGTTCCAGCCGACCTGTCCGAGGAGTTACCCCGCACCGATACCAATACGCTGGGTTACGCCCGATTGATCGCCTCACTGCAACATCGCAAGGGAATTCGGCCACTCGATCAGAGTGCCGTGGCGCGGGTAATTGAGCAGGGCTCCCGTCTGCTTGAAGACGCCCAGAAACTACCCCTGCATCTCAACCTCCTCACGGACCTGCTCTGTGAAAGTGACTATTTTGCCGGTCAGTCGAATGCAGAAAAGATTGGCATCGTGCACGTTCAGGCTGCCATAGAGGCAGCCTCCAGACGGATGGACCAATTCAGAGAGCGGGTCCACGAGAGCATCCTCAGGGAAATACAGTTAGTGGACACCCGCGGCGAGCACGTGGCCCAGATCAACGGGCTCTCTGTCTACCAGCTCGGTGAGTACGCATTTGGCCGTCCCACCCGCATTACTGCCCAGGCGCGGCTCGGACACGGCAAAGTACTGGATATCGAGCGCGAGGTAAAACTGGGCGGCAATATTCACTCGAAAGCCGTGTTAATTCTCTCTGCCTTTATCGCCAATCGCTATGCCAGAGACCGACCGCTACCGGTCTCCGCCAGTCTGGTCTTTGAACAATCCTATGGCGGGATTGAAGGCGACAGCGCCTCTGTGGCGGAAATCACTGTATTGCTCTCGGCAATAGCCGACATCCCGATCAAACAATCCCTCGCGGTGACCGGGTCGATTAACCAACATGGACAGGTTCAGGCAATTGGCGGTATCAACCAGAAAATCGAGGGCTTTTACGATATTTGCAATGCCCGCGGGCTGACCGGTGACCAGGGGGTGGTGATGCCCGCCGCCAATACCCAGCACCTGATGCTGGAAGAGCGCGTGATCGATGCCGTCAAACGGGGCGCGTTTCAGATCTATGCCATTTCCACGATTGATGAGGCCCTCACGCTACTCATGGGACTGCCTGCGGGTGAACTCGATGATAAGGATGAGTACCCGACTGACTCCGTAAACGGCAAGGTGATGGCAAAGATTGAAGCTTGGATACAAGTCGCCCGAAAATTTTCGGTCGATCATACGCAAGGGGATGACAGTGCAAGCTGAGCGCAGAATTTTAATCGCGCTGGATGCGCTGAGCATCACCGAGGCCAGCCTGTTGTCACTGGTGACCATGGCGAGATGGCTAAACGCATCACTTGCCGGCCTGTATATAGAGGACAGTCGATTGCTGGCCGTGGCGGGGTTGCCCTTTGCCCGAGAAATTTCCAGCCTTTCTGGCGAAGAGCGGCTGTTGGGGCGAGAGGCCATGATCAGATCCAGCCGAATGGCGTCATCCAGAGCACAGCAGCTACTGGAGCAGTTGTCTTCACAGCAGAAAGTGGCCTGCACCTTCCATATTGAGAGCGGGATGCTGGCGCCGTGTGCATTATCCCACGAGGGGTACGATATTTATTTTCCGGGACGAATCCGCACTTCGACCAGACATCACCCACCAGGGCTATCCTCGCGACCCAGCCAACCACTGGTACTGGTTTACGACGCGTCCCCACAGTTTCATCGGGCGTTGGAGGTGGTGAGACGGTTAGCAGTCAACGGAATGGTATCGGATGTCACCCTGTTGAGCGAAACAGCACTGCCACCTGAGATTGCTGACCAGCTGCCGGTTGATGGCGTTAGAGTGCACTTTCAACGGGTCGAATCCATTCATCCTGGAGATTTACCGTGCCTGCGGCTACCGGCAGGATCACTGATCATGATGTCAAAAATGAACTTCGAACAGCTGTCGGCCACGGAGTTGGCCGACCTACCCGATTTACTGCCTTACCCCTTGATGCTGATTGCCTGATGGATTCGCCACATCAATAATTCCTGGCAGCTAATTCAGTACCCGGTAACCACGGCCCCGCAGACAGTTCTTGACCACGCGTTTGCGTTCAGCGCTACCGGATGACACACCCTTGATAGCACCGGTGACAGCCCCGACACCGGCCCCTTTCTTGGCTGTGCCGGAATCACCAACGATGGCCCCGACAACACCGCCAACCACCGCGCCACCTGCTGCGGAGGTTGCCGTTCGCTCCGCCACAGGCACCTCGGCAGCATAGCGCTGGCAATCGGCAAGGTCCGCGTGGTAATAGGACATGTCTACGCCCTGAGTATCGATAATAATACCGTCCGTTGCACCGTAACCGGATTGGCGCTGACTGCTACAACCCGCTGCCATGATGGACAACAGTAAAATGAGTGGTAGTCGCAACATCAATGTCCTGTTATCCAAAGTCATTTCTCCCGTCAGCGCCTATGGCAGAGGTTTGAACCTTACCCGTACAAAACGTTTTTGCGCCGAATCGGTTGACAGAAACCCGTTTCCCATTAACTCAACGGGACTATTTCGTCGTACTCATCAGTCCTCTGACCGCAGCGGGAATATCACCCGGCAACAATACCAGCTTGGCATTCTCTGAGACGGCCAGCTCACGCATCGCCTCAACGTATTTTTCGCCCAGCAAATAAACCGCTGGTAGCTCCTTGTCCTGAATACCTGCGGTCACTTTCTCGATCGCTTCCTGTGTGGCTGTTGCCAGTACGACCTTGGCCTCGGCATCCCGTCGAGACGCCTCCAGCCGGCCCTCGGCTTCGAGAATGGCCGCGGTTTTCTCGCCGTCGGCGCGGGTCACTGTGGCACGGCGCTGGCGCTCGGCGGCTGCCTGCTCTTCCATGGCCTGCTGCATGGTTCCGGAGGGATTGATATCCTGAATTTCCACCGTTTTCATTACAATACCCCAGTCGGAAATATCGTCGGATATGGAGGTTTTCAACTTGGCCTTGATCTGGTCTCTGGAGGAGAGAGCATCATCCAGATCCATCTCGCCGACAATGGAACGCAGTGATGTCTGAACCAGGTTGCGAATCGCCAGTTCATAGTCCTCGACCCCGTAGACGGCCTTTTCCGGTGCCACGATATTGATATAGGCCACGGCATTGGCAACGATAACCACATTATCCTTGGTGATAACCTCCTGCGAGGGAATATCCAGTACGATATCTTTGGTGGAAACCCGGTGGGCCACGGTATCGATATAGGGAATAATGATATTCAGCCCCGGCGGCAGTATTTTGTGAAACTTGCCCAGCCGTTGAACCACATGTTTGCTCCCCTGGGGCACAATCCGGACACCCAGTCCAACGGTAATAACCAGCAGTACCAAAACTGCCAAAACAACAACTGTGCCGCCCATGCCACTCACTCCAAAAAAAGTTAACATTCCAAAAACCGGTCGATTCCGGTCAGTTACTCAATCGAGTTTCACCACCACCAGGGTATTACCGGAAAACTCCTTGACGAACACCCGGTCACCCAGTGATAACGTCTGGTCGCAGATGAACTCCCATTCATCGGCACCGAGCAGCGGCGTGGTAAAACGCACCACCCCGCGGCCGTCTTCAACCGGCAGTTTTATGACACGGCCCGACTCACCAATGGCAGCCTCTCTGGAGAGTCCGGCCAGGGTTTTATCCACCATTCGCGGTTTCAGGTATTTAAACCAGAACAGCGCGAAACCGCCGGAAGCGAGAATCCAGACCAATAGCTGGCCAACGATCGGCAATTGCGGCACCAGCCACAACAGCACACCCACCACAACCGCGCCGAGACCAAACCAGAGGATAGTGAAACTGGGTACTACGATCTCCAGTATCACCAGCAGAATACCCAACACCAGCCAGTGCCAGTAGACAACTTCCATTAACGATCTCCTCGATGGTCATTCTGTTTGGACCCCGGGGATGCCAGTAAACGAAAAATCGCCAGTACCAGAGGCATCATCAACAAAAAACCCACAACTGTCATGACCCAGGCAGCAACACCGCCACCGCCAATCAGCTGCAGGATACCTATTGCCGCCAGCACGGCACCCACCAGATCCAGCAGGATCAGGCGATAGGGAATTTTCAATGGTTTACTGTTGCTCATGATCATACTTCCCGATTTTATAGCAGATTCATCAAGCGCAATTCTGCCGGGTAGGGGTTCAGGTACCAGGACCGATTGATATACTCGTCCGGAGCTTTTCGAAAGTGGTGTTGCAGGAGTGTGACAGGCACGATCAATGGCAACTCACCTTGTTCGAAGCGTTCGAATATTTCAATCAGTTCCTGTTTGTCTGCGGTATCGAGCTGCTTTTTCAGATATCCCTGAATATGCTGCAGGACATTCAAATGATTTTTACGCGTGGCGATTTTTTTCAGATTGTCCATGGCCAGTGACAGGTAATCCGCAGCAACTGCGTTCAGGGTATCAGGGCGGGCAAGCGCCGCGAGACGGCCCAGTTCCCGACACTGATTCTGGTCGTGACTCATGAATATCAGCTTGTGTCGGGCATGAAAATCTGTGAGTTTCTGTACACTGGGCACCGGGTAGTAGTCAGATCGCCAGCGATGATAAATAAACACCCGCTGAATAAAGTTCTCCCGCAACCTCGGGTCCCCCAGCCGGCCTTCTTCCTCAACCGGCAGACAGGGAAACTTATCCATCACCGTGCGGGCAAATACTCCGCGACCTTCTGGCCTGGCCCCGTTTGCGCCATACACCTTGACTCTCGCCATGCCACAACTGGGTGAATCCCGCTTTAGGATGAGCCCGGATAACTGACTGATCTCGGCAAACTGTTCCCGACTGTAGCCCACCAGCTGCTCGGTGACATCAAACGCCTGGTCCTCTGTGCGCACAGCCCTGGCATCATCATCTGTGGCAATCAGCCTGAGTGTGGGCCTGGGTACTCCAAGACCAATACCGACTTCCGGACAGAATCGATGAAAACTGAAGTGGCCCGCCAGAGTCCCATTGATATAGGCATCCCGTTTGTGACCACCGTTATAGCGCACCTCATCACCCATCAGGCAGGCACTGATCCCCACCGGAATTTTGTCCACAGTTCACCTCGTAAAAAATGCTCCATGACTATACCGGTTCCCGGTCATTCAGTGCACGCTTTACCGCTACAGTTGATGCGCCAGTCAATCTAGTTAACCAGACGCAACAGGGCATCCTCAGATGCAGACCGGACCAACGACCTGAATTGCCCGGAATCAACAGGTTTGCTGAAATAGTAACCTTGGAAGTACTCACAGCCCAGATCGGCGAGAATACGGTATTGCTCTTCTGTCTCAACCCCTTCGGCGATCACATCGAGGGACATGATCTGACAGAGTTTGATAACCGCTTTAACAATGGAATAGGTGTTCTCCGAGGAAGCCAGATCGTTAATAAAGCTCCGGTCCAGTTTGACAAAGTGCACTGGCAACTTCTGTAACATCGCCAGCGAGGAATAGCCGGTGCCAAAATCATCCAGTGCAATCCGCAGACCAAGGTCCAGTAAATCCTGGAGCTGGCCCTCGACCTCATCAAGATTATGAATCAGGCTTTCCTCGGTAATCTCCAGCACCAGTTGATGGGGGTCAATGGCATATCGACTGATCAGCTTCCGTATATCGGCTGCGAAATGCTCATTTTCTAACTGCTTCGGACTGATGTTCACGAATAGTACCCCGTCTTTTGACCAAAGCTCTTCATCAATCCATTGGCGAAGATTGGCGCATGCACTTTCGAAAATCCACAGGCCTACTTCGTTCATCATCGGCAACGTTGCCATGAACTCGATAAATTCGCTGGCTGCCACAATACGCTCTGAGGGGCGGTTCCAGCGAAGCAGTGATTCAGCACATACAATATCGCCACCGGTGTTGACGATAGGCTGAAAGTGCAAATCAAATTCCTTGTTTTCGACACCCTGACGCAGCTCGCGAATCAGGCTAACCCGGTATTCCGCCTCGACCGCGAGAGATTCATCATAGAAACTGAACCCTTTTCGCCCAAAGTTTTTCACCCGATACATTGCCAGATCGGCCTGCTTTAAAAGGTCATTTGGTGAATAGCGATCACCCTGAAACAGCACGATACCGCCACTGACGTCAATCTCGTATTCCAGCCCCCGCTGCTTGCAGACTGTTTTACCCAGCTCCATGATTTTATCTGCAATAGAAAGCACTCTGGCCCGTGCTTTGGTCGCCTTTGTGCCAAGATCCTGTATCAGCACTACAAACTCATCACCACCAAAGCGGGCGACCACGTCTTCCTTACGAACGGCCTGCCGCAATAACTCGGCAAAAAACTGCAACACCATGTCACCCACATGATGCCCCTGGGTGTCATTGATATCTTTAAAATTATCGAGATCGAGGAAAATAACAGCGCCGAATTGATTGTTTCGCTTAGACCGTGAGATTGCAGCATCCAGTTCACTCATCATGCAGCTGCGGTTCGGCAGCGCGGTCAGGTTATCGTAGTTCGCCTGCCGTTTGATGGTCTCCCGGTCCTCAATCTGGGAGGTCACGTCCTTGATGAAGGAGGCAACACCGATAAGCTTGCCGTCTTTTGTCAGCGGCGTGTTATGCCACTCGCATATTTTTATCTGTCCGTTCCTGTCGACAACTTCCCGCACAGCGTAATAACCCTGCTCTTCCTTTTGTATCAGGGCCTGCCACATATCGCGAAACGATTCCCGCGATCCCGGTGGTACCAGAAAATCTCCCTGACGACCCGACACCTCTGCTACAGGATAACCGAACAGCTCTTCAGCACTGATATTCCAGCCAGTTATCCGCTGCTGACGATCCCACTGAATGGCCGGTAGCGGGGCATTTTGCCAGTGCTGCTCAAGCAGGTAGCTGGTCGCTTCCTGCTGTTTAAGCAGCGCCTCAGCCTCGCTTCGAAGCGCGATGTTTTTTTCCAGGGTCCGCTGTTGTTGGCGCAAACCGAAGTACAATACGGCAACGGTACCTGCTACAAAACACATAAAGTACAGATTGGCCCCACTGCCCGCGATTGAGACCTCGATCAGCAAGGGCAGCAATATAACCACCGCCCCGAGCAGGGCAGCTTTGAGGTTATAGCTGAGCAGTCCTGCGCTGATCACGGCAATAGCCGCTAACGCGGACACATAAAGCCATTGATTTGGTTCCCTGAGATAAAACTGAACAAAACTGTCGAAGGCCCATATCAGTCCCGTCATGAAAGCCAGGACAATAGCCAGATTATTAATGTCTTCAACCAGTTTCTGGTTAATCCCAACTACCGCATACGTCACAGACAATCTTCGGATGAGCAGCCAACCGGGCACAATGACTCCCAGACTGTAAAGGATCCACAATCCGGCCGGCCAATAGGTTGAAATCCCGCCCCAGGTAAAAATCTGTATCAGACAAAATCCAGAGGTGACTATCAGAAAGAATGGGAGTCTTTCCAACAGCAGCTTTGCCACTTCAAATTTGGCAGCTTGTACCGCCTCATCTGGCATCGTTTCCATAACAGGCTACTTCCTTATCAATCGACATGATTATTTTATGGAGTCTGCAGCTGAGAGAGGGTCGCAAGTATGAAAATTGGCGACGAACGGGCATAAAACGGCACTGATAATACCGATTATGTGAACCAGTTCACATTTTTAAAGGGAACCAAGTAACAGATTAGACATTCAACGAGACTGGCACTCACTGAAAACCAGTGAAATCCATTGCCATAACAATGGCATCTTCCTGTCCGGTATCGTTCTGGTAATAGTTTTTGCGCAGGCAGATTTCCACCAGACCCACGTCCTGATACAGCGCCACAGCCGGCTCATTCGTGACACGAACCTCGAGAAACAATCGTTCAGCCCGGTCAGTCATCAGGTCAATCAGGTGATTGAGAAATCGTCGGCCGTAACCCCGCCCCTGGTAATCCCGCCCTATCGCAATATTCAGAATCTCTGCTTCGCCGAGCACAATCGTATAAACGGCATAACCCACCAACTGGTTCTGCAGGACCATGGTCAGGCACTGGTGTTTATCGAGGCTCTCCCTGAACTGGGATTCACGCCAGGGATGGGGCGTCACCTGTTGCTCAATGGCTGCGATCAACGGCAGGTCAGCGGCCAGCATGTTGCGAATCAGAGGGATCATGGTTGATGGCTCATCACCCGAATGGCTCGCCAGGTTTCGCTTTTAAGCTCGGGAGTATTTAGTAACTCCTGTAGACTTGGGGTGACGATAGCCCGGGCACCTCCGGGTAATTCTTCCATCTGACCCACAGATAGTGAGCAGACTGACCTTGAGGGCAGCAGCAGCGCTGAAGGCAATTCACCCATCAACAAAACCCAAAGCACACCCTGCTTTTTGACACGGGCTTCCACGAACACTGACAGCATCTCCTCTGCGCCTGATCTGTCGGTTTGATCTGCCGTAGAAGGGGGCCAGTCAATCAATTGGGGCGATGTAAGTACATCACCGAGACGACCAATTGCCCGGATTATATTGGCAAGCAGACCGGATTCCTCCTGAAGGGGTACGCTGCCCGGCGCCAACCCGTTGATAACCAGTAAGTCATCGCTGGGTTGCCAGCAAGCCAGCCGGAAACTGCCGATCTGCTCCTCTTGCAAATCCGTCAGTTCGTTTTCGGCCCCCGGCAATTCGGGGTTCTCTGGCAGGGCAACGATAACTTCAGGCGGGACGGTATTTGCCACTTCTGTGACGGCTTCCAAATGAAGATCCAGCGCAACGGGCTCAGTATCTCTGGGCCGATACTGTACAACACCCAGGGTACTGAGATACCAGTCACGCAGCTCCCGGGATACAGGCATCAACGCTATACCCCGCCCAACTGCGGGTGCAGTCGGTCGGGATTCTCCAGCACACTTAGTGCATTCAGGTAAGCTCTGGCACTGGCCACCAGAATATCGGTATCGGCCCCCTGTCCATTGACGATACGCCCCCCCTTTTCGAGCCTCACAGTGACTTCGCCCTGAGAGTCGGTTCCCTCGGTAACAGCGTTCACCAGATACAATTTGAGTTCGGCCTGGCTATTGATCAGCTTTTCGATCGCCTTGAACACGGCATCCACCGGGCCATCGCCATCCGCTGACGTGCGATAATGCTCACCCTTGTAGGTCAGACTTAACGCCGCGTTGGGCAGCTGCCCGGTCTTGGTCGTTACCGCCAGATCACCCAGGATAATATGCTCAATACCATCTTCCTTGACCTGTATTTCGGAAACCAGTGCCTGCAGATCCTCGTCGTAAATTTCACGCTTCTTGTCCGCCAATTCCTTAAATCGCAGAAAGGCTTCATTCATCACTGTCTTGCTGTCGAACTGAATACCGAGCGCGTCAAGCCTTGAAGAGAACGCAGCTCGCCCGGACAACTTGCCCAGTACAATCTTGTTGGTACTCCAGCCCACATCCTGTGCCTTCATAATTTCGTAGGTTTCACGGTATTTCAGCACACCGTCCTGATGAATGCCCGACTCGTGTGCAAATGCATTCGCACCAACGATGGCTTTGTTCGGCTGAACAGGGAATCCGGTGATACTAGATACCAGGCGTGAGGTAGCGACGATCTGCGTAGTATCAATGTGAGTCTCCACCGGAAAGATATCCTTGCGGGTGCGCACTGCCATGACAATTTCTTCCAGCGCAGCGTTGCCGGCGCGCTCACCCAAACCATTAATGGTGCACTCGATCTGCCTTGCGCCTTGCATGACGGCAGCGAGGGAGTTGGCAACCGCCAGACCGAGGTCATTGTGGCAATGTACAGAAAAAATTGCCTTATCTGCATTCGGCACTGCGGCAATCAGGCGGCCAATAGTATCGGCATATTCCGCAGGAAAACCGTAACCCACCGTATCGGGGAGGTTGATCGTGCGGGCACCGGCATTGATCACCTGTTCGATGATACGACACATAAAATCAAATTCAGAACGACTGGCATCCTCCAGTGAAAATTCCACATCACCGACCTTGTTGCGGGCGAGTTTCACAGCGGAGACTGCCTGCTCAACCACCTGATCAGGGGTCATCTGCAATTTATATTTCATATGGATCGGGGACGTGGCGATAAAGGTGTGAATGCGTGCCGAGCGGGCATTTTTCAACGCCTCTGCCGCGCGCTCAATATCCACGTGGGTAGTCCGCGCCAAGCTGCATACCGTCGAATCTTTGATGGTGTCGGCTATGGATTTGACGGCTTCAAAATCTCCCTGACTCGATACCGCAAAACCCGCCTCAATAACATCCACTCGAAGTTTCTCCAGCGCCTTGGCGACTCGGAGTTTCTCCTCCCTGGTCATGGAAGCGCCCGGACTTTGCTCACCATCGCGCAAGGTCGTATCAAAAATTACCAACTGTTGTTTATCCATGACTTGCTGCTCCAGATAATCCGCCCCATCCCTCGGGACAGGACAAAATAATTACGCGAATTCTCCGCACGGAGGGAGATATTTGCAAACAGGAATTAGTAAAACCGGAAAAAGAATCGTTGCCCCTCAGGGCAGGAGCAGCACATGCGTAACGGCACAGTGGGGCAAGATACCCTGCTGTCGCTGCACTGTTCTTGTGTGATACACGTTCTTGGTCACATTAAAGACCGACCTGGAAACCCTCTGTTTATTCAATCAGGTTTTCCATTTTTTGCCAACCACTGCTTTCCCCCAGCCCCTGAACCAGAGACACCCTTATCCTATCCCCGCTCGCTTTTTTTATGCCACAGCCACTCGAGTGGCCCGGACAACGAATACGCCACAGCAAGCAGGAACAGGATTCGAGGTGGATCAATCAAAATAATGACCAGCGCCATGGCGATGCCAAAAATCACCACAAAGGGTACTTTGCCCTTCAGGTCCAGGCCTTTGAGACTGCGGTAACGAAGATTTGATACCATCAGCAGGCCCGCCACAGCGGTGACCAACGCGGCCAACAGTGCCAACTCGGTGGATGGCTCGGCATCAAAGCCGCTCCACACCATGGCTGCCACCAGAGCTGCCCCTGTCGGGCTGGCAATCCCAATAAAATAACGCTTGTCTACCAGGTCTACCTGGGTATTGAAGCGCGCCAGACGAAACGCCGCACAGGATGCATAAATAAAGGCGGCGGCCCAGCCGATTCTGCCCACTTCATCGAGCATCCAGCTAAACACGACAATGGCGGGAGCCACACCAAAAGACACCATGTCAGAAAGACTATCGTACTGAACCCCAAATTCGCTGGACGTATTGGTCATTCTGGCGATAAGCCCGTCCAGACCATCAAAAATCATGGCAACGAAAATGGCTATGGCGGCCGCCTGAAACTTGCCGTCCATCCCTGCCAGAATCGCATAGAAGCCACTAAAAAGCGCGCCGGTAGTAAACAGGTTTGGAAGCAAATAGATGCCTCTATGGCGTGCGGGCTCTGGGCTCCCGACCGGCATTTCCTGCCCGGAACCGGTGTTCTCAGGGACCGTTTCCTGTTTTTCGTTGTCCGTCATCTTTTCGCCTCAGCATTGACTGTCAGTGGTATATGGTGTGTTGTTTTTACGGAAAAAACCATCTTATTAAAAATCGACGGCTGCAACAAAAAAACCGCGCCAGGGCGCGGTTTTCTCGGCTGAAACAGACCCGTTAGTTTTTCTCTTTGTCCACCAGCTTGTTGGCGGCAATCCAGGGCATCATCGCACGCAGACCGGCACCAACCTGCTCAATCTGATGGGCTGCATTATTGCGACGGTAGGCCGTCATGGAAGGATAATTGGTAGCGCCCTCCGCAACAAACATCTTGGCATATTCACCATTCTGGATACGCTTCAGGGCGTTGCGCATGGCCGCACGGGACTGCTCATTGATAATTTCCGGGCCGGTCACGTACTCACCGTATTCAGCGTTGTTGGAAATCGAGTAGTTCATATTGGCAATACCGCCTTCGTACATGAGATCGACAATCAGCTTCAGCTCATGCAGACATTCGAAATAGGCCATCTCAGGCTCATACCCGGCTTCCACCAGTGTTTCAAAGCCTGCCTTGACCAGTTCGACGCAACCTCCACAGAGGACTGCCTGCTCACCGAACAGGTCTGTTTCGGTTTCGTCCTTGAACGTTGTTTCAATAATACCGGTGCGCCCACCACCAACCCCGCAGGCATAGGACAATGCCACGGATTTGGCCTTACCGGACGCATCCTGGAAAATTGCCACCAGATCGGGGATACCACCACCCTTGGTGAACTCGTTGCGTACAGTGTGGCCGGGCGCCTTGGGCGCGATCATGATCACGTCCAGATCCGCACGAGGTACTACCTGGTTGTAATGAATAGCGAAACCGTGCGCAAATGCCAGCGTACTGCCTTTCTTCAAATTGGGTTCGATCTCATTTTTGTAAAGCTGGGACTGGAATTCGTCGGGTGTCAGGATCATCACCAGATCAGCCGCTGCAACAGCATCGGGGACACTCTTGACGGCCAGGCCGGCGTTTTCCGCTTTCGCCGCAGTGGGTGAACCGGGACGCAGACCCACCGTGACATCCACACCTGAGTCCTTCAGATTCAAAGCGTGGGCGTGCCCCTGGGAGCCATAACCGATCACGGCCACTTTCATGCCCTGAATAATGGATAAATCACAGTCTTTATCGTAATAAACTTGCATTTTTTCACCTGTCTTATTTATTAATCTGAAAGAATACGGAACTCGGAATGGTCATTTTTAGCCACCCTGACATTCTGCGTAAAAGAGCTTAAAGTCGCAGTGCTTTTTCCCCCCGGGCCAACCCGGATACGCCGGAGCGCACGACCTCAAGTATCTCCGCACCTGCAACCGCCTGAATGAAGGCGTCGAGTTTATCACTGTTACCGACAATCTGTACCGTATAAGCATTGGCACTCACATCGATAATCTGCCCGCGAAAAATGTCCACGCAGCGCTTGATTTCGGCGCGTTGCGGACCGGAAGCCTTCACCTTGAGAAGCATCAACTCGCGTTCAATATGCGGGCCTTCGGTAAGATCCACCACCTTGACCACATCAATCAATTTGTGGAGATGCTTGGTAATCTGTTCAATTACCTGATCGTTGCCGTGGGTCGTCAACGTCAGGCGCGACAACGTCTGATCATCAGTGGGGGCCACTGTCAATGTATCAATGTTATAACCGCGCTGGGAAAAAAGACCCACCACCCGCGACAGCGCTCCCGGTTCGTTTTCCATCAAAACTGAAATTATGCGTCTCATCAGGTGCGCTCCGTCTTACTCAACCACATATCACGCATGGAACCGTTCGGTGCTACCAGCATGGGATACACATGCTCAGAACGGTCGACGTAAATGTCCATAAACACAACACGATCCTTGAGACTGAAACACTCTTCCATTTTCTGGTCCAGCTCATCGAACCGGGTAACCTTGATACCCACGTGGCCATAGGCTTCAGCCAGTTTGATGAAATCCGGCAGTGAATCTTCGTAGAGGCTGGAGGAGTAACGACTGCTGTACTGCATATCCTGCCATTGACGCACCATGCCCAGCGCCTGGTTATTCAGATTGATAATCTTGATCGGCAACCCGTACTGGGTACAGGTGGACAACTCCTGAATGCACATCTGGATGCTACCCTCTCCAGTGACACAGGCCACCATGGCATCGGGGTGAGCCAGCTGCACTCCCATGGCAGCAGGCAAGCCGAAACCCATGGTGCCAAGCCCACCGGAGTTGATCCAGCGGCGCGGCTGGTCGAACAGGTAATACTGGGCTGCGAACATCTGGTGTTGTCCCACATCGGATGTGACAAAGGCGTCGCCGCCGGTGGCCCGATACAACGACTTGATAACGTCCTGCGGCTTGATAATATTGCCGCCACTGGCTTCATAGCGGGACTGGGTATAAATACCGTGACGGTCGCGCCATTCATTGATCTGCTTCCACCAGTCTGCCATCGCTTCATCATCCAGCCGCTTGCCACTGTCCTGCAGCTGATCAACCATTTCCCGCAGCACCACATCGCAGGCACCGACAATCGGAATATCCGCCTTGATGGTTTTGGCGATCGATGTTGGATCCACATCGATATGGATGATTGTTGCAGAGGGGCAGAACTTGCCGGTTGTGTTGGTTACCCGATCATCAAAACGAGCACCGACGGCCAGAATCACATCGGCGTGATGCATTGCCGTATTGGCTTCAAAAGTGCCGTGCATACCGAGCATGCCAACAAACTGGGGATCTGAGCCCGGGAAAGCACCCAGGCCCATCAGAGTATTGGTAACCGGCGCATTGATCAGCCGTGCCAATTCCGTTAATTGGGAGGAGGCCTCGCCCAGAATCACCCCGCCACCGCTGTAGATAATCGGACGCTTGGCCCCCAGCAGTGTTTTAATGGCCCGCTTGATCTGACCGGAGTGCCCCTTACTGGTGGGCTGGTAAGAGCGGATTTTGACTTTTTCAGGGTATTCGTAAGGCACCCGGTGATTGGGGTCTGTCACATCCTTCGGGATATCGACAACAACCGGGCCCGGTCGGCCCGAGCCAGCGATATAGAAGGCCTTGGCAATGACACCGGCAATCTCGGTGGCATCCTTGACCAAAAAGCTGTGCTTTACGATAGGGCGGGAAATCCCCACCATATCCGTTTCCTGGAAGGCATCTTCACCTATTTTCTCTCTCGGGACCTGACCGGAGATAACCACCAGAGGTATGGAATCCATGTAGGCGGTAGCGATCCCGGTAATGGCATTGGTAGCACCCGGACCGGAGGTGACCAGCACGGCACCTACCTCCCCGGTAGAACGGGAGTGACCGTCCGCCGCATGAACAGCGGCCTGCTCATGGCGAACCAGGATATGCTGTACATCCGTTTGTTGGAACAGGGCGTCGTAGATATGGAGCGCAGCGCCGCCGGGGTAACCCCAGATGTATTTAACGCCGGCATCTTTCAGTGCGCGGATGACTATTTCACCGCCAGACAGTAGTTCCACTGTGCAAATCCTCAAAATCAACAAGCCACAAAGTCGGTTCCTCCGCCAGGGTGAAACAAACAAAACGCTGTGACATCACAGATCTGCAAGTGCAATTACGCTACCGACGACGACTAAGGTCGTGATACTCGATGCGTCAGGCCTGTGGGTAAACAAACCTGTCTGGACGCCTGGCGAACGCTGTTTACGCTCACTTGGCAGATTGGTATGGAACCAGTTGGCGGACAATTAGCATGCCCGCAGAAGCGGTACTTTATTTACTCCGATCCAGCCCGTCAAGCAGTTGTTGTGATCCGCGCCCATAAATAGCCCCCGTTCTGCTAGCTTGTACTCAACACGCGACCGCCAAATCCGCTATGATAAACAAAAATCAATACGGGTTTATCGGATTCAAACGGTTTATGAAAGGTTCACGGACATGATAGGTATCAACAACCTCGTACTCACTCTGCTGACAATGGCGTTGTGTCTTCCTTTGCACGCGGCAAAAGTTTACAAGTGGCAGGATGCCGATGGAGCATGGCACTTTTCTGAAAAACCGCCCGTAGAGCAACCTGCTGAAATAATAAAAATACCCACACCCGGCAAAGGTAAAGAAGTTACTGCAACAACTCCTGACCAAATACCTGAAAGCAACGGATCAGAGAAGAGCCCGGATCTGAAAACCAAAAAATCTGAAGAGGTAACCGCCGAAGATGTGGCCCTTGCCAGAGAAAACTGTATTAAAGCCAGAGAAAACCTTGAAAACCTGCAAAGGGGCAGCAGGCTGAGAGTAAAAGACCCGGACACTGATCAAGTTCGTTATCTCAGTACAGAAGAGCAAAATGAATGGATAGAAAAGTCCCGAACAATGATTCAGGATAACTGCCAGTAACCGATTTGAGTTTGGGTGTGGCAACCAGCCCGGATTCGCGCTGGTTGCAGATTATCCATGATGACCTGTAGACAACAGGAAACCCTCAGTCGGATGAACGGCCCTGAGTCCGGTGAAACCTGACATCGCTCCCATCAAGGTCCCCAGTAATCTCATCCCCTGGTGAAAACTGGCCACTCAGTACTGATTGCGCCAAAGGATTTTCCAGTAATTGTTGTATCGCCCTTTTCAATGGTCTGGCCCCGTAGACCGGGTCAAAACCCGCCTCACAGATCTTGTCCATCACCTCATCCGACAAAACCAGCGACAGCTCACGATCCTGTAGGCGTTTTCTAAGGAGGCCGAGCTGAATTTCGGCAATACCCCGAATCTGCCCTTTGCCCAGCGGGTGAAACACCACCACTTCATCAATCCGGTTGATAAATTCTGGCCTAAAATGGCCTTCCACCACATCCATCACTGCATTTTTCATCGCCTGATAGCGGTTTTCATTGGTGGTGGAGTCGTCCGACAGATCCGTGCCAGCACCTTCATCAAAGCTGATGGTATCGAAAGAGCGATCTTCCACCACCGCCTGAATCCGGTCAGACCCCAGGTTGGAAGTCATTACAATCACGGTGTTGCGAAAATCCACCGTGCGTCCCTGACCATCGGTCAGTCGACCGTCATCCAACACCTGTAACAAAATATTGAATACGTCGGGGTGTGCTTTTTCAACCTCATCCAGTAGCAGCACCGAATAGGGACGACGCCTGACCGCCTCGGTCAGGTAACCACCTTCTTCGTAACCCACATAACCGGGGGGAGCACCCACCAGTCTTGCTACCGAATGCTTCTCCATAAACTCCGACATATCAATGCGCACCATGGCATCGACACTGTCGAACAGGAATTCGGCCAACGCCTTGCAAAGCTCGGTTTTGCCCACCCCGGTGGGGCCAAGAAACAGGAACGAACCGTTGGGCCGGTTGGGGTCTGACAACCCGGCCCGACTGCGGCGTACTGCATTGGACACCGCCACCACGGCTTCCTGCTGACCGATCACCCGTTTGTGCAGAGCATCTTCCATACGCAACAGCTTGTCTCGCTCCCCCTCCAGCATTTTAGAAACCGGGATGCCGGTCCATTTGGAAACCACCTCGGCAATCTCTTCCTCGGTCACCTTGTTGCGCAATAAATGCGTCTCGCGGGTCTCCGCTTCACTGGCCGCAGCCAACTGCTTTTCCAGTTCTGGAATCCGGCCATATTGCAGCTCTGACATTTTGGTCAGGTCACCGGCACGACGGGCGGCATCCATATCAATGCGGGCCTGCTCGAGATCGCTCTTGATCTGTGCGGAACCCTGCACAGCCGCTTTTTCGGCCTTCCAGATCTCGTCTAGATCAGCATATTCCTTACCGATTGACTCAATATCCTTCTGGATTTTTTCCAGCCGCTTGCGGGACGCTTCATCCTCTTCTTTTTTGACTGCCTCGCGCTCCATTTTCAGTTGAATCAGGCGGCGCTCAAGACGATCCATTTCCTCTGGCTTGGAGTCAATCTCCATGCGAATTCGGCTGGCGGCTTCATCAACCAGGTCGATGGCCTTGTCCGGCAGCTGGCGATCAGTGATGTAGCGTTGCGACAATTTGGCAGCGGCGACAATCGCAGAGTCGGTGATATCCACCCCGTGGTGGACTTCATAGCGCTCTTTCAAGCCACGGAGAATGGCGATGGTGTCCTCTTCGTTGGGCTCATCCACCTGAACTTTCTGAAAACGCCGTTCAAGCGCCGCATCTTTTTCGATGTACTTGCGATATTCATCCAGCGTGGTGGCACCGACGCAGTGCAGTTCGCCACGCGCCAGGGCGGGCTTGAGCATATTACCGGCATCCATGGCTCCCTCTGCTTTACCCGCACCCACCATGGTGTGCAACTCATCGATAAACAGGATGATCCGGCCTTCCTGCTTGCCAAGCTCATTGAGTACCGCCTTGAGACGCTCTTCAAAATCTCCGCGAAATTTGGCACCAGCCAGTAGTGCACCCAGATCGAGTGATAGCACGCGCTTGTCCTTCAACCCTTCAGGGACCTCACCATTCACGACCCGCTGCGCCAGACCCTCAATAATGGCGGTTTTACCCACACCGGGCTCACCGATCAGCACCGGATTGTTCTTGGTACGGCGCTGCAATACCTGAATGGTGCGGCGAATTTCGTCATCCCGGCCAATGACCGGGTCCAGTTTGCCCTGCTCGGCTCGGGCAGTGAGATCAATGGTATATTTTTCCAATGCCTGCCGACTGCCTTCAGCTTCCGGGTCTGTCACTGCTTCACCTCCACGAATTTTTTCCACCACCGCTTTCAGTTTGTTCTTGTCGCCAAATTTGGCCAGAGACTTGCCCAGGTCTCCTTTATCCTCGAAGGCCGCCAACAGCACTGCCTCACTGGTAATATATTGATCCCCCTGTTGCTGGGCCTGCTTGTCTGCCAGATTGAACAATCGTCCCAGCTCGGGAGAAATAGCGATATCGCCCGTCGGAGTCTGGACCCGGGGCAACTGATCCAGTTGATGCGTGAGCGCAGCTTTCAACCCGGCGAGATCAAAGCCCGCCTGACTGAGCATGGGCCCGATGGCACCACCCTGCTGGCTCAACATCGCCAGCACCAGATGAACAGGCTCAAGCGCCGTATTGTCGCGACCAACGGCCATCGATTGCGCATCGGATATCGCACTTTGCAAATGACTGGTAAAACGGTCAAATCGCATAATCAACCTCAATAATGTTTGTCAGAACATATAATTGGGGCTGGGTGGATGAATTCAAGAAGAGGTTGGCGTTTAACTGATCCAGATCAGGCTGGCCATTCGTCCGGTCTGCCCATCGCGGCGATAGGAATAGAACGACTCGGGGTCGGCAAAGGTGCATTGCCCGCCGCCAAAAATGGCCGTGATACCGGATGCCGACAGCGCCAGTCGGGCAAGTGAAAAAATGTCCGCCTGCCAGCGGTCAGTCCTGGTTCGGAGAAAGCAGGCATCAACCTGTTGCCTGGAACCCCATCCTGGCGTATTGGCCAGAAAAGCCCGATAGACATCTTCGCCCACTTCAAAGTGGGGTTGACTGATGGCCGGACCCAACCAGGCCAGCAACTGGTCTGGACGGTTTTTAAATTGACTAATCGCATTGGCTACCACACCGCCAGCCAGCCCGCGCCAACCCGCATGAACAGCGGCCACCTCGCCACCGGCCCTGCCACAGATCAGGATTGGCAGGCAATCGGCCGTCATCACGGTACAAACCACAGCCCGCTGATCGCTGTAGCAGGCATCTGCGCACCGAATAATGCCGTCACTCTGAGCATGGACCACATCGACACCATGAACCTGTTCCAGCAACTGCGGCGCGGCAGGAAGCCTTAGTAACGAGCCCAACAATTGCCAGTTTTTCTCCACAGACTGAGCGTTGTCTCCCACATGGTAGGCCAGATTCAGGCTTCGCCAAGCAGCTGCAGACAGACCGCCTCGACGCGTGCTGACAGCGGCCTTGACAGTGTTGGGCGCGGGCCAATCGGGGAGGATGATGGACATTGCATCAATCAGGCTGATTCATGATCGGAGCGAAGTGCATCCAGCAGATGCATAAAGTCTTGCGGAGCCTCTACCTGCCATTCGACCAACGCTTCCGTCTGCGGATGAATCAGGGCCAACCTGGCCGCATGTAATGCCTGACGCTTGAAGGCCCGCAAGGTATCCTGAAGTTCGTCGGAGGCCCCTTTCGGCAGCTTTAGACGCCCCCCGTAAGTGGCATCACCGACCAGGGGGTAACCAATCGAAGCCATGTGCACCCGAATTTGATGCGTCCGTCCGGTTTCCAGCTTTAACCGGATGTGGGTATGGCCAGCAAAGCGCTCAATCACCCGGTAATGGGTAATGGCCTCTTTGCCACCATGATCCAGTACTGCCATTCTGGTTCTCACCTGTGGATGCCGACCCAATGGCTTGCTGACCATTCCGCCACCCGTCATGACACCCGGCACAACTGCCTCATACTCACGACTCACCGATCTATCCTGCAGCTGTCGAATCAGCGATTGATGTGCAGCAAGCGTTTTTGCGACGACCATAAGACCAGTGGTGTCCTTATCCAATCGGTGCACGATACCGGCTCTGGGAATATTCTCATTGCCTGGCAGATGGTGAATCAGCCCGTTCAGCAGGGTGCCCTGATAATTGCCAGCGGCGGGATGCACGACCAACCCGGCCGGTTTATTAATGACCAGCAGGTGTTCATCCTCATAAATGATGTCCAGGCTCATCGGCTCCGCCGACCACTCACCCTCCGGCTCCAATGTTGCCTTGACTGTCAGCTGCTCGCCGCCAAACAGCTTGTCCCGAGAGCGGCAGGACTTGCCATCAACCAGTAGATCGCCCTCCTTGATCCATCGCTGTAAACGGGAACGGGAAAAACCCTTGAACAATTCGGCAGCTATCTGGTCGAGCCGGGCGCCGCCAACGGTCTCCGGAACAATCGCATTAAGAACAACAGGTTCAGTCATTGAAGTTTTGAATCCGCCCGGGGCTGTGGTTAAATAGCCCATCTTACAGGCTTTACTTCAGCCGATAAAAACACTTTCACTGTTGACCCACCAGGATTCAATCATTCCATGCGATTTCCCGCTCTATTGCTTGTTTGCTCAATATTTTTGACCAGTGGCTGTGCCTGGCTTGGGGGCGATGATGACAAGGATGCCAATAAAACAGATACTTCCGGTTACACCGAGGCAGATTTCTTTGAAAAAATCCAGAAAGAACTGGCGTCAGGCTACTGGTTTCAGGCGATCGATAATCTGGAGGCCCTGGAAGCCCAGTATCCATTTGGTGATTACGCTGAACAGGCCCAGCTGGAACTGATTTATGCCTACTTCAGGTCTCAGGATTATGAGGCGACTATCGCCTCCGCTGACCGCTTTATCCGCCTGCACCCTCAACACCCCAACGTGGATTATGCCTACTACCTGAAAGGTTTGGCCTCCTTTGTTCAGAGCAAGGGATTCTTTGAACAGTTTTTGCCCACCGATGAAACCAAGCGTGATCCGGGTTCGGCACGCAACTCGTTTGTCACGTTCAATGAATTGCTCAACCGCTTTCCGGAAAGTGCCTACGCGCCCGATGCCCGCAAGCGGATGGTCTATCTGCGCAACATCCTTGCCCGACATGAAATTCATGTTGCCAACTACTATTTTCTGCGGGGCGCCTATCTGGCTGCAGCCAACCGCGGCCGTTATGTGGTTGAAAACTTCCAGAAAACGCCCGCAGTGCCGGACGGACTGGCAGTGATGGCGCAAGCCTATCATTTCATGCAGATGCAGGATCTGGCAGCAGATTCGGCGGCCCTATTGGCAGCCAACTACCCCCAGCACCCGGCTCTGGACGCCAGCGGTCAGTTCCAGTACCAGGACGATCCCCATTTTATGGAGCCAACCTGGCTGAATAGAATGACCCTTGGTCTTTATGACCACCCGGATCCCCCCAGGTTTGACTCCCGCCATGTTTTCAATGAGCGTTATCGCAATGTGTCGGGGGGCAACAATCGCGGCGAAGAGAAGCGATCTTGGCTCAGTTGGCTGACACTCGGTGTACTCGACTGATAGCAACCAGCGATAAGAAAATTTCAACCGGATAAGGAGCAACAGCTCCTATATCTGTTTTTTACCGACAGGCTTTTCAACCAGGATAATCAAAATATCGTATTCCAACCTGTTTCGAAAATCCGTTATTCTTTATTACCCGTCTATGCTTGTAGAGTTCGCTCAGAAATAGCCAACCTTATTCGGAGAAAATAACGATGCAAACACCAGACGCAAAACATATTTTGCAGGAAATGAAAGTCCTGCCCAGCATTGATCCGGCCTACGAGATCACCAGGCGTGTTGATTTTATCAAGTCGATCCTGACCAGTGCCAACTTGCACAACCTGGTGCTGGGCATCAGTGGTGGCATTGATTCAACAACCTGCGGGCGACTGGCACAGCTGGCCGTTGAACAACTGAATCAGGAACAGGGCGAGCCGCTTTATCGCTTTGTTGCTGTTCGATTGCCCTTCGGCATTCAGGCTGATGAACATGAGGCCCAACAGGCTATTGAGTTCATTCAGCCCAGTGAGTGCCTGGTCGTCAATATCAAGCCCGGCGTGGAAGCCATCCATGAAGCAGTGCTTGCTGCGCTGAACAACGGGCAGCTTCTGACCGCCTCTCCGGGCCAGACCGACTTTACCAAAGGCAACACCAAAGCTCGCACACGTATGATCGTCCAATATCAGGTCGCAGGCTTGCTGGGTGGGCTGGTGCTCGGCACAGACCACTCGGCCGAGAACGTCACAGGCTTTTATACCAAATGGGGGGATGGTGCCTGTGACCTGGCACCACTGTTCGGCCTAAGCAAACGGCAGGTCAAACAAATCGCTGCTTTTCTCGGCGCGCCTGAACGCCTCATTGAAAAAACACCCACAGCTGATCTGGAATGCCTCGCTCCACAGAGAGCCGACGAGCACGCACTCGGCATTAGCTACGATGAGCTGGATGATTTTCTGGAAGCCAAGCCTGTCAGCGACGAGGTGGCCAACTGCATTATCGAGATCTATCACAATACCCGGCACAAGCGAGATCCCATTCCAACTATCTACGACCAGTAGCTTTTGCCCGCACGGTCCTGACAACACAACCACCTGATTGGAAAATAGCGGTACTGTTCATGAATCGATACCCCTTTTTCAGATAGACTCTGACTCAATCCGACCAGGCCCCCGATCCTTATGCAACTCAATATCGGCAAAGTGACTGCCCCACCGGCACCGGACAGCCTGCTCAAGGTATACGGTTATTACCGGGTCATTTTGTCCAGCGCCTTACTCACGATGTACCTGACAGGCGTCGCGACCCGAATCCTGGGCGCAGAGATGCCACAGCTCTTTTTGGGAACAGTCGGCATCTATACCGTGCTGTGCCTGCTGTCACTGATTTCGCTGAAAATCTATCGAGCCACACCCGGCATCCAGATGTTGTTTTTCATGCTGTTGACCGACATGGTGGCAATCACACTGATGATGCACGCCAGTGGTGGACTGGAAAGCGGTCTGGGGTTTCTGATGCTCGCCACCGTTGCGGCAGGCAGTATTCTGGTGGCCGGCCAGCTGGCATTGTTACTGGCGGCAACGGCCAGCATCTGTGTGATGCTGGAAACACTGTCTACGAGCATGATTCTCGGGCAAAGTAAGGAATCCATTTTCCCCGCAGGCATTCTCGGCATACTGTTATTTGCCACAGCCCTGCTGTTCCAGGTATTAACCCAGAGAATCCGCCTCGCCCAAACGATTGCGGCGGAGAAAGCTATTGAAAGCGAACAGCTGCAGCAACTCAATGAATCCATTGTCAAACGGATGCGTACCGGTATTGTAGTGGTCGACAGACAGGACAACATCACACTCATCAACAGCGCTGCCATTCAGCTGCTTGGCGGACAACAGCCAGGAAAACCACTGGGAGCTGGCCAGCCACTCAGTCTGATCATGCCTCTCTACCAACAGCTTGATCGTTGGAAGACCTATCGCTGGCTTAGAACCCCCACCTTTAAAACACCTACCTCGTCGATAGAAATCCAGGCTAACTTCACCTCTCTCCACCAGGGAGAAGATAAGCAGACCCTTATTTTCCTCGAGGATACCCGCTCCCTTTCACAACATGCCCAGCAATTGAAACTCGCCTCCCTAGGCCGATTGACCGGCAGTATTGCTCACGAAATCCGCAATCCACTCGGAGCCATCAGCCACGCCTCGCAACTGCTCGCAGAGCAGGCCACCGACGACAGCCAGGCCAAGCTACTGGATATCGTTCAGCGTCACTGTCTCCGGGTAAACCAGATTGTTGAAAACGTACTGCAACTATCGCGACAAAAAATCCCGGCATTTCAAAAAATCTGGCTCCGACAATGGCTAAAAAAATTCCGTAACGAATACATGGACACTCAGAGAACTCCCTGCATCATGGAAATCGAGACTCTGAACAAGGATATCCAGATTTTCTTTGATCCGGGCCACCTGTCTCAAATACTGACCAACCTGGTGGATAATGGCCTGCGTTATAGTGAACAGGCCACAGGAGAGCGCTGGGTCAGACTCGTGGTTTGCAGGGATACGGCTTCAGAGTTGCCCTTTCTGGACGTATTTGATCGCGGCCCAGGCGTTCCCCTCGAAGATCAAAACGCCATTTTTGAGCCATTTTTTACGACATCCCATGAAGGTTCGGGCTTGGGGCTCTATCTGGCCAAAGAGCTTTGCGGCGTCAATTATGCTTCACTCAATTATTTTGGAGAGGAGTCAGAAGACAGACACTTCCGGATTGGGTTTTCGCATCCAGACCGGGTATTACCGAGACCTCAATCATGATGAAAAAACGCGTACTGGTGGTAGATGACGAGCCTGACATCCGAGAGCTTCTGACCATTACACTTGAGCAAATGGGTCTGGAAGTCGTCACCGCAGCCAAGCTGACCAAAGCGAGAAAACTGCTCGAAAGTGAAGAGTTCGACCTCTGCCTCACAGACATGAAAATGCCCGATGGCAACGGACTCGAACTTGTCGACCATATACAGGCCACGGTGCCACATTTGCCAGTTGCCATGATCACAGCCTATGGCAATATGGAAATCGCTGTCGATGCCCTGAAAAAGGGAGCCTTTGATTTTATCTCCAAGCCGTTGCAATTGATGCGGTTGCGCAACCTTGTCCAATCTGCACTGCAATTAAAAAAGGAGATTCCAAATCCGGCCATACCTGAAACCGTATTGCTCGGTGAATCGCCCGCTATAGAAATACTTAAACAACAGATTCGACGTGTAGCACGCAGCCAGGCTCCCATCTTTATCAGTGGTGAATCCGGCAGCGGAAAAGAACTGGTGGCCAGAGCAATCCATTTTCTCGGTGCCAGGGCCAATGGCCCGTTTATTCCGGTGAACTGCGGCGCCATTCCCTCTGAATTGATGGAAAGTGAGTTCTTCGGTCATAAAAAAGGCAGCTTCACTGGTGCTCATCAGGACAAACAGGGGCTGTTTCAAGCAGCCAATGGGGGTACGTTGTTACTGGATGAAGTGGCCGATCTGCCGCTGCCAATGCAGGTCAAACTGCTGAGGGCAATCCAGGAAAAAAGTATTCGCCCGGTAGGCGCAGAAGAGGAAGTGGCAGTGGATGTCCGCATACTCAGCGCCACTCACAAAGACCTGGGACGGGAGGTACAGAATAATCGCTTCCGGCAGGATCTATTTTACCGCATCAATGTTATTGAGCTGCAAGTCCCACCGCTAAGGGACCGCCCGGAAGATATTCCGCAGCTGTCAGAACACTTCCTGCAATGCTTTTCCCGGGAAGCCGGGACAAAGCCTCCAATCCTGTCAGACGATGCTATGGCGGCGATCAGGCAACATACGTTTCCAGGCAATGTAAGGGAACTGGAAAATATCCTCGAAAGAGCATTCACGCTCTGCAATGGTTCAACGATTACCGCCAGAGACCTGCAGCTCCCCAACCATTCAACCGCTGCTTTCGCTCCGGGAAACGACTCCGAGTCAAATGTCAGCAATTTTGGTTCAATCGATGACTACCTGGGCTCCATTGAGAAAGAACTGCTACTGAAAGCCCTCGAAAAAAATCGCTGGAACAAGACTGCTACCGCTCGTGAGCTGGGTATCAGTTTCCGCCAGATGCGCTATAAGTTGCAGAAATTTGACCTCGACTAAAACCGCACAAAGAAATATCAAAAAGGATTCAATTTCAAGCAGAGGAGAGCATTGCAAAAAAATCCATTTTGCTACTATAGTCCAGTGTAAGTTTTGACACTCAAAGGAATGAGTGAAGACGACACAGGAAAAGGATTTTCAAATGTCACGGGTAAATGGATTTACTCTATTGGAGTTATTGATCATCTCCGCTTTATTAAGTGTATTACTGATAGCAGGCATCCCGGCGATGTCCCTCTGGATACAGTATCAGAAGTCAACTGCCCTGCAGTACACACTTATTCATAGCATTCAGTTTTCTCGCGCTCAATCAGTCAGTATGCAGAAAACAATCACGCTCTGCCCGGGTCTCGACAACTGCACAACAGAGTGGGGTCAGAACTTGTTGGTTTTTGTCGATAATAATGGCAATGGCTCTGTTAACAGTGATGACCAAATCGTGAAATACATTGAGCTGGATGACGCTGCCCGATTCTTAAGCTGGCGCTCGTTCAGAAAAAAAGCGTATCTCCAGTTTAGCCCTTTGGGGCTAACTAACTCGCTGAACGGTACATTCCATTACTGTCCGGATAAGATAGAAAATCCCTATAAATTTGCAGCCTCTGTAGCGAAAACAGGTAGAGTCCGAATAAGACAACCCGATTGCTGAATCATTGGTTATTACTGAAACCCAACCCCTTCAACCGTCGATCTAACCGATAAAGCCGCTTGTCAGCAAGGCATTGACCTACTGCCAACAACACAATCATATTGATAATAGGTATCAGTGTTTTCTATAACAGCCGTACGGCAAACGAAAAAGGCGACGTGTACGTGAAAAATGCTCGGGACCAAAGAGGATTTACGCTGATTGAGCTAATGGTCACATTGGTGGTTCTGGTTGTTCTTCTTGGGGTAGGCATCCCCAGTTTTAACAATTGGGTGGTCAGTACACGTATGGACACTGCCACCATGAATTTGGCGGGGATACTGAAACAGGCTCGGAGTGAAGCAGTCAGTCGCCAGAGCGTCATTACTCTCGCGCCTAAAGCCGGCGGCTGGACTGAAGGACTGACGATGTATACCGATACCGACGCTGGCGGCAACACGGCCTACTCCGCAGCAAATGACACCCTGATCAAAGACCTGGAATTCTCCATGGGTGGGATATCGGCCAGTACCAGCACCAATGCTGCAGCCTACATCAGTTTTACCAGTGGCGGGCTGCTCAATGAAGGCAACAACTCTGTGGAGATAGTCCTCTGTGACAGCACGGAGGAGGAAGGAGGCAGCTCTATTACTGTCAACCCGGTAGGAAGAACCAGTATTGTGAAGGGAACCAAAACCAACCCGTTAGCATCGTGCACATTATGAAAAAAAGGCCTAATTACAATAAATTCCACTCAGGCGCTTCCCTCATCGAGGTGCTGATAGCATTGCTGGTATTCAGTATCGGCCTGCAGGGTATTGCATCGTTACAATATCAGGCAATTAAAGAAAATTTTGACTCCTCACAACGCAGCCAGGCCGTATGGGCCGCACAGGAACTTGTCGCCCGCATTCAAGCCAATGAAGCAGGCAGGGAAGCCGGCGCTTACTCGATCACTGACTTCACTGCCGACTGCGACAGTGAGCCAGCCCCCTATTGTGCCGATACCGACTCGGATGCCGAAAGCTGTGACGCCAGCGAAATGGCCACATTTGATGTATGGGAAACTTTTTGCAGCAGTGGCAGTTCGCCATTGAATCTTACTGCGTCCATATCATGTGTAGATGCCGGTTGTCCCGCAGAATCCGACTATCAATTAATACTGCAATGGAGCTCAAAAGCCGTGGCGGATGACACGCAGGATATGACCGATGATGAGGATGAAAGAGAGGCTTTAATCCAGCAGCAATTTATTCAGGTATTCAGACCATGAGCACTGATAGAGCCCGACAATACGGCCTTTCCATGGTAGAACTACTGGTAGCAATGGCGCTGGGCCTGCTGCTTACAGTCGGGGCATTGCAGATGATGCTCGCATCCCAGCAACTCTATGACACCACCGATAGCCAGTCCAGAATTCAGGAAAATGGTCGGTTTGCCCTGGATTTCCTGAGTCGCGAACTCAGCAAGGCCTATTATCAGACTACCGATATAGGAACCGTGGAAAACCGGACATTTCTCACTGAAAGCTGCGCGGGCAACAACGCCTGTACCGAAGATACCACCGGGATTGCCGGCGATCAGATAGCGGCTGTTTTCAACCCGGAAAATGACCGTGACTGCGCTGACAACACTGTCGGTCCGGAGGACATTATCGCCAACGTCTTTTACCTGAACACAGTCGATGGCATCAGTGCCCTCAACTGCCGCGGATTCAGCCTCGAGAGCAACAGCTGGATTGGCGTTGGCCAACCGCTGGTCGATGGCGTAGAGAGTTTGCATATTCTCTACCGCGTGGAATTAGCCGGCGGCGGTTTTTCCTACGTTTCCGCTGACGATGTCGATGACTGGGCAGCCGTGAGCGCTATTCGAGTTGCAGTGCTGGTTAACAATGGTCAGGAAATCGGTTCCGGAAATTTCGAAACACGCACCTTTACACTGCTGGATGCCGGCCCTTTCTCCCTGACCGACAAACACGAACGGCAGGTATACAGTACCACCATCACTCTAAACAACGTGATCTACAACAATGCAGAAAAATAGGGTAATGACTATACGGAGCGGTACACCTGCTCCAGATCGCAAACAGGACGGTGCTGTGCTGATCGTCTGTCTGGTGATGCTCACCATATTGACGATTATTGGTATAGGGACCACCACCGATATCAGCTTTCAGTCAAATATGGTTCGCAATAGCCAGATACGTTTAAATGCCTTCAACACAGCATTGAGTGAACTGAATGGTCAATATCGGAAAATGGTTGATGAAAACAGTGAGGACTTGCTCACTGATGCGTTGAACTTAGGAGAGGCAACGATTCCTGAGGGCGATTTAACCCAGACATCGGCCGACAATCCTTTTGCTCAATCAGCATCCGTTGTTTATCTGGAAGAGGGGTTGGGACAAGTTACCGGCTCCACCATCGGTTCCGCCACTGCCAATAGTGCCTATTATTTTGAACTTAACAGCATCGTCGAACTTGATAACACCGGCGTTGGCTCAAGTCAGACGAGCGGTATCGTTCGACTTGCACCAACCGAATAATCCGAAAAAGGTCTATCGCTATGGACATTAAAAAATATTTTTTACCCTTGATTGGTGCGGTCTTTGGCATGCTGCTCACCGCCAACACGGCATTGGCCTTCGGGCCAATAATGGTAGAACTCGTTCGCACTATCGAGATAGCCAAAATTGAGATCAAAACCACTGACGGCGTTCAAGGAATGGGCACAGTGATATCTTCACCGGTCCAATGCTCAATCGATTGCGAGCCGCAACATTACACATTCGACAGCACAACGACTTTTATTAACGCGTTTGGTGCAGAGCGCCCCATTAGCGAACTACAGACTTGGAGCGGCTACCACGCCAGCTTTACCTACCGCAAGGAAGACGACCATGTGGTAAAAATCAAAATTATTCCCAGAGAGAGGATAGCAGAATGAAACTTACCAGATTTATTCTCTTTGGCCTGCCGCTACTTGCTGGCATCTCTGCTTCCAACCAACTGCTGGCAGACGATATAGAGATATTCTTCAGTGAAGAGGTTCTATCCGACACCGAAGAATTCCAGCCCAACGTGCTGTTTATTTTTGACTCCTCCGGCAGTATGGATGACGAAATTCTCACCCAGCCACCCTACGATCCCGACCACGATTACGGCGGTCTGGGTGACGGCACGATATATGTGCATAACGAAGACTATAGCTACCGCAACGTCAGCATAGACCCCGGTAGAAACAGCTGTAAAGCAATGACAGACCACATGGCGGACTCACCAGACCTTCCCGTTTATGCAGGAAAACGGGTCGCCGAATGGCACGAGAGCACTGTAAGACAGTGTACGGGGTGGTGGTGGTGGAGAACCTGTGAAGACATCTCGGTGAACTACTGGCGCGATGTCACCAATTCGAACAAAACCGTAGAGTGCCGGGATGATGCCGGGGTACACGGTATCGACGACAGCTCCTCTGATCGCTATGCCAGAGACGGCGATAACGGCCCCTACTCCACCAGCAACCAGATCAACTGGAACCAGAACGGAATTACTGATCGCAGACTCTATGTTTCAGCCAATTATCATGAGTACCTGCAAGCCAACCCTTCTGAATATCGCAGAAAACTCGATATCATGAAGGAAGCGGGCACCGATCTTGTCAGCAATTTTACCGGTCTGAATTTCGGCTTGATGCGCTTTAATTACAGCAATGGTGGCTATGTGCTGCATCATTTTTCAGATATCGAAGATGACCGCGACGCCATTATTGACAAAATTGACGATATCCCTGCCTCTGACTGGACCCCACTGAATGAGACCCTCTGGGAAGCTCACCGGTACTTCAAGGGCGATTCAGTCGATTACGGGTCTGCCTGGAACCGCGACCCCGCTGCAGTGACCCGAAGAAATGGCACCGACTACTACAACTCCCCCATCGGCGAAAGCTCCTGCCAGAGCAACTATGTGGTGATGCTCACCGATGGGACACCATTTCGAGATAACGGCCGGGACAACACTGTCTCGGACCTGACGGGTAATAGTTGCTCCCACTCTGACGATGCCCAGACGTCAAACCGCACCTGTCTCGATGAAATGGCTGAATATATGGCCAACTATGACTATAACGACGCGCTGGACGGCACCCAAAGTGTCAGGACTTATACCATCGCCTTCGATTTTGGCTACGAAATGGAGTTGCTCAAGACAACAGCGGATAAAGGAGCAGGGCAGTATCTGACGGCCAGCTCTTCCCAGCAGCTAAAAACGGCATTTAACAAAATCATTCTGGATATTCTCTCAACCTCTACTACATTCACCGCGCCGGCAGTGTCAGTGAATGCCTTCAACCGGCTCCAGCACCAGGATTCGCTCTATTTTGCCATTTTTGAGCCGAATATTTATCCTCGCTGGCACGGCAATATCAAGAAATACAAAATCAATACAGACGGCGATATAGTCGGCTCGGACGACGCCATTGCGATCAACCCGGATACTGGCTATTTTCATTCCAACGCGATCAGCTACTGGAGCCAGAGTACTGACGGCAATGCTGTAAAAAAAGGTGGAGCGGCCAATGAGCTCACTAATAGCCGGCTTGTTTACACCGTATCGGGAGATGCCAGTGTTAATAATATTGTGCTGAACACCGCAGAGAATATCATTGCTCTCGACAACGATATGATTACCAATGAGCTCTATGGTCTGAGTGATGAGGCCAGCCAGGCCCAGCGTAATAAGCTCATCAACTGGATGCTCGGTGTTGATGTCAACGATGATAATGATAACGGTAGCACTATAGACGCATCACGTTTCATGGCTGATGCTCTCCACAACCGCCCGGTCGTGGTCACCTATTCAGGGGATTCTGAAGAAAACACCACAGAAGATGTGCTGTTTTTCACATCCAATGACGGTACATTCCGTGCCGTCGACACCGGCAACGGTGGAGAACTATTCGCTTTCGTTCCCCAGGATCAGTTGCAGACACAACATGCCACTTACATTAACGACCCCGATGCCTCGAAAATCTATGGCCTCGATGGTCCCATGACAATCTGGCGCGAAGAAAACCCTGATGACGACGACATCACTATTGATGCTTCCGATGGCGACCACGTGTACAGCTACTTTGGCATGCGTCGTGGCGGTGATAACTACTACGCCATGGACGTTACCAACACCAACAATCCGAAGCTTATGTGGACCATTTTTGGTGGCAGCGCCGGTTTTCGCGATCTGGGACAAACCTGGTCAAAACCGGTGCGTGGCCGCATAAACTGGGGTTGTAACGGGGACGGCGAAAACTGCACCACCAGAGACGTGCTTGTTTTTGGTGGTGGCTATGACACGACACATGATGCGGCAACTACCCCGACAACGGGTGATATGGGCGCGGCTATTTATATGGTAGATGCCCTGACAGGCCAGAAACTCTGGTCCGCCGGTAATAACGACACCAGCGAGGATATTCACAACCTGGATCTGCCAATGAGCAACAGCATCCCCGGCGATCTGACCATAGCTGACATGAATGGCGACGGCATTGACGACATCATCTTTGGCGTTGATATACAAGGTAGTGTATGGCGCATTGATATTAATAGTGCCACGACTTCGGCAAACAACCTCGCCCAGGGTGGAAAGATTGCGAACCTTGCCGAAGCTGGAGAATTCCGCCGTTTTTACGTCGGACCCACTGTATCCCTGTCACAGAAAAAAGGCCGTGCACCCTTCTTTGTGCTGACTTTTGGCAGTGGCTATATGGCCCATCCAAAAAATACTGCAATAGACGATAGACTGTACTCAATCTTTGAATACAGTGTGTACGGTCCACCCAAAGACGAAGATGGCGACGTTGTATACAACAGCATAGATAACGATGATTTGTTGGATATGACCAGCCCCGACAGTGACCCTGCCGATCCTCAGACAAATGCACCCAACGGGTTCTACAAGGATGCTATCGACCTGGGTGAAAAATTCATGCGGCCCGCACTGACCATCGACGGCACATCCATTTACACCTCTTATCTCCCGGAAGGAACCGGAGAGGTTGACACCACCTGTGGTGCCGGTTATCTCGGAGGTGGACGACTCTATGCCATGAACTTTGTCACGGGCAAAACCGTACTGTCCAGCCAGTACATCAATCTGAAACAACCGGGTAACCCACCGGAAGTAGTCGCACTGTTTGTGCCGGATGAAGATGGTAAAACCTCGATAGAATTCTATGTGGGAACTGAAAAAGTTACCGATACAGAATGTGAGGGTGAAGACTGTCCCGAAGGACTGCCGACAACAGTCAAGATCTACAGAACCTATTGGCGGGAAAATCAATAGTGAAACAGCGTATAGAAGGATTCAGTCTGATTGAGCTAATGATTGTGGTGGCAATCATCGCATTACTTGCGATGATTGCGTACCCGTCTTACATGGATACTGTCAGGGAGACTCGCCGCACCGAGGGCGTTGCCCTGATGAATAAAGTGATGCAGGCCCAGGAACGCCATTTTATCAACAACCTGACCTATACGACGGACCTGACTGATCTGGGCTTCGCCGTAGCCGCCAACCTGCCTTCTGAAAACGGACACTATCAGATCAGTGCGGCAGCTTGCGCCGGAGGACTGCCTATAGATGAGTGCATTAACATCGTGGCAACGGCACAGGGAGGCCAGGCTGTGGAGGGTAACCTGGGACTCAGTAGCCGAGGGGAAAAAACCGGCGACTGGGAGGACTAGCTCTGGTTTTGTCTTCTTGAAACAGCCTTTCCAAAACAAAAAACCGGACAATGTCCGGTTTTTTTCTTAGCTCATAACTTATCTATTTAACTAGCGAAGTTCTCTTGGCATCGAGAAACTGATATTTTCAGTGGCCCCGGGAAGCTCTTCCGGAGGACGCGCACCCAATGTTTCAAGTTTGTGCACAACATCGCGAACCAGCACTTCCGGAGCTGAAGCACCGGCAGTAACACCAATGGCTTTTTTGCCAACCAGCCAGCTTGGCCTGATATCCAGCGCGCTATCAATCAAATAGGCATCGGCACCACATCGATCGGCAAGCTCTCGCAATCGATTGGAGTTTGAACTGTTTGGCGAACCGACAACCAGCACCAGATCACACTCCAGCGCCAACTGCTTTACGGCATCCTGGCGGTTCTGGGTGGCATAGCAAATATCGTCTTTTTTGGGACCGGAAATGGTGGGAAATCGCTTCCGTAGCGCATCAATCACCTTGGCGGTATCATCAACCGACAGCGTTGTTTGGGTAACGTAGGCCAGATTACCCGGTACCTTGACGTCAAGTTGACTGACATCTGTCTCATTTTCCACCAGGTAGATATACCCACCATTGGCGTCATCATATTGCCCCATGGTCCCCTCCACTTCAGGGTGACCCTGATGACCAATCAGGACGCACTCCCGGCCCTCACGACTGTAACGCACCACCTCCATATGCACTTTTGTCACCAGCGGACAGGTCGCATCAAAGACCCTCAACTGTCGTAACTCAGCCTCCTGCCTGACAGACTGGGGTACACCGTGGGCACTGAAAACCACAATCACATTGTCGGGTACTTCGTGGAGCTCCTCGACAAAGATGGCACCGCGCTCACGGAGAGCATCCACCACGAACTTGTTATGCACCACTTCGTGACGGACATAGATAGGGGCACCAAAGATATCCAGGGCGCGATTGACAATATCAATGGCCCGATCAACGCCAGCGCAAAACCCACGCGGATTGGCAAGTTTGACCTCCATTAGTGAGTCACCGCCGGTATGACATCAAGAATTTTTACGGCGAAGGTAATTTGATGGCCTGCGAGAGGATGATTGAAATCCACCATGACATGCTCATCATCCACTTCAACCACGACTCCGGGCAACTCGGCCTGGCTGGCATCTGCAAATGACAGCATCAGCCCCGGCTCCAGCTGAACATCATCGGTAAAGTCCCCTTTTGAAAAACGCTGGATGTTGTTGGGATTGTGAGGGCCAAAGCCCTGCTCAGGATCAATCTCCAGTACGGCCTCATCACCGGTACTCAGACCAAACAATGCAGACTCAAAACCATTCAGCAGACTTCCGTCACCCACCACAAAGGTTGCCGGTTTACCTGAAAAGTTGGAGTCCACCACCGAACCATCTTCCAGCGCCAGCGAAAAATGCAGCGTCACCTTCGTATCCGGCCCAATGGTGACAGGTGCCGTTTCATGGGTATCAACCATCAATTTTTCCTCTCATGTGACTGGTCGCGATGGCATAGACTTTCAATGATTAACAGGATAGCACCCACTGTAATCGCAGAATCCGCCACATTGAACGCGGGCCAGTGATAATTCAAATAATAGACATCGATAAAATCAACCACATAACCGAGAAACACCCGATCCAGTAAATTACCAAGCGCGCCACCGAGCACCAACGCCAGTGCAATACCCAGCAGGGTTTTCCCAGTGGTCAGACGCGCCATCCAAAGCACAATGAAAATACTCACCGCCAGCGCAATACCGGTAAAAAACCAGCGCTGCCACCCGCCTGCATCACTGAGAAAGCTGAAGGCTGCACCCCGGTTGTGGAGCAGCGTCAGGTTCAGCATAGGCAGCAACTCCACCGCCCGGCCATAGACCAGTGACGCCGAGGCCCAGTATTTGGTGGACTGGTCGATCAGAATGACCAGTACGGACAGGAGATACCAGCCAGCACGGGATTGCATGGTATTTACCATTGGCATCTGGTCACGCAAACAGACGCCGTTCGCCGGCACCTGTGACATTTTCCACACAGCGACCACACAATTCCGGATGTTCAGCCACCGCACCCACATCGGCACGGTGATGCCAACAGCGGACACATTTGTCATGGGACGTGCGATCAACACGCAAAAACAAACCCTCAAGCTCTGTAGGTTCGGCACCGTTTGCATCACTGAGTGGTGCCAGCCGGGCCTCAGAGGTAATCAACACAAAACGCAATTCATCTTTCAGTTTACCCAACGCACTGGCCAGCGCATCGTCCGCGTACAGCACTACTTCCGCTTCCAGAGACTTCTGGATACCCGTCTCTTTTTTGCCTTCCAGGACTTTGTTGACCGCATTTCGAGCCCTGGCAATCAGCACCCAATCGCTGTCGGGAATCGCATCTGGGGCAGCGGGTGGCAGCGACCACCACTCCGCCATAAATACCGACTCTCCACGCACTCCGGGCATGACACGCCAGATTTCATCCGCAGTAAAACTGAGCACTGGGGCAACCCACCGAACCAGAGCCTCGGCGATATGGTAAATTGCCGACTGCGCAGATCGTCTGGCCCTAGAGTTCTCCTGACAGGTATATTGCCGATCCTTGATGATATTCAGGTAGAAACCACCCATATCGGTGACACAAAAATTGTGCAGTTTCTGGTAGATGGGATGAAAATGGTAGCTGTCATAGGCGGCGAGGATATCCCGCTGGGCACTGGCAGCTCGCCCCACAGCCCAGCGATCCAGCTCCAGCATATCCTCGACCGGCAACAAATCCCGAGCCGGATCGAAACCGTTGAGATTTGAAAGCAGGAATCGGGCCGTATTGCGGATGCGCCGGTAGGAGTCCGCAGTGCGCTTTAGAATCTCCTCGGAAACGCTCATTTCCGCGCTGAAATCCGTCGCTGCGACCCACAGGCGCAGGACATCCGCTCCCAAATCGTTGACTACCTGCTGGGGCGACATCACATTGCCCAGGGATTTGGACATCTTTCGGCCATCGGCATCCACCGTGAAACCGTGTGTCAAAACAGCCCGGTATGGGGCACTGCCCTTGATGGCAATGGCCGTCTTCAGGGAAGACTGGAACCAGCCGCGGTGCTGATCGGATCCCTCCAGGTAGAGATCCGCCGGATAGGCGAGCTGGTCGCGGGCATCCAGTACAGCGGCATGGGTAACCCCCGAGTCGAACCAGACATCCAGAGTATCCGTAACCTTGGTATAGTCTGCAGCTTCGTCACCCAGCAACTCTGTAGCATCGAGATCAAACCAGGCATCAATGCCCGCCTGCTCAACACGCTGGGCAACCACCTCAATCAACTCGGCAGTGCGCGGGTGCCAATCGCCGGTTTCCCGGTGAATAAACAGGGTTATCGGCACACCCCAGGTGCGCTGACGTGAAATACACCAGTCGGGGCTGTTCTCCAGCATCCCCTCAATGCGGGCCTGCCCCCAGGAAGGATACCAGGTGACGTCCTTCACCGCCTTGAGGGCTTTATCCAGCAGGCCGTTCTGCTGCATGCCGATAAACCATTGCGGTGTGGCGCGGTAGATCAGCGGGGTTTTGGTCCGCCAGCAGTGCGCGTAGCTATGGGTAATTTTATGGGTGGCCAACAGCACGCCCCGCCGCTCCAGCTGCGCCAGAACGGCTTCATCCGCCTTGTAGACATGCTCGCCAGCAAACAGCGGCACGCTATCGCGGAAAAGGCCATGATCATCAATATAATTGAGTGTGCCAATACCGTATTTATTGGCCACCACGAAGTCTTCCATGCCGTGATCCGGCGCTGTATGGACGCAGCCCGTACCGGTCTCAGTGGTGACATGTTCACCCAGTAATATCGGCACCTGGCGATCATAAAATGGGTGCTGTAGCAGCTGATTCTCGAGCCGCTGTCCTTTGACACGGCCAACAACCTGGTAGTCTTCCACACCCCAGCGCTTCATCACGGCAGGCACTAGCTCTTCGGCCAACAGAAAGCGACTGACACCCTCACCGGCATCACACTGCACCAGCACATAATTCAATTCAGGATTGAGACTGACCGCCTGGTTGGAAGGCAGCGTCCAGGGCGTGGTGGTCCAGATGGCCACTGCGACCGGCCCTTCGCCGGTCACATTATCCACGAGGGCCAAAAAGGCTTCGGTATCCACAACCGGGAACGCCACATCGATGGAAAAAGACATTTTGTCCTGATATTCAACCTCGGCTTCCGCCAGGGCTGAGGCACCGACCACACTCCAGTAAACCGGCTTGAAACCACGCACCAGATGACCATTTTCTATGATCTTGCCCAGTGCCCGAATAATATTTGCCTCAAACTGGTAATCCATCGTCAGATAAGGATTTTCCCAGTCGCCCAGCACGCCGAGACGCATAAAATCCTTTTTCTGGCCATCCACCTGACGGCGCGCATACTCCCGACATTTCTGACGAAATGTCTTGGTGTCCACCTTGACGCCGGCTTTGCCGATTTTCTTTTCAACCTGGTGTTCGATGGGCAGTCCGTGACAATCCCAGCCGGGCACATAGGGCGCGTCATAACCGCTCAGCGTACGGGACTTGACGACGATATCCTTCAAGATTTTATTGACCGAGTGACCGATATGAATATCGCCATTTGCGTAGGGAGGGCCGTCGTGCAAAATGAATTTTTTTCTGCCGTGACGCTGCTCACGAATTTTTTCGTAAAGCCCGTCGCTCTGCCAGGATTTCAGCATGTTCGGTTCCCGCTGGGCCAGATTGGCCTTCATGGGAAACTCGGTAAACGGCAAATTGAGGGTAGCTTTGTAATCAGTCATCGTTTTCCAACATCGGGGTTACACCTCGGCAAAGTACTGCCGGGCCAGTGCAATATCACTGTGAATTTTCGTTACCATGGCATCGAGAGAAGCAAACGTCTGCTCCTCCCGTATTTTCTTTTTGAACTCCACATGAATTCGTTGACCGTAGATTAACTGATCAAAATCCAGCAGGTGCACTTCGAGCACCGGTTTTATCAGGTCACCTACGGTTGGCCGCACGCCCACATTCGCAACACCGGGCAAGCGACTGCCATCCAGTAACGCCTCCACCACATACACACCGCTCAATGGTGCGCGATAGCGATAGAGATGCACATTGGCAGTGGGGATACCCAACTGTTGGCCCAACTGCTGTCCGTAAACCACCCTGCCGGTAATCTGATAGGGTCGCCCCAACAACGTTTCCGCCAGATCAAAATCACCAACCTCCAAAGCCCGGCGAATGCGCGTACTGCTGATCCGCTCGCTGCCATACTGCAGGGTATGCGTGTCGATCACATCAAAACCCTGCTGCTCTCCCACTTGCTTGAGCAGCCGGTCATTGCCACTGCGATCATGGCCAAAGTGGAAGTCGTCACCGACCACCAGACAGCGAACATCCAGTCCTTCTATTAATACTCTGTCAATAAATTGTCGGGCAGACAAACTGCGTAACGAAGGATTGAACTGAAGGCAGAGCACCCGATCTATACCTTCGCTGACCAGCGCTTCCACCTTTTCGCGTAAACGCATCAGCCGGGCCGGAGCCTGCTCTCCCGAGAAAAACTCCTGAGGCTGGGGTTCAAAAATAATCACCACAGAAGGCAGCCCGTATATTGCGGACTTTTCACGCAACTGTTGCAGTATTGCCCGATGGCCGAGATGAACGCCGTCAAATGAACCGATCGTCGCGACACAACCTCGATGTCCCGGACGCAGATTATGCAACCCACGGATAAACTGATGCTTTTTTCCGGTCACTGGTTTCCGGTCACTGGTTTGGAGTCACTGGCGGCTTTCATCGCGAAACAAAGGCAGCAGTATAACCCAGCCCAATGGGGGAAAAACAGGCGCGGCGCCGCCACAGCAACACTTTTGTGACAGTGCCCTAGCGATGGCGGAGGTGAGAAGGTCGCATGCCACCCACCAGCAAAAACAGTGTGTATACCAGCATGCCACTGAGACAAATCAAGAGCATCCAGCCAGCACGCTGCCAACCGCCCCAGAAGAGCCACTGATTCAGGTGAGCCGTGAACCCCAACAGCACCGTCGCCATGACCAGATTCGCACCCAGCAAGGTCAGCAAAAAGCGGCGCCAGCCGGGAGAAGGATGATAAATACCGAAGCGATACAGGCCCCTAAACAGCAGTCCGGCATTCAGCATGGCCGCCAACGATGTTGCCAGCGCCAACCCGACATGCCCGATGCCAAAATAGTGGTCCAGCGGCAGGGCAAACGCCAAATTGAGCACCATATTGGTTACCAGGGCAATCACCCCAATACGCACTGGGGTTTTCATATCCTGCCGGGCAAAATAACCGGGAGCCAATACCTTGATTAGCATGAAAGCAATCAGGCCAATCGCGTACGCCTGGAGGCTGAGGACCGCCATTCCGATATCCCGCGGCGTCATCACATCACCATAATAAAACAGGGTCGTGAGAATCGGCTCGGCCAGTATCATCAATGCCACCGCCGCTGGAATGGCAACCAGCAGCACCATACGCAGAGCCCAGTCGAGGGTGCGGCTGAATACTTCCCCGGTACGGGCAGCATGTTGCCGGGACAGGCTGGGCAGAATCACGGTGGCGATCGCAATGCCAAACACACCCAACGGAAGTTCAGACAGCCGGTCGGAGTAATACAGCCAGGAAATACTGCCCGTTGGTAGAAACGAGGCAATCACAGTATCCAGCAACAGGTTGATCTGGCTGACAGAAACGCCAAAGATTGCCGGCACCATCAGTCGAAGCACTCTGCGCACACCTTCATCCCGCCAATCCACTTTAGGGTTCGGGAGCCGGTGAATCTGAGCAAGAAATGGTAACTGAAACAGCAGTTGCACAACCCCGGCCACCAGCACGCCCCAGGCCAGTGCATAGACGGGCGCATCAAACCAGGGGGCGGCCACCAGTGCCGCGGCTATCAGGGTGAGATTTAACAGTACCGGCGTGAAAGCGGGCACGGCAAAACGGTCGTAACTGTTGAGAATTGCCCCGGCCAGGCCTGTCAGGGATATCAACATCAAGTAGGGGAAAGTGATCCGCAGCATACTGCTGGCAGCGTCAAACTTGTCCGGGTAATCGAGCCAGAAACCAAAGGCGAACAGTGCAGTGACTAACGGCGAAGCAATGACCACCAGAATGGTGAGCACAATCAGCGATGAACCCAGCACGCCAGCCACGCTATCCAGTAAAGCCTTGACCGCTGCCGGGGTGCCTTTTTCGCGATACTCACCCAGTACTGGCACAAATGCCTGGGCAAATGCTCCCTCGGCAAACAGTCGTCGAAAGAAATTCGGAATTTTAAAGGCGACAAAGAAGGCATCGGCCAGCGCATCGGCACCGATGACCCTGGCAAACACCATATCGCGCAGCAAGCCAAGCACCCGGGAGAGCATCGTCATACTGCCGACCACACTACTGGAGCGCAGCAGGCCAGGCGCTACGGGGGGTTCGGCGGCTTTGTGCTCGGAAGGATTTGAATCGTCTGAATTCTGTGGTTGCAAACCGGCATTGTCCCGACAATAGCTAAACGCAAGGGGCAAATCATAGTGATTTTGGTGACGGGATGATAGCGGCATTGCTGATTGGCAAGGCCCGGACAACCAGCTTCAACAACCGGGATCGACTGCTGGGTATCGCGCCTGGACACGTCGCCAATCGCCCAGCTATCAAGCCAAATGCAATTTGCGGACTTTGTGGCCTTCGGCCTGTTGATAAGCCGCCCCAAAACCTGTATATTTCCGCGCCTTGAATCAAGACTCACGATTGAGAGGAGCACCCAGGTGGCCAATACACCCCAAGCACGCAAACGCGCACGTCAGAATGAACAGCGTCGCCAGCACAATGCCGGCCTGCGTTCTATGGTACGCACCTATATCAAGAAAACCTACGCCGCCATTGCAACCGGCGAAGTGACCACGGCGACTGCCGCTTACAATTCAGCAGTGCCTGTCATTGACCGGATGGCCGACAAAGGTATTATTCACAAAAACAAGGCTGCCCGTCACAAGAGCAGACTGAACGCCCAATTGAAGGCAATGGCAGCCAGCTAAGGGTTTGTCATTGCAATCAAAAAAACCGGCCGATGGCCGGTTTTTTTATGCCCGACCATTAATCGGCGATCAATAGTCATTTTCTAGCGACCTTTCAGCTCCAGACGTCGAGCCATTTCCGCCATCACCAGCATATAAAGCTCATCCCCGAGATAGACGTCCTCCACTTTGTAGTCAATATTGGGGTTATCGTTGATTTCAATTACGTAGGCCTGCTTGCCCTGATGTTTGATATCTACACCGTATAAACCACTACCGATCACCCTGGCTGCACGCAATGCGGCATCCAGCACTTCTCTCGGCACTTCGTAGGTTGGCAGGGTTTCAAAACCACCCGAGTTAAACCGTTTGCTTCCATGATTGTAGATTTGCCAGTGATTGCGCGCCATGTAGTAACGGCAAGCATACAAAGGCCGATTGTTGAATACCCCGATGCGCCAGTCAAAATCGGTATAGAGATACTCCTGCACCAATACCAACGCAGTGGTTTTCAACAGCTCAGCCAGATGTGCCAACAACTCCTCCCTGTTAGCAGCTTTGAATACGCCTTTGGAAAACGAACCCTCGGGTATCTTTAACACCACGGGGTAGCCAAACTCCTTTTCAATGGCATCCAGGTCGTCTGGGGTGTGCGTGGAAAACACTTGGGTTTTGAGCGCTGGGACACCGTTGTAGGTAAAGGCATCCTGTAAAAAAACCTTGTTACAACAACGCAAAATGGAGGTGGGATCATCAATTACTACCATCCCCTCTATCTCCGCCTTCCTGGCAAAGCGGAAGGTATGATGGTCGATAGCGGTGGTCTCACGAATAAACAGGCCGTCATATTCGCCGAGGCGCGGGTAATCCCTGGCAGTGATCAACTCCGCATTGATATTACACTTGGCGGCAGCCTTGATAAAACGGCTCAGGGCTTCCTTGTTACTGGGAGGCATGATCTCCTTGGGATCCACCAGCACACCCAGCTCCCAGCGATAGGATTTCTTCTTTTTCGGGCTCTGCCAGCGTTTTTCGTTAAATTTGAGCATCGCTTCCAAAAATTTCGGACGCTCCGCTTTTGGCAATTTACCCAAGGAGATGGCAACAATACTTTTTACTTGCCAGCCACCAGACCAGAACAACACAACTTTCAGCATGGGGGCCGGATACACAGAAAACAGTCGCTGTCCGAAGCGGGAAAAACCGGGGTCTGATGCAACCCCAAAATTCACATAAAACGTTTTTTTCTCCCCTTCTCCTCCCGTATTGGAACCGGATAACAGCAGCTCACCCGTGATACGCGACATGTACAACAACTTACTGCGCAGATCGTTGATTGTGTTCACAGAAGGCATCACCCGATGCCCCCGGGCCTCCGCCAGCAGGGAACAATAGTATCCCCTACTCAAATACTTTCCACTGTCACACAGGTTGATCAGGCTGAGCTTTTTCTCGCCTTTTTTCGGGTGATCCTCCAGATATTGTGCAAAACTGATGGCCCGGTCATCGAAGCCAAAGCCGTTGATGTCCTCGAGATCGTCCACCACCAGCAAAAGATTGGACATAAATTGTTTACTCTGTCTGTATTGTCAGCAAATATAGAGAGACGCTCCCAGGCTACCGGATCCCGGCAACCTGCCGGTTCATCAGATCTACCCTGTTAACCAACTGAAGAAACCCACTGTCACGCCGCTATTTAAACAGCTCATCAAGACCGAGGTTATCGAGTTCGAGGCGCACCAATTTCCGTATATCAGCGGGATAGTGGCATATCAGCGAATCGTGCGCCAGACGCTCGGCGGTAGCAATAGGCAGCGTACGAATCAACCACTTCATCTGGGGTAATTTAGCGGCACTCATACTGAGCGTACGCATGCCGAGGCCGAGCAACAGGACCACTGCCACCGGATCCGAAGCCATCTCACCACAGAGACTGACCGGGATCCCAGCATCTTTGGCCAGCTTGAGAATGCGCTGAATCTCGAGCAGCACAGCGGGGTGCACATGGTCATAACGGGCTGACACCCGGGGGTTGTCACGATCCAGCGCCAGCAGATACTGGCTGAGGTCATTGGAACCGATGGAAATAAAATCGATCTTTCCGGCCCAGAACGGGATTTGGGAAATAGCCGCCGGGACTTCCACCATAACGCCCAAATCGGGCCTGGTAACAGCGTAACCCTCCGCTGTCAGCTGTTCTATGGCATCAAGAAAAATCTCGGAAAAGTCGTCGAGTTCACTGGTGGAGCTGACCATTGGCAACAGAATTCGCAGATTGTCCATGCCCTCTGCTGCGCGCATCATGGCACGCACCTGAGTCATCAGTAACTGGCTGTTATCCAGGGTAAAGCGTACTCCACGCCAGCCCAGAGCCGGATTTTTTTCGTTGTCGACCGGGAAATAGGGCAATTGCTTGTCGCCACCAACATCCAGGGTCCGCATATGAACCGGTTTGCCTTTGTAAGCTTCCAGGACCTGCCGATAGACTCCGATCTGCTCTTCCTCGGAGGGGAAGCTATCGTGCACCATGAAAGGGATTTCTGTGCGGTACAGGCCCACACCCTGGGCGCCACTCAAGAGTCCCGGAGAGATATCTGCCAACAGCCCGGTATTGGTATAAAGGGTCACGGCGATACCATCCGGACTCACAGCGGGCAAATCGCGCATTTTTTCCAACTGTTTCATCAGGGCGCGGCGATCATTCACCAAGCGCTGATACTCTGCCAGAACCGCATCACCGGGATTGAGCAGTACCTGACCATTGTTCCCGTCAACAATAATTTGGGCGTCATCAATCAGCCGACGCAACCGGCCGGTGCCCATGACAGCAGGAATACCGAGCGCATTGGCAAGCACGGCTGTATGTGACAGACCTGAGCCGTCAAAACAGACCAGCCCCACCAATTTGTCACTGGGGATCAGGGCAATATCGGAAACACTTACCTGAAAACCCACCAATACGATGTTCGTATCGGGGGGAATGGCCACAGGCTTGATCCCCCGCCAGGCGTTGAACAACTTGTTACCCAGATGGTGAATATCTTCGTGACGGGCTTTCAGATAAGGGTCATCCATCTCCAGAAACAATTCGGCAAAATGCTGCACTGCCTTACGTAGCGATCCCGGCAACCAGTTGCCGCCACGAATGCCCTTCTCTACATAAGAGCAGAATGCCGGATCCTCCAGCAGCATGTTGTAGGCGCTGAAAATACCGGCGACACTGCCGGATATCTCTTTGCCGAGGGACGTCTGCTCGTGATCAATTTGTGCCCGCACCACGGCAAGCAGTTTCTGCCAGTCCTCCACGGCACCGGGAATATCTTCACAGGGCGCATCGAGCACAGAGTACAGTTCGCCGTGATCGCTTATTTTGATATGACCGATACCGATACCGGGTGCACCCTTGACACCAGACACCCGCTCGTTGAGGCCAATCATATCGCCCTGAGCAAGCGGACTGGTACCCAGCAACAATGCCAAATGGGCTGCCAACGTCACTAAAAAGCCCTGCTCTTCCTCAGATAGCTCGCGAATTTCACGCCCCTGAACCACCAGAACACCAATGACTTTGCCAGCATGCACGATAGGCACACCACAAAAACTGTGGAACTGCTCTTCCCGTGTCTCTGCGACATAACAATATGAGGGGTGTACTGTGCCATCGGCCAGATTGACCGGATGACGACTGGTGGCGACCAGCCCCACCAGCCCTGTGCCAGGCGGCAACTTGACGTTGCGTACGGCTTTTGCGGCCAGACCGTGGGACGCCAGTAACAGCATTTCTCGCTGATCATTCGCCAGGTAGAGGCTGCACACATCCACCGCCATGGTCTGACTGATAGACTCAACGATCAGGTTAACCTGATCAATAGGTGTATCAGCCGTCGCCACGGTCTGGACAATACGAGCTAACTCATGAACAACACTTTTCATAGCAATAATTGTTAACCATCAACATCCAATGGAAAAAACCTTTCAGACTACCGTTCTATCCAACAACACTCACTTCGCTATTTAAGAGGATTGCAAAAAAACCACAAGGGGTATTTATCACGACTGCCTGCCCACAAGTGCCACAATATCTGCAAAATCAGCGTGAAGAAAACCTCGAACCCATTTACAGCAATCCACCTTAGATCCGATAATCGCACACCTCAATCCGGTTAGCACCAACATGACATCCATCTCTTTCGACACCTCTGACGAACAGGAAGTCGAAAATCTTCTGTTTTCACAGATTGCCAGTGATCTCAAAGGGAAAGGCTACGCGGTTATTCCCAACGCACTGCCCGGACTATTGTCGGAAGAACTGTTTGGCCAGATACAATCGCTTCACAGCGATGACTTCAGCGAAGCAGGCGTGGGCCGAAATTGTGATCAAACCCTGAACCGATTTGTCCGACGGGATGCCATCCGCTGGATTGCAGGGGCAACCCTACCGGAGCAGCGTTGGCTGGAGTGGAGCGGTCGACTACAGATTTATCTCAATCGGCACCTTTTTCTTGGCTTATTCTCTTACGAGAGCCATTTTTCACATTACCGTCCAGGGGATTTTTATCGCAAACATCTGGATGCCTTTCGGGGTCAGACCAATCGTCGACTCTCTACCGTGGCTTACCTGAATCCCGGCTGGATGCCAGACGATGGAGGTGAACTGATTCTGTTCGGTGAAAAGGGTGAACCGGAAATCCTCCGGGTAACCCCGGCTTACGGCACGCTGGCCATCTTCCTGAGTGAAGTATTTCCCCACGAAGTTTTGCCCACCAACCGACACCGCTACAGCATCGCTGGTTGGTTTAGGGTCAACGGATCTGTCAATGATCGGCTCGACCCCCCGGCCTAGCCCTACGGGAAAGGCGGACTAGATCAAAACCAGATTGTCCCGGTGAATCACTTCTTTATCATCACAATAACCGAGGATATCGAGAATTCTGTCACTGCTCTTGCCAATAATCAGACGACTCTCGGCAGCACTGTAGTTGACCAGACCGCGGGCAACCTCATTCCCGGCCAAGTCAACACAGCGTACCAGATCACCTCGATGGAAATCCCCAACGACCGCTTTCACTCCGACCGGCAATAGACTCTTACCCTGCTCGCGCAGCGCCCGGCAGGCACCCTCGTCCAGCGTCAGTGACCCACGCACTTGCAGCCGGCCGGCCAACCACTGCTTGCGGGCAGCTATCGGCATCTGTTCTGCCAACAGCAGCGTTCCAAGATCTTCCGCCTTTGCCAGTCTGGTGAGCACCTGCTCGTTGCGACCACCAACAATCACTGTGCTCGCTCCCGAACGGGCGGCCAGACGGGCGGCACGCAATTTGGTAATCATGCCCCCCCGGCCCAACGCACCGCCTTCGCTGGCCAGTTTGTCCAGTGCGGGATCACCTGCCCGGCCCGAGGAAACCAGCCGGGCCTTTGGAGAGGTTCTCGGGTCGGCATCATAAAGTCCATGCTGATCAGTGAGAATCACCAGCAAATCCGCATCGATGAGGTTGGCCACCACCGCCGCCAGCGTGTCATTGTCACCAAAACGAATTTCATCGGTAACCACCGTATCGTTTTCGTTAATGATCGGCACCACCCCCAATCCGATCAATGTCTGTAATGTATTGCGGGCATTGAGGTACCGCTCGCGGTTCGACAAATCATCGTGATCGAGCAGCACCTGTGCAGTGTGGCGGTTGAATTGTTGAAACTGGAATTCATAGGCCTGCACCAGGCCCATCTGGCCTACGGCTGCCGCTGCCTGCAACTCGTGAACAGCCGATGGCCGCTTCCGCCAGCCAAGTCGAGACATACCCTCGGCAACAGCCCCGGAAGAGACCATCACCACTTCAATGTCCTGCTCGAGTAATTCTGCCACCTGGGCCACCCAGGCACCGATAGATTCCCGATCCAGACCACGACCATCGGCAGTCAACAGGGCACTGCCTATTTTTACGACCCAGCGGCGGGCATTGCGGACAATTGTTCTATCGTTCATGGCTGGTCTGCTGTCTGGTGGTCCGAATCCTGGTTGAGAGTGGCTGATTTCCGGGACTGAATCGACAACGATTCAGGGGCTATAAACGACTTCCACGTCATAATCATCATCGTCAAAGTCATCGTCCTCTTCCTGGTCATCAGATTTACGACTGCGGCGCAGGGATTCAATTCGGTCACGTGCCTCATACTGCATCTGGTGTTGAACATCCAGTTCCCGACGGGCTACCTCCGGGTCACTGCGTTCGGCCTCCCAACAGGCTTCCAGATACTCGAGAATGTCATCACACAGCTCGGCCGTACCTTCCGCGGACAAGGCAGACACCTGATACACCGGCCCTTCCCAGCCCAGTTGGGCGACCACGTCGCTGCAATATTGCTGGCGCTCCGCCTCGGGCAATAAATCCACTTTATTGAGCACCAACCAACGATCCCTGCTCCACAGAGTCGGGCTGAACTGATCCAGTTCATCTTCAATAATGGCGATATTATCCGCTGGATTTTTTCCATCGGGCGGCATCATATCCACCAGATGTAACAGCAAGCGGGTTCGCGTCAAGTGTTTCAGAAAACGAATGCCAAGACCGGCACCTTCGGCAGCACCCTCCACCAGGCCGGGCACATCAGCAATCACAAAACTGCGATACTTGTGGGGATTGACGACACCGAGATTGGGAACAAGTGTTGTAAAAGGATAATCGGCAACCTTGGGGCGCGCAGCCGAGACAGCGCGAATAAATGTCGACTTACCGGCATTGGGCAAACCAACCAGGCCCACATCCGCCAGTACTTTCAGCTCCAAACGCAGGTTGCGTTCCTCACCCTCTTTGCCGGGTGATGTCTGGCGCGGCGCACGATTGACACTCGACTTGAACCGGGTATTTCCCAGGCCGTGAAAGCCTCCATGAGCCACCATCAGGCGCTGGCCATCATCGGTGATATCGCCGAGCACTTCCTCAGTATCTTCATCAATTACCGTAGTGCCCACCGGCACCTTGAGAACCAGGTCATCACCACCCCGACCGGTACAGTTGCGACTGCTGCCAGATTGACCACTCTGGGCACGATAATCCCGCTGAAAGCGATAATCCACCAGGGTGTTGAGGTTGATATCCCCTTCCAGATAAACCGAGCCACCGTCACCACCATCGCCACCATCGGGCCCACCTTTGGCCACGAATTTCTCACGGCGAAAACTCAGGCAACCGTTACCACCGCGACCGGCATGTACGTGAATCGTTGTTTCATCGACAAATTTCATGACGGGAGTATACCGCGCTCTGAGGGGTTGGGATTAAATCGTACGCCACCGGCAGCACGAACACATACAATCCACTCGATATTCAAATATTCAAACACAAAAAAGCCCCGCCTGGGCGGGGCTTTGCGATAAAGCCAGCCTCAGGCGGTTAGAATATTCACATACTTGCGATTATTGGGACCTTTCACTGTGAACTGTACTTCACCGTCTGCTGTAGCAAAAATGGTGTGGTCGCGACCAATGCCAACATTGTTGCCCGCATGGAACCGGGTACCGCGCTGACGAATAATAATATTGCCCGCTGTGACCTGTTCACCACCGAAACGCTTGACACCCAGTCGTTTACTTTCGGAATCGCGCCCGTTACGGGTACTACCACCAGCTTTTTTGTGAGCCATGACGTTCTCCTATCTGATCTTAACCGGCACTGATGCCCGTGATTTTCACTTCGGTGTACCACTGACGGTGGCCCATTTGCTTCCGGTGATGCTTGCGGCGGCGGAACTTGATGATTTGCACCTTGTCCGCACGACCATGACTAAGCACTTCACCGGTCACCTTGGCACCTTCAAGCAACGGCGCACCAATCTTGAAATTTTCACCATCGGCAACCATCAGCACTTCATTGAAGTCAATATTGCCACCGGTGGGGACTTCCAGCTTTTCGAGGCGCAGGTATTCGCCTTCCTTCACCCGGTGCTGTTTGCCACCACTCTTTATAACTGCGTACATAATATGCTCCGTATTCGCTCATGCCAGTTCGAAGCCTGCAGGAACGATTTCCTCAAGGCCGGTTTTGCGAGGGGCAGGATTTTAAGGGAAAGACCCTGTTACCGCAAGGAAATATTCCATTGTACAGGTGATGTCAGCACCGGAAACTTGACAGTGACAGAGGCCCTCTCTAGGATGCGTCGCGCCTATCGTACAAGTCCCGCGTGCATTGGCTGTTTACACCTATCGTTGCTGGCCAGGGTTACGGCATGTTGCCATTCCATAAGGTAGTTAAATCCGAATTTGAACAGGTGAATGAGCTGATCATTCGCCAGCTGCACTCTGACGTCGGGTTAGTGGAAAATATTGGCCAATACATCGTCGACGCCGGCGGCAAACGACTTCGCCCACTACTGGTGTTACTCATTGCGAAGAGCTTTGGCTACCGGGGGACACAACACATCTCACTGGCCGCCATTATCGAGTTCATTCACACCGCCACGCTACTGCACGACGATGTGGTGGACACCTCCAGCCTGCGACGTGGAAGAGCCACAGCCAATGCGCGGTTCGGCAATGCTCCCAGTGTGCTTGTCGGAGACTTCCTCTATTCCCGGGCGTTCCAGATGCTGGTTGCCATCGATAGCATGGCGATCATGCGAATCATCGCCGATACCACCAATATCATCTCCGAAGGTGAAGTGCAGCAACTAATCAATGCTGGCAACCCCGATACATCCGAAGCGGCCTACCTCAATGTCATTCACAAGAAAACAGCTCAACTCTTCGAGGCGGCGGCGCAAACTGGCGCCATCCTGGCAGGGGCGTCGGCCACCCAGGAAGAAGCAGCAAAACATTACGGTTATCATCTTGGAATGGCATTTCAGCTGGTAGATGACGTGCTCGACTACAGTGGTCAGGCGGACGAACTTGGCAAAAATATCGGTGATGACCTCGCGGAGGGCAAACCGACACTGCCTCTGATTTGCGCTATGCAGAGGGGGACGCCAGCGCAGGCCGCGATGATTCGGTCAGCCATTGAGAAAGGTGCCCTGGAACAGCTCGACCAGATTAGTGATGCCATCCATTCGACTGGCGCACTCGACTATACACTCACTTGTGCAGCTCATCATGCAGAACAGGCGAGAGCCTGCCTGGCAGATTTTACAGACTCACCGGAACACCGGGCATTGGCAGAACTCACAGAGTTTGCCCTCCAACGAAAATGCTGACATCCAGCACAGGGATATCTGCCACGAGCATCAATACAATATAGTGTGTGCTCTGATCTGATGGATGAGGATTCATAGGGCAATAATGCCCTCTACGCTCCCCCCTTCTTTTCTGGACTTAATGAGCAAATCCGCTAAAATTCACCGCTTCGATGACAAACCAGCACCGGGTAAAACCGACCAACCAGGACAGTCCACTCAATGACGAAATTCGTTCCACAATCACAGAACGCGTATACCCGCGAGGAAATCGTCGCCTGTAGTCACGGCGACCTGTTCGGTGAAGGCAACGCCAAACTCCCCGCTGACAACATGCTGATGGTGGATAGAATCACCCGCATTCATGCCGAAGAAGGCCGATTTGGCAAGGGCTTGATAACTGCAGAACTGGATATCCATAAAGACCTGTGGTTTTTTGGTTGCCACTTTCATGGCGACCCGGTTATGCCCGGCTGCCTTGGCCTTGATGCCATGTGGCAGCTGACCGGCTTTTTCCTGGCCTGGAAAGGCAATCCCGGCAAGGGACGGGCGCTGGGCTCGGGCGAAGTGAAGTTTTTCGGCCAGGTACTACCAGAAGCAAGCACCGTGACCTACCAGATTGATATTTCGAGAATTGTCGAAAGAAAACTGAAAATGGCTATCGCCGATGGCAGTGTTTTTGTGGACGGCCGCGAGATTTATACGGCGAAGGATCTGCGTGTTGGACTGTTCGAGTCAACTGACAACTTCTGATTTTTTCTACTACAATAGCCGAACCTGACAGTCGGCATAGGTATAAACGATGAAACGTGTAGTAATTACCGGAATGGGGATAGTTTCCTGCCTGGGTAATGACAGAGAAACCGTCACCACAGCGCTAAAGGAAGGGAAATCCGGCATCGTATTCCGGGAAGATTTTGAAGAAATGGGCCTGCGTTGCAACGTGGCTGCCCGGGTCGACCTTGATCTCGCGGAGCTGATTGACCGCAAGATTCTCCGTTTTATGGGCCCCTCTGCGGCATACGGCTATATCGCCACCGAGCGTGCCATTGCCGATGCCGGCCTCAGCGAGGATCAGGTCTCCAATATCCGCACCGGCCTAGTGATGGGGTCCGGCGGCGTATCCGGTGAAATGTTCACCGAAACCATTGATGTCATGCGCGCCAAGGGCATCAAAAAAGCGGGTCCCTACCGGGTAACCCAGATCATGGCCAGCACCGTTTCCGCTTGCCTGGCGACACCATTCAAAATCAAGGGCACCAACTATTCCATCGCCTCCGCCTGTGCCACCAGTGCCCACAGCATTGGTCACGCAATGGAACTGATTCAGATGAACAAACAGGACATTGTCTTTGCCGGTGGCGCCGAGGATATGCACTGGTCAATGGCGGGCATGTTCGATGCCATGGGAGCACTGTCGACCAAATATAACGATACTCCTCAACTGGCCTCCAGGGCTTATGACGCTGACAGGGACGGTTTTGTACCGGGAGTCGGTGCAGGCTGTCTGGTCGTGGAAGAACTGGAACACGCCCTGGCGCGGGGCGCCACAATCTATGCCGAGCTGGTGGGCTATGGCTCCACCTCCGATGGCTATGACATGGTGGCGCCGTCCGGAGAGGGCGCCGCGCGCTGCATGAAAATGGCGATGCAAACCACCCAGGGGGATATCGACTACATCAACACCCATGGCACCAGCACACCCGTCGGTGATTTGCAGGAGCTGAAGGCCATCAGGGAGACTTTTGGCGAAAAAGTACCACCCATCAGCTCGACCAAATCGCTATCCGGGCACGGACTCGGCGCCGCTGGTGTTCAGGAAGCGATTTTCAGTCTGTTGATGATGGAACACAACTTTATCTGCGCCTCCGCCAACATCGACAACCTGGATCCGGAAGCGGCAGACCTACCCATTGTCACCAAACGGGTAGACAAGGCCAACCTGCAGCGTGTCATGTCCAACAGCTTTGGTTTTGGTGGCACCAATGCAACGCTGGTTTTTCAGCGCTACAACGCCTAATTTGCTATTGAAATTATTCTTCACGGGAGAGCTGGTTTGGCTCTTCCGTTATACGACCCAGACGATCAATTGATGGCAACCAGCTCACAGCCCTCATCCACTTCCAGCTTTGCGCCACTCATTGCCATTGTTGATGCCCTCAATGTCATCTTAGCCAGTTTAGTGGCTCACTGGCTCCGCTTTGGCTTCGCAGACATGTCCGCCAAATTTGAAGTATTGACCGGTGGCACAGCACTCCTGCTGGTTTTTGTCCTCACCATTACCGGCGTCTACGACTCATGGCGAGGCAGACGACTTCCTCCCCTCCTCAAACGCTATACTTTCTCGCTACTGCTGACTGTGGCAGTGCTCATGGCCTTTCTGGTTTTTACCAAGACTGCAATCGAGTTTTCCAGGCTCTGGTTAATTTACCTGGTGGCATTAACCTGGTTGGGAGGCACGCTCTACCGTTGCGGGTACCACTTTTATCTGAAACGCCTGCGAAGTGCCGGTAAGAACCTGCGGTCGGTACTGGTCATTACCAGCGATCACCACCACGCCAAGGTACTCTTTGACGAGCGGGAAATGCAGCAGTCCGGTTACCGACTGGTACATCATGTGCATGCCAGTGAAATAGAGCGCTGGGCTCACTCCGGTCAGGTGATAGAGGAACTCAGTAAATATTCGGTCGATGAAGTGTGGCTCGACCTGCCGCTGAGCATGGGAAGGTTTATTAAGGACATTGTCTATGCCCTCCGCCATGTAACGGTGGACATCCGCTTTTTCCCCGACTTTGAAGATATCCAGCTCCTCAACCACAAGGTATCGAGCATCCTCGGTCACTACGCCATAGATATCAGCTGCTCTCCAATGCGAGGCTTTAATCGTACCCTCAAGCGCTGTGAAGACCTGGTGCTGGGCATACTGATCTGCGCACTGGTTACACCTGTCTGCCTGGCAATTGCGCTACTGATCAAATTCAGTTCGCCCGGCCCCGTATTGTTCAAGCAGTATCGTAATGGTCAGGATGGCAGACGCTTCAAGGTTTACAAGTTCAGATCCATGACCGTTCACCAGGAAGCCAATGGTACGGTAACCCAGGCGAAACCCGATGACCCGAGGCTCACCAGACTGGGGGCTTTTCTGCGACGTACCAGTCTCGATGAATTACCGCAGTTTTTTAATGTCGTACAGGGCCGCATGTCCATCGTTGGTCCCAGACCCCACGCCCTGATCCACAATGAGTATTACATGGATCTGATCGAATCCTATATGTGGCGCCACAAGGTCAAGCCGGGGATTACCGGGCTCGCCCAGATCCGCGGTTATCGGGGGCTGACCGATACACTGGAAAAGATGGAGCGGCGGGTAGAATGCGATCTTGAATACATCAACAACTGGTCGCTGTGGCTCGACCTGAAAATCATTACCCTCACGGTGTTTAGTATCTTTCACAACCGAAATGCGTTCTAACCCGCCACCTCGCCGCCAGGCTTTCCTTCCGCGATGACAACCGTTAGCATCGACAGACGAACCCGTAGGTCATGCACGATCATCGTTAATAACCAGAATAAGGAAATGCCATGAAACTCTATGACTATCCCGGCGTGCCCAATCCCCGACGGCTGAATATCTTCATGGCCGAAAAGGGGATCGATTTTCCGCGTATCGAAGTGGACCTGCTGAAAGGCGAGCAACTCACAGAAGATTTCCGAGAGAAGAGTCCCAACTGCGATGTGCCGGTGCTGGAGCTTGATGATGGCACCTGTATCTCCCAGACCAACGCCATTGCCCGCTATCTGGAAGCCCGCCATCCGGAGCCACCCCTGTTTGGCGCTACTGCCCAGGAAATCGGGCTGGTAGAAATGTGGAACCAGATCTGTTTTACCAACGGCTTTCAGGCAGTGGCAGATCTGTTCAGAAACGGACCTGACTGGCTTGACGGAAGGGCACTGGTGGGCCCACACAATTACGACAAAATCCCGGCCCTGGTGGAACGTGGTCGGCAGCGCATCATGAATTTCTACGGTGACCTCAACCAACATCTGGCCAACAGGTCATACCTTGCCGGGAACAATTTCTCGATGGCTGATATCACCGCACTGGTAACCATCGACTTTGCCGAATGGGCCGGGGTAGCCATGCCCGACGGGCACGAGCATCTCCGCCGCTGGCACCAGCAGATATCCGAGCGCCCCAGTGTCGTGGCCAACAGTTAGGTCCTGTTAACAGGACCCAAGCACAACCTGAGCCAATGACAGGGCAGCGTTTCCGAGGTAAACTCCGCTCTTAATTTTGGCAAGTGGAGCAACACATGGCCCGGGGTATCAACAAAGTAATTCTGATCGGCAATCTCGGCAAAGACCCGGAAACACGGTATATGCCCAGCGGTGGCGCAGTAACCAATCTGACTCTGGCCACCAGTGAAACCTGGAAAGACAAACAGACCGGCCAACCGCAGGAACGCACTGAATGGCACAGAGTCGTGTTTTTCAATCGTCTCGCAGAAATCGCTGCGGAATACCTGAAAAAAGGCAGCAAGGTATATATTGAGGGCTCTCTCAGAACCCGCAAGTGGCAGGACCAGAGCGGTCAGGACAAATACACCACTGAAATCGTGGCGAATGAAATGCAGATGCTGGATAGCCGTGGCGGGGCAGGCTCGGGCTCATCAGGCTACGACGATAGCATGCAGCAACAAGGCCCTTCAGGCGGCCAGGGGGGCTACAGCAAACCCCAGCAACAGCAGCCATCGGCGTCCAACAGCAATAACACAGATCCCGGATTCGACAGTTTTGACGATGACATCCCGTTCTGACAAACTGAATCCGATAAAAAGCCCGCTTTCACGCGGGTTTTTTTGTGCCGCTAAATCGGTGTCTCCAGCGGACGTCCCAGCGCTGACTCCATGTCTGTCTGACAGAAAAAATCCTTGTCAACTTTAAAGTATGCCAGCCGGTGATCCGGCATAATCACCACGTCCTGAACACCCGGCACCGCCCCGACAAAGTGTTCCGCAGCGATCACCTCCCCCGGCATCAAAGTAACCACCAGACTCTTCAGGTGCGCCGGCTTCTTCATGGTCACTGCAGCAACCAGCCAGACCAGAATCGATACAGCCACCATCCAGAAAACCTCGGCATAACCAAACCGCCAGGCCACATAGCCGCCGACCACACCACCGAGAAAAGCACCCAGAAACTGGCTGGTGGAATAAATCCCCATGGCGGTTCCACGACCGCCGGCCGGCGCCAGCTTACTGACCAGCGACGGCAACGAGGCCTCCAGCAAGTTGAATGCCATAAAAAACAGAAACAAACCGGCGATAAATCCATAGCGGTAATCGATATTACCGGCCAGGACGATCTCGGCTAACGCCAGTAAAACAACCGCACCAATAAAGACCGGTTTCATTTTGCGGCGGGTCTCTGCAATGATAATAAAAGGTAACATGCAGAGAAACGACAAGCCCATGGTGCCGAGATAAATCATCCAGTGATCGCCGCGGGCCAGATCCAGGCTCTGCTCCAGAATCACCGGAACTGCAACCCAGCTGGCCATCTGGGCGAAATGCAGGGTGCCAATCCCCAGATTGAGCCGCAACAGCTCAGCGTCTTTTAACAAACGGCCAAACATTGCCGGTATCGCTTCTGCTTCCGCGTTGTGAAGCAAGGTCACCGGCGTTGGAATCACCAGGGCCAACACCCCAAGGCTCACTACCGACATCCCGGCCGCCAGCCAAAATAAGCCGGACAGCCCCCATTGATTCGCCAACACCGGCCCGAGCACCATTGAAAGAGCAAACGAAATCCCGATACTGCCCCCAACCAACGCCATGGCTTTGGTACGATTCTGCTCAGTCGTCAAATCAGACAATAACGCCATGATCGTACTGGCCACTGCACCCGCGCCCTGCATGGCGCGCCCTGCAATCAGGCCCCACATGGAATCCGATAGCGCAGCGATAACACTCCCCACAAGAAACAACAACAACCCACCAGCGATCACCGGCTTTCGGCCAATCCGATCGGAAAGAAACCCCAGTGGAATCTGGAATAGCCCCTGGGTGAGACCGTAGATACCCAGGGCCAAGCCTACAAGCAAGGCCGAGCTGCCACTGTAGTCGCCAGCGTAGAGGGCCAGCACTGGCAGCAACATGAACAACCCCACCATGCGAAAAGCATAGAGAGAGGCCAAACCAAACAGGCTTTTGCGTTCCAGTGGATTCATGGGAATGACAGCGTTGATATCAGAGGCGGATATTATAAAGGGCTGACAAAGGAATAAGTAGGGTAGCCAGGGCGTGTTTGCGATCAACCAAATTAATATTTGGCCATGCACGAGGCCCCAACTTGGACAATCCAGGCTAAATACCCTCTAGGTGCCCGGGCTATATAACATGGCACCACCCAAAGGCATATCTATGCACTCTGATGGCATACAGATAGAATGGGGCAATCGCCGATAAAAATAAGCTAATAATGGAATTCACGCCAGATCGCTATGAAATGCTAGTGCGAACGGAACAGACGCACTTCTGGTTCTGCGCCCGACGCTCAATGGTACTGGAGCTGATCCGGAGATTCTGCCCAAAGCCGGTTGAAACCCTCGCTGATATTGGTTGCGGCTCCGGCTATAACCTGACACATTTGCAAACCTACGGTGAACACCTGGTCGGCATTGATCGTCTGGTACTGCTCTCTCCCCAGATGAAAACCCTGGCACCTGACACACAGCTCATAGCCGGAGATGTTCAGGAGTTACCGCTGGGAAATAAATCAGTGGACATGATGACATCGCTTGATGTGCTCGAGCATGTTGACGATCACAAAATGCTGCGAGAACTCTCTCGCACACTCAAATCCAACTCAATATTAATTATCACTGTCCCGGCACAACCCTGGCTCTGGAGCAATCGGGACATCCAGGCCGGCCATAAAAGGCGCTACACCAAAACGACCCTCACCCAGATCCTCGAACAGGCTGGATTCACCATCAGATATGTCAATTACTACCAGTTTTTATTATTCCCCCTCGTCGTGATTTCCAGATTTTTATGGAAGAAAAGGCAATTTCAGGCATATGAAGAAAACCCCGGCAAAATCACCAATCACGTTTTACTAAAAATTTCGATGATCGAAAATTGGCTGGCAAAGAGAGGGGCCAAGTTTCCCTGGGGATCCAGCCTGGTGGTTGTAGCACAAAAGTGTTAAGAGAAAGTGAGATGGGAAAAGACTTCGATCTGTTCGTCTTTCACAGGGACGCAACGTCAGATATGGACTGCATCGAAGCAGGATGTCGCGGTGTGGTTGTTGACCTTGAAGTCAAAGGGAAGCATGAGCGACAGGCCAGTTACAACACACAGATCAATCAACACACACTGGAAGACATTAACAATCTGAAGGCAATGGGCATTAACGTTATTTGCCGTATAAATGCCATTGATCCGGGTTCTGCAAATGAAATTGACCGTGTGATTGATGCCGGTGCCGATGAAATACTGGTGCCAATGATAAGAACCCGCCAGGAAATCGAACAGGTATTCAGCCAGGTTGATGGGCGACTCGCCATCGGCTTGATGATTGAAACCACCGAAGCCCTGGACCTCGCGCCTGTAGTCAATAATCACGATGTCCGGAGAGTATTTGTCGGGCTGAATGACCTGCATATTACGCAGGGAAAGCCAACGCTGTTCCATGTGCTTGCCGACGGCACCGTCGACACAATTCGTCAGCAAATTCGGCATGCAGCATTCGGATTCGGCGGACTGACTCTCCCGGGCCTCGGGCACCCACTCCCCGTCGATTACTTTTTTCATGAGCTGGCACGGCTGGACTGCCAGTTCTCGTTCCTGCGACGCTCGTTTTTCTCCGACAGCCAGAAGGTCCCCGCCTCGAAAGCCATACCGGCTATTCAGGTGGAAATGCACAAAACCAGGCAGCGGAATGCCTCGCAGATAGCCAGCGATCATCTGGCTGACCAGCTACAGCTTTCAGAATTGGTCAAGACACTCACATGAAGGATACCTTTACCAACAAAACTGTACTGGTTACCGGCGCCAATGGTTTTGTCGGCGCCCACCTGGTCAAGGCCCTTGAAAAACAGGGCGCAGAGGTTTTTGCACAGGTACGCCAGAGTTCTGATACTTACCGGTTCGATCACTTGAAAACCAGACCCACGCCGATTGAAATGGACTTGTGTGAACTGACCACTGTCCAGCAACAGCTCCAGGCAATACGCCCCCACTACGTCTTCAACACAGCCGTTAACCGCAACTACAACGATGTGACAGCAACGATTCAACTCAATACCCTGGCGCTGGTTAATTTGCTAGAGTCTGTTCAGGGGTCACATTTAAAAGCGTTTGTACACTGTGGCAGTTCTACTGAATATGGCAATCTGCCCGGCCCCATTACTGAAACGGACTTACCCGAACCCTGTACCCTGTACGGGGGCGCCAAACTCGCCGGGAGCCAGTTATTACAAAGCCTGTCAAAATCACGAAAAATTCCGATCGCCATATTGCGACTGTTCCACGTCTACGGGCCTTTGGAATCAGACAGTCGACTGATTCCCACTGCTATCCACAATATCCTCAATGACAAACCGGTAAAGCTTACCGATCCGGGGTGCACACACGATCCCGTCCACATCGATGATGTAGTGAATGCCTGCCTACTGGCGGCCCAGTCGTGCGGCTATGGGGATATTTTCAATATCGCCAGCGGTTGTAAAATCAGCAACGAAGACATCGTCAACACCATTGCCTCGATTCTTGGGAAAAAGCCCTCCATACAATCGGGTGCCTTCGCTAAAAGAGAGTGGGATCGCGACAACTGGTTTGCCAATGTCGACAAGATGCGCAATGTACTCGGGTGGAAAGTATCCATGGACTTTCAAGAAGGACTGTCGCAGACCATAGACTGGATGAAAAGCCATGGAACTTGACCCCTGCCACGTTGCGCATAAGACTTCGCTCGCGATTGTCCTTCCCATCTACCGCAACGAAGCCAGTATTCCCGAACTGGTAACACGACTGGAGCGGGCCTGTATCCCTCTGGAGATCGAGCTACAGCTGCTATTTATTGATGATGCCAGCCCGGATAACTCCCACGAGATTATTCAAAACCTGAAAAGCCATCACCCTACCATCAGGATCATTCGACATGACCACAACCGGGGGCAACAGGAGGCCATTCGCACCGGACTAAAAAATAGCAACAGCGATTATGTGGCCGTTATGGATGCGGACTTGCAAGATCCCCCCGAAATCATTCCCAATCTATATGAGAAAATTATTGCCCAGCAAATCAATGCCGTTTTTGCAGTCCGCTCCAACCCCTATCAGAGTGCTGGGAGGATGAACACATCCAGAGTCTTCAAATGGCTGGTCCGCCGGATGGTCAATCTGCCCAAGGGTGCAGGTTGTTTTGTGCTGATGGATTGCGCCATGGTCCGTAGCGTACTCGGCTTCGAGACAAAACGTTTTTACCTGCCAGGCCTCATCTGCAAGGCAAGGCTTGCTATCAGCACACTGCCGTTTGAACGTGAACAACGAACACATGGCACCTCTTCATACACATCGGCAATGCGCCTCAAAACTGCCCTCTCAAATATCAAATGCCTACTTGAGTGAACAACTATGAATAATGACGACAGTTATCAGCAAACGCACAACCTGGTTCAGCGCGATTACTATGAATCGCGAACACAGCAACAGAACTGGCGTATGCTACCGGGCAGCTCCAACTACATTGCGGCCCATGTCAGGCGAGTGCTCGATAGCGACCTGCTCCAACAGGGCGACAAGGTGCTGGACGTCGGCTGCGGCATGGGTAAATTCACGATCCCGCTGCGCCGTGAGGGGGTCGATATCGAGGGTTTCGATCTTTCCCCCTTTCTGCTGGAAAAGCTGGTATCCGCCTGTCCGGAAGGTATTGATGTCGCCACCCATTGCGGGGACGTCCTGATACCACCGGCATCACTGCACGGCCAGTTTGATGCCATTACCGGCTTTTTTATGCTCCATCATCTTATTGATATCAAAAATGCATTTGTCGGCATGAAACAACTGCTTAAACCGGACGGACGAATACTTTTTGTTGATGTTAACCCCTTTTGTCCCTTCTATTACCTGCAGATATTCCTGTCTCCCACCATGCGCTGGAAAGCCGAAAAAGGCATTCTCAATCTGACAGATGCCAAACTCACAGCGGCATTAACTGCGGCAGGCTTTCAGGACATTGCTATTTATAACTACGGGATTCTGCCTCCGCCCCTTAAAAACCTGCGACCGGGAAACTGGTTTGAAAAACAATTTGATCGCATCGGCTTCCTGAAACCCGTAGCTGCGTTCAAATTCATTTCAGCCAAAGCCGCTTGAGCAACCGGAAAGATTCATAGTATGAACGGAATCGACACCAGGACCGGAAAGCCACACCATGTATGAGGCAAGTATTCTCTACTGCATGTTCATTGCGGCGGTCATTATTCTGTTGCTATGGCTCCCGGGAATTCGCGTCGAACTGGAGACTGCCGACGAGGGCTACCTCTGCTTTGGGGCACAGCAATATGCACGAGGCAAGGTTCCCATCCGGGACTTTCGGGCCTATGACCCGGGCAGGTATCTATGGGTTGGGCTGTTTATGAAACGGTTCGGCCAAACCTTCCACGCACAACGGCTGGCCATGTCACTTGTCATGATTGCCACGCTATCAGTTGGCGGCTGGCTCATCTTCCAGATCAGCAATAGCTGGTATGCAACGGCGCTATCTCAAGTACTGCTTTATCTCTGGCTACAGCCCTACTACAAGAGTTTCGAGGTATTGACCTGCCTGCTGACAATTGCCAGTGGCTACCTGCTACTCAGCGATCCGGGTGGAAAAACGCTGCTTTACGCAGGCATCATCCACGGCCTGGCCTATTTTCTTGGTCTCAATCTGGGCATCTATGCCAGTGCCGCCTTCCTCATCCTCTGTCTTATATGCCTGATATCGGGGCAGTTGGATTTCCTCGTCACAGGCAGTGTATTTTCAGTCGGAACAATGATTGGCCTGATACCATTACTTTACATTGCCGTTCGCCATCCAGGCTTTGCCAAAGCCTACTGGAGGGAAAAAGTCCTGACCATTTTTAAACGTGGGACAACCAATCTGTCACTACCACTGCCCTTTTTGGGGAGACCAACGCCCCATTGGAAAAATCAACCTCCAGCCAAACGTATTCTGTTCAAGGCGCTGTTCAATACCCTGCCTCTTATTTATCTGGCGGGCGTGGTCATCGGGCTATTACAGATCGACAGGACTCCAAATTCGCCTGCACTCATCATCAGTAGCAGTACTGTGGGGATGACGTATTTCCATCACCTCTATTCACGCTGTGACTTTGACCACCTGTGCCTGAGCATACATCCATGCCTGATCGTCATTGTCGCCCTCAACACACTGTTATTTCCCCCGGCTGTGGTTCTGTCTGTTCTCGCGCTTCTGACCGCCAGCTCAATTCTGCTGAATAATAAAAATCTACAAAATAGCGCACGGCGCCTGATCAAGCCAAAAACCAATGTAAAACTTGTTCTGAACAACGAATTTTTTCTGCTGCCTCAACCCCAGGCGGACATGCTTGAACAGCTGAACAGCATTATCAATAGCCGTTCGGGGAGTGATGAAAAATGTTTTTTTGCACCCTCAATACCGGGATTCTATGCACTCTACAACAGAGAGCCCGCTGCCTACGATACCTACTGTGTCTACCCTGCCACGCCAGAAAAGCAGGAAAAAATGATGCAGGAGCTGATTGCGAACAGGGCAAAGCTGGCGATTATCTTCGATGTTTTGCTGGATGGCCGAGATGATTTGCGTTTTTCCCGCACGCATCCCCGGGTGTATGAATACTTTCAGCAGAATTTTGAATTACACGTTGATGAGAACATCCCCGATCATATAAAAATATTCACGCGTCATTAACCTTGTTTGAATCCGCTTCGTCACTTTAAAAACCACCTCAGTTTCGCTTGTAGATATCTTCAAACCTGATGATATCGTCCTCGCCGAGATAGCCCCCGGACTGTACTTCGATGATCTCCAAAGGGATAGACCCCGGGTTTTCCAGGCGATGGGTTTCGCCAATAGAAATAAATGTCGATTCATTCTCCGACAGCAGAAAGGTCGCTTCGCCCTTTGTCACCAGCGCGGTGCCACTCACCACAACCCAGTGTTCCGCCCGGTGGTGATGCATCTGTAAGGAAAGCCGCCCACCTGGTTTGACCAAAATCCGCTTTACCTGGAAACGTTCACCATTTTCAATGGCGTCGTAATACCCCCAGGGTCGAAAAACCTTGCGATGAGCCTCTGCTTCGGAACGCTTTTCCTCTCGCAATTGGTCAACAATATTCTTGACCTCTTGCACGCGATTTTTATCGGCGACCAGAATGGCATCGTCACTTTCGATGATCACTACGTCCCGCAGGCCCACCGTCGCAATCAATTTTCGATCAGCCTGGATAAACGAATCATGGGTATCCAGCGCCATCACATCACCCTTCAGGGTGTTACCGCACAGATCTTTTTCAGATTCAGCCCAAAGCGCCGACCAAGAGCCCACATCACTCCAGCCACAATTCATTGGCACCACCACGGCATCGGGGGTTTTTTCCATGACGGCATAGTCGATGGAATCCGCGGGGCAATCGAGAAAAATATCTTTATCGGGTCTGAGAAAGTCGCTGTCTATCGAAGCCAATGACATGGCTTTTTGGCAAACCGACAGAATTTCAGGACTGTGCGCTTGCAGCTCGTCCAGATAACGACGCGCGCTGAACAGAAACATCCCACTGTTCCAGAGATAGCCGCCCTCGGTCAGATATTGCTCGGCGAGTACTTTGGCCGGTTTTTCTACAAACCTCGATACTATTTTTGCAGGACCGTTACCAACCAAATCACCACACTTTATATAGCCATAACCTGTTTCAGGTGTGCTCGGCACGATACCAAAAGTCACCAGCTTACCTTGCTCGGCAAAGGGCAAGGCAGCGATCACCGCCGCCTGAAATGCATCGACATCCTGTATTGCATGATCTGCCGCCAATACCAGCAACACCGGGTCATCACCCTCCCCGGCATGCTCCAGAGCATAACAAGCTGCCAGCGCCACCGCAGGTGCCGTGTTCCTGCCCTCTGGCTCAAGCAGAATCATGGCCGGATCACAACCTGTCGACCTGAGCTGTTCTGCCACAATAAACCGGTGGCTTTCACCACAAACAAACAAAGCAGGTTGTGTGTCTAACGCTCGCAAACGACCGTAGGTTTCCTGCAGCATAGTGTCATCCCCCAACAGTGGCAGGAACTGTTTTGGATACAACTGCCGGGACAGAGGCCACAACCGGGTTCCTGAACCACCAGCCATCACAACGGGGACAAGAGACATCACTTTATACTCCCTTCAAACAAGAAACTCGGGCCATGCTAGATTTTTCGCCAGATGGCCAGTGTGTTAAAACCCAGCAACTGGTTGACCTGATAAACACACAGCAGGTTTTTTGATGCGACGGCAACCGAAGTCGCAATCGCTGCACCGATCAGCCCATAACCGGGAATCAACAAGACCCCCAGGCCAACGCCTAGCACGGCACCGATAAAGACATTCCAACGCAGCTGGCGCTCGTGGCCGGTCATACTCAACAAAGAACCCACAGAACCCACAGCAGTGCCAATAAACTGGCCAACCGCCAGAATCATCAATGCCGTAGACGCTGCTCGGAACTGCGGCCCGAACAGCCCCATAAGCCACTGAGGGAAAACCATCATAAAGATCAGCGACGGTACCGCCACCAGCAAAATCAACCGCACTGACCACAGAGCGACTCGCTCCAGACCCACCATATTACCCTGACTGTACAGGGCGGCAAATTTCGGTCCGGCGCTGGCATTGACCGCAAACAGGGCAAAACCAATCAACATGGCGGTCCGTTGGGCAACAGCAAACAGCGCCACATCCTCGACCGAACCCCATACACCCATCAGAAGTTGGGATGACCACTGAATAACCTGCCCGAGAATTACAACACCCCACAAGGGCATACAACTAGCGTACAACAGGTCACTGGGAAAGGCCGGCAGCTTTACTCCCTGTTCTTTACCGGGCACCGCCCTGTGCCAAAAAAACACCCCGATGACCAATGCCAGCGTACAGCCTACCAGGTAGATCCATGCTACCTCCTGCGCCCGGGTAACGGGAAAAATGAGCAGGCCAGCCAACATGGTCAAAGGCACAATACCGGTTAAAACCATCACACCGGCAATGATTTTTTTCAGCCCCAACAGGGCAAAAACGTGCAGGGTATATAGTCCCACCAAAGGCAAGGCCATAACCATGATCGGCAATACAGCGCCAAATCCCGGCTGCTCGAATACAAAATTGACCAGCAACTGATTGGATGCCAACAATACCAGCATAAAAAGCAGGCAGAGACCACCACCCCACAAGAGTGCCTTCCGGTAGAGTCCATGAAGTTTTACGGTATCCCCGGCCACGCGGGCGCGGGCCACAAACCTCATCACACTGTTGTCCAGCCCCATACGGCCCACGGAAGCCAGCAGAACAACCAGCGTAAAGCCGAGAAAGAACAGCCCCGCCTCGGCGGGGCCAAGTTTTCGGGCAATCACGATATTCATCAAGAAAGCGAGAATGGCTGTCAGCACCTTGACAAACAGGCCAAGCGAGCTGCCGAACAACACCTCACGGAAGTGAGGGTTATCCTCAATCCATCGTTTCAGACACCCAAACCGATTTACCATGGGACACCTGAAGCAACGTAGGTGCGGAGTTGCTGTGGACTCATTCTGCCAACACCGGCATCAGTGACTCAATGGCCAGCTCCCAATCACCGGTTGACTGGGGAAGGCAGGCCCGCAGTTTCGCATCATCCAGTACAGTATAAGCTGGGCGACTGGCCACACTGGAATATTCAGCGGCCGTCACGGGCAGGACTTCGGGCAGCCGCCATTCTGGTCTGAGTTTACCCAGACAAGCAAAGATAGCCTGGCTGAACTCAAACCAGCTACAGGCACGCCCGCCGGAATAATTGTAAATGCCCGAGGCAGCTTCCGCTTCTGCCAACCTGATTATCGAGACAGCCAGATCACCCGCATAGGTGGGCGTTCCGATCTGATCTACAACCACCTGCAAGGTCTCGCGGCCATCCGCCAGCTTCAGCATCGATTTGAGGAAATTATTGCCGTACTCGCTGAACAGCCAGGCTGCGCGAACAACAAAATAGCGGTTTGCCCCGGCAGCACACTCCTCCCCCGCCAGCTTGCTGGCGCCGTAGACATTGAGGGGATTTACCGGATCAGACTCGCGATACGGCCTGATGGTTCTGCCATCAAATACATAATCTGTCGACACCTGTACCAGCAGAGCACCAACTTTGTTGGCCGCTTCAGCCAGATAGCCCACGGCCTCCGCATTGATCCGTCGGACAACCTCGGGCTCACTCTCAGCGCGGTCAACTGCCGTATACGCCGCGGCATTGACAATGACGTCGGGCCGAAACCTGACTACTGCAGCCTCTACAGACTGTCGGTCGGTAATATCCAGCTGACTCCGGTTCAAAGCCAGCCCATCGTGTGCCGTCATGCGGAGCCTGTCTTGTAAACAACGGCCTAGCTGCCCATCTGCCCCGGTCACCAGAATTTTCATGACTGGCAATAAGCCGCAAAGGTGGGGGCACCGGCATCTTTGTCCGACAGCCTGATAGCCGATGCTTCGGGCCACTCAATCGCCAGTTCGGGATCATTCCAGAGAATGGCGCCCTCGTCATCCGGATCGTAGTAATCCGTACATTTATACTCAAAATCAGCCACATCACTCAACACGAGAAAACCGTGGGCGAACCCCGGCGGCACCCACAACTGACGCTTGTTATTTTCATTCAACACAACGCCGTGCCACTGACTGAAACTGGGCGAGTCCCGGCGCAAATCCACGGCCACATCAAATACCTCACCCCGAACGACCCTGACCAGCTTCCCCTGCGGCCTGTTGATCTGGAAATGCAGGCCGCGCAGGACGCCCCTCTCGGAGCGGGAGTGATTATCCTGAACAAAGGGCTGCGTTATATTCGCCAATTCTGCGTAGCGCGCCACGTGAAAGGTTTCCAGAAAAAACCCGCGATCATCCCCGAAAACCCGGGGCTCGATAATCACACAATCATTGAGGGGCGTCGCTATGACCTTCATTGGTAACCCTCGGCTACTCGTACCAGATACCGCCCGTAGTTCGTCTTTTCCAGTGCCTCACCCAGATTGCGGAGCTGGTCGGCATTGATCCAACCCTGGTGATAGGCAATTTCCTCCAGACAGGCCACCTTCAGCCCCTGCCTCGCCTCAATTGTCTGAACAAAATGGCTGGCTTCCATTAACGAATCGTGGGTACCTGTATCCAACCAGGCAAAGCCCCGACCCAGCAAACTGACATGCAAGTCGCCGCGTTGCAGATACGCATTATTGACGGCCGTGATTTCCAGTTCGCCGCGTTCTGACGGGGTTATTTTTCTGGCGATATCCACCACACTGTTGTCGTAAAAATACAGACCTGTCACGGCATGGTTTGATTTGGGCTCTGACGGCTTTTCTTCAATGCAAACAGCCTTGCCGTCAGTGTCAAACGAGACAACACCAAAACGTTCGGGCTCATTGACGTGGTAACCAAAAATAGTCGCACCTTCCTCACGTTGAACGGCTTCGCGCAGCATGGCGCTGAAGCCAAAACCGTGAAACACATTGTCCCCGAGAATCAGGCAAACATTGCTGTCACCAATAAAGTCTTCACCGATCAGAAAGGCCTGCGCCAACCCGTCGGGCGAGGGTTGCTCTGCATAGCTGATTTCGAGCCCGAACGACTCGCCGTTGCCGAACAAGCGCCGAAAGGCCGGCAAATCCTCCGGGGTTGAAATGATCAAAACCTCACGGATACCTGCCAACATCAATACCGACAGCGGGTAATAGATCATGGGCTTATCGTAGACGGGCAGCAGTTGTTTGGAGACCCCTATTGTAATGGGATGCAACCGTGTACCCGAGCCACCCGCCAGAATAATGCCTTTATAGTTGTTCATAGCTTTTCCAAAACTAATATCACCACAGGCGACAAACCAGTTTGATAATTATTGCGATTTGACCGTGCCGGCACGGTCAAGCTTATAGGCACCGGAGAGGGTCCGTTGCCACCACTCCGGATGATCGATATACCATTGAACTGTCTTGCGCAAACCACTCTCGAACGTTTCGACCGGAACCCAACCCAATTCTCGCTGAATTTTTGACGCATCGATAGCATAACGCCGGTCATGGCCCGGCCGATCTTTCACATAGGTTATTAAATCCTCATAGGCATCAACCCCTTCGGGTCTGTCGGGTGCCAGTTCCTCCAGAAGATCACAGATTGCTTTCACGACCTCAATATTCCGTTGCTCATTGTGACCGCCAATATTATAGGTTTCACCGACAGTGCCGCGGTTTAAAACTTCAAGCAGAGCTCGCGCGTGGTCTTCCACATAGAGCCAGTCCCGAACCTGCGAACCGTCACCATAGACTGGCAGCGGTTTACCTGACAAGGCGTTGAGAATCACATGGGGAATCAGTTTTTCCGGGAAGTGGTACGGGCCATAATTATTGGAGCAATTGGTCACCAGAATGGGCAAACCGTAGGTCCGGGACCATGCCCGAACCAGGTGATCTGCACTCGCCTTGGATGCGGAATACGGTGAACTCGGGGAATAAGATGTGGTTTCGGTGAACAGGTCTTCCGCACCATCAAGATCACCATACACCTCATCGGTGGAGATATGGTGGAAACGGAAAGCCGCCATCTTCTCTTCCGGTAGCCCGCTCCAATAAAGGCGGGAGGTTTCCAGCAGACTATAGGTACCGACAATATTGGTCTGAATGAAATCGGCAGCACCGTCGATGGAACGGTCGACGTGGGATTCAGCGGCCAAATGCATCACCGCCGTCGGCTTGAACTCGGCAAACACCGAATCCAGTGCAGCAGCATCGCAAATATCCACTTGATAGAAATGGTAGCGGGGCGAATCGGACACTGAGGCCAACGACTCCAGATTGCCAGCGTAGGTCAGCTTGTCCACGTTCGCCACAACACAGGATGTTTGGGTCAACAGCTCACGTATCACGGCTGAACCAATAAAGCCGGCGCCGCCGGTGACAATAACTCTCACGCTCATTACACCCCAGTCTTTTTTAGCTGTTGATCACAGAAGCTGTCGTTGCTCATTATGTGATCCTGAAGTAGAAGGAAGCCGGTTCTGAATCCGGCTTTAAATACGGGCAGACCTGTGCCAGTGCTTTATAGTGGTCATACTTTAAAAAATTCAGTGCGGCCACTACCTCATAGCGACGGCTGTTGGACAGTAGCGCTTCCAGCAGATATTGCTCATTCCAGAACCGAACATCATCCACCACCCAGGATTTCAGGTAATCCCGCGGTGTGAAAATATCATGAACATGGACATAGACGCCGGACTTTAACCGGGGAAGAATATCCAGATAGAGTTTTAACACATCCCCCTGAGGTCTTATGACATGAGAGGAATCAATAAATAATAAATCTCCTGCTTGCAACTCTGCCGCCAGATCCAACCCGATATCTTCTACCCGCTGGCGAATCACTTCAATGTCGCCAAGTGACTCCAGCCAGGTTTGCTCGTAGGGTTCGATACAAATATGTCTGTAATCCCCCGCTGTGTCAGCACGGTTTTTGATCATCGCCAACCGGGCAATTTTTGTTGAATTGCCGCTGCCGATTTCCACCAGTTTTCCGGGTTTTAGGAAGCGCAGTATCTGATACAAAAGATCGGCATCACCCCTACCAAATGCGCCATTTTCAATACAAAAATTATCGACTGATTCGTTATTGGCGGTCAAATTGAAGGCGATCAATTCATGGGAAAAGGCGAGTTCCCTGATAAACGCCAACTGACCCGCTTCATTTAGATCAATGCCGGGCAGGGAGCGTGGCTTATCCAATGGCGTGGAGAGCAGCCGGTCGTCGAACAGGGGTTCATAGTAATGGTTGCGCAGGGGAAACAAACCTATGCGCTTGAGACGCCCTGTGGTCCGTGGCAATTTGGCCGAGCCCAGACGCCGATACGCCAAAAGCAGGTAGGCAATCGGAACAATCAAAACGGACAACACAATATCAATTGATCCACTGAATTGCTTTGCCAAGTCTTTCAACATTTTTTTCATTGTACATCCAAAGGTTGTATAGCTTGCTTCGCAGGCACTGGATTTATTGGAGAGGGCCGGATTCAGGGTAAGTCATGACGTCGTACATCGGGGAGCCAATGAACCAGCAATTCTTCGTATTCCTGCAATACCATCCCCCAGGTAAAGCGCGTCCTGAAACACTCCCTACTGAATAATTTCATCGCCTCTACCTTGCTATCGTCACTGAGCAGATCATCCAGCAGATGAGTAAGATCCTGCTCACCTGTAAAATAGACGGCCCCCTCTCTCGCAACCCATCGGTTGTAAGGATTATCCTGAGCAATCACTGCACAGCCTGCACCCAGCGCTTCAACCAGCGAGGGGTTGGTACCGCCAACACGGTGGCCGTGCAAATAAAAGCGACTAAAATACCTCAAGGCCTGCACCACCGGGGCATCATAAATGGCCCCTGGAAACAGGACTTCAGCACTCGCAGCCTCTATTACCTGACGGTGATAGCGATTCTTCTCCGGGTCAAAATTTCCGAGCACCACCAATCTGTGATGGCGGTGCTTACAACTAAATGCCCGCACCACTTCCAGGAACGAGTTCTCCGGCTCCGGGCGGGCAATGATGACCGAAAATTTCCCTGGCTCCAGACCGTAAGTGGCCAGGACGCTAACATTTGCTTCGAGCACTTCATCGCCGCCGTAGGGAATCATTGTAATTTTATCGGCGCCAACACGGGTGGCGAGGTGTTCTTTGATTTTAGGATGATCGGCAATCAGATGATTGCCGACCCAACAGCCAATACGCTCATTCAACCAGAACCATGCCCTGGCAAACGGTCCCCACTTGCTCCGGCGCCATTCAATACCATCCATATTGATGATATTCACCTGTCTCTTCAGACGTTGCAGGGTATTAAATACTGCGGTGTTGTAACCAAGCGTCAGAAACAGTCCATCCTGACCCAGTGCGTGCCAAACAGCTCTCAGATCAAACAGCACCGTGCTCAACGGCCCCTCCCGATTGATCGGAATATGAACCCGGTTCACACCGTGCCAGACTGAGCTGTAGACCGGTCCACGGCCCAACTCCTGGCAATACACCGTCACATCCCAACCTTTATTGACCAGATACTGACACAGCCGCTCTGCAAAGGTTTCAAAACCACCGTGCCGGGCAGGCAGTCCTCTGATACCCAGTATGAATAAGCGTTTATTCATAGCCCAACATACCCATGACCCGTATGAACTCAGACTCTATCTCTTCAGGCAAGGCAATTTTTGATTCCATCTCCACAGGTTTTTTTAAGACCTTTGAGCAGTATTCGTCATATCGTTTGTCCGGTGGCAAGTCGCAGAAATCCAGCACTTTTTTGCGTGCATTCAGCGACATCGTATAGTTTTCATATTTAACGGGAAGAACCTTATCAGGATATTCAGTAGCCAGACGCATTCCTTCCTTCATCGTAACAATCCATTCAACCGCTGCCCTGTGCTCATGGGCAGAGAACAGCCTGATTTTGTCGATATGTGGCCCCAGAACCAGGTCAGTGGCTACGATCTGATCACAGAGAAGTGTCCACTTTCTATCATTTAGCCCCCACCAATCGTGACTTGTTTCATCGACGTTAACACCAAGCCGATGCGACCATGCTTTGATCGAGCAACAAGTATCGATACCATTCCTGTATAGAAACAGGAATTTTGCATCTGGAAAAATGGCGCGAACAAAGTCTAACCGGAAGACCAATTCAGGGTATTTGTCCACAACGCGATAACTACACGAAAGAGTCAGGTAATTTCCCAAAATTCGATGGGCCTTACGAATCATTTCCAGATTGACCTCGGTATCACTCAGCCTGTAGCGCGCATCATTCAAATTGTAATTGCCAATAATATCCTCCTCTGGATAAAGATAACTCCAGAGGGCTTTTGGCTCGTTGAGGAAGCCAACCGCATCGTGCATAGCCAGTGTCACACCAAGTATCGTGGTACCACTTCGACCAATACCCAGTATAAAAATCGGCGCCTTTACTTGCCGGGCAAATGGCAAATACCGGTGCAACCTGTAGAGAAAGAAGACCAACGGATTTATCCACCGCCCTCTGGTCGTCAATGGACGTCCCTCAAAAAACAGATAACTGAGAAAACGAGTGTAAGTTTTCTTACAGCTGAGTTTTACAAAGTTTGAATCAACCTGTGCAACCACAAGGGTTACTCCCTTAAACCATGGGGATGATTCCCACACAAACCAATAATTTACTTAAATTGAGACATCTCGCTGGCACAGACCGTTACCGGCCGAGAAGGATTTTGTAAAGCGCAGCTGTTTGGTGGCCAATGGCATTCCAGTCATGATGATTGACGACATATTCATAGCCATTCTCAGACACACAGTGACGCGTACCATCTTCAACAAGTACCGTCGACAATTTTTCAGCCAGGCTATCTTTATCATTTTTTTTGAACACAAAGCCCGTCACGCCGTCCTGAACAATATCAAGCATACCCGGCAGGTCTGACACCAGAACAGGCTTTTGATAACTCATCGCCATCAGCAGCACACCACTTTGATAAATACACCGGTAAGGCAGCACCACAATATCCGCTGCCGCATAGGAATTCGCAACCTCATTGTCGGGAATAAAACGAATATGTGTGACACAGTTTGCCTCAATACCCAACCTGTCGATCTGTTGCTGATAACGCGAGAATTCACACTTCCAGGGTCGCCCTGCAACCAATAAGATGGCCTCAGGAACATTAGCAAGTACCGCAGGCATGGCGTCGAGCAACAGATCCAGCCCTTTCACCTCTTTGATCTGACCAAAGAACAGAATTACTTTTGAGCCGGCGAGCAAACCCAGGCTTAATCGAGACAGGGATTTCTCGGGCAACGATGTAATGGCATGCAAATAATGCCCGTGGGGAATCACATCAACAACATCCGGATTTAAGTCCGCATACTGAAGAAGTGCCTCTTTAGAGTAAATGTTATGAACGATCAACCCATGTGCACGGCGATAGACCCAATAACTCAGTTTTACTGAGCTAGACTTCAGCACAAACGACTCTACATCATGAACGGTAATAACGACTTTACGTCCCGCTAATCGGGCAAGCAGAACATCTAGTAACTGAAGAATTCCCACATGAAAGAGATGAAAATGGCAAACCAAACGTTTCTCATGTAGCGCAGACAATATTGATTTTACCGTACCCTTCAGATAACAAAGACCACGCCCCCAGACAGGGGCCTTGCCATAGATATTTCGATAATCGAAACGGCATGAAAACCCGGCATCCTGTGGAGAAGCTGTCTCATCACAAGTATGAAGCACAACATCCATACCCGCTTCGGACAGCCCCTGACACAGGCCAAAGTCGTAATAATCCATACCACCGTGACCACCAACTGGCTCAAGCATTGCTACGGCAATATGGTCAGAGGTATTATCCGGTAAAATGAGAATCTCCAGTTTATTAGCATAATAAGTTAATCAAATATCCATGAAAAATTAATTTTTCCGGAAACAACCCAACTGTTCTTTAACCCAGATAATTTGATTTTCAATTCCGACATTAATATCCGTTGATGCGGACCAGCCGAAAATATTTTCCGCTTTTTTTGAGCCAAGAACTATCGCTTTCACATCAAACAATCTCATTGGACAATAGATTTTTTCAACATTGAAACTGAGGTGTTTCTCGATGAGGTTAACCGTTTCAATAACTTTCATTCCACGCCCTGATCCAACATTGTAGACACCGGTTTCATCAGAACCGACTGTCTTTACAACCAGGTTTGCGACATCCCTGACATACACAAAGTCGCGAATGGCATTACCCTCCCCGTAAATCTCCAGCGGTTTATCACACAGAGCGTTATAGATCACGGTCGAAATCAAACCCTGGCCGGTATTTAGCTGCTGTCTCTCCCCATAGACATTGGAAGGGCGAAGTATGGTCGCTTTCAGACCCCACTTTCTGGATGCAAGTCCAAGATAATTTTCAATCGCAAACTTTATGATGCCGTAACTGCATATGGGTGAGGCTGGCGTTTCTTCTGTGACCGGGTTAGTAAGCGGATTGCCATAGACAGTTCCACCCGATGAAATATATATCAGCTTTTTAACATTCAGCGCTTCCATTTTTGCGAGGAGATGGAGGGTTGAAACCAGATTACTATTAATATCAACAAGATAGTCAGCATCACCCCGCGAAGGTGTCGTCGCGCTTAAGCAGTGAATGACCACATCAACCCCCTGCAACGCCTCATCCAGTCCCTCTGCCCGGCAAAAATCCCCCTGAAAATACATCACAGAGGACAGAAACTCATCAGTGTTTCGGCCACTTCTTGTGTACACGCACACCTGATGGCCACTTGCCACCAAAGCATCGACAATATGGGAACCAATAAAACCACAACCACCGAGAACCAAAACCCTCAAGTTAACACTCTCCCATAGTTGTCCATGATGGATTGATAAAAACGTGCGTCTGAAAACTCACGTTCCACATATAATCGTGCAGATTGGCCCATCCTGTATACGAGACGACTGTCATCCCAGAGAGCCCGCATTTTTTTTGGGAGATCTGTCACATCATCAGGCTCAAAAAGTAGGCCTCTTTCCCCGTTGTCACCGAGCATTTCGGGAATACCACCACGCATTGAGCCGATCACAGGCTTGCCGGCAGCAAAGGACTGGAGAATCACGTAGGGGAAATTCTCATGCCACAATGAGGGAACAACAACGAAAGCTGCATCGTATAAAACACGGGTTAGCTCATCACCCCATAGGGGCCCAAGGAGCTCCACATTGCCTAACCTATTTTCCTGCAATTGCGCGCTGACGTATTTTAAGTCCGGACCATCTCCGATAATTTTGATTGGCATCTCGACATGGTTGGCTGCATCCAGCAATAGTTGAACACCCTTCTCGTTCACAAGTCGACCAAAGTAGAGCGCATAATCGCCACTGTATTTTGGCTCATATGCACCCACATCAAAGGGATTGCGCAATAAGCCTGTTTTTATGCCCCTTCCTTGCCAGAATTCCTCGGTTTTATCGAGCATGAAATGGCTGGAAAAAAGGTACAGATCAATCAGCCGTCTGTAGACATTTTTATATTGATGCACATAAGCCTCAATCGCAGAGGCAATACTGTAACTGTATGAGTTTTGACAACATTTCTTAAGAACTGCCTGGTAGAATGCGCCGCCTTTACAGGCCTCACAAAGTGCCTTGCCATCATAAAGTTTGTAATTTGGACAGATGTGCTTGTAGTCATTGCAGGACATGACCACTGGAATATCCCGCGCCTTTACTGCCTCCAGAATCGATGGTGACAAATGCACATGAATAGCAAACACATGAACAATGTCAGGCTTGAACTCATTGAGTGCCTTCTCCATGACTTTGCGGTTTCGACCTGAATAAAAAATATCTTTGGCAGACGTGATTTTTGAAAAAATATTATTGGCGTCATACCCTGGAGGAGGAACAGTGTACAGAGCATCACTGGATATAATATTGTCTGGATCCCCCGTGGAAAAGAACGCCACTTCATGCCCGTTTTCCTTGAGGATACGGGCAACCTCAAAGTAAAAGACTTCGGCACCTCCGGTCAGACGGTGAAATTTATGAACCAGTAATACCTTCATCGTAAATAGCGCAACTGCGCACGTAACCTGTGTCTATTTAAAAACACCAGGAAAGGCAACCTCAGAAGGACCCCAAGCGCCCGACTTACAAACGCAACCAAGCAACTGAAAAAACTATGATTTTGACGATCATAACCAAAGTCAGCTGCAATATTTCCACAAAGTGTATCGGCAATAACGCAATCCAGATAGGGTAACGACTTTTTCCAGTTTCCTGTATTTGTCGAACTAAAACCGCGACTTGAACTATCATTTGATAACGAGGAACCGACAAAATCTACATCGAGTATTACCTGGTCAAATGGCTCATTAAGAAACGTACAAACCAATGACAATTGTTTCTTCGGATCTGTTATCAAGTCCTCATATCTCAGACATAAAACACTCTCTGAACTGGGAATTTTCTGGTAGTTTTTTTTCCAGATTAGCGCAATCAATATCGGGTTATAATTCACGAACGCTCGTATTGTCTCGAGCCAGGGCGTTTTCGCACCGCCCCTGAATTTTCTTTTCCATTTTGATTTTTGTGATAAAAGAACATCTCTGTAATCGCGTACCAGCACAATGATTCTGGCATCGGGAAACGTCGCTAGTATTTCCGGGATGAACCTGACATTCGCAGGTGTTTGCTCGATCAATATAGGGCAATTCAACTCAGCCGAAACTTGATCAAACATCACTTTGAGCGGATTTTCACCACCGTTCAGTCCAACCCAAGGGCAGGTAACAGGCTGTGTTCTCGATCCAAAATAACCGGACTTATACCGACTATAAAGACAATCCATGATGCTTCGTTTGTCATACCGCTTTTTTTTCGAAGCCAGCTCATCGTAATAATGCAGCTCATCAAACATGAACGTGCCATCCAGCATAGATAGCGACTTGGCCAGGACCGTCGTTCCACTTCTCGAATTACCACAGACAAACACCGGCTTTATCTCCACACTCACTGCAAATCCTCGTTCGTTACAACACCGGATTTCTTGGCATCTGAATGCCCAGCTGCTACCAAACCGAGAAACAAAAGAAACAACATCATGTTGGTGGTTTGATTGTGGAGTGACACACTGAACAGGGAGGTGGCTATAAACCCAAGAACCACAGTCACAGACAAGAATCGTTGATGCCGGTTAGCTGGCTTGAACGCAATTCTGAGACAAAGCATATAAAACAGCAGTATCAGGAGAAACCCCAGCAAGCCCTGTTCAACAAACATCTCCACCAAAGAGCTGTGAGCTGACCGGCTGGATACATTATAGGATTTTACCTGTCCCGGCCCCACACCAGTGACCAGATGCTCTTTCGCCACCTGAATCAGCCCATACCATTGCAAGACTCGCCAGTGCATGGAACTGTCGACAAACGAAGTGGCATGTTGTTGGGCATACTGCCGATCATGAACAAACGAATACAATGATTTCAGATCCTGAAACCGATCAATGACCGGCTGTCCAAGACCACCAACAAACACAGCGCACAGGATCAGCAATAACGGTGCAATCACTTTCAGGCGTAACAGTTTTTCTTTGAAGTAGGCTGTTAGCACCAGCATAACCATTAACCAGGCTGTTCTGGCATAGGTAAAGAACAGCGCACCGAGCGCCATCAGGAGAAAAAAATTCGCCTGTTTTTTCGTCAAGCCTGTCTGCTCCAAAGCAAGATAAAGAAGTAGCCCCAAAGTAAAATATATCTGCAAACCAAACAGTACCGGGTGGGAGGAAAATGCCAAAGAGCGCACCAGCGTCTCATCGACAATGGCCGTCATTCCCAGTTCGAACACTCCCTCGTAAATGGCAAAACCGTAGGCCAGTACCGCATAGCAGATCAACGCCCAAGCCAACTTTTGTTTACTAGCCTGATGGCCACCGATCACATAGCCCACCAACGGAATAATCGCATAAGTCATATATTTGTAGACTTGGGACCAACCGGACGAGGCAAAGGGGGATGGGGAAAAAACCGCCGAGCAGATGGCAGAGACTGAAATACACAGCCAAAAAATGCCCAGAACCAATACCTGCCTGTCAAATACCCTGCCCACCAACACAATTAATAACCCGAGCGGTAAAAACAACGCGCTGATAACCGGTGTCAATGCAACCTGAAAAGTCCTGTCGATGTACTCGGTGAACAGCCGGATAATCAACAGAAAGATAAACCCTGCACACAGGGTTTGATTATTGATGCCCATGTTTCTTCAGACTGGGATAAGTTTCTCCGCGGTTCGACAACCTCAGCAACCGGTTGATCCCCGCTCGATAGAACACTGATCTAGCCAGCTGTTCAGCCATGATTTTTGCGGTGATTAACGGATAAAAATGCCTGGTAGCTGACGAGGATTGATAGCCGAACAGGGCCATCTGGCGGCCACAAACCGTCTTGGCCATCTCAGCAATAAGGGGATCGACAACCCGACCAGCGGCCAGCTTGCTATCAACCTTGTGGAGCGACCCCGATTTCCAGTCCTTCTCCCAATCGGGAACAACATCGCTAGATGGCTGTCTTGCGTTTTTTCCCCAACAATCCAGGTTCAGTGTCGACACCATTTTCTCCAGTTGCTCCGATGGATCGGCCACCAGATCCTCATACCGGATAACGTAGTCAACCAGCCCTTCTTCACGGAAGCCAATGGACTTCGTGGCCAGTATTCGCCATTCGTGCAACAGTCGTCTACCGGATTTTAAGTTCCAGGGCATTGACAATAACGACGAGACACATTTGGCGGGATGTCTGACGATCAGGACAATACGGGCATCGGCAAAGTCCTTCCTGATTTGTCGGCAATGATAAAGGTGCACGGGGCTTTTCTCTATTACCCCACGCACATTTGTGCCAGCAGAGGCAGTGGCGTACGCCTCCAGAATAGCCGAAAAAACCGCTTTTCTGGAGCTGTCCTGAAACGACAATACCTCGTAGTGAAGCCCCATATCCATCAACCGGATTTTACGCTGCAGATACGCCACCAGATTGTCAGGTGTACGCTCCCATAATAACGGTTCATATTCCTGATAAAAGCGGGTTTCCGGTGTTGCAGGGTAGCCGGTTGCATCTTGTAAAAGCCGGGCCAGCAATGTGGTTCCCGAGCGGGGGAAGCCCACCACAAACACTTTTTTCAACCCACTCATTTGAACGGGCGACTTACTGACATGGCACCAACAGCAGGGTGAACGCATGTCCTATGCTGGGAAAGGTACGTCGTTGCCAGTTCTATACTGGCCTGATCCGGCCGCGCCGATGCACCTGAAACCTCTGTCAACAGACTGCGCCGCAAGAATCGACTCAATGGCTGAAAACACGTCTTTAGCTTTGGATAGTTGACCAACCAAAAAGCCACTCTGCGTCTTGTCCGATAATAAATCCTGGCGACCACAGGAAATCTGGCAATGGCAGTTTTGTTGTTGGCCGAAAACTCAAAGTCCTCATAAAAGTTACTGCGCAACCCCGAAAAATTACAAATTTCTTTTACCACAGCCATTGGGTTGTCTTTTAAGTCGTTAAAGTCGATAACCTTGAAACGATCACCGAACACCTTTTCAAATTTCACCAAATATTCATCCACCAGGCACTGATGAAGCACCCTATAAAACACAGGTGTTTCCGGTGTCACTTTTTTGTCGATCTGTTTGCTGATGTAATCATAAAAAGACAACGATACGGGTATTTCACCAATCTGTTTGAAATACCGGTAAGCTGAGAACAGGCGCTCAATCGGTTCTCGCAAAACGACGACCACCTTGGCATTGGGCAGCAAGTTAGCTATTTTTAATGCCGTCTCGTTGTATAGATAGGCAGGAGAAGCTTCCAAAAAAACCCGGTCATTCTTGCAATTGAAGAGTTTCTGGTAATCAGATAGATTGTCTCCGTTATAACGCAGGGCACTGGCTAGCGGATAATTCTGGTCAAGAAAGAACCGGGCCTCTTTATACATTGAGGGACATACATCCGGGTGTGCCGACAACCAGGTAAAAAGCGAGGTCGTCCCCGCTTTTTCCTGTCCACAGATAATCAGAAACTTGCTTTTCTCAAACGTCATTCTTTTCTCGACACGACTTGCTTAATACTACTGGGAACAGAAGGAAATAATAATTAGTGGACTTTATTGTTTGGCCGGACAGACCCGGATAACGCACCAACCATGACAAATATTAATCCCGCTAGACCACCAAAAATCAGCGATGCAGCCATCACAAGCATTTTTCTTGGGCGATAGGCTTTCTCGGGAGGGGTCGCAGCCACATCCACATTTGCCGCAATAACCTTGTCCGGATTCGGAACAATTCCTTCTAACGCTGTTTTCTCTTCCTTTAGTAAGACGAGTTCTGGAATATAGGCTTCGGGGTCTCGCTTTCGCCGCTCCAGCACCTCGATCTCCGCCGACAGCGCCCGACTTCCAAGCAGGTAGAAGGACCTGAGCACCATGACATTAGAAAGCTTACCGTTATGTGCAACCAGATTTTCCGTCGTCAGGTTCACTGGCTCAATAAAGTTATTTTTTTTAGCGATGATAAAGGCATCCTGTAACTGCAGAAGCTCGTTGTCTATTTGATAAAGAGCCAACGATTTTTTGGCTGCAATCCGGTTGTCGATGCTGTCAATTTGCCGGGATTGCTCTACTCGAACATCCTCCAGCAACTCTGCCTGCGACAGGCTCAGCGCAAGTGCCACCCAAGTGTTGGCCAGCTGTGCCGCGTGATCACCATCCGACCATTCAAACACCACATTGGTAAATTCCACGCCCTTTCTCGCATCGGGCAGAACTGCTTTCATTGACCCCCTCAGATGTTCAAGTCGCGTATTCTCGCTGGCATCTGGATAGCGCTCGCTAATAAGCATCCCTACCTCAGAGTGATTCAACAGTGTCCGTTTGACCGCAGTTGACCTGAGGTACTGATTGGTTAGTGCAAACGCCCGTTCAGGGGTAACAGAAGAGAACGATGTCAATTCGGCCAATGATGATGCTGAAGGTGGATAGAGGCGTATTTCTGCGCGGTAGACCTGGGGAGCCAAAAACGCGTAAGCCACCCCAAAAGCGAGCCCGATGAAAGCACAAAGCACGATTAAAAGTCGTCGCCGCCAGATGCCCGCACAAAGTTCAAGCAGATCAATTTCTTCAGAACCGACTTCGGGGTTGCGCTGCCGATACACCGCTGGTTTGTCCTCACCCATCTACCCTTCTCCATGGATTATTCGCTGGTCGGCATTGTAGCAAGCTTGCTCGAGGTGTTGGCAACAGATACTCCTATTTTTTAAAAGGACACTGACAGATTGAGACCCTGTTTATCTGCCTGTTCAGATGTATCTCTTGTTGTTTGGCCTACTGCCCAAATTGCCCAATCCATTCAATACCGATATAAACACGCTGGATACTTGCTTTCCCACCCCGAGTTCACCATGATTTCCGGTTTGCCCTCTGGACACCTATTTTAATGGAACACATCTCGATACGTGGTGCTCGTACCCACAACCTGAAGGCCGTTGACCTCGATCTGCCCCGCGACAAGCTGATCGTGGTGACCGGCCTCTCCGGCTCCGGCAAATCCTCCCTGGCTTTTGACACACTCTATGCAGAGGGTCAGCGTCGCTATGTGGAATCCCTGTCTGCGTATGCACGACAGTTCCTCTCAATGATGGAAAAGCCGGATGTGGAGCACATTGAGGGGCTGTCCCCCGCTATCTCCATCGAACAGAAGTCCACTTCACACAATCCCCGCTCCACCGTGGGCACGATCACCGAAATCCACGATTACCTGCGCCTGCTCTTTGCACGGGTTGGAGAACCCCGCTGCCCCGAGCACGGCGAACCGCTGGCAGCGCAGACTATCAGCCAAATGGTGGATCAGGTGCTCGCCCTGCCCGATGAGAGCCGCCTGATGCTGTTGGCCCCGATTATTCGCGGTCGCAAGGGGGAGCACATTCATGTGTTTCAAACCCTCAGGGCCCAGGGGTTTATCCGGGTACGGGTGGACGGCCTGGTGGTGGATCTCGATGATGTGCCGGTTCTGGAAAAGAACAGGAAACACGATATCGAGGTGGTGGTTGACCGTTTCAAGGTCAAACCCGATCTGCAGCTGCGGCTGGCGGAATCATTTGAAACGGCACTGAATCTCTCGGAAGGCCTGGCCATCATCACCGGGATGGAGGGTGAGCAGCTCAAGGAGCAGGTATTTTCCTCCCGCTTTGCCTGCCCCGTCTGCAATTACAGCATCGACGAGCTGGAACCGCGGATGTTTTCCTTCAACAATCCAGCTGGGGCCTGCCCCGGTTGCGACGGCCTTGGCGTCAAGCAATTCTTCGATATCGACCGGGTGGTGCAACACCCGGAGGTGTCCATTGCCGAGGGCGCGATTCGCAGCTGGGACCGCAAGAACCTGTTTTATTTCAACATGCTGACCTCGCTGGCCGACCATTACGGTTTCGATATCAACACGCCCTTTGAGCAGCTCAGCCCACAACAGCAGCAAGTGGTGCTATTTGGCAGCGGAGAGGAGGTTGTCACATTCAACTACGTGAATGATAAAGGCACCGTCTTCAAGCGCGCCCATCATTTTGAGGGCATTGTCCCCAACATGGAGCGCCGCTACCGGGAAACCGAGTCGCAGATGGTGCGGGAAGACCTGGCAAAATACCTGAGCACTCAAGGCTGCCCCGAATGCAAGGGTGCCCGTTTGCGCAAGTCGGCAAGACATGTGTTTATCGACGAGAAGACCTTGCCGGAAGTGGGCAACATACCGGTGGGTGAACTGACGGACTACTACGAGCAGCTCAGCCTGTCCGGCAGCCGTGGTCAAATCGCCGAAAAAATCCTCAAGGAAATCCGTGACCGCCTGCGCTTTCTGGTGGATGTCGGCCTGAATTATCTTAATCTGAACCGCAGCGCCGAGACCCTATCCGGCGGGGAAGCACAACGGATTCGCCTGGCCAGCCAGATCGGTGCCGGTCTGGTAGGCGTCATGTACATTCTCGATGAACCGTCCATCGGTCTGCACCAGCGGGATAACGAGCGGCTGTTGGCCACACTTACCCGTCTGCGGGATCTGGGCAACACGGTGATCGTGGTCGAACACGACGAAGAGGCGATTCGGGCGGCCGACTATATTGTCGATATCGGTCCCGGCGCAGGGGTGCACGGCGGCGAGATTGTCGCCCGCGGCACCTACGAGGACATTATCAATGCACCGAACTCCCTGACCGGAGACTACCTGTCCGGGCGCAAGATGATTGCGGTTCCGGCCAACCGCACCAAAGCCGGCAGGCAGCAGCTGCGATTGCTGGGAGCGAGCGGTAACAACCTGCAACAGGTCGATCTGTCCCTGCCATTGGGCCTGTTTACCTGCATTACCGGGGTGTCTGGTTCTGGCAAATCAACCCTGATCAACGGCACCCTCTACCCCCTCGCCGCCACTGTGCTCAATAAAGCCACCACACTCAAGGCCGCCGCCCATCGGGACGTGGAGGGACTGGACCTGCTGGACAAATGCGTGGATATCGACCAGAGCCCCATTGGCCGCACCCCTCGCTCCAATCCCGCCACCTACACCGGCATTTTCACCCCCATCCGGGAGCTGTTTGCCGGCACTCAGGAAGCCCGCTCACGGGGCTACAAACCGGGCCGTTTCAGTTTCAATGTCAAGGGCGGTCGTTGCGAGGCCTGCCAGGGCGATGGTGTCACCAAAGTGGAAATGCATTTCCTGCCAGATATCTATGTGCCCTGCGATGTCTGCAAAGGGCAGCGCTATAACCGGGAGACGCTGGAAATTCGCTACAAAGGCAAAAATATCCACGAAGTGCTGGACATGACCGTGGAGGATGCCTGGGATTTCTTCGAGGCACTGCCCGCCATTGCCCGCAAACTGCAAACCCTGATCGACGTGGGACTGTCCTACATCCGGCTGGGACAGGCAGCCACCACCCTGTCCGGCGGCGAAGCCCAGCGGGTGAAGTTATCGCGCGAGCTGTCCAAGCGGGACACCGGCAACACCCTCTATATTCTCGACGAACCCACCACTGGGCTGCATTTTCACGATATTCAGCAATTGCTGGCCGTACTGCACCGGCTGCGGGACCACGGCAATACCGTGGTGGTGATCGAGCACAACCTCGATGTGATCAAAACCGCCGATTGGGTAGTAGACTTAGGGCCGGAAGGTGGCTCGGGGGGCGGCCAGATTATCGCCACCGGTACACCGGAACAGGTGGCCACTATCGATCGATCCCACACCGGGCAATTCCTGCGCAAACTCTTGGACAGTTAGGCTTTCTGTCATCGGGCAACCCCGTGCAGGCACCACTAGCAGTCATTTTTTTCTGTTGGGGTATTGTTATTTCAGCGAACATCGCTAAGATACTGTATAAATATACAGCCTGGAAGAATACCCATGTTTTCATCAAGACTCGTCTACCAATTCCGCTCACGGATTCGACTGGCAAAGTATGCCAGTCACTATCAAAAAAACCGCAAGCTGTTTGGCTGTGATGCCCATCCGGTCACCCTGGGGCCAGAGCAGCTGAGTCGCTTTTTTGCCTTTGTCGCCAACAATGAACGACAGCAGTGCCGCTAAGCGGATGACTCGCTGTCGCGCAGGTTAGTCGGCAGAGATTCCTCCTCAGTGTCAGGAACACTGGCCGCCAGCGGCACCGAGGAGGAACGCAGGTGCAAGTCCCGTTGCGGGAAGGGTATCTCGATGTGGTTGTCAACCAGCGCCCGGTGAATTGCCAGCAGGTATTCTGACCTGACAAACCCGGCCCGCTTTATCATCTCCCCTCTCACCCAGACAGACAGGGAAAAATCCAGACTGCTGTCGCCAAAGCCCTTCATAATTACAAAAGTTTGGCGGTTATTACCTTCGTAAGTCAGTGGCACAGCCTTTGCGGCCGCCAGCACCACCGCCAGAACCTTGTCGGTATCTGAGCCGTAGGCCACACCAAAGGGAATACTAAAACGGCGCTCGTCGTCCTCCAGTGTCCAGTTATTCACCCGTCCATTAATAAACTCCGAGTTCGGCACCAGAATATCGGCATTGTCCAGAGTGCGAATCAGTGTGCTGCGGATATTGATCTGTCTGACTTCGCCGAAGAGGTCGGCTTCCAGTTCCACAAAGTCACCGACCCGCAGGGATTTTTCGAACAGAATGATGATCCCGGAAATAAAATTGTTGGCAATGTTCTGCAAGCCAAAACCAATCCCCACGCCCAGAGCACCAGCCACCAGCAACATCTTGTCAAGACTGAAACCGAGGCTGGACAGGCCCACCAGAAAACCTACCAGCAGGATGATGTAGCTGAGCAACTGGGTAAAGGTGTACAACTGGCTGGGAGAAATGCGACTGCGGGCACCCACCAAACGGGTGAGAACACGGCTGATACGACGTGCCATCACCAGGGTCACGGTCATAATCAGGACAAACTGAACCACATCAGCCAGTGTGAGCACGTAGTCGCCGATTTCCAGCAGCCTGAATTGCAGCCATTCGTTTAATGCCTTCATCACAGCCCCTATAGCCAGTGTTTACGTTTGAATATCACCAGCAGAACGATAGCAATCAGGGCCATTACCCCGAGCAACACAAAATAACCATTTTCGGCGCCCAGCTCCGGCATGTTCTCAAAATTCATACCGTAGATACCTGCCAGGAAAGTCAACGGTACAAAAATCGCGGTGAGCACCGTGAGAATCTGTACTGTGCTGTTGAGATTGTGAGACGTCAGGGAAATGTAGCCATCCACCAGATCACTGGCCACCTCGTAATACATGGTGGACAGAGAGAACAAGCGCTCATATTTCTCGTATACATCCAGTAGCTGATGGCGGTATTCGCGGGATTCGGCATCGAACAGTGGGGTATCCACTTCACGCAACGCCTCAAAGACACCCGCCAGATACCTGAACACCCGACGAAGTTTGCGCAACCGGGTGCGATGGGTGGTCAGCTCACGCATGGTCTGGTCATCGGGATGCTCCTGCAGACCGTCTTCGAGTTCCGACAGGGTCGGTTCAAACGCCAACAGCAGGTCGAGATAGCGCTGGGCCACAGTTTTGGAAACGGCCAGCGCCAGATGGATACCGCCAGCTGCCATGGTTTTGGATAACTGGTCTGCCCCCCACCAGTGATTGATACTGACCGACAGCCCATCCCGCCGGGTCACCAGATATCGTTCCCCCGCAAACATCGCTATCTGTATCCTGCCAAAATCGAGGGTCTGGCTCTCCGCATCAAGCCCCTGCAGGACAATAAACAGATGGTCGTCAAACACCTCCAGTTTGGGCGGGTGACGCTGTCTTCTCGCATCCGATATCGCCAGGGGGTGGATACCAAACTGGCCGAACAGGGCAGCTTCTTCGCTCTCGGCTTCACCGTACATATCCAGCCATAAAAAACTTTTGTCGGACTGGCGCCACTGGTCAATCAGTTCGACACCACCCTGTTGCAAGTGGCCACTGTCATCCAGCAATGTGGTACGCAACATATCCCGCTCCCGCTTGATTTTTTCGAGTATATGACAGGTACTCTTTAACCTGAAAATTTTTGGTCAATGATACCTGGCCGGTAGCGTGGCTGTTAACATAGCCATTAACATTGGAAATCACCTATGGAAGTCTATCTGGTCGGCGGTGCCGTCCGCGACAAACTGCTCGGCTACCCGGTTCATGAACAGGACTGGGTGGTGGTCGGTGGCACGCCGGAAATACTGACGGCCCAGGGCTACCGCCCGGTGGGCAAGGACTTCCCCGTGTTTCTGCACCCCCGGAGCAACGAGGAATACGCCCTCGCCCGCACCGAGCGCAAATCCGGCCGGGGTTATCAAGGTTTCCAGTTCTGCACCGACCCCGACATTACTCTGGAAGAAGACCTCAGCCGCCGGGATCTCACCATCAACGCCATGGCGATAGACGGCAATGACAACCTGATTGATCCCTATGGCGGCCAGCGGGATTTGCAGCAACGGCTATTGCGGCATGTATCGCCGGCTTTTGCAGAGGATCCGCTGCGCGTCCTGCGGGTAGCGCGCTTTGCCGCGCGTTATGCACACCTCGGCTTTACCGTTGCACCGGAAACTCTCAAAATGATGACAGAAATCACCCGCAACGGTGAATTGCAGTATCTCTCCGCCGAGCGGGTCTGGATGGAAACGGAGCGCGCACTGGCCGAGCGATCTTCGCGAACCTACATTGATGTGCTCCGCCAGTGCGGTGCGCTCAAGGCACTATTTCCTGAAGTTGACGCCCTGTTCGGTGTACCGCAGCGCGCGGATTACCACCCCGAAATTGATACGGGGCTGCATGTCCTGATGGCACTGGATCAGGCAGCCATATTGAGCAACGACCCGGTTGTCCACTTCGCCGTACTGGTACATGATCTCGGCAAAGCCATAACCCCGGCAGAGGTGCTGCCCCGCCATATCGGTCACGAAGCCAGTGGCGTCAAACTGGTCAATCAGTTGTGTGAACGGCTACGGGTACCCAACCGGTTTCGTGAACTGGCAGTGGCCGTGACGCGGCATCACCTCAATTGCCATAAGGCACCGCACCTGAAAGCCACCACCACACTGCGGTTGTTGCAGGAAATCGGCGCTTTGCGCGATCCGGCCAAACTGACCAGTTTTATTCAATGCTGCGAAGCCGATGCCAGGGGCCGGCTGGGATTTGAACAACGGCCCTACACGCCCGGCGAGTGGTTGCGCCGTGCCTGTGATGCAGTTCTGGAAGTAAGCGCCGGAGAATTTATACAACAGGGATTAAGCGGCAAACAGCTCGGAGAAGCTATCGAGCAACGTCGACTGGCCATTCTCAACGATCTTAGGGAGCCGTGTCACAAATGAGCCGAGTTGTCCTGATAACCGGCGCAGCGCGTCGTATTGGTGCTGAAATCGCCCATACTTTTCACCATGCAGGATTTGATGTGGCACTCCACTGTCGCCACTCAGTCAATGAAGCCAGTGTTCTGGCCCATGAGTTAAACAGCCAGCGAGAGGGCTCAGCCCATGTTTTTTCGGCAGCTCTGGATGACATCGGAGCCGTGCGCAAACTGGCAGCCGAGGTGATGGCCTGGCAGGATCGCGTCGATGTGCTGGTGAATAATGCCTCCGGGTTTTTTCCGACACCGTTTGAAGAGGCGTCTGAACAGCAGTGGCACCAGTTGATGGACAGCAACCTGAAGGGGGCTTTTTTCCTCTGCCAAAGCCTCGTCAAGTCACTTCGTAAACAGCGCGGCAGCATTATCAATATTGCCGATATTTATGCTCGCAGCCCGCTGGCGGGTTATAGCATCTACTGCATTGCCAAAGCCGGCAACGCCATGATGACCAAGGCATTGGCCCGGGATTTGGCACCCGAGATGCGTGTCAACGGGATTGCCCCTGGAGTCATTCTCTGGCCAAACCACGATGAACAGATGAGCGAAACAGTCAAACAGCAGGTCACCCAGAGTGTGCCTTTACAACGGATTGGCCATCCCCGTGATATTGCAGGCATGGCCCTCTTTCTGGCCACTGACGCTAGCTATATCACCGGACAGATCATTGCAGTAGACGGCGGCAGCCACCTCAACCACTGAACCATTGACCCAGATCAAGCAGCCATCAACTCACTCTCTTCCTCCGTCTTGAAAACGCTCAAAACAGCACCCAACTTGTCTAACAGAGGCCTATAGGCTGCAAATCTGGACTATGCTTTTTGAGCACTGTTTGAATCTGAAAAAACGTATCATTAACGGAGGTACATTTATGTCACTAATACCAAGAACGAGAGGGAGTTTCTTCGACATGGATCGTTTTTTCGACGACTTCTGGGCGCCGGCACGCAGCAGTGAAGTGGATACCCCCGGCTCATTCTTTTCACCCCGGGTAGATATCCTGGACAAGAGCGATCACTACGAAATCACGGCAGAAATGCCAGGTATCAAAAAAGAGGATATCAAGATCACCCTGGAAAACGGTGTGCTACGTCTGGAGGCAGAAACTACCCAGGAAAAAAAGGAAGAAAAAGAGGGCAAGGTCATTCGCCAGGAACGCCGCTATGGCAGATATGTGCGCAGTTTTGATCTGGGCGGGGATGTCCACGAGGAAGATATCAAAGCCTCCTTCAAGGACGGGGTACTGAAACTGACTGCACCGAAAGTTGCCAAGGCAGAACCGGAGCAAAAGCGCATCAAGATCAAATAGAACAGACGTTACTTTCAACCCGGTACCGAACCTTCAATCAGTGACAATCAAGGTTCGGTTACTTTTTTACAAGGCCAGCCATGACCCCTGAACTTCAAGCCATCAAGCAACAATTGCACACCCGTCAGACGGAGCTCGCAGACCGTTTATCCAACCTCAAAACCGATATTTCCCAGGCTCACTCCAGGGATTGGGAAGAACAGGCTCAGGAGCGTGAGAACGACGAAGTCGTTGAAGCCCTCGGCAATGAAGCACAGCAGGAACTTTCCCTGGTCAACCGGGCGCTTGAACGCATCCAATCCGGCACCTATAACCTTTGCAGACAGTGCGGTGGGGAAATCGCACTGGAACGACTCCGGGCGGTTCCCTATACCAATCTCTGCATCGCCTGTGCCACCTGAACCGGCAATTCGCCGGCGCCAATCAGAAGACTCCGGCGCCGTCACCCATCAACCGCGACAACTCATCGCCCCGCCAGCAAAAGGATACCGGCCAGAGTGACTGACGACACTGGTCATACCGGTCAGAATAGTCCCGCCAAAGCGTTTCATAACAGGTGCCCAGCAACGGATGCTGGGCATCGGGGGCCAATTCGGCCAATGGCCAGAGGACAAAAGCGTTTTCCAGAATTTCACCACGTGGCAGTGTGACCCCGTCCACACTGCCGGTGAGATCTGCATAGGTCAGGATATCGATATCCAGCGTTCGGCTGCTGAAGCGGGCACAATGGGGTTGACGTCCGTGGCGATACTCCAGCGCCTTCAGATACCCGGACAGCTCACCGACGGACAGCTCCGTGCAGAACCCCACCACCAGATTGTAAAAATTATCACCGACAAAGCCCACGGACTCACTTTCGTAGACAGAAGAGATCTCCAGCTCGCCAAACTGATCCGCCAGGGCATCCAGCGCAGCCACAATGTAGTGGTCCCGATCAATATTACTGCCAAGGCTGAGATAGACCTGTGCCTGCATCAGTGACGTGCACCCCGCTCAATCAAAACACCCACGTCATCTGCCTCGGCAATGGCGCCTGGCTTGCCGATACGCAAACGCAGCCAGGGCACCGAAAACTCCGTCCGCACAATCGTCGCCACCTGCTCCGCCATGGTTTCCAGCAGCAGAAATTCGCTGTCACCGATAAACGCAGTCAGCCGGTCTGCCACGGCCTTGTAATCAAGGGCGTACTGAATGTCGTCGGTGTCGGCCGCTCTGCTGATATCCGCGCCCATCTCCAGATCAAGGCTGACGATCTGGCGCACCTGCCGCTCCCAGTCATAAACGCCGATAATGGTGGCAATGCACAGGTTCCGAATATAGACAATATCCATCAATATCACTCCACAGCCAGCGCGGGCAGGGTATCCATTGGCCAGCGCGGCAACGTGCGAATGACCAGGTCCTCCTGTTGCCCTGCCATCAGTCGGCAGCACCCGGCATAGGCAATCATGGCACCGTTATCAGTACAAAATTCGTGGCGGGCATAGAAAACCCGGCCATTGACCCTCTCAAGGCTGGCGCCTAGTTTTTCACGCAAACGGCTATTGGCCGAGACTCCCCCGGCAATCACCAATGTAGTCAAACCGGTCTGCTCCAGCGCCCTGCGGCATTTGATCGCCAGTGTATCCACCACCGCCTCCTGAAAAGCACAGGCGATATCGGCCATGGTCTGCTGATCCGGCAGCACATCCTCACCTCTATGTTCGGCAATGGTGTTCAGGGTATAGGTTTTCAGTCCGGAGAAACTGAAGTCCAGCCCGGGGCGATCCGTCATAGGGCGGGGAAAGTGAAACCGTGTCACATCACCCTCCAGGGCAAGCCTGGCGATTTCAGGTCCACCCGGGTAATCCAGGTCGAGCATTTTCGCTGCTTTGTCAAAGGCTTCACCCGCTGCATCATCCACAGACTCGCCGAGAATCCGGTACTGACCAATAGCCTGCACCTCGATCAATTGAGTATGGCCACCGGACACCAGCAATGCCACGAAAGGAAAGTCGGGAGGATTTTTTTCCAGCATCGGGGCCAGCAAATGGCCCTCCATGTGATGCACACCGATGGCTGGTATCTGCCAGGCATACGCCAGCGCGCGTCCCAGACTGGCACCCACCATCAGGGCGCCGACCAGTCCGGGGCCAGCCGTGTAGGCTACACCGTCGATGTCGCTGGCCGACAGGTTGGATTCAGCCATCACCTGTCTGATCAACGGCAACAGCTTTCGCACATGGTCTCGAGAAGCCAGTTCGGGAACGACACCGCCATACTCTGCGTGAACGGCCACCTGACTGTACAGAACGTGGGTCAGAAGTCCGCGTTCACTATCGTAAACAGCCACACCGGTCTCATCACAGGATGTTTCTATTCCCAGTACTCGCACCGCCGCTTATCCCCTGTTCGGAAACGCGCAATCATACGCCAAAAAAGTCGCCAATTCATGCAGTTAGCCCATCCGACCAGCGGCCAGATAAAGTTTTGCAACCATTGCTGGAAGTGTATAGAATACGCGCCCTTGAACGTTGCACCTTTTTATCGGGTACAACACGACCAATGAACAGAACAGGATAGAGGTTACATGCCCTTCGTTCGAATTAAAGAAAACGAACCCTTTGATGTGGCTCTGCGCCGTTTCAAACGCTCATGTGAAAAAGCCGGTGTGCTGGCAGAAGTGCGCCGCCGTGAATTTTTTGAAAAGCCCACTTGGGAGCGCAAGCGCAAGGCAGCTGCCGCAGTAAAACGCCACGCCAAGAAGCAGTCTCGCGAAACAAAGAAATTCCAGCGTCTGTACTGATCTGATTCCGATTAGTCAGAACTGAATAGCTATCCATCAAGCGCCGCAATGTCGGCGCTTTTTGCGTTTGAGGAACAGATCATGAGCCATACCCTGAAAAAGCAAATTACCGAGGCAATGAAAGAGGCCATGCGCGCCAAGGCCAAGGAAAGGCTGGGCGCAATCCGGTTGATTCTGTCGGAGCTGAAACGCATTGAAGTGGACGAACGTATCGAGCTGGACGACGCCAGAGTATTGGCGGTACTCGACAAAATGGTAAAACAGCGCCGCGATTCCATCGCCCAGTATGAAAACGCCGACCGTCCTGAACTGGCCGAAAAGGAACAGGCAGAAATTGAGGTCATTCAGGCATTTCTTCCCGCCCCGCTCAGCGACGCAGAGCTGGCCGACATGGTCACTGCCGCGATTGCAGAAAGCGGTGCTGAGTCCATGCGTGATATGGGAAAAGTCATGGCCATACTCAAACCCCAGATCCAGGGCAGAGCAGATGTCGGTGCCGTAAGCAGCCTGGTAAAGGCAAAATTAGGCTAGATAGGGATCAATATTGCCGCTAAGCTGTAAAGTTCATTCTGGTCGGCCAACGGATAAAAAATGCATGTATTTCGGCCAGGCCAGTGTTTATTAACTGACCACTGATATTTTTCTATGGCCGGCAAGATTCCACAAACCTTTATCGACGACCTGCTGGATCGCGTCGATATTGTAGATGTCGTCGGCAGTCGGGTTGACCTGCGAAAATCCGGTAAAAACCACTCAGCCCGCTGCCCCTTTCACGATGAAAAAACCCCTTCGTTTACAGTAAGCCAGGACAAACAGTTCTATTATTGTTTTGGTTGCGGCGCCGGCGGCAATGCCATTGGCTTTGTCATGGATTTTGACAGAGTTGCATTTCCAGAAGCCGTTGAAACCCTCGCCAAACAGGCTGGCCTGGACGTTCCCCGCGAAGCCGGGCCCAGCGATGCGGCGACCGAACGACGCAAGGCGCTCTATCAGACCCTTGAGCAGGCTGACCGCTTTTTCCGCAACGCCCTGCGACACCATCACTTCGCTTTTGAAGCCGTTTATTATCTGAAGTCCCGCGGCGTTTCCGGAGAGACCGCCCGCAAGTTCGGCATCGGCTTTGCGCCGCCCGGCTGGGACAACATGCTCAACCACATGGGTCACACTGATCACGATATCAAACTGCTCAAAGAGAGCGGTATGGTCATCGACCAGATGGAGAAGCACAAGGTTTACGACCGTTTCCGCCATCGCATCATGTTTCCTATCAGGGATATCCGCGGTCGTACCATCGGTTTTGGTGGCCGCGTCCTGACAGAAGAAAAACCCAAGTATTTGAACACACCCGAAACACCATTGTTTCACAAGGGTCGGGAGCTTTACGGTCTCTACGAGGCGAACAAGGAACTGCGTGAGATCCCCTTCATGCTCGTGGTAGAAGGGTATATGGACGTCGTCATGCTTTTTGAGCACGGCATCTTCAATGTGGTCGCCACACTCGGGACCTCCGCGTCCACTGATCACCTGGAAAAATTGTTCCGCTACACACCCGAAGTGGTGTTCTGTTTTGACGGTGACGCGGCTGGCAACGGTGCGGCCAGCCGGGCACTGGATACCTGTCTGCCATTGATGATCGACGGGCGCTCGGCACGCTTCATGTTCCTGGAGAGTGGCGAAGACCCCGATTCCACGGTGCGAGAGATTGGTCCGGATAAATTCCTTGAAACCGTGCAGTCGGCCACCCCTATCTCCGAGTTCCTTATGGAGACCATGGCGCTGGGCCTCAACACCGATAGCCCCGATAATCGGGCAAGGATGTGGAAACAGGCCGCGCCGATGATCAAACGCATGCCGCGCGGCGTCTTCCGCGAACTGATGCTGAGGGCAGTCGCCGACAAAATTGGTCTGGATATCACCACACTGGGCGATTACATGGAGCCGGATGAACCCCAAGGCAAACCGGTGTACCAGCCGCCACAACCGGATTGGGACTACCCCGTTTACCCCGAGGAAGAACCTCTATCCCGGGGCGATAGCGACCAGCCGGTTCAGGCCGGCCACCAGAAACGAATCAAAATGCCGCCTGTGCACACGCTGATCGCCCTGCTGGCCAACCATCCGGAATTGGTGAAATTGGTCACAGAACTGGACACGCTGCGCAAACTTGATATCGAAGGATTGGATATTTTAGTGCCACTGGTCGAACTCATCCTTGAAAACCCGGGATATAGCCTCAATCATATACTGGGTTACTGGCGGGGAATGCATGACCCCGCCCAAGCGGATCGACTGGCCAAAATTGCCGCCACCGATCTGCTCAGGCCCGTGGCAAACAGCCTCAGGGACAATGAAAAAGAGTTTCAGGAGATTCAGAATCAGCTACTTCGCCAGTCGATTCTGAAACTTGAACCACTGCAGGTGATTCAGTTCCTGGCGACCAGAGAAACCGTCGATGACCACGACCTCAAGCAGCTGAATAATGCCTGGTCGAAACTGCCATCGGACCAACGAACAGATCAGGTAAAAGCGCTTTTTAATCAAGTCCTTGCAAAATCGAAGCCAAGATAACCAACAGCTGGCAAATTGCAGCTATACCGAAAATCAGGTAAGACAGCGCTGGATTATTACCGTATAATCCGGCGTCCTATTTTGCCCCAACGTGACAGCAGATCGTATATGAGTGGTAACGCACAGCATCAATCCCGGATCAAGGAACTAATTGCCCGCGGACGCGAGCAGGGTTATTTGACCTATGCCGAAGTCAATGACCATTTACCTGAGGATATTTCTGATCCAGATCAGGTAGAAGATATCATTCAGATGATCAACGACATGGGGATCAGCGTTTACGAAACCGCGCCCGATGCCGAACAGCTACTGATCGCCTCCGGCGACTCCACCACCGATGAAATCGCCGCTGCCGAAGCCGCAGCAGCACTGGCGGCTGTCGAGACCGAACAACACCGCACTACTGACCCGGTTCGTATGTACATGCGTGAAATGGGTTCGGTGGAGCTGCTCACCCGCGAAGGCGAAATAGAGATCGCCAAGCGTATTGAGGAAGGCGTCCGGGAACTCATGGCAGCCCTTGCCGAATGGCCCGCCGCTGTAGATCACCTCCTCGCTGAATACGACCTGATTGAAACCGAGGAACGCAAACTCAGCGATGTGTTAATCGGTTATCTGAATCCGATGGACCACGTTCCCTCCGCCCTCGCCCAGGCCGAAGCGGCTAAAAACAAGGAAGAGGAAGACGAAGACGAAGACGAGGCAGAAGACACCGGTCTCGACCCCATCGAAGCCAAAGAGCGTTTTGACACCCTGCGGCAGTTGAACAACAAGGCCAAAAAAGCCATCAGTCGTTATGGCGTTGCCCATAAAAGCACCCAGCAGCACCTGTCTGCACTGGGCGAACACTTTAAGTTCCTGAAACTGGCACCCCGTCAGTTTGAACCCATGGCAGAAGCGGTTCGCGAAGCCCTGAGCCTTATTCGTGCCGAAGAGCGCACTGTTATGGCACTCTGTATCCGGCAGGCCAAAATGCCGCGCACCGACTTTATCAGCCTGTTTCCCGGCCACGAAACCGATGAAAGCTGGGCCACCGGACTGGCCAAAGGCAAGGAACCCTATGCCGCTGCAATCGCCGTGGTAGAACCGGACATTCAGCGCTCCCAGCGCCGACTGATGCAGCTGGAAGAAAAAACCGGCCTGACCATCAGCCAGATCAAGGATATCAATCGCCGCATGTCAATCGGCGAGGCCAAAGCTCGTCGCGCCAAAAAAGAAATGGTGGAAGCCAACCTGCGTCTGGTAATTTCGATTGCCAAAAAATACACCAACCGTGGCCTGCAATTCCTCGACCTGATTCAGGAAGGCAACATCGGCCTGATGAAGGCGGTGGACAAGTTTGAATACCGCCGCGGCTACAAATTCTCGACCTATGCCACCTGGTGGATCCGTCAGGCCATCACCCGCTCCATCGCTGACCAGGCACGCACCATCCGTATTCCGGTGCATATGATTGAAACCATCAACAAACTCAATCGTATCTCCCGGCAGATGTTGCAGGAAATGGGCCGCGAACCCACGCCGGAAGAACTCGGCGAAAGAATGGAAATGCCCGAGGACAAAATCCGCAAGGTACTGAAAATTGCCAAAGAACCGATCTCCATGGAGACCCCCATTGGCGATGACGAAGACTCCCACCTGGGCGATTTTATCGAGGACGTCAACATCATGTCCCCGGTGGATTCCGCCACCACAGAGAGCCTTACTGAGTCCACCCGCGATGTCCTCAACAACCTGACAGCTCGGGAAGCCAAAGTCTTGCGGATGCGGTTTGGTATCGACATGAACACCGACCACACCCTCGAAGAAGTGGGCAAACAATTTGATGTGACCCGTGAGCGGATCCGACAGATCGAAGCCAAAGCGCTGCGGAAACTGCGGCACCCCACTCGCTCCGATCACTTGCGCAGCTTCCTGGACGAATAACCCGTTGCTGAAATAATCCCTGCCGGGGCGGTTACAGAACCCCCGCTCCGGCAGCGCAAGACAAGACGCGAACGAATATCCTGGACAGCAATGACATATATACTGCTATCCTTGCCTCTCAAAGGGCCTTTAGCTCAGTTGGTTAGAGCAGTCGACTCATAATCGATTGGTCGCTGGTTCAAGTCCAGCAAGGCCCACCAATAAAATCAATGGGTTAGGGTATATTCACCTAACCCATTTTTTATTGTGCTACTCATGTGCTACTTTTTGATTGAATATCTACAAGTCACAAGACTCCAATCCACCCCAAAAAATAACACGCAAGCGCCTTAAAATCCCTCGGAGGATAACCGCCGTGCCGGTTCGACCCCGGCTTCGAGCACTGTCTAAATTAAATAGGTATGCGCGCTCGATATGCTGTTTTTGTATACAGTCTATCAAGGTGTTGTTAAATACCCGTCTCGGTTTATACTCAATCAATGCGCGTTATCAAACCAACCGAAAAAAATTATATAAATAAAACAGGTTGTTGCAGTTTCGCGGGAAAAGATAACGAGATCCTATTATTTTAGATAATAGGATCTCGTTATCTTCAGAAGGGAATCGGATATGTCTCAATTTTCTATTCTGTATCAATCCGTCATCAGAAGGTGCCGAATATTAGCTTTGGCAAAGCGCGAGTGCGCCATATACAAATGTTATGCGTGAAAGTGATGCGCGAAACTTGTGCTAAGCAGCGTAGATTTGGATGGAAATATGGCGAGTGAGCTTTGGCAATGGAATTTCGTGGTCAACGACCTTCTTCACGATCAGGTAAAGCTGAAACGTAAGATATGGCTGAAGAAGGGTGAGTTATTTCTAGAGAAAAAAGAGGATAAGCTCCAAGCTTTTTTACTAGGAAACGATGAGCATAGATTCTCCCTAGACGAAAAGCTTGCTTCCTACTTTAGGTTCTCTTGCCTAGTCTCCCACAAAGCTCCAAACATCAAGAGTGCCGGCGGCGTTGGCTTAAAATCAGAAAGCGAATTTGGAAAGAATACAGATGCATTATCACTATCGATAAAATCCATAATTCCCAAAGAAGCAGTATGCGACATTGAGAAACATGCACCTAAATTCATACGTTTCATTGGGAAGCTTCATGATAGGTACATCGAAACGATAGCTAGTAACGAGTTCATCGAAATCGCACTGGATTATTTCTACGATGCAGAGAGGAAGTTCGTATATAGGGATGAGGGATTTATCAGCTGCATGATAAGCATGGAGGCATTGTTCAATGAAGGGCCATCGGACATTAAGTATAAACTTTCTCATCGCGCAGCATTCTTACTCGGGCTATGCGGTACAGATCCAATTCAAGCATTTGATAAATTGAAAGATTTTTACAATAAGAGGAGCAAGCTTGTTCATGGTGGTGGTGAATTGCCCCATGATCCCGAAAGGCACCTTGCTTCCAATTACACCAGGCGATGCATAATTATTTTTCTGATACTTCTTCAGAACCCAAAAAGAAAAAAAATTGGCAAAAAACGAAGAAAAAATGAGCTTTTACTAGAAATTGATCATGCAATGCTGAACATCGAACACCGTAAGCAGTTGAAAATTGAAATAAAGAAAGGGCTGAAGAATTTCAAATTACCGGTTCTCCGAGTATTTGAAGGTCAAGGAGAACATGGTCATTACCGTGTAACAGCATGGTGAATATTCGCATAACAAGGCAAATCCAGCCGACCTAAAACCGCTGCGCGCTTTTAGGTCGGCTGATTTGCGGCGTTAACTGGAGGTAGAATATGGCTCAAGGTTTCAATTGGACATGTCCGTATTGTCAAAGGCACGTAACGATAACCAACACGATTTCTGGAAATTGTACAACCCTTAACCATGGTAACGCTGATGGTCGATATACACTCGTTTCAAGGTTTATAGTCTGCCCAAATCCAGAATGTAGAAAGTTCACTTTGGAAGCTAGCCTTCACGAGAGCTCTATGGGTCCGCGCGGTGACGTACTCGGAAATATGGTTAATCACTGGAGGCTAATCCCTCCTTCTAATGCAAAAGTTTTTCCTGACTATATCCCCAAGCCACTCATAGATGATTATACAGAGGCATGTCTAATTAAAGATGCAAGCCCAAAAGCCTCAGCTACTCTGTCGAGACGATGTTTACAGGGGATAATAAGAGACTTCTGGGAAGTAAAGCCTGCGCGACTTGTAGATGAGATCGAGGCGATTAAGGACAAAACTGATCATTTAACTTGGGAAGCAATAGACACTGTTAGAAAAGTAGGAAATATCGGCGCACATATGGAAAAAGATATCAATCTTATAGTTGAGGTTGACCCCGTACACAACGAACATCAAGGTAAGGACATAGGTCAAGGGCTAATCAAGTATGGATTGGGTGAACTCAAGGCATGTGGTGTAACTTTCGTGATTACCTACGGAAACCCGAAATTTTATGAAAAGCTCGGTTTCCAGACAATATCGAGTGAAGATGTAAAGCCTCCGTTCGAGTTGTCACAGCCAGAGGGCTGGCTTGGTCTGTCGCTTGGTGGTATCGAGTCGTTGCTCGGCAATTCGAGCTGCGTGAAGGCTTTGAGCAACCCGGTGTAGTGGTGAAGAGCGAGTATCTAAATCGCACATAGCAAGGTATGCGCTGCCTCTAACTAGACGTTAGGCCCTTTTAAAATTGCGCACTTTAATTTTAAAAATAATGAGGAAATCATGAGCAATAAAGTACCCAGTGTGATATTTAAAACGCGTGTCCGTGGTGAAAGCGTTGGCGGGAGAAGTCCATTTATCTGGAAGGATATTTCAACAGAAGAGGTATTTTCTGGTCAAAATGTCGTTATATTTTCACTGGCGGCTGTATTTACCGAGACGAGCTCTAGAACTCACCTGCCTGACTATGATGCCAAGTATGAGGAACTGAAATCACTGGGTATTGATGAAGTGTACTGCGTGAGCATTAGTGCGCCCTTTACCATGCTTCAGTGGGCGAAAAATTTAGGTCTTAAACATGTAAAAATGCTGCCTGATTCACATGGAAATTTTACTCGCCTGATGGGGATGCTGGTTAAAAAAGGGCCGGGTGAAGTGTCATGGCGTTATTCCGCTCACGTAATTGATGGGGAAATAAAACAACTCTTTGCTGAAACCGGGATGATGGATGATTGCCCGGATGACCCGTTTGAGTGTAGTGATGTTGACACAATGATTTCTTACCTAAAGAAATAGAAGTTCACCAACAGGATGTTGACCGAAACAGTTTCAGGTGAGCCACCCCTAACAAAACAAATTGTAGCTCCCCCGCTATATGTATGGCTGCTTGGCGACATGATATTCAGGAGAAGAACCGGGCAATGAGGTTCTTATTTAGCCTTACCGCTTTGTTAATAGCATTTCACACTTACAGTGATGAGCTACCTTCATGCATGGAAAACGCGCAAACGCAGCTAGAAATAAATCAGTGTGCAGGCATCAATTTGCTAGCGGCGAAACGCAAGCTTGTGAATGTGCTTGAAAAAATCAGGCACGCTTACAAATCAGCAAGTCCTGAATTTTTGACAAAGCTCGATGTTTCCCAAAAGGCATGGGAAGAAAGTCTAGAAGCAGATATGGAGATGAAATATCCGCTCGAGGATAAACGCCTACAATACGGCAGTGTTTACCCAATGTGTGCCAGCGGGTTTGAATCCAGGCTTGTACTGGCCCGCGTTGAGTTTCTGAAAGAGTGGTTAAAAGGACATCAAGACGGTGACATTTGTTCAGGCTCGATTATCCACAGTTACTCTATCCAAAGGGATTGTTCCAACATCGGAAAATAGCCATTGGCAAGCAACCTGATCTTCCCCACCATAACGCCTTTCAACATTGGCCCAGGGTATCAGAATCTGGCATACACGCAGGGATTCATACTATATTCTGACTGACACTGGATCGGTAATAGTCGGACATAAACCCCCGACTATCAGCGATGAACCATCATCCATTTTTATTTTAATCAGCCCCTTTTTTGCAAGGAGGCTCGAACCCATTGGGCAAAAGTATGTTCGATCAGCTAACACTTCTAGCCGAAAACTTTACCCTTTCAGACTCGGTGACGGGTCTGCTGGTGAATACCGGTTTTTTGCTGGCGGCAATCATTATTCTCAGGACGCTCACCGCGCGCTTTATTCGGCACAAAGTGAAGGCTCCAGAGCTGAAAGGTCGCCTGCTGGCCAATACGCGCAACGGCTTTCTGTTGTTGATACTGCTGGGGCTGGCAATTATCTGGGGGGACCAGCTGCGCACTCTGGCGTTATCGATTCTGGCTATTGCTGTGGCCTTTGTAGTGGCCACCAAGGAGCTGATCTCTTGTATCACCGGCTCTCTACTGAAAGGTGGCTCGGGGTCTTTTAACATTGGCGACCGGATTCAGGTCAAGGATTTTCGTGGAGATGTCATCGACCAGAGCCTGTTGACCACGACCATTCTTGAAGTGGGCCCCGGATCCGGCGTCCACCAACGCACCGGCCATGTGATTGTAATACCCAACGCGATATTTCTCTCTGAGCCAGTGGTCAACGAAACCTTTTCCGAGCGGTACGACTTCCATGTGTTTACCGTGCCTTTCATGCGCGAGGATAACTGGCGTGCTGCACAGGAAGCCTTTCTCGCAGCGGCCAACCGACATTGCCAGCCCTACTTGGAATCCGTGCGCCGCCACATGAACAAAATTGGCGAACGACGGGGACTGGAAATGCCGTCGGTGGATCCTCGGGTCACGATTCAGGTGCCGGCAGCCGAAGAGATCCATCTGGTGATCCGAATCCCGACGAAGACCGGTCAACGAAGCTATCTCGAACAGCTCATTCTTTCGGAAGTGTTTGCCAACAACGACTTTTCCAGCAAGCCCTCCGAGCAAAAAACTGTCCGCGAGAAATAAAAAAGGCCCGCCACTGGTGTGGCGGGCCTGGCTCAGGCTATCATCAATTCAGACAGGAGTCCCAATCCAGATCAGTCGTCACGACTAACTTTCACAGGCTCCTGGCTGCCTCTTTCAAAATAGACTTCGAGATCGCGGCCACTCACATCGTCACCTTCAACCTCTATTCTATCTCTTCGATTGATTTTAACTTCTTCGATGTCAACAATGCCGGCCTCAACAGCTGCTTTTGTATACAGCAACACATCGTCAGCTGTCATACCCCAGGCACCATTGAGACGTTTTTCACGTTCTTCATGAGCGAGGTCTGGACTACCGGCACGGGTTTCAAGTTCCACATGCCAGTCCTGATCTATCCAGCCCTCAATTTCCATACGTCCGGAGCCTTCAAACTCAATACTGGTGAAATGTGTGATGCCATAATCTGAGCCGACTTTAATCGCCTGACTGATATTGCCCGCCGGGTCAGCTGTATAGGCAAAGGGGGTCACAGCCAGTGTCGCAATCGTCAGTGTTGTAAGTAACAGTTTCATATAAACCTCCGGATTGATTGATAAAAACAGGGCCAGATAAAGCACTGGGGAAATCCCGAACGTGAGCTGACCCGCTTGTTAGGCACAGTAACAAAGCCATCCTTACAGCACCCTGAGTAATCTGTTCATAGTCCATTCATGTTCTCTTTGGCAGAATGCCCTTCATGAAACATTTTTTCAGCCAGCATCGCCTGTCTCTCGCCCGTCACTACCGACACCGCTCGCCGCGATGCAGGGGCCGCTATTTTCTGGCAGCCATTCTGACACTGGGCTTTATCAGTCCCGGCTGGAGTGACGATGATGATTGGCGACGGCTCCACGAAGATGTTCAAGCGGGCAAAATCAAGCCTCTCAATGAGATTCTGGCAAGCCTTAACACGCGCTATGATGGCCAGGTTATCGATGTGGACCTGGAGGATGAGAACGGCGTGATAATCTACGAAATAGAACTACTCGGACCACAAGGGCAAGTGGTCGAGTTTGAAGTGAATGCCGCCACGGGGGAGCTGATTGGTATTGAAGGCAGCAATATTCGTGGGATGACACGCCCTTGAAAGTCCTCCTGGTTGAAGATGACCAGCCCCTTGCAGAGGCACTCGCCGAAGCCCTGCGGAATGTGGGTGTACTGGTTGAGATAGCTCCGGACGGCAAAACGGCTGACTTTCAGGTGAGTGTCGAGTGTTACGATGCCATCATCCTTGATCTCGGCCTGCCGGACGGCAACGGTGTACAGTGGCTCTCGGGGTGGCGCGCCCGCGGTATAGACCTGCCTGTCCTCATCCTCACGGCCAGAGAGCGCTGGTCAGACAAAGCCGCCGGGTTTTCGGCAGGAGCCGATGATTATGTGACCAAGCCATTTGAAACGGCCGAGGTATTACTCCGTCTGCGGGCACTGGTTCGCCGTAGCCACGGGCATGCCCACCCGGTCATTACAGTGGGCGACCTGACACTGGACACCCACACGGGCCGATTCACCTATCTGGGTATGCCCGTGTCGTTATCCGCACAGGAATTCCGCCTGCTCTCCTATCTGATACACGCAGCGCCACGGATCGTGAGTAGAACCGAGCTTTCGGAACATGTTTATGACCAAGATCAGGAACCGGATTCGAACGTCATTGATGTACAGATCAGTCGGTTGCGGAAAAAACTGGACAGCGACTCAATCCTCACAGTGCGAGGACAGGGCTACTGTTTACCGGACCATCCGCCCGACCCATGAACCGGCACCTCCTGCGCAAACTGCCGATTGCTTCCCGCATGCTGGCTACCTCGCTGATTTTGGTGGTACTCGTTATCCCGGTTGCCGGTCTGTTGCTCTCCTACAATCTTCGCGAAGCCGTCAATACTGCATTCGATGAACGTCTGGAGTCCCTGCTCAACGTGGTTTTGGCCGGCATTGAATATGACCGGCAAACAGACACACTAGTGCTCAACCAGCGACTCGGCGATGCCCGCTTCGATCAGGTGTTCTCCGGCTGGTATTGGCAGATTTCCGACAATGCCTCCCGGGTTCTGACCTCCCGTTCCCTATGGGATCAGCGCTTACCTCTGACAGCAGGCCCGCAACTGCAATACAGCACAATTTCCGGCCCAAATGGGGAAACCCTGCGCAAGCTGGAGCGGGATGTACGACTGCCAAGGCTCCCTGTCACTCTGCACGTTGCCGTGGCTGCTGACCTCAGCGAAGTGGATACCGCACTGGCCCGCTTTGAGCAGCTGCTCTGGCTCTCGTTAGTGTCGCTGGGAATCTTGCTGCTGCTGGGCATCTGGTGTCAGTTGCACTGGGGACTTGAACCGTTAAGACGCATCCGAAGCAATCTGCAGGCAGTGGAAAGAGGTGACTGTGAGCGGCTCGACACCGACCTCCCCGAAGAGTTGAACAATCTGGCAACTGCGATCAATACCGTACTGGAACGCGACCGGCAGTTGATGTCCCGCGCCCGCACCGCGGCGGGCAACCTGGCCCATGCCATCAAAACGCCGGTCAGTGTAATGATGACGACAACAGAGCAATTGCCTGCCAGTCAGCGCGAGACCATGGCATCCGAACTGAAACGACTGAACGAGGCTGTACGACACCACCTGGCCCGGGCTTCCGCCGCTGGCCCAGTGGTGCTGCGGCCTAGAGTGACCCTATCGGTGGCACTTGAACCTGTCTTCAACGGTATTTCACGGTTGGCCGAACGAAAGAATATCACCTTTCAAAAACCCGAAGTACCACCACTGCAGTTGCAAATCGATGCCCAGGACCTACAGGAAATTGTCGGCAATCTACTGGAAAACGCATTGCGCTGGGCCACATCGAAAGTGGTGATGGCAATCTACAGTGAAGCCGACAACCTGTACCTCAGCATTGTGGACGACGGGCCGGGGATGTCGTCCCAGAGCCGGGATGAAGCGTTGCAACGCGGTGGCCGGCTGGATGAGCAGCGCTCTGGCTCGGGCCTTGGGCTCTCCATTGTCAGCGAGTTGATCCAACTGTATGACGGGCAATTGCAATTAAAACCGTCTCCCATGGGAGGGCTGCTGGTAACCGTATGCCTGCCCTGCCTGGCTGCTTGACGTTGACAACTGCAGCCGAGAAAGGATCTCAAACATGGGCGGGGATTAAAAACGTTGTTTCAGCTCTGTCGCCAGCGCTAATCCGCTCAGGTAAGCTGGCTCCACCCTGCCACCCAACAGCCAGTCACCACAGGCGCCCAACTGCAACTGTTCATCCATTAGACACTCCGCTTCCGGCGATACTTCAGGTGTTGCTCTGTCTGTTGCTTTGGGTGTTGGCACGGTATTGGCGTAGCGCCAGCGATGCAGTCGAGAGTACTTTGGCTTCGGCAGCGTTTTAGCCATGAGCCGTTCCAGTTCGTGCCACAGGGCCCGCTGAACCTGCTGGGAATCGTCATCCAGATGCTGTTCGGCCCAGGCATTGGTTGACTGAACCAGGAGTCCACAACCACCAGCGCGACCGGGGCGGGATGACTCAAACGCCAGCCAGCCAATGGGAGAATGCTTCACCACCGCCGCCTGCCACAGACTCTGAAGCGGTTCGGCAAAGCCCAGCAACAGACTGTAACAGCCGAGCATTGTAGTACCGCACACCTGCTCGTAACCGGTAAAGGATGACGGCAGCAGTGCCGCAGACTGTGGCGCCGGCATGCTACAGACGACCCAGTCAAAAGGACCGTGGCAGGTATCGTTGCGATCCCGTAACAACCAACCGGCGATGGTTTTTTCAAGTGACTCAATCGCAGTATCCAATATCAGATTTTTGCCCTCGGCAGCGAGCTGGCACAGGGTATTCATGCCGGGAACCGCCACATAGTGGGGTTCAAACCAGTCGCGCCGGTAGGATTTTCGGTCACCTCCCAATGTGATGACCCGCGGGTGCCATTCGGCCACCCGGCCTATGGCAATCAGTGGTTTCAGGTAGTTCTGAAAGGCAACTGAGCGGGCAGTGAAGAATTGCGCACCGTAATCAAACTGGAAGTCCTCCCCGGTACGTGTGGCGATACGCCCACCGACGCGAGGAGACTTATCGAAAACCGTCACCTCGGCAAAACCATCCAGTTCACCCGCCAGAGTCAACCCGGACAGGCCGGCCCCGATAATCGCCAAACGGGGGAGCCCGGTTACAGGAGGTATCATCTCGAGGCTTCTCCCCGCATCACAGTGCAATCACTGCATAGCTGACCAGGGATAATAGGGCCATCACACTGGCGTGAACTCTGAGCCGGTAAAACCAGGGTTCGAGCAGTTGCTGCCTGACCAGAACCGTATCAATCCACAACAGATAGACGAAGCAAAACAGCAATATCGCTACACCCCATAACAGGGTCGACAGGAGAGACACCCAGGACAGCAGGGCAATCATATTGCTGTGCAGGAACAGGTTCAGCGAGCATTGCCTGAACAAAAAAACGCCCCAATGAATACCGGCAACAAACGAAACAATCACCGCACTGTAGGCCATCAGCAGGGTTTGGATATCAAAGGCGAGAAATGTGCTGCTCCCTGTGAACAGCCGGTAACAGGGGAAAAACAGGAATGGCAATATACCACTGTAGGTGAATAGGCTGGCCGGGGTCCGCTTACTTGTCGTGCTACTGTTCAATGATGCTCTCTCTGATAATTTTGTCGCTGCGGATTTTTTCACCAAAGGTGTTGCCCCGGCTGCGCCGGCATCTTTCGGAACAATATTTCACATCCTGCCAGACGCGCCGCCACTTTTTCCGCCAATGGAAAGGCCGACGACAGACCACACAGATTTTGCCGGGCAGATCAGCTTTTTCCGGCACGCTGCCAACCCGTTTGCCTCGCCATTCCAATCACCAGGGGATTTCCCTGCCCTGCCAATCAAGGTATAGCGCGTGGCCGACCGGTGTCATATCTTCAACAATGGACAGTAACCTTTCCGCCACAAAATCGGCAGAAAACAGTTTGCCTTCCGGTACGTTCCCCTGGAACGGTCTGGACAGTGCTGTGTCGGTGGTGCCTGGATGAAAGGCCACCAACTGCACATTTTTTGCCCGCCTGGCGTATTCGACTGAAGCAGTCTGAACCAGCATATTCAGAGCCGCCTTGGAGGCGCGATAGCTGTACCAGCCACCCAGCTTATTGTCGCTGATACTGCCAACCCGGGCACTGAACAGTGTCAGGGTACAGACCTGTTCACCGCGCAGGGAGCCCACGAGATGCTTCAACCACAACAGGGGTGTGAACGTATTGGCCCTGAACACCGTTTCAATACTGGTCAAATCTATCTCTTCAAGCCGCTTTTCGGGAAGAACCCTGTCCCCCTCATGGAGCATACCGTTACAGATAAACACCCGTGAAAACTCACCGGGTTCTTCATTGAGCAGTGCAACAGTTTCAGCGATACCCACCTCTGAATAATCGCACGTCAGCCAGCTCACCCCCGCCGGCAAATCAACCTCGGCGGGACTGCGACTGACAGCATAAATCCCCGCAATGCGCTGATCAGCGCTTAGTCGACAAATCAAACGCCGGGCAATGCCACTGGAGGCACCGATCACCAAGGCTTTTGAACTCATTGCTGCGACCCCCGTGACCGACATGACCGGTCATCAACTACCCGGCTGGACATCTTCCTCATCGCCCGCCTGGGCTCCCTGCCGATCAACCGGCATCCGCCAGAGCTTGCCATCACATACGTAAAAATACGGGCAATTCCGCATGCAGCCCCGGCAGGGCAACCTTTCAACGGTTTGTTCAGTAGGTAAAGACATCGGTTGGTCCTTGGTTAATGGGTGAGTGTACGCTGAGATGTCCCGATCGGTTCAGCCTGACCCGATACACCGTCGGGGGGTGAATTTTTTATCGTGAAGCCATGGTTTTTGTCACTGTCTATGGCTTAGGCTTGACGGGGGTAATAACCTGTCTGGTCATATTGCGCCAGTGGGGAACAATCGGCGAGGCTTTTTGAACGCGTGGAAACAGACAAACTGGCACAATTGAGATCCGGAGACCCGGTACTTTTTGCAGAACTGGTTCGCGACCACCACCGCGCCCTCATCGCCCTTACAGTTCCCATTGTCGGTATCAGTGAAGCCGAAGAAGTGGTGCAAAATGCCTGGCTCAAGGCCTACCAGGCCATTGGCAGCTTTGCAGGCAAGTCGGCGATCCGTACCTGGCTGGGTAGCATCGCCATCAACGAAGCAAAAATGCAGCGGCGCCAGAGGAAGCGGGAATTGTTGTTCAGCGATCAAGGCGACGAGAACCAGAATACAGAAGATGGTCTGGCACAGAGGTTTACCGAGCGCGGCCACTGGCAACACCCTCCGGCCCATTGGCATATGGATTCTCCCGAGAGCCTGCTGACCGGTGAGCAGCTGGCCGAATGTCTGGAACGACTGCTAGCCGCCATGCCAGACAACCAGCGTTGTATTCTCGAAATGCGGGATGCCAGCGGACTGTCTTTTGAGGAAATCTGTAACGCACTGACGGTTTCTGCATCCAATGCGCGAGTGCTCCTGCACCGTGCGAGAACACAATTGTTCAAACTTGTTGACCATTATGAGGAGACTGGCGAGTGCTGAGCTGCCGCGACTTTGTGAACAATGCGGATCAATTACTGAATCGCGATTTGCGTGTTTCCACACGTATCTCCCTGCAGATTCACCTGTTGCTCTGTCGGCACTGTCGCCGCTATCTCAAACAGCTGCACAGACTTGTCGAAGCCATCCCCTTTATGCACAACAAAGCCACGGAAGAGGAAGTGCACAAAGTAATGGACTGTATTCATTCCCACAACAACCTGTAATCCCCGCAACAAAAGCCCCCTGCTCCGGCAAAAGAAACACAAACGCTGCCTGCAGCCGTAACAAATTCCTTTTAACGGCATCAGTTAGGCAGATTGCCGACAACATTTGTTGTGTGTTTCCTCACCGTGAAAACGTTGCCGGAGCAGACGCAGCCAGCAATCACATCCTATTAACGGTTAAAGAAATATCATCAAAACCCGTTATGCGCTGTAACAAAAAACATCCGACGGCATCTCAATGCGGACACCTTACTTTAACGAAACAAGGAACTGACTATGAAACAACCAACAAAAAACACCTTCAAATCAACCATTGGTATGGCCTTTATTTCCACCAGCCTGATACTCCCCATGGCCAGCATGGCCGACAATCCCTTCGCTGCGACCGATCTCGGCAATGGCTATCAGCTCGCCGGCAAACATGCCGCTGACAAGCCCGGGGAAGGCAAATGCGGCGAGGGCAAATGCGGTGAAGCAAACGCTGCACCAAAGTCTGAAGAGGGCAAATGTGGAGAAGGCAAGTGCGGTGAAGAAAAACCTGCACCGAAATCCGAAGAAGGCAAACGCGGTGAAGGAAAGTGTGGTGAAGGAAAATGTGGCGGACAGTAATTCTTCCGGTTACTGCTGATTTCACGCTTCAGGGGGGCGGCCAAGTGGTCGCCCTTCATCCTTATTCCTGATATTCAATCAATCCGGTAAACCATCATGACCACAATGGCAATTACTCAACGGCTTAACAGGGGACTCAATGTCGCGCGACATGCAGACTTTCTCGCCCCACTGCTGCTGCGACTTTTTCTGGCACCGGTTTTCATCACGGCGGGCCTGACCAAACTGCTCGCCTTCGAGAGCACAGTCAGCTGGATGGGCAACCCGGACTGGGGGCTGGGATTGCCTCTTCCCTGGCTGATGGCGGTTCTGGCTACCGCCACAGAGCTGGTTGGCGGATGGCTGCTGTTGTTCGGGTTGGGGACACGGCTAATTGCCATCCCGCTGATGGCAACCATGCTGGTGGCCGCCTTTGCGGTTCACTGGCACAACGGCTGGTTCGCGATTGCCCCCTCGGACCCGTCAACCAGTATGGCCCGCCCCCTGGCCGCCATCGGCATTCCGACGGCGGAACAGAGTCTCGAAAACAGCGAGGCAGTGGGTGAACGATTATCAGCTGCCCGACAGATTCTTCGGGAACACGGCAATTACTCATGGCTTACCGGCAAGGGCAACATTGTCATTCTGAACAATGGCATCGAATTCGCAGCCACCTACTTTATCATGCTGCTGTCACTGTTTTTTACGGGCGGCGGCCGCTACTGCAGTGCAGACTACTGGATAGGTCGCCGGTGGCTCAATAACAGGGACTGACGACCGGCGTTTACCACTTATGCTGCTCAATGGTTGGCCAGCACAGCCTCCCTCACCACTCCGAAACAGGAAAATATCCGATTGGCGATAAAATTACCCTAGAATAGTGCCGGTATCAGACGTTGATGATAGCTGTTCAGGAGAAGTCGTGTATGGAGGTGGACCATGTTGTCAAAGTGGTCGATATGGGTATCGATACTCACCAGGAATCCGTGGTGTACATGCGCAAGGATTCGCCGGTTTGTCAGTCGGAAGGGTTCTCTGCTAGCAGTCGCCTGACACTGAAAAGCAATGGTCATTCGCTGATTGCCACCTTGAATGTGGTGGACAATCACATTCTTCCTGAGGGTTATGCAGGCCTGTCAAAGGTCGCCATGCATGACTTACAGATTAAAAGTGGCGACACGGTGAAGATACATAACGCGCCATTGCTGAACTCACTGAGTCTGGTCCGCAAGAAAATTTACGGTCACAAGCTCAGCGAATCCGACATCAAAAGTATCATCACGGACATCAGCGGCCACCACTACACCGACGTTGCCATCGCCAGTTTTCTCAGCGCCTGTGCAGGCAACAGGCTGGACGTAGACGAAATTATCAGCCTCACCAAGGCGATGGTGGAATGCGGCAAACGGCTCGAGTGGCCGGGCCACCTTCGTATTTTTGACAAGCATTGCATCGGTGGATTGCCGGGAAACCGCACCACACCGATTCTGGTATCCATTGTCAGTTCAGCGGGACTGATTATCCCGAAAACGTCTTCCCGGGCGATCACTTCGCCATCGGGCACCGCAGACACCATGGATACCCTGACCAACGTCAACCTAAAGCTGGAGGAAATCCGCCATGTGGTCGGTGACACCGATGCCTGTCTGGTGTGGGGCGGCGGGGTCAGCCTGAGTCCGGTTGATGACCTGCTGATCCGGGTAGAGCGGGCACTGGATCTGGATGGCGAAGGCCAGATGATCGCATCGGTGTTATCCAAAAAAATAGCGGCGGGCTCAACCCACGCGGTAATCGATATCCCCGTTGGCGCAACAGCAAAAATAAGAACCCGGGAAGAAGCCAACAGGCTGGCATCCATGTTCACCCTGGTGGGGGCTGCCTGCGGTATTCAGCTGCGCTGTTTGATTACCGATGGCAGTGCACCAATTGGTTATGGCATCGGCCCGGTTGAGGAGGCTCGGGATATTTTATCCGTACTGCAATGTCAGGCCGACGCACCTCAGGATTTGCGGCAACGTTCGCTGTTTCTCGCCGCCAACCTGTTGGATATGGCCCAGGGCCACGGGGTTGAAGCCGGTATCCGTCAGGCCACTGAAATACTGGAGAGTGGGCAGGCATGGCGTCAGTTTCAACGTATCGCCAAGGCCCAGGGCGGCCTGAAAACCCTGCCCAATGCCCGTTTCCAGCATATTGAGGCGGCCGATCGGGACGGCGTGGTCACGGCAATCGACAACCGAAGACTGGCCAGAGTGGCAAAACTGGCTGGCGCACCGACTGATCCGGCAGCAGGACTTCGCCTGGCAGCCTCACTGGGGGGGCCTGTCACTAAAGGACAGCCACTCTTTACTCTGTTCTCCGAGAGCCAGGGAGAACAGGACTACGCGATGGCTTTTTACCGGGATAATGGCCCTGTGTTTACGATTGGGGAGTCGTCATGAACCCTGCCGACCAACATCCACCCCTGTTGTTCTCCTTTGATGACCATCCCCTGCTGGTACCCCTCTGCCGCGAATTGGTAGCAACCCGGGGCAAACTCGAGACCCGCCTGTTTCCGGACCGGGAAACCTATCTCAAGGTTGTCACACCGGTGGCCGGCCATCACTGTATTGTGGTGGCGAACCTGGCCAACCCGAACGATAAATTTCTTTCGCTGATCTTTCTGCTGGATACCCTGCGGGAATTGGGGGCAAGCTCGGTGGGACTGGTCGCCCCCTACCTGTGCTACATGCGGCAGGACTGCCGTTTCCATAAGGGCGAGGCAGTCACCTCGCGGTTGTTTGCCCGCATGCTGTCAAACCATATCGACTGGCTGGTGACAGTGGACCCACACCTTCATCGCTACCATTCACTGGCCGATATCTACACCGTACCCAGTGTCAGGGTTGAAGGCACAACAGCTCTCTCTGACTGGCTGACCAATCAATCCTCCCTGTTACTGATCGGGCCGGACAGCGAGAGTGAACAGTGGGTCTCGCGGGTTGCCCTGGCCAGTGGCCATCCCTATGTGATCGGCGAAAAGCAGCGGCACGGCGACCGAGATGTGGTAGTCACACTTCCCGACCTTGCAGGCTATCAGGATCGAACAGCAGTAATCATCGATGATGTCATCTCCAGTGGCCAAACCATCCTGAAGTGTCTACAGGCAGTCCGGCAACAGGGTATAAGCCGGGTTAAATGCGCGGCGATCCACGGTATTTTTGCCAACCGTGTCGATGAGCTGCTGTTGCAGTCCGGCCTGACGGAACTGGCCACCTGCAACACCATCCCCCATGCCACCAACTGTATTGATGTGACTCCCCTGCTGGTTCCCGCCATTCAGCGATGCTCGGGAATCGGGGGCAATCAGGGTTCTGGCAACAGGTAAAGGGTTCAGGCTACCTTGGCAACAACGGCAAACAACGGGTCGCCGCACGGAGGACTCCGGTCCATCAGCTCAATCTGCCGGTAGCAACCGGCCTCCTCAAGAAAGGTCTTGATCAGATAGGCGCGCTGCTCATCATTAAGATACAACCAGGCAGCAGTCGCCTTCGACTCAAAGTAGCGATTTGAATAGGTGATAATCAACGGGGCATCTGGCTTGAGCACCCGACCCGCATCCCGCAGCACCGCGACAGGATCCGTCAGATAATCAATCGAGACACAGATCAATACGGCATCAAATTCCCCGTCAATAAACGGCAGTGAAGGTTCACGGTTCAGATCATGCACCACCCACTGGTCGAGCTGTGGATTCCGCGCCATCTCCCGGTCATTCATGCCCAGACCGACCACGCGACCAAGCGCCAGCTCCTCGGGCAGATGGCTGAGCCAGCTGCTCATCAAATCCAGCACCACCGTTCCGGCAGACAGGTATTCGCGGTACAGTTCAGTCACCCGATCAATCGCACCGGGATCAATATGGCTGACAAAGCGCGGAATCCGGTAGAACTGATCATCCGGGGCCTCGTCCATGCGCCGGAAAGTGCTATCGGTCAGCTGAATTTTATACTTCTTGTCGAAACGCATGAGCCGCAGACTAAACCAGACCCGATCACCGGTAAACCTTTCGATTCAGGAAGTGCCAGGCACTGTTATCAACCGCTACAAAGTGCTACGTTTAATAGCCGAATAATAATTCACCGGGAAAGCCCTCCGGTTTTGTCACTGTCGTGGTTAGAGCAGACATTATGAAAATATCCACCACCCAGCAGGGCAACCCAGCCAACCGCAAAATAGATCCACGTTTCGAGGCAGCTCTCGAGGCAATCGACCGGCAGCACTTTATCAATTGCGAAAATGGATCGCTGGTGGCGGGGGAAAGTATTCCCACCACAGAAGTACTGAAACAGATATTCAGTGTGTTGACTTTGCCGAACTACCCCAGGGTTCTGCATGTGGGTGCAGGACTTGGCTACCCCTGTGCGGTACTGGCCAAAATCGCCAGCAAGGTCGTCGGTATTGAAAAAATCGCCTCCCTGGCCGATGCCGCAATGGACAAGCTCAGCCAGCTGCAACTGAAAAATGTCATTGTGCTGCACGGCGAAGGCGAAGAGGGCTCGGCACAGTTTTCGCCCTTTGACATCATCATGGTCACCACGCCCGGCCTCAAGACGCTCTCCACCCTGCTCCACCAATTGGCCCCGGGCGGTCAGCTGGTGTGTGTTGAGCGAACGGAATCGACACTGTTGAAACTGGTCAAGTACGTTCAGGACGAACAGCAGAAAATCCATCGCATTGAACAGGGGCTGGTGAGCTTTGACAACAAAAGCGATCAGACCCTGATTGAGCTCGGCATCGTCAACCGGGAAATTCTCAACGAGGCGAAAATCCGCGCAAAAGCCAACAACAGTCTGATTATCGATGAAGTCCGACAACTGATAAATGTGGATGATCTGGCGTTATACCGTTCTCTGGCCAAACGTTACAACCTGGAGCTGGGCAATGTCGAAATTTTGCTCAGGCGCCTGGATCCCGCCATTTTCAACCGGTTTTCCCAGGCCTTTCTCGATCATCACCGCCTCATACCCCTGTTCACTGATCACGACACGCTGCGGGTCGCCACCAGTGATCCGGATGCCTCGATGGATGAAATTCAGCAGGTTTTCCCTCGGCACAAACTGGTAAAAATTCTGGTCACACCCACAGACTTCAGACGTCTCTGGTCCGCCACTGACCTCTCGGTCCAGGCTCACACCACCCCCCTGCCCGACTATGAGGAAAAGGTCCTTGCGGAGAAAGACCAGGATCTGCTGGGCAGGGCCAGGCCGGAAGTGGGCGCCCATCTGATCTCGCTGTTTGAAGCCATGTTGCTCGATGCCGTGGCCGAGCGCGCCAGTGATCTGCACATTGAGCAGTATCATCGCACTGTGAGAATTCGCCTGCGGGTGGATGGTGAACTGCGCGACCTGCCGCACTACGAGATTACTCCCGGCGAACTGCGCGGTCTGATCAATGTGATCAAGCTCCGCGCCGACCTGAATATCGCCGAACGCCGTTTGCCCCAGGGTGGCCGTTCGCGGTTACGGGTGGGGGATGCCCTGTTCGATTTGCGGATTCAGGTACAGCCCTCATTGCACGCCGAGCATGTGGTGATCCGCCTGTTACCGCAGAATTCCGAGCTGATCAGCATCGATAAACTCGGGCTGTCCAGCACCATTGCCGACAACTATCGGCGGTTACTGCGCAACCCTGCAGGACTGGTACTGGTGGTTGGCCCCACCGGATCGGGCAAAAGCACCACACTGTATGCCGGCCTGCAGTTACTGGCCGATGATGGCACGCGAAAAGTGATTACCGTGGAAGACCCGATCGAATACTCCATCAACAACATCCAGCAAACCCGGGTCAGGCCGGAGATCGGCTTCAGCTTTGCCGATGCCATGCGCTCCTTCGTCCGCCAGGATCCGGATGTGATCCTGGTGGGTGAAATACGTGACAACGAAACCGCTGTCGAAGCCATGCGGGCCTCTCAAACCGGCCATGTGGTGCTCTCTACGCTCCACTGCAACGATGCTGTCGACGCCATGCAACGGCTCTATGACCTGGGTGTTCACCCGAACTCACTGGCCAGTGAACTGCTGGCGGTAATCGCCCAGCGGCTGGCAAAACGTATTTGCCTCAACTGCCGGGTTCCGGCAGAGCCGGATGAGGCCATTCTTCGGGAGGTGTTTCCCGATGGCACCCCCCACAGTTTCCGCTCCTTTATCGGCAAGGGTTGTGAGCAGTGTAATGACAGCGGCACCCACGGCCGCATGGGGGTTGTGGAATACCTGCACATCGACCCGGAGTTGCGCAATGCCATCGCCCGCCAGATTCCGGTGGGAGAGCTGCGCAAACTGGCACTGGACTGCGGACTGATAACCATGCGCGACAGCGCTCTGGACCACGTTATCCAGGGCAACATTCCTCTCTCCGAATTGCCCCGTATTCTCCCGGCCGAGCGGATGGCACCCGAAGCCCGCTGGCAGTGGGAAAAACCCTCCTGAGACATTGATCATGAATGACAAAGCCATACAGAGACCCAGCGCCGAGAACCTCTACCGGGACGAGCTGGAACGACTGATTGACTGGGACCCAGGCCCGGCACCACCGGGCTGGAAGATGTCTCCATTCGCCGTGGAAAAATTCATCCTCGGTGATGACGAGCTGGGCATTCAGCGAAAATTTGTCGCCCAAAGGGAGCTGGTTACCCGGATTATCATCAGTCTCGCCACCAACCGGGGAGCCATGCTGATCGGCGAACCGGGTACGGCCAAATCCTGGTTGTCGGAATTATTGGCCAGCGCTATCTCCGGCCAATCCACCCTCACCATTCAGGGCGGAGCCATCACCAATGTCAGCCAACTGCTCTACAGCTGGAACGAAGCCTTATTGAAGAGTGCGGGGCCAACGCCCGAGGCGCTGATTCCAAGCCCGGTTTATCAGGGCATGATGGAGGGCCAGCTGGTGCGTTTCGAAGAAATTGCCCGCTGCCCCCAGCACATTCAGGATGCCATGCTGTCGATCATGTCAGAGAGGCAGATCCTGGTGCCTGAGCTAGGCCGCGAAAACGGCGTTCTCTTCGCCCGAGAGGGCTTCAATATCATTGCCACGTCCAACTCCCTGGACCAGGGCGTCAATGCCATGAGTGCAGCCCTCAAACGTCGCATGAACTTCGAAACCATACCGCCGATTCGGGAGTTGCAGGACGAAATTGAGGTGGTCGCCAGTGAATCGACAAAACTGATTCGCCTGTCAGGCGTCGATGTGAAGCCCGATGCCCAGATCATTGAGGTACTGACGACGATTTTCCACGAGCTGCGCAACGGGCAGACGCTGGATGGACGCAGTACCGACCGACTGGCAGCCACCGTGATGTCAACCGCAGAGGCCGTGTCTGTGGCCCACGCCATGGGCGTGCACGCCTACTACTATCGCAACGGCAAGATGGAGATGGGCGACCTGGTGCATTTCCTGATCGGAGCGGCCCTGAAAGATAACAAAGACGACCGGCGGCGCATGAAACACTATTTTGAATCCGAAGTGGCCGTCAAGGAAGGGGCGCACTGGCAAGCGGTATTTGAACAGCGGCGGTTACTGTAAATCCTCTAACCTAAAGAGGCAGAGACTAAAACCACTCTCAGAGATCCAGGTATCTGAAGCCACGGTCACCGTTGAAGGAAACCGTCTCAGAATAGTCAGCGAGGCATACAAAACCCCGGTCAGTCCACCGAGAAACCAACCCGGCAATCGATATTTCAGAAGGTTCAGGCAGCCATGACCTTTCAACCCTTCGGCTATTTACAAACAGCCCGTCTCTCGCGGATTGCATCGCCAAAGGCCCTGAACAACGCTGCATAGAAAATATCCTCAGGATATTGCCACTCGGGATGGAATTGCACACCGACGGCGTAGCGGCTGTAATCGGCCAGCCGCACAGCTTCCACCAGCCCATCGGGAGCGACAGCTTCTACTTGCAGGCTCGCCGCCAACCGATGAACACCCTGGCCGTGAACAGAGTTGACCCGCACTTGCCGGGATCCGGCGAGGGTGGCCAACAACCCGCCCGGCGTCAGGGTAATGTTGTGGGCATAATCGTACTGGCCTTCTCTGGGGAGGCTCCGGTCTTCCCGGTGATCGAGCATCCCCGGCACTTCATGCACATACTGATAGAGCGAACCGCCAAGAGCCACATTCAGTTCCTGCATGCCGCGACAGACCGCAAAGAACGGGATGTTTCGTTCGATGGCGCGGCGAATCAACGGCAGGACGGTGGTGTCGCGCTGGGGGTCCAGCAGGTTACCGGAACGACTTGGCTGACCATAGTACTGCGGGTTAACGTTAGAAATATTGCCCGTTAGAAACAGTCCATCCAGCGAGTCCAGCACCTCATCCGGGGAACAGATGTCCGCAAGGGAATGCAGATCCCGGCCGGTACCCACCGCAGGTAGCATAACCGGTCTAACACCGGCACCATGGGCCAGTGCGTTGATATATTTTTCACCGCTGCCATGAAAGGGATGCAGTCCCTGCGTCACCACATCACAGGGAATGCCCACCACCGGCCAGTGTCCAGCCATGCTCACCTACTCCTGAATTGCGTGTGGACAACCCACCACACCGGGTTTGCACTTCTGGTTTGTATTCCTTTTTAGATCTCCTGTTTGCACTGTCAAATAACACCCTCTGCCTTTAGCTGCTGCAGGGCAGCTTCATCCAGTCCCAACAGCCCGCCCAACACCTCGGCATTGTGACTGCCCACCTCGGAGCCGGGCCAACTGGTGTTACCGGGGGTCTCGCTGAGTCGGGGGATCATCGCCGGAATTTTCAGCGGTTCACCATTGATCTCCACCTGCTCGAACAGGCCCCGTGCATTGAAGTGAGGGTCCGTCAGCATATCGCCCGCGTGATAAATCGGTCCTGCGGGTACCCGCTGCTCGGCCAGCAACGTCAACAGTTCTGCACTGGGAAGTTCGCTGCACCAGGCCGACAAGGCGCTATCGATCTCCTGCTCGCACTGCACCCTGCCGGCATTATCGGCACAGCGGGGGTCCTCTGCCAGATCCGGCCTGCCCGCCGCCAACATCAAGCGTTTGAAGATGGAGTCGCCATTGCCGCCGATCACCACGTACTTTCCATCGGCGCAGCGATAGGTGTTGGTAGGTACGATACCGGTCACTGTGGTACCGGAGGGTTCACGGATAATACCAGCGCCATCGTATTCCGGCACCACCGCCTCCAGCAGATTGAACATCGCCTCGTAGAGCGCCACATCCACCACCTGCCCCACGCCGCTGGACTGTCTGGACAGCAGCGCCAGCGCCACACCGAATGCTGCATGCAACCCGGCAATACTGTCGCCAATGCTGAGATTGGGTCGCACCGGGGCCTCGCCGGGAAACCCATTCAAATAACGAAAGCCACTGATCCCTTCACACACCGAGGCAAAACCGGGTCTGTTTGCATAGGGACCGGTCTGGCCGTAGCCGGAAATACGGGTGTAGACCAAGCCGGGATTGGACTGTTTGAATTGCTCTGGCCCCAGCTCCCAAGCTTCCATGACCCCAGGCCGGAAATTCTCGATCACCACGTCGGCCCCGTCGATCAGCTGCTTTGCCAACTGCCGCCCCCGCGCCGTCTTCAAGTCCAGGGTAATGCATTTCTTGTTGCGTCCTAGACTTCGCCACCACAGTGATGTGCCGTCCCTGACCACCCGCCAGTTGCGCAGCGGATCGCCTTTCCCAGGCGGTTCAATCTTGATCACTTCAGCCCCGAAATAGGCCAGCAGTGCCCCGGCGAAGGGGCCGGCCAATAATTGGCCGAGTTCGATCACCCGGTATCCCGACAAGGGCTTCATTTCTGTCACAACTTTCTCCCGGTTATAACAACACGGCCAACAATACTGGTACGGCAACCAGCGCCATGACGGTGGAGGCCACCACAATACCCGCCACTGCGGTCGGCTCCTGGTCATACTTCAGAGCCAGTAGATAATTGAATACTGCCGCAGGCATAATGGCCTGCAGCAGCACCACACCCCGGGCAGTGCCGGTAATCTCCAGACACTCAACCACCAACCAGGCCATCACCAGGCCACCGCCAATTCGCAGCACCGAGTAACCCAGACTCCGCCACCATCCCGACGTACTCAGCGTGGAGAGGGAAACACCCAGCGTGATCAGCATCAGTGGAATGGTGAACCCGGCCAGCAGTTCAACAGACCGGTCAAGCCATTGCGGCAGGTCGATATTCCCCACCAGAAGAACGAGTCCAATAATGACCGCAAGTATTAACGGTTGAAAGGCAAAGCCTTTCAATATTGACCAGATATTGCCGGATTGCCTGTCGAGTAGCGGGATGCCAAATACCATCATGGCAGTCATCTGTACGATGAAAAAGCCCACCGCCAGGGCCAACCCTTCCTGGCCAAAGGCAAACAGGCAAAGCGGCAACCCCATATTGCCATTGTTGGGAAACGTCACCGATGGCAGCAGCGCCCGGAGATCGCCGCCGGAGGCACGAATGCCCCCCCAGCCCAGCAGTGCTGAGCCGGCCAGAACAAACGCAGCGGCACCGGCAACCTCGGCAAACTCCGACCCTGAAATCTCCGATCGACTGATCGCGGAGACCACCAGACAGGGTGCACCGATATTCATCACGGCACGGGTGACGAATTCCGCGGCGTAGGGCACCCGGGAGCGGCCCCAGCAATAACCAATGGTGATGGCGATCAATACCGGCGCCATCACATTCCAGAGAGCCAGAAACATTATTTGTTGAACCCCGATAATTCATCTGTCCGCGGCGTTATACTGCACCTGTGCAGCGCGTGAAAGTGCAACATACCGCAAGGAACTTTCACCTGCCAGCCATCTCTAAGACCGCTAGCATTACTGGGCTTTCACTATGGGGTATTCACTAAAATATACTACCGGCGCGTTGATGCTACTGCTTACCTTTGGCAGTCTGCCCGCTGCTCAAGCTGACACCCCGGCTGACCTACCGGAAACGGGCACGGTTGAACAGGGCTCCGGGCAACACGAATCCGCCCGCCAAACTATCGAGAGTGACCCGGCTCACGGCGAAACCACTGCTCAGGCAGAAAAGTCCGACCTCCAAGCCGCCGAAGCCGCCGAAGCCGCCGAAGCCGCGAAGATTATTGCCGATTACCAGTCGGCTATTGACCGGCGCGAAGCACTAGCCGGTCCTTTTGATCCGGAGTTATCCGAGTTGACCTTTGCGCTGGGCAAAACCCTGCAGCGCCAGAACCGCCTGAAAGAGGCTATTCAGGCCTTCCGTCATGCCATGTACGTGAATCGTGTTAACAACGGCGTTTACAGCCTGTCCCAGGAACCGATGTTGCGCGGTATTATCAACACCCACATCCAGCTCGGACTCATCAGTGAGGCCGCCGAAGCCTACCAGAAACTACTCTGGCTGCACCGCAAAACCTATGGTACCGATGATCCCCGCATACTCCCGCTACTGGACGAAATCGGTCAATGGCACCTGCGGGCCTACAATGCCCGGGGACACAGAGATGATATTTACCATCTGAATGTTGCCCATGGCGTCTACAATCGGGCACTGGCCATCACCGCGCAGCAACATGGCGAGGATCATCGCAGCATGACCGGGCTGTTGTACAACTCGGCAATGACAGACTACTACCTCGACAGGCATCAGAAAAAATACGCCAACAGTTGGGAGAATACAGACCTCCTGTCTGAGCGATTTCAGCAGGCGCGCTGGGTGGCCGACGACCCATTCCTCAGCAAAAACTATTTTCAGAACGGTCGCCGGGCTAATGCCAGGATGATTGATATTCTGGAACAGGACCCCTCGGCATCCGCGGCCGACAAAGCTACCGGTTATATCAAAACCGGTGATTGGTTTATGCTATTCAATCTAACCGGCCCGGCCATTGACAACTATCAAAAAGCCTACCGCGTCTTGCAACAGACGAATGACACAGCACTGATTGCCGCGTTGCTGGGTGAGCCGAAAATGCTGCCCAGGCCGATCGATTCGGCCATTATGGAGACCGAATCCGTGCTCACGGCCCAAACCACCTCCACCGAACGCTCATCAGAACAACAGGAAACCCCAATGCCCGACATCACAGAAATTGTGACCAGCCCGTCAATACCCGCGGCCTATGTGATGCTTGCCGTTAATATCTCCGAAAAAGGGCAACCCCGCAAAATCACAACATTGAGTGTTTCCCCGGAAGGGGGCGATGGGCTGGAACGCCGGGCAAGGAAAACCATTATTGATACCAAATTCAGACCGCGCTTTGACAATGGCCAGCCTGTGCCAACCGAAGCATTGCCGGTCAAGGTCCTGATACAGTAGTCTCCCAATGATGAATCGATCATTTCTCATAATGTTACTCAGTGTTGGCCTGCTCAGTGCGCCGGGATGTCAGAGTCCGACCCAGTCCCCCACGGCGCAGTCCCAGCAGCCTCCACAACCGCAAGCCCAGTCACCGGCAACAGAGGAGGCCAACGAGCAGGACAGTCCTCCGGAAACGGCTTCGACGACAGGCGAGAGCCAGTCCAGTGACGTCAGTGAGCCCAGCGAAATGCCTGAAGCCAACCCGGATCAGGGTAGTCCGGCAAACCAGCCATCGCCCCCACCGGGTGGCGCACTCAGCGCAGATGAGGAAATTGCGGTTCTCGATCAACGGCTGGATGCCTCCATGGCCGAATTTGACGGTATGATTATGGATGCACGGGCCGCCGCTACCGAGAGGGAACAGGACAGCGACGGTGAAGGGGCACCCGCCGACACGGGAGGCCCCCTGTTTGAAGAGGCAGATATCACCGAGGAACTCGGGGGCGGTCCATCAGGAAGACCCGGCGATGAAGAAGCCAGCGGCCCGGACGGCGCCAGCGAACCACCATCGGGACAAGCCACCACCTACGGTGGAGACGGTGCAATCATCGGTCGCAGTGGAGGCAGTACGGTTCCAGCAAATATTCCCGATGGCCACGATGACGATATTGTGGCTCGCCAGATCCGTGAGGCAGCCATGAAAGAACAGGACCCGGTATTGAGAGAAAAACTCTGGGACGAGTACCGCAAATATAAAGAGGGGCGATAACAGGTTGGTCAACTGGAAGTATCTACTACAACGGGTATTCGTATTGTCTGCGCTGCTGTTATTGGCGGCCTGCAGCACCAACCGGGTCACCAGTACAGTCGTGACACCGCTGGAGCAGCAGACTGCGCCAGTGGTTGAGTCACAGCTACTCGACTTGGCAGTGCTGCCTTTCGAGCCCGGTCTGGAAAACATCGAATCGGACGATACCAGTGTCTCGCCAACCGTGCGCACAGCCGAAGCACAGTACCTGCCAAACCAGCTGGCCGCGACCATTCAGAAAACCGGCGCCTGGGGCGCAGTGCGACTGGTACCCGGTAGGGAAACGGTCACAGAGGTCTATGTGGCCGGGAAAATCGTCGCCTCCAACGGCGAAACACTGGCACTGGATATCACCGTCACCGATTCCAGCAATCGCCACTGGTATACCAAGTCCTACACCGAAACGGTGGGCAACTATGCCTACAACCGGCAAAACCAGCTACAGCGAGATCCGTTTCAGGGCCTTTATAACCGGATTGCCAACGACCTCCTGGAATACCGTCAGCAGATGAGTGCAGAAAATGTCAATAAACTGCGCACCATAGCGGAACTGCGATTTGCGCGGGACTTTTCCCCGGAGGCGTTCAGCGACCATATCAGGGAGACACCGGGTGGCCAGCTGGAAATCAGCCGTTTGCCGGCAGAGAATGACCCTATCCTGCAACGCATCCGGCAGATTCGCCAGCGCGACTACCTTTTCATTGATACCATGCAGGAACATTACGACGCCTTTACCCGCCGCATGGACAGCCCCTATCAGGAATGGCGAGCCGCCAGTTACAACGAGCTCGTGGCCCTCAGAGAACTGAAACGCCAGTCCCGCAATCGCACCATCGGTGGAGTAGCCGCGATTATTGGTGGCATTCTGGCCTCCGGCAGCAACAGCGGTTCCGGACGCGCTGCCGGGGCAGTGGCTATCGGTAGCGGGGCCCTGCTGGTAAAAAGCGGTCTGTCAAAAAGAGCCGAACTGCAGATTCATGAGGACACACTCGCCGAGCTCGCCCAATCACTTGAAGCCGAGATAGAACCGAGAGTCATTGAGCTGGAAGATCGCACAATCACTCTGACCGGCAATGCTGCCGCCCAATATGCACAGTGGAAAACCCTGCTGCGGGAGATTTATCAGGCCGAACGCGGTGGAATTTAAGCCCCATGAGCGGAAGTAACGACCAGGACCCGATCAGGCCGAGCGACATAGCATTTACTCCTGTCACCCCCGAAGACAGCCGCAAAGCGGATAACCTGCCCTGGCAACAACGACCCGCCAGCTGGGTAGCACTGGCTCTCTGTGTGCTGCTGGCGTTGGTGGTGATCTTTGTACTCCCGGCACTGATTCAACCGCCGGACACCCCCCCCGTGCCAATTGTATCTGACCGCACGGCGGCCCCGACGGCAGAATCACCGTTCCGAGACGCACAGTTAGCCACAGCGAGACGTGCGGCACAGGATGTATTGAGCAAGATTCTTGAAAAGCAGGCCTTTCTTGAGAGCAAAAATGTAGAACTCTGGGACAGGGAAGCCTTTGACAGGGCACTTGCGGTTGCTGCAACCGGCGATACCCACTATCGCCAGCGCGCCTTTGATCAGGCACAGGACGCCTACCAGTCAGCCCTGAATCAACTCACCACACTGGAAACGTCTATCCCTCAACGAGTCAGCGACGCACTGACGGCGGGACAAACCGCACTCAATAACGGTGATGCCGAAGAAGCAACCCGGCAGTTTGAACAGGTGCAGGCCATCGCGTCGGATAATGCCGAGGCGGCCCGCGGCTTGGCCAGAGCCGAGGTACTGGACCAGGTCACCGAGCTGGTGACAGAGGCTACCATTGCCCGGCAAAACAACGACCTGCCCCAGGCCAGAACCCTCTACCGGAAAGCCCTGGAACTGGACGCTGACCACACGCCCGCCGCTGCCGGACTGGAAGCCGTCAATGCCGAAATCCTGGACAATCGGTTTAATGAGGCCATGAGCCGTGGTTACACCGCACTGGAACGCAACCAGCTGGACAGCGCAAAAACCGCGTTCAAACAGGCCCTGCAACTCAAGCCAGATGATCCGGCGGCCCGCAGCGGACTTACCCAGGCATCCAGTGCCGCCACCAAGCAAACCCTTCAATCCCTGCTGAGCCAGGCCACAGCACTGGAAAGCCGCGAACAGTGGCATCAGGCCCGGGATACCTACGCCAAAATTATGGCGATCGACAGTTCCGTGATGGAAGCCCGGCTGGGACAGATTCGAAGCAATGCCCGCGCACAACTGGACGACCAGATTCGCGGCATACTCGATCAGCCGCTGCGTCTGTCATCAGATAACGTACGACAAGAGGCTCAACGGATTCTGGCAGACGCACGAGCCATCAAGTCTCCCGGCGCCAAATTAAAGGAACAGATCAGCCGCCTGGATCAAACAATGAAAACAGCGACCACCCCGGTTCAGGTGGAGCTGGTGTCCGACCAGGACACCCTGGTCACACTCTACCGACAGGGCGAACTGGGTAAATTTCAGCGCAAGCAGATCTCACTGATTCCCGGAAAATACGTCGCAGTGGGAACCCGTCGTGGCTATCGGGATGTACGGGTGGAGTTCCAGCTTGGTCCGGAGGGACTCAGCCAACCGGTGGTGGTGATCTGCAAGGACCCGATCTCGTGACCGAACATCGACAACAGCCTCAGACTATCGAGCCGGCAACGTTTGTGCCCCTGGGCGAGACCGCTGCCAGCAGACCTTTCACCATCAAACCCCTGACGGGCATTATCGCCGCGGCACTGCTGGTGAGCGGCCTGGTTCTGGGATTTTTGTTCACTGCCAAATCGGTGGTCGTACAAGTCAGCCCCGCCAGCGCCGACCTCTCGATCAGCGGTGGCATCACGTTCAAGCTGGCTGACCACTATCTGATTCGTCCGGGAGATTATCGGATAAGTGCCATGGCTGAGGGCTACCTCCCCTTGCAACAGGCCTTTTCAGTCGGTCCCGACAAGCATCAGTTGCTGGAACTGGCGATGGCTAAAAAACCGGGCCATCTGGAGCTTTCCAGCACCCCCGCCGGTGCAGAGGTACTGGTAAACGGCGAACATGCGGGAACAACACCCCTGACGGTTCGTGACCTGCCACCGGGCGATCACCAACTGGTCGTCCAGGCCCCGCGCTATTCCCCCGCAAAAGACACCGTGACCATCGTCGGACTGGATCGCACCCAATCACTGGCCGTGACCCTCGCACAGGCCTGGGGTCAGGTTCAGTTAAGCTCCAAACCCAGCGGCGCGGAGGTCATTATCGAGGGCGAGTCGCGAGGCCGCACCCCCCTGATCACAGAACTCCTTGCCAAGGGTGAGAATGTCCGTGTGCAGCTAGAGGGGTTCAAGACCTGGCAGCAAAAACTGCGCGTCGACGTGGGTGAAACCCTGACACTGCCAGAGATCATTTTCGAGCCCGCCGATGCGACCCTCTCAGTGACCAGTTCACCGAACGGTGCCACCGTAACGGTAAACGGTGCCTATCGGGGCGTCACACCACTGGATCTCGAATTGCCGCCAGACCAGTCACACCAGCTGTCCTTTTTTGCCAACGGCTATGTCACCAGCAAACAGGCCCTGACGCTGTCTGCTGGTGAGAAAAGGCAACTGTCGATCACCCTCAATGCGAGCATGGGGAAAATCCGGGTGTCCGCCAGTCCGGCAGATGCGACTGTCTGGATCGACGGGGTAGCAAGGGGCAAACCGGGGCAGACCTTCAGCCTGCCCGCCCGCCCCCACCGGATAGAAATTCGCAAGCCCGGCTACGCCACTGAAACACGCACCATCACACCAAAACCCGGACTCGATCAACTGGTACAGGTAAAGCTGCTCACTGAGCAGGCGGCCAGGTGGGCCAACACACCCACCAGCATTACCAGCAAAGCGGGGCAGGCATTGACACTTTTCCGACCCGAGGGCGCTTTCAAGATGGGCGCACCGCGCCGTGAAAGCGGTCGGCGGGCCAATGAGGTGTTGCGCGATGTGCAACTGACACGTCCATTTTACCTCGCCACCAAAGAAGTGACCAATCGGCAATTCAAGCAGTTTGCCCGTCAGCACAGCTCATCACATGTGCGCGGCACAACGCTGGATCAACCAGAACAACCGGTGGTCAATGTCAGCTGGGATCAGGCTGCCCGTTATTGTAACTGGCTGAGCGCCAGAGAAAATCTGCCGCCTTTCTACAGAGAGTCCGGCGGCAAGATCACCGGCACCAACCCCGCTGCAAACGGCTACCGCCTGCCCACTGAAGCGGAATGGGCATGGGCGGCACGGGCCACCTCCGGCGACGCAAAACGCTTTGGCTGGGGACAGCAATTTCCACCGGCCGACGGTGCCGGAAATTTTGCCGACAGCAGCGCTTCGAGAATGGTTGACCAAGTCCTGACCGGTTACAACGACGGTTTTGCCGTCTCCGCCCCAGTGGGCAGTTTCTCCGCCAATCACCGGGGGCTCCACGACCTGGAGGGCAATGTGGCAGAGTGGGTCAATGATTATTATGGTATTGAATTCAGTCTTGGTAGCAGTGCCGAAAAAGACCCCACCGGCCCGGCTTCCGGTGAATTTCGCGTGATTCGGGGAGCCAGCTGGCGCCACGGCAATATCATTCAATTGCGGCTGTCCTACCGCGATTACGGTCTCGATGGCCGGGACGACCTGGGCTTCAGGGTGGCGCGCAATGTGGAGTGATATCCTATGGCGCTAAAGACTCTCAAGACCTGCCTCGCGGCGCTGCTGATAGGCGGACTCCCGATCTGCCTGATCGCCAATCCTAATGCTAATGAACCGGAGCAAGGCAAAGAGCCAGACACAAAACAGGTGACAGGCGCGTCCGGCAAGCAATCAAGCGACGATGCCGCCAGCTCACCACCAGCCAAACCGGCCCCGTCAAGCACGTCGCGGCGGACAAGCCCGGACTTTTCCCCGACGGAAGAAATTTCCGAGGATATTGCCATCCCCTTCCCGGTGGATATATGACATCCTCACACAGCCATCACAACCCTGCCAGTTATCATCAAACCGGCCCGGATATTTGCGGAGTAGCCACCTATGCGGAATAACACCTCCTCGGAGTTTCTCTACCAGCTGTTCGCCCTGATTCTGGCCCTGATTCTGGTGCACAGTTTCTACGTGACGCTGATCCGCCCCAACGCCAATGCCATTTTACAGGAGCAGTTGGCCCGGGAGGCTGCCGGCGAAGCCTATGTGGCAGAACGCTCTTTTTACATTGTGGTGAAGGATTACGAACAGGAAGCCTGCTTTATCCTGATGCTGTGGGCCTTTGCCATCATGGGTTACAAAGCGCGGCGCACTCTCAATGAACGAAAGCTGCTGTCCCTACCACTGCTCGGTGTCAGCGAGGGCAGCCGTGTGCTGCCGGAGGATGCGCGACAAATGTCCCGTCCTGTTCAGGCATTGCCCGAGGCACAACAGGGCTATCTGGTGCCCCGAACACTGCTGGCGGCACTACAGCGCTTCGGTTCCACGCGCAATATCCAGGACGTTTCCAGCGCTGTGGGCGACGTACTGGATACCGAATCCGACCGACTCGACTCGGAATTATCCATGGTTCGCTATATCGCCTGGGCGATTCCATCCATCGGTTTTATCGGCACGGTTCGCGGTATCGGAGAGGCCCTCAGTCAGGCACACAAGGCGGTGGAAGGCGATATTGCCGGTGTCACGGCCAGTCTTGGGGTAGCATTCAACTCCACATTTATTGCTCTGGTTATCAGTATTGTAGTGATGTTCATGCTGCATCAACTGCAGCTGCTCCAGGAACGGCTGGTGCTGGACACCCACAGCTACTGTGACAGCAATTTGCTGCGTCACCTGAAAACCGACTGAACAGCGGGACAGACCACATCATGAGTGTTGCCATCATCGAATTGAATGACGCAGGTATTTGCTGCGTAAACGATCGGGGTGATTTGACCGTCAGTCCCGGCTATGCACTGCTCACCCCGGAGGGTATTACCACCGGTGAGGCCGCCCTGCAGCGCGCCTACCTCGAACCACAACAGAGTTTCAACCAGTACTGGTGGCAACTCAATCTCTCCCCCCTGCCCGTCACCAGCAAGCACGCGCGTCACTACGCCGATATGGCCTACGCGCAACTTCTGGCACTGCACCGCGACAGCGGTCACCCGGATCAGGTGGTCTTTGCCGTTCCCGGAAGTTTTGACCGGGGCCAGTTATCCATTCTGCTGGGCCTGGCGAAAGCCTCGCCATTTGAGGCAACCGGGCTGGTGGACGCCGCCGTGGCGGCCGCCAGTCACGCTGACGCAATCGGGACCCTGGTTCATCTGGATATTCAGCTCCACCAGACCGTGATTACCCGGCTTAATGTGGCGCAGCAGATTGAGCGCACCGGCGTGGAAATCATCAGCAACGTTGGCCTGAAAACTTTCCATGACCTCTGGGCACAACACATCGCCAACCAGTTTATCCGCCAGTACCGCTATGACCCCCTGCACACCGCTGCGGGAGAGCAACAGCTGTACAACCGTTTGCCAGTCTGGTTATCGGCACTGCAGGGCCAGGCGGAAATCACTGCCGAACTTGACAGCCCACAGGGACATTACCGGCTGGTACTCAGTCGCACCGAGCTGCTGGCCAGCAGCGCATCGCGATTCCAGCTGTTGCAGGGCAAACTGTCGGACCTGAAAACCAATGGCGAGACCCTGCTACTCAGTCATCGCGCCGCGCAATTGCCGGGCATCCGGGAGCATCTCGCCCCGTCTGCCACGCTGGATGAGAACGCCGCCATTACCGGTTGTCGAAATCACCTGGAGGTCATCACCGGTGACCCCGAAAATCTCCACTTTATTACCCGGCTTCCCTGCACACCGGTTGCCACCGGCACAGCAACAGCGGCGGCGTCCGAACAGACGTCTGAGCCGGAGCCCCAGCCGGACGTAACCCTGTCAAAAGCCTCCGCCGCTGCGACCCACCTACTTTATCGACACCGGGCCTATGCCATCGGCAATCGTCTGGCGATTACGCGGGATGGCGATCAATTGCGTTTTACACAAGGCGCCGGGGGCGACTGCTGCCTGGTTCGCGAACAGGGCAGTGTGCAGCTCAGGGCCGAAAGCTCTGCTGTCGCGGTCGAAGGTGACCCCGCGGACCTGCGGGCCGGCGACAGTCTCCAGATAGGCGGCGATCAGCTGGACCTGATCGAGGTGACCTGATTTGCGCCGCTCGAAACACAGGATAAGCGCCTTCAGCCTGTCGTTCCTCGATATCATGGCCTGTGGTTTTGGCGCGGTTACCCTGCTTTTCCTGATTCTCAAACATGACGTAACATCCCTGGAATCCGCTGATCCCCTGCTGAATGCGGAAGTGAATCTGCTCCAAGAGGATTTGCGGGTCGGCGAGGAAGCGCTGGTGGAGCTGCGCAACAGCCTGGCACGCGTCGATGAATCACTGGTGGAAGCACAGGGGTTATCGGCGAGGGTGGTCGCCGATATCGAAAAAACCCGCCGCGAACTCAGCGCCCAGGCGGACCCGGAACAGCAAATCGAAATCCTGCGCAAGCAGGTCGAAACCCTGGAACGGGAAACTGCCAATCTTCAGGAGCAGGGGAATGCCGACAATGTGCGGCAGTTTATCGGTGATGGTGAACGGCAGTATCTGACCGGTTTGAAACTGGGCGGGAAGCAAATCCTGATCCTGGTGGATGCGTCAGCCAGCATGCTGTCGGACTCTATTGTCAACGTGATCCGACGTCGCAACATGAGCGATTCCGTCAAGCGAAACTCCGAGAAATGGCAGCGGGCCATCCGCACCACCGAATGGCTGGTAGCGCAATTACCCCAGGACAGCCGCTACCAGATCTATGTATTCAACACCGCAGCCGAGGCGGTTGCGGGCGACGACCGGCGCTGGCGAGATACCGCCGACCGCCAGGGTCTCGATAGTGCCATCAAAAAACTGACACAGGTGGTGCCCGCCGGGGGCAGCAGCCTGATCAATGCGTTTCTGGCCATTAACAGTTTCGATACACCACCGGACAACCTGTTTTTAATCACCGATGGCTTGCCCACCCAGGGCAGAAAACCCTCGGGGTTCAAAACCATCACCGGGCGGGATCGCCTGAAGCTGTTTGCCGAGGCCACACAGATGTTGCCCCGTCGCCTGCCGGTCAACATTCTACTGTTTCCGATGGAAGGTGACCCCATGGCAGCGGCCAGTTTCTGGCAACTGGCCCTGTCCAGCCAGGGCTCTTTCATGAGCCCTTCGAGGGACTGGCCATGAGTATCCGCCGGCGCAAAGAGCGGAGTAATACAGCCGAGATCAGCATTTCCTTCCTGGATGTCATCAGCTGCGGGTTCGGCGCGATCGTGCTGTTATTGCTGATCGCCAAAACCGTCGACTCGACGGCTTTTGAGGACTCGGTGCAACCGGCGGAGGGCAGCGTGGCCGAATTACAGCAGCAGGTCTTCGAGATACGAGGGGAAGCCCGCATTTTGAATCGCGATCTGCTATCCAAGGAGGAACAACTCTCCGATATTCGCCAACGCATCGCCCGGCTGCAATCCGAGCTGGCCAGCGTTCGCCGACAGCGGGACGCCGTGGCGCAATCGGATACCACCGAACGGGATAAGCTGACACTGGCCCTGCAGGTGCTCACTGAGGAAATGGCACGCCTGAAAGCTCGGCAGAGGCCCGACAAACGATCATTGATTGGCGGCATACCGGTGGACAGCGAATACATCGTTTTCATCATCGACACCTCTGGCAGCATGTTCAATTTTGCCTGGCCACGACTGCGCCAGGAAATGATCAATATTCTCAATATCTATCCCAAGGTAAAAGGTATCCAGGTGATGAACGACATGGGGGGCTATATGTTCTCCACCTATCGCGATAAATGGATTCCCGATACACCGGCCCGGCGCAAGGCGATTATCGACCGGCTGGCCAGCTGGACACCCTTCAGCAACTCCAGTCCGGTGGAGGGTGTACAGCATGCGATTCGCCGGTTCTATGCGCCGGACCGGAAGATCAGCCTCTATGTGCTGGGTGACGATTTCACCGGGCAGTCCATAGCGGAGGTCCTGAGCAGTGTCGAGAAAATCAACCGGGAGGGGCGCAGTGGACAGCAACTGGTTCGTATCCATACGATCGGTTTCCCGGTACATTTCATGGTCAAGGGCGGCAATCTGCAAACGGCGTCAAGATTTGCTGCGCTGATGCGCGACCTGAGCTATCGTAACGGAGGAACTTTTGTCGGGCTGAACGGCCTCAAACCTGAGTGATCTATGACACAACCCCAAGCGTCAATGAATGTGTACTGCCGGACTTTGCGGTTACTGACCTCTTTGCGTCTACTGCCAATTGTCGTGGCACTGACCCTGCTGATCGGTTGCAGCACCAATGTCACGGTCAATGGTGATTACCCCTCCGCGCTGGTTGCCCGGCAGCCCCTCAGCGTGGGCCTGGTTCTCGATAACAGCTTCAGCAGTTATCGATTTACCAGTGAGAAAGATAACCGTCAACCGGTCACCATGGCATTAGGGGAATCCCAGGTACAACTCTTCAATCGGGTGTTCACCGATATGTTTCAGAGCAGCGCGACCCTGAAAACCCTGCCCACCGGCCAGAACACCCTAGATTTGATGATCGTGCCCGAAATTACAGAAGTACAGCTGGCCACACCCATGGAGACCCAGTTGAACGTCTACGAGGTGTGGCTGAAATACAATCTGAAAGTCTACGACGGCAATGGCCAGCCTGTCGCAGACTGGATGATGAGCGCCTATGGTAAAACCCAGAGCCGCTTCCTCAAGTCGGATGAAGAGGCACTGAATCAGGCCACCGTGATGGCCCTGAGAGATGCGGGGGCACGGCTGCTGACCGGCTTTCAGCAAATACCGGAAATTCGCCAGTGGCTGGCCAACCGTGAAGCGCCCGCCAAATTGAGCCAGAGGACAGAGCGGTGAGAGGTGCCCTCCCCTGGATCCTGTTGTCCGTGCTCGCGACCAGTGCCTGTGGCACGTCCACCCAAGTCGACGAATTTCGTCCATCCAGCACCCTGTTGCCGTTGAACGACAACGAGAAAGTGGTGGTGGTCGGGCGGCGGCACAGCGGCGCCTACGAAACCGACCCGGACTTCATCAATTGTATCGGCACCAGACTCGCCAATCGGGGGCAGCTGTCAGTCATGCCCGAGCAACAGTTTCTCGACAGTTTCTACCCATGGTTTGAACCGCGCATGGCACCGCTCGGGCTCAAGCGCATGGGAGGCATGCTGGAGGATCCACTGATCGGCAAGCGGGTCCGTGAACTGGGTATTCGCTACATGATCTGGGTGGACGGCAATACCGAGACCACAGAAAAAAGCGGTGCCATCAGCTGTGCTGTCGCCCCCGGGGGCGGTGGTTGCTTTGGTTTTTCTTCCTGGGACAAGGCCGCCAATTATGAAGCGATTATCTGGGACCTCGACAAATTGGGCGAAAAGGGGCGGGTGCAGGTAGACAGCAAGGGATCATCGTATTTGCTGGCGGTGGGTGCACCAATCCCCTTTATCGCCAGGGTTCAGGGTGAAGCCTGCGAAGGGATCGGCACCCGACTACAGAGCTTTTTTGCCCCGGCGGGCCCCGGCAGCCCGTGATGTTTGCCATGCAACTGGGTTTATCGCAATACCGCGTGCTCCTGTTGATAGCGCTGCTGGGTTGCTGTTGCGCTGCGATGGCTGCGGGCAAGCCCCCGGAAACGCCAGAGGAAATGCACCGCGAAATTATCGCCAATATGCCACTGGTGGAGGGCAAACTGGCTGACTATGTCGACCAGGTTGGTCAGCGCATTGTCCGCCACTCGGATCAGGCCGGGGATTCATTTACGTTCACGGTCATCGACAACCCCGATATCAATGCCTTCGCCCTGCCGGACGGCTATGTTTACATCCACCGCGGTCTGATTGGCTATCTCAACTCCGAAGCCCAGCTGGCAGCCGTGCTGGCCCATGAAGTCGGCCACGTCACGGCGGGGCATCACGCCCGCCAGAAGCGGGCCCAGACCGGATCAAAATTCGTTGCGGGACTGCTCGCCATTCTCACCCGTAGTATGGAGGTGGGTCAGGCCAGTGCACTGTGGGGCGCATCCATGGTCAGTGGCTACGGACGGGATATGGAGCTTGAAGCCGATGAAATCGGTAGCCGCTACCTGTACAAGTCCGGTTATGACCCCCAAGCCATGATTGAGGTGATCACCATGCTGAAAGATCACGAACGGCTGGAAAAAAAACGGGCCCTAGAGTCCGGTCGGGAACCACAGACCTACCACGGCCTGTTTGCCACCCACCCACGGAATGATCAGAGACTGCGGGAAGTGGTCAGCAACGCAGGATCGACCCCGAATGACATGAAGGTTGAACACAATGTCACGCCCTTTCGTATTGCCACTGATGGCATGGTCTGGGGTGAAAATGTTGCAACGCGACGACTGCCGGAGAATGTCTACCTGAACGAAGAACTGGCCTTTATGATAACTTTTCCCAAAGGCTGGCAATTCAGTGAACAGCCGCCACTGGTCAACGCCCACAACGACACCGGCGATGTCAAGATCTCGGTCACGGCGATGAATCGCACCAGAGTCAGCCCCGACCAGTTCATCAAACAACAGCTGGGGATTCCCCTGCTCAAACAGTCTGAACCCCTCGCCCAGTTCCGTCTTCAGGGTCATACCGGTCTGATACCCGGCACACAGGGACAGTCGGACCAAAGGCTGGCCCTGATCTACTACGGCTACCGCGCCTTTGTCTTCCGGGGAACACTGGAGCGCAGTGCCGATCAGTCACTGGGCAACCGGCAACTCATGGACATTATTGGCAGCTTTCGACCCGTATCAAAACACAGCCTCCAGTCCGCTGAAACAAAGAATATTCACTACGTAAAAGCCACCAAAAACAGCACGTTTGCTCTGTTGGCACAACACCTGAAATTGGGTCAGTACGGGGAGGATGAATTGCGCATCATCAATAATTATTACCCGGTTGGGGAACCGAAGCCCGGCGAGTGGATCAAAATCATTCGTTAGAACTGGCTCGTTGTCATGGTATTGCCATCACACTTTCATGCTGAGCCATCACACTGGACTGGTCATCAAGGAGGTAGCCATGAACCTGAACCACAGAGAACCTGACAGAATATTGCCAAAACCTACGATTCCCAAACATACTGCGTCACAGGAAGTGATTCATTACAAACCTCTCCCCCGCCAATGGCAGACAGATCACCGGGAGACTGATGACCAGACTGTTTGTCTGGAGCAAATTGTCTTGAACAGTGATCTCGATTTTTTCTAGGCCCGTCTTTTTTTCCGGGTCCGTCTCTGTCGCCGCTCCACAGCACTGCGCAACTGGCATGGCGGCTTACTGTACTGAGCATTCAAAAACCGCTAGGATGCTGAATGCTCAGGCACCGTCCCGCGAAAGCATTAAATGGCTATCCATGCGTTTACCTCGACCGCCTATCGACAGAAAAAGTGGCCTGAAGCAATATCACGGCGGTGACTGATACCAATAAACTGCATTGTCAGAGAGAGAGTTTACTGATGGCCCTGCACAACAATCCGCAACCCAGCACGCACCTGACCACCCAATACATCATGACCTATCTGGCACCGCTGGATCCGCCTGTCTCAATTGATTCGGGGCTGATGATTGTCAATGTGCGTCCCGGTGGCTGGGTCAGGGGTCCTGACATCAATGGCCAGTTCATTGCGCCGGGTGCCGACTGGCTGCGCATTATGCCAAGTGGTACTTTCCGGCTGGATGTGAGGGGACTGATCGAAACAGATGATGGTGCCCATATTTATATGAGCTACAACGGTATTATCAAAAACTCCTCCGAGAGTGCAGAGCGGCTCAGCAATGGCGAGTTGCTGACTGATAAGGATATCCCCTACTTTATCGCCGCGCCCACCTTTCAGACCTCGGCGGAGAAATACGCCTGGCTCAACGATATTCAGTGCATAAACAAGATGACGGAAATCCAGTTTGGACCCGAAGGGTACGTCAAGTACGATGTTTTTTTTATCAGCTAACCTTGGGGCTGCCTACAACCAGCAGGCCGGGCCTAAAAATCCATAGCAAGAAACGCAGAGCCGATCCACTTCACGATGACAAATAAGGAGAACAACACCATGTCAGACACCAATCGAGTATGGCGTTTGCGCAAGCGTCCTGTCGGAGAGATTACCGATGATGTATTGAGCCTTGAGCAGGAAGCCATTCCGGAGCCCGGTGAGGGCGAGTGCCTGTTTCGTCTCAATTACCTGTCACTGGATCCCACCAATCGGATCTGGATGAGCGACATGGAGCAGTACATGGAACCGGTGGCGATCAATGCCCCGATGCGTGGCGTCGTCTGCGGCACCGTGATCAAAAGTAACACCCCCGAATTCAAGGCCGGTGATATTGTCAGCGGTATCGGCAGTTGGGCAGATTACCAGATCGGCTCACCTGCCACCGTTGGCCTGCTGGGTGAAGTTGGCGATGTGCCTGTCATCGATGCATTTGGCACACTGGCCCTGGTTGGCCCCACCGCCTATTTCTGTCTGCTGGAGATCGGTGACCCACAACCCGGTGAAACCGTGGTCGTTTCCACGGCAGCAGGCGCTGTGGGATGCCTCGTTGGTCAGATCGCCAAGATCAAGGGATGCCATGTGGTTGGACTGACCGGCTCAGATGAGAAATGTCAGTGGATTACCCGAGAGCTCGGCTTTGATGCGGCCATTAACTACAAAACCGAAAATGTCGCAGAGGCGCTCGCCAAGACTTGCCCAAACGGCATCGACGTCTACTTTGACAACGTCGGTGGAAAGATTCTGGACGAATGTCTCAAGCAGATGAACCTGCATGGCCGTATCCCCACCTGCGGGCTGATCTCCCAGTACAATGCCACTGAACCAGTACCCGGTCCCTACAACTATGACCTGATTCTGATGCACCGCCTGAAAATTCAGGGCTTCATCATCCTGGACTACATGGATCGCTACCCAGAAGCGACCGAAGCACTTATTGGCTGGATGAAGGAAGGCAGACTGAAGGCTCGTCTGGATGTGTCAGAGGGTCTGGAAACTGCCCTGCAGGCCGTCAAGAAACTGTATACCGGTGAAAATACCGGCAAACTGATGGTCCGGGTCAAAGACGCCTGACCGGCCTTTCACCTTCCTGGGCAAACAAGCGGGGCTGCTGTTGAGGCGGCCCGGCATTCCCGGACAGTTTGATTGATTTTCCTCGACTGATTATCCAGAGATGCCATCATGTCCTGCTGGCTGTTCAAATCCGAACCCGACGTTTTCAGCATCGGTCACTTGGCTGCCGAACCGGACCAGCAATGCCGGTGGGATGGCATTCGCAACTATCAGGCGCGCAATCATCTGCGCGACCGGGTCAAACCGGGAGATCAGGCGCTGTTCTATCATTCGAGCTGCAAGGCGGTGGGAATTGCAGGGATCATGGTCATCACCAGCGCAGGTTATCCTGAACCCGACCAGTTTGATGCGGCGAGCGACGGCTATGACCCGGACAGCACGGCCGACAAACCGCGCTGGTTCTGTGTGGATGTAAAACTGGTCAGGAAATTCGCGCGGTTGATACCACTGTCGGAGTTGAAACAACAGGGGCCCCTGCAGGATATGGTGCTTTTCAGACAGGGGAGGTTATCCATCGTCCCTGTCACTGACAAGGAATGGCAGGCGATTTTGCATCTGGCCGGTTAAACCGCACCGATCATTCTGGCGAAAAACCAGGCGACGCCACCCATGGCCGCCACCACAATCCACCACAGGAACAACAGACTGAAGCGAAATGGTTTTCGCTCCACGGAATGAATGCCCGAGTTGACCACCTGGCGGATTCGCTCCAGATCTTCCTCTGAATACTCTTCTTCGCTTCTCATACCCATAAATTATTCACCACTGGTTAATTGGTTTTTTGCCGTCAAAAAATCCGGCTTCAGGAATGGCTTTGCCTGTTCCGGGGTCGGGTCCGGCAACCATGGTACTGCACCGATCATGGGGCATGGCAATCGGGCTTGCAAGCTTGCCAGGGTCTCATGGTAGCGGTCCATTTTCTCGGGGCAAACCTGGTTGGCAACCCAGCCTGCCATCTTCAGCCCGTCCCGCTGGATCGCCTCTGCCGAAAGCAACGCGTGATTGATACAACCAAGCTCTATCGCCACCACCAGAATTACCGGCAATTGCAGAATTTTGGCCAGATCAGCGAACGTTTCCCGCTCGTTCAGGGGCACTCGCCAACCGCCCGCCCCCTCAATCAGCAAAAGGTCCATCGGTTGCAGCATAATGCCCCGGCAGAATCCTGCCAGTCGCTCGGCACTCAGCCGCCGACCCGCCTCTGCAGCGGCAATATGCGGGGCGGTCGCCGGTGCCAGCGCTACCGGATTCACTTCATCATAGGACAACGGCAGACTCGACTGGGCCAGCAACGAAAGGGCGTCGGCATTGCGGAGCCCCTCATCCGTGACCTCACACCCGGCAGCCACCGGTTTCAACCCGACAGTGGTCAATCCGCTATCGCGGGCCGTGGCCAGCAACGCGGTACTGATCAGGGTTTTGCCAACACCGGTATTAGTGCCTGTCACAAAAAAACGTTTAGCCATTCCACGTTACCACCCTAAATGATCTCCCGGGTTGTAGGCCATTGACCCGATCCATCACAGATTTTTTTACAGGCCGTGAGGAAGTACGGGTTATTCACTGTGAATTTTCCCGACTTCCGCCACAGTCTTACCAATCGCCTCGACCAGCGCATCCACCTGGTCGTCGGTGTGCTCGGCACAGAGGGTTATGCGCAATCTTGCACTGCCCACAGGAATAGTGGGAGAACGGATCGCACCCACCAGAAATCCCCTGGCACGCAGACCCTCGCCCACCCGGTAACAGAGCGCGTCATCATGCAACATGACCGGCTGGATGGGCGTCGGTGAATTCAACAACTCCAGCCCGAGTTCGTCGATCCCCGTCCTGAACCGTTCGATCAGGCTGAGCAGTTTTTCACGGCGCCAGGTTTCTCGGCGCAGTATTTTCAGACTGATGCGAGTGGCCGCTGCCACGGAGGGAGGCAATGCGGTGGTATAAATGTAGGTGCGGGCATACTGGATCAGGGTTTCGATCAGGGCATCGGAACCGGCCACAAAAGCACCGAAGGTACCAAATGCCTTGCCCAGCGTTCCCATGAGCACCGGCACATCGGTGACATCAAGCCCATAGTGCTCTGTCAGACCACCGCCGTTTTTTCCCAGCACACCAAAACCGTGAGCATCGTCCACCATCAACCAGCCACCCTGTTCGGCGCAGGCCCGGGCCAACGCTGGCAGCGGTGCCAGATCCCCATCCATGCTGAACACACCATCAGTGACAACCAGTTTTCGGCCATGTTCTGCCTTGCCCAGTCGCCGGGTAAGGTCGCCGACATCGGCATGCCGATAGCGCTGGCAGGAGGCATTGCTGGCCAATCCGCCATCCAGCAGGGACGCGTGGTTAAGACGATCCTGATAGACGTGATCGCCCTTGTCTACAAGAGCCCGGATGGCACCCAGATTGGCCATGTAACCGGTGGAAAACAACAGCGCACGGGGACGGCCGGTCAGCGCGGCCAGTTCTTCCTCCAGGGCATGATGCTCCTGAGAATGGCCATAGACCAGATGGGAGGCACCACTGCCGACCCCATAGGTTTCAACACCACGGCGCATACTGTCGATCACAGCCGGGTGACTGGCCAGCCCCAGATAATCATTGCTGCAAAAGGCCACGCAGGTTTTGCCGTCCACTTGCACAATACTGTTTTGAGCCGACTGCAACAGGTGTCGACGGCGATACAGGTTGTCAATCTGACGCTGATCCAGTCGCGCCTGTAACACCTGATCCATGGATGATGTCATCTGACCCTTCCCCCCGGGTAAGCGAATCCACTGCCCCGGCGATGATCTGTGATAAAAATACTGCGAATACGGAGGGTGTCGGTAACGCGCTGCTAATTCACGGCGTTGTAAAACAGGTGGTCTGTTTCCATCTCGGCCACTGCCCGCTGTAAAGCCCGCGCTTCCTCGAGGCTGTCCTGCTCAACCCGATGTGTTTCAGGCTGGATACCGAGACGACCGAGCAACTCCATGTCACTGTTGGTTTTGGGGTTGGGGGTGGTCAGCAACTTTTCGCAGTAGAAAATGGAGTTCGCACCCGCCATAAAGGCGAGCGCCTGCATCTGGTCATTCATCTCCTCGCGGCCAGCGGACAGCCGCACGTGGGATTTGGGCATCAGGATACGGGCTACCGCAATCGTGCGAAGAAAATCGAAGGGGTCGAGGTCCTCCTGGCCATCCAGGGGAGTGCCCGCCACTTTCACCAGCATATTGATCGGTACCGACTCCGGATGGTGGGGAAGATTGGCCAACTGCATCAACAGTCCCGCCCGGTCTTTTTCCCCCTCACCCATACCGACGATACCCCCCGCACAGACTTTCAAACCTGCCTGGCGCACATTATCCAGGGTGTTCAGACGATCTTCATAGGTGCGCGTGGTGATGATTTCGCCGTAATACTCCGGAGACGTATCAAGGTTGTGGTTGTAATAATCCAGACCTGCGTCGGCCAGTAGCCGGGCCTGCTCTGCCTCCAGCATACCCAGGGTCATGCAGGTTTCCAGGCCGAGCGCCTTGACCTGACGAACCATCTCGGCCACCACGGGCATATCCTTGTCTTTTGGCGACCGCCAGGCAGCGCCCATGCAGAAACGGGTGGCACCGCTCGCCCGGGCGGCTTTTGCCTCCTCGATCACCTGCTCCACAGCCAGCAGCTTCTCTTTCTCGAGGCCTGTATCGTAGCGGGCACTTTGCGGACAATATTTACAGTCTTCCGGGCAGGCACCCGTTTTGATTGAGAGCAATGTGCTGAGTTGCACTTCGTTGGGATTGAAATGCTGACGGTGCACCACCTGCGCCTGAAACATCAGGTCATTAAAGGGCTGATTGAACAGCGCCAAGACCTCCTTACGGCTCCAGTCATGGCGGATATCTGTGGTGTGGCTGGCGGACATCGGCTATCTCTCATATAGTGCAGTAACAGCTCGCTATGATAGGTGAGCCAACACCACTGTCAACCATAAATGGATTTTAGGTTAACAAGCGATGTTCCCATCGGCAAAAGCTTTATTTGACCGTGTTCGATGGACCCGACTACTGCACCGGGCCAGCTATAGACTGCTACCGGGACAATGTCTGCTGTGTGGTATTGCCTCCGGGCGGAGCCGGGATCTGTGCACCGATTGCCAAGCAGCACTGCCGTTTAATCGGCCAGCCTGCTCCCGGTGTGCCCTGCCCCTATCCACATCGGGGACTTGTGGCCGATGCCTGGTCAGCCCACCCGCTTTTCATCACTGCATTGCCCCCCTGCGTTATGCGTATCCGGTGGATCGACTGGTCAACAGTTTCAAACACCGGGGTCAATTCAATCGCGGCACACTGCTGGCCGAGTTACTGGTGTCCACGATATTGACGTCCCAAAACAACCCGAAGTCCGCTTTCCCGGACTTACTTGCACCGGTGCCACTGCACTGGCGACGGCAATTTACACGGGGCTTCAACCAGGCGGACTGGCTGTCCCGCTTTTTGAGCAGGCAACTTGCCATCCCGGTTGATCAACAGCTACTGAGTCGCCACCGACACACGCCACACCAGCAGGGGAAATCCCGCAAAGAGCGGCTGACCAATATCAGGGGTGCTTTTCAGCTCAATGCACCAGTGGACGGGAAACACATTGGCCTGGTGGATGATGTGATGACCACAGGCACCACCGTCGGGGAACTGAGTGATTTGCTGATGAGCGCGGGGGCGGTCAGGGTCGATGTTTGGTGTCTGGCACGAACGCCGCTGGAAAATTAACCGGCTGACCTTGATAATGGCACCCACTGTTAAACATCAAGATTTCCGCTTATGAGCACAAGTCTTTGGCAAAAAATTCAGCAGGAAGCCACCGTGGTTGCCGGAGAAGAACCGGTACTGGCCAGTTTTCTGCAAGTCACCCTTCTGAAACACGATTCAATGCTGGCAGCCCTGGGTTTCCTGCTGGCGGAGAAACTGGGCTGTAGCGCCATGTCAGCACTTACGCTGCACGAGGTGTTCGAGGAGGCTTTTGCCGCAGACCCGGATATCGAAGATTGCGTCAATTGCGATATTCTCGCCATCTATCAGCGTGATTCGGCTTGCCAGAACCTCTTCTCCACGTTTCTCTACTACAAAGGATTTCACGCCTTGCAGGCGTGGCGTGCCGCTCACTGGCTCTGGCAACGGGACAGAAAATCCTTGGCGCTAATCCTGCAAAACCGGATATCAGTGACCTTTGGCGTGGACATTCACCCCGCCGCCAGTATCGGTCGCGGCATCATGTTTGACCATGCCACCGGTATCGTCATTGGTGAAACGGCCATCATAGAGGACTGCGTGTCTATCCTGCAGTCAGTGACCCTCGGCGGCACCGGGAAAGAGTCCGGTGACCGTCATCCCAAAGTGCGGCGCGGCGTGATGATTGGGCCCGGTGCAAAAATTCTCGGCAACATCGAAATTGGTGCCGGTTCCAAAATAACCGCCGCCAGCGTGGTATTGAACGATGTCCCCCCCCACTCTGTGGTTGCAGGTGTTCCGGCAACCGTTGTGGGCACGATTGATACTGACTCCCCTGCCGAACTGATGGATCAGGGGCTTACCGGCTGCTGCGACTGACCCCAGGAAACTATTCATGTCCAAATTGAAACACGAGACCGAACTCCTCAAGGAAGCACTGCGGATAGGAATGATCTATGCGGAAAAACGTGGTGCGGCAAAATTTGAAGCCAGCGACTCAGCCAACGAAAAAATTGAATACATTTATAAACTTCTGGTGCACGACAAACTGATTCAGCCACTGGCCAATGAACAGCATGATATCGTCCACATGAAGCATAAACTGGCACTGTGGATGGCGCGGCAATTACCTGCCGGGCACCGGTTATTGCAATGACAATTATCTCGCCTGTTTCAGCCATCCCCCAACGGGTATTTCTGAATATGATCCGTCAGGCAAAGTGAACTCGTAACCCTTGAGACAATCAAACGTCTCAACCGGAAGATTTGCATACGATAATATCGCTCTCTTCCACAGGATGTCGTTCAGGTAATTCCTATGCCGACGACAAAATAACAGAATGACTAACTCTGGAGTGTCCGTGAAATATATCAGCTTATTAATAGGTATTATCTTTTCGATCTCGGCATGGGCAGAAACCCTCGAAGAGGGTTATGAAGCTGTCCGCAGTGGCAAGCTGGATGAAGGCTATGCCATTCTCTCCGAACTGGCTGCCACAGGTAATGCCGACGCACAATATGGTGTTGCGATTCTCTACAAAGAGGGCTGGGGGACGGACAAAGACATCAAAACAGCCTTTGACTACTATCAAAAAGCCGCCCTCCAAAACCACCCGGGAGCACTGTTCGAAATGGGCTGGTTTTATCAGGCTGGTGAAAACGTGACTCAGGACTATGCCGAGGCCATAAAATGGTACGAGAAGGCAGCCAACGAGGGTCATCCTGTCGCAATGTACGCATTGGGCGGCTTGTACTATAACGGTCTTGGCACGACAAAAAGTGAAGACAAGGGTATGGTATGGTTCAAAAAATCAGCCGATAAGGGCTATCCACCAGCGCTGGAATTCGTCAATGAACCATTGCGCTAGCTAGATTGCGATGATTCACACAGTACCGGAAAGGCCACGTGGGCATTTCCGGTACTGGCGGCTCTACACCGTTTCAACCAAACCAAACGCTGCTATGCCGCGTTTATGTTAGTGGATCACGCAATATTCACAATGCAGGAAATCACGGAGGACATCTCCTGCCCACCACGGCTATCATCGAGAGTTCTGTCACCCAGAATCGGGCTAGTGACGGGTCATAATTCTGTCCAGCAAGCCCATGGCAAAGGCAGAAACCACAAAGGTCATATGTAACACGACATACCAGAGTATCTTGTCATTCGCTATTTCCGGCGCATTCATAAAAACTTTCAGCAGGTGAATCGACGAAATGGCTACAATGGATGCAGCCACCTTGTTTTTCAGTGAGCTGGTATCAAGCTTACCCAGCCAGACCAGTTTGTCGGTGGATTCATTCAGATCCAGTTGCGAGACAAAATTCTCGTAGCCGGCAAACATCACCATGACAATCAGACCACCCACCAGGGCAATATCCACCAGCGAAAGCACCACCAGAATCAGGTCCATTTCAGACATGGTCAGAATCATGGGCAAGGTGTGCGCCACTTCGACAAAAAACTTTATGCCGAGGGCCAACAACGCAAAACTCAACCCAAAATAAATAGGCGCCAGCAACCAGCGGGCGGCATACATGGTGTTCTCAAATATCTTTTCCATTCCAACTCTCTATGTAAAAACGACTAGCAAGGCGGTCCATCCACTGACAGGATGCTCGGCTGGGGTCGGCCCGCGATTGACCAGCGCCCCGTTTTCCTGCCATTAACACCAATGGCAGGCCAGAAAAAAAGGGCCACTTTTCAATGGCCCTGCTGTACTGCTTTGAGGAGTTTATCCTACAAAGCAGGCTCGTGAACATTTAAAGCAGCCATTGACCTCCTGAAAATGTTTTTTCGCCTCCCTCATTGCCGCCTGGCAGGTGGGGAAATTACCCAGGGATTTCTGATCCACAGAGTCCGGCAAATCCGGACACCAGGTGCCCAGATTGTGGACAATATGATTGCCATTTTCCTGTGGTTTTTTCGTCACAATATATCTAGCCATAGAACCCTTCATCATTTTATTGTTAGCCAATACCCACTGCATTAACATGTGGTTAATACAGCATTAGCCGCATATGAAACAGAAGCTGAAATCAACTGCGGAACTATTAAAACTATCGATTTTTTAATAAGTTATCAATAAATTAATCGCGCCGCTCAATGACATTTTTCTGGCCAGAAATCAGTTTTTTGGACGACAAAAATTTGACTTGTCCGCCGGATTTTGGATAACCCGAACTGGATTTTTCTCTGCAAGGCACATTCATAATGAACCGTTTGTACAGCAAATATTTTACGCCGACTCGGCGACAAGCTTTGGGAATCTTCACCGGCTTAAAATATACTGACCGGCCTTACACAAGAATGGCGCACTGAGAAGAAGGAGCCCCCATGCCCGGCCTACTGTCCGATACCGATCCCAGCGGTTTACTGGAATATTCCGTGGTCTTCACCGACCGCTCACTGAATCACATGTCCAAACGTTTTCAGACGGTGATGAATGACATATCCAGCACATTAAAGCAGGTTTACCACGCCGAGGCCGTTGTGGTGGTCCCCGGTGGCGGCACCTACGGTATGGAAGCGGTAGCGCGTCAGTTCGCCACGGATAAAAAATGTCTGGTGATTCGTAACGGCTGGTTCAGCTACCGCTGGAGCCAGATTCTGGAAATGGGCAAAATCAGCGACGATATTACTGTGATGAAAGCACGGGCAGTGGACACTGACCCCGAACAACCCGCACTGGCGCCCGCCCCCATTGATGAAGTCACCACATGGATTCACGAAGAAAAACCGGCGATGGTTTTTGCACCCCATGTGGAAACCGCCGCTGGCATGCTCCTGCCCGACCACTATATTCGAGCGGTGGCGGATGCCGTTCACGCGGTGGGAGGCCTGTTTGTGCTCGACTGCATTGCGTCGGGCACGCTCTGGGTGGATATGCAGGCCTGTGGCGTCGATATCCTGATCAGTGCACCGCAAAAAGGCTGGAGCGCATCTCCCTGCAGTGCGCTGGTCATGCTGGGCAAAGAAGCGCGACAGCGTATTGATCACACGACCAGCAGCAGCTTTGCCTGCGACCTGCGCAAATGGCTACAGATCATGGAAGCCTATGAGAATGGTGGCCACGCCTACCACGCCACCATGCCCACCGACGCCCTGCTGAAATTCCGCGATACCATGCAGGAAACCGAAAGCTATGGTTTTGACAAAGTGAAACAGGAACAGCTCGAATTGGGACAGAAGGTTCGCCAGCTTCTCACTGACCGGGGTTTCAAGAGTGTTGCCGCCGAGGGCTTTCAGGCACCCGGCGTCGTGGTCTGCTATACGGATGACCCGGATATCCACAATGGCAGGAAATTTATGGAACAGGGGCTGCAAATTGCCGCGGGCGTACCCTTGCAATGTGACGAGCCAGCCGGCTTCAGAACCTTCAGAATTGGGCTATTCGGTCTCGATAAGCTGCACAACATCGAGCGCACGGTCGCCCATCTTCGTGATGCGCTGGAAAACCTGTCAGGATAACGGTGGTTAACGGCTGTGACGAGCCACCCTTCATTCAACAAGTTCGGTAATATACCCCGCTGCGGTTGAACGCACTGCACTGGAAGCACTCATACAACAGAACGGTTATCGGATAGCACAGCAGACATGGGCGGATCAGCATGAAAAATGGCAACATGGGTATCAGCCGGATTGCATTCTGGTTCGGCATCGGCGCACTTGGTCTGCTGATGCTGCTACTGATGATCCAGATAGACCGGCAGTGGACCCGCATGAACGATATCACCCGGCTGATGCAGGAGCAGGCTCAGGATATTCGCTCTACCCGGGGCGTTTTACGCAACCTGGAACAGACGGTCCGCACTGCGCGCTTCAATACGTCCGAGGTGGATGACCGCTTGAGTGACACGGCTGACCGGACAGATGCCTTTGAGCGGGCAAGACTGGCCACACAACAGGCCAATTACGCGCAGGGGGACTGGCTGATGCTGGCATTCGGCAGCGGCCTAACCACCCTGACACCGCTGGTCTCGGGCGACGCCTACTCCTCGGAAGTTCAGCAATATGTTCTCGAATCCCTGCTGGTTCGGGATCCGGACACACTGGAGTGGAGCGGGCTACTGGCAGAAGACTGGCAGATATCCGATGACGGACTCACCATCAACTTTACCCTGCGCCGCGATATCAGCTTCTCCGACGGGATAGCCATGACCGCCAAGGATGTGCAGTTCACGTTTGAATTCATCATGAACGAAGCCATTGCCGCACCGCGAAGCCGTGCCTATCTGTCACGGATTGAGCGGGTCACCGCGCTGGACAATTACCACGTGGAGTTTGTCTTCAAGGAGCCCTACTTCAACAGCCTGCAACTGGCGGGTGGCTTGACGATCCTCCCGGAACATTTCTATAAGCGCTTCCTGGATGAACCCCGCACCTTTAATGAGAGCCGTGGACTGTTGCTGGGTTCAGGCCCGTATCGACTCAAGGATCCGGAAAACTGGACCCCCGACCAGGGCCGGGTTGAGCTGGAGCGCAACCCCCGCTACTGGGGGCCGGTGGATGGATCTTTCGACCGGATTGTGTGGCGTATTATTGAAAATGACAGCGCCCGCCTCACCACCTTCCGCAACGGGGATATCGATGTTTACGGAGCTCGCCCACGGGAATATCAGCGCCTGCTTGACGACCCGGGTATCAGCGAACGCAGCAAGCATTTTGAGTACATGAGCCCTACAGCCGGCTACAGCTTCATTGCCTGGAACCAGCAACGCGGCGGCAAAAACAGCCTCTTCAGCGATACCCGGGTACGCATGGCCATGTCGCTGCTGACTGACGTGGAGCGCATGCTCGAGGAAATTTTTCTCGGCTACGGTCAACCGGCAGTGAGCCCGTTTATGCCGGGATCATCGCAGCACAACCCCGAAAACCAGCCCTTCCCCCGTGATATGGAAAAAGCCAAACGGTTACTTGCCGAGGCGGGCTTTGTCGATCGCAACGGTGACGGCATTCTGCAGGCAGAGGATGGCACAAACTTTGAGTTTGAGCTGACCTTCTTCCAGGATAACGATGATACCCGGCGGATGGTGCTGTTCCTCAGGGATCTCTATGCCCGCGCAGGCATTCTGATGAAACCGAAACCCACCGAGTGGTCGGTGATGGTAGAGGACCTGCGGCAAAAGAATTTTGATGCCATCACCCTCGGCTGGACTTCCGGTATCGAAATCGATATTTACCAGATGTTCCACTCCAGCCAGTCCATGGAAAACGGTGACAATTTCATTAACTACAGCAACCCGGAACTGGATGCCACCATTGATGCGGCGCGCGGCGAAGTCGATGAAGAAAAGCGCATGAAGCTTTGGCACAAGGCAGAACGCATTCTGGTGGAAGACCAGCCTTACACGTTCCTGTTCCGCCGCAACACCCTGGCTTTTGTGGACGATCGAATCAGCAACCTGGAAAAAACCGGGCTGGGCCTAAACCTCATGAGTGTGCCGGTGGAGATCTACGTTCCGGCCGATCGCCAGCGCAATCGCTGAACTGCCGATGCTGAATTATTTAATACGTCGCACCTTGCTGATGATACCGACCCTGCTCGGTATCACACTGGTGGTCTTTATTGTCATGGCCGCGGCCCCGGGCGGCATTACAGCCCAGTCGCTGGTAGACGGCATGGAACTGGAGCCGGAGAGTCGCCGGGCTTTGGAGGACTACTACAACAAGCTCTATGGGCTGGATCAACCGGCACCGGTGCAATACCTGCGTTGGCTGAACAATATTTCGCCGATAGGTTTCGAACGGGAGCCGGATGGCACGCTCGGTACATTCTCCCTGTGGAAAGGTGCGGACCTGGGCACCAGCTTTCGCTACGGCCGTCCGGTGATGGATTTGCTGGCGGAACGCCTGCCCATCACCCTGCTGCTTAACCTGATTTCCATCCCCCTCATTTATGCAATTGCCATCAGCATCGGTGTACAGGCAGCGCGGCAGCGGGGCGGGCGCTTCGATGTGGCCTCGAATATCTTTCTGCTGGGGCTGTGGTCAGTGCCCAGCATGCTGGCCGGAGTGCTGTTTATCGGTTTCTTTGCCTCCGAACAATACTGGCGCTGGTTTCCCACCGGCGGTCTGATGCAGCGAGAAACCGTCGATCAGACCTTTCTGCCCCTGTTTGCCAATGGCAGCGATTTGCTGATTGCAGTGGCTTGCGTTGTGACCGTCACAGTGCTGCTGATTGCCGCGGCGACCTCCGCACCCAAAATTGCCCGCCAGTGCGGTGGGTTCACCATTGGGGCACTGCTCGGTTATACCATGGCATGGGATCTCGGGGGCCATTGGCTGGGCGGTTTGCATGTATTGCTGGCGGCTTCACTGGGGCTGCTGACCAGCCTGTTGGCCGGGATGCAACACCCCGGTTTCCGTATTGCTTTGGCGGGCGCAATCGGTCTGGGCGGGGGATTGACATTGTCCCGATATCTGGGCGTCGAGGTGATGCAGGGCGGCTACCTGCTCGATCGGCTCTGGCATCTGGTGCTGCCGATCATTGCACTGTCCTACGGCGGATTGGCCTTTCTTGCCAAGCTGACACGCTCGTCACTGCTGGAAAATCTGGCCGCTGACTATGCGCGCACTGCCCGGGCCAAAGGGGTGGACGAAGAAACTGTTCTGTGGCGGCATGTATTTCGCAACTCCCTTCTGCCACTGATTACGGTATCGGCCACCCTGCTGCCCAGTCTGTTGGCAGGTTCGGTGATTGTGGAAAGTATCTTCAGTATCGACGGGATGGGAAAACTGGCGGTGGAAGCTGTGCAGACCAGGGATCGGGAGCTGGTGCTATCCGTCACACTGATATCCGGTCTGCTGACACTGTTTGGCTACCTGCTGGCAGATATTGCCTATGCCATTGTCGATCCGAGGGTCAGTTATGACTGAGTTATCCGCTGACACTGATATGAAACAGCCCTCCCAGCCCTGGACAACGCAAGTAGCTGTTTCATTGCTGGGACGCACCAGTGCTCGCATTGGCCTCAGCTGGATTGGCCTGCTGGTGATTATTGCCACATTTTCCCCTTTTCTGGCCAGCAGTCACCCCCTTTACCTAGTGGTGGACGGACAGGCCAGCAGCCCGCTGTTGCAACATATGACCGCACTCGACTGGGTCTGGTTGACCGGCCTCCCCATGATTCTGGTGATTGCGCTGTTGCCCCTTCCTTTGTGGAAAAAGTTTCTCTCGGCAATGGTTGGGCTGGGACTCACCGCAATGATTGCCTATACCGTGGTATCGCCACCGGCCCTGGTGATCTATGAGCAATATCGCGAGCTGGAGTCTACCGGCAAGGTTGAAACAATTATCCTCGCGCCCATCCCCTACTCGGCGAAGGATTACCTGCGCGACTATGCGGACACCGGTATCGAATCGCCACTGCTCACCTCGGAACAGCGCACTCACTGGATGGGGACAGATGAAAACGGTGCCGATGTCGCCTCACGAATGATTCACGCTTCCCGTATCGCCCTGGGAATCGGTTTTATTGCCACAGGCATTGCCCTAGTGATCGGTACTATCATCGGTGGCCTGATGGGGTATTTTTCCGGCATAGTGGACATTATCGGTATGCGGCTGGTGGAAATTTTTGAAGCCATCCCGACACTCTTTCTGCTGCTGTCTTTTGTGGCTTTTTTCGGTCGCTCCATCTACATGATGATGGTCATCATCGGCATCACGGCCTGGTCGGGTTATGCCCGCTACGTTCGTGCAGAATTCCTGAAACTGCGGCAACAGGATTTTGTGCAGGCCGCCGTCGCCTGTGGGCTACCACTGCGCTCCATACTGTTTCGTCACATGCTGCCAAACGGGCTGGCGCCGCTGCTGGTCGCCACCAGTTTCGGGGTTGCTTCCGCCATTCTGGCAGAGGCGACATTGAGCTTTCTCGGGCTGGGACTGATTGATGACCCCTCCTGGGGACAGCTGCTTAATCAGGCGGTGCAATCATCCACCTTCAACTGGTGGCTGGCAGTTTTTCCCGGCGGAGCGATCTTTCTGACAGTGTTTTCCTACAACCTGCTCGGTGAGTCGCTGCGGGATGCGGTGGATCCCCACACCAATCGGAGCAAACGCGCGTGAAGTTGCTTGAGGTGGAATCACTGGTCACGGAACTGGGCGAAACCGACAACTGGCTGCGAGCAGTGAATGGCATCAGCCTGACGGTGAATGCCGGTGAGACCTATTGTTTGGTAGGCGAATCCGGCAGTGGCAAATCCGTGACAGCACTCTCGATCATGGGGTTATTACCCGCCGACCGGTTCCGTCACCCCGACGGCCGGGTATGGCTGCATGAGCCGGATGGCGAAGTCCTCGAATTACTCAGCGCCACTGATGAACAACTACGCAGTGTCCGCGGCCGGCGCATCGGCATGATTTTCCAGGAACCCATGACCTCACTGAACCCGGTGCTGACCATCGGCGAGCAACTGGACGAAGTCCTCCGGATACACCGGCCTGGCCTGAATGCCGAGGCCAGACGTGGGCGTATTCTGACAGCACTGGAAGAAGTGTTGATCTCTGACCCTGCCAACCGTATCCTCGAGTATCCCCATCGCCTGTCCGGTGGCCAGCGGCAGAGGGTGATGATTGCCATGGCACTGATCTGTGAACCCGCGCTGTTAATCGCCGATGAGCCCACCACAGCCCTGGATGTCACGGTGCAGGCAGAAATCCTCAAACTGATGCGCGAGTTACAGGCCCGCTATGGCATGGGCATGTTATTTATCACCCATGACTTCGGTGTGGTGGCCCAGATAGCTGATACGGTAGGTGTCATGCGACATGGCGAACTGGTCGAGAGCGGCAAAACCTTTGACGTGCTGAGCAATCCGCAACATGCCTATACCCGCAGCCTGATTGCGGCACTGCCGGAGCGGCTGGCCCGCTCGCCCCGACCGCCAGCCTCAACACAGACTTTACTGGCGGTGGATAATCTCTCGGTTTACTTTCCAATACGCCAGGGCCTGATGCGGCGTATCGTCGATCAATTTCATGCGGTTGACGGGGTCTCACTGCAGGTCAATGCCGGAGAGGTCGTGGCACTGGTGGGCGAATCCGGATGCGGGAAAACCACACTGGGGCGGGCATTACTCCGTTTGCAGACAGCAACCACGGGTAGCATTCACCTGGAAGGACGGGATATTACCCACCTGAGCCGCGCTGAAATGCGCCCCTTACGACGTCGCATGCAAGTGGTCTTCCAGGACCCCGGCTCCAGCCTCAACCCCAGACTACCCATTCATACGTCGCTGATAGAACCGATGCGGGTGCACGGCATTGGCGAAGATGACAACGCACGAACCCGACGGGCCGTGCGGTTTCTAGAACGCGTGGAGATGCCCGCCGACAGCCTGTGGCGCTACCCTCATGAATTTTCCGGCGGGCAGCGGCAGCGGCTGGCCATTGCCAGAGCACTGGTGCTGGAGCCCCGTTTTATTCTGTGTGATGAAATCACCTCGGCTCTGGATGTCTCCGTTCAGGCCGGCATACTCCGTCTGCTCCGGGAGCTGGTCGACGAAGAGGGCATCGGTATGTTATTTATCACCCACAATATGGGCGTAGTGGATTATCTGGCAGACCGGATGGCGGTGATGCATAAAGCGCGCCTTGTCGAGACAGGGCGCACCGCAGCCGTTATGGCAGATCCGCAAAATCTTCATACAAAAACCCTGCTGGATGCTGTACCGAGATTAAATGAATCTTTCCTGCAGACACGATCCGGCCGGGCACCGACCAAACCGGAGACGTCATGTCAATGAACCACCCGTTGTCCACACTGGCACCCCGCATCCTGCTGGCCAGCCTGCTGTATTGCCTGCCCTGCATACCCGCTCTGGCGGAGAGCCAACTGGAATTTGAGGAGGCCGAAACTGAAGCCGCCGATGATGAAAATGTCGAGGATATTGAATCGTCCAAACCCCTTCGAAAAAATATCGACCACGCCAGAAAAATATCGCACCCGGATCAAGCTGGAGCCTCAGAAGACCCCGAATCCTCCCCCAAAAAAAAGAAAATTGCCCCGCACATTAACCTGAAAGAGCTGGCCCCACCACCTGGGGTTCAATCCTTTTTCCCGGAGACGGGAGCCAGCGAGACTGTGGAGCCAGAACCAGAGCCAGAGCCAAAAACCGCAACGGAAACAACACCCAAAGACCCCCACGAGGTTACGCCAACTGTATCCAATGATCAGGCGTCCAACCCAGAATCCACCAATGCGTCTGATACCGATCCCACAAAAGAGGTGGCGAGAGCTATTACCTTGCTCGGCACGGAAATCATGCCAGGCACCTCGACCCGGCTGTCTTGGTCTTCGGGCATGCAGATTGCCGGGCTGTCTCAATCCACACCCGTACTGGTAGTGAATGGTTCAAAACCCGGGCCAACCCTGTGCCTGACCGGGGCTGTCCATGGCGATGAACTGAACGGCATCGAAATTGTTCGCCGCACTCTCTACGACCTGGATCCGGAAATGCTGGCCGGACGGGTGATCGGTGTGCCCATTGTCAATCTACAGGGTTTCCAGCAGGGTAGTCGCTACTTATCCGACAGGCGCGATCTCAATCGCCATTTTCCCGGCAATCCCACCGGCAATCTGGCAGACCGGATCGCTTACTCACTGTTCAACGAAATCATCAGCCACTGCACAATGCTGGTGGATATCCATACCGGCTCACTAAAACGCACCAACCTGCCACAGTTGCGTGCCGATATGAACATTGCTGAAGTGCGTACATTCGTCAAAGGGTTCGACCGTATGGCAGTGGTTCACAGCAGCGGGACAACAGGCATGCTACGCACTGCAGCACTGGATGCGGGTATCGTTGCCGTGTCCATGGAGTCCGGGGAATCCCTGCGCATCCAGGAAAAACAGATCAAGGCCGGGGTGAACAGCCTCAACAGCCTGATGGAAAAACAGAACATGATTTCGAGGCTGTTTGTCTGGGGTAAACCGGAACCGATCCACTATGACTCCTACTGGATCCGGGCCGAACACGCCGGCATTTTGTTCAGCAAGAAAAAATTGGGTGACCGCGTCATCAAAGGGCAGGTGTTGGGCGTCGTCACCGACCCGATCACTAATGCCAGCCACGCCATTCATGCACGTGATACGGGACGGATTATCGGTATGGCCGTGGATCAGGTGGTCATGGCCGGGTTTGCTGCGTATCACATCGGTGCAGAAACGGAGATACCCGACGAAGAGTAGGAGGACCCGAAACAGCATCTCCGAGATTCCAACCGAAGCGGGTTACCGGCAGGCCGGCACTACCTGTTTTTGTAGAGCAGTCGGCCTCATTGACCAGCGGAGGGATGCTGCAATGGCTTGTGGCGATCGCGCCATTGCAATGCAGTGATCAGTAAGCACGGCAGAAAACTGAGGGTAATCAGGGTGGAAATCAGTATCCCCGCCAGCACCACAATCCCCACTCCGCGATAGAGTTCCGTGCCGGCACCCGGAATAAATACCAGCGGTGCGAGTCCAAAAATTGTCGTGGCAGTCGACATCAGAATTGGCCGAAGGCGCGCTTCCACGGCTCCTCTCACCGCCGCCAGGATACTCTCCGCACCCTGTCGCAGATTGTGCCGGGCATGATCGACAATCAGTATCGGGTTGTTGACCACCGTACCCAGCAGTATCACAAAACCCAGCATGGTAATCATATCGAATGGTTGGTGAAAAGAAGTAAAACCCAGGATTCCCATCAACGAGCCGACACCATTGATGGCCACCAGTCCGACGATGCCACCGGCGATACCCAGCGGCACAGTGGCCAGAATCAGCAGGGGAAACCCCCAGTGAGAAAAAATGGCCACCAGCAGCAAGTAGATCAGCACCACCGACACCAGTAAATTGCTGCTCAGGGACTCCCGAGTGGCATCCAGTTGGTCTGCGGCGCCGGAGATCGACATACTGACCCCCTTATGAACCTCGCCGGACGCCTGCATCGCCGGCACCATCACATCCCTGACGCGTGCCACAGCGGTTTCCAGAGCCACATCCCGAGGCGGGATAATCAGCAACGTGACGGTGCGGCGACCATCTACCCGCCGCAGACTATCGCTATCCACTGTCTGAACCAGTTCTGCCAGCGCCCCCAGCGGCAGTACCTCGCCGCTGGGGGTCAGAATGGGCTGGGCAGCCAACTGATCCAGTTTCTGGTCACGCACGGCATCACTGAACAGGAAAATATCGACTTTATCATCCTCCACAAAAAACTCATCGGTGAAAGCCCCATCACTCAGCGCCGCGATGGTAAAACCAAAGTTGTCAGCCGTAAAACCCACTTCTGCCATGCGATTCCAGCGGGGACGGATTTCCACCAGCGGCTGATCGAGCGTCAGGGACGATGGCTCCGAATCCAGTTGCGGCCGCTCAAACAGATCACCCGCCCGCCGAAACGCATTGGCGGCCGTTTGATAGAGGTTGTCCAGTTCTGGACCGGAGATATCCAGGTTCACTGCCCGGGTACCACCCTGGTTACTGGAGATAATTGAACCTCGACCGGAAAATCCACGCATCCCGGGATAACTGGTAAAAAGATCCGTCAGGGCATCCATCATTGGCTGAATATCAACATCGCGGGTCGGTTCACTGATAACTCTAAGGCCACCCGCTGACACCCTCAGGGAATAGTACTTGAGCGAGGGAATCCGTGCTTCACCCCGGTCGAACAGGTGCGGATCGGCGTTTACTGACGCGTCGAGAATGGCCTGTACCTCTTTACCGATGACCATGATTTCCTGGAGGTTGTAGCCAGGTGGCGCAAACATCGAACTGAACGCCTTGGGCTCCTCACCTTCGGGCAGGTATTCTGCCGGGGGCATCAGCCACCAGGCGGCGCCGACTGTCGAGAGCATTGTCACCATCAGACAGGTTCTGCGACGCAGAGGGCTACCGGTTACCCAGTACACCGCCCGGAGAATCGAACCCCGTTCAGCCGTCTCACCGGTAAGTCCGTAACCGTTGCCAAAACCCAACCGGGCACAGGCGGCGGGAACCACAAATACTGCCAACAGCATCGAAGCGATAATCGCACTGGAGATGGCAATGGCAATGTCCGAATAAATCTGCCCCGCCTCCTCCTGCACCAACAGGACCGGTGCGAACACCAACACTGTCGTCATGCTGGATGCCAGCACTGCTGGCCAGACTTCCCGAACCCCGGCAATGGCGGCCTCGATTCGGTCCAGTCCGCGGCGTCGGGCCTGCTCAATGCTTTCCAGCACAACGATGGTATTGTCCAGGGTCATGCCGATGGCGAAGGCAATCCCCGCCAGAGAGATCACATTGATGGTCCGACCGAATACCAGTAGCCCCAGAAAAGCGGCTATGGTGCAGACAGGAATGCCCATCAATCCAATGAAGGTCGCCCGGGGAGAACGCAAGAACAGGTACATGATAAGGGTGGCCAGCAGCGCGCCAATCGCCAGATTCTGAACGACACCCCGCACTGAAGACTGGACGTAGCGCACATCGTCGCCAATCAGGGTTATTTCCAGGCCATTGGGTTCCAGCAGTTCGCGCCTTACCTCGGCAACGGCTTGCAGCATATCGTGCTTGATCTGAATAACATTGGAACCCGACTCCCGCCGCACCGCCATACTGATGCTACGCTCACCGTCCACATAGCTCAGATCGCGCACCTCAAAGTGATCCATTCTGACATCGGCCACGTCTTTCAGCAGAATATCGCTGCCGTTGCGGTGAGCCAGAATCAAATTATCCAGGGTCTCCAGATCCCTGAACCGGCCCACCACCCGCATCAGATAGCGGCGCTTGCCATCGTCGATATCCCCGGCTGAAATATCCCGGTTGCGGCTGCGGATCGCATCCCGCACATCCACCAGACTGAGTCCCCGCTGGGCCAGGCGGGCGGGGTCCACATGGACCTGCACCTGCCGCTCTGCGGCACCCCGAACCTCTACCTGCGAGACGCCGCTAACCCGTTCCAGGCGCGGTCGCACCTCGTCCTCGACAAAATCGCCGATCATATCGATATCGAGACCCAGCGGATTGCCAGATTTCGGGCGAAGGGCGAAATACATGAAAGCATTTTCTGAAAATGACGTACTGATCAGTTGTGGCTGATCGACATTTTCCGGGTAACTGGGCACTTGACTGAGGGCATTGGCCACCCGGATCAGGGCCTCGTTGACATCGACCCCGAAGGGAAACTCCAGCTCAATAGTGGCCCGACCGGTTTCCGCGACAGATTCCATGCGCTGCAGATTGGGCAGGGAGCGCAGATAGCGCTCCTGCTCAATCAGAATCTCTTTTTCAATATCCTGCGGTGTCGCACCGGCCCAACCGGTAACAACGCTGATCGTACGCACACTGAGGTCAGGAATCATCTGCACCGGAATACGAAATGCCGCGGCAATTCCCAGCACGCAAATGATCAGCACGATAACGGCGAGCAATTTGCCATTCTTCACGCCCGCATCAAGCATTCAGAAACGCTCCTTAAGGGTTGGGGGACTCGACAAGACGAAGCACCTGCCCATCTCTCAATACCTCGTTGCCCCTGACCACCACGTCATCGGTAATTGCCAATCCACCGGTAATGACCACGTTGTCCCGCGCTTCGTGGCCTACCTCTACCAGCTGACGCCGAGCAATACCCTCTCTGGCCACAAACACACTGTAGCTTCCATCCGGATGGCGCAGCAGTGCATCACGGGGCAGCAGCATATCCCGTGAACGCCCGTCTCCCAGTTCAAAAACGGCACTGGCAGACGTTCCGGGCAACAGCTGCCCCGAATTCCCCTCGGGGCGGATTCGAACCAGAAATGTCCGGGTTGAAGAGTCGCTGACGGGCACCAGCGCGGCTACCGTGCCAGAGAAACATTTCACCGGATTGCTGTCGGGACAGATATTGACCGGCGTCTTGCCACTGATTTCCGAAAAGCGTTCCTGGGGCATCCTGACATCCAGGCGTACCCGATCCAGGGAGACCAGCTCAAACACCGGGTCACCCCGACTTATCCACTCTCCCCGGTCAACATGACGGGCTGCGATAACCCCATCAAAGGGTGCCGGCAAAACATGCCTCTCGACCATTTCTGCCACTGAGCGCTGATCGGCTATCGCCGCTTCAAGTGATGCCTGCGCCAGGTTGAGACTTGCACGACGGGTATTTACTTCATTTGCGGATACGTGGTTGTTCTCGCGTAGACGCAGCGCATCATCCAGCAGTCTTTGGGCCTCATCGAGCGCAGCCCGCTGCTCTGCAGTAGCCGCCCTGGCCCGCTGATACTCAAGGGTGATCAGCGCAGCGTCCAGCTGCAATAACGGATCACCTTGTTTGACTTGACTGCCCACATCCACCTGGAGATCAGCTATCAGACCGTCGACCCGGGTGGAGAGGCTGGCCCGCTGCAGGGCATTGACAGACCCGGACAACTTCAATGTTTCACCCAGTTTCGCCAGGTAGGGACGAGTGACGGAAACAGGCACACTATCCTCATCGGCAAGGACCTGGATGGGGCTGCCAAAGAACAACAAAACAGCCATCAGCATAACGAACGGGAATTTCCGAAAGACCATCGGCAGTTACCAGAAGCTAGGATGAGCGGGCTGAAAGCCCGGTGAGAAAATTGTAACGTGACTATTCAACATTACGTCGATGCCGGACCTATGGATCAGCCTACAAGGAAACAGAATCAGCAACACCGGTAGCCTCCCAAAACCGGATCGGGAGCCAATGCACACCAGCGGGCGAGAACCTCTGATATGACTCATGTTCTGCCCGGTGAGCCCAGCAGTAAATCGCTCTCCACCGGTACGTATTCGGTAGCCGCATTGATCAAAGCGAAGGCAGTAAACCCGGGCACACCGTAAACCTCCACCGGAATACCAAAGTCATGGCGCACCCTGTCGACCAGCAGGGCAAAATCACCATCGCCGGAAACCAGCACCAGCAGGTCCGCATGTTTCGCGTATTCCATGGCATCAAGGGTAATACCGACATCCCAGTCCCCCTTGGCAGAACCGTCGGCCCGTTTGATAAAGGGTTTTAACTTCACCTCAAAACCAATGGCTCTGAGGATAGTCTGAAACTGCCGCTGCTTCTCATCACCGCGGTCAACGGCGTAGGCAATGGCTTTGACAACCTGCCGGTTTGCGGTGGCCCTTTCCCAGAAACGGTTGTAATCGAAATGTTGCCCGTAGGCATCTCTGGTGGTGTAATAAATGTTCTGTACATCCACCAGCAGTACGATTTTTTTCAAGGGATCCCCTGTTTTTTGAGACCGGATTCACCCGGCTGGTACAGCGCCACGCCGTTCCAATCAGCTCCTTTACAAAGACCTCTGACATCACCCCGGGAATCCGATGAATAGCCGAAGACAAGACCTTTGCCATAAAAACGATTGTTAACGTACGTTGCCGATAAAGCTTTGCAAGCTACCGATGGCTATCCATCCGGGTTATTTTTCTGTTTCATCAACTCCCCCAGATTACCGAAGGGGTTGTGCGTCGCAGCCGTCTTTTGCGTTTGTGGCAGTACATCGCCATAACCGGCATCCTCATAACGGGAATGCTCGTTGTCGTGACAGTAGATGCATAGCAATTCCCAGTTGCTGCCGTCGGACGGGTTGTTGTCGTGGTTGTGATCCCGGTGATGAACTGTCAGTTGTTGCAGATTCTGCCGGTTGAATTCCCGGGCACAGCGCCCGCACACCCAGGGATACATTTTCAGTGCCTGTTCACGGTAACCCTTCTCCCGCTGGTCACGTGCCATCCGGGCGTCGGCCACGGCCTTGTCAAGCTTGTCCGATGACATGATTTTCTCCCGCACCGTTACCCATCACCCGCTTGAGCAGCTTCCCCGGCACCAGCGAAGTCAGTAACGTTGGGGCTGGTTATCCACACAGCTGGGCTGAAACACCATGATCCTGCCCAAAAAAGTCCTTATTGTCGAGGTTGGTCTGACGGTGAGAGGCTGTCGCGTGTCCCTGTTCTGTTCTGTTCTGTTCTCTTCTCCAATAGCTGGCTACTTCTACTATTACCTGCAGCGACCCGCACAAAATGATTGGATTCACTGTGTGTTTTCATTGGCAGTGGGTGAACTGTCAAAAATCCCGCCGTCAGAAGGGAGTAATCAGCTTATGAATCGGCTGCCTGCCCACTGCTTCTCAGCGACAATGTTGTTGACGCATCGCGGATAATCCATCGCAGTTCCAGCCACACTCGCAGGGATACCAACAACACTGAAACCACCAATAACCCATTGATCAACCGTGCGGCCGGACCAACGGCATCAAGGCCAAACAGCGCAAGGTGCAGGCACAACAGCACCAATATGGCCATCACCAGTAATAGCTTCAAACCGACAGCAAGATAGACTCTGTCTCCAATCGCTACGGCAATAACCACGCTCAGAAGCAGCCCAATCCAGAAAGTATAAAGTGGCTGCCAGGCCCAGCCGAACCAGCCGATAGCCGACAGAATCAACACCAGTGGTGCTCCCCACACAATACCCACCCAGGCCCGTTCCAGACGGGGGTATGGCATACCTCTCTGCCGCCGTCGCACCAGCCAGATACTGCCGCCAGCAGCAACACAGGTACAGAGTCCTGCGCCCAGCAACAGGTAGAGCAATTGCACTGACAACCCACCAAAATGTCCAAAATGCAGTCGAAACATCGATGCATATACCTGAACACCTGGCTCCCCGTCGGACCACCCGGCGCTTTCCAGTAGCCCACCCTCGGCATCCAGTGCGTAAAACTCACTCCAGACGAGGCGGCCCGGCACCAGAGCACCGACTTCTACCCGTTGGGCGGTTGTGCCCGGCTCGTGGACAATGATCATATTGGGCTGCATTTCGGGACTGAGGGAGCGGACTGTCTCCAGAGCAGCCGACACGTTGGCCAGTGGCGCGGCTTCCCCCGTAGGTTTTGGATCGGAGAGAAACAGTGATTCTGTGGCTGCTTCGGTATTGCCCTCAAAAAACAGGGTCGCCACGACAAAACCTAGCACCTGTGACAAGCCGATCACAGCACCGGTAATGGCGAGAGCTAATGCAAATGGGCTGTTCCACACCCCCAGGCGATTATGGACATCTGCCAACCGCAATCGGGCTGATCCCGACCAGCGCAGGGAAAAGGCATCTTTCAGTAGATTGGGGTGAGCCAGGATGCCGCCGATCACCAGAGCCACCAGTCCCACGCCGAGTATGCCAACCAGGGTTAAACCCCACACAGAGGGCAGGGACAGACGCAAATGCAGGTCGGTGAGAAAATGCGTCCATTCATGATTAACCGGCGCACCCAGTCGCCCGACGGGATCGGCAAAAGCCCCACTTTCACCGGCATGCACCACAAAGCGGGGCATATCGGTGTAGGGCAAGGCAATAAACAGGTGGTCCGGTGGCTCGTCCGTTCGTTTCGCCTCCAGCGCCATTATGGCGCTGGCTGCACGGCTGATGGCACCCGGCTGCCACTCGGTAAATTCGGGCACAGCGGGCTGTTCCCAACGCTCAAACTCCGGATAAAACACCGCGACAGAACCACTGAACACCACAATATACAGCAGTGCCGACAGTGCCAGGCCCAACCCCGAATGACCGTTTAGAGCGAGCCTCACAAATGCCGATCGGGCACCATTCCCCCTTGCCATAATCAGCCACCCACCCTGTAGATTAAGGCACAGCCACCCAATATCAACGTGACACAGGCCAACAAGGGACGCCACAGTCGCGGGTCGGCACTGCTCCACACAATAGCCAACGGCCACAGTATCACCAGAAATAACGCTGCGCCCACCAGCCGGTTGGCGTCACTCCATTGCGACTGGGCAAACCAGCCCATCACCAGCCCGGTTGTCGCCAGTAGGTACAAGGGACCCGCCAGCAACCAGCGCAGTGACCGACGGCCCCAGGGTATCTGTTCGGCCGGACGGGATCTCCCCGTGTGAATAACGAACGGTCGCAGCGCCGCGCGCCAATTCGCACCGCCGGCAATGAGAAGGAACGCCACCAGTGCCAACCATAGAGGGGCCACCGCAATACCACGATCAAAACCGAGCGCCCGCTGCCAGGGCCAAATGGAAACCGCAATGATTCCCCAGGCAAACCAGAGCCACACCGGACCATTTTTGCGACGCCAACAGAGATACAACAGAACCATCCCCGCTGTGGATAGCAGTCCCGCCAGTAGCAGTGCCACCGGCGATATAGAGGCTACAAACCAGGAATCCACAAACTACCCCCGGACTCAGTAACGCCAGTTAATGGAGGCTGTGGCCGTGGTCGGTGCACCGTAATAACTTTGTGCCCAATACAAGCTGGTGAAATATTTTTCATCGGTAACATTTTTGACGTTGAGGCTCAGCCTCAGATTGTCGCTCAGGTCGTAATTGGCAAACAGGTCCACCAGCTTGTAACTGTCCTGAACCACTTCGGCGCCACTGTCTATCCGCGATGTCTCATCCTGCCATTTGACACTCACCCCCATTTTTAGCGCGGGCAACCAGGGCAGGCGATAACTGCTGGCCAGTTTGAAAGTCTTGTCCGGAGTAAAGCGAATGACGTTCTCGTCAGTTTGCTGATTGGCATCCATATCGAAGTTGGTATAGCCGGCCATGACATCCCAACCCCTGGTTATTTCGCCGACCAGTTCAACTTCGAAACCCTGGCTGGAAATACCATCTGAGCTTTCATAGTATTCATCGCCGGTCATCGGGTTGAATCCGGCGGATACAGCCAGATTTTCCTGTTCGATATCGAATGCCGCCACCGATAGAAGCAGGCGGCCGGCAAGTAACTCGCTCTTCACACCCACTTCGTAACTGCGGCCCTCCAGCGGATCAAGTCGACTGCCGTTGATATCCTCCTCGGTCTGCTGAGTAAAAATGTCGGTGTAACTGGCATAGAGAGCCACATTGTCCAGAAGCTGGTAGACCACGCCGGCATAAGGTGTGGTAACGCCGGAATATTTCGAGTCCTGAGAGAGTCCATACGACTCTCCGGAGGTGTCCCAATCGCTGACCCGCGCACCCAGTAAGACTTTCAGCTTGTCGGTAATCGACAAGCGGGTAGCGCCGTAGATGGATCGCTGCCGGTCCTTGTAATCGCCGCCACCGCGCACTATATCGCGCAGGTTCATCTCGATACCGGAGCCGTTCCAGGTGCGGAAATCCGGCATGGCGGGAAAGTCATCGTCCATATAGGAAAAGTTGTCCACCACACTTTCGGACCAACTATATCCAAGCACCAGGTCGTGTTCGCGTCCGGCCAACTGGTACTGACCACTGACATAGACATCGAACAGGTCCATGGTGTTATGTTCGGTGTAATCGCTGCCGTAGCCATACAAGCCGAGCCCGGTCTCCCGGTCCGGTGTGCCAAAGGCATAGAAGAGGTCGGCATCTTCGTTGTGCTTGATGTAGGTATAAGTGCCTTTAACCTGCCAACCATTGCCCAGGTCGTGGACTACTTCCGCAAAGGCCTGCGCCTCTTTGGAAATCCAGCCCGCCCAGTCCGAGGCAGTACTGGTGCTGCGGTCGACACTGACCTCCGAGCCATCGCTGTACAATAGTGGCAGCGCACCCCACAAGGGGCTGTCCGACTTGTTTCTCTGCCAGGTGTAGCCAAGAGTCAGCAGGGTGGCATCGGTAATTTCCACATCCACCACACCATAGACCAGGGATTTCTCGTGAGCGTAACGATCAAGATGAGACTCATTATCCTGCCAGGCAGTGACGAACCGACCCCTCACTCGCTCGCCCAGGCGTCCGGAAATATCGCTCTCAACACGGGTGTGGTCATAGGAACCAGCGCTCGCGGATGTCTGGATCTGGAAATCGTCTGTGGGGCGTTTTCGTACCATGTTAACCGTGGCCGAGGGATTGCCGGCACCAGTCATCAGACCATTGGGACCGCGCACCACTTCCACCCGCTCAAAAGCATAAGTATCGATATCCCCACTGATATTGCCATCGGGCACCTGCAGCCCCATACCATCGTATTGGAAATTGGTAATATCAAAACCCCGTGCAGTGAAGTACGTGCGGTCAGTTTCCACTGACTCCACATTGACACCGGTCGTGAGCGACAACACGTCATTCATGTTATCCAGCTCGAAATCATCAATCTGGGCACGGGTGATCACTGACACCGATTGTGGGGTTTCGAAGGCGGACAGACCGAACTTGGTGGCGGTATTCATGGTGGGTACGCTGTAGTCACTACTGGACTGCACCGCTCTCACCTCTACCAACTCAATGGTGGGGGATTCCCCTTCGTCCTCTTGATTCTCCGTGACGCCTTCTCCATAAGCGCCATTGACAAAAGCGATGGCGGCGGCAAGCACACATGGCTGCCAGCCTCTGTTCAGTGTGGTACGCATAATTCCCCCCAAATTGTTCTACCTTGATAAGCAGAAATATCAAAATGGGAATATTACTGGTAATGATAACGATTCGCAATCTCAAATAAATCAAGTCAGGTTTTCCGTGCCGACCGCTCTTCCCCAGTATGACCTTGGTCATAAACGCTGACGTCAAATCATTTGTGCCGACGATACAGAGCGCCAATTCGTCATACCAAAGAATTCAGCGCTTGCCGTACAATGACCCCCTATGCCGCCAAAATGTCTCCCTCCCCCGTTGACAAGTGCAGACACTGGCAGATACGACAACCAATGAGACAGAGGACACAGACAACCCATGACCCTGCCGAAACAGGTCAGTATTGTCGAGGTCGGCCCGCGAGATGGCCTGCAGAATGAATCCCAACCGGTAAGCCCGGCCGTCAAGATTGAACTGATCCGGCGGCTCAACGAAGCAGGACTCCGCTACATTGAAGCCGGCAGCTTCGTCAATCCGAGCCGGGTACCACAGATGGCTGACAGTGCGCAGGTATTTCAGGGAATCGAACGTCAACCTGACACCATCTACGCAGCCTTGACCCCCAATCTGACCGGCTTCGAGCGCGCTCTGGCGGCAGGGGTTTGCGAAGTGGCCATCTTTGCCGCCGCTTCGGAAACCTTCAGCCAAAAGAACATCAACTGCTCGATTGACGAGAGCCTGGAGCGATTCGCCCCGGTGATGGAGGCTGCCAGAGCGGCCAATCTGCGAGTGCGCGGCTATATCTCCTGTGTCGCAGGCTGTCCATACGAAGGAAATGTGTCCGCAGAGAGGGTGATGCAGGTTGCGGGGAGGCTGTTACAGATGGGTTGTTACGAGATCTCCCTCGGGGATACTACCGGTGTCGGCACCCCCGGCAGTATCAGCCGGGTGATTGAAGCGGTCAGCAGGGTTGTGCCGATCCCGCAGTTGGCCGTGCATTGCCATGACACCTACGGTCAGGCTCTGGTCAATATCTACTCGGCATTACAGCTGGGTGTGGCGGTGGTAGACAGCTCCGTGGCCGGACTGGGAGGCTGTCCTTACGCCAGAGGGGCATCTGGAAATGTGGCCACGGAAGATCTGGTCTATATGCTCAACGGCCTCGGCATTGAACACGGTATCGACCTGGATAAAATCATCGCCGCAGGAACCTATATCACCGAACAACTGGGCCAGGAAACCGATTCCAACGTGGCAAGGGCCAGATTGCCCAGAAGCTGACCCGGCTATGTGCCAGGCGCCGAGAGTTTTTCCCGCAACGCGTCTATACCGGGTTTGTGTTTCAGCAACTCCTGCGCTGACAGCCCCGCCAGTTCGTGGGGGAACACCAGCCATCGATCCGTCTCGTGCAGGTAATAGTCCGGCACCCGATCAGTGCGGTTATTTGCCGGTTTGAAATAGGGGGTCGCCAGACGAATTTCTGGCGGGCTCTCGTCGCAGTCCTGCCGAATATCCGCCACAATCTGTTGCAGGCTCAGTCCGGTATCGTAAACATCATCCACAATCAGCAGTGAATCGGCCTTGCGGATATGGTCGATCACATAGCCCAGGCCATGCACCCGCACCGCCTTGGACCGTTCGCCGGGCGCTGTGTAAAAAGACGTGCGGATGGCGATGTGATCCGTCTCCACACCGAAATAGGCCAGCAGCTCCTGAACTGCGATCCCCACCGGGGCCCCTCCCCGCCAGACGCCAATGATAAAGTGTGGGCGAAAACCACTTTCCAGCACCTGCAAACCCAACCTGAAAGAATCGTCGAGCAATTGCTGGGCGGCGATGTACTGTTTGGCTGACACATTATTTCCCCAGGCCATGAAACTACGCCTGATTATCCACTTTCACGGACCTGACACCAGTGGGATGATGAGTGTATGTCCAATCCATCCCTCTCTGGCCCGAGCATGAATATTGTTGATCCGGATCCCCGCACCCTGCTGACCGAACTGTTTTATATTGCGGTAGCAACCGCCCAGCCGGCTCGGGTATTGGCTGATTTTTTACCGGAGAACAAAGCCCGGTCTGCACTGGTGATAGGCGCGGGCAAGGCCGCCTGCTCGATGGCCAGTTGTCTTGAACAACACTGGTCCGGCCCGTTGCGCGGACTCGTGGTGACGGCCTACGGTCACAGCCAACCACTCCAACGGATTGAGGTGATCGAAGCCAGCCACCCGGTACCGGATACCCTGAGTGAGCGGGCGGCCAAACGGATACTGGCACTGGTTGGGAATCTCCACGCAGATGATCTGGTCATCTGCCTGATCTCCGGTGGCGGTTCATCCCTGCTGGCCCTACCCGCCCCGGGAATCAGCTTGGCCAATAAGCAGGACATCAATCGGGCATTGTTGAAATGCGGTGCAACCATCGATGAAATCAACTGCGTCCGCAAGCACCTTTCCGCCATCAAGGGCGGTCGCCTTGCCCTGGCCTGCACACCAGCCCGATTGCTGACTCTGGCCGTGTCCGATGTGCCCGGAGACGATCCGGCCACCATCGCTTCCGGCCCCACCGCAGCGGATCCATCCACTTCTTCAGAGGCGCTGTCGATACTGCACAAATATCGGATTCAGATACCCGCAGCAATTGCCACTTGGCTGAAAAATCCTGACTCGGAAACCCCAAAGCCCGGTGATTCAAGGTTGTGTAACCACGACTACCGAGTGATAGCCAGTGCCAGGCAATCACTAGAAGCTGCCGCCAGACAGGCACAACAGGCCGGGTTCAACACCCTGCTGCTGGGAGATGACGTCACCGGTGAATCCCGCGATGTCGCCCGTGAGCATGCGGTGCTGGCGCTGACTATAGCAAAAGGAAACGGCCCGATTTCACCGCCTTGCGTGATACTTTCCGGCGGCGAGACGGTCGTCACTGTTCGGGGTGACGGGAAGGGCGGCCGCAATGGCGAATACCTGCTGGCACTGGCAAATTCACTGCGGGGCGCCCCCGGCATTTACGCTCTGGCGGCGGATACCGATGGCATCGACGGTGCCGGCGACAATGCCGGAGCCGTCCTCAGCCCGGAAACCTGGCAGCGCGCCCGGGAAAGGGGCTGGGACATCCTCAAAGAACTGGAAAACAACAACTGTTACCCCCTGTTCAGGGATCTGAAAGACCTGCTGATCACAGGGCCCACCCGCACCAATGTCAATGACTTCCGGGCCATACTGATACTCCCCCAGACGACGAATTGATCTGGTGCAATGCGTTTCTCGCTCGAGTTGAGCTAGACTATGATCACGTTAACTCATTGATCAACTGAACCATTATCGCGGAGTGCACCCTTGAGCGACATGCGGAAACTGACCCACCTGGACGATCAGGGCAATGCCCACATGGTCGACGTCGCCGGCAAGGCCGTTAGCCAACGGGAGGCCACTGCTGAAGCACTGGTACGGATGCAGCCGGAAACTCTAGTACTGATCAGCAGTGGCGGCCACAAAAAAGGCGATGTTCTGGCGGTAGCGCGTATCGCCGGCATTCAGGCCGCCAAGAAATGTGCCGATCTAATTCCCCTCTGCCACCCCCTGATGCTCACCTCCATCAAGGTGGAATTCGAGCTGCTGCAGGACAGCAACCAACTGCGCATCACCGCCAGTTGCGGCCTCGACGGCAAAACCGGGGTGGAAATGGAGGCGCTCACCGCTGCCTCGGTGGCGGCACTGACCGTCTACGATATGTGTAAGGCGGTGGATCGCGGTATGGTGATTGAGTCCACCCGTCTGCTGGAAAAGGCCGGCGGCAAATCCGGCCACTGGAAAGTAAACCCATGAAAATTCTTTTTTTTGGCAACCTGCGGGAGCAATTAGGTACTGGCGAAATTGTGGTGCCGTTGGCCCCCGGGACAAATAATATTGCTGACTTACTGGCAGCCCTCAAACAACGCGGATCAGAATGGCAGCAGGCACTCGGCACAGGGACATTGCTATACGCCGTCAACCAGACCATGGCCTCTCAAGACACATTGCTGCAGGACAGCGACGAAGTGGCGCTGTTCCCCCCGGTAACCGGCGGATGATAACCGTTGCGGTACAGGCCGCAGACTTTGATACCGGCCAGGAAATTCGTCAGTTACAGGCCGACAGAACTGACGTGGGCGGTATCGCAATATTTACCGGTCAGGTGCGCGACACCGGCGATAAGCCGCTGGGCTTCATGCACCTGGAGCATTATCCCGGTATGACTGAGGCCTCCCTGCAACAGACGGCCGAACAGGCCGAACAACGCTGGGCATTGATCGATATCCGCATTGTGCACCGTATCGGCGACCTGTTGCCCGGTGATCAGATTGTTTTCGTGGGTGTCAGTAGCATCCATCGCGAAGCGGCTTTCAATGCCTGTGAATTTATTATGGATCACCTGAAAACCCACGCGCCGTTCTGGAAGAAAGAATACTACCGGGATGGCAGCACGAAGTGGGTTGATGCAAAACAGACTGACCAACAGCGCTATGCGCGCTGGCACCAGCACAACTGAATCAGAGACCGTTTATGCAACCACTACCCCATCAATACCAGGCAACGACCTACGGCACAGCCCGGGGCAACTTTGCTACCACGCTGAGAAATGACTGCACACTGGAGGTCGCTGCGCCATTGAATTTTGATGGGCCCGGCAACACCTGGACCCCGGAAGAAATGCTGCTGGGTGCCGTGGCCAACTGCCTGGCACTGACCTTCAGATCCATCGCCCGTGCAGCCGGTCTGGACTGGCTGGAAATTCAATGCACCAGTGAAGGTGTTCTGGACAAGGTGGATAAGAGGGTCCTGTTTACCCGGATCAGCACCCTCGCCCAATTGACGATTGCTGCCGGGGAAGATCGGGAAAAAGCCGAAAAATTGTTGCGCAAGGCAGAGGAAAACTGCTTTGTCAGCAACTCTCTGTCAAGCGAGAAGCAATTCACTGCGGACGTGCAAGTCAGTCAGGCCTGATTACAATTTCACCTTGTCGCCCATGTCCGGGACACAGGCATCCCAACCCAGCTCTTCGCCGAGACTGATACGAAACTGGTCGGCTGCCTCTTCATCACCGTGGGTGACAAAACAACGTTTTGGCGCGGCGGGCATTTGCTGCAACCAATGCAACAACTCCAGCCGGTCGGCATGGGCAGAGAGAAAATCCAGACATTCCACCCGCGCTTTCACCTCATGGTAGCGATTGAATATCTTGATTTTTTTCTCGCCACCCACCAGGCGGGCCCCCCGGGTACCCGGTGCCTGATAACCGGCAAACATTACGGTATTGCGATGGTCACCGAGCATTCGCTGCAGGTGATGCAACACCCGTCCACCCGTTGCCATACCGCTGGCCGAGAGAATAATGGCCGGCACATGTACCCGGTTGATGGCAATCGAATCCTCCACCGTTCGGGCAAAGGTGACATCCCGTGACAGCTGCTGGCAGGAAGCCTTGTTCAGGCGGTGATAACGATGGTGCCGAAGCATGACCTCCGTGGCACTGATCGCCATGGGGCTGTCCAGAAAAACCGGTAAATAGGGAATTCTCCCCTGTTGCCGCAGCTCGGTAATCAGATAAAGCATGGCCTGGGCACGCCCTACCGCAAAGGTCGGGATCAGTACGGAGCCACCCGCAGACACCGTGTCATTAATGATTTCAGATACCACGTCCCAGACATCGCGATTGTCATGGAGACGATTGCCATAGGTGGATTCAATCACCAGGTAATCACAGGATACCGGCAGTTCCGGAGCCCGCATTACCAGGTCATTGCTGCGACCCATATCGCCGCTGAAAAGAATATGCCGGCCGCCCGCATGCACATCCAGAAAGGCGGAGCCGAGAATATGGCCATTGGCATAAAAACTGGCCTCGATATCACCCATGGTTACCGTCGCAGTCGACTCGCCTGCACGCGCATCTGCCACGGAACTGAATCCCACCACTTCAAATTGTTTCATCGCCTTTTCCGCATCCTGCCGGGTATAGAGCGGCAGGGCTGGCTGGTGCTTGCTGTATTGATGGCGATTGCGGTATTCCGCCTCCTCCTCCTGCAGATGTGCAGAATCGGCCAACAGGATCTTGCAGAGATCACGGGTTGCCTGGGTACAATAGATTGGCCCCTTGAAACCGTCTTTAACCAATCTCGGCAGGTAGCCGCTGTGATCCAGATGGGCATGGGTAAGGAACACCGCCTCAATTGTGCCGGGGTCAACCGGAAAGGGTTTCCAGTTGCGCTCCCGCAGATGCTTGTAGCCCTGAAACAATCCACAGTCCACCAGCACCCGCCGATCATCTACCTCGATCAGATAACGCGAACCCGTTACGGTGTTGGCGGCACCCAAAAATGCCAGAGTCACCCGATTGCCCATAGTGCCCTTTCCTTATTTTCTGCCCCGACCCTTCGCCGGGACTGCTTTACTTTTGATTATAGAAGCCGCCTCCCCGGCTTCATAGAATTCAGATCAAGTCAGCCGGGAATGGCTGGAGAGGGGTGACTAGAAAAGCAGATCGGAAAACGATAGGTATGGGACGGCGTTGCCCTCATCAATGCTTTCCCCGAGACGGTGCACCACAAAGCCATTGCCCTGTGAAACACTGGAAAGCACGCCGCTGCTCTGGCTGCCCGCCAGTTGGGCACGCACATTCCCCTGCGTATCCTGAACCAGCCGTGCGCGCAGGTATTCCTGACGTTTCGCCGCATGCGGTCGACTGAACCCGGCAATCACGGGAATTGGCGTGGGCAGGTAATCACTGGCCCCCTGGCTTTTCAACAAATAGGGACGTGCAGCAATGGCGAAGGTGACGAATACCGAAGCGGGATTGCCGGGCAGGCCGATAAAGGGTGTGCCTTGCACCTGGCCAAACGCCAGCGGCTTGCCGGGTTTGATCGCCATGCGCCAAAGGTCCAGGCTGCCCAGCTTCTCGACACAGCCCTTGACGTGGTCCTCATCACCCACAGAGACTCCGCCGCTGCTGATGATACAGTCGGCCTCGGCAGCGGCCCTGCGCAGCACCTGCTCGGTAGCCTCTGGCGTATCCGCTACCCTGCCCAGGTCGACATAATCGAAACCCAGTGCCTGCAACTGACCCATCAGGGTGAAGCGGTTGGAATTGTAGATATGTCCCGGCGGCAGCGGCTCGCCGGGTTCCACCAGTTCATCGCCGGTACACAACAAAGCGACCTTGAGGCGCCGGTATACTGGTACCTCGGCAATACCGACCGAGGCCAGCAGACCGAGGTCCTGGGGTTTGAGGCGGTGACCCCGGACCAACACCGTGGCGCCGCGGTGAATATCCTGTCCGATGGGTCGTATGTTGGTGCCGCACTTGATATCGGCAGCCAGGGTCACCCGGGCATCGTCCCAACGACACTGCTCCTGCATCACCACCGTATCGGCACCAGGAGGTACTTCCGCACCCGTGAAGATACGAGCGGCACTTCCCGGCTGTAGAGGCTCTGGCACGGCACCGGCCGTAATGCGCTGACTGATCGGCAAGGTGGTTTCTTCACCAGCATGACAGTCGGCAAAGCGCAGGGCGAAACCGTCCATGGCACTGTTGTCCGCCGGCGGCACATCTACCGGCGATTGCTGGTCAGCAGCCAACACTCGACCAAGGGCCTGCATCAAGGATACGGTTTCGGTATCCGACAGTGGTTGTGCCGCCGCCAAAAGCTGCGCCAGCGCCTCTTCGACGGTCATTAATCCAGATCGGTCACAACCGTTCATGAGCGGCCCTCGCATTCAGCAACCCGCGCCACATGAGGAATAAAATTGCAGGGGCGGGTGCGGGCATCCAGTTGCTCTCCGAGGATCCTGTCCCAGGCAGTGCGGCAGGCATTGGTGGAACCGGGCATACAGAACACCAGCGTGCGGTTGGCCAGGCCCGCCACAGCGCGGGACTGCACGGTAGAAGTGCCGATCTCGGTAAAGGAAATTTGCCGGAAAAGCTCGCCAAAGCCTTCCACCTGTTTGTCGAACAGTGGCAACAGCGCCTCCGGGGTGGAATCCCGATCAGTGAAGCCAGTGCCGCCGGTCACGAGCACTACCTGGAGTTGCGGGTCGGCAATCCAACGGGACACCTCAGCACGCAAACGGTAGATATCGTCGGGGATCAACGCCCGATCCGCCAGCACATGGCCAGCTTCGGAAAGACGGTCCACCAGCAACTGACCGGAGCTGTCCTGCTCCAGCGTGCGGGTGTCGGAAACCGTGAGGACGGCGATGTGCAGGGGGACAAATTCTTTGGCGGCGTGGGACATAAATTCTCTCTTGTCTTCAGTTCGGTTGATTCGGGTCAGATCCGCGTGGGCTGTGGAAACCATCAGCGGGAGGCGGACACCAGCAGCGAAATGATCAGCAACCCGAATAATACAAAGGAAAGCATTTTCCAGAATAGCAGCATATCCTTCTCCACCGGACGCTGCGGGTCTTCCTTGAGAAATTCCGGGTTGGGTTGTTTCAGGTCTCGAAGGAAACCCTGCAGGGTTTCGTAACGCTGTTCCGGTTCGATGGACACAGCCTTTTCCAGCGCCCGGTCAAACCAAAACGGAATCAGATCCCGGTGATGGTAACTCGGAACGTAGCGCATCCGCAGGAAGTCTTCCCGGGAACGGCATTTTTCCATGCGGTGACCATAGGGCAAAAAGCCGGTAAACATTTCGTAGACAATCACACCCAGGGAATAGATATCGCCACGGATGCCGGTGTTGATACGGAAGCGGTAGGCGGGGTCAGCATAGTCCAGGGTGCCCAGTGCCACTTCGCGGGTCATCGGCGTAAATATTTCATGAATGCCGGGAACATACACCGAGCCAAAATCAACAATGCGAACCTCCATGTCCGGCGTCACCATAATGTTGCCGGGCTTCAGATCCTGGTGCACGGTTTCCTTCTCGTGCAGCGCCTCCAGGCCGGCAGCGATTTGCTCCACCAGCGCGATCAGGTCCCTCGGTCGGCGCTCCTGGTGCTGTTCCAGCCATTGGTCCAAGGGCAAGCCCGGCACCAGTTCCATCAGGTAGTAGAGAAATTTTCTCTCCCCTTTCGGGGCGATCACCTTGACCACATTGGGATGGTCGACCCGCAGACCGATCCACTCCTCCATAATAAAGCGCTCAATATAGGCAGGGCTGTCACAGTAATTCTGCGACGGGGTTTTCATCACCAGCTCCGCACCAGTGTCCAGGTCCCGCACCCGGTAGAGCTGAGTTCGCTCGCTGGCATACATTTCTGCCAACACTTCGTAGCCATCAATCTTCAGTCCGGGGGACAGATCAGGCGGGAACGGCAGCCGGGTCAACCGCTCGTTAAGGTCCTCGATATTCTCCAGCGCCAGGTGATCGATACGCAGCAGCACACAACTGAGGTTGTCATTACTGCCGGCGGCCCGCGCAGCAGCAACAATGGTACGACAGGCGCGCTGGTAATCTTCCGGATGGCGCTCGATCAGTCCTCGCAACGCTTCAATGGAAAGGAAATCGTGTACCCCATCGCTGGTGAGCAGAAAAATGTCACCCTGCTTAAGGGTGACAACGCTGGCATCCACATTGAGGCTGGTATCCATACCCATGGCGCGGATCAGGTAATTCTGTTCGGTGGAAATACCCGCCGTGTGATCCCGGGTCAACTGGGTTAATTGTCCGTCCTCTGCCGCCAGGCGGTGGATACGGCTGTCGCCGATATGAAACAGGTAGCCCAGGTGGGACTTGATCACCAGCACACTCAGGGTGGTGACATAACCCCGCGCCTCATTGTGGATTTCGTGCCCCAGGTTATATAGTTGACGATTCAGCGGGGTGAGAATTTTCTGAATAGCATGTTTGACACTCCAGGTCTCCGGGGTCGTATAGTAATCGTTTAGCACCGAGCGAATGCACAGCTCCGCCGCCTCCCTGCCCGCCTCGGCAGTGCTGACGCCGTCTGCCAGCGCCACAACGATGCCTTTGGTATTGAGCAGGTGATCGTCGGGAATACGATAGCCCACGGCATCCTCATTGACCGGTTTGACGCCGGCATCGGAGCAACACCCCACAGTGGCCCGGAAAACATTTGCTGTTTCAATGCCCCCTTGACTCACGTATGCACCTTCTCCGTCACGTTGGTTGCCATGTCAGCTTACGTCGATCAGCTCCACTGTTCCATCAGGTAATACTTCGGCCATCTTGCCGGAAGGCTCCTTCAGGAAAATCACACCTACAAACAACAGAATAGCGGAAGCGGCAATCAGCAGAAAAAAGGTTTGATAATCGACAAACGACAGAATGGTCAGATAGGTCACACCACCAACGTTGCCATAGGCTCCAGCCATACCAGCGATCTGGCCGGTCATACGCCGCTGTACCAGCGGCACCATGGCAAACACGGCACCCTCCCCCGCCTGGACAAAGAACGAACAGCACATGGTGGCGAGCACCGCCAGAAAAATCCACCAGGTGCCATCGATATGGCTAAGCAGGAAATAGCCTGCGGCGAGCCCGGAAATCAGAATCATCAGGGTCTTCCGACGTCCGAATCTGTCACTCAGCCAGCCGCCACCGGGACGTGCCACCAGATTCATGAAAGCGAATCCTGAGGCCAGTAGCCCAGCCTTGACTGGGTCGAGTCCCTCAAAGGTTTCCAGGAAGAACAATGGCAGCATCGAGACCACCGCCAGCTCGGAACCGAAGGTAACAAAATAGGACCCGTCGAGAATCGCCACCTGCCTGAATTGGTAACGTTGCATTTCCGGGACACCCTGTTTCAGGTGTTCGTGGTTCACCTTCCAGATCTGGTACACCTGGAATAGATAGAGCAGCACCAGACCGATGTAGATACCACCGGCCCCTCCCGAGGAGAGCAGTCCCAGGTTGGACGGAGACAATTTCCAGGTCAGTACTGCAAGGGCGATGTACATCGGGATATTCATCGCCAGGTAAAACCAGAAATCTCCCCAGCTGGATACTTCCAAGCCACCGGATTTTTTCGGTTTGAAATAGGTGGAACCCTTTGGCGTATTGCGAGCTTTCAGGTAGTAAAACACACCATAGAAGGAAGCGACGACACCCGTAAGACCCAGGGCATAACGCCAACCGTTATCACCCCCAAACATCAGGGCAATGGTAGGCAGCGCCATGGCGCCGGCCGCAGAACCGAAGTTGCCCCAGCCACCGTATATACCCTCGGCCAAGCCCACCTGTCTGGCCGGAAACCACTCACCGACCATGCGAATGCCAATCACGAATCCTGCACCGACAAAGCCGAGCAGAAAACGGAATAACGCCAACTGTTCATAGCTGGTGGCCGTGGCAAACAACAGGCAGATACCGCCGGAAAGTATCAGCAAACCGCTGAAAATATGTCGTGGCCCAAACTTGTCTACCAGAATACCAATCAGTATCCGGGCGGGAATGGTCATGGCCACATTGAGAATCATCAGTGCCTTGACCTGCTCTCCAGTGAGGTCAAAAGCCTCCTTTATTACCGCCAGCATTGGGGCATGGCTGAACCAGACGACAAAACTGAGAAAAAAGGCGAACCACGTAATATGCAGCATCCTGATTTTCGGATCTTTGAGGTCCAGTAAATTGATTGTTGCCTGGGACATGGTGTTTTTCCTCGCGGGAACTGTATCTGACTGTAAAACGACAACCGGGACTGATGAGCCAAATCTACCTAGAGGTTGTGGTATGACAGTTGATCCAGGTCATCGGGCGAAGCTTGTAAAAAAGACCAGCTCGCCTGCTAATACCACCAAGGAGGTAATTGCAGAACCATAAATAATTCATGAATTTCAGATAGATAGCCAAATACCATGGCCGGCAACCCAAAACCTGCCTTAACCCGTCTATTTAGTGGTACCCCCTAAGAGAAGAACCTCTTCGGAGACACGCTTGACGTACATCAATTGCAAGCTGAGGCAGGCACCGCAGAATTTGTTATGCCATTTTTAGGTCAACCAAGGAGTTGCACCATGAAAACCATACTTGCGGCAATCGACCTGGATTCAAATGCAGAGAGTGTGCTCGATGCGGCCATCGATCTGGCTATGCAGTACCGTGCCGTGTTGATTCTGGCAACCGTGGAAACTGAATTACCGGGTATGGAAGGTGCCACTGATGAAGAACTGAAGAAAGAAATACAGCTGTCCTACGATGAGGCGTTGACACGGCTGAAGAACATGGCCGATGACCTGTCTGCCCGGGGTATCAACTGCCGTGCAGTCATGCTGGAAGGGAAACCCGTCGATCAATTGATACAGGCTGCGGACCGTCTACAGGCAGACCTGATCGTCATCGGCAACCGCGGTCACAGCCCTTTCTACGATACCCTGATCGGCGGAACAGCCCCCGGTGTGATTCACCGGGCCCGGCAGAAGGTCTTACTGGTACCGGTGACAAACTAGGGCCTGTTAACACCAAGCTTTTACCCCTACTCCAGGGATTTTGCGTCCGGTCCATTTGAGTCGGACGTTTTTTTATTACCCAGAGGATCGACTATGGAACTCGTCTGTCCAGCGGGCAGCCTGCCCGCACTCAAGGCCGCCGTGGACAATGGTGCAGATGCTGTCTACATCGGTTTTCGGGACGCCACTAACGCCCGTCATTTCGCCGGCCTCAACTTTAATGACAGCAAGGCAGACCAGGCCCTGGAACACGCCCGCAGGCACGATGTCCGGTTATTCGTGGCCATCAATACCTATCCACAACCGCACAACTGGAGCGCCTGGCAGACAGCGGTAGATCGCGCCGCGCACCTGGGGGTTGACGCACTGATCGTCGCCGACCTGGGTGTACTCGACTACGCCCGGGAACGACATCCGCAACTCGCCCTGCATCTATCGGTTCAGGGATCGGCCACCAACGCTGCCGCACTATCCTTTTACCAACGCCGGTTCGACATTCGCCGTGCCGTGCTGCCGCGAGTGCTTTCCCTGTCCCAGGTGCGGCAACTGGCGGCCGTCAGTCCGGTGGATCTGGAGGTATTCGGTTTTGGCAGTCTGTGCATCATGGCCGAGGGCCGCTGCCATCTGTCATCCTATGTCACCGCCGAATCCCCCAACACCTGTGGCGCCTGCTCACCTGCTTCAGCGGTGCGCTGGCAAGAGACAGCCAGTGGCCGGGAGTCACGCCTCAACGGGGTGTTGATCGACCGCTTCAAGGCCGGCGAAAACGCTGGTTACCCCACCCTCTGCAAAGGCCGTTTCAAGGTGGAAGAGCAGACCTATCATGCCCTGGAGGAACCCACCAGCCTGAACACCCTGGCGTTGATTCCCCAGCTGGCGGAGATCGGCATCAAGGCCATCAAGATCGAAGGACGCCAACGCAGTCCCGCCTATGTGGCGCAGGTGGTCAGCGTGTGGCGGGAAGCACTGGATCATTATCACAATGCCGGCGAATGCTTCACCCCTCGCAGGGAGTGGTTCGATACTCTTTCCAGGGTTTCCGAGGGCAGTCAAACCACCTTTGGAGCCTACTCACGTCCCTGGCAATAAACACCCACAACAACGGGGAATAACCGATGCAATTGTCCCTGGGACCAATTTTCTATTACTGGCCGCGACAACAGGTGGAAGACTTTTATCACCAGGCACTGGCTTCCCCCGCTGATATCGTCTATCTGGGGGAAACTGTTTGCCCAAAGCGGCGCGAGGTTCACCCATCGGAGTGGCTGGAAATGGCAGCACCACTGGCCGAGGCGGGTAAACAGGTAGTGCTCTCCACCCTGGCACTGATCGAGTCACGTGCCGACCTAGCAACCTTGCGCAAGCTCTGCGATCAGAGTGGCTGCCTGATGGAGGCCAACGACATGGCAGCGGTGGAACTGCTTTCGGAGCGAAATCTGCCATTTGTCGCCGGTCCGTCCATCAATATCTACAACAGCGCCAGCCTGCGTGTCCTGCAACAGGCGGGCATGATGCGCTGGGTGATGCCGGTAGAGCTGAGCCGCCACACGTTGCAAGGTATCCTCGAAGAAGTCCAGCAGTTCGGTTTTGCCCAACAGGTACAAACGGAAATATTCAGCTATGGGCATTTGCCTCTGGCCTACTCCGCTCGCTGTTTTACCGCCCGCAACCGCAACCTGCCAAAGGATGACTGCCAGCTGAGTTGCCTGGATTATCCAGACGGTATTCCCGTGCACACGCGTGAAAATACGTCGCTATTTACCCTGAATGGCATTCAGACACTCTCTGGCGATATTCACAATTTGCTGGCGGAATACCATGACATGGCAGCTATTGGTGTTGATATTCTTCGCATCAGTCCAAACAGCAGCAACACATTCCAGGTGCTGGAGCAATTTGACCGGATACGTCGAGGAGAAACGCTCAGCAATCAACTCATTGCCAGTGACCAGGGCGCAGCCACATTTTGCAATGGCTACTGGTATGGCAAGCCGGGCATGGACTTCACGTAATGGTGTTTTTCGCTCGACCAGAGCCGGTTGACTCTGCACCAGAACATATCACTCTCCTGCAGGATTCTGCATGCCAACTGTTCTCAGAATACTCTGACATGAAAAGGCGTAACCATGACTGACAAACTCCGATCCGATTGGGACCCGCAATCCGAAGCGGTTCTTCGCGACCAACGCGCCGCTTACGACAACATGCGTGAACAATGCCCTGTCGCTTACAACGAGACTATGCAGTGGTCACTATTCCGGCATCGGGACCTTACCCGGGTACTTCACGATCACGACACCTTCAGCAGCGTGGTGTCCCGGCACCTGTCCATCCCGAATGGTATGGATCCCCCGGAACATACAGTCTACCGGCATATCATCGAGCCCTACTTTGCGCCGGCCCGAATGGAGGCATTCGGACCTTCCTGCCGGGAAATCATCACAGAACTAATTAACAATATACCGGCCCATGGTCGCGTAGAACTGATGGCCGATATCGCCCAGCCCTTTGCGGTACGGGTTCAATGTGCATTTCTCGGCTGGCCATCTGGCTTGCACGATCCGCTAGTCCAGTGGGCCAGAAAGAATACCGAAGCCACCCGCGCTGGAGACCGGACAGCGATGGCGGATATTGCACGCGAACTTGAAACCCTCGTCGTCGACATGCTTGAAGTTCGTCGCCAGGCTGGCGCAAAACCTGGTGATGACATCACCGCCGACCTGATGCACGAGGAAGTCTGGGGACGCCCATTAAGTCATAAAGAGATGACGAGCATTTTACGGAATTGGACCGTCGGAGAAATTGGTACCATTTCTGCAGCAATCGGCATACTGGTTCACTATCTGGCGAAACACATTGAGGTACAGACACGGTTGCGCGAACAACCATCCCGGTTGCCCGGGGCCATTGATGAGATTCTGCGGATCCACGGCCCCCTAGTGGCCAACCGGCGCATCACGACCTGCCCGGTGGAAATGGGTGGCCGAAAAATGGGTGCTGGCGAGCGAATCTCGCTGAACTGGATTTCCGCCAACCGGGACAGTGATGTCTTCGATAGCCCGGACAGCTTCCGCCTGGATCGCGACCCGACCGAAAATCTGCTGTATGGGGCGGGGATCCATGTCTGCCCCGGTGCACCGCTGGCTCGAATGGAGCTGCTGACAGTCATGGAGGCGCTGTTCAGACACACCGAGTGGATCGAGCCCGTAGCGGGCAAACCAGCCATCAATGCTGTCTATCCCGCAAGCGGCTTTTCCTCATTGCCATTGCGATTCAAAACAGCCTGATGATGTACAACACCACATTAATGGGCAGCCATTTACCGATCGTAGTGGTATAAACACCACAACAAGAGTGATGGATCAATCTGATGACCAATCTGCAACCGAACAACCCCCTACATGGCGTGACCTTGCAACAAATTGTCACGGCGCTGGTGGAGCACTACGACTGGGATGGCCTGGCCCGGCGAATTAATATCAAGTGTTTTAAAAATGCCCCGTCCATCAAGTCATCGCTGACTTTCCTGCGTAGAACCCCGTGGGCCCGGGAAAAGGTCGAGGCTTTGTATCTCTCGACCTTTGACAGGCACGTCCCCCGGAAAATCGTTTAAATACCATTCGCCATGGTCCCCGCACCCGACAACAACCGTCTTATCGGCAGTGGCAGGACATCCCGCTCTATGCTGTCCAGAAGGTTTTTCACTCCCAGGCCCAGTTCAGTATCACCCTCCAGGCAAAGCTCGCGACGGAAAAACAGGGTATCGGGATCTTCTCGGCCAGAGGCGAGTAACGCAAACCCTCTGGCTCGACCAAGAATCGTGACATCGGCTGTATCGTTCGGCGGCAAGACCAACAAACGGGGATGGCAACCGACAATATGCCAACCGACACCCATATCAGTCACCCGAATTGACAGGGTTCGACCCTCAAGGAATGCCAGCTCACCTTCGGCGGAAGCCTCCGCCAGCAATTGCTGAAGTACATTTTCCAGCAACCATTGCTGTATTCGAAAAGGAACCCGGCGACAGAGCGGGAAAATCAGGTTTTCAGCGCGCGCCAGCCAGATCGCGCGAGGTAGATAAGACGAATCCATAGGAGAAACTCCGCTCGGAAGAAATGATTCCCATTAATTTTTCTGGTGTTCCACCGCCCAGACTGCGGCCTCTACCCGCGAGCGCAAACCGAGTTTTTTCAGCAGGTGTTTAACATGCACCTTGACCGTCGCCTCGGCAATATCGAGTTCACGACCAATCAGCTTGTTACTCAGCCCGGCAGACACCATGCGCAGGATTTCCTTTTCGCGACGAGTCAGGGCGTCGTAGCCTGAATCCTGTTCACTGCGGGCGTTATCACGGAAAGCCTTGGCCAGCACCTCGGTGAGCTCGTGTGACAGCACCATCTTGCCGATACAGGCATCGCGGATTCTTTCCACCAGCTCCGCTGGCTCCATATCTTTCAGCAGATAGCCATCGGCTCCGGCCTTGAACGCCGCCAGCATATCTTTGCTTTCATCGGAAACCGTGAATACCACAATACGGCAGCACACACCCACCTCACGCATTTCCCGGAGAGTCTCGATGCCATCCATGCCTTTCATGCTCAGATCGAGCAGCACGAGGTCCACGTCCTGCCCCTGTTGCTTGACCAATTCAACCGCATCGCGACCATTACTGGCTTCACCGACCACCTCCATATCATCCTCCAGCGCCAATAGCTGGCGTACGCCCTTGCGCAGCAATGGGTGGTCATCCACCAGGATCAACTTGCTTTTAGACTCGTTCATGGTCGCCTCTTCAAAAAGTACATCATTGTCACGATAGGGTTAGTTTAGAGCGCCATTCCTTAAAATAAATTGATCTGGCGCAGGTGAATAGTTGATCATTTTACTCAGGAAAAGACCTCTGGTATAAAACTGAGAACCACTTCGGTCCCCCCCACCTCACCGGGGTGTATATCCAGGGTACCCTGCAACAGTTCTGCCCGCTCCCGCATGGTAGAAAGCCCGTAGTGGTGTTCCTTGACCGGGTCAGTGGCAATTCCCACACCATCGTCCAGCACCCGGAATACTGCGCGGCTATCGGCACCACGTTCACAGCGCAATTCGATACAACTGGCCCCTGCGTGCTTGAAGGCATTGGTGATGGCCTCGCGGATAATCTGCAAAACGTGGATATCCTCATTGGGAGTCAAGGGACAGTGCCCCAGGTGGAACTCCAGCTTCACCTCGGTCTGCTCACTCTGGCGATCAAATTCATCCACCGTGGCTTTCAATGCCTGGTAGAGACTCGGGGAATCCAGTTTCAGCCGGAAGGTCGTCAGTAGTTCCCGCAAATGCCGATAGGCGGCATTCAATCCCTGCTGCAGATCCTCCAACCCCTCACGCAGTTGCTCTTCCGGGGCCTCCCGATCAAATAGCCGCACCAGCCGTGCCACTTGCATTTTCATGTAGGATAGGGACTGAGCCAGAGAGTCATGTAACTCCCTGGCGATAATGGAGCGCTCCTCAAACAGCATTACCCGCCGACTCAGCCCTTCCCGGTAGTCCAGCGCCATGGCCGCCGCCAGATGCTCTACCACGGCTTCGATAAGCCGCTGCTGCCATGGCTCCAGCTCCAGGTTGGGGCCAGTGTTGATATACAAAAAGCCAAAATTATCGCTGGAATCCTCAATGGCAAATGATGACTCACCCTGAGTCTGATGATCACCGTCAGGCTGCATGAAACAGCTTTTACAGTCGCGGATCAGACAATCGCGCTCTTCCCCGGCAGGCAGAATCAAATCATATTTGTCGGTGTTGGCCTCGTTGGCCAGGCACAGGGAAATACACGGGATACCAGTCAGCGTCTTCAGGTCGGCCATAATGTCCCTGAAGGGTTCATGGCTGCCACCCACCCCTTCCGACAGTCGCTGCGCGGTGTTGTAGAGGAAGTCCAGCATCTGGTTGGAGCGCTGCAGCTGGGCGGTTTTTTCATCCACCATGTCCTCCAGTTTTCGGTAGTGTCGCGCCAGATTGGCGGACATATCGTTGAAGGTACTGCACAACAGGCCAATCTCATTGACCGCCTCGTAGTAGGTGCGGTAGGAAAAATCGCCGACACTGGTATGCTCGGCGGCCCGCACCAGATCTTGCAACGGCCGAACCAGGTTTTGGTCGGTGCGCATAACGATGAACACCAGCGCCAGAAATGACAGAAAGATGCTGAGCCCCTCGTATATGCCCAGGAGCTCGATTTTGTCCTCGGTATTTTGCTGGATGCTCAGCACCAACCTGTCGATATCGCCCACGTGCTCCTCGACATGCCCCAGGTATTCCCGACTGACCGATGCCAGCCTCCCCTGTTCAGCAGAACTCAGAGACAACAATAACGGGACCATATGCTGTTCCCAGTTAGTGACCACCTGCTGGTAGGCGCGTTTCAGACTGACGTCACTGCGTTCACCCGCTACCCGGGCAATGCTCGATTGATACAGCTTTTCAGAAAAAGCACGGTGCTCTTCCACCAGCGTGTCACTCAAATCTTTCGGATCCGTCTCTCCCGTCACGGCCTGTTGCAGGTGTACCGCAATACGGTAGGTCTGCATCCGCATTGAGCCGGCAATATTGATCGCCTCGGCATCGTGCTGGGTATTCAGGGTCACCAGCAGGGAAACCAGCATGCTCGACAGGGCAAGCAGACCGATCACCAACATCGGGATCAGTACCTGAATCGCAATCGATTGGGAAAAACGCAATTTCCTGCCGGTCAGCATCATTGCCATGGTTATTACCACCAAATATCCACTTTCGGAGCAGTCATCTCCACCCATCCCGACAACCAAAAACAACCTTATGTTATTTAAGGTTTTTTAAAAAAATCACCCTACCACTTAGGTAGTACTTTAAAAAACCCCATCAAATTCAAGCGGTTCGATGATTGATACAGGTCATGTCCGGGACCACTCACTGTTACTACATTCAAACCACATTCGGGAGAAAATGAAAAGCCCATGACCACAGTCCAGTCACAAAACCGGCCAATTCAATGGTACAGCCTCGGTATCTGCACAACCGCCTTTGCCGCCCATTTTGCCGCCTGGACCCTGTTTGCCATTCTCGGCATGCAGATCAAAGCTGACCTGAGTCTGAGCGAAACCGCCTTCGGTCTGCTGGTGGCAGCACCGATTCTTACCGGTGCTCTGGCCCGACTGATCAGCGGCGTGCTGGCTGAGCATTTTGGCGGTCGGCTGGTATTTTTTGTGCAGTCACTGATTGTGGCACTGGCGCTGTTCACCCTCCCCTACGCCAGGACCTTTGGGCAGTTTCTCAGTATCGGCCTGGTACTGGGTATCGCCGGAGGTACCTTTGCTACCGGGATCAGCCTGGTTTCCGGCTGGTTTCCGGCCTCACAACAAGGCACCGCCATGGGTATCTTCGGTGCCGGCAATGCCGGGGCTGCCATCACCAACCTGGTGGCACCGTTGATTATCCTCTCTTATGGTTGGCAGGCAGTACCCAATATCTACGGCACTGTGCTGCTGGCAATCGCGATACTGTTCTGGTTCTTTAGCTGGTCGCCCTCGGACAGAAGCCAACGAACCAGGTCCCGGCAATCCTGGACAGAGGAAATGCGCCCCCTACGGGAACTGCGGGTGTGGCGCTTCGGCCTCTACTACTATTTTGTGTTCGGCGGTTTTCTGGCCCTGACCCTGTGGCTGCCCCAGTACTATGTGGGCGAATACGGCCTCGACCTGAAAACCGCCTCTTTTGCCACCCTGCTGTTCACCCTGCCGGCGGCCATTGTGCGCGCCCTGGGAGGCTGGTTCGCCGACAACTTTGGCGCCCGTCGCATCAACTGGTCAGTGTTCTGGGTGTGCCTGGTGTGCCTGTTTTTCCTCTCCTACCCGCCCACCACCATGACCATCCACGGCATCGAGCGGAATCTGTTCCTCAACATCCACATCAACCTGTGGGTGTTCGTGCTACTGACCTTCGTGATGGGGCTGGCTATGGGCTTCGGCAAGGCCAGTATCTACCGGATTATCTACGACTATTACCCGGATAACGTCGGCGTGGTAGGCGGCGCGGTGGCCGCCATCGGGGCTCTCGGCGGCTTCTCGCTGCCCATCCTGTTCGGTTTGGCGGCCGATCTCACCGGCATTCGCAGTTCCTGCTTCATGTTGCTCTACGGCGTGCTGGCGGGCTGCATGGTGCTGATGTTTTACGCCATCAAACTGGATCAATTTCGGCACCGGCTGGATCAGGCAAAAGCCGACGATTTTTTAACGTTATAAGACTGTACTCACGAGGAGAGCCATCATGGCCGATCTACAAAAATGGGATGTCGAAGATACCCGGTTCTGGGAATCAGAAGGCAAAAAGATTGCCACTCGAAATCTCTGGATATCCATTCCCAGCCTGCTGTGCGGATTTGCCGTGTGGCTCTACTGGGGCATTATCACGGTACAGATGCTGAACCTGGGTTTTCCGTTCGCCCAATCCGAGCTGTTCACCCTCACCGCCATTGCCGGCCTGACCGGCGCCACCCTGCGAATACCCAGCAGCTTTTTTATCCGGCTGTGCGGCGGGCGCAACACCATTTTCTTCACCACTGCGCTATTGATGATCCCCGCCGTCGGTACCGGTATCGCCCTGCAGGACAAAAACACGCCTCTGTGGGTGTTTCAGGCGCTGGCACTGCTGTCCGGCTTCGGTGGCGGCAATTTCGCATCATCCATGTCCAACATCAGCTTCTTCTTTCCAAAGAAACAACAGGGGCTGGCACTGGGACTGAACGCCGGCCTCGGCAATTTCGGGGTCACCACCATGCAGATCCTGATCCCGCTGGTGATGACGTTTGGTCTGTTCGGCGGCGATGCCATGATTCTGGAAAACACCTCCGGTACCCTGATCGGCAAGATACCCGCAGGCAGTGAAACCTGGATTCACAACGCCGGTTACATCTGGCTTGTGCTGCTAATTCCACTGGCCTTCGCTGGCTGGTTCGGCATGAACAACATCCGCTCCCAGGAGGTGTCACCCGATCTCCCGAATACGGTCGTCAGTTTTGGCATGATCGCGGGTATGCTGCTGATTGGCTTCGTCACCGCCGCCGTGGGCCTGTGGCTGCTATTACCGGAGTCCGCCAACGGTTCCGGCTTTGGTGTGCCCAAGGAAATCGTCATGGTGCTGGTGATCGGCTCCACCGTGTTCTGGCTGAAAATGTTGCCCGGCGCCATTCGCACCAGCCTGATTCGCCAGTACAAGATTTTCAATAACCCGCACACCTGGGTAATGAGTGTTATCTACACCATGACCTTCGGCTCGTTCATCGGCTTTGCCGCCTCCTTCCCGCTAGCCATCAAGGTAATCTTCGGTTACCAGCACATCGTGGTGGACGGCGTCATGACCCACGACACCATCAACGTCAACGGCCCCAGCGCCCTGATGTATGCCTGGATGGGTCCCTTCATCGGCGCGCTGATCCGCCCGGTGGGTGGCTGGATTGCCGATAAGCTGGGTGGCGCCCTGGTCACCCAGATCTGCTCCGTGGTGATGGTGGCCAGCGCCCTCGGCGTGGCCTACTACATGAAAGCCGCCTACAACTCGGCCACACCTGAAGAGGTCTTCCTGCCCTTCTTCCTGCTCTTCCTGGTGCTGTTCGCCGCCACCGGCATCGGCAACGGCTCCACTTTCCGCACCATCGCCATGGTATTCCCGAAGGAGCAGGCCGGTCCGGTACTGGGCTGGACTTCCGCGGTGGCCGCGTACGGCGCGTTCTACATCCCCAAGGTTATTGGAGAGCAGATTACCGCCACCACCCCGGAAGTGGCGCTGATCGGTTTCGCCGCCTTCTATGCAGTGTGTATCGGTATTAACTGGTGGTTCTACCTGCGCAAAAACCGTGCTGAAACTCTGGTCCACTGCCCGCATTGTGGGGAGGACTTCGCCCCGCACAAGGATGGTGAATTTTACAACCCGTAACTGAAGCCACTACACGAGTCGGCAGCTTACTGCCACCGATCAAGAGAGAGTAACGCTATGAGTCATTTCATCGACAGCTTGCAGTTCTTCAAGAAAACCGTCACGGGAGAGTTTGCCGACGGTCACGGCGAGACCCGCAACCAGAATCGTGAATGGGAAAACAGCTACCGTCAGCGCTGGCAGCACGACAAGATTGTGCGTTCCACCCACGGCGTCAACTGCACCGGTTCCTGTAGCTGGAAAATCTACGTCAAGAACGGCCTGATCACCTGGGAGACCCAGCAGACCGATTACCCGCGCACCCGCCCGGATCTGCCCAATCACGAACCTCGCGGCTGCCCACGCGGCGCCAGCTATTCCTGGTACATCTACAGCGCCAACCGCCTCAAGTACCCCAAGGTGCGCAAACCGCTGTTGAAACTGTGGCGCGACGCCCGCAAGCGGTTCGACAACCCGGTGGATGCCTGGGCCTTTATCGTCGAGGACCCGGTACGGGCCAGGAGCTACAAGAGCACACGCGGCCTGGGCGGCTACATTCGGTCTTCCTGGGAAGAAGTCAACGAAATCATCGCCGCTGCCAATGTCTATACCGCCAAACAGTACGGTCCCGACCGCATCATCGGCTTCTCGCCGATTCCCGCCATGTCGATGGTATCCTACGCCGCTGGCGCCCGTTATTTGTCGCTAATCGGCGGAGTCTGCCTGAGCTTCTACGACTGGTACTGTGACTTGCCGCCCGCCTCGCCAATGACCTGGGGCGAGCAGACCGATGTACCGGAGTCCGCCGACTGGTACAACTCCAACTACATCATCGCCTGGGGTTCCAACGTGCCCCAGACCCGGACCCCCGATGCTCACTTCCTTACCGAAGTGCGTTACAAAGGTGCAAAAACCGTCGCCATCACCCCCGACTACGCCGAAGTGGCGAAGCTGACCGATATCTGGCTGAGTCCTAAACAGGGTACCGATGCGGCCCTGGGTATGGCCTTTGGTCACGTGATTCTCAAAGAGTTTCACCTGGAGAAACCCAGTGAGTACTTCACCGAGTACGTGCGCCGCTACTCCGACATGCCGATGCTGGTACTGCTGGAGGAGAAAGACGGCCAATACTGCCCCACCCGCTTCCTGCGAGCTTCCGATCTGGACGGCAAACTCGGCCAGGACAACAACCCTGAGTGGAAAACCATCGCACTGGATGAACCCAGTGGCGAACTGGTATCACCGCTGGGCTCCGTCGGCTACCGCTGGGGCGAACAGGGCAAATGGAATATCGAGCCACGTGAGGGGGAGAATGGCAATGATGTCAAACTGCAGCTCTCGCTGATTGGTGACAACACCGTGGCTGTGGCCTTCCCGCACTTTGCCGCAGATGAACGCAACGAGCACTGGAACTACTGCGAGCACGACGATGTTCTGCCTCGACTGGTGCCGGTGCGGGAGATTCAACTGGGCGACGGTTCCACCGCCAGAGTCGCCACCGTCTACGACCTGACCATGGCCAACTACGGCATCGACCGCGGCCTCGGCGGTGGCAATGTTGCCGCCAGTTACGACGACGACATCCCCTTCACCCCCGCCTGGCAGGAGAAAATCACCGGCGTGCCCCGGGACCGCGTTATCCAGGTGGCCAGGGAGTTCGCCGACAACGCCAACAAAACCAGCGGCAAATCCATGATCATCGTCGGTGCCGGCATGAACCACTGGTATCACATGGATATGAGCTATCGCGCGCTGATCAATATGCTCATCATGTGCGGCTGTGTTGGCCAGAGCGGTGGTGGCTGGGCACATTATGTGGGCCAGGAAAAACTGCGCCCGCAGACCGGTTGGCTGCCATTGGCCTTTGGTCTGGACTGGAGCCGTCCGCCGCGCCAGATGAACGGCACCAGCTTCTTCTACAATCACAGCTCCCAATGGCGCCACGAGAAAGTCAGTGTCCACGAGGTGCTGTCACCACTGGCGGACAAATCCCAGTGGCCGGAGCACATGCTCGACTACAACATCAAGGCCGAACGCATGGGCTGGCTCCCATCGGCGCCGCAGCTCAACCGTAACCCGCTACAGGTTGCCCGTGAAGCGGCTAAAGCCGGCATGGATCCGAAGGATTATGTCGTCCAGCAACTAAAATCCGGGCATTTGAAATTTGCTTCTGAACAACCGGACAACCCCGCCAACTTTCCACGCAATATGTTTATCTGGCGATCCAACCTGCTCGGCTCATCCGGCAAGGGCCACGAGTACATGCTCAAGTACCTGCTCGGCACCAACAACGGTGTTATGAACGAGGATAACTTCGCCCGCGGTAGTGACCTGATTCCCAAGGAAATCGACTTTGAGGAACAAGGTCCCGAGGGCAAACTGGACCTGGTGGTCACCCTGGACTTCCGCATGTCCTCCACCGCTCTGTACTCGGATATCGTGTTGCCTACCGCCACTTGGTACGAGAAGGACGACCTCAACACCTCGGACATGCACCCCTTTATCCACCCGCTGTCAAAAGCCGCCGATCCCGCTTGGGAAGCGCGCTCTGACTGGGACATCTACAAGGGCATCGCCAAAAAGTTCTCCGAGATCGCCGCCCTGAACGGCAACCTCGGCGTGGAGACCGATATCGTCACCGTGCCCACCCTCCACGATACTCCCGGAGAGTTGTCGCAACCCTTCGAGGTACAGGACTGGAAGAAGGGTGAGTGCGAGCTGATTCCCGGCAAAACCGCACCGAACATCGTGGCGGTGGAGCGGGACTACCCCAATACATACAAAAAGTTTACCTCCCTGGGACCGCTGCTGGAAAAACTCGGTAACGGTGGCAAGGGCATCGGCTGGAACACCGATGAAGAAGTGGAACTGCTGCGCAAACTGAATTACACCGTTACCGAAGAGGGTATCAGTCACGGACAACCGCGCATCGATACCGCCATCGACGCCGCCGAAATGGTACTCAGTCTGGCTCCAGAGACCAACGGCAATGTGGCGGTTAAAGCTTGGGATGCGCTCGGTAAACTCACGGGGCGCGACCACAAGCACCTTGCGGAACCAAAGCACGATGAAAAAATTCGCTTCCGCGACATCCAGGCACAGCCGCGCAAGATCATCTCCTCGCCCACCTGGTCAGGGCTGGAGGATGAACACGTCAGCTATAACGCCGGTTACACCAACGTCCATGAGCTGATTCCCTGGCGTACAATCACCGGGCGTCAGCAGTTCTACCAGGACCATAGGTGGATGCAGGCATTCGGCGAACAAATGGTGTCCTACCGGCCGCCAATCTGTACCAAGTCCATCGACCTGGTGCAGGGCAAGAAACCCAATGGCCATACCGAGATTGTGCTGAACTGGATCACACCCCACCAGAAATGGGGCATCCACAGCACCTACTCCGACAACCTGCTGATGCTCACCCTGTCCCGGGGCGGGCCGATTATCTGGATGAGCGAAGTGGATGCCCAAAAGGCCGGGATTGAGGACAACGACTGGGTGGAAGTATTCAACGTCAACGGCGCTATCGCCTGCCGGGTAGTGGTCAGCCAGCGGGTCAACGAGGGCATGGTGATGATGTACCACGCCCAGGAGCGCATCGTGAATACCCCCGGCTCGGAAATGACCGGCACTCGCGGTGGCCACCACAACTCTGTAACCCGGATAGTCATGAAGCCAACTCATATGATCGGTGGCTACGCACAACAGTCATATGGCTTCAACTACTACGGCACCGTCGGCTGCAACCGTGATGAGTTCGTGGTGGTGCGTAAAATGAACAAGGTGGATTGGCTGGAGGGCTCAAATACCGATGACCTGCCGCAACCACTTCCCCAGGACGTTTAAGGAGGCATCACAATGAAAATACGCTCACAAGTAGGGATGGTGCTGAACCTGGACAAGTGCATTGGCTGTCACACCTGTTCCATCACCTGTAAAAATGTCTGGACCTCCCGCGAAGGCATGGAATACGCCTGGTTCAACAACGTCGAGACCAAGCCCGGCATCGGCTATCCCAAAGAGTGGGAGAACCAGGACAAGTGGAACGGCGGCTGGGTACGCAACCGCGACGGCTCCATCAACCCGAAAATCGGCGGCAAGTTCCGGGTGCTGGCGAATATCTTCGCCAACCCCGACCTGCCGGAAATCGACGACTACTACGAGCCATTCGATTTCGACTATCAGCACCTGCACACTGCACCGCTGGGCAAACACCAGCCCACGGCGCGGCCGCGCTCACTGGTGTCCGGCAAGCGCATGGAGAAAATCGAGTGGGGCCCGAACTGGGAGGAAATTCTCGGCACCGAGTTCAAGAAGCGCAGTGTCGATCGAAATTTCGACAACATCCAGAAGGACATCTACGGCGAGTTCGAGAACACCTTCATGATGTACCTGCCACGGCTGTGCGAGCACTGCCTGAACCCCACCTGTGCAGCGGCCTGTCCCTCCGGCGCCATCTACAAGCGCGAGGAAGACGGTATCGTACTGATCGACCAGGAGAAGTGTCGCGGCTGGCGCATGTGCGTGTCCGGCTGTCCCTACAAGAAAATCTACTTCAACTGGAAGTCCGGCAAGTCGGAGAAATGTATCTTCTGTTACCCGCGCATCGAAGCCGGGGAGCCAACGATCTGTTCGGAAACCTGCGTGGGCCGCATCCGTTATCTGGGCGTGCTGCTCTACGACGCCGACCGCATCCACGAAGTGGCCAGCACCGAGTCCGAGCAGGACCTGTACAAAAAGCAGCTGGAAATCTTTCTCGACCCCCACGACCCCTCAGTGATCGCGCAGGCGCGCAAGGACGGTGTGCCGGACTCCGTCATCGAAGCCGCCCAACAGTCACCGGTCTACAAACTGGCCGTCGACTGGCAATTGGCCCTGCCGCTACACCCGGAATACCGCACCCTGCCGATGGTCTGGTACGTGCCACCACTGTCGCCGATTCAATCTGCGGTGGAAGCCGGCCACGTGGGCATGAACGGCATTATTCCCGATGTGGACTCCCTGCGCATTCCGGTCAAGTACCTCGCCAACCTGCTCACCGCTGGTGACGAGGCGCCCGTACTGCTGGCGTTAAAACGCCTGTTGGCGATGCGCGCCTACAAGCGCGCCCAGATTGTCGATGGCCATGATGACCAGCAGATTCTCGAGGAGGTGGGTCTCACCACGCGGCAGGTGGAAGATATGTACCGCTACCTGGCCATCGCCAACTACGAAGACCGCTTCGTGATTCCCACCGCCCATCGCGAGGAGGCCATGTCCGAGGTCTTCGCCGAGCGCGGCGGCTGCGGCTTCTCCTTCGGCAACGGCTGTTCCACTGGTGAATCCGAGATCAACCTGTTTGGCACCAAGAAAACCACCCGCCGGGATGTCATCCAGACCGTCCAGGTATGGGAGAAATAAGCCATGGATATTCTCAAAGTCATCTCCCGGCTGATGGATTACCCAAAAGCCGAATTGCAGGCACAGGTCACCGAACTAGAAGCAGTCATCCTGGCGGCGCGGGAGATATCCCCCGCCATGCGTCAACGCCTCAACGACCTGCTGCACCAGATCTACGACGGCGACCTGATGGACGCCCAGGAACAATACTCCGGACTGTTCGACCGTGGTCGTGCCCTGTCACTGCTATTGTTCGAACACGTGCACGGTGAATCCCGGGACCGCGGCCAGGCCATGGTAGATCTGCTGGCTGTTTACCGCAGCCAGGGCTTCCACATTGACGTGCGGGAATTGCCGGATTTCATTCCCCTCTATCTGGAGTTCCTGGCCCACCGGCCGGATCTGGAGGCCCGCGAAGGACTGGCAGATGTAGCCCATATCCTCGGCCTGCTGAGCGCACGCCTGAAAGAGCGCAGTTCACCCTACGACACACTCTTTGACAGCCTGCTGATGATCAGCGGTGTACCAATAGACGTCGAGGAACTGCGCGCGAAAGCGGCTGGCGAGAAGCGGGACGACACCCCCGAGGCACTGGACAAAATCTGGGAGGAAGAAGCGGTCACTTTTGGGGCCGGAGGCGGGGATAGCTGTCCCTCTAATACGCCGCAGCCCCCGCAACGATCCCCTAACGACAGCGTCGCTGTGCGCTGGGCAAACTGAGGAAACTATCATGGATATCAACACGATTCTTTTTGGGGTCTACCCCTACTTGGCACTGCTGGTCTGCGTGGTCGGTTGCTGGGCCCGTTACGACCGCGAACAGTACTCCTGGAAAGCGGGCTCCAGTCAGATCCTGCGCACCCGCAGCATGCGGCTGGCCAGCAACGCTTTTCATGTCGGCATCCTGTTTGTGCTGGCCGGTCATCTGGTGGGACTGCTGACACCGGAATTCATCTACCACCATGTGATCTCCACACCGAACAAACAATTGCTGGCCATGGTGTCGGGCGGGCTGTTTGGTGCGCTCTGCTTTATCGGCCTGACCATGCTGATCGTACGCCGCTTCACCGACCCTCGGGTGCGGGCGAGCAGCAACTTCTCCGACCTGCTGGTACTGGTATTACTGTATATCCAGCTGATCCTGGGGCTCAGCACCATCTATGCATCGAGCCAGCACATGGACGGTTCGGTCATGGTGATGCTGGCCAATTGGGCACAATTACTGGTCATACTGCAACCGATGGAAGCCGCGGCATCCATTGCCCCGGTGTCGCTGGTGTACAAACTGCACGTGTTCCTGGGCATGACGTTGTTCCTGATCTTCCCCTTTACCCGCCTCGTGCACATTATCAGTGGCCTGGCGGCACCGGTGAAGTACCTGCTCAGGAACTACCAGATCGTGCGCAGGAAGAGAGCCTGATCACAGCGTTACCCCGGTGACTGGCACAGGCCACCGGGGTCAACCGTTTCCCTACCCAACATTGTCAGGAGACAAATATGAGCTGCCCTTCCCACGCTACAGCCCCCCAAACGACCACAGGCATACCGGAAGTCCGGGTTAACGGCACCCTAATTGCAGCCGATGATATCGCCCGGGAAGTTCAGTACCACCCGGCAGGCACTCCGCAAGAGGGCATTCAAAAAGCTGCTGAAGCACTGGTGATCCGCACCCTGCTGCTGCAAAAGGCAAAAGAAGTACTTGCAGCAGGGGATGAGGTTTTATCGGAAGAATCACTGCTCAGCACGCTACTGGAACGGGAGGCACCGGCGGAGCTCCCCAGCGACGAGGAGTGTCGCCGCTATTTCGATAGCCACCGGGAAAAATTTAACAGCCCCGACCTGCTGGAAGTGAGCCATATTCTATTGGCCGCCGATCCGGCCGATGATCAGGCCTACCAGCAGACACGGCAAACAGCCGAGGCACTGCTGGCTCAACTGCAGCAGGATGGTGGTCAGTTTGCCGCACTGGCGCAACAGTTCTCCGCCTGCCCTTCCAAAGAAACCGGCGGCAATCTCGGCCAGATCTCACGCGGCCAGACCACCCCGGAATTTGAGCGCCAGGTTTTTGCCCTCGAGGAGGGACTGGCCCCCGACCCCATCGAGAGTCGCTACGGAATTCACATCGTAGTGGTGGCGAGAAAAATTACCGGTAGACCCTTACCCTATGAACAAATCAGGGAACAGGTAGCGGCCTATCTGGGAGAAATCCGCCAGCGCCTGGCCATCAGTCGTTACCTGCACCAGCTGATCGATTCGGCAGAGATCGAGGGGATTGAGCTGGGCGAGGCTTTAATCCAATAATAAAAACGTAAAACGGGATGAGTTTTAGGGAGGTAAGGTCTGAGGTTGCTTATCAGAAAACGGAATGATCGCCGCCACAACCCACTACAAGGAGCTGAGAGGGCTGCGCACGCCGTGTGCTCCCTGCTTCAGTACGTGGGTATAGATTTCAGTGGTTTTCACATCGGAATGCCCCAACTGCTCCTGTACCGTGCGAATATCTGTGCCCGACTGTAGCAGATGGGTTGCGAAGGAATGTCGTAGCGTATGGCAGGTCACGGGCTTTTTAATACCGGCTTCGAAAGCAGTCTGCTTCACCAGTTTATTCAAGGCCGACTCATCAAAATGATGTCGACGAAGCCATCCCCCGTCGGGATCAGTACTCAATTTACTGGCCGGAAACAGGTACTGCCAGCCGAGACTTTTCGCCGCATTCGGATACTTCCGCGCCAGCGCATCGGGCATAAATACACCGGCGTAATCCTGAACAGCCAAGTCTTCCTCAAGATACCGTGCAACCCTGCGAACCTCAGCCTCCAAGGGCTCCACCAGTTCCGGTGCCAGGGTTGTCAATCTGTGCTTAAAGCCCTTGCCATTCCAGATGCGCAACTGCAAGTGATCCAGGTCCACATCATTCACCCGCAACCGCACCAACTCGATACGCCTTAAACCTGAACCATAGAGCAAACACACCATCAGCTTATGGTACCCGTGCATACCTTGTATAAGACGTTTCACTTCAGCAGTCGTCAGCACTATAGGAAGCTTGGGCTGCCGGCTTGACTTGCGAAAATCAGTGAGCGTGATGGGCCGCTGTAAAAACTGGTTGTACAGGAATGCCAAAGCATTAAGCACAATCGCCTGAGTTGAGGCTGACACATGCCGTTCGACCGCCAGGTGGGTCAAAAACATCTCAACATGTGCTTCTGACAGCCGTTCCGGGTGTGCCTTGCCATGAAAAAGAATATAGCGTTTAATCCAGTGCAGGTACGATCCAACCGTGCGGCGACTATAGCGTCTGACCAGCATGTACTCTTTAATGGAACCAAGGAACGGTGACTCAGCCATGATCGAACTCCCTTTCAAACACACTGTTTATATGAACAGTATGCCGCTTTTTTATCAAAATCAATGGCCATCCGTACATTCCAGGCCAGCCTTTTTGAATACTCGCCAGGTCAAAAAATTAAACATCATATATAACAATAAGTTAGAGTCCGCATGACCACCACCCTAATATATTACAGTGGCCGCCTTTTAATAATTATTATGAGGCCGAAGGCCTCATTAACAGACTGTTAGTGGGCTTCACAAACTATGGAAAACGATGATTACGATTCAGACTTTGAGGATGGTGATTGGCATACTCTAAAGCTGGCAGTTCTTAAAGCCTCAAGAAAAGATGCAAAAGGTATGTATCATCTATTTGATGAACTTCCCGAACATCTTAGAGCAAGTGAGGTAGGTGACCTTATATATAGAGCCGTATATTTAGGCCATAAACAGGCGGCAAATAAAGCTGCCAAAATATTAACTGGTGGTTCTGATCAAGCATATCTCATTCTTGCTAAATCTTAGCCACTAACAAGGCAAAGCAGGCAGGGACAAGCTAACGCTTGCCCCTGTTTGCGGCGTTAAATGCCTATGAAGAAGATCATCGCGAACATATTCAAAAGCTCTGTTTACGCTTCATTTATCGGAAGTGTGGTGGTTTTCATCGGCATGATGGCAACATTTGTAAATGATGACTGGAGTTTGTTCGGCGACGCTATAGGCGGTGCTTTTCTGTTCTATTTCATTACTGCTATATCGTCTTGTATTTTAGGGTTGTTCATTGCTGGACCTGTTTATGTCCTATTAAGCAAGTATAAACTGGCAAACTATTTCACTTCATGCGGTATTGGTGTAGTAGTAACTTTAGCTTGTTTTGGTTTTTCAACTTCGGTAGAGAATTTGTATTGGAATTTGGCGGGTGGTGTTACGGGTATTCTGTTTCACTATCATTATTTAAATAAGCCTAGTTGGGTGCGGTAGCATTTAACAAGGCAAGGCAAAATCGCCCTGCGGGCTGGACGCGCTACGCGCGCCTTTGCTTGCGGCGTTATACGAATAAAATAGGAATCTAGCCGATGGATGGTTACCTACAAACAGGGCTCGGAATACTCGTATCGTTAATATTATTTGTGGTCGGGTACAGGCAAACTATTGGCGCTAGAAAAGAAAGGGCGAAGAATGCGAACAGTTCCGTCCATAGAGCAATAATGCGTAGGATGGTTTTAGAAGATTATGCTCCGGCATACAGCGATGTAACCAGGCTCATAGAAGGAAAAGCAAGAGAGTTTCAGGTTTCCTTAAATTTGCTTTTCTCAGAAGAGCAGATATTGAATAGTCTATATACTGAGGTTTTTGATAGTGATCTTATTTCGCCTTCTCAGAGGGTTGAAATTGAAAAGCGATTAGGCGACTGTTTCACAATAATTGAAAATGAGCCATCAAAAGCTACATTTACAGATTTTCAGCAGCTAAGATTTGAACGAAAAAGCATGAAGGATAGCTTAACTGCAATGGTGCTGGCTGCATCAATGCTTGGTGCAATGAGCTCCATCTTATTCAAGTTTATTGAAACTAGAACTCTTGAAGTCGAATGGCTGCTTAGCGGTGTCGGAGTACTAGTCGCGAGTGTTGCAGTGTTAACGTCCCTAAGCATCTTTAGAAAAAGCAAAGAAGTTGAGTTTTCTCCATCCAGGGGCTCGGTACAAATAATATCTTCCGAATTTGAGTCCGATATAGCCAAGATACTTGTGAAAAACAAATTTGACTTCACTATCGAGCCAAGAGTTGGAAGTCTCAGGCCTGACTTTCTAGTAAGACACAATGGGAAAGTTATAGCAATCGAGGCAAAATCCTGGAATAAATCGATGCCAATACATTATATGCGACGCATTCTCGACTACATGAACAAACTTGTTCAATCAGAGGGTATTGATCAAGCAATACTGGTTACAAACAAAAACGCCGACGTCCCATTTGGGAAGCTAGACAATGAAAATATATCTGTGATTTCGATCAACGAACTTGTCTCAGTGTTGAAGAATGCAGCATAAATCGTATAACAAACGCATCAAAAGCGACGCTCGTTCCTAGCGCGCTTTATACGAGCGTTAGGCTCTTATGTCCGATTCATTCGATAAAAATTTTCGTCAGATTGTTGGCCCAAAGCTAAAAGAACTTGGCTTTGAGCAATTGAAACTAAAAGGTTGTATGTGCCCAGAATACCTTTTCCATAAAGAATCCATTTGGTTTTCTTTGAGTTGGGATTGGCGAGATCAGTATTTGGACGTTTCATTAGGGAAACTATTCTGGTTTAAGGATGTTATGGAGCGAGTTGTCGTCATTGGTGATTACAGTAGCTACGACCGCAAAATCACTTGGGATGCGATGAACAAACTTGGAAGTGATATCGCTATATTTGAGGCCATTGCATCAAGTTTGAATAACGCGCTTGCTATATATGACGAAAGTTATACAAAGATATTTGAAGGCTTTCGAGTAAGTAGAAGTAAGCGAAACGGAATTAATATTGATGATTACATCGGTAAAGAGGCTACGTTGAATGACCTTAATAAATTCAAAGCCTAACAAACCAAAGCAAATGGACGCGCTTGCAGCGCGCCATTGTTCGGGGCGTTAGCTGCACTTAAATATGAACATCGAAGAATTATCAGAGAAGCTATACGACGATCTTAACGGTCGAATCACTGCCGTAGATTATTCAGACGATCTAGTAATCGATTTCCAGTGTGATGATTGGAACGAATATGATGTTACGCGCTATTTCAAGATTACGTGTCACGGAGTAACGGAAAGTGAAGTACGGCCTTCTGCATCTGGCGAGATCGAATTTACGGATTCTCACCAGTTACTATGGAATCACAATGAGCCTCATGGGTATCTCTATTACTCCTCAGAGCCAGAAAGTAGGTATGAAATACTAGGGCGAGTCTGGGAGGCTCACGAAAAACTGTTTGGTGGCTGGCGTCCTCTTACTGACTTTGCCAATACCTATAACGCAGGCAAGTTCATTGAGTTCTGTAAAGGCTGCAATGGGCAACTAGCGCAAGGACCAAAACCGTTAATGGAGCTTTATCAAAGTGCCGTTGGCAACCACATTAAAACTAAATTTGTTCCCTCTTATATTCCTGAGGGTGGGTGCAAGGCATTGGTGTTTGATACATGCTTTGTAATATGTAAATCCGTAGCTGTGGCAGAGATCCGCAGCTAACAAGTGCAGGCTAGGGACGTAAAAACCGCTGCTTCGCTCTGGTTTTTACGTCCCAGCTGCAGGCGTTAGGGCTATAAGAATCATATGGATTTATCATCAATAGAAGGAAAAGTGTTTCAGTTAAATCCTGATCAAGAATTTGGGCCAATTCGTGCAGTTCAAGGAGACTTGCCCAAAGAATTGAAGGGTCAAAATGTCATAGCAGAAGATAGTTGTGGAAACTACTTTTTGAAAAATGGAGAACTTATTATTTTTTGGGATCATGAAACATCTGAAATAACTAATATCGCATCTACTTTTATTGATTTCTGTAGCAAGTGTGTGGTGCCTACCGAAGTAGAGCTAGAACAAGGTCATGTTGAGTCTGTTTGGGTCGATCCAGAGTTTGCGAAGGAGTTTGGCATTGATAAAAAGCCCTAACAAGTCATTCAAAATCGCAGGGCAAAAGCCTGCCCTGCTCGGACGCCGCAAAAAGCGCGGCGCCGTTTAATTCAAACGTTAGGGCTGCAAATGAATCTAGACGAACTTGCCCAAACATTCAGAAGCATTCCGAATGAAAAGCTACTGAAAGATCTTGCGCAGTACATTGAGGCATGGAAAGCAGATGATCGAACTGCCAGTGAGCTCGAAACAATGGTTGAGAGGTTCTTTGGCAATTCTTGGCTTTCTAGTGACGAAAACCATTCAAAGGCATATGGCCTTTGGGAAGCCTTCAGAAATGAGGCCATCCGGGGAATCGGTGGCATGACAATGAATGAAAGGCTGTACTTATTCAGCCTTTTTGAGCGCTATGACGCATGCAGCACAGAGGAAGAAAGGCTCGTTGTCTATAGCAAGCTTCATGCAAAGCCCTAACAAAGCAATTAAAGCGCTCGCAAGGCTCGCTGGGACCTCCGCAAGCTACGCTTGCTCCGGCCCCTTATCGCAACGTTATGTAGCTTAAGGAGAATAGATGGGACAATCGGCATCGCAGGCCGCGGCTTTTTATAAAGAAGTAGGCAAAAATAAAAAACTGTGGACGTGCAAAGATGAAGGAGGAGTTCCCGCTCCACTTAA